>ERZ781272.33-NODE-33-length-230519-cov-4.751415_pt1 | contig 230519 bp, 226 predicted proteins | sample MGYA00375850_ERZ781272 | MGnify/ENA primary metagenome ERZ781272 (study PRJEB29790, sample SAMN06051246) | human gut metagenome | host: Homo sapiens | place: USA: Cincinnati, Ohio | collected 2013-06-21 | study: EMG produced TPA metagenomics assembly of the Gut...
TGATGGGGGTAGTTTGCGCTTTTTTGGCTACTCAGAAGGTTTGGTTTCACAGTAAAAACAGCGGCAGAATCGCATCTCTAAATCACGTTTCTGTCGCTGTTTATGCACGTTATCGTAACTATGTCAGGGACTGATTATTGGCCGCCGCCAGTATAATCTCCGCATCAATCGTATGTTTATCCTGCTGTGCCCCCATCGTTAGCGCATCCGTCCTAAGATTGTCTATCTTTCTCGCATTTCCTTCACTGTATCCATGGATTGTGCTGACCGCATCCCCTCCCAGGATGCTCCGGCTCCCGCCCGCCAGTTCCAGTTTATGCTGTATATAGTCCGGCACCTCCTGGTCTGAAAGCCCCTCATAATTATAATGCACCGTAATCCGCTGCCGCAGCGCTTCATGTACCTGTTTCTCCAGGATATGGTTCAGATATGGCTCCCCTACCAGCACCAGGCTGAAACAATTCAGGGAATCATAGCGGTAATTCATCAGCATCTTCAGATCCCGCAGGATACTGTAATTCAGGTATTGTGCCTCATCAATCCCAAGGATCAGGGGCTGCTTCTTTTCTTTATAAAGGTAGTACACCCGTTCCTGTATCCCCTTGAACATCTGCGTCTTGCCCCCGCTCCCCTCCAGCCCCAGCAGGTCACAGAACTGTCGGTAGAATTCCGTCACACTGATGGTAGAAAGATTGATATACGCCGTCTGGTACTGGTTCGGGTTTAAACTGTTCATAAAACACCGCAGGGCATAGGTCTTTCCCATTCCGGGACGGGCCGTAAATACCCCGATCCCCCGCACATTCCTCAGATAATCCAGACGGGACTGCATCTGCCGGTGGTCCTGCGACCGGAAGGCATCCCTCTCCTTTATGGACTGCTTATCGAAAGGATTAAAAGAAAGGCCGTAATAATCAGTGAACATTTCCTGCCGCCTCCTTCCCATAATCGATCCGTACCGGTCTTTCACGTCTGGTCTTTCCGTTTGCAACACGGTCAGTCAACCGGAGCGGGTAATGCTCCCCGCCATAGAGGATGTATGCGCTCTCTGGGTCTCCGGGCAGGAACCTCACCTCCATCTTTTGCCCGATGAACTGCATCGGCGCATCATAGACGGCGCTCCCAAAATGAACGGTGGCATCCCGGTTCACCCTGCGGATGATCCGGTTATGGAAGCATTCTTCCAGCCATTCACGGCTTTTCGGCTTACGGATCCGTTCATTCGTGGCCAGATACCGCTGCAGCGGCGTCTGGCCTGTCACGGAATGGAGCGTGGTATTGTGCCTGCGGATATATTCACTGAGCATCCTGTTCAATTCTCCCAGAGACTGGATCTGGGACATGTCGATCCCATACAGCCACCGTTCTTTCAGCGTCCGGAAGTTCCGTTCCACCTTCCCTTTGCTGGCTCCATCCCTCACCGGGGTGTGGAGCAGAAGGGTTCCCACTGACCCGCAGATAAAGGACAGCTGTTCATTGCTATAAGGGGAACCGTTGTCCACATACAGCTTGTGGGGGATTCCGTAAGCGGCCACTGCTTCCCGCAGCACCTGCTGGAAATTTGCGGCATTCTCCTGATAGAAAAGCTTTCCCCCAACGATCATCCGGGAATAATCATCCAGAACCATGATCAGATAGACGCGCCGGGACTGTCCGCCTTCCTTCAGATAAGGAAGATAGCAGGTATCGGCCTGCCACATTCCCCCGAAGTATGCCTCCTCAAACGCTTTCCTGTCTTTCACCGGCGCGGCGGCATTGCCGCGCAGGCTGTTCTTCTTGATATACCGCTGGACGCTCGATACGGATACGGTCGCCGGCAGGACGGCATCCGCTATCAGCCGGTCGTGGATCTGGGTTGCGTTCAGGCGGGGATATTCCCGGCGGAGTCTCCTTATTTCAATCTCCGCCTCTTCTGTGATCACCCGGGTCCCTCCCTTATCACAGCGTGTTTTGGGGACCAGGGCATCCATCCCTCCCCGGCTGTACAGGCTGAACCATTTGGTCAGCGTCTTTGCCTTATACTGTACCTGCCGGCCATCCGGCAGCTTTACCGGGAAAGCTGCCACCCGGCGGCAGTATGCGGACATGGATTCATCCGGGAAAGTACCCTGCACCATCGGGGCAATCAGGCCGAAACGGATCCTTGCGATCTCCCGCTGCTCATTTTTCCTGTTTTCTGTTTCCATAGTCATGTCTCCTTTGCTTTTTTTACAGCATAGCAGGACGCCCGCTATCGTTCCATTCCCGTATCATGTGATGCTTCCCGGGGGATCGGGCCGATGTAACGGCAGCTGCAAGTCCGTGCCGTACATGGCTTCCAGAAAGGAAGAACGGAATGCCAAAAAGAAGTCCCTTAACAGGGCCCCTTCTATGGAATCTATAAACACAACAGGACTGGCAGCCATGTGCTCCAATACTCCCAGCCAGAGTTCTTTTTGCCGCAGGAAGAGATGTATCCACCGGTAAAGCGTAGAGACGGTGATTTCATACCGGCGGCATATCTGCTCCACAGAGCAGCTGCGGATAAAGTAAGCGCGCAGGACAATGATCAGGAAGCGCAGGGAATACGACCTGTATGGAACAATGCAGGACGGGAGCAGCGCATGGGTATGCCCACAGGAATCGCAGATGTACCTGGGTACGGAAAGAATGCCCGTTGTCTGTCCATGGCCATCCCATTCCACGAGATATCTTTTATAGTGTCCGAAAGCACGCAGGCAGCCTTTGGCGGAACAGTACGGACACTGCTGGCCGGCTTGCGGAGCAGACTTAAGGGCCGTTTCAAACCACTTCTTATCCGAAAATTTCATATCATTCAACTTGCAAAAAACAGAGAACAGACGAATCATAAGTATGCAGGGACGCTCACGGTTTTCCGTGACGGAACTCATATGTGGAGAGGAAGCTGGTCTTTGGCGTGACGGGGCTTCCTCTTTTTTGGTTACAAAATCATGATAATCCATTTGGATAGATATGCAAGAAAAAAGCGTGCCGTTTTTCGCTGCACGCTGTCAGAACTGTTTTTCCTCTATTGATATTTTAATTTGTCGTGACTGCATCATCACCGGTAATAAGAAAATGCCGCATAACAGTCAAGGCGCTCTGGTCGGTTGTTGGCTTCCAGATAGCGGTTGGCCGTGTCCGCCCATCCCTGCCGCCAGATTTCAGCGTACTTATGGTCATCCCAGTCCACGGTGTACTCCTTATGGCTTTTCCAATTGCCGGACGGGAGCCGGATTTTTTCGCCGTTTTCGTCAAGTTCGTATATCTTGTGACACTTGGGGAGCCATTTCCCATTCTCGTCCATCGCCCGCATGGTCAGCAGGATATGGGCGTGAGGGTTGCCGTCCCCTTTGTCGTGGATGGCAAAGTCGGCTATCATGCCTTTGGAAACAAAAAACTCCCGGCAGTAGTCACGGAGAAGGTCGGCATACTGTTCCGATGGGATTTCTCTCGGAATGGCAAGCACGAACCTCCGGGCAAGCTGGGCGTCCCATTGTTTTTCCTGCGCTTCGGCAGCGTTCCATAGAGTATTGCGGTCTGCGTACTCCGGCGGCGCATTGGGCGGGAGAAGGATTTCTCTGTGGATGACTTCGGTTTTATAGGGGTAGTATTTCTGCTGCTGGTCGTATTCGGAGAATAGTTTCTCTCCGCTCTGGTAGGCGGCGGCAGATACAGCGGACTGGTTTTCGCTCCGCTGGACGATTGTGATATTAAAGTGCGGGCATGGCATAGATGCGCCCTCCTTTCTCCCGGATTCCGGGCATAGAAAAAGCAGGGAACCTGTCATAAGATTTCCTGCTTGAGTGTGCCGCTGTGTGGGCGGCGGGTTATTTAATTTTTGTTAGGCTATCAATTTAACAAACCTCAATTTTTTATTGTATTTTTTTCAAGATTTTTTATGCAACAAATTCTCATAAAAGCAAAATAAAGGAAAGAAAAACCTGTGAGCTACTTACAAGCAATATAAATATCCATACTATCCCCATTGGTTTCAAAACAGGGAATAACGTCCTTTTCCGTGTGTTCCAGACCGTTCACACGCATATACTCCATAAGCGTTTTATAGGCGTTGGGAATGGTTACAAAAGGATTCCTGAAAGGTTCTTCAATGTGTATCGCCGCATACTTGTGATCCGCCTGTTCGTGTATCTCCTTTTCAGCAGGGACACATCCCTCAGGCAATATCCATGCCGCTTCGTATCCATGCATATTGTAAACATTTTTTTGTTCCTGCGACACATTCGGGAAATCCCAGCCAATGATGCGAGGGTCATCCACGCCGCATCTGCGGGCAATATAACAGATTCTGTCAATTGCGTCACCCTCAGGTTCGGAACTGATAACGGCATACTTGATATAACGAAAAGCAGGAACATTCTCAACACGCAAATTTGTATACGCTTCGTCACAGGCAACCATATCATCACGAAATAAGTTGTCCAGCGAGCAATTGAAAAGCTTGCAAAGTTCTATAGCCTTGTCCATTTCGGGCTGCGCTGTATCCAATTCCCACTTTGATACGGTTTGACGGCTGATATTCATTTTTTCAGCCAAATCTTCCTGCGTCATATTCCCTTTCAAACGTCTTAAAAGCTGCAAATTTTTTCCAAAACTCATAAAATATTCTCCTTTAATTTTTTCACGGCGCGTCGCATTTTCAGTATAGTATTTTCCTCGATAAGCCACAACCAATCTATATGCGCTATTTTTTTCAATCACGCAACTTCAAAGTGCGGAGAATATGTTCAATAATGAACCTTGGAAATACAAGGGAGACTTATGAAAAAAGCATATATATTTCGATTGCTGATGGCTCTATTTATTATACGATTTCTCACTGAAAAAGTATAGCCGGATTTCATAAAACTTGTCGGACGGAATCAGCTTGCAAAGCAAGGTAATTCCGGGCGGCAAGTCTACGAAGGGGTAGCTGGCGGATGCCAGCGCAGGGGAAGTGTAGCGTCCCCTGTGATGATTGGACCGGAATGGAAATCATCTGCTGTCCGCAGGACGCTCCCGGCAGGGCGCAATGCACCACTTCCCAAGTGGTGTATAATTGCGCCCTCTTTCAGAGGGGAGTTTTCCGCCTTTCCGTTTTTCCGGCATTTTTACCGTTCCTGCTGTTGGGGCTTCTTGTCAGGATAGAGCTTCCCGGCAACAACGGCGGCATGGCTTTTTATCTTGATTTCGCCCTCCTGCTCACTGTGCTTTGCGTTCCGGTAGCCTTCGTCAGAAAGATAAAAACGGAAGCGTTCTCCCTTAAAACCGACAAAACACTCTTTCTGTACTTCCAGTATAATCATGTGGCGGGTTTCCGGCCGGAACCGTTCTTTTCCTGACAGGTCATGCCCCTGCATAATCGGCTCCTGCATTTTTGCCGCCGCAAGACGCTGGCGGATGGAATTGTCACGCTCTGCAAGGAACCGTGCTTTCGTGGCGGCGACAAACTGGCTGCACTCCGGTTCCGGTATCTTTTCCAATTTTCGGATAGCGTTCTCCACGATTGCCTTTGTCAGCAGGTCTTTTATCACCGGCACGATTTCTTTCATGCCTGCAAGGGTTTCCGCTTTGGTCGGGGCGGCATACTGGTAAATGATGTCCAGCTCGCTTTTTGAAAATTTCATTCGGTGTCCTCCTTATTGTCTGCAAAGAATTTTTCCATAAGCTGTCTTGTGTCATTGCTGTGGAAGATTATCTTTAAGATGGTATTGACCTGCATATCTGATATAGCTTCCGGATGGGGGAGATAGCTTTCCAGCATTGCCCCTCTGGTACAGAGCCGGTGCGTCCGTTCCTTCCGGTTCAGGGTCTTTATCTGGTGTTCCAGCATTTTCTCTTTATGCTCCGCCCGCCGCAGTTTCGCTTCGGTCTTTTCAATTTCCCGGTTCAGTTTTTCCAGTTTTTCATTCATGGCCGGTGTCCTCCTTTGGGAGCAGGATATAGATGTGGCTGGCTTCCCCGATGCGCTGGCGGACACGCATGATCATCCCGGCCTGTTCCAGTTCGTTCAGGGAACGCTTGCAGGTCTGGGGGCTTCTGGAAAGTGCCGCCGCCAGTTTTGTGATGGGGAAGCGGACGAACAGGATTCTGTTGCAATCTTCGATTCCCCTTGTCAGGATTTCATCCAGCAGGCGGGCATACATGACCTTTGCCGTGCTGCTGACCGGCAGACGGAGCGCCGCCTTTGGAAGCGGCATACAGGGCGGCAGGGGTGTCCCGGTTATCATAAATTCATAATTCATTGGGCGGTGTCCTCCTTTTTGCTCGTTTGGATAGATAGCGAGGGCAGGCGATAATGACAGCCCGGAAGCTCTGCCTGCACTCATGCTGGCATTTCCGGCAGAGTTCGTTATAGCTTCTGCGCCCCCGGTCGTTTAAGAAGAAAGCAAGCTCGTTCTTCTGTTTCTTTGACATTCTCGGCATAGTGCCTCCTTAAACAAAAATCCGCCCATTTCAGCCGCAACAGCCGCAATAGACGGATAGCAGATTTTAGTGTCGTGTTTCGGGACGATTTTCAGGGATTTTTCAGCCGTAGAGCCGCCTGAAAATCCCCCGTAGTATTACGGACAGGGTAGACTATGCCCCACCCGATTGTTGTGTTTCAGTATCAATTCGGTGTTCATTTTCGCCGGTTCTCCCTGATGTCGTCCCTGCCCCTGATTCTCACAACGGCGTTTCGCTCCCTTTGGTACGCTCGTTGCGGTCAGGATTCCTCCACTTTCCTGCCGCAAGTCCTTGCGCTACATCGCCGGGGAGCATATCCCATACAGGCCGGTCATTCGATTGGAATAATCCATCGATGAACTACCTGTATCATAGAACATATTTGTGCCCTGTGCCGTATATCCACAAAGTAGGATTTCGGGACAAAAATCAGAAATTTCCACGATTGCGGAACAGGTATGATATAATGGCATTATCGGCGGCAGCCAGCCGCAGGAAGGCGCGATATTTATGAAAACTCGCATTTCCGTACAGGAACGCCTGAAAGATTTACGGGTGGAAGCAGGCTTAAATCTGGAAGAACTGGCGCAGGAAACCGGCATTTCAAAATCCGCCCTCGGCAGCAATGAAAATGACGATGACGGAAACAAGGAAATCAACCACGGCAGCCTGTTGAAGCTGGCAGACTTCTATAAGGTGTCCGTTGACTATTTGCTCGACCCTACCAACAATCGGAAATATGAAACACACCGATAGAAGAATTGCATTTGAGTGATGAAGTCGTGGAACTCCTGAAAAGTGAGCGTTTCAACAACCGGCTGCTGTGTGAGATTATCTCCCATGAAAAATTCAGGGAACTGCTGGCAGACGCAGAAATCTATGTGGACGGGATAGCGACCATGCACTTCCATGACACGAACAGCTCACTGTCTGCTTTGCGGGCTATGATACTGGAAGGACATCCCGAAGCTGCGGCAGACTGGGCAATCAAAGTATTGGAAGCCTGTCAGGTAGAGGAGCAAGGTGCACGAAAATGATAGCGAAAGTGCGCCGGTTACCATGCCCGCCGATGAACTGATACGGGAAGTCCAAAAGGCCATGCAATCGCCGGGGGACAGGGTTCAGCAATTCACGGAGATATTCTGCAAGGCGTTCCAGCTTAAATATAAGCGGCTCTCGCAGGAGGAAAGAAGCCTTCTGAAAAAGCTGTTCAAGAAATCCCCGCTCATAAAAAACTCCGGCATAAACTTCCGGCGCAGGCCGTGGAAATGAAAACTGCCGTTGTGGGAATGGATGTTCCTGCAACGGCAGCTTTCTGCGTCAATATTATTTTTTCTCTATCATATAAGACTGCAAACTCTTTTGGCAGCCATTCTTTTCATAAAATGCTTCAATTCCCGGCTGTGAACCAAAATACAGCATGGTAGGGGTGTTCTCCTTGGCAAGTTGGAGAAGTCGGCTTCCAATCCCTTGCTTCTGATACTCTGGAAGTATAAGTAGCTCGGTAATCGTTCCGAAGAAATATCCGTCTGAAAGAATACGCAGGCAACCTACAAGTCTTTTCCCATCATAGGCAGTTATATTTAGCGTTTTAGCTAAAGCATTTTTCGTCTTTTCAATATCATAATCTCCCGGCCATACTTGGTTTACAAACGGAAGAAATACCGAAGCGTTAAGCATTTTATCATCAATTCTGTATTCCATTGTCCTGGTACCTCTCGAATTTCATTGGAGTAAATCTCATTCCATCGGCTAATTGCTCACTAACCATATCAATAAAGCCCAATTTGTGATAAACCGGAACCGCATACGGAGAAGAATTAACCGTATAAATCGGGTGATTGCTGTTATTCAAAACGTACTCCCATAGCTTTCGCCCAATACCTTGTCTATGGTACTTGGATTTTACAAAAAAGCAGCAAATATGTTTTCGATTTTCATTTGTAGCAATTACGCCTCTCAACTCACCATTTTCATAGGCCCCCAAAAACTCCAGAGAGGCTACAATATCTTCATTTTCAATAAAATCACGGAATGACTTAACTCCTTCATCAGAATAGTCGGGGGCTTCAAATTGTAAAAATGTTTCCATATAAGGTTTAGTGCAGCAGTAATCTCAACTTTGTTGCTAATTTGCCGTATCATCCCTTATCCTCCTCCACCTATATATAAATCTGTTAATTTAGACCGACTTTATCATATTATGCTCATATAGTGTTTCAAAAGTGTTGACGGCTCCGCCATGCTCAACGATTTTACCGTCTACTATTTTATCAATATCAATACCTGTGAAAGACAGTCTTTTGTGTGTCGGCTTTATTCCAATCCATTCTCCATCATGGGTTCCTTCCATGACAAATTCAGAAATGATGTAATCTCCATCTTCGTACTGCCGGAGTATCCGCATCGTATAGTCTGGATATGTTTGCTTCACGGCTGTAAGGTGTTCTTTCATACCTTCCAATCCTAAAGGAATTTTTCTTTCCCCCTCGATGAGGAGACAACTCTCTGAAATATATTGAGGAAGTTCATCGAGCAAGTTTTCTGAAACGGCAATCATATTTGTGGTAAGACCGGCGGCAATCCACAAGTCCTCTTTCCTCATATTGTGCTCAAACAACGTGTGTCAGAAGAGTTCGTAGGTTGGCGCAGACTATTATATAAAAGCAAGTGCTTACGACTAAAGGCTTTCACGATATATCATTTTTATATTCTTAGAACCACATATCGGACATCTTACTCTTGTTCTTTACTAATCATAACTGCGTCTCCTTTTTGATTTGTTTTACAGTTTTATTATGTACGAACATAAATTCGCATTCAAACGTCAAGTATTTCATACAAAAAACGAAGAATTGTGCGTATAATTTTTTCTCATAATGTAAACAACGTCATAAAGTACAAAAAAACGAATCATAATTCACAGTTTTAAACCAACCTATGCAACCTTCGGACAAACCTGGTTGCATATGCTGGTTTTATATTAGACAATAACTTATTTTTTCAACAAACTGCCTGTCTCACCAATACGACAACTTCAAATTTCCCTTTAATCTCGTTTTATTCTAAATACATTCACTATTTGTTTTCAACTGATACATGTTTATCAAAAGTTTCTATAAAACTTCTTGCTTCCAATACTCCTCCTGAATTCTTGAAGCTCTGAGATATCGTTATGGCACTTTCTTTGTAAGATGGGGTTTTTAATATTTGGGAAATGGTTTTACCAATTTCGTCTTTTACATTATTTTTAAGCAAAATTCCGGCTCCCAGCTCCTCTACCCTCTTTGCTACGGCTCCTTGTTCCGGTGTTTGCGGAAACAATATCAACGGAACCTCAAAATACAAACCTTCTGACGCAGAGTTCATTCCACAATGAGTAATAAACACATCTGAGATTGATAATACTGCCATCTGATCGACTGATTCATATATCTGAATATTTTCCGGTAATTCTCTAAAAGAATCTGTATTCGTTCTCATTGAAATAATAACCTGATAATCAGTATCCTTCAAAACTTCAATACAATTGTGATAAAATTCTTTATTTTTGTTTACTGTTCCCATTTCTGTTCCTACTTTAAGTATACTCAATTCAGCAAAAAAATTAACAGAAATATGCGTTTTTCCATTAAAATACTGTCTATTCTCTCCAGCCATTTCTACAGTTCTTATAACTGCAATTTCTCAATTGTAGACTCAGCTTTTTGTAGCTAACTACCGATGAACTGCAATCTGCCCAGCGTTTGTTCACCAATATCCAAAAAATAAGTCAAGAGCTGGTAATTTGAGACCACTTCATCAAATAACGTCATTTTGTTCTCTTTCAAGATATTCTGCGCCTTTTACAACAGATTATTATCATAGCTTGACCGTTTGTCGTAAAAATGTCGTAAATTCAAACAAAAATCTTTTAAAAAGCTTGATTTTCAAGGACTTTTAGCACTATTTTCATCACCTGCCGTGGCAAACCATTAGTACTCTAATCATAATTCAAATGCCTCCTAAAATGCTGTGTGTTGCACCATTTTGCCGCGATTTGCCGTGCGTACCGGAGGGTACATTTCCGGGTTCACTCTGTCACGGAACACCGGAATGCAGCAAAATGTGGCAAATAGATGCCGTGGGTAGTAGTAAAAACGTAGTAGGAATTGGGGGCTCTTACTACTAGCGAATTTCGTGGCCAAACGTGCCACCTATATAATAATATTTTTTCAAAATAATTTCATCAAATTTTCAAGTTTCATAGCTTGCTATTTTTCCTGCATATAATATAAATTTCTGGAGTTTTCCAAGTGGATTTGATGAGATCATTATCACATAAAACTAGTTGCGAGTCAGCCCACGAATTATGGAGCATTTACGGAAATTACCTGCCGAAGTACCATTAAAAGGATAGAAAATCCACACTCAACACTCGGTCAAAGTATCAGGGTGGATTTTCTAAATAAATTCACTCACAATCCTTTTATACTGTCAGAATCATCATATTTCAGTGGAAGAATCAACGAAACCGTTGTTCCAAAATCTTTTTTAGAATGAATTTCCATTTTTGCATTTTCGTAATAAATGTATTTCATTCTTTCTCGAATGTTACGAATTCCAATGTGTCCTCCACGTTCCCAATGCTTCATTGGGCGACTGATTTCCGCCACCTCTTCTTCCGTCATTCCAACTCCATTATCCGTAATATTAATGTGAATAAACTGCTGATCTTTAAAAATGTTGATACAGATACATCCTCCTAACGGTTCACCGTTCTCATCCTTGTTCTGCAGCAATCCGTGAGATAATGCATTCTCTATTAACGGTTGAATCATGTTTTTAGCAATATAACACTGCATGCACTTTTCTTCAATCTCATATTTTACTTTAAAAATACCTTCATACCGATATTCCTGAATCATAAGATATTGTTTCACTACATTAATTTCTTGCTTCAAAGAATCAAAAACCTCTGAAACTTCTATCCGAAGACGATCTTTCAAAATTTCAATCATTGCTTTATTTACTACAATAACGTCATTTACACGATTTTTCTGTGCTAAATACGTGATGGTATTCATTGTATTATAAATAAAATGTGGATCGACCTGTGAAATCAGCAATCCATACCGCATTGTTTGCTCTAGTTTTTCCTTTTCAACTATCTTTTTTATTGAATCTTCCAGATGCTCAGCCATCAGATTAAATGCATCACCAACCATTCCTATCTCGTCACCAGATACCACACGAACCCGGGCTTTAAAATCCCCTGCAGAAATAGCTTTCATCTGCATAGCCAATTCACTAAGCGATCTGGTAAACCTTTTTACAATGATTATCATCACCAATATTACAATTACGCCAAAAACTGCAACAAAGATTAAAATTGTATATTGATTTGCTATGTTATATTCCAGCACATCCTCTCGATTCATATAGGTAAGAATTTTCCACCCACCATTTTTCAGATAGCGAATTGTATATATTCCATCTTTTTCAATATCATATTTTTCCCAGTACGACCTTCCATATTCGGATTGTGACAAAACCTTTTCATAGTCAATTTGTGTATTATCTTTAGCCGAAATCATCATCTCCTGATCAGAAGATAAAAGCACATAGTCATCACATATACTGGAAAGATTTTCTATAATATATTGAATCTCATCAAACGAAGAAAAAATGATAATTTTTCCTGAAAGACCATTTCGATTGTAGTTTCTTACATATCCAAATGCTCTTGTAAAAGTATTTCCGAACAACGAATTTGTTTCTTTGTCCCGATAATTAAAAGGATTTATATACAATCCTACATCCTCTTGCTCCATATATGTAGGTGTAATTTCCTCATCAATAAGCTGCTTTAGTTCTGATGGCAAACCTACTGTATTGGTATAACAGCCGCTTTCCGCAATATCAATGTAAATCCCCAACACTCTATAAGAAGAAATTGCATCTTTCTGAATCAGCTTCGACAAATACAGCCTTAATTCCGCCTCTAAGTTTTCATCTTTACTTTCCTGAACTTGCTTCAGTTTTCTATACAATTCATCGTCATTAGACAGGAACTCAGAAAAACGCTCAATTTCATTTAACTGTTGTTCAATACGCATTGTAACCTGTTCCGTATACTGCATTGTTCTGGTGGCTTCCGTATCGTTTACCAGTCCATACATGATATGGGGAATAATCAAGAGTATTAGCGCATACACACCAATAAAAATTGATATCTGTGATAAAAGTAATTTTGTGGAAAAAAGCATTCTCTTCATATCAGTTCTCTCTGTTTTTCTTCATCCTCTTATATTCATTTGGTGTCAATCCTGTAACCTGTTTAAATATTTTACTGAAATATTGACTGGAAGCAAAGCCTACCTTCTCAGAAACTTCATAAATCATATACCTTCCTTCATCAATCAGTTTTTGTGCCTCATTAACCCTGACATTGTTTAAGTACTCAGCAAAGCCAATCCCAACCTCTTCTTTAAATTTTGTAGATAACCACGAATTGGTTAACCCCACATTTTTCGCCACTTCTGTCATAGACATATTTTCATCATAATAATGTTTTTTAATATAAGCCATAGCATTCATAATAGGTTTTGAATATTCACAGTTATTATTTCGTTCTATCTCTGATAATTTCGCTTCTATAAACGCCGTTACGCTCAATGGATCACTCATATCGTATTTCATATAAGAATTTGCCAAACTGAGTGTTACGTCATCTGTCATTTCTCTGTTTTTCTGCTCAAAATAATACATTGCTTTCAGGATTTCCTTCAAACACCAAAGATATGAAATATAATCCTCCTGTTCTATAGCTTCTTTCAGCGTTCCCAAGTATTCAGATATCTGTTCATGGTTCTGTTCCTCCAATGCCCGCTCTACCTGTTTCCAGGTAATATTAGATGTAGTGGAAGCAACATCCTGATTTTCTATTTTTCTCGTTTCAAACTCTGCCAAATATGGTTTGGAACGTACCACTTGTCGGTCTAACTGTGCATGATTCTGATAAAAAACTTCTCTGAATTGGCGAATCTCACAGCATTGTGAATAGAACAGAACATTATAACCATATGCATCCATTCTATTAAGCCCTGAATAAATCTTATTTGCAAATGAATAGCAAGTCTCATATGTTTCTTTTTGAGAAACATAATTTTGTGGCATTTCATAAACAATTATCATAGTACTGTCATTTACTTTAAAACCAGATACTACCTTTATTGTTTCTAATGTCCAGTTATTCGATACCAGCCCATTTATTTTTTCCTCATCCATATAGTATTGTTCCGATATGTTATTAAAAAACTCTCCCAAAAACCTCGGTGCCTGTTTTTGTATTATACATAAATAATAATACTTTTTATACAGCATGATATACTCCGTCTCTGATAGTATATTTCTGTATTTTTTCTCATCTGTTTTATTTAAAAATATTTCTTTTAAAACAACATTTTCTGTGTATAAATTTTTCTGTTTTTCCTTTTCAATTTTTTCCTTGATTTTTAATATTTTCTGTAAAAAAACCTTTTCATCTACATCACTTTTCAATAAATAGTCATCCGTTCCCAGACGAAGTGCTTCTCTCACATAATCAAAATTTTTATACCCACTCAAAAATAAAATATGTGTGTTCTGATCGGTTTCACGGATAATAGATGCAAAATCCAAGCCATCCATTCCGCACATACAAATATCACTTATAATCAAATCAGGACGAGTTCTTTTAAATACCTTTAAAGCCTGTTCAGCATCTGTAAGAGAGCCTACTATTTCAAATCCATACTTTTCCCAACTAATAATACGTTCAAGATACTCTAATGCCAATTTTTCATCATCTAATAAAAGCACTTTAATCATCCTGTTTCTCCTTTAAAAAAATATCACCCAGATTAAATTTCACAGCTGACACTATTTTGTCAACAATCATTAATCTGAGTGATATTCTAGACCCAATTACTAAGCGTTAATGCTTTTTTCCAACTCCTTCTTCTCTCTTACTGACTGAACATAAGCAACCACTCGGTCACTATTGTAAGTATAAATCATAATCAAAAGCAGGAAGACACCTGAGGCTGTATCCTGCAGTGCAGAAGACAATCCCATATTCATCAATCCACTAGTCAACATATTCAATATCAGATTTCCAACGAATATTCCAATCGTAATATTGCAATATCTTTCCAGGGCTACTCCAACATATATTCCCAACAAACAGTTAAAAATAATATTCGTGCTGGACATATATTGCGGTGTATCAATAGAACCCTGAATAGAAATTCTTAACAGTGAAGCAACACCAAGAAAAACTGCAGAAACGGCATAGCATTTAAATGCTGTTTTTCTGGTATCAACACCTGCACTCTTTGCGATCTGCTGAGAGCTGGCACATGCCCTTACATTATATCCAAACTTTGCATTATTAAACAAAATGTAAAATGCAATTGCCATGATGATAAATATGATTACACAATATGGATATCTTCCAAACAGAGTTGTTTCACCACTTATTGCCGTTACCCAAGAAATACTGGTCAGATTCGAAAGCGTTTCATAAATCATACATACTCCAAGAGCAGTGACAATGGCAGGAACTTTTAAAAGCATATAGGCAACTCCAGAAATCACTCCAAGAATAATTCCTGAACATACTACAACCAATGCAAACGGTATTACACCTATATTATATACATATACAGCTTTTGCACCTATCATACTGGATAACATTACCACAGATCCAGCACTTAAGTCCATTCTGTCACAAAGCACATTACAACACATTGCATACGAAATGAGTGTCGGAACCAATGTTTGCTTAAAATTCATGATGACCGTTGCAGGTTTACCATATTTTCCACCAGATAATATGAAAAAGAGAAGATATACCAATACCGGAAGAAGTGTTACAACTCCAGCATTTTTTAATTTTTTAGCTGACACTTTCACCAACGTTCCCCTTTCTGGTTCTTTCTGACAGAGCAGTAACGCTCTGTCAGAGCTGAAAACTCAATGATTAATTACCATGACGAGCCATTGTATCATCTGTACTGTAGCTTGCACCCATCCCAATCAGTGTATCTGCAGATGCATCAGGATTTTCAGATACAATTACATCCTTAAGTTCATCTGCTGTCCATGCATATACACCATCTGCGTGAAGATAATTTGCATAATTTTCAAACTCTTCTGCAGATTTACAGGTAATGAAGTTAACTGGTACAGAAACCTTTTCCAGCGGATTTCCCTGAAGTGCATTATATAACATTGTAAATGTAAAGGCTACATCTACATACTGGCCGCCAACTGCACAAACAGTATCTCCTGTTGCCAGTGCATCTCCACATGTCTCAGAGAAGTCTACAAAAGCAATCTTCACTTCTCCTTCTCTTCCAGCAGACTTAATTGGTTCTGTACAATATTCGATTCCAAGAAGAGTAATTGCAATACCATCAATAGTTGAATCTGAAGCAAGATAATCTTCAACTGCCTGTGTAAACTCAAGTCCTCTATATTCACCTGCTTTTTTGATTTCTGAATGATCTTCAAATGCAGCCATCATACCAAGCCAACGCTGATCATGGCAAGTAATACCTGGTTCATAGCCGATTGGAGCAATGTTGGTACATCCAGCATCAATCAAGCTTTCAACAATATCATAACCAGCCTGATAATCTGATTCATAAGAACAACCTACAAAATAATCATTGGCAAAAACCTGTTCCTGAATTTCTTCTGCAATAGGAGCCCATGAAACACCCATGTATACACCATTTTCTTCACAAATCTTTAATCCCTGAAGAACCGCTGTACCAGAGAAGTTTGTAGTAATGATACCATCTACTCCCTGTGCGCAAAGATTTTCAATACCTGCAAGATAAGTTTCATCTGCGAAGTTTTCAATAATGTAATATGTAAACTTCACACCAAAATTCTTTCCAAGGTAATCTGTATATGCTTTTAATTTAGAGCAAAGATAATCAGTTGTTGTATGAATGATAACGCCAATGGTATACTCACCATTCTCATCACCACATACTTCTCCACTCTCACCACCCCATACTGCATCTGTAGTGGCATCTTCGGCAAAAGCACATGTACACATTGCAAACACCATAATTACTGCTAAAAATAATGACATTATTCTTTTTTTCATCTCTAATTCCTCCTTACATTATTTCCAGATACCATCTTTGTTCTTCACATATGTCAACATTACAATTACAAGAAGAACCAGGCCCTGAACACCCTCAATAACTCGTTCATTTACTCCCAAAATTATTAAACCATTACGCAAAATAATAACAGAAAGGCTACCGATCGGCGCACCAACCATTTTGGCACGAGAACCACCGGACAGGGGAACGCCTCCCAATACCAATGCAGTAATTACGTTCATTTCCAGCCCCTGCCCTGTAGAAGTACTAACGCTTCCGGCACGTGCCATTAAAATGAAACCGCCTATACCTACCGTAATACCACTGATAAGATAAGCAATCATTCTCGTCATTTCTACATTGACTCCAGCCTGCCGCGCTGCCATGGAGTTACCTCCAATTGCTTTATTCGCCTTGCCAATCCAGCTCTTCTCAAACAGGAAATAACAAATAACGAAAGTAACAATCAACAGACTGATTTTTATGGTCCAGTTATCATAATCATAAATATATACGGGAACACTGTATTTTTCCTTCGCACATACCGTGTTTAAGATACCTCGACACATATACATAATACATAATGATGTAATAAATGGAGACACTTTAAGATAAATTGATACAAAACCATTAAATACAAACCAAACCACAGCAGACAAAACATTAGCCATGATAACTATTGATAATGGTGCACCTACACGTCCAACCAATACGCCGCACAAAACGCTAAATCCAATTACACTGCCATACGACAAATCCATTCCACCATGAGAATAAACAAATATCGCACCAAATGCCATGATTGCCACATATACAGACTGATTTAAAATGCTTTTAATATTTGCCTGCATCAGAAGTTTTCCCTCACCAAAGTATTGGAAAACCACAATCATAATTGCCAATCCCAGAAATGGTACTATCTTGTTTAAAAGTTCTGAAACAGAAATCTTTTTTTCTGCACTTATTTTATTTTCTTTCAAGACATCTTCCCCCTTATACCATTTCCTTTATAAGTAATGATTCATTTAATTTCTCTGATCTGTTAAATATATTTTGAATCTTTCCGTTTTTCATAATTGCAATACGATCGCTCATTCCAATTAATTCAGGCAATTCTTCTGAAATCATCAAAATAGACTTTCCTTCTTTTTTCAGTCTGTACATCAGATCATACATAAATGCTTTCACACCAATATCTATTCCACGAGTAGGGCAGTCCAAAATAAATATTTCTGATTGATTTCCAAGCCATTTACTGAAAACAACCTTCTGTTTATTTCCTCCGCTTAAATCTCTGACCTCCTGTAAAATATCTCTGCACTTAATGCTCATATTTCTGACCTGCTCATTCGTGAATGCTTTTTCAGAGTGCTTAAATACTAATCCTGCCTTTGAAATCATATTTAACGAAGGCAATACCGTATTCTCCATGATACTGGCAGACAAAATCAATGCTTCCTGATCTCTGTTCTTTGATACATAACCAACTTTATGTATGATTGCTATTTTTGCATTTTTAACCTCTGTTCCATCCTTTAAAACAACTTTTCCAAACATAGGTTTTTCTATTCCGAACAAGATTCTTCCGAGATCATGCATACCACAATCCGTCAGCCCACCGATTCCAAGAATCTCGCCTTTGTGAAGTTCAATATTCACATCTTCCAGGATTCCGCTTTTATATATTTGCTTTGCACTAAGAACAACTTCTGACTGAAAACTGCCATCATAATCGCTTCTATAATAATTACCTGTCAATTTTCGTCCAACCATCAACTCCTTAATTTTTTCTTCTTCAAATTCGTCTTTTTCAAGCTGTGCAATAAAATCTCCATCTCTCAGTACGATCAGCTGGCTGCACACTTCCATAATCTCTTCCAAATCATGTGAAATGAAAATGACCGCTTTATTTTCATTTTTAAATTTTTGAATCAGATTATATATGATATTTCGTCCTCGCTGAGACAATGCTGTTGTTGTTTCATCTACAATGAAGATTTCTGGATCACTATAAATCGAGCGAACTACCTCAATCAGTTTCCTGTCTTCCAGGCTATAATCCGTAATTGGTGCTTTGGGAGCAATATCTGTAATCCCTGCTTTTTCAAGAGCTTTTTTAGCCTGATTACACATCTTTTCTCGATTAATAATTCCCCTGGAAGAAAATTCATCTTCTCTTCCAAGAAAAATATTATCTGCTACACGAGTTCCAGGTAAAGTTCCCATCTCCTGTGTAACCATGCTAATCCCATGCTGTTGTGCATCAATTATGCTGGAAGGCTTATACTCTTTTCCGTTTAACTCCATTGTTCCGGAGGTAGGCGGATACACCCCCGAAACAATAGATGAAAATGTGGATTTACCGGATCCATTCTCACCGATCAGACCAATCACCTCACCTCGTCGAATCTCAACAGAAATTCCATTCAGTGCATGTGTCTGACCAAAGTGTTTCACGATCTGATTTGATCTCAAAATCACTTCGTTTTTCATACTGTCCCCTTTATCATAATATAGCATCATGCGTAAATAATAACATTCCAAGACATCTTTGGCAGAATAACCGTTTTGCCTTCAGGTACTTCCAATTCTTTCATGACAACATTATCAGGATTCTCCAGTGTATTTCGTGCCTCCAGATCGTCTCCATTCAATACAAGATGTTTTACAGATTTTTTGTCTCCATATCCCTGTAATTCCATCTGGAACTCAGTATCTTCTTCCTGACTGCAGTTCAAAACAAATACCCTTACCTCATCTGTTTCTTCATTGTAGACAACCGCTGGTTCCACAATAGGCAATTCACCAAATTCACAAGAATATGTTTCTGCTTCAACCACTGCTTTCATTGTGGTTCCATGTCCATATTTGCTGAGCATATGGAATGGGTGGTAAGTGGTCTGAGTAAATACACCGCCTCCACGAACAGTTGTAATTGGCGCAATAACATTAATCAACTGCGCCAAACATGCGATTTCAACCACATCAACATTATTTAACAGAGTAATTCCAAGTCCTCCTACAACCAATGCATCCAAAAGAGAATATTTTTCCTGAAGAATACTTGGTGCGATTTCCCACTTTTCAGCGGATGTCATTTCAAAAGTCGTCAATCCTGCCAGATCATCCAGTGAATCTAATTTAATATCCTGGAAGTTCCATACATTCCATTCATCCAGACAAATCTTAATGTCTTTGTCAAAATGATTTTTTGCTTTTACATATTCCACTACTTTGGCACTATTTTTGATATGATTATCCAGCTGCTTATATGCTGCCAGGAAATTTGTTGTACCTTGTCCAGAATTCATTGTATAATTGTGAGTAGAAATATAATCCGCCTGATCATACAATTCAGTAAGCATTACACGATCCCATTCCATATAGGTAGGTAACATTTCATAGCTGCTTCCACAGGCAACCAACTTAATGGACGGATCAACCCATCTCATAATTTTTGCCGCCTCTAAAGCTTTTTTTGTATAATCTTCTGCCGAAAGATGTCCTGCCTGCCAACTTCCTTCCATTTCATTACCCAGGCACCAGTATTTAACATTATATGGTTCTGGATGTCCATTTTTTGCTCTCAAATCACTCCAATATGTTCCATCTGGATGATTACAATATTCAACAAGATCTCCGGCATCCTTAATCGTTCCGGTTCCTAGATTTACCGCGATCATTGGCTCTACACCAACTCTCTCTGCCCACTGACAAAATTCATCAATACCAAATTCATTTGTTTCGATTGTCGACCAGGCGTAATCCATTCTTTTCGGTCTGTTCTCTTTTGGTCCAATTCCATCATGCCAGTCATAACATGATACAAAGTTTCCACCTGGATAACGAATTACTGGAACTCCCAGTTCTTTTACAAGCTCCATTACATCCTGGCGATATCCCTTATCATCTGCTGTGTAATGCCCTGGTTCATAAATTCCAGAATAGATACTTCTTCCAAGGTGCTCTGTAAATGAAGAATATAATTTTTCATCAATTTTCCCAATTGTATAATGTTTATCACTAAAACATTTTGCCTTTTTCACTTTTCCATCCTCCTTTTATTTACGTTCATTTTTATATGATTTGATTTTACTCAAAAAATTTAGTTATTTCTTTAAAAATTTACATTTATTTGTGCATTATTTTTTGGTTTTCCGAAGTAAAACATCTTTTATACTTAAAAAATAATTTTCTACCGCTTATCAAAAGGAGACTTTACTATGAAAAGAACAATAATTTCTGGAATGTTTTAAGAAAGAACGGATATCTATAGCTATGATGAATGAACAGAACGTTTATCTCATTATAATGGTTTCATAAATTAAGACACTTTTCAGGACAGATTTTAATGAATCTGATATACTAAAACCAGTATGAAAGAGAGGATTCATAATTTTGTCCAGAAAAAGAAGAAATTTTAGTGCTAAATTTAAATCAGACCTTGTAATTGAACTGCTTAAGGGCGAGAAAGATCTCAATACCCTGGCAGCCGAAAATAATATCCAGCCCAACCTGCTCCGCAATTGGAAGCGAGAATTTCTAGACAACGCTTCTGTAGTGTTCAATGACAAGCGCGAGGATAACCTCAAAGAGAAACTTGCCGAAGAACGCAAAAAAAAGCGGAGTATGCCAAAAAGGTTGGTCAGTTAACCATGCAGGTTGAATGGCTCAAAAAAAAATCTGAAGAAATTTGCGAACCTGACTACGAGAGTAAGTTTAGTCCAAAACCTTTTGACGACTAAAGAAATTCCTGTCTCCGTTGGTGCCGAACTGCTTGACATTAACCGTACAAGTGTTTATTACAAAGGCAAACCTGTATCAGAAGAAGAACTGGCCTGCATCATCTTCACACAGACAATCCTTCATGGGGTGCAAGACAAATGTCTGCACAGTTGAAAGCCCGCGGCTATAACATCGGCCGGCGCAGGGCAAGACGCTGCCTGACCGCTGTGATTGACTGGAACAGCCGCTGTATTGTCGGTTGGGAAGTAGATAACACACTCGATACCAGAATGATTATTCATTAAGGTATGCCTGACATTCGGAAATAATCTGCTTGGAATTTTTATCAATGATATTTTGAATCATCGTTGCAAAAGAATTTCCTTCCGTACGATAACGAACCACATATTGTTTGGTATTGAGCTTGATAAAGAAAAACCATACAAGTATGCTGCAGGTCAACATCCGAATTATTCCACGAACATTGATTACTTACTGTCAAAGCTATATGAAGAAAATTAAACACAGCTTTCAAAATCTGCTTAATCTTTTTTACTCCTCTTCTACCCATGGAATACCATAATACTCTTCAACCAGATAGTCATGAAATCCCCATCCGATTCCGTCTGACTCTTGAACAATATTAACGAGCCTGTCATTCCACTTTTCGAACAATGTTTTATCAGCAGAAACATTTTCTATTACATCATGGAATACATCGCAAACTACATTGTAAAATCTTCCATCAATATCTCCATACATATTCGTGAATTCCGTTCCGCATTCCACAAAATGTAATTTGAGTTCTGAAATCAATTCGATATTCTGACATACCTTCTTAAAATCCGACAGGACTTTCTTCGCCATTGAAAGCGAGAATCCCACACGTACAATATCATATGGAAAGAATATTTTATCCAGTTTGTCCTGATACTGTTCTAACAGTTTCCTTCCATACGTTTCATCTAATAAGGTAAGATTCAACATCTGTTCTGCCTGATCACAATTTTTATATACATCGCACAGCATTTTTTCCAGTTCTTTTCTCTCTAACTCTGCCAGTCTCTTCTTCAATGCAGGGATTGTCATTTCTCTTTTCATCTATTCTTTTCCTCCCGGGTTGTGTATGGGATTTCATTATCCTCACACCATTCTTTTGCAATCTTACATAAGGCCAGAAAACGGTAGGCATAATACGCCTCGTCTACATTCAGATTTATAATCTCATCCTTGAAATGACGATATGCCTTTCTTCCGTGTAATGCCCGTAAAAGTCTCTCCTGTTTTCTTTCTGATGGAATTGCTTCTGCAAACGCCTCCATAATGTTCCACTCATGGATTTCGTACTGATTTGGCAGACGCACATAACAATCAGAATTTTCAATTTCTTCTTCCAACTCTTCGTCTCTGTCTACCCACATGCCATCCGCCAATGCAACGAATTCTCCTGTTTCAGTATTTAAAAACTGCTCCCAGCCGTCCATACACATTTCCAATTCATCCGCAATATCTTCTATACATACCTGCATCCGTGTTCCTCCTTCTGCTTAACGCACCATTTCCAAAAATTCAATGCTGCCTTTGTATCTTTTACTCTTATAAGGTTATCCCACGCATCTTCTTTTCCAAGAAAATTCATTCCTCCATGCCAAACTAACACTTGATCAATTCTCAGCAAAATGTTCTACTTGATCTTCTGCAAGTTTCACCTTGATTCCTGCTTCTTGCATTTGTCTGATCAGTTCATAGGAAAATGCTGCATTTCCATAAGAAATATTCTCCGGATTTTCCGTGTTGACAGTAATCTTAATTCCATCCTCCTGCCTTGGCTTCATCAGATATAGAAAACGCTTAATTTTTTCCTGTGCTATCTGCGGACTGGCAATTACAATTTCTTTCTCAGCTTCAATAAGGTCCTGTTCAAAAGCAGCCGTGTAATTATCAGAATCATACACTGCATTTACATCCTGTTTACCCTGAACTGTATCTGTCATCACACAAAAATCAAATCCCTCTCCTATTTTCTGCCCTGTTGCAACCAGTATCAATGATTTATCATCCGGTACCTGTTTCAACTGCAAACGTACTTTTTCATTTTCTCTTACTGAATTGTCTCCATATAGTAAAAAGACATAATCTGCATTTTCACGTACATTATAAATAAATTTTATACGCTCTTTATATCTTGTAAGTATCACGGGCGTTCTGCCTTGTATGTCTATAATACCTGTCATCATATCTTTTCCGCCCTTTAAGGTTCCGATCACACTTGTACGCCTTTTTATGCGTCCTGTCTTGGTTTTATATTGCGGCGGTTCTTCATTAATAACAAGGAAACGATTTAGTTCATCCTCCCACTGAGATATCAAATCAGTACTTTCCAACAATATCAATGTATTTACTTTTCTCTTTGCAATCAAATAACTACACACTACAGTCTTACTGAAAGCCGTTGCCGCGCTAAGTATTCCATTGTTAAAAGAAAGCAGGCTCTGTGCCGCCAAATCCTGCCGCACACGCAATTCGCCCCTAAAAGAGATACGCAACGGACGGCCTTTTTCTCTCATCGGTTATGTCATAAGAGATTTTTGATATTTACATTCATCAATCACATTTTCTAATAACCCTCTTGAAATTTTAATGTACCCATTAACATCCATTCCAAGATAAACTGCACTGAAATTATAATAGTTTGAATAACCGAAACGTTTATTTTGTAAAATATCGGATTATCAAATGCCGCCATACAGCGAATCTGATTCTGCAGTCGCGGTTTTAAATTCAGCGCATCAATATATACCCCATCTGCCAGCACAATATGGAGTGTTCCAGTTACATCAGATGCATAAAAACCTTCATGGCGTTTCCACCTGTTGATTGATTCTGCCCCCTGATCCAAATCATATTCTGCTGATGATGCAGGGATCTCTGAAAACACTTCACTTTTGGCATATGGAATACCGGCTTGATCAAACATTTCCCGGAGTTCTTTATTCTCTTTCTGCAAATCTCGTACCAGTTTTTCTATATCTCAGTTTTAATTAGCCAATCTTAACAAACTGATAACTTTTTCTCTATGCCATTGATATTATTAACCGTTTGTCTCATTATCTTCAATCTCTTTTAATGAACGTCCATCTTTAGCTTTCCATGTTCTTGGTCCACTCACGCTATAGCCCAACACAAAATCCGCAGCAGCCGATGAACTTGAAAAAAGGATATCCTCTGTCGTAAGTAAATCTTTCACTCGACCATCGTTAAAATATTTTTCTCGCAGTTTAATTAACCCTGCACTCAAAGATTTCATCGATGTTTTCTCATTTACAATTGCTCCTTTTAGAACAACAAATCCCTCTGGCGTCACCCTGCCGACTGCCGTTGCTCCTCCTGTCGAAATGTAGAGTAACTCATCATCTGTAACAGAAGTATTTGCATCTGATTGTAACACTGGTTCCAAAACTTTATATCCCAAAGCATTAATAAGAATTTTGACATTGTCCACAAATTCTTCCATAACAGCCACCTGGGATTCCTTCATAACTGTATTCTTATATGTATTCTTCGTAAGCACCTGATAGCGTTTACAATTTCTGGCAATCTCGACAAATCGATTCTCCAGATATCGTATCAACGCTTTATTCAAATCACGTCCTATAAAAATAACCGCTGTATTCCAATAATATTTTTCTTTTTCAGATTGATAGTCTCGAATATGCTGCACCAAACGCTCCTTCACATTTTCTGCTTCACCAATATACACCGAATCCGAACCGTCATCTTCTTTACAAAACAAAAAATAAACTCCGGCTTGTACAATATCATCACGGTTACATGCTACAACTTCAATGCGAGGAATTTTCAGTGCTTTTCCATTCCAGTTTGAAAGTTCCGCTGTTATAAGGCTATCTGCAGTTCCATTCACAAGAAACAGCTCTATCGATTTTCCATATACCATATGTACGCCCTCCCACTGTTCAATAGTATATCACGCATACATGCATAAAACAATTCTTCTGCGGAAGGATTATATTAGTTAACAATCCCATCTCCACAACCTTCCACATTTTCAGGTTTCTTTCTGTTATCAATGATAAAGCAAAAACACTCTTTTACTTCTTCCGTCATAGGAACCATTCTTGTGCCACTATCAGTTTTCGTGGCTTCTATGATATATTCCATATTCCTTTTCCGTTGTAACTGATGATCAATATTGATTTTTCCATTTTCCAAATCAATATCAAATACCGTCAAATCTACAAACTCCGATATACGAAGTCCTGTATGAAAAAGAATATAAATCCCTTCCTAGTAACGGTTAAAGTGCTTATCCGCTTTGATAAACTCCAAAAATGCTCTTTGTTGTTTTCTTGCGATAGCTTCTCTTGTTACACTGTCATTGACAACCACAGTAGCAATCTTCTCTGCCAGTCAGGGGTTAAACGGAAAAGAAAGCGTCCGGATTGCCGGCGGCACCTTTGCCATCACCTCAGGGAAAGATGGCATACACTCGGAAGATGCAGATGATACCTCCTTGGGCTTTGTATATATCTTAAGCGGCACCTATACCATTACCGCAGAAGGCGATGGGGGCAGCGCCTCCAATTATCTTCAGATTGAGGGCGGTGACTTCACTATAACCGCCGGCGGTGGAAGCGAAAACGGCTCCAAAGCCAGCTCGGATAACTACGGACAGTTCATGGGCGGCGGCCCCATGCAGCAGCAAGCCACAGAAAGCACTGATGAGAGCACCAGTATGAAGGGTATAAAGGCGAGCGGAAACCTGATTATAAACGGCGGCACCTTTTCCATTGATTCCGCCGATGACGGCATGTATTCCAATTCTTCTGTTACCATCAATGCAGACACTTTTGATATTGCAGCCGGCGACGCCGGATTTCATGCCGATGAGACTCTGGCCATCAGGGGCCGCTTCATCACGATCACGGAGTGTTACGAAGGATTGGAAGGCCTTACCGTGGACATTTCCGGCGGGGAAATCTCCATTGTCGCCACAGACGATGGCATCAGCGTCGCCGGCGGTGCTGATGGCAGCGGTATGGGCGGCCGGGATACGCAGTTTGGTGGAGGTGGGGGCTTCTCTTCCTCCGGCTGCAGCATGATTATCTCCGGCGGCTTCATTGATATCCACGCTTCCGGTGACGATGTTGATTCCAACGGAACTCTCTCCATAACGGGCGGTACGGTTATCACCTCCGGTCCGAACATGGGGGATACTTCCATCCTGGATTATGAAACCACCGGAACCATAAGCGGCGGTACTTTCCCCGGTACCGGAGCCTCCGGCATGGCTCAGAATTTCAGCTCAGACTCCACACAGGGCGTGATTATGGCATCTGTGGAGAACCAGCCGGCGGGGACTACCGTCACCCTGAAGGACTCCAATGGGAATGTCCTGCTGGTTCAGGAAACAGATCAGGATTTCTCCTGTGTCATCTTAAGCTGTGCCGATATCGTGAAGGGACGCACCTATACGCTCATAATCGGTTCCTCCGAGACATCCATTACCATGGATAGCCTGGTCTATTCCAACGTCAGCGGCATGGGAGGCAGAATGCGGGGTGGCGGCAAACAGCCATAAGAATACATTCAGAGGGGGATATGCAGAACTGTTCCAAAAAACCGGAGAATATGCCGTTGTTCTGATGCACGACAGTATTATCGGAAAAGACAGCGTGGTTTCTGTAAACTGTCTGTGATAGCGGGGTACTGTAAAAGCCTTTTTCCACATCAGCGAAAATATATTCCTTTGCATATTATCGTTCCGTTTACTTTATATCAAATATTGACATTTGACTACTTGCATAAGATACCATTTTTCTTTCCTTTATAACATCATCTTCGCCAAGCGTCCCGAACAATAATGGTGAATTTGGATCATGAAACTTTGTCTGATTCATCACTGTATTTTTACTATAATTTGCATAACAATACACACAACCATTTTTGCAGGTGTTATAGGTACCAATGTCAATACTTGAGACACATCCGCAAATGCCTCTTTGATTTGTATCTTTCTTAATATCAAGTTTATAATGACCAATGTGTTCAAAGCGTTCTTTATCTATACAATGTGCATGCCCAATACCATATTGACTGAAATCCCCCTCCTCAGCACACGTATCAACATAGATTCCGTACAATTTTGCGATTTCGGAAAATTTGCACATGAGCTCATTCTGTTCTTCAGCCGCCGGAATTCGTATTTGAAACGGCTGCACATTCCTCATTGTATTCTTATATAAGTCAAGAAAACTAACCGTGCATTTTTCTGTGTACGGTGCTAATTTTGCTGCCAGAACTTTAAAGTATTTAAGATGGTATTCCATGGTATAAACTGCATTCAGAAAAATCGGATCGTATCTCCATATGATACGATCTTTGCCAATACGCTTCGACAATTCGGTAAACGCAGGTATTAGCATTTGATTTTTTGATGGAATATTCGGCTCCACATCCCTGCCGTAAGCAGTAAGTGTAAATTGAAAATAATAATTGTATTTATCAAGCTCCGACAATCTCTCCATCAAGGGAATAGGATTTTTTGTCCAAAATACAATCCCATCAACTACTGCCGGAGATAAGCTTATTTCACCAACCTGATGAATATTCATCGGATTCCTTACCAGAACATACTCCTCTTTAATTCTATTATAAAACCATTCCGAATAATATGACGGTATGTCTGTTCGACGGCTAGCGCTTATTATCATTTTGCTCCCCCCATTTTAACGCACCTCTATTAACAGCTTTGTATTTGAGCCTACTGCCCATGGCCGGTATATCCCGGCTTATTTGGAATCTCAAAGAGAACCTGCATTTACATCATTGTATCATATAATCTAATATAGCAGAAACATTTTCACTTCCAGGTTCCCAAACACTTGAAGGGCCAAAGTAAATACCCTCGCCTTAAATAATTTCTTTCAACCCTCTCAGATGAAGGATGAAAAAGTCTTCTTATTTACAGTATATAAAATAACGCCCTGCCGAAGCAGAGCGCCGTATAAATCCTTTCATATTGAATTACCTGGAACATTTTCCGTGCCACCTGGCAAACCGCCATTTCGATAGCACGGAGATTCCAGGAAAGCTGCATTCGGCGGAAATATTCTGCCGCCAAACACACCGCTTTTGCAAAAGTTTAAGATGATCGTATCTATAAACGGATAAACATTCAGAACGATAAGACCGATAATTGTGGGTGCTATCATCAGATAGCCCCAGCCATTATAAGCCGGAATCGCAACACCTGATTCTCCTTCGAGCCTCTGGCCTTCCTCTGAGCCGAGAAACTTCAGAAAATCCATTGCAATATCATTATTTTTCCCCTCCGGCACGGGATGATTGCTTAATCCCGCTTTTTTCCAAATGGCCATTTCACATTTTTCCACTAACATGTTATTGTAGCTATATTTTATCAGTCCAATCTTTTCATTTCCATATCGGTATGGACATTATTTTATACCAAAATGCACACTCCCAAAAAATGGTATGCATTCAAGTGCATTATGATATATAATAAAATCAATGACCGGATACACAGGAGGATTTTATGTTGAAACCGGGTTTATTTTATCTTTTTCCGAATGGGAACTTTCTCGACCTGAACCCTTATCAGGCAGGATATGCCGATAATGACGAGGCTGCGTCTTTCGGTCCCTGTACGAGGAATCATTATTTATTCCATTATGTTATATCGGGTGCAGGGACACTAATGAAAATACTTCCGGGAAGAAAAGAGAGTCCATGGAAGCTGACTCCCGGATGCTACATCGCGTTTCTATGACTTTATCCGGGCAGCGCTGTTACAGCAAGACCTTTTTTACAAAAAAAGAGTATGAACTGGTCAAGGAACAGCAGGTAAAACGGCAAGGCATATGATTGACAAATTACATTATGGAGAAAAGACAATGATTATTATAATTACAGGAGCTTCCCATACGGGCAAAACCTTAACAGCACAAAAAGTCCTTGAAAAATATAAGTATCCCTATCTATCTATTGACCTTTTGAAAATGGGGTTAATACGAAGCGGAAACTCAAGTCTTACGCCCGAAGATGATGACGAACTGGAAATTTATTTATGGCCGATTGTTAGGGAAGTGATAAAGACAGCTATTGAAAACAGGCAGAATCTAGTTGTTGAGGGTTGTTATATCCCCTGTAACTGGAAGGAAGATTTTTCGGGCAAGTATTTGGATGAAATTCGCTATTACTGTCTTGTAATGAGTGAAAATTATATCTTACATCATTTTTCTGATATTAAGGCGCACGCCTGCGAAATCGAAAACCGCATTGATGATACCTGGTGTACGTTGGAGTCTGTACTTGAGGAAAATGCGCATTATCTTGAGATGTGCCAAAAATATGGTTTTAATTATATATTGATTGATGATTGCTACCAGGTTGAAATTGATTTATGAATAAAATGAAATTACTTTGTCTTGATATGCAGGGAGCTGCTGTAGGAATAAATAAATACGCCAACACTTGAAACAAATAGACAGAATGTACCAGCTAAATCTTGACGGAAACGGGGAACGGGATTACAAAAAATATTGGGATATTTCTGCTGTTCATTTTGTGGAAAAAGGCGAATGACTTCTCCAAACAGACGCACTCATCCGCTGCGCTTCGCATATCATAAAGAAACCTGCAATCTGGAGTTTGTAAATGTCCTGTCAATACGATTATGCGGTAATCGGAGGGGATCTGCGGCAGGTATATCTTGTGGAGGCACTTGCCGGGGAGACCAGCCGCGTCTGCCATTTTGCCCTGTGCAAAAATCCGGATAAAAGCCGTTTTTCTGATACCGCCTTCATAAACGCCGCCGGTTCCCTGGAGGAAGCCTGCCGCCTTTCTGCCTGTATTATCGGCCCGATTCCCCTTTGCGGCAGCGATTCCGTTTTGAGTCAGCACGCATTTGATATACCTCTATCATTAGATTCGATTTTTTCCGGTCTGAAATCCGATCAGTCTTTTTTTGGGGGCTGTATCCCGGAAAAATACATTTCTGCCGCCACCCAAAGGGGCGCGCACGTTTTCGAACTGATGAAGGATGTCTCCCTTTCTTATTATAATACGATTGCCACCGCCGAGGGAGCCATCTGCGAAGCAATTCGCCAAAGTCCCTGGAATCTCCGAGGAAGTAGCTGTGCCATACTGGGGTACGGCAAATGTGCCCGTACCCTCTGCCAGTATCTGAAGGGAATGGGATGCATCACCTTTATCGCTGCACGGCGGGAGGAGGCCGTTGCCCAGGCATCCGTCATCTCCGACAATGCCGGAAACCTGAAAGACTTTTTATTCTGTGCCGGGACGTTTGATTTTATTTTCAACACGATTCCCGCACCGGTCATCACCCGGGAGGCTCTCGCCAGGATGAAAAGCACCGTCACAATCATTGACATCGCTTCCTCGCCGGGAGGCGTGGATTTTGAAGCAGCGCAAGGTCTTGGCATCCATGCCTCGCTATGCCCGGGGCTGCCCGGAAAATATGCTCCAGCCGCATCGGCAGAGGAGATCAGGAAAACGGTAAAAAGAATTCTGAAAGAAATTGGAAGGAGTAAGTGAATATGTCATTAAAAGGAAAGCATATCGGAGTCGCCATTACCGGTTCTTTTTGCACTTATGAAAAGATATTTCGCGAATTGCAGAAGCTGACTGAAGAAGGAGCCCTTGTTCAGACCATTTTTTCCGATGCGGCCAGCACCATTGACAGCCGTTTTGGAAAAGCAGAGGACTTTTTGAAACAAGCGGAGGAAATAACAGGCAATCAGCCTGTCCTGACAATACCCGGCGCTGAACCCATCGGGCCGGGAAATCTACTGGATATCCTGGTGCTTTTTCCCTGCACAGGAAACACCATCGCGAAGCTGGCCAACGGCATCACCGACACCCCGGCGCTGATGGCGGCAAAGGCACATCTGCGCAACAACAAGCCTCTGCTGATTTCCGTTTCCACCAATGATGCCCTGGGCATAAACATGAAAAACATCGGGCTTCTGATGAATGCAAAAAATGTATATTTTATCCCCTTCGGGCAGGATAACCCACAGGCTAAGCCCAACTCCATGATTGCCCGTACGGAGCTACTGATTCCCTCGCTGGAGGCGGCGCTGGAGGGCAGACAGTATCAGCCTGTCATCTGCTGATACTGCACAGATGCCATAGTGCGCAGGTATAGTTGTGTTCGATTGAGCGTCAGTTGATGAAGTACGGACGCAGGAAGGAGAATGGAATATGTGCGGAATTGCCGGTTTTTATAACCATGCAGCAGACTTTACGTCAGAAAATCTGAAATGGAGGCATGTCCTGGACAGCATGAATCAGGCGCAGAAGCGTAGAGGGCCGGATGATGAGGGGACTTATCTGAAACCCCAATGCGGTTTGGCCCATGTACGCCTTAAGATCATCGATCTTGTCACGGGACAGCAGCCTATGGTCAGAAAAAGTGCGGGGCGTGAATGCGCCATTGTTTTTAACGGTGAGATTTATAATATGAAGGAGCTGAAGCTGGAGCTTCAGTCGGAGGGAACTACCTTCCGTACCACCAGCGACACGGAGGTCATTCTGGCGGGATATATGCGCCACGGAAAGGAATATATCAAAAAACTGAATGGAATTTTTGCAATCGCGCTGTGGGATTCTGTCTCTGGATGCCTTCATCTCTTCCGGGACCGGCTGGGGGTAAAGCCTTTATTTTATACCATAAAGGATGGCACCCTCGTCTTTTCCTCGGAAATCAAGGGACTGCTGGCTTATCCCGGCATCACTCCCGTCCTTGACCGTGACGGGCTGTGTGAGATTTTCGCACTGGGGCCGGCAAAATCCTACGGAAAAGGTGTCTTCAGGGATATCCTTGAGATACTTCCGGGACACTGTCTCACTGCCTGCCAAAATACCTTTTCGGAGGAAGCATACTGGAAGCTGGAGAGCCGCCCCCACGAGGATTCCATGGCGGAGACCATCGAAAAGACCGCATGGCTGGTGGAGGATGCCGTGAAAAAGCAGATGCTCTCAGACATCCCCATCAGTACCTTTCTCTCCGGAGGCGTGGACAGCAGTCTCGTCACCTCCATCTGTGCCAGAGAACTGAAAAAGCAGGGTAGGGTGCTGAATACCTTTTCCTTTGATTTTCAGGATAACAACAAATATTTTCAGTCCAATTCCTTCCAGCCCAGTCAGGACCGCCCCTACGTGGAGCAAATGACTGCCTTCGCCGGAACAAACCACCACTTTTTAGAGTGCAGCAATCAGGAACAGATCGATTGTCTGTATCGTGCGGTGGATGCCAGAGACCTGCCCTGTATGGCCGATGTGGAATCCTCCATGCTGCATTTCTGCTCAAAGGTAAAGGACTTTAATAAGGTGACCCTGACCGGGGAGTGTGCCGATGAAATTTTCGGAGGCTATCCCTGGTTCCACAACCCCAGGGCATTTCAAACCGATGCCTTTCCCTGGTCCATGAGCATGGAGCCGCGGCAGGCCCTACTTGACGGGGGTGTCATCCTGAGCCTTCGGATGGAGGAATACGCACAGGCCGCCTATGAAAAAACCATCCGGGAAACCCCCCGTCTTTTGGAGGATACCCCGGAGGAGAAACGGAGAAGGGAGATCGCCTGGCTGAACCTGCGCTGGTTCATGGTCACTTTGCTGGATCGGATGGACCGCACCAGCATGTACAATGGTCTGGAGGCCCGGGTGCCCCTTGCCGACCACAGAATTGTGGAATATGTATTCAATGTGCCCTGGCAGATGAAATGTCCGGATGGAATTGTGAAGGGACTGCTTCGCCATGCAGGTGAAGGACTGCTCCCCAAAGAAATCCTATGGCGCAGAAAAAGTCCTTACCCCAAGACGTATGACCCCGCCTATGAAAAAATGCTGGGAGACCGGCTGAAGGAAGTCCTCGCCGACCCCTCCGCACCCATCCGCACACTGCTGGATACGAAAAAAGTCCGTGCTTTCCTGAACAGTCCCTCGGATTACGGAAAGCCCTGGTACGGACAGCTCATGGCAGGGCCGCAGATGCTGGCCTACATGCTGCAGGTGAATTACTGGCTGAAAAAATACCGGATTCAGATTGTGTAAGGAAATAATCTGAACAGGAGTGCTTCCCACAGCTTTCCCGGGGAGAAGGAGATGTATCCGTACAATAACACCATGCGTACAACAAATAAAGAGCGATGGCTGCTGCCGATTCGCCCTTGCCAACTTTCCTGCATATTTCAACAAATGCTGTTCGGAACCATTTTCCTTTAGTATGGCAAAAGTACCCTCGTCAAAACGAACTGCCCTGCCGGCTTTTGCCTTATCATAACGGGATGTGGGAAGCATGAATCTTCAAGGCCCATACCTATTAAGCCCCGGATAATCCTTCGGAAACACCTGCCATTCCTGATCGATGCTCTATAAGATAATTCAGTTCATACTTACCTGCATTTCTTTTAAAAATTACAGCTCCAGAGAATCCGGATTCAACAAAAAATCGTACACATTCATCAGCAGTATCCCCTCCTCACTATAAAAGGGGGTTGGCGTATTCGACGTGATTACAATCTTTTTGAACGAATCATTGATTTTCATAAACGGTCTGAGCTCCTGTACCGTCTTCTCTTCTGATTCAAGCATATAAGCCGATTGAACGTAATACTTCTTAAAACCTTTCGTGCAGATAAAATCAACCTCCAGATGTTTTCTGACAGGCTTACCGTTCTTTCCCCGTTCTACGATGTTAAGATTTCCTACATCGACACTGTACCCCCGCATTCTAAGTTCGTTATAGATTGCGTTTTCCATGGAGTGTGACACTTCCATATGTCTGAAATTAACTCTCGCATTTCGAAGTCCCATGTCCATAAAATAATACTTCATAGGAGTACCAATATAGAATTTTCCTTTAATGTCGTAGCGTTTCGCTACTTCAACCAAAAATGAATCTTCCAGATACCCGATATACCTTGCGATAGTTGTAGGAGTTATTTTGGACGTATTCATACTCTTGAAAGCTTTTTGCAGCTTATTCGGATTCGTCAGAGACCCGACTGCCGACGAAAGAATGTCGAGCAACGCCTCCAGCTCACCGGAATTCCTGATATTGTTACTTGCGACAATATCACGAATATAGGTTTCTCTAAATAAATTATCAAGAATATCTATCTTCTGCTCATCTCTGCCTGCTAAGACTACAAGCGGTATTCCACCATAAGATATATACTCATTCCAGCCATCATAGCGGTTTCCCTCATAAACTGTCATGAATTCAGAGAAGCTCAGCGGATACATAGGAATCTCATCACCTCTGCCGCCAAATTCCGTTGCTATATCCCTTGACAGAAATCTCGCATTACTGCCGGTTACATACACATCACAGTTCTCCTTATCCGCAAGTCCGTTAAGAACGCTGACAAATTCTCCCAGCATCTGTACTTCATCCAGAAGAAAATAGTACTTTTTCTTATCCTTAATCTGCTCTTTTGCCCAGGGATAGAATACTTTTGGATCTCTAAAATCTATATTATCGAATAAATCGAAGGCCATCTCAATAATATGGTCCTCTTCCACACCATTGTCAATCAGGTATTTTTTAAACTGGTTCCGTAGTAAAAAAGACTTTCCGCATCTTCTGATTCCCGTTATCACCTTAATGAGACCGTTGTGCCTGCGCTTCACTATCTGATCCAGATAATAATCCCTTTTTATTTCAGTTTCCATGGCAATCACCTCTAAAAGATATTTGGGTTATTCTCCAAATTTCTTCTAGTATACCACAAATCCATTGACTTTTAAAGTTTAAGATATTTTGGTTAACATATACCAAAATTTCTTTTAGTCATACCCCCGTCATCAATTTCGCGATTTTGTACAGACTTTCAGAAAAACGCGGTCAAAGCTCTTAAAAATTTTATCCATATCCCACGCGAACCGGCAAATCCGTAGCTTTCTTCGTCAGACACGCAAACAGACACGCGCAATGATAACAGGTTCCTCCTCCGGGCGTGGAATTGCGGTCCGCATCTATCCTCCTACAGAAAACCAGTTACCTCTATATACATTCCCGGCGCATCCTTTCCCGCCTTAATCCAGCTTAAGTCCTGCAAGTGCCTGTGCAAATGCATTATTCACAGGCTCCTTTGCCTCTTTTTGCTGTTGTCTCATATATTTCTGCACGTCTCTTTTGTTAACGCCTGCCCCTTCCCTTTCTCTGCGGGCCTGAAAAGCGGACAGTTTTTCTTTATAACCGCAGGCGCAAACAAAGGTTTCCTCTTTGCCCTTCATCACCATTTCCATACGCTTGTGACATTTCGGGCAGCGTGCATTTGTAACCCGGGAAACCGTTTCTCTGTAACCGCACTCTCTGTCCTGACAAACCAGCATTTTGCAGTTCTTTCCATTCACTGCCAAAAGACGTCTGCCGCATCTGGGGCAGATCTTATTCGTTATATTATCATGGCGGAAGATTCCCTCTCCGGTTTTAATTTCCTGCACGATCTCACAGGTGTAATCTCTGATTTCCTTCAAAAAAGCCTCCTTAAGCATTTTTCCCCTGGAAATATCCGCAAGCTTCCGCTCCCAGTCTGCGGTCAGCTCCGGCCTTTTCAAATCCTCAGGCACCAGCTCCAGAAGCTGCTTTGCCTTAGAGGTAATATAAATCTCATTTCCTTTTTTCTCCATAAGAAAGGTGTTGAATAATTTTTCGATAATATCCGCTCTCGTCGCAACCGTACCAAGACCGCCCGTCTCTCCCAGTGTCCGGGCTGCCTTTGCATCCTTACTCTCCATATATCTTACGGGATTTTCCATTGCTGCCAGAAGGGTTGCTTCCGTAAAACGGGCAGGCGGCTTTGTCTTTCCAGTATGCAGGAACGCTTTTTCTATCCTTAAACGCTCTCCCTGTTTCCGTAACGGCAGCCGCTGATCCTTCAACGCGTGTTCCTCTGTTTCTTCCCCGTCTTCTTCAAAGCTTCCTTCATAAACCTCCTTATAGCCCGGGCTCTTTACTGCTTTGCCGTTTGCCACAAAGGTTTGCCCATTTGCCTTTCCTTCCATAACTACCTGCTCATAAACAAACGGTGGATACAGGACGCTTAAGAAACGTCTTACAACCATATCATAGATCTTCCGCTCCTCATTAGTCATATGGTCAAGCTGCACAAACTGCTCTGTAGGAATAATGGCGTGATGATCGCTGACCTTTTTATCGTCTACAAAGCTTCCGTTGGTCTGTATCGGCTTTAATAGCAGTGCTCCTGCCAGCTTTTTATACGGTCCCGTTCCGCACGCCCTCAGGCGCTCTTTGATCGTCGGGACAATATCCTTTCCGATATATCGGGAATCTGTCCTCGGATATGTGAGTACCTTATGATTCTCATATAAACGCTGCATGATGTTCAGCGTTTCCTTTGCAGAAAATCCGTATTTCTGATTTGCCTCCCTCTGAAGAGTGGTTAGATCGTATAACCCGGGTGCATAGCTTTTCTTTGCTTTTGTTGTCACAGAAGAAATCTCCAGAACCGAAGACCTCATTTCTTCTAAAATATGCTCTGTTCTGTCTTTTTGGAAAGAACGATAGCTTTTGCTCTTCTCATCTCTCCATGCCCACTGTACCTCTCCTGCCTGAAGTGTGATGCCGTAATATTCCTTTGGAATAAAATTCCTGATTTCCTCTTCACGTCTGGCAATCATAGCCAGAGTAGGCGTCTGCACACGCCCGCAGGAAAGCTGTGCATTGTGCTTACAGGTCAGCGCTCTGGTTCCGTTCATGCCTACCAGCCAGTCCGCCTCCGCTCTTGCAACAGCCGCACGGTAAAGATTGTCATACTCCCGTCCATCCTTCAGACTGCCAAAGCCTTCCCGAATCGCCCTGTCTGTCACAGAAGAAATCCAAAGTCTTCGGATTGGTTTGCGGCAGCCGGCTTTATCCAGTATCCAGCGCGCTACCAGCTCTCCTTCTCTTCCTGCATCTGTCGCAATAATAATATCCCGGATATCATTCCGAAAAAGCTGCGTCTTTACTGTCTGATACTGTTTGGATGTCTGCCGGATCACAACCAGCTTCATCTTTTCCGGAAGCATCGGCAGGGTATTCATCTCCCATTTCATATATTTTTTATCATATTCCTCGGGATCAGCCAGAGTAACCAGATGTCCAAGAGCCCAGGTTACTACATATTCCTTTCCCTCCAGAGTTCCATTCCCCTTTTGATTGCAGTGAAGTACACGCGCAATATCTCTTGCTACCGAAGGTTTCTCCGCTATTACTAATGATTTCATAATCTGTCCTCTCTATGGATCTATCCTCATATCTGTATATGCACTGATTCCCCCCGGCAGGGCACCGGAATCAGAGCTGATTTTTCATTTTCATTATAGCCTCTGAAATACCATTTGTAAATCCTCCTCATAAATGGTATGATGATTTAGATGAGTTTCTTGCTATTGTCCGCAGTGAGCTGTACATAATCATCATTTATTCGGAGGAAAACCATGTACTATTTTATTGTCAATCCCAACGCACGCTCAGGCACGGGAAAATCCATCTGGAAACAGCTTCGCCATGAGCTTCTGCTGCGAAAAATCCCCTACAAGGCATATCTTACAGAATACTCGGGACACGCAGTAACGCTTTCTAATAAACTCAGTACCTTAGGAACAAAAGAATCCCCCATCTATTTGATCGCAGTAGGCGGAGATGGGACATTGCAGGAGGTCCTGAACGGAATACGGGACTTCGATCATATTTATTTCGGATATATTCCAACCGGCTCCGGGAATGACTTCTGCCGCAGCATGGGGATTCCCTCAGATCCTATAAAAGCGCTGCACGCAATTTTAAAAAAGGAGCGCATCCTTTCTATGGATATTCCCGTTGTTCATTACAGAGACAGGCAATACCGCTTCGGTATCAGCGCCGGAATGGGATTTGATGCCGCCGTATGCCAGGAGGTATCCGTATCCCCTGTCAAAAGGGTCCTTAATCGATTCGGTCTTGGCAAATTGATTTATTTACTAATCGCACTCAAACAGCTTGCGTTTATGACCCCCTGCCCCATGCTCCTGGATATGGAAGAGGGGCGAAAGTTCTATTTCCACAAGGTCTATTTTGCCGCTGTTATGAATCAAAAATATGAGGGCGGCGGCTTTCGGTTTTGCCCGGACGCTTCTCCCAGTGATGGGGTCCTGGACGTTATCGTTGTAGAGGGACTTCCCAAGCTGAAGCTCCTTGTATGTCTTCCCACTGCTTTTTTCGGAAAGCATACAATTTTTAAGGGTGTACATACATTCCGCTGCAAACGCATAAAATTACACAGCACGACTCCTCTATCCGTGCATATGGATGGAGAACCAAACGGTTTACATCGTGAACTTTCTGTGATTTTTGAAAAGAAAGCTTTAAAAGTCCTATTGCCTGTGGTATAATGAGCGAAACTTTTAGTGAAATTCCTGCTTTTATGCAGTGTAGGTTTGGGAAGGTGAAAATTTGATAAATTTTATCAGGAAATACAAACATGGGTTTGTCATACTGCTATACAGTGCATGCTACTTACTGTTATTCCGTTACCTGGAATTGCGCCCTGTACATGGCTATCATGTTGTCCACACAGTCTTTGATGATCTGATTCCTTTTTGTGAATATTTCATCATTCCCTATCTGCTATGGTTTCCTTATATGATTCTGGCTGTATTGTATTTTATTTTTATCAACAGGAACAAACACGAGTACTATCAGTTGATTTTTAATCTGATGATGGGAATGACGGTTTTTCTGATTGTTTCTTATATTTATCCGAATGTACAGCATTTGAGACCTGCAGAATTTCCAAGAGATAATGTATTCACAGACCTGGTACGCTGGCTTTACCGAACAGACACACCGACAAATATTCTGCCCAGCATCCATGTTTTTAACTCTCTTGCCATTCACATGTCGCTGACATCCTGCGAGGAGTTAAGAGAACACAAAATGATCCGATACAGCTCGCTGATCCTGACAGTGCTGATCATTCTCTCTACCATGTTTTTAAAACAGCATTCTGTCATTGATGTATGTATGGGTTCTACATTAGCATTGTTTGGCTTTCTGGTTTTCTACCCCCAAAGAGCCCAGGAGGTTTCCGGACATCCCGCTTCACATCATCTCCGGAAACCGCGCCACAAACGCTACAAGCTGTAAATTTACATCCGTGAAGCAAAACAGAGAACTCTATGAAGTCAAAAAAGAGGATGACCAGATTGCAAAATCTGAATCATCCTCTTTTTTAATTAAATCCATAGAATTTCTGACAAATTTTATACGCGGCTACAAACATCTTTCTTCCGCCCTTCCCCGGAAGATTGGCTGCTCTTCCCAAAATACTATAGCGCAGCTTCCGGTAAAGCCAGCGGTCCTGTTCACGAATATATTCCAAAAGCTCTTTCTTTTTTTCAAGAGCTTCCTCTGTACCGGCACGGACCAGCATAATGGAAGAAACCGTCGTAATGATATCCAAATAGCTCAGCATATATGTTTTCACGCGTTTATTTTTGAATTCACATTTGCGGAATGCATCCACCATAAGCTTATTCACCCGGAGCTGCTGATCAATCCGTTTGATCATGACCCTTTCGTTGACAGACTGATCTTCTCTTCCGATGAAATACCGGTAAAAATTCACATCCAGATAATACAGATTGTCAACATAAGGCAATGGCTCAAAGGCAAACAGATTGTCAACATAAAAGGTATGCTCCGGCAGCTCCAGTCCGCACTCATGAAGCAGCTTCGTCCTATAGATCATGGAATGCATCAAAAGATATTTGCCCTTCGGCATGCGTCCCATTTCATTCCAGCCGAACACCTTGTCTATAGGACAACAGTGTCTGTACTGCATGACCTTTTTTCTGGACGCACCCTGCTTTTCATATACGAAATTGCTGATCAAAAGATCCACGGTTTTCGGTCCCCGGATCAATTCCTCCAAAGTTTTCAATATCTTCTCATATGCTTCTTTATTTACCCAGTCATCACTGTCCACTACCTTGAAATAAAGCCCGCCGGCATTGCGGATTCCGGCGTTGACCGCTCCTCCGTGCCCGCTGTTTTCCTGATGGATAGCCTTGACGATGGTCGGATATTTCGCCGCATAGGCATCTGCAATTTCGGCAGTCCTGTCAGATGAACCGTCATCCACCACAAGAATTTCCACATCCTCGCCCCCAACCAACAGAGACTCTATGCATTTTTCCATATATGCCTCTGAATTGTAGCAGGGTATGGCAATACTCAACAATTTCATTTTTGCTCCTCCTTCATGTATTTTACATACGCGCTGAAAGCAGAGGGAATTGCATACTGCTTTTCTGACTCACTTTTTTCTACAAATATCAATTCTTTATTTCCCGGTTTTTCCAGAGATGAGACACGGATACAATAACCGATCATCCTCCACTCAATATGTGAAAAAATATGTTTTGCAGGCTCCAGCTCTTCAATATACAGCGGCTCCAAATCCATTTGCTCTACTAACCGTAAAGCTTCCCCGGAACTTAAGTGACCCAAAACGTTGGGAAGCTCATACAAGCCTGCCAGCAGTCCCTTTGCCGGACGTTTGGAAATAGCTGTCCGCTCTCCATCCTGGATGACCATAACCGTCCGCTCCTCGATCACCCGGGATTTTCTGGCAGCTTTTACCGGCAGCTCCTCCACCACATCGTTTTTATACGCAAAGCAAAACGCTGCAACCGGACAGCTTTCACATTTTGCGGCCCCGTTCGGGACACAGACCACTGCCCCAAGTTCCATCAATGCCTGGTTAAAATCCCCCGGACAATCTGCGGGCATGATTTCCTGAAGCTCTGCTTCCATCCCTCTGCGTACAGACTGTTTCATAATATCACCGCGGCTTTCCGTAATCCTTGAGATTACCCTGAGCACATTTCCATCCACAGCCGGAACGGGAATCCCATAAGCGATGGATGCAATTGCTCCTGCCGTATAGCTCCCTATTCCTTTTAACGCTAAAAGTGCCGAAAAGGATTCAGGCAGTCTGCCATCGTATTTCTCCACTACGGCAATGGCTGCTTCCTGCATATTCCGTACACGGTTATAATAACCAAGCCCCTCCCAGAGCTTCATCAGCTTTTCTTCAGGACACTCTGCAAGTGCTTTAATGTCCGGCAGTTCTGTAATAAACCTCTGAAAATAAGGTTTGACCGCTTCCACTCTGGTCTGCTGAAGCATAATCTCCGAAACCCAGGTATAATACGCATTGTTCTTATCACGCCATGGAAGCTCCCGCTTATATTCTCTGTACCACGCAACCAACGGCTTTACAATCTCATTCAGCATGAGGCACCTCCAGATCAATGGGAACAGGGTCCTGGATTTCCATAGTATTCTCCGTTACCAGGCAATCATACGCCAGAATTCTGACGCCTGCATCCCTGGCTTTTCTTAAAGTTTCTCCAAATCTTGCATGTGTATTCCAATTGGGCTGAAATTTCTGAATTCCCTTCATCTGAATCACAAACAGAAGATATGCCTCATAGCCCTCTCCCATACAGTGTATCAGCTCCTCCACATGCTTCACGCCTCTCTCTGTGGGAGCATCCGGAAAACGGGCAACATTCTCTTCCTCAAGAGTCACGCCTTTTACCTCGATAAAGGCTTTTCTGGCAGGGGACTCTACATACAGATCAAACCGGGAATTCCCGTATTTTCTTTCGGAATATATCTGTGCTTCTTCCGGAAAAAGCATTCCCTTTTGGAGCCATTCCCCCGCTGCTGTATTCGGAGCCTGGGAATCCATGTTAATCCAACGTCCCTGCTTATTCACGCAGATCAGATCATATTTTGTTTTTCTGGCAGGATTGCCGCTCTTCTCCAATATCACCTTTGTCCCCGGAATAAGCAGCTCTCTGCATCTTCCCGTGTTTTTTACATGAACGGTTTCTATCCGGCCCTCCAGCTTTACATGCGCGAGAAAACGGTTTGGCCTGTCCAGGAACGTTGCTTTCACAATTCTGTCATATTTCATCTTCTTACCTCACGATCTATATCATACCATAAAATCACCGAAAAGACAGTTGCTTTTTTCTATTTTTTTCGATAGAATACTTCTATATTGCAGAAAGGAAAAACTGGAAAACTTTATGGATAGCATTATTTTTGATGTTGATGGAACCTTATGGAATTCTACGGATATCGTAGCCCATGCCTGGACAGAATACCTCCGCCGCGAGGAGGGGCTGGATATGAACGTGACCTCCGAAAAACTCATGTCCTTATTCGGGCAGCTTCTTCCCGATATTGCCGGAAAACTGTTTCCGGAATTTCCGGAAAATGAACAGCTCCGCTTAATTGACGGCTGCTGTGACGCGGAACATGCAGCACTCCGGAAACAATGCGCACCTTTATACGATGGACTCGAAGAAACACTGCAGGCCTTAAATAAAAAGTACCCCCTGTTCATAGTCAGCAACTGTCAGGCCGGATATATTGAGGTCTTCCTGGAAGCCACCGGCCTGGGACATTACTTTAAAGGGCATCTCTGCCCGGGAGATACCGGAAAGGACAAAGCAGGAAATATCTCACAGATCGTAAATGACTACCGGCTAAAAGCGCCTGTTTATGTAGGGGATACCATGGGGGACTACGAAGCATGCCAAAAATCCGGTGTACCTTTTATTTTTGCCTCCTACGGCTTCGGCAGTGTTCCCTCCCCGGACGCAGTGATCCACAGCCCCCTTGACCTCATAGGTCTTATCCTGTAGAGACAATCTGCTAAATCAGAGGATAAAAAAGCAAAATAGAGCGGACAATAGAAAAAAGCATGCCGGAATGAGAATTCCAACATGCTTTTTTCTATTTTTTACATTTTGTTTTCATATAATAAAACAATATTCCGAATATAATCAAAAGAACGGCAATATAAGCCAGTTTCGCCGCCATTCCCGTTGTAAAGGCATTGACACCCGTAGCAATGCCTACACCGATCATTGCAAAACCTGAGGCCTTTTCCAGCTTTTTCTCATCATACAACTGTCTGTGCAGTTGTTCATTGCCGCCCTTCATAAAGATTCCTCCGTTTCCGGTCAGAAGCATGACACCAATGATCAATGCTGCAATCGCCAAAAAATAATCCAAACTTCTATCCATAAATCCATTCTCCTGTTATGTATCTATCCTGCCGGACGCTTCGGCCGGCAGAATACCGCAATTTAATAGAAACAGATAATCGGTACGCCATAATCAATAATATCATATAACACAGCCGCACTGTCCGGCGGAAGGTTGATACATCCATGAGAACCACCCGTCAAATACCGGTCCCCTCCGAAATATGGCTGCCAGTCTGCATCATGGAAGCCAATGCCTCCGTTAAACGGCATCCAGTAAGTTACCGGCTGCTCGTATTCGTATTTTCCATCCGCAAGCTGTTTTCCTCTTAAGACATCCGGGCTTTTCTTGTAATATAATGTATAAATTCCTGTCGGCGTCTGGCGGTCTGCATAGCTCATGTTTCCGGAAACAAAATCAGAATCAAAAATCAGGGAGCCGTTCTGATAATAATACATATGCTGATCACCCATATCTACCTCAATATAAGTGTCTCCCAAATCATTGTATCCATAGGAATTGGCTCTCATGCTGTAAACCGGTTCTCTCTGCGTCTGGGTTCCCGACTGAATTTCCTGGGTAAGCTGTGCGACTTCTTCTCCCTGATCAATCTGCCAGCCATAGGCAGAGCCGTATACATAAACCGTTCTTCCGCTGGTCGTATGAAATTCCCGGTCTGTTCCGACTGTATCATGCGTACTTGCAAGATTCGCCACGTATTCCGCAATATGCTGCTGGAAAGTAGCATCATCCCGAATGAGCTGCCCCTTTTCATCAAGCTGCAGCCAATCCTTGATCGTAGCTCCATCTAAGGTGACTGTTTCATCTCCGAAGGTATAGGTAATGCTTGCTTTCGTATAGTTATTGCAGGCATCCATTGCAGACTGCAGCTCCGGATCATCCTTTGTAACCGCAGCCTTCACATAAGCATCCGGCTCGCTGCCAAAATCTACAGTCTCCTGACTGCCGGATACCGCTTCATCAAGAATCCTGTATGCCTGCTTGATATCCAGCTTGCTCCCCTCTGTCTCCGGGATAATTTCAAACTGGGTGTCCGTATATGCCACATAAGCATCCTCGGGTGCTACCTGATTCTCCTCTTTTGCACAATTCAGCTCTTTTACCTGGTTCTGAAGCATAGTCTTATCATAGGAAATATTCTTTGCAGTTGTATAACTTCTCTGCTCAAATAACCCCCGTACCCATTCATATGGCTTCTGACGCTTCAGAAGCGCCAATACCTCTCCATCGGACATATACTGATAATTAATCTGCTCCCCTTCGATCGTCTGGGGATCCAGATTGCGGGAGGCTACCTGAATGGAATAATCCTCTACCACACTTGCGATTGCCTTTTCTGCCTGATAGGCAGTTTTGCCCGAGCAGTCAATTCCGTTAATCACCGTTCCCTCAAAAAACTTATCTGAATAATAATAGGAAATTCCCCCATAAGCACAGCCGGCTGCCACAACCAGCATCGCCGCTGCAATCCCTGTCACCTTCAGTCCTTTATGCTTTTTCTTTGGGTTAAGTACCGGTATCTGCATTTCATCATCATCAATCGGCACATAGGCTACAGGCTGCGGCCGTGCAGACTTTGCCTGTTTGGGAACTGAAGCTTTTTTTGGTTTTGCAGACTTTTGCTGTTTCCCCTGTACAACCCCCCTGGTTCTCGGAGGCCGTTTATCTGCTGATACCGGATGAAGCTTCGAGGTATCCACCGTATCAGCAATAATTTCTGACATCGCAGCTTCTATCTTATCTTCAAAACCAGCTTCTGAGGTTTCAGCTTCCCCTTCCTGCAAACCTTCTTTTTTTTCTTCGTTGCTCATCTATAATACTCTCCTCGACAATAAGCGTACAAAAATCTAATTGTTTGTGTACAAACAATTATAAAATATTGCTACAATTACTATATTATAACATAATTCTCTTATTTTGCACATGTATTTGCTTTTTTTATAAAAGATTAATATTTCTGTTACACTTATGGAGCAGTACGCTTTTCTGTTTCATATTGTATCCTCCAACCCTTTTTTATATTCTCGGAAACATCCATACCAAAAATTCACTTATAATACATCCTGTAAAACACGAAGCGCATTTTGATACCACATTTTTTCAATGATCCGCTCTGACATCCGGTGCTTCTTCAGCGCATCGGCCAGAAGATAAAGCTCATCACAGCTCTTTAGCTGCAGCGTTCCCGTGATTCCGTCGAAGTCTGTGCCAAGTGCAAGTACATCCTCTCCGCCCTTGTGGTAAATGTGCCTGATATGCCGGAGCATATGGGAAATACGGCTTTTTTTGTCTGTACCCAGAAAGCGCGGACAGAAATTCAATCCGATCACACCGCCTTTTAACGAAATCGTACGAATCATTTCATCCGTCAGATTTCTGGGATGCGCGGTCACTTCCCTGGCATTGCTGTGAGAAGCGATAAAAGGCTTACGGCTGCTCTCTGCCACGTCCCAGAAGCCTCTGTCTGATAAATGAGATACGTCAACCAGCATACCCAGACGATTCATCTCCTCTATTACCTCAAAGCCAAATGCCTTTAATCCTTTTTCCATACAATCCGGTTCATTTGAATTCGGATAGCCTATGGGATTTTCATGATTCCATGTCAGGGTGATCAACCGGATTCCCCTTTCATAAAAATGCTGCAGCTTATCAAGACTGCTTCCGATAGGCAACCCATCCTCCAGGGTCAGGAGGCCGCCGACCCTGCCCTCTTTCATGCAAAAACGAATATCATCAAAACTATGTATGGGAATCAATCTTCCTTTACAGCATTCCACATTTTTCTCATAAATATTGATGCGCTGCTCCGCAATTCGACTGGCCAGTTCCCAACGAAAGGGTTGGGGAATCCATCCGGAAAAGAAAAACGTGGAAAAGCACTGCACAAGTGCATCTGACTGCTCCAGGCGTCTCACATCCACAGAATATGTGTTTTCCAAAAGTGTCCCTTTATTCCACGGTCTGGACAGCTTAGAGACCGTATCACAGTGCAGATCTATCAGTTTCATGCTCTGACTCCTTCTTGGATTAAACAAATCCTTTTAAATAAACTTTTTTTCCATGTCCCTCATAACGTAAAAATACATGAACGCCAATAGGGTTCCTGCTACAATCCATGCCACTGGGCTTGCCAGGCAGGCATCCAGATAACTTTTTTTCGAGGCTGCATACAGGGCAGTCACACCTCGTCCTGTCAGTTCTGCAACACCAGCCAGCATCGGCAAAAATCCATATCCCATTCCCTGAATACCATTGCGCAGCACATTGACAAAATACAACGGGACAAAGAAACCCCCTACACATTTCACATAAATATCTACCATAGGAATCACTTCCGCCGCATTATCCGAAATGAATAAATAAGAAAAATATTTTCCCGTCGTAATCAGCAGGATTCCTGTTGCCGCTGCATAGGCAATGCCAATGATATGGGAAGCACGAAATCCTTCCCTCACCCGTTTTAGCTTGCCGGCTCCGATATTCTGTGCATTGAAGGTAGCCATTGCAGTTCCAAGGGCCACAAACGCCTGTGAAAAAATATTCTCGATTTTTGTGCCTGCCGTAAATGCAGCTACCGGATATGCGCCCAAAATATTCAGCGCAGACTGTACCATCATTGTCCCAATTGCCGTAATCGAATATTGAAGTCCCATAGGAACACCGATACGGACCTGGTTTCTGGCAGTATTTTTTCTGATCTTCCAGTCGTCTCTTTTCAGATGCAGCTCCGGTACCGCTTTGATAATATAAATAAGGCACAAGGCTCCGGATACCCCCTGGGAAATGACCGTTGCCCAGGCTGCGCCGGCAACCCCCATTTGAAATACGATGATCAGCACCAAATCCAGCACAATATTTAAAAGTGCAGCCAAAACCAGAAAATACAACGGGGTCCTGCTGTTTCCAAGCGCCCGCAGAACACTGGCAAGAAGATTATACAATACCTGAGCAAAAATGCCCCCGCAGATAATCATGATATACGCATAGGCACTGTCAAAAATGTCCTGCGGGGTATTCATAAATACCAAAAGCTTTCTCATTCCGATCATGCTGACAGCCGTCATCACAATAGATGCCGCTATGGAAAGAACTGCCGCATTTCCAACTGTCTGACGCATCTCTTCCATTTTTCCTGCTCCGAATTTCTGTGAAGTCAATACTGTAAAGCCAGCCGTTAATCCCATTAAAAAACCAAGGATCAAAAACATGATGGTACCGGTTGCCCCGACTGCCGCCAATGCCTTTGTCCCCACAAATTTCCCTACGATCACAGCGTCCATCATATTATAAAACTGCTGGAATACGCCTCCTATAAAAACAGGAACCGTAAAATTCAAGATCATCTTCAATGGTTTTCCAACCGTCATATCAGTCTGCATTTCTATCATCTCCTAAATAAAATTTCGAACATTATCCGATTATAAGAAAATGATATCCTGCTTTCAAGTACTGTTTGCCGTTCTCTGCATTTTCTTGGAAATTGCACAAAAGCCCCTGTCCGAACAGGGGCTTTCTTGTGAATATCACCAAACTCTATTACCTATCGCCTGGCGCACTCGCTGCGGCAATAGCAGTATGCCTGATAAGGCATATGACATTATTCGTTCTCAACCAATAATGATTTTCCGGTCATTTCTTCCGGCTGCTCCATACCCATTAGCTCAATAAGGGTCGGAATAATATCTGCCAGGCATCCGTTCTCACGCAGCGTATATTTCGGATCTGCATTAACCAGAATAAACGGAACCGGATTCGTTGTATGAGCGGTAAACGGCTCGCCGGTCTCATAATCTACAAGCTGCTCTGCATTTCCATGGTCTGCACAGATGAACATCTGGCCATTAACTTCCTGAATTGCAGCAACTGCTCTTCCAACACACTCATCGACTGCTTCCACTGCCTTAATTGCGGCTGCTTCCACTCCGGTATGTCCAACCATATCCGGATTTGCAAAGTTGATGATGATCACATCGTATTTGTCCGATTTGATCGCCTCTACCAGCTTATCACAAACAGCAGGAGCGCTCATTTCCGGCTGGAGGTCATAGGTAGCAACCTTCGGAGATTTCACAAGAATTCTGTCCTCTCCCTTATTCGGTTCTTCTACACCGCCGTTAAAGAAGAAAGTAACATGTGCATATTTCTCTGTCTCAGCAATACGTGCCTGTGTCATATTGTGTGCTGCCAGATATTCACCAAAGGTGTTATGAAGCTGTACCTTGTGGAATGCTACCAGCTTATTTCCAATGGTATCATCATAGTCTGTAAAGCAGACATAAGTGATATCCAGTCTCCTTTCTCTCTCAAAGCCCTTGAATGCATCATCACAGAATGCTCTTGTGATCTCACGCGCACGGTCAGGACGGAAGTTGAAGAATACTACGGAATCTTTATCAGAAATCGTAGTAACCGGCCTGCCGTCTTTTTCGATCACTGTAGGAAGCACAAATTCATCCGTCTTTTCATTGTCATAGGAAGCCTGTACTGCTTCTGCAGCATCTGTGCCCCTGACACCCTCACCCCTGGTCAGGGCTTTGTAAGCCAATTCCACCCGATCCCAGCGGTTGTCTCTGTCCATTGCATAATAACGGCCGGAAACAACACCGATCTCACCTACGCCGATCTCTTTCATTTTGGCCTGCAGCTCTTCGATATACCCCTTACCGGATGCAGGAGGTGTATCACGTCCATCCAGGAAGCAATGTACGTAAACCTTGCTCAGGCCCTCTCTCCTGGCCATTTCCAAAAGCCCGTAAAGATGTGTATTGTGGCTGTGAACACCGCCATCGGAAAGCAGTCCCATAAAGTGGATTGCAGAATCATTCTCCCTTGCATTCTTCATTGCCGCAAGAAGTGCTTCATTTTTAAAGAAATCTCCATCTTCGATTTCCTTGGTGATTCTGGTCAGCTCCTGATATACAATGCGTCCGGCGCCCATATTCAGATGTCCGACCTCAGAGTTGCCCATCTGTCCATCCGGCAGGCCTACTGCAAGACCGCTGGCATAGCCCTTTACAAACGGCCCCTTTGCCATAAGTTTATCCATAACCGGCGTCCTGGCTTCGTATACCGCGTTTGCCTCGTGCTTTTCATTCAGGCCGTAGCCATCAAGAATCATTAAAACAGTTGGTTTTTTGCTCATAATGTTCTCCTTTATTTGTAATCATTTCCCCTCTGATTAAAAGGGGAGGTATTTTGTACTGAAATGTCTCTCCTTATATATAGTACCAAAAATTTGAAATTTTTCAAGGATTTTTCCAACAAAGCAGAGAAGTCATTTTTCCTGGGACAGGAACGGAATCTTATCCTGGGTTTCCGCATGCAGCCGTTCGAGCCATCCGGAAAACAGTGCGCCGATCAATTCCTGCAGCATGATCCTGAAATCCGCAGAGCTCTTCTCAAATCTCCGGAACATCGCCTGCAGGCTTTTCAGTCCGCCCTCCTGTATCTCACTGACATTCTCAACCCCTGCCGCTTCGATCACTGCAAAAAGTTCATCGATCAGCTCCACCCTCTTGGAATCCTCCATATCATCGATCCATTTATGAAAAATCTCATTGAAGGAGGCAGCTTTCTTATTCATCCCTTTCTCCCGCAGAAAGGAAGTCCCCAGCACCTCCCAGGAAAACCCATCGTGCTGAAGAATCCCCTTCTGAGAGCTGGCAACAATCACAGGCTCCTTTTCATGCTCAAGCAGCATACCGATCACAGAAAATTCCGGTATGATCCGCACCAGCCTGGAACAAATTTCCCTGGTACTTCCCTCCTCCAAAAACCTCTTGGTAAAACCAGGACCATCATTGCTGTAAATTTCCATGATGCGGCCCCTGACAGCTTCGCTGCATTTCGCAGCCGCATAAACAGCCAAATTCCCCCCTTTGGAGTGTCCCCCCACACGAAGCATACGGGAAGAAGCTCTTCCGATCCGTTCCAGATATTCTGCTGCCCGTTCTTCCGCCGGAATAATTCCATTACTTAAATTAAAATCCTCTTTCCATCCCACAATGGTATCATCAGTCCCGCGAAATGCAGCGTAAGTGCTGCCATCCTCCAAAAGAATTTCCACTGCGGAAAACTGCTGCTCTTCTTCTGCAACAATTTCATTCACATAATTGCGGATCACACTTCTGCCGAATCTTCTCGTCTGTGCCATGTCCCTCATCATAAACGGGGCATGCCGTATAAAGGATTTGTCCGCTTTCAATTCTTCTTCCGTATGAATCTTAAAGAATTCCTCTGACAAAGCTTCCAGAGTCAGCCCGTTTTCGTCCTGCACTGCCGTTATTTCATCCAGGTTTACATAAGAAAAACAGGACAAAATCAGATTGTCCACTTCATTAAACGGGGACTGTGCAAAGGAAAGATCCCCTCTCCACTGAAGATAGTCCAAAATATTTCCCATAATACCTCCTGTAAACAAAATACTGTTTATATAAAATATACCCAATATAGGAACAAAAAACCCCGGATAAGATTACTGTACCCGGTCAGATATTACACTTTGTCCGGCCCACTTGCCGTATCACTAGCGGATGTCTGATCCGGTATCATTTACCCGGGGTTCTTTCCTTAAATTTTATTTGCCATATACACGAAGCATACTGGAAATACTTCTTACAGCCCTGCTTCCCTCCAGTTCACACATAGCGGTGCGGAAATCACCTTCCCTTACCTTTGCGGTAATTACCACAACTTCTGCGCAGTCCTGCACCTTTGTATCCTTCTGGATGATCTGGGCCACACTGACACGATATTTTGCAAAGACAGCCGTCATCTCCGCCAAAACACCGCAGCGGTCCTCTACCTGCATGCGCAGGAAATAGCGGTTATGTGTATCCTCCATCCTTTTCACAGGAATATTCTTGTAGCACGTACATCCGATACGCGCACAGCAGCCTGCCTGAATATTCCGCACAATATCAAATACATCTCCGACAACCGCGCTGGCTGTCGGCAGTTCTCCGGCACCTCTTCCAAAAAACATGGCATCCTCTACCGCATCTCCATGTACAAATACCGCATTGTAGGAATCATTGACAGACGCCAGCGGATGCTCACTCGGGATCAGCATTGGGCATACATATGCCTCAATTCCTTCCTCTGTATTATTGGCAACACCGAGCAGCTTGATATCACAGCCCATTTCTTTGGCATAGCGGATATCCTTTGCGGAAATCCCGGTAATGCCTTCTATATATACATCATCAAATACCACGCGGGAATTAAAGGCAGCGGAGGCCAGTATTGCAACCTTACGGCCCGCATCCAGGCCTTCAATATCAGCCGTAGGATCTGCCTCTGCATAGCCAAGCCTGGCAGCTAGCGCCAGCGCATCTGCAAATTCCATTCCCTCCTGCGCCATCTTAGTCAAAATAAAATTCGTGGTTCCGTTTACGATTCCCATAACCTCTGTCATATGGTTTCCCGCAAGACACTGCTTCAGCGGGCGAATGATCGGAATTCCTCCCGCAACTGCAGCCTCAAACAAAAAGTCCACGTTATGGGATTCTGCCGCATCCAAAAGCTCCTTTCCATATACGGCAATCAAATCCTTATTCGCAGACACTACATGCTTCCCGGCATTTAAGGCTGCTAAGATATAGGTTCTGGCAGGCTCAATACCACCCATCAATTCAATCACAACATCGATTTCCGGATCATTTATAATTTCCTCCCACTGATTAGTAAGGACAGACGGATTCTCTACCCTGGCAGCAGCCTTTTCCAGATTTCTCACCAGGATCTTATTTATTTTTACCTGGCTTCCAATCTTGGCCTGCATTTCCTCTTCCTGACTTTTCAGTACTTTATAAACACCCGTTCCAACTGTTCCAAGTCCCAGCAGAGCGGCATGGATGATTTTTTTCTCCATTTTGGAATGACTCCTTTCTTTATCCGTTAATTTTCATAGTAGGGCACAAAAAGGATTTTGTCAATTTCTTTTTAGCCTGAGTTTCCCCACATTGATCCACACCTGCGCCACCGGACGCACACAGCAAAAACACCGGCTTTCCGCACTTTCTGCCCCAAACCGGTGTTTTTGTCCCCGCATATTTCAAAAATCCCCAATGATACTAATCATTTGCTGCCGGATACTCATTACAAAGCAGTCGATACGCAGGTTCATCCTCCTCGATAACCGGGAAACGTCCAAGCGGCTTGTAAAAACGATTATCCGTATTATCATCATTACACATGGAGACTTCTCCGATCAGTACCGGTTCCGAATCCTCCGGAACCAGAAATTCATGATAGCAATAAGGATACAGCGTCAAACTTTCGCCCGGCTTCAAAACAACATCACTTCCTGCCTGAACTGTATAGCATCTGCCGTCCCGATAGATTTCTACATCAGTATAAAGAAGCTCTCCTTCGTTTTCTCTGTTTGCATTCCACAGATGAAACACAAGATCACCTCCGCCCCGGTTAATAATATCCTCCATCTTATTCCAATGAAAATGATTTGGCGAAAGCTGTCCCGGATAGAGCATCATAATTTTCTCAGCATAGCTTTTCGCGTACTTAGGATTGCGTACATTTCCGTTGCGAATTGTAATCAACGAAAGTCCTTTTTTCGCAAAATTCCCTTCGCCATAATCAGTGATATCCCAGCCCAGGGCATTATCCCGGATTTCATCGTATTCATGTCCCTTTGACTGCCATTCTTCCGGAGTAAAGCTCAAAAAAGGAGGCAGTGCAAACTTGTATTCCTGCAATTTCTTTTCAAAATCTTTGATAATTGCATTGATTTCTGATCTTTTCATTTTTCCTCTCCACCACTAGTTGTATTTTTTTCAAGCCTCACAGCACACGGAATATCCGCTGCACCGTCTAATACGGTCACACTCCGTTACCGGATATCGTACACGCTGCGTACTCTGAGTGAGGATGCATCCCCGCTTTCAATCTTTACACGTTTGCTTCCTGCATTCATGTCAAAATAATTGTCCGACAGAATCAGATCCTCATTGTCATTCAAAATTTCCACACTTTTTGCATATGCGTCTGCAATAATCTCTATCTCATCGCCAGTCACCCTGCAGGACAGATTCGGATTTACATACCGGAAATATTTGGGATAGGAGAAAATAACGGTGCCTTCTGATACAATTTCTCCGCCGCACTCCAATTCGTAGCTGACATATTCCGAATAAATATCCACATCCGGAAATTCCCTTTTCTCCATCCAGACACTGGTAAGAGCCGGAACATGCAAAGCCTCTTCTTTACATTCCAGAATTTCTGCCTTACTGTTTCTGAGCGCCCATCTGACAATGACATCCTGGTCCTCTCTGGTTTCATTTGCCACGTTCAGCCGAATTGATTTTTCAAAGTCGAAATACTGTCTGTTGAGGTCCTTTCCGGAAGTCATCAGGCCTTCCTCCTCACACGACAGCATAAGCGGAGCAAAGAACCGCCTTGCATAATAATGAAGAGCTTTCAATCGTCCGCAATAATCTACGGAGGACCAGGATGCAACGGGCCAGCAATCGTTAAACTGCCAGTATACAGCCCCCATACATCTGCCTCTGTTTCTGCGGAAATGCTCAACACCATACCGAATACCCTCTGCCTGTAAAAGCTGTGAAGCATACAGTACGGTTGGAAACCCGGACGGGTAGCGAAAAGTCTGCTGCATATAATTCATGATTTTTCCGTTTGCACTGCCATTTCTCTGATGCTTCTCCATAACATAAGAAAAAATGTTGTAGTCCATCGGATCGTCACTGATTTCTTCAATGGTTTTCATGGCAGGGAAGGATTGAAAACCAAACTCAGACAGATAACGGAAATAATATTTCCGATACTCCGTAAACGGTTTGTTTCCATGCCATACCTGCCAATAATGAACATCGCCCCTGTTCGGGTCCTGTGGTTCATCAAAGCTTCCGCCTGAAGACGGACTCGATGGCCAGTAGAATGTGTTCGGATCGTATTGCGCAAGCACTTCCGGAATAATCCGCTCATACATCAGGATGTAATCCCGTACCTCCTGCGGCTTGGTCACCCATTCATTTCTCTCCTCCACAAAGGACTCCATCTCATTGTTTCCGCACCACAGGCCAAGACTTGCATGATGTCTGAGCCGCTTAATATTATCAATAAATTCTTCCCTTATGTTTTCTTCGAATTCCGGGGTCAGGTCATACACTGCACAGGCAAACATGAAGTCCTGCCATACAACCAGGCCAAGCTCATCGCACATATCATAAAACCAGTCATCCGGATAATAACCTCCGCCCCAGACACGAATGGAATTATAATTTGCCCATACACCTTTCTCCAAAAGTGTCCTGGTCGTTTCCGGAGTGACACGTCCCAGAAGGTGATCTTCCGGAATATAGTCCGCACCCATGGAAAAAATATCCACACCGTTGACTCTCAAGTTAAAGCTTTCGCCCCACTGATCCTTTTCCCGGTGCATGGTCATGGTTCGAAGACCAATTCTGCGCTTCCATGTATCCAGCCTTTTTTCGCCCTGATACAGGACTACTTCGATCTCGTACAGGTTCTGCTCTCCGTACCCGTTTGGCCACCACAGCCGTGGATTGGGAATAACGATTTCATCCAAAGATTCCGTCTGCACAATGAGGGCGCCGTCCGGCGCATAGATTTTCACCTTTATATATCGTTCTGTCTCAGCTTCTTCCCACTCTTCCATATCCACATCCAGACACAGGGAAACCCTGCCTTCACTATGGTTCTGAGTGATATAAACGCTGTCAATTCCGGCTTCATCAATTCCCAGAAGCTTTATCGGTCTGAACAGCCCGGCATCCGGCAGGTGAGCGCCCCAATCCCAGCCAAACATATAATGGGCCTTTCGGATGTTGACAAAACCGTCCATTGCGTCTTCTGTCCCATGGGTTTTGCTGATTTTATATGCCTCTGCAATATATTTCAAAGGTGAATGAAGCAACACCCGCAGCTCATTGCTTTGCTCTTTTACAATGTCTGTCACATCATATTCCCATACTCTGTGCATATTGCAGGTTTCTCCCAGATGTACCCCGTTCAGATAAATATCTGCCAGAGTATCCACACCGTCGAAATGAAGAATTCTATGCATGCTTCCCCAGACCTTTGGGTTAACATCGAATACGCCTGCATATTCATAGTCTTCCTCCAGAAGCTTTAACGCTTTCAGCTCATTATCCTTAAAGAACGGGTCTTCCATCTGTCCGTTTCGCAGCAAATCTGTATACACGGTTCCAGGTACCTGCGCTTCTAAAAACTCCGTCATGCCAACGGTTCTCATTTTCCAAATACCGGTCAAATTTTGTTCGAACATTTTTAATTTTCCTTATATGGTTATCGTAACTTCTGCTTCTCCTTCCGGAAGTGTATATGTCCGGATTTCTTTATTGTTATATACGGTTACTTCCAATGCCCTTGCCGCATCACGCAGGGTAAAACGGACTGAATTGCCCTGCCGGCATGCACAAATCTCATTTACAATCTCTCCGTTTACGTTGGGCACCTTACAGATAGCTTCCACGCCATCCTGCGGCTGATACAGCCGAAGAGACATATTGGCCATATAATCGTAATCCGGAAGCCGGTCCACTTTTCCAATTGCCAGCAATGTGTTTTCTCTCACATACAATGGCAGTGAGAAATAATCGTACTTATCTTCCTGCCAGGAGCCGCCCTCTCTCACCTCACTGCTTAACAGATGCGTCCAAACACCTTTCGGAAGATAGTAATTAGCCATGCAATCCTCTCTGAAAATAGGAGCAACAAGAAGTCCGTCACCGAGCATATACTGCATGTCCAGATAAGAACAGCCCGGATCACTTGTGAACTCGAATACCATCGGCCGCATTACCGGTGTACCTTCTTCGTGTGCTTCAATGGATTTTGCGTATATATACGGCATCAGAGTACATTTCAGCTTCGTAAACCGCTCTACCACACGATTTGCTTCATCATCAAAGAGCCATGGTACACGATAGCTGTTCGATCCATGCAAACGGCTGTGTGTGGACAAAAGTCCGAAAGCCGCCCAACGCTTATACAAATCCGGTGTTGCCGTACTTTCAAAACCCGAAATATCATGGCTCCAGAACGAAAATCCACTCATGGCAAAGGACAATCCTCCCCGAAGCGTTTCTGCCATAGACGGATAATTTGCAAAACAATCCCCGCCCCAGTGTACAGGGAACTTCTGGCATCCCGCCGTCGCACTTCTCGCGAAAAGGACAGCCTCCTTTTCACCTTTCTCTCTCTGAAGCAGTTCAAAAACTGCCTTATTGTAGAGATATGTATAGTAATTATGCATTGCTTTCGGGTCACTGCCATCGTAATAGCTTACATTGACCGGAATACGCTCACCGAAGTCTGTTTTAAAACAGTCCACTCCACAATCGAGAAGCGTCTTCAATTTTTCTGTATACCATTTTATCGCTGACGGATTGGTAACATCTACCATTCCCATTCCGGCCTGCCAGAAATCTGTCTGCCATACGCCCTTGCCGTCTGCCCGATTAAGAAGATAGCCGTTTTCTGCACCTTCGCGGAAAAAATCTGTATTTTGTGCAATATACGGATTAATCCAAACACAAATTTTCAATCCCTTTTCATGGTATCTCTTCAGCGTTCCTTCAATATCCGGAAAACAGTCTTTGTCCCACTCAAAATCACACCAATGGAATGCTTTCATCCAGAAACAGTCAAAATGAAATACCCTGAGCGGAATATCTCTCTCAATCATTCCTTCTATGAAAGAACTGGTTGTCTCCTCGTCATAATTTGTTGTAAAGGACGTAGAAAGCCACAGACCAAAGGACCATGCCGGAGGCAGCGCAGGCCGTCCCAGAAGTGCCGTATATTCCTTCAGAATCTCCTTTGGCGCCGGTCCATAGAAAAAATAATAGGACAACTTTTCACCCGGCACGGAAAATCCCACGTACTCTACCTTTTCGCTGGCAACTTCAAAGGATACGTTATCACTGCTGTCCACAAAAACACCATATCCTCTGTTTGTCATATAAAACGGAATGCTCTTGTAAGCAATCTGAGATGCCGTTCCGCCATCTTCATTCCATGTATCCACTGCCTGACCATTCTTTACAAAGGCCGTAAACCGTTCCCCCAGTCCGTAGACACACTCGCCAACAGACAGGGATAGCTCGTTCATCATATATGGCTCATGCGTTTCCGCCATATAGTTGTGCCCGGGAAGCATGGTCCCCGGCTGCTTATTCCACCGGATATAGCCGAGATTACGAAGACTGCCCGAAGTCAGTACCTTCCCGTCTGCTTCAAAAGAATAAGAAAACTGTTTCTTCTTCACACGTACCTGAACCAGTCCCGTATCCATAAAAGCCTCGTCCTCATTCTCCGTAACTTCCACATCAATGATTGTTTCCTGTTTTTCATATTGCGGCAGATGTGCATCATATCCCTCGTAATGCCAGGCACTAACCGAAATCGTTCTTTGAGTACACGCCTTAAACTCCAAAGTAATAACCGGAAGATTTAAAGTATCCCCCCTGCTATGGACGTGTGCCGTAGGAACTACAAGGCGCATTCCTCCGGGAATTTTCGCCACATCATATACCTGGGCTGCAAACAGACCGTTTGCCCGTTCACTTCCCAGCCAGTATCCTTCTGTAAATTTCATATTCTATGCACCCTCTCTTATTAACCCTTTACAGCACCGGAAACCATACCTTTAATGATTTGTTTACTGAAAGCAAAATACAGAACAACGATTGGCGCCATTGTAATAAGCATCGCTGCCATCTGTTTCGGATAATCCGAAGCAAACTGTCCCTTAAACTGAGTAAGTGCAAGCGGAACGGTCTGCAAAGCAACGTCTTTAATCAATACCAATGCGAAGGAGAACTCATTCCAGCATCCGAATACCTGAATAATCGCAACCGTAATAAGAATCGGCTTACAGATTGGAAGGATAACCTTGAACATCGTATTAGAAAAGCTGCTGCCGTCTATCGCTGCCGCCTCTTCCAGAGACACCGGTATACTCTTTACGTAGCCTTCCACGAGGAAAATACCCATGGGCAACCCAAAGGACACATAAGGCAAAATCAATGTATACCACTGGTTGGAAATCCCACAGTTTTTAAATACGACATAAATTGGAACCAGAAGGGAATGAATCGGAATCAGCATCCCCATCAGGAACATTACGTAAAGTGCACGGTTCAGTTTAAAACGGACTCTTGCCAGAATATATCCCACAACAAAGCTGAACAGGACAATAAATAATATCGATAATGCAGTAGTTCTTACACTGTTCCACATAGATTCGGCAAGATGATAATCAGAATTTCCGAGAATCCTTGTATAATTAACTAAAGAAGGCTTTTTGGGAAGACCTATAATATCCGCATTGAATGCTCTTTTTTCTTTAAAGGAAGAATAGAACATCCATACCAGGGGAAAAATACAGGAAATGGAAAATACCATAAGTACCGCATTCATAAAGAAGCCGCCTACATATTTTCCTACTATACCGGAAACCTTTTTCTTTTCCATATGTTACGCCTCCTTCTCTCTTGTTAAGTATTTGATCAGTCCCTGAGAGCCGCCGATGACCGCCAGTGACAATATAAAGATTGCTACGGAAATACAGCTTCCGTAACCCATGTTACTCTGCTTAAAGGAAACCTGATAGCCATACATCGCCATAACCATAGAGGCCGTTCCCGGTCCGCCTTTTGTCATAACAAAGATATTATCAAACGCTTTCATGTTTCCGGCGACACAAAGAGTAATGCATACAAGCAATGTATTTTTTATCAGAGGAAACGTGATATGCAGTGCCTGCTGGAATCCGTTTGCGCCATCCAGTGATGCACTTTCAAATATTTCCGTATCTATAGACGAAACTGCCGACAGGATAATTACCATATAATATCCGATATACTGCCAAATCAAAGGTATGGAAACAAAGAGCATAACCATCTTGGAGTCATTCAGCCATACCTGACATAAATCTCTTCTTCCGATGGCTTTTAAAAACCAGTTGATAAGACCATACTGGTTGTGATAGATCATATTCCAGATCAAACCGATGCATACCGCCGCAATGGTACTTGGAAAGAAGCCAAATGTCCTATGCATGGTTTTAAATTTAACCTGTTTGGAATTTATCAGCATTACGAGAATAAAGGCAATACCAACCTGCCCTATAATACACACAACAACAAGAAAAATATTATGTCCGAAGGCCTGCCAGAAGGTACCATCGTTGAATAATTGAATATAATTCGCCAATCCGGAAAAGGTCTTTTTCGGTCCTCCTTTCCAATCAAAAAAGCTGTAAACAAGTGCTGTAACCAGTGGAAAAAATACTGTAAATATGAACAGTACAACAGGCACTATCAAATACCCGAATATTGTAGATTTACGAGGCTTGATTGAACTTAACACCCTTATCTCTCCTTTCAAAATGACAGAACAAAACAGAGTACTTTCCCGGCAGTGCGATCCTGCACGAAACGCACTTTTGTATCATAGCGTACTTATCTATGATACAAAAAAGGATTGCTGCAAAACAGTGCAGCAATCCCGTCCCATTTTACTTAAATTGGTACTCTCGGTTTACCTCTTAATAATTTGCTTCGTAAGCTGCCTGTGCGTTTGCTGCTACCTCTTCCGGAGCAATTTCCCCATTCATCATAGTCTGAAGATCTGTATTCAGAACATCCCATACCGCACTGTTGATGTAGGAGTCATAGATTTCACAAGCTGTTGTATCAATATAAGACCAGTTGTAGAAATCCTGTGTAATCTGATCGAATTTGGAAAGGTCAACATCACCGGCTGCTGTAAGCCCGCCAAGTGCATAATTCTCAGCTACAAATGTAGAGAATGCAGGTCCGGTAACCTCCTGTGCAAAATCAATTGCTGCAGCAAGTTTGTCCTCATCTTCAGCAACCTTAGGATTGATCGCTACCGCATATCCAAGACCGATATTCTGGGACATCGGATCCTCTGTTGCGTCTGCCGGCTGCGGAAGAACCGCAAAACCAATGTTGTCGAATTTTTCCGGATTGTCTTCTTTAAGAGCTGCCCAGATGTAGGATTCATCCCAGTTACCACCGATGAATGCTGCTGCATCGCCGGAGATATAATATTCACGGGCATCTTCATTTGTAACTACGTTGTAGTCTTCATTGAAAATAGATGTTTCGGTAAACAGTCTCTGAGTTTCAGTAAGAGCCTTCACGAATGCTTCGTCCGTGAAAGCAGCGCCGCCCTTGTCGATCATGCTCTGGAACCAGTCTTTACCGGTGTATCTGTTTCCAAGAGTAGAAAGGAAACAGGAGTTAGCCTGCCATTTTCCGCCGTTGCCAAATGCAACTGTTGTGATTCCTTCCCCTGCGAAGTATTCAGAAGCTTTCTCAACATCCTCCCAGGTACTTGGAAAAGCGTCAAATCCGGCATCCTTCCACATCTGTTTGTCATAAATAACAACCGTACATGTTCCGCCAGTCAGTACCGGGTATCCATAAACGGAATCTCCGGATTTAAACGGTGTAAAGTACGCTTCGTTATAGTCGGCATTGTATGGAGATTCTTTGATAGCATCTGTCAGATCCATAACCAGTCCCTGCGCTGCCCAATCCTTTGTGTTCATACCCTGGAGCAAGAATACATCCGGAAGGTCATCTGCTGCCGCCAGTGTGGCAATCTGGGTTTTGTACTCTTCGTTAGCCAGAACGTCTTCAACCAGGTTGATATCCGGATGAGCTTCATTCCATGCTGCCAAAACTGTACGGAATCCGTCGGAACCACCGTTTCCTTCAGCCTCTTCGGATGTAGAGAAATGCATAACCTCCAGATCACCTGCATATGCAAGTTCGGTTTTCGCTACTTCTGTCGCTGCAGAAACAGAAACACCTGTTGCTGTTACCATAGCCGCTGTAAGAGCCATGCTGATAAATTTTTTCTTCATTTTTACTACCTCCTGATTAAAATTTTTTCCATTTATTTCTCATTACTTTCGTAATAGAGACATCTACTTCAATGTTTTGACAGATGCGCCGCGGAACAGAGTCCCGTTCACCGTAAAATTATCGATTACTGTAGTTTTCGGTGACTCAATAAGACTGATCAGCTTTTCCGCTGCAATTCTGCCGATTGCCTCCGTATCCTGACAGAGCGTTGTAAGTTTCGGCTCCAGAATCCTGGCTATGGAAATTCCGTCATAACCTGCGATAGAGATATCCCCCGGAATGCGCAGTCCTCTTTCACGGATTTCATTGATTCCTCCCATAGCGGAATAATCATCCGCATATAAAATACAGGTAGGCGGGTCGGCCAACGCCAGCAACTGAGCCGTAGCCTCGGCTGCCAAATCCGTGTTTCTGTAGGAGCTTCCCACAACGTATTCATCCGGGATTTCAATCCCATACCTCATAAGCGTTCTGTAAAAGCTGCTGAGACGGTTTCTGGTAACGGCGGTATTCTCCCCGTGTATGTAAGCAATCCTGCGATGTCCTTTCTCACATATATAGGAAACCAATTCTTCCATTCCCTGAATATTATTGGATACTACGGAAATCCTTCCGTCATAAATATGATCAATCGTTACTACAGGTATTTCCGAGCGAAGCAGCTCCTGCACTTCTTCCGTGTTAAAATCCACACATGCAATCACCACTCCATCCAGCCCCCTGTAAAGGCTGTGTTCATAATAAGTCATTTTTCGTTCGGAAATGTTCCTGTTTGTAAAGGTAATGTCATATCCCTTTTGTTCTGCAGTTTGCTTGAAACTTTCCAGAACATGATTAAAATAATCATGCGTCAGACCGCTCATGGCCTCATCAACAAAAAGTACTCCAAGATTGTAACTTCTTTTCGTTCTCATGGCTCTTGCCGCTGAATTAGGATGATATCCCATTTCTGCAGCCGTCTTTACTATGAAGCTCTTTGTTTCCATTCCTATATCAGGATAATCGTTCAGGGCTTTACTGACACTGGCAACAGAAACATTACATTTCCTGGCAATTTCTTTAATTGAAACCATTGATTCGTCTTCTGTTTTCCTTTCTTTGTCTTCTCTAAATCGTTTTCGCTCTTTCATTATTACACGCTTTTAATAAAATATCAACTATTTTTTTTAGTTTTTTGTTGATTTTTCCTTATTGCACAAAAACAAAGCGAAATAATTTCTGCATTTTTTATAATTATCATTGGTTTTATCTGATTTTCCACGAAAATTTTCGTTGACGGATTTTTCCGGCTCTGACAGCCGATGTTTTCTGTTTCTTCCACGGAGGACTCTTTCGCCTTTTTTAATTTTTGCCTTATATCTGTTGATTTTTTTGGTTGTTTCCGCTATAGTATAAAAGATAAAAACATTCTGCCTGTTTCCGTCTTACGCTTTGCTTTTGCATATAATTTTTTCTGTTCCTCCTCTAATACGTTTTCGCTGCATAATCGCATGAAGCCATAAAAGAGAGCTAAAACGCAGGCTGTTATGCTGCCGTTTTGCCGGAAGCTCTGCTATACCGGAGCGGGGCTTCCGCTTTCTTTTACATTTTACATATCACTTAAAATACAGGAGGTTTCGTTATGAATTACGGATATTTCGACGATCAGGCCAAAGAATATGTTATTACAACGCCTGATACTCCCCTTCCATGGATCAACTATCTGGGAACTCAGGATTTCTTTACCCTGATTTCCAATACCTGCGGCGGGTACAGCTTTTATAAGGACGCAAAGCTTCTGCGCATTACCCGTTACCGTTATAACTCCCTTCCGCTGGACTCAAATGGGAAATACTATTTTATCAAAGATGGGGATACTGTCTGGAATCCGGGCACAATGCCTTCCCAGACTCCCCTGGATACCTATGAATGCCGCCACGGCCTTGGCTACACACGCTTCGCCTCCGCAAAAAACGGCCTTAAAGCACAGCTCCTCGCCTTTGTCCCCGTCGACGCGCCATGCGAAATCAATCAGCTCACGCTGAAGAACACTTCTGCCGAGCCCAAACATATATCCCTCTTCTCTTATGTGGAATTCTGCCTCTGGAACGCCATGGATGACATGACCAACTTCCAGAGAAACTTAAGCATCGGTGAAGTAGAGATTGAGGGCAGCACCATCTATCACAAGACAGAATACAGAGAACGGCGGAACCATTACAGCTTCTTTACCGTAAACGCTCCTGTTTCGGGATATGATACCAGCCGTGACATTTTCCTTGGCCCAGGCAAAGGAAACGCCCTTCCTGACGCCGTAAAAGAAGGTAAATGCAGGAACTCTGTGGCAAGCGGATGGTTTCCCATTGCCAGTCACCAAATAGACCTGACTCTGTCTCCGGGCGAAGAAAAAGAATTCATCTTCCTGCTCGGCTACTGCGAAAACCCTAATGACCGGAAATGGGAAGCTCCCAATGTAATCTGCAAGGCTCCCGCACATGCCCTTATGGATCGTTTCCTCACCTCCAAACAGGTGGAAAAAGCCCTGGAACAGCTCCACGGCTACTGGGATGGACTTCTCTCCAGATTTACCGTAAACAGCGAAAATATCCATGTGAACCGCATGGCAAATACCTGGAACCAGTACCAGTGTATGATCACCTTTAACATGTCCCGCTCCGCCTCCTATTATGAATCAGGCACCGGCAGAGGCATGGGCTTCAGGGATTCCTGCCAGGATCTGCTGGGCTTCGTGCATCTAATTCCCGAACGTGCCCGGGAGCGTATCCTGGATATTGCAGCTACGCAGTTTGAAGACGGCAGCGCATACCACCAGTATCAGCCTCTCACCAAAAAGGGCAACCTGGACGTAGGCAGCGGCTTTAATGACGATCCGTTATGGCTGATTGCGGCAGTATCTGCTTATCTGAAGGAAACCGGGGATTTCTCCATTCTTGAAGAAAGCGTTCCCTTTGATAATTGCGCGGAAAAGGCACAGACGCTGTTTGAGCACCTGCACCGTTCCTTCACCTATACCTGCACCCATCTGGGACCCCACAGGCTTCCGCTCATCGGACGTGCGGACTGGAATGACTGCCTGAATCTGAACTGTTTTTCTGAAGAACCGGGAGAATCCTTCCAGACTACAGGTCCTTCCGAAGGGCCCGTGGCAGAATCCGTATTTATCGCCGGCATGTTCGTGAAATACGGCACGGAATTTGCAGATATCTGCGCACGCTGCGGCAGGACTGATCTGGAAGGAGAAGCCCGTCAGGCCGTTCAGGACATGTACAAAGCGGTTCTGAAGGATGGCTGGGATGGCGAATGGTTCCTGCGGGCCTATGACGCAAATTCAAAAAAGATAGGCTCCAAAGAGTGTGAGGAGGGCCAAATCTTTATTGAGCCACAGGGCTTCTGCGTCATCGCCGGAATCGGCGTCAAAGAGGGACTGGCTGAAAAGGCTCTGGATTCCGTAAAGGAGAAGCTGGATACAAAATATGGTATCATGCTGCTGCAGCCTGCTTACACCCATTATTACCTGAACCTTGGGGAAATCTCCTCCTATCCGCCAGGATATAAGGAAAACGCAGGTATTTTCTGCCACAACAATCCCTGGATCTCCATCGCAGAAACAGTGATCGGGCGGGGCAGCCGGGCATTTGAAATCTACTGCAAGACCTGCCCGTCTTATCTGGAGGACATCAGCGAGATTCACCGGACGGAGCCTTACGTTTACTCCCAGATGATCGCCGGAGCAGACGCTTACTATCACGGCGAGGCCAAAAACAGTTGGCTTACAGGCACCGCCGCCTGGACCTTTGTAAACCTGTCCCAGGCAATCCTGGGAATCCGGCCCACCTATGAGGGGCTCAGCATTGATCCCTGCGTTCCGGATGATTTCGGTGATTTCACGGTCACCAGGAAATTCCGCGGCTGCGTATATTACATTACGGTTAAAAAACCCGCCGGCGTAGAAAAGGGTGTGGTTAAAATGGATGTGGATGGACAGGAGGTCCATGGCACTGTTATTCCCGTCACAGAAGGAAAAAAGGAATATCACGTTACCGTATATATGGGATAAAGGATATCCGGTTTTACACAGACCTTTTTTCTTTTTCCGGATTAACCTCTGCAATAATGGAGAGAATGTACATCAAAGAAGAATAAAGCATAGAGAAGGATAAAAGCATGAATGTCTTCGATATTTTAGGTCCTGTTATGATCGGCCCCTCCAGTTCCCATACAGCCGGTGCGGCACGTATCGGACTGATCACCAGGGCTTTGCTCGGAAAGCCTCCCGTCAAAGCACAGATTCTTCTGCATGGCTCTTTCGCAAAAACCTATAAGGGTCACGGAACAGATAAGGCTATGATAGCCGGAATACTGGGCATGAAAACAGATGATGAGCGGATTCGTTTTTCCCCTGAGGTCGCTGCGCAAGAAGGACTTGCCGTTGAAATCATTACCGGAGAACTGGAGGGAGCTCACCCCAATACCGCAGAAATCACCCTGGCTGACTGCGATGGCGGCCAGGTAAGTCTCCGCGGCAGCAGTATTGGAGGAGGAAATATACAAATTACACGCATAAACGGAATGGAAGTTTCTCTGACAGGCCGGCACACCACCCTGATCGTGCTCCATCGCGATGCGCCTGGAACCATTGCCGCAGTTACAGAAATTATGGCCGAACACAACGTCAACATCTGTAACTTTTGCCTCTCACGCAAGACCAAAGGCGGCCAGGCTGTAATGACCATTGAAATGGATGGGAGCTTTGGTCCGGAATTAAATGAAAAAACCAGGAAATTACCCAATATTTATTCCAGCACTATGCTGCAGCCTATATAAACGCAGGTCTATTGCCACAGCGCATGACAGAACATATTACGACTATTTTATCAGGAGGAACTCCAATGGAATTGAATTATTATTCTATTTCAGATTTGTTGAACGCTGCTTCAGAAGCCGGCTGCCGGCTTTCTTCACTTGTTCTTTCTCAACAGGCAGACCAAATGGAAACTTCAGAGGAAGAAGTGTATCAAAAAATGAAGGAAAATTATGAGGTCATGGCTGCCTGTATCAATCCCGGCTGTGATCCGGAGCTTCGAAGCACCAGCGGTCTGACCGGAGGAGATGCCTATAAAATGCGTACCGCAGTGGAAAACGGCAAAAATCTGACCGGTTCACTTTTTGGCGGCGCCTTATACCGGGCACTCGCCGTATCCGAATTGAATGCTGCTATGGGCCGTATCGTGGCGGCCCCCACCGCAGGAAGCTGCGGCATTGTACCGGCTGCAGTACTGACCATGCAGGAAGAGCGGAAACTTCCCGAAAAGGAATGCGTAATGGCCCTGTTCACAGCATCCGCCGTAGGTATGGTCATCGCTAATAATGCTTCTCTGGCCGGCGCCCAGGGCGGTTGTCAGGCTGAATGCGGTTCGGCCTCTGCCATGGCCGCTGCTGCAATTGTAGAGCTGGCCGGCGGTACACCGGAAATGACAGACTCCGCCATCGCAATTGCTATCAAAAATATTTTGGGGCTGGTCTGTGATCCCGTAGCCGGTCTTGTTGAAATTCCATGTATCAAACGAAACGCTTCCGGCGTTGCCGGTGCTTTTGTTGCAGCAGAGCTGGCTCTCGCAGGAATCAAAAGTGCCATTCCTGCTGATGAGGTTATCTGGACAATGAAAAAGGTCGGTGACGTAATGCCCGCTGCTTTAAAAGAAACTGCTGAGGGAGGTCTGGCTGCTACACCGACAGGAAAGAGACTCCACGAGCAGGTTTTTGGCTCCGGTGAAGTCACCCGATGCAGCGGCTGCTCCGGATGTAAATAAAAGAAAAGCCAGATTACGCCGGCGCAAAATCCGGGGAAAGGAAATGGATATGGAGACAATCATTGCAGCATGTATATCTGCGGCAGCAACCATTCCGCTCTTCTGTAGCACACAATGAAGCATTCTTATTCAAAGGAACAAAGCGAGCTGCTCACACACGGTCGGGATTGGATTATAAGAAAATGGTGTTAATACAAAAATCGTTATATATAGATGATGCTCCTGCTGTTGTTGATTCAGATGAATATTCGATGGTAATTGATAATATCGAAAGAATTGTGAGGGAATCAAACCCTTACATAGAAGATTATGTTAAACATATAACTGGTTCTGCACCATTACACCAGCGAGAGTTTTCCAGAAAATATAAATTTTCTACGCTTCCATATTTCCATGATATACTTGGATTACCGGATTAAGGCTGGTTGAACCTTATCGGTTCAGCTCGCTTTTTTGATGCTTCATTAAATTCCAAATCCACTTTACTATTATTGTCTGATTAATGAATTGTGCCTTGGCGGCACAAACGGGGAAACAATCGCCCTGCTTAAAGCAGCTTGTAAAGGACTATTACAACTCTGAAATTGTCTATGTACTGTTTGAATATGAATTCATAAAGTAAATATGAACGGGCAGGGTTTCAACACCTTGCCCGTTTTTCTCGGGAGTGTGAAAATTTGGTCTCATTGTCTACTTAACGGGTAGCACACCACATCAGCGCGGCAGCCCCCCTTTCTCTTACTCACTTATCTTCAGATCTATGATCGTATAAATCAAAAAACAGTATATGGGATATTCATCAACTCTGCAATTTTCTTGAACAATCCTGCATTGTGTCCTACAGAAAGTGCAAGATGATGTGTCGGCGCTTCCGCAAACCACTTGTCCATATACTCTGCCGGCTTATCAGCGAAGCGAATGTGTGTGGAAGTATTTCCATTCAACAGAATTGGTGCATCGATTGCTTCTCCCTCACTGATGTTAAATTTCAGCTTTCCATTGCCAGTCTGTGTAACACCAAGTGTTGTAACTGCTCCTGGACGAACCTTCGCTTCCACGGACACACCGCTTCCACGTTTACCATGATAAACTCCCATTCCTCTCAAAATCGGTTTGCCTTTGGAAATGGCAAAGTGGAACGGGCCATCATGTCCCAGAATCATTGTGTCACGATTAAAATCTGCTGCAACAATTTCACAAAAGCTTCCACCAGTACCACAAATGTCTGCAATTTTCATTGCAAGCGCCGTTTTAATGTCTCCTTCACCTGAGCAGGCAATTCCCTGTGCGTTCAGCAATGAGAATCCAACTATAAATCCACTCTGCACTTCTTCAAAATGATCATCCCGGCCATGATAATAGTAAGAAACACTATCCAGATTACGTTCCAAAACCATTTTTTCCTGTGCAACAGCGACTTTTGCAGACCAGATCATCTGGTCCTCTGTTGGTTTCTTTGCAATTGGATCCGACGGAGAATCACCTGAAATATCAAAAAAGCTTTCAATCTGGTCTAATTTCTTTTTAACTTCTTCATCAGTTACGGATCTCAAAAATGTATCCAAATCACTCATCTCGAGAATTTCCACATCTAATCCCGTCTGCGCCTGCAGCATAGTCAAATCACTGTACATATCCAGCATTCCACTATAATAACCACCCAAAAATCCAAATCGAGCATGCTGCAATGTACGCTTCACACCTGCTGCCATGCACCATTCCCCAATTTCCTTCCATGCCTTGATTGTCTCCGGACGATGATATGTCACCTCGTCTGCTTTCGCAAATGTCGGTGTTTCATGCAAACCAAGTAACCCATTTACAGCACGGAAAGTAATTCCTGCACGATTAAATGCATTCGAAATTTCCGGAATTGAGCAACTCACACACTGCGCCAGCCAACGGTCTGTTCCCGTTGTTTCATAGGACATTTCCGGTGTTGGTTGAAGATTCAAGATAATAACCGGCGCTTTATTTACCTGATGCACCGGAAGCACACAGGAACTGGTGTAGTAAGTTGCCGCATGAGAAAAGATTATATCTACATTTTTCTCATTGAAATATTCTCCAGCTTCTCTTCCCTTGTCTTCCGTGTCAACAAGTCCAAAATTATAAACTTCCCCAAATTCTCCCAGCCGCTTTGCAATAAAAGCATTATACTCCATGAGACAGTCACGTAATCCTGCAAACTGATCCCAATATGTACGAAGTCCTGCACTATAAAGACCAATACGCGCTTTTTTCGGTTCTTTTAATTTTGATAATATACTCATTAGTTTCTCCTCCCTGAAATAATAATTATTTTTTGCTTTACATACAAGACACTTCTTCCTCTTGCGTTTGATTGTATTATAATATATAATCGTAACAAAATCATCATATTATATTGACATAAAATAACAGTATCTTGCTGTATTGTTTTAGGAGGAACTATTATGAACAAAGACGTATCAAAGCCCTATGTTGAACGATATAACTGCGCCTGGAGTCAAGATTCCATACGCTATATAAACACTCCTACGCCAATAGCCAGACAGTCCTTTTTCTATGTTCAGGAAGCAGGGTATTTTTATACATTGCCACCCTATTTCACAGAACGAGCGAATCTAAGCAGTTTTCTTATCATTTATACACTATCCGGCCGGGGAATTCTGAATTATATGGGAAAGGAATATTCGGCAAAACCTCAAACCGCTTTGTTTATCAATTGTATGGAATATCACGAATACCATTGTGAGTCTCATAATAACTGGGAGTTTCTCTGGGTCCATTTTTATGGAAGCACCGCAAATGGTTATTACAAAGAATTCCTGAATAACGGATTCCACCCTGTCATGATATCTGACTCCCATACCATGGAACAAAACCTTCGAAACATTTTAAAGCTTACCCAGCAAAAAACAATTCATTCCGAGATTATGATTTCCAGCATGCTATTGCAGGCCATCGCACAGTTATTTATTTTTGATACCAACGCCAATGATAATAATTTCCACATTCCTTCTCATATAAACACTGCCGTTAATGTTATTGAAACACACTATCAGGAGCCACTATCACTGGACGATCTGGCGGCACAGGCCTGTATCAGCAAATACTACCTTTCCCGGGAATTCAAACGTTACACAGGAACCAGTCCAAATGAATACTTAATTTTAACCAGGTTAAACCATGCCAAGGAGCTTTTAAAGGATTCTGAATACTCCGTAGATAAAATAGCGTTTCTATGCGGTTTTAATCATGTCAGCCACTTTATAAATATTTTTAAAAAACACGAAAAAACAACTCCGCTCCACTTCCGAAAGAAGTGGAGCGAATAATTCAACCAAACATTAATCTAAATGAAATACCTTCTGCAAATCAACACATACCGGGCTGTTATCTGGATTTGTCTCCATAATATCAGCCATAAAATCCCACCATTTACGATTTATAGCTGTATCTGCGCTTTTTGCCCATAAAGCTTCATCTTCTATTTCAATATATCCAATAAGTGTAAGTGTTTCTTTGTCAAGAAAAATTGTATAATTCTTTCCGCCGTATTCATGAATCATATCTTTCATTTCAGGCCACAACTGATTATGACGAATTTCATATTCCTTTTCCTGACCCGGATATAAATTCATTTTAAATCCTTTAATCATACCTTCATCTCCTTATTCAACAGATATCGGCACGCATAGCTTCACACCACCTGCCATGTTGTTGAAGCACCTTCTCCTCATATAAATTGAGACGGGGCACAGGCTCCGCCTCAATTTATGAAATATCTCTTTTAGTCAAAGCCGTTGTTTATATTAGTATACTTCTTTCCACTCTTCGATATTGGAAGGATCGAATTTGAACGGTGCGCCAAGGATAATTTCTGTACCACCATCAGCAGCTTCAACTACTTCGTAATCTCCAAGTTCTCCAGCTGTAAAAGTATCGCCAACTGTACCAGTGATTTCCTCGTTAACCAGTGCAATAGATGTATAAGCGCCAAGACGACCTACATCGATTGGATTCCACAGGAACATATATGGGCAAGAATGAGCATCATCATCACCAATGTACTCAGCCATTTCAGACGGAAGTCCAAGACCAGTTAATTTAACTGGAGAAGCTGCATCCTGAAGAACTTTTGCAGCAGCTGCAATACCAACTGTTGTCGGAGCACATACAACTTTCAGATCCGGATATTTCTCAAGAAGGGCCAGAGTCTGGTCTGTAGATTTCTGAGGTTCATCATCACCGTAAGCAACTTCTACAAGTTCAAGTCCTGCGTATTTTTCATCGCTTTCCTGAAGAGTCTTCATTGCATCGATCCAAGCATTCTGGTTAGCTGCCTGAGATGTTGCGGAAAGAATTGCATACTGTCCTTCGCCACCAGCAAGGTCAAGAATAGCATCCATCAGAGCCTGTCCGATTTCAGCAGTACCAGCCTGGTTTATAAATGTAGCGCGGCTGTCCGGATTAACTTTGGAGTCGAGACAAGAAACTTTAATCCCTTCAGCCATAGCATCTTCCAAAGCTGCCTGAAGAGCATTTTCGTCGTTACCAGCGATACAGATTGCATCAACACCCTGAGAAATCAGAGACTGAATAACGGAAATCTGAGCGTCGGCTGTAGCAGATTCCGGATGTTTTACGATAGCTTCGCCGCCTTCTGCGGTGATAACTTCTTCAAATCCCTGTGCTTCTTTCTCGTTATACGGGTTACCTGCAGATTTTGTTACAACTGCGATTTTTTTGCCATCTGCTGTTCCAGCAAATGCTGTCGTTGCACCAGCAACAACCATCGTTGCGCAAAGGATTGCACTAACAACTTTTTTGTTCATGTTTTGTTCCTCCCTTTGGAATAAGATAGTTTATACTTTAACGCGTCCTGCGTAAGTATCTGCTATTTTTTTGTTCTCATTATTTTTATCTGAGCCACTACATTTGGCAATGCAACTGCACATACCAGAAGAACACCGAGAATCAAAAGTATAAGCTGCGGATTCATATTAATCTGTCCAAGCCCCATTCTAAGACATACAATGATAAACGCAGAGATAATACCACCAATCAAATTTCCTTTTCCGCCAGTAGATGAAATACCGCCAAACACTGCCATAGCAATCGCATCCATCTCGAATCCATTAGCGGTAGTTGTATTTGCGCCATAAGAAGATGAAACCATAAACAATGCACACAAACCGGCCATAAAGCCCATGACTGTATAAATTAACAGACGAATCCTTCTCACATGTACTCCTGAATAATAAGCTGTCAGCCTATTAGTACCCATTGCATATACCCGTCTTCCAAATGTGGTTTTTCCTAACACAAGTGTAAATATTACTGCTAAGATAATCACCAGAAAGAAAATATACGGAACCGGACCAACCTTTCCGGCAAGCATTCGAAAACCATCTGCCCTGGCCAGAGAAACAGATCCTCCGCTTCCAAGTGCGATCTCAGCAATACCACGGAAAATAATCTGTGTGGCCAATGTAACAATCATAGGCGGCAGTTCTTCAAATGTTGTAAGAACCATTCCATTCACAAACCCACATGCAGTTCCAACGAGAAGTCCCACAAGAATGACTGCTATGAACGGTATCCCACCATTGCACGCCATACAGCTTACCGTTGCCGAAAGACACACAATAGAACCAACAGAAATATCAATCTCACCAAGAACAAGAACATATGCCATCGGTAATAACAAAAATACTTCTGCTAAATATTTAGGCATCTCACGAAGTACATTTTTCAGATTATATACTTCAGAAATATTAACGCAAAAGATATTAACCAGAATGAAAAGGACAACTAAGATGCCTTCCCAACTGAAGATTGTCTTTTTTATAGCATTTTCCGGAACTGCGGATATACTTCTACCTGATTTTCCCGCCATGATTACATCTCCCTTCCTTTCAATGCATTCTGATCCATAATGCGCTGCATCACAACGTTCACAACTACAACAACCAGAATAATAACACCTTTAATTGTATTCTGATAAATAGAATCAAACCCAATAATCGAAAGAGCTTTTGTAATGGATGCAAGCATCCAGGATCCCAAAAGAACTCCCAATACAGTACCACGGCCGCCGCTCATACTCACGCCACCAATAACACAGGCAGCTATAACATCCATTTCTTTTGTCAGCTGCATATTAGGCTGTGCTGATGCATAGACAGATACAGACAATGCTCCGCCCAGTCCGCTCAAAAATCCCATAACAGTATAAACAAGAAATTTAATATTCTTTACATTAATACCTGACACTTCTGCGGCTGTTGCATTGCTTCCTACAGCATATATCTTACGCCCTATCCGAGTCCATTTCATGACAATAAAGAAAACAATATAGCAAATAACTGTAACCCAGACAACCTTGTCCAGACCAAGGAATTTCTGTAAAGCAAACTCCTTGAATTCTCCAAGTGTATCTGCTCCTGCCCATTCACTATTTCCAACGATGTACGCTAAAGCACGATAGATATACATGAATCCCATAGTTGCAATAATCGGAGGAACATCTGCTCTTGAAATCACAAAACCAATCAAAGCTCCGCAGACCGTTCCGATTGCAATTGCAATTACAAAACTTAAAAGTGTATTGCTGATATAATTATACTTCAGAAGCATTCCGATCGACATACCTGAAAAAGCGACTGTGGACATAATAGAAATATCAATACCACCAACCAGCATAACACCTAACATTCCCAATGACATAATCATTGTTACTGCGTAGTTTTTCAGCATATCCATAACAGAATTCACGCTGACAAATGACGGACTCTTAATTCCAACCACTACATAAAGCAGCATGAGAATAATCATCAATAAAGCCTCACGAGAGCCTGTAATTTTCTTTATCAAAGATTTTTTTTTCATTTATTTGGCCCCCTCTCTGGTACTTTTTTCCATTGCCAGTTCCAGAATCGCTTCCTGAGTCGCCTCATCTCTGGAAAGTTCACCTGTTTTACGTCCGTTGCACATTACAATGATTCTGTCTGCCATACCGAGAATCTCCGGCATTTCAGATGAAATCAGAATAATCGCATATCCTTTCAACGCAAGCTCGCCCATAATTGCATAAATTTCAGCTTTGGCACCTACATCAACCCCCTTGGTCGGTTCATCCATGATAACAACTTTCATTTCCTGACTCAACGCTTTAGCAACAACTACCTTCTGCTGGTTACCGCCAGACAAAGAACTTGCAGGCTGAAAAATATCCACCGCTTTTGTATCTACTTCCTCCAAGAGATTTTTGGCAAGTTCACGTTCTCTCTTCTCATCATTAAAACCAGCTTTCGCATACTTGCTAATAGTCGGGAGAGTCACATTTCTTCCCAGACCCCAGCCCATGATCAGCCCCTCTTTCTGACGATCCTCTGGAAGAAGAATAATACCTTTTTCCATAGCGTCAGACGGTTGTTTAATATGTACTTCCTGACCTTCCAGATATACTTTACCTGAATCAGGCCTTGTAATTCCGCAGAATGCTTCCACAACTTCTGTACGTCCTGCGCCTACCAGACCGGTAAGTCCAAGAATCTCTCCCGCAAAAACATTGAAAGAGACATTTTGGAAATAACCAATTCTGGAAAGACCTTCGATGCGGAGCATCTCCTGCCCCAGCTTCACTTCCGGTTTCGGAAACAGGTCTGTGATCTCCCGACCAACCATGGCCTTAATCAGGTCTGCATTTGTGATTCCATTAACATCGTAAGTGCCGATATACTGAGAATCACGAAATACGGTAACTCTGGATGCCAGACGATACATATCTTCAAAACGATGGGAAATGAAGATGATGGAAACGCATTCCTCTTTCAGTTTGTCCACCAATGTATAAAGCTTTTCAGACTCTGATCTGGTCAGACAGGCTGTCGGCTCATCCAGGATGATAATCTTCGCATTTGTAGACATTGCTTTTGCAATTTCTACCATCTGCTGCTGGGCAACACTCAAAGTTCCCATTTCTGCAGTAGAATCAAAATCTGCGTCCAGCTGTGCCAGAAGCTTATTTGCTTCTGCATTCATTGTTTTCCAATGAATCATGCCATGCTTGATGATTTCATGACCTATAAAAATATTCTCTGCAACAGTCAGATCAGGATAAGATGTCGGATGCTGATATACAGCCGCAATACCTGCCGCCTGCGCATCTTTCGTTCCTCTGAATTCTACTTTCTGACCATTTAGGAACATCTCGCCTTCTTCTGCCTTATGTACGCCAGTGATTACTTTGATAAAGGTAGATTTACCAGCGCCATTCTCGCCCATCAGAGCATGAACTTCACCGGGTTTTAACTGAAATTGTACATTATTCAGCGCTTTTACACCCGGAAAAATCTTGGTAATGCCTTTTAGCTCAAGAACAAATTCAGACACAGCTCTTTCCTCCTTTTTTCCTAGTATATTATCATAATATCATGCCTCCACAAATTTACGAAATGGGAAAATATTCAGATTCAGGGTAATATTTTACTGTAAAATATGATATACTTTTCTTATGATATCAGCCGTGGTCTATATCTTATCCTCACACGGTGTCTACAGGAGAAAAAAATATGAAACTACTGATTGTCGATGATGAAGAACTGACCCGCACCGGACTCATTTCTTCCCTGGATTGGATGTCTCTTGGCATCCGGGAAATCTATCAGGCCGATGACGGCATCAACGGTCTTTCCATAGCAAGACTTTACCATCCGGAAATCATTCTCTGCGATGTCCGCATGCCCCGAATGGATGGCATCACCATGCTGGAACAATTGGAAAAAGAACTGCCGGACACAATTCCCGTCTTCATGAGTGGATATTCCGATAAAGAGTATTTGAAAGCTGCCATTCGATTAAAAGCCGTGACATATATCGAAAAGCCGCTGGATCCGGAAGAAGTCCGGGAAGCTATCAAAGAAGCACAGGAATTATACATACAGAAAGCGCGCTCCCGTCGGGCGGAAACCATGCATTCCATGGAAAATGTTTCCAGGCTTGCGCTGCTTCTGACCTCTGCTTACGAAGCAAACAAGCATGAAATCCATTCGCTTTTACAGGAAACATGCCTTCCTATAGGCAAACAGACTTTTTTTACTGCTTTCGTGGCAAAGCTGGATATAGACCTGGAATTGATTCGCACACAAATCAACCAGATTCGTCAAAAACTTGAGAATTATTTCTCTCCATCTCGATGGAACGTTCTTTTTGCCGAAAAGCGCCATCAGTATCTGGTCTATTTCCTCTATGGCAATCAAAACCCTCCTGCCGCTTTTATCCGAAAATTTGGAGATTATCTCTGTCTTCAGCACAAAGCGCTGGCACGATGCATCATCACCGCCGGGGACATCTGCATGGGGGTTCACCAGGCGTATAGTTCCTATGCCTCTGCTGTAATCCTGCTGCAAAACTGTTTTTTCTACCCTGAAAATACATTTTACACAGCAACGGATATAAACAGCCTGTCTTCACAGGTGTCAGATACCGGACAGACAGCAGATGCTTTACATCATCCAGAGAAACATTTTATCAATCTGCTTTCCGAACATAACAATTACAATTGTATGCAATTTCTGGATACTTTATATCATTTTTACGAAAAAAACCATTACATTCTGACTAATCAGGTCAAGGACACATATTACATGCTGTTTCTGACTCTGGAAAACACTCGGCGCCAACAGAAGATGGTTCCTGCTTCTTCCGGATCTGACAGCATTATGGAAGCCCTGGAAAAATGCTTTACCTTCCAGGATCTTCATAATTCTCTGGTAGAACAGACCCGGTGTTTTTTTGATGATGCCAGAAATTTTGTCCCGGAAAATCCTACCATTCGCATGATCAAAGAATTCATCGAGAAAAATTATGCGAACGAACTATTATCGGTTAAGGACATCAGCGAACATGTGGCATTGTCCACCTCCTACCTGTGTACCTTTTTTAAAAATGAAACTGGCCAGACACTGAACCAGTACCTGACAGAGTATCGGATGGAAAAATCCAAGCAGTTACTGGATAACCCGCGTTACAAAATTGCGGAAATCTCTTCCATGGTAGGTTATAATGATGGCAATTACTTTGGGAAGAGTTTTAAGAAATACACAGGGCTTACCCCTTCTGAATACAGGGAGAAATCACTTTAATGAAAACACTGATATGTAAATTCAATAAGTATTATGGCAATTTGAAACTGCAGACGAAATTCACCAGCGCACTGCTGATTGGAGTAACGGTACCAGTCCTGATGATGGTCATCTTCTTTTATGGAAGATTATATAACATGGTCGTGTCTGATACATTGCGCCAGGAGCAGGATACCTCTGCGAAAACAGCTCCGTTGATTGAAGAGAAAGTGCAAAAGCTCATCGACACCTCCCACACCCTGCGAAGCCATGATTTCTATTCATCGCTTTTTGGCATCTCATCCGAACATTCTTTTGCGGACGTAGCTGCTTCCCAGTCTGCAAAGGAGTTCCAGGAAACGGTAAAAACCACTTTGATGGATGAAGATTTCAAGGCTTTTCGCGTATATATCGACCTTCCCCGGGAAGACTGCGAATTGTTTTCTTCCGAATATACAAAGGATTATTTTTATCCTGCAAGTGTGATCAAAGGCACCTACTGGTACGGTATTTTTCAGGGAAATCATAGCGCAGATCTCTTTTGCCCGCCTTTTTACCTGGGCGAAAAAGAACAACAGCAATGCGGAAATATCGCTTATCTTCACTCTACGGTTCTGAGTTATCACAGCACTCCTGTCAAACTGTATGTGGCGGTCTACAGTTCCAGCGAATCCTTAACCGGTATTTTGAAAGAGAACCTTTCTCTACCCGGAAGTGTTTCCTATATTGTTAATGACCGTGACAACCAGGTGGCCTCTTCCGATGAATCCATCTCCGGTATCTACTGGCTAAGCTATGATACAATCCAGGAATCCTTTATGTCCTCGAACAATTTTATTGAACGAACCATTCTGGAGCAGAAGATTTATGCAGGATTCTACAGCATTACAAATGCCGGGTGGTTTATGGTTACTATCCTGCCCTCCGGACCATTGGTTGCCCAGAGTAACAAGATTATGCTGCAGCTTGGTCTGATGTTTATCGCTTTTTTAATACTTGCAGTTTTTTTCGCTTCGACGCTCTCCAATTCCATCACAAACCGTATTTCGTCTGTCATCCTCCAGATGAATAAAGTTAGGCAGGGTGTCCCCAAACCAATGGAAAACCCTGTTGCTCACGATGAAATCGGTGACCTGATCGACACTTATAATTTTATGACTCAAAAAATGAGCCAGTTGATGGACGAACAGGCGACTGCGGCAGAAGACCTGCGCATCGCGGAATTCAATTCCTTACAGGCACAGATCAACCCTCATTTCCTGTACAACACCATGGACATGATTAACTGGCTGGCACAGCAGGGACGTACCACCGAAATCAGTGACGCCGTGCAGAACCTTTCCAGGTTCTACAAATTGACTCTTAGCAGAAGGCAAAGCATCAGCACGATTGCGCAGGAAGTGGAACACATCACCATTTATGCCCGACTGCAGAATATGCGATTCCATGACAGCATCGAACTCATTACCGATATTCCCGATGAATTAAATGAATACCAGATTCCAAAACTGACTCTGCAGCCTGTAGTAGAAAATGCTATTCTACACGGTATCATGGAAAAGGATACAAAAGTTGGCACCATCGTGCTGACCAGTTGGATGGAGGGTTCTGACATTTTACTTCTGATTTCGGACGACGGTATCGGAATCCCTTCTGAAAAACTGCCTGCGCTCCTCACTGGTACAGGACAAAGCACTTCAGGCGGCACTAATATTGCTGTTTATAATACCCATCGGCGGCTGCAAATTTTATACGGAGAAAACTACGGTCTCTCCTACAACAGTGCCGCAGGCAAAGGAACCGAAGTTTTGATTCGCATTCCTGCCATACATACTGACTAAAAAGCTTCGTATCCTTCCAGATTAAAGGTTTTTGACGTAGGAATTACCATGGATGAACCTGTCCCCTGGAATCTTGGTTCAAATGCAAAATCTCCAATCAGCGCCACCCCGGTTTCCGGCTTCAGCAATTACCCCGGTGTTTTTCAGAGGTACCTCACTTAACGCTTGCTTTCGTGCCGTCTGCACTCTTCGGTGCCGCCAATGGTAGCTGTCTGACAGCCGCCTAATGCGATAGTGTAGACAGCCCCGCAGTTTGAAAGCTGGTTGAAAACTTTCCTCGCCGACATTCCTGACAGTTGCTTTCTTCATCCCCTTGATTTCCCGCTCAGATAACTTTTTTCTGTCATTTAGCTACGTGACCGCCAAACACACCAGAAATACATAATAAGAATATACTTTTCAACTCCTTTTCTTCTGTCATAGCCATTAAAACAAATTATACCGGCCTCTACATAGGTAAATATGGTGCAGTTATGATGTTTTTATTGTTTGGAGACGTGTATGCGGCTCTTAGAATTTGCCCACAGCCTCAGCCTCTATATCTCCACTTTTTTAACATTTTGCCTTTCCAATTTACGATTTAGATAGTTGGATTGTACTATACATTTGCAACATCCGCTTTCCAGTATGATCACTAAAATAGTAAAACACCCCAAAACGATTTTTGATTAGTAATATATACTAATTATCAATACATTTTGGGGTATTTTAAAGTATTTGTTGGTTAAATCACTTGACTAAAATCAAAAATTTATTTGTAGTTTACAATAGAACCAAAATCAGGCTTCAGGGACGCACCGCCTACAAGGCCGCCATCGATGTCAGCCATTGCAAACAGCTCTGCTGCATTGCCTGCATTTACAGAGCCGCCGTACTGAATACGGATAGCTTCTGCAGTATCAGTGTCATAAATCTCCGCAATACAGTCACGGATTCCCTTGCAAACCTCCTGTGCCTGCTCGCTGGTAGCAGTTTTGCCGGTTCCGATTGCCCAGATTGGCTCGTAAGCGATTACAAGAGTTTTCGCCTGCTCAGCAGTTACATTCTGAAGGCCAACCTTCACCTGCTGACGGATCCAATCCATTGTAATTCCCTGCTCTCTCTGCTCAAGAGATTCGCCGCAGCACATAATCGGAGTAATACCGTGTTCCAGTGCTTTCAGAACCTTTTTATTTACATCCTCACTTGTTTCACCGAAGTAATCTCTTCTCTCAGAATGTCCGAGAATGACGTATTTAACACCTGCATCTACCAGCATAGCCGGAGCGATTTCACCTGTGTAAGCACCCTTTTCTTCAAAATACATATTCTCTGCTGCGACTGCGATATTACTTCCCTTGCAGGCTTCTACAACCGGAACGATATCAATTGCAGGAACACCAAATACCACATCCACTTCGTCATTTGCTACAAGTGGTTTTAAGGTTTCTGCTAATTTCACTGCTTCGCTTGGTGTCATGTTCATTTTCCAGTTACCAGCGATGATTTTCTTTCTTGCCATTTTTATATTCTCCTTTTTATTTTGTACTGTAGATATAATAATCTTCAGCTTGTCATGCGCTAAGCTCTGTCTGCGCCTGCGGCTTGCCACTCGCTAAGCTTTTTTGCAGTTCTTCTTACGCCATACATGTTCGCCTCGCACTAAGCTCACACTTCGTTTCTCTCGTGCTCACTAAGAGCGGCGAACTAAGTAAACGCTAAGCTCTGTCTGCGCCTGCGGCTTGCCACTCGCTAAGCTTTTTACTTATCGTTAGCTGCTGCTACACCCGGCAGTTCTTTTCCTTCCAGGAATTCCAGAGAAGCACCGCCGCCTGTAGAAATATGGCTCATCTTGTCACCAAATCCAAGCTGGTTAACTGCTGCTGCGGAATCCCCGCCTCCGATAATCGTTGTCGCATCGGTTTCTGCCAGAGATTTTGCCACGGCGATTGTTCCTTTTGCAAGAATCGGATTTTCGAATACACCCATAGGTCCGTTCCAAACAACAGTTTTAGCTGATTTTACAGCATCTGCATAGAGTTCTGCTGTCTTAGTTCCGATATCCAGACCCATCATATCAGCCGGAACAGCCGCTGCATCTACAACAGACACTTCAATTTCTCCGTCAATAGGATTCGGGAATTCTTTGGCAATCGTGGTATCAACCGGAAGAAGAAGCTTCTTGCCAAGCTTTTCAGCCTTTTCCATCATTTCCCTGCAGTAATCAATCTTGGTATCATCAACCAGAGAAGTACCTACTTCCAGCCCTTTTGCTTTCTGGAAAGTATAAGCCATACCGCCGCCGATAATCAGGGTATCGCATTTTTCCAGAAGATTGGAAATAACGTTTAATTTATCAGCAACCTTAGCACCGCCAAGGATTGCCACGAAAGGTCTTACCGGAGTCTCTACCGCATTACCAAGGAAATCAATTTCCTTCTGCATCAGATATCCAACTGCGCAGGTATCAATAAATTCTGTCACACCCACGTTGGAGCAGTGTGCTCTATGGGCAGTTCCGAATGCATCATTAACAAAAACTTCTGCCAGGGAAGCCAGGTCTTTACTGAAAGCTTCTCCATTTTTCGTTTCTTCTGCACGGTAACGTGTATTCTCAAGAAGAATAATCTCGCCATCCTGCATAGCGTCTGCTGCAGCCTTAACACTGTCATCTACGACTGCCGGACTAGCCACAAATTTTACTTCCTGTCCAAGAAGCTCCGTTAAACGTGCTGCTACAGGTGCCAGAGACAGCTCTGGTTTCGGCTCACCCTTCGGTTTGCCAAGATGAGAGCAAAGAATAATTCTGCCGCCATCTGCTACCAGTTTTTTAATTGTAGGAAGTGCAGCTACCAGACGGTTTTCGTCCGTAATTTTGCCTTCTTTTAACGGTACGTTGAAATCACAGCGAACCAGAACCTTTTTACCGCTTACGTTGATGTCATCAACAGATTTTTTATTTAATCCCATGACTTTATAACCTCCAAAATTTTCTCTGAAATGATAAAAGGGTCCGGCCCTTATCAGACCGGACCCTTACTGAGTCTATACTTCTATCCAGCTTGAATTATGCGTTCAGCAGGCTTCCAAAGTGTTTGATAGTACGAACCATCTGGCTTGTGTAGGAGTTTTCATTATCATACCAGGAAACTACCTGTACCTGTGTTGTACCGTTATCCAACGGAAGAACCATTGTCTGAGTAGCATCAAACAGAGAACCATAGGTCATACCTACGATATCGCTGGAAACGATTTCGTCTTCGTTATATCCGAAGGATTCGTTAGCTGCCGCTTTCATAGCTGCATTGATCTGCTCTTTTGTAACATTTCCTTCAACAACTGCTGTTAAGATAGTTGTAGAACCTGTCGGGGTAGGAACACGCTGAGCAGCGCCGATTAATTTGCCGTTCAGTTCCGGAATAACCAGGCCGATAGCTTTTGCAGCACCTGTGCTGTTCGGAACGATATTCACTGCTGCCGCACGGGATCTTCTCATATCGCCTTTTCTCTGCGGTCCATCAAGTGTCATCTGATCGCCTGTGTAAGCGTGAATCGTACACATGATACCGGTTTTGATCGGTGCACAGTCATTCAGAGCTTTCGCCATTGGAGCTAAGCAGTTTGTTGTACAGGAAGCAGCGGAGATAATCTTGTCTTCTTTTGTCAGACCTGCATGGTTAACATTGTAAACGATGGTGGGAAGGTCGTTTCCGGCCGGAGCGGAAATAATAACATGTTTAGCACCAGCATCAATATGAGCCTGAGCTTTAGCCTTGGAGGTGTAAAATCCTGTACACTCCAGAACTACATCTACGCCGATTTCTCCCCAAGGAAGTTCAGCCGCGTTAGCTTTTGCATAAATTTTGATTTCTTTTCCGTCTACAGTGATGGAATCTTCACCGGCTGAAACTTTGTCACACAGAGCGTATCTTCCCTGAGTAGAGTCATATTTTAATAAGTGAGCGAGCATTTTAGGAGAAGTTAAATCGTTGATTGCTACGATTTCGAAACCCTCTGCTCCAAACATCTGACGGAAAGCCAGACGACCGATACGGCCAAATCCATTGATTGCAACTTTTACTGCCATGATAAATTCCTCCTATGAATTAAATGGTAAATTATGACGCATCCTCAATTGTTAAAGAAACGTCAACCTATTAGGTATTGTACCGAATTTCCCCCGAAAATTCAAGACTATTTTATAAAAAACATCGCAAAAAAGTAAAATATTGGTATAATGAAAGCATAAGCTGTGAACGCAGACTCACAAGGGATGTGTTATCTGCTCGCAGATACAAACTGTTTGCTATTACTACACCACCAAGGAGGTATTCAACATGAGCAGCCAAATTTTATGGGACTGTCACATGCATTCATCTTTTTCCGCTGATTCAGAAGCTCCCATGGAAACTATGATACAGCAAGCTATAGCCCGGGGTCTCGACGGAATCTGTTTCACGGAGCATTTGGACCCGGATTATCCCAGCACCCCGGACAACATTGATTTTTCCCTTGATATAGACAATTATCGGAACACGCTTTTTACGCTGAAGGATAAATACAAAGAAAAACTGAAGATTCATTTCGGTATCGAGCTTGGGCTTCAGCCGCATCTGGAAAGCGTTTTCCGCCATTTAGTAAAAACCCGGCCTTTTGATTTTATTATAGGCTCTTCTCATATCGTACACGGCTATGATCCATATTATCCCGCGTTTTTTAAAAACCGCAGAGAATCCTCCTGCTACATGGAATACTTCGAATCTGTTCTGGAAAATCTTGCATGCTTTTCTGAAATCAATGTCTACGGACATATTGATTATGTTGTACGTTATGGTCCAAACAAAAACCGTGAGTATTCCTATGGCCGATATCAGGACATTCTGGATGAAATTCTGAGAACGCTCATAACGAAAGGCATTGGAATTGAGCTAAATACCGGCGGCTATCACTATGGTCTTGGAGAACCCAACCCATGCACATCTGTAATTAAGCGGTACCGCCAGTTGGGCGGTGAAATCATTACGGTCGGAGCCGATGCCCATGCACCCGAAAAAATTGCCTATGCCTTTGGGAAAGCTGCTGCCATATTAGAAGAATGCGGATTTCGATATTATACCGTATTTGAAGGAGGGAAACCGTATTTTCTGAAGCTGTGACCTTGACTTGACAATTTTCGTTTCCACTTGTAAGATAATAATGAATGTTTTTGTATCACACGGGAAAACCCTTTCCCGTTGTAACATAAAGGAGGAAAAACCATGGCAAAGAAACGCCTGCTGAAAAAGAAAGAGGCAGCCAAAATCGAAACCAGAAAAACCGAACCAATCAGAGTGGAGACAAAAAAAACCGAGCCTGCAAAGGTTGAAACCAGAAAAACCGAACCAATCAGGGTCGAAACCAGAAAAACCGAGCCTGCAAAAATCGCCGCTGCTGACGAGGAAGAAAGCATCTACACTCAGCGTTTCAATCGCCATTTCGATGAGCTGAAATGGCTGTATTGTGAATTATATCAGGATAACCCGTATGTCATGATGCATCTCAATGATCTGACTGCTGAAATGAAAAATTTCTATACGGCAAGAAATAAATTTTTGAAAACTTCTGATATTAAGCGTGCACAGGATCCGAACTGGTATAAACGCAATGACCTGGTAGGCATGATGATGTATGTCAACGCTTTTGCAAAAACTTTAAAAGGCACGGAAGAAAAGCTGGATTATATCCGGGAATGTAATGTTAATTATCTTCACCTGATGCCGCTTCTCTCCTCTCCTAAGGGAAAAAGCGATGGAGGTTATGCAGTAGCTGACTTCCGTAAGGTTCAGGAAGAGCTCGGGACTATGGAAGATTTTGCGGAATTGACCGCCAAATGCCACGAACGCGGCATCAGTGTCTGCCTGGACTTCGTTATGAATCATACTTCTGAAGACCATGAATGGGCAAAACGTGCACGTGCAGGCGAACGGGATTATCAGGATCGCTATTTCTTCTTTGACAGTTATGATGTACCGGCTATGTATGAAAGCACCTGTCCACAGGTGTTTCCCACAACTGCTCCCGGTAATTTTACATGGCTTGACGACATTCACAAACATGTTATGACCACCTTCTATCCATACCAGTGGGATTTGAATTACCGCAACCCCATCGTGCTGAACGAAATGATATTCAATATGCTGTATCTGGCAAACCAGGGGGTTGATATCGTTCGTCTGGATGCCGTACCATACATCTGGAAACAGCTCGGCACCAATTGCCGAAACCTGCCGCAGGTACACACCATTGTCCGCATAATGCGTATGATCTGTGAAATCGTCTGCCCAGGTGTACTTCTTCTCGGAGAGGTAGTCATGGAACCGGCAAAGGTAGTTCCTTATTTCGGAACTGTAGATAAACCAGAATGCCATCTGCTCTATAATGTAACCACTATGGCAAGCACCTGGCACACAGTGGCAACCAGAGATGTTTGCCTCCTGCGCCGCCAGTTGGATATCGTAGCTTCGCTTCCAAGAGAATATACCTTCCAGAACTATCTGCGCTGCCATGATGACATTGGATGGGGCCTGGATTACGATTATCTGAAGAACTTTGCAATTGAAGAGGTTCCGCATAAGAAATACCTCAACGACTTCCTCACAGGAAAATATCCGAATTCCTTCGCACGGGGAGAGCTGTACAATGACGACCCCCGTCTGGGAGACGCAAGACTCTGCGGAACAACTGCTTCCCTCTGCGGAATCGAGCGAGCCGGATTTGAAGGAAATGAAGAAGGTACCGAGCGTGCAATCCGCTACGATCTCACACTCCATGCTTTTATGCTTTCACAGTCCGGTATTCCTGTCATTTACAGCGGCGACGAGATTGGCCAGTTAAACGACTATTCCTACAAGAATGATCCTGAAAAAGCTGCGGATTCCCGCTATCTTCACAGAGGCAGCTTTGACTGGACACTGGCAGAAAACCGGAGAAGGCCGGAAACTGTACAGGGAAGGCTTTTCCCGGCCCTTGACAGGCTGGAACATATCCGTACCTCTCACAGTGTCTTTAATTCAGAGGCCGCACTGCGTACACTGGATACGTGGGATTCCTCTATCCTTGCGTTGGTGCGCGAAAACAAAGAAGAAAAATTCATCGGAATCTACAATTTCAGTGAATACGATAAGATTGCCTGGATCAATGAAGATGATGGAATGTATCTGGATCTTATTTCCGGCCACAGCATGGAAGCAAAGGGTGTGCAGATTCCCGCATTCGGCTGTTTCTGGCTCTGCCGTAAAAAATAAGCACACAAATAACAAAATGGGAGCGTTGCCGCATAAGCAGCAACGCTCTCATTTTGTTTATTTCTGAAGTTTTTCGATGAATGCGGTAAACGGTCCCGGTGTCTCTTTATCCAATGACCTCGCATATATCCGTCTCAGCCATTCTGTGATCACATCAATCAGAACCGGCGAAAATGTCATAAGCAGAAATACCAGAATGATCATGCCGAATTCCAAGGAACCCAGAGCCAGCAGCTTCTGAAGAATAACCGCTGCCGCAAAAAAAACAAACTGCATCCCGTAAATAATCACCTTCCGATATCTGTTTAATGGTGCATATACCGTCTTGAGCGCGGCCATATAGTTCCAGCCGGTCACCAATACACAGGCTGTATTCAGCATATCATTGGAATCGTATACGTTCTGACAAACCAGCATGACCGCAAACACACAGCCGGTAATCGTCACAGCCGCCGGAAACGCATTCATAAATACATGCCTAAGAAAGGTATGATCAATTTTTTCATAGTTATTCTCCTGAGCAAGTAAAAACGTAGGAATTCCCACTGCGCAGGCACTGATCAGCGACATTTGAATTGGCTCAAATGGATATGCCTCTCCAAAGAAAATCGTCAGTAATGAGAGCATAACGGAAAAAATCGTTTTGATCAGAAACATGGACGCAGCCGTTCTGATATTATTCACAACTCTTCTTCCCTGATTCACAATATGCGGCATAGATGCAAAATTAGAATCCAGAAGCACTACATTGGCAATATTTTTGGCAGCATCGCTTCCCTGGGCCATTGCCACGCTGCAGTCCGCCTCTTTCAGCGCCAGGACATCATTCACACCGTCACCGGTCATGGCAACCGTATGGCCCTGTGCCTTTAATGCCTGCACCATAGCCTTTTTCTGCTGAGGTGTCACGCGTCCGAATACACTGCATTCTGCTACAGCGCGTTCCAGCTCCTCCTGGCTTGTAATAGTAGTCGCATCAATATACTGTTCTGCATTTTTTAAGCCTGCTTTTTTGGCAATAGAGGCAACCGTAGCCGGATCATCTCCGGAGATTACTTTCAGATCAACACCCTGACTGTCAAAAAACTTCAGCGTATCCGGCGCTTCCTGTCGAATCACATCTGTCAGAAGAATGCATGCGACCGGCGTCAATTCTTCCGGCAGGCTGCTGTCCTTTGCCTGTATACTGCTGTGTGCCAGCACGAGCACACGCAGCCCCTTTGCCGCATACTCTCTGCACTTTCTTTTCAGTGCTTCCTTTCCCTCCGGGAATAAGAACTGTACAGCTCCAATGAAATAGGTTCCCCGTTTTTCAAAGGAAGCGCCACTGTATTTTCTGTCTGAGGAAAAAGGAATCACATGATTCAAAAGCATGTCTCTCTGAATTGTAAAATGCATCCGAAGCGCCTGCGCCGTCGCGTTTTCGTCCTTCAATGCAGCCATGAGGTTCCCCATAATATGTTCAACCTCTGCCTCATCCGGAGCATCCGCTTCCTCTGAAGGAGCCGGCAATACAGCTTCCGATATATCCTGCTCATCCAAAATACCTGCAGTTTCTTCTGCGGATACTTCAACTGGCTCTGTCGTACTCGTCCGCGTATCTTCCAAATCCTCTTCGGCTGCTTTTATCTGCATCCCTTCCGCATTTCCACTGCCTTCAGACCAGGGTACGATCTGTTCCACACACATTCTGCCTTCTGTAATCGTGCCGGTTTTATCCAAACACAGCGTATCTACCCTCGCCAGCGTTTCAATACAGTACAGCTCCTGTACCAGTGTTTTTTTATTTGCCAGCACCAATGCGCCAAGAGTCAGTGCCACACTGGTCAAAAGAACCAGGCCCTCCGGAATCATACCGAGAACAGCGGCCACCGTACTGACTACAGAATTCTTAAAATTATCGCCCACCAAGTAGTACTGCTTATAAAACAGAAGCATTCCGAGAGGCACAATAATAATACTGATGATCTTCAGAATCGCATTCAAAGAATTTCTAAGTTCCGAATTATGCCGTTTGAATTCCTTCGCCTCACTGGTGATCTGTGATGCATAATTCTCCTTTCCGACATGTACGATCCGGCAGCAGGCCTCACCGGCTGTTACAAAGCTGCCCGAATACAGATCATCTCCTTCACTCTTTGCCAGATTGTCCGCCTCACCGGTCAGAAGTGACTCATTAACTTCCAGGCTTCCTTCCAGAATTATGGCATCTGCCGGCACCTGCTCTCCGGTTTTCAGGTAGATCAGATCATCCAAAACCAGCTCTTCTGTGGAAATCGTCCATTTTTTTCCTTCACGCAAAACCACAGCCTTGCTCTCCGTTAAGATTGCCAGCTTATCAATCGTCTTCTTCGCACGGATTTCCTGAAAAATTCCAATCACCGTATTGATGACGATGATCATCACAAACATGGAATTTTTATAGGAACCCACTAAAAGCACCAGAATCATAAGCACAAGGTTAAGGAAGTTAAAAAACGTCAGTGTATTTTCCTTCACAATCTGCTTATAGGTTCTGGTATTCGGATTCTCGTTGACATTTACCCTGCCTTCTGCAATTCTTTCATTTACCTGCTCATTCGTAAGTCCTGTCATCTTTTCACCACTCATTTTTATTTCATTCTTTTACAGGAGTCTCGATAATGCCTCCTCCGGCAACATGCCCGTCCTGATAAAATACGACTGCCTGTCCGGGTGTAATGGCTCTCTGCGGTTCCAAAAACCGTACCAAAAGCCTGTCATCTCCGGCACGCTGAAGCACAGCCGTCGCACCTCTGTGATTGTAGCGGATTTTGGCAGTCACTTCCATGCCATCCGCAAATTCCGTAACTGACATAGCATTCAAATGACTACAGTAAAGAGCAGAATGAAAGATATCCTCATTTTCTCCGATGACCACCTCGTTTGTTTCCGGACATATCCGAGATACAAAGACAGGATGTCCCATGGCAAGATTCAGTCCTTTTCTCTGACCGATCGTATAATGCGTGATTCCCTGATGCTGCCCCAGGATTTCTCCCTTGGCATTTACATAATTCCCCTTCGGAATCGGAGCATCTGTGTTCTCTTCGATAAATTTTGCATAATCCTTATCCGGAATAAAACAGATTTCCATACTATCCGGCTTTTTCGCTACCGGAATTCCGATACGCTCTGCAATCTCCCGTATCTGATCCTTCGTATACTTCCCCAGAGGCAGCCTGGTCCCGGATAGCTGCTCCTGTGTTAATCCATACAAAGCATAGGTCTGGTCCTTTTCTGCAGTCACAGAACATTTCAAGGCATATCTGCCGTTTGCGAGCTGCTCAACCTGTGCATAATGACCGGTTGCGATCAGCCTGGCACCAAGCTTTTCTCCCTGTTCCATAATTGCCTTCCACTTAATATAACGATTGCAGACCACACAAGGATTCGGCGTTCTGCCGGAAAGATACTCATTTATGAAATAATCGATGATATATTCCTTAAACTCTGAACAAAGGTCTGCCACATAATGTGCAATTCCCAAAAAATCCGCGACCCTTTTTGCGTCTTCTGTCATTTCCTGTTGGCTGCCTGCTGCATTTTCCGGCAGACTTTTCTCCCGGAAATTCACCATAGTGACCCCGATCACTTCATAGCCTTCTTCCTTTAATAGATAAGCAGCCACAGAAGAATCCACGCCTCCGGACAGTCCCACGATTATTTTCTGCTTTTCCATCAATATTCGTCCTCGTCCTCTTCTCCTTCATGAATATCAGACTTTGGCTTTTCCAGACCTTCGATTGTGATTCCATGCTTTTGCGCATAATCCCAGAGGGCTGCATGAATTGCCTCCTCTGCCAGTAAGGAGCAATGCACCTTCACAGGCGGAAGCCCATCAAGGGCTTCCATAACCGCCTTATTGGTAATCTGCATAGCCTCCTCAATCGTTTTTCCCTTTACAAGCTCTGTTGCCATACTGCTGGTAGCCACTGCAGCACCGCATCCAAAGGTCTTAAACCTGCAGTCTCTGATGATATGCGTCCCATCGTCAATATCCAGAAAGATTCTCATGATATCGCCGCACTTTGCATTGCCGACAGTTCCTACTCCGCTTGCATCCTCTATTTCTCCTACATTTCTTGGATTCTGAAAATGATCCATTACTTTTTCACTATACATCTTTTTTTCCTCCTGACAAGTATTTTTCCTATTATTTCATTTTTTTTACAAAATCTTCATATAATGGGGACATATTTCTCAGATTCTGAACGATATCCCTCAATTTATCCACTGTAAAATCAACATCCTCTTTTGTGGTTTCCTCACTTAAAGTCAAACGCAGCGAACCGTGCGCAATCTCATGAGGAAGTCCGATTGCCAAAAGCACATGAGACGGATCCAGGGAACCGGATGTGCATGCGGAACCGCTGGAGCCACAGATTCCATAGCTGTCCAGCATCAGAAGCAAAGATTCTCCCTCAATAAACCGGAAGCTGACATTCACATTATTCGGAAGTCTCTTTACCGGGTCTCCGTTCAGCTTTACATAAGGACTCTCGGTTGTAATCCTCTTTATGAGATGATCCCGAAGCTCACGTTCTTTCTTCGTCCTTTCTTCCATAGACGAGGCAGCCCGCTGTGCCGCAACACCATAACCTACGATTCCAGGTACATTTTCCGTACCTGCACGGCGCTTCCTCTCCTGTGCTCCGCCATGAATAAAGGAACGATTCTTCACTCCCTTACGGATATACAAAAAACCGATTCCCTTCGGGCCGTTAATCTTATGGGCACTGGAGCTTAACATATCGATGCTGCATTCGTCCACATTGATCGGTACCTGACAAAATGCCTGCACTGCATCTGTATGGAACAGAATCCCATGCTCCCTTGCCATCATACCAATTTCTTTGATCGGCTGAACAGACCCGATCTCGTTGTTTGCAAACATTACGGAAATCAGGATTGTTTCCGGTGTGATTGCTTTTTCCAGCTCTTCCAGGCGGATGATTCCGTTTTCGTCTACATCCAGATAAGTAATCCGCGCACCTCTCTGTTTTTCCAGATATTCACAGGTATGCAAGATGGCGTGATGCTCAATCTTTGTTGTAATAATGTGATTTCCCCTATTCTTATATGCTTCAAAAGCCGCCTTCAAGGCCCAGTTGTCAGACTCCGTTCCCCCTGCGGTAAAATAAATCTCCTCTTTTTTTGCTCCGAGAACCGCAGCAATCTGCTCTCTGCTCTTTGTAATCGCTTCTTTACTCTTTCCGGCAAAATCATACACACTGGAAGGGTTTCCATAAAGCTCTGAAAAATACGGCAGCATCGCCTCAACTACCTCGGGAGCTGTTCTGGTCGTTGCTGCATTATCCAAATATATTATTTTTTCCATTTTCTGTCCTCCTGCTCTTGAAAAGCAAATCTTATATTCTTTCTTTTTGTTTTTTCCGGCTCTCCTCTATTAACTGGCTCAGCATTATGGTATCCACTGCCTGTGTAATGCTGTCATTGATACGTTTCCAGACATATTTCGCCACACACAGGTCTGCGCCCTCACAACTGCTTTCCGGCTCATTTCCCGTACATTCCACCGCTTCCAGACTTCCCTCCAGCACACGGAGAACATCACCTACGGAAATTTCCTCTGCCCGTTTCCCAAGCCTGTAGCCGCCGCAGGCGCCCCTGGTGCTCTCCACCAGTCCCGCCCGCTTCATCTTTGCCATAAGCTGTTCCAAATAGCTGACTGAAATGCTCTGCCTGCCCGCAATACTCTGAATGGAGACTGTTTCTGTTTCACTGTGCAGTCCCAGATCAATGAGTGCCCGCAGGCCGTATCGTGCCCTTGTTGACAGTTTCATCCACTCACCTCTTAATTCCTAGTGTTTTCGTCGGATTTCAGGATTAACTTTATCAGAAACAATATGTTCTGTCAAGCCACTTTTATGCATATACTGACAAAAAAGGTACAGGTTGTAAATTATGTCGAAAAAGCACTTTTTAAAAGGAACGCTGATTCTGACCTGCACCGGGCTTATCAGCCGGATGATTGGTTTCTTTTATAGAATATTCCTTTCCCATTCCATTGGTGCACAGGGTCTTGGTCTCTATCAGCTCATCATACCTGTGCAAACTCTGGTTCTGGCAGTCACCACTGCCGGAATCCAAACGGTTATTTCCAGACTTGTGGCATCTCATATGGCACTTGGACGAACCAAAGAAGCCAGGGATTGTTTTATTCTCGGTACGGCCTCAGGTCTATTTCTCTCTTTTATTGCTTCATGGACCTTATATACCAACGCAGACTTTTTTGCCGTGCAGATTCTAAAAGAGCCGCGTACATATTCTCTCATACGCCTTCTATGCTTCAGTCTTCCCTTAAACACACTGCACACATGCATCAACAGCTTTTATTTTGCACAGAAAAAAACAGAAATTCCTTCCGGCATCCAGCTTTTTGAGCAGCTTGTCCGGGTAGGAACCTCCTATCTCCTATATGTAATTTTTCTGTCGGAAGGCAGAGAAATCACTCCGGTTATTGCAATCGGAGGAACACTTGTCAGTGAGGCTGCTGTCGCTTTGGTTTCTCTCCTTTTGATTGGGACCGACTTTCATCACTCCCACTATATTTTCCGAAAAATTTCCCAGCCGTTTCAAAAGCTGCGGAATATTTTTCAATTGGCGCTTCCTCTGACATTGAACCGGCTTCTTCTTACCCTTTTAAACAGTATCGAGGTGGTTCTGATCCCGCAGCAGCTCAGGCTATATGGCCTGAGCGCAGAAGAAGCCTTAAGCATTTACGGTGTTTTTACAGGCATGGCACTGCCGATGATCCTCTTCCCATCAACAGTTACAAACTCCGTTTCTGTTATGCTGATGCCCTCAATTGCAGAGCTTCAGGCACTTGGCTATAAAAAACGTATCCGCTATGTCACATTCCGCACCTGCCTGTACTGCCTGCTGTTAGGCGGGGGATGCTCCCTTGTTTTTTTATTTTTCGGCAAAACCATGGGAATCCTTTTATTTAAGAGCCTGACTGCCGGAATCTATATCCGCACCATGGCGTTTATCTGCCCCTTTTTATATATGAATACAACTCTTACCAGCATCCTGCACGGCCTTGGCAAATCCGGAATCTGCCTGATCAACAATGCAATCGGAATCAGCATCCGTATCGCCTTTGTATTGAATGCAATTCCGCTCCTCGGTATTCGCGGCTACCTGTACGGCATCCTGCTCAGCGAATCTGTCTTAAGTATCCTTCATGTCACGGCTCTTTTGCGCCTGGAACAGATACCGAAGCAGAATTTGCCTATCGACAATTAGAGAAGAATCGTTTATAATAAATGCCGGAAAACAAAGGAATTGCAAAGGAGAAAGAATATGGGATTCGAATTCATTAAGAAATTACCAACACCTGAGGAAATCCGCAACCAATATCCCATTGCTGCAGACATTCAGGCCCTGAAGAAAAAACGCGACCAGGAAATCCGGGATGTCTTTACTGGAAAATCCGATAAATTTCTTGTCATCATCGGACCATGTTCCGCGGACAACGAAGACGCCGTATGCGATTACCTGTGCAGGCTCCGCGCCGTACAGGATAAAATTTCCGACAAGGTTCTGATCATTCCAAGAGTATATACAAATAAACCCCGAACAACAGGAGAGGGCTATAAAGGCATGGTTCATCAGCCGGATCCGGAAAAAAAGCCGAATATGCTTGCCGGACTTGTGGCCATCCGAAAGATGCATATCCGCGCCATTTTGGAGAGTGGTTTTACCTGTGCGGACGAAATGCTTTATCCGGAAAATTATCGTTATCTGTCGGATATTCTCTCCTATGTTGCAGTAGGCGCCCGTTCTGTGGAGGATCAGCAGCACAGGCTGACCGTCAGCGGTATGGATGTTCCTGCAGGAATGAAAAATCCAACCAGCGGTGATTTCAGTGTCATGCTGAACTCCGTAGTGGCCGCACAGGGCGCACACCGCTTTATCTACAGAAGCTGGGAGGTGGAAACCTCCGGAAACGAGCTGGCACATACCATTTTGCGCGGCGCCGTAAACAAGCATGGAGAAGCCATTCCGAATTATCATTACGAAGACCTGCGTCTTCTCTGGGAAAAATACCAGGAAAAGAGTCTGAAGAATCCGGCTGTCATCGTAGATACGAACCATTCCAACTCCAACAAGCAGTATGAACAGCAGGTCCGTATTGCCAAAGAGGTGCTGCACAGCCGTCTGGTTGATCCGCATCTTAGCATGCTTGTAAAAGGACTGATGATTGAAAGCTATATCGAACCCGGAAACCAAAAAATCGGCTGCGACCATATCTATGGCAAATCAATTACAGACGCATGCCTTGGCTGGGAAGAATCTGAGAGGCTTTTGTATACTATTGCGGAAATGTGCTGATATTTCCTGTCAGAACAAAACAGAGTACTTTCCAATGAAACCAGAAAGGACACCAAACAGTCAATAACATGGACTGTTTGGTGTCCTTTTTGTTCCTTTTTCAGTGACGGGGATGTGCTCTCATATAGACATCCCTCATTTTGTTTGCGTTCATACCCAGATAAATCTGTGTCGTGGAAATATCCGAATGTCCCATCATCTCCTGAACGCTTTTCACGTCCGCACCATTCTGAAGCATATGCACCGCAAAAGAATGGCGCAGCGTATGCGGAGTGATATCCTTACAGATACCGGCATTATCCGCATAACTCTTCAACACCTTCCAAAAGCCCTGTCTGCTCATAGCTTTTCCTGAGCAGTTTGTAAATAATGCTGTTTCATTTTCGTCTTTTACAAAAAACCCCCTTGCGTGTTCCATATACCGGATCAGCGCACTTCTGCTTACACTGCCTATCGGAATGATGCGTTCCTTATCATTGTCATGACAGGTCACATAGCCAAGCATCAAATTCACATCTGAGGTGTGCAGATGAATCAGTTCACTGACCCGCATCCCTGTCGCATACAAAAGCTCCAGCATAGCTGTATCGCGCAGGCCCTTCGGTGTTTCCGTATCCGGCTGTTTTAAAAGCTTATCCACTTCCTCTACAGATAAAATTTCCGGTGTCTTTTTTTCCACCCTTGGAGGTTTCAGATTATCGGACGGATCTCTCTGTATTTTCCCCTCTTTATACAGATATTGATATAACGCCCTGATTGATGCAACACTTCTGGAAATTGTAGAAGACGCAAAATGCTTCCGCTCCATCTCATTCATATAACCCTGCAAATCCAACTCTCTGACTTCTTTAAAGTCTTTGATTCCACGGTCATATAAATATACTGTCATTTTCTTTAAGTCCCTCTGATAAGAAACTTCCGTATTATTTGAGGTCTTCTTTGTACTATGCAAATATGCAATAAATTCCCTGATCTCTCTTTCCATTCGCCTTACTTCCTGCTTCTTAGATTGTAGAAGTAATTTATCCTTCAAAAATAATATCTGTATTATACTGTGTATTTGACATAAAATCAAACGCTTTTTTTACACAAATCCTCATAAAATAAGGAATTTCTACTCCAAGCCACCAAATATCGACACATTTATGGTAAACCTCCACCACATCTTGTAAAGAAACTGTTCAAAAAATTTTTAAGCCTTTTATTAACATTTCAGTCACCCACGGATTACAATAGACCTCCAGTAAAATTCCGCCAGCATATGCAAGCCCTGTCAAAAATACCCCTAACATATATTTGCGTATTCTCTGCGGAAAAATCCCACGATTTTTCCATATTTCCACAGACTGTCCATATACCAGGGACATCAGAAAAAATATTGCGGGAAGATAAAGCAGATACTGGGGCAAAAAAAGGCAGACTCCAACAGCACCTCCTGCAAGTCCAAACTGCAGAATGGACAAAGTCAGGATCATACCTATTTCCAGCCCCAAAAACAGTATGCCAAGCACTGCCAGTGGAACTCCGAAAACGGAAAATCCACATAACACGGTCAGCAGAAAATATCCTCCCCGCACACGCAGTACATGCCAAAGATAGCGATTTCCTTCCATGCTCTTATCTGCAAAGGTTCCCAACAGATAAATGGAAGCCGCAGTCTTCTGGTGCCACTCCAACCTCCATATGGTATTTGGAATCAGGACTCCGATCAGAAATCCACTAAAAAACAATATCCATACAGGAAGTACACCCTTTTTGTTAAGTCTTACTCTTTTTTCCATAGCTTCACCCTGTACCAGTTTACGAAGCTATCCCCGGAAATAGAACCAGCTTTCTGTACCATTCAAAAACGGTCCACCCGGCTGTTTTCTCATATGCCCGGCAACGACAAAAGCCGTACGGAAAATATCTTCCGTACGGCTTCTTATATACATTGAATTAAGAACTTCGGTAAGTATCCGTCACCGGGCACTACTTTGCGTAATCCACCGCTCTGCTTTCGCGAATGACATTTACTTTGATCTGGCCCGGATACTCCAACTCTGCTTCGATCTGTTTTGCAATATCTCTTGCCAGAAGAACCATATCCGCATCCGTCACATGCTCCGGTACCACCATAACACGGATTTCCCTGCCTGCCTGAATAGCAAATGACTTATCCACACCTTTGAATTCGTTGGTGATATCTTCCAACTGCTTCAGACGATTGGTATAAGTCTCAAGAGTTTCTCTTCTCGCACCCGGTCTTGCTGCGGAAATTGCATCGGCGGCCTGTACAATACATGCAACCAGGGTCTCCGGTTCCACATCACCGTGATGTGCTGCAACTGCATTGACAACAACTGCAGATTCCTTGTACTTCCTGCAAAGGTCCACGCCAATCTGGATATGGGAGCCTTCCACCTCATGGTCAATGGATTTGCCAATGTCGTGAAGAAGACCGGCACGCTTTGCAACACGTACATCCACACCGATTTCTCCGGCCAGAATGCCGGATAACTGTGCCACCTCAATAGAGTGCTTCAGTGCATTCTGTCCATAGCTTGAACGGAATTTCATACGTCCGAGAAGTTTCAAAAGCTCCGGATGAATTCCATGGACGCCAACATCCATAGCTGCGGTCTCTCCTTCTTCGCGAATCCGGGATTCCACTTCCTTCTGTGCTTTTTCAACCATTTCCTCAATTCTTGCAGGATGAATACGTCCATCTACAATCAGCTTCTCCAACGCCACTCTCGCAACTTCACGGCGGATCGGATCAAAGCCTGACAGGACGACAGCTTCCGGAGTATCATCAATAATCAGATCAACTCCCGTCATGGTTTCCAGAGTACGGATATTACGTCCCTCACGGCCGATAATTCTTCCCTTCATTTCGTCACTTGGAAGCTGTACCACAGAAATCGTAGCTTCGGAAACATGATCCACTGCACATTTCTGAATGGCATTGACTACATACTCCTTCGCCTTTTTGCTGGCATCTTCCTTGGCTCTGCTCTCTAATTCCTTATAAAGCCTCGCCACGTCTACTTTGACATCATCCTCTACAGATTTGAGCAACTCTTCTTTTGCCTGTTCGGAGGTCAGACCGGAAACTCGTTCCAGTTCCTGTACTCCCTTCAATTCAAGTTCTTCAACCCGTCTTTCTTTCTTTTGCAAATCAGCAAATCTTGCTGTGCACTCTGCCTCTCGCTTTTCTACTGCTTCTGCCTTCTTATCTACGGATTCCTCTTTTGATAAGACACGTTTTTCATACTTCTGCAGTTCGTTTCTACGTTCCTTGGTTTCTTTCTCCAGTTCGTTTTTGGTTCTGAGAGATTCTTCCTTTACTTCCAATAAAGCTTCTCTTTTTTTAGTTTCAGCCGTTTTCAGAGCTTCATCTATGATGCTTCTTGCTTTTTCTTCTGCCGTTCCGACAACCTCCGCATCTTTCTTTACTTTGTTGTCCACAGCAATCTTGCAAGTAACAGGAACCGCAATAAGCAGTGCGACTACCACAGCGACAATTGCAACAATAATTGTGCTTGCCACAGGAGCACCTCCTTATTTAGTTTTCATTGTACAAATACAACAATACAAGTTTATCTGTTTTTGAGAATTATGTCAAGTTTTTCTAATCATTTGTTTCAATATTTTTCATTCCATCGCAATCTTCATTTCCTCCAATACGGACGAAATATCTCCTGCCCGAAACCCACGGCGGGCAAGATATCCATAAAGTCTGCGCATTTCCTTTTCATTCAGCTTAGAATCCGGTTCATATTTCTTCTCAACCGCCTTACGGATCATTACACGTTCATCCGGTTCCTCCAGCTCCGCGGCCTCCTCCCACGCTTTTAAGGCAGTCTGCCGGTCAATGCCCTTTTGGCTCAGCTCCTGCAGGATGATCTGCTTACTTTTAATGCCCAGCCTATAAGAAATATAGCGCTGGGCATATCCAGCATCATTGATGTAGCCATAGGATTTCACATAATCCATAGCATCCTGAATCGCATCACCGGAAAAGCCTGCCTGTCGCAGACGTTCTCTAAGTCCTTTCTCTGTCCGATCCATATGCTCTAAGAGACGCATAGCCTTCATACGGGCCTTTTTCTGTTCTTCCCTGGCGACTGACATCCTTTACTCCTCTTCTGCTGATGCTTCTTCCTGTACCTCCGGTGAATCGTCCGGAAGAAGATGATAATGGATTCTTACCTTCTTCTCAATTTCGTCGCAGATTTCCGGATGCCCCTTAAGGAAGGTCTTTGCATTTTCACGTCCCTGACCGATTTTTTCCCCGTTGTAGGCATACCATGCCCCGCTCTTACTCACGATAGAACATTCCGCTGCCAAATCCAGAATATCTCCTTCCTTGGAGATACCTGTACCGAACATAATGTCAAATTCTGCCTGCTTAAACGGCGGGGCAACCTTATTCTTCACTACCTTGATACGAGTATGATTTCCTACCATTTCACCACCCTGTTTCAAAGTTTCCACACGTCTGACATCCATACGCACAGATGCGTAAAACTTCAATGCCCGGCCGCCTGTGGTAGTCTCCGGATTGCCGAACATGACTCCGACTTTCTCGCGGAGCTGATTGATAAAAATAACCACACAATTGGATTTGCTGATCACTGCCGTCAATTTACGTAATGCCTGGGACATCAGCCTTGCATGAAGTCCCACATGGCTGTCACCCATATCCCCCTCGATCTCCGCCTTCGGTACCAGAGCGGCTACAGAGTCTACAATGACAATATCCACTGCGCCGGAACGTACCATTGTTTCTGTAATTTCCAATGCCTGCTCCCCGTTATCCGGCTGAGAAATATATAAATTATCAATATCCACGCCAATATTTTTGGCATAGACAGGGTCCAGTGCGTGCTCTGCATCAATGAATCCGGCAATGCCTCCTCTCTTCTGCACCTCTGCCACCATATGTAACGCCACAGTCGTCTTACCGCTGGATTCCGGTCCGTAAATCTCAACAATACGGCCCTTCGGTACACCACCTACTCCAAGTGCAATATCCAGCCCTAAAGAACCGGTTGGTACTGTCTCTACCTGCATATTAGCTCCTGATTCCCCCAATTTCATAACGGAGCCTTTCCCATACTGCTTCTCAATATTTCCAAGCGCTGCCTCCAGCGCCTTCTGCTTCTCTTCACTAATCATTCTCTGTCATTCTCCTTATTTTATGGTAGCGAACCTATGTTCGTGTTTTCTGTTTACATACTATTATAAATCCGGCAAATTGTCAAGCAAAAACACCAACAGAATTCTAAATTATTTTTTATAATTGGCTGACAGACCGGGAGGGATACTGCCAAAGCAATATCCCTCCTGCATACCTGCTATTCTGTTTTCATCAGCCCTGGCTTAAAATGGAACGTACATGATCCACTTCTTCCCTGGTCGCTTTTGCAGCCGGTACATAATATCCCCGCTCTCTGGCAATCTTGTAAATTTCCTCCTGGGACATTTCACACTGATTACGGATCTGCTTTAAGGTTTGTTTCAACTGCGTGTTTTCGGTCTGAGAAATCATTTCTCCATAACGGACCAGCTCTCCGTTAATACCTGCAAGTGTATCTGCTACCATTGCTTTTTCGTTCATTCCTTCCACCTCCTACTGTAAGAACTGCATCAACTGCTGCTTCGTCTGCTGTGCAGACTGTGCGGACTTCTGGAAAAACTGTTTTACTTCCATATCCGTAGCCTTTTGCGCATAGTCCTGCATCTTACAATGAGTGGTGTCGAAACCGCCGATCAGGTGGCGCAGATTCTGTAAATCTAATTCTGAAATTTCCGTCATGATAACTACCTCCTCATATATGATTACAATAGCTAGTATCCCGGAAATCCAAAAAAATATGCATTTCGCCCCCAAATTTGCCAGGCAGGTCTGAGGGCGAATAAACGTTATTTTGTATTCTTATTCAAAAGCAATATTCCGCAGCCGTTTTTTACTCTCCGATCAGCCAGTTATACATTTCCTCATACTGACGGGCAGAATTGTTCCATGAGAAATCCTGTGCCATAGCGCGGTCCACCATCTTATTCCATTCACGCTTTTTATCATAATAAACGCGTTCCGCATTGCGAATGGTATAAAGCATCTCATGCGCATTATAATTGCGGAAGCTGAATCCTGTTCCTGTTCCTTCAAATTCATTGTAGGGTTCTACGGTATCCTTCAAGCCGCCTGTTTCGCGGACGATCGGAAGCGTTCCGTAGCGAAGGCTCATAAGCTGGCTCAATCCGCACGGCTCAAAGAGAGATGGCATCAAAAATGCATCGGACGCTGCATAAATGCGGTGTGACAAAGGCTCATCATAGTAAATCTGTGCAGAAACCTTGCCGTGATATTTCCAGTCAAAATGGCGGAACATGTTCTCATAACGTTCATCACCTGTACCGAGAACTACGATCTGCACTGCATCCTGACACAGCTCATCCATGATATAAGCGATCAAATCAAAGCCCTTCTGATCTGTCAGACGGGAAACAACACCGATCATCATTGCCTTTGGATCCTCTTCCAGGCCAAGATCCTTCTGAAGCTGGATTTTATTTTTTACCTTTTCCTTGCGGAAGGTTATCGCATTGTAGGTCTTTGTGATGTGCGGGTCAGTCTCCGGATTGAATAAATCGTAATCAATGCCGTTCACGATACCGCGCAGGCTGTTTGCACGTGCACACATCAGGCCATCCAGCTTTTCTCCGTAGAACGGAGTTTTAATCTCCTCCGCATACGTATTGCTGACTGTTGTAACTGCATCTGCAAATACAATGCCGCCTTTTAGGAAATTCGCATCTTTATATGCTTCCAGCTTATCAGGCGCAAAGTAATAATCCGATAATCCTGTGATCTCCTGAACTGTTTTTACATCCCATACCCCCTGGAACTTCAGGTTGTGAATAGTCATAACTGTTTTAATGCCCCAGAAGAATTCATTCTGCTGGAATGAATCATGCAGATATACCGGAACAAGCCCCGTCTGCCAGTCATGGCAATGGATCACATCAGGACGGAAACCAATGACGGGAAGCACGGATAACACTGCTTTAGAGAAGAAGGCAAATTTCTCCAAATCCCACGGTGCACTGTCATACGGCTTCGGACCACTGAAATAATACTCATTATCAATAAAATAAAACTGAACGCCTTCATATTCCATCTGCATGATTCCCACATAGCAGTTTTTATAGCCTAAATCCATATAGAAATGCGTAACATACTCCATTTTATCTTTCCACTCCTGCTTCATGCAGGCATATTTCGGCAGAATTACACGGATGTCAAAATAACGTTTATCAAAGCATTTCGGCAATGCTCCGGCTACATCCGCCAAACCTCCTGTTTTAATAAATGGTACTGCCTCTGATGTTGCAAATAAAATATTCTTCATCCGTAATTGCCCCTCCTTAGTGACTTTTGCGTGAGCCCCCACAGCTCTCTTTATTCTTTATTATACCTTAAAAACATTCTATTGGAAAGAGTGATTTTTATATTCTAATCGAATCTTATCCGCAATTAGTGCAATAAATTCCGAATTGGTCGGCTTTCCTTTACCTGTACTCACCGTATAACCGAATAATTCATCTATTGTATCCATTTTCCCCCTGCTCCAGGCAACTTCGATCGCATGGCGAATTGCCCGTTCTACACGGCTGGGTGTTGTCTGATGCTTTTTGGCGATCGTAGGATACAGGATTTTGGTAATCGAATTCAGCATCTCCATATCATTCACAGACAGGATGATTGCATCTCTAAGGTATTGATACCCCTTTATGTGAGCCGGAACTCCGATTTCATGAATCACATTGGTCACATCCGCCTCCAGATTCCCTCCGGAATATGTACCCTGCTCCTCACGAACAGCCTGGCGGCTCACTTCACGCGCCCTTTTTTCCCCTATTCTCCGAATATGCTTGATTCTGTTCAAAAGCATCTGATTGTCAAATGGCTTCAGCATATAATAATCAGCACCCAGGTTAAACGCGTCCTCCGTGATCCGCTCCTGCCCCACCGCGGATACGACGATAAACGCCGGCGTTTTCTTTATGCTGCTGTCATGACTGAATTTTTCCATAACTGACAAACCGTCTACCTTCGGCATAATAATATCCAGAATTACGACATCCGGCTCCTTCTCTTTGATAATATTACATATTTCTTCTCCGTTATGTGCTTTTCCGACCAATGTCAGGTCTTTGTCCTCTTCGATCATTTGACCAAGTATTTCCACCATTTTCTCGTTATCATCTGCAATTGCCACATTTAATTTTTCCATGAGGCTTGTCTCCTCCTAACTTCCATCTAAGATAGCTGTACAAAACAATGGGGCACTTCCAGGTTGCTCTTGCACATCAAAGACATTATAGATGAACAGCGATAGGGAAATCAAGCCGAAACTGGGGGAATTCCCACTATTTCGTTCGTGCGTTTTCGACCTTCAAAAGATATTTTCTTTCAACAAAAAATCATTTTTTTCCTGTTCTTCCATCCTTTTTTCTCAGAATTATTCCCGTTTTTTCCACACAATCCTACATGCAGTTTTTCCGGATAAAAAGGAACCGCCCCAAAACCGCCCTCTCTGCGCAATCTGCAGGCAGTCCCCAAAAGTCTCACAGGCATACCCTAATTTTTACTTTTATCTCCCCCATCCAACACGACCGGATTCTGCAAATTCTGTACAGGAAGAAAATTGCTGTCGTTATAAATCAAGCGGCACCCTCCAGCATCGTTTCTGCAAATATGCCATATCCGGTTGCAGAGTCCTGTACAAATACGTGTGTCACTGCTCCCGCCAGCTTGCCGTTCTGGATAACCGGACTGCCGCTCATACCCTGTACGATGCCTCCGGTGACTTCTAAGAGTCTCTGATCCGTAACTTGAATCACAAAGCTTTTGTTGCTGTCCTCATGATTCATATCGATTTTGGTAATTTCTGCTTCATATTCCTCAACCTGACCGCCGATACAGCAAAGAATGGATGCAGGTCCTACTGTCAGCTCCTGCTTATAAGCAACGGGCATCTGTCTGAGGGAAATATTGTCTGCATTCTCTCCGGTAAAATTACCATAAATACCGTTTTTGCTGTTCGCCGTAATACTTCCTATCACGTTTTTCGGTTCATACCGAATCAGGCCCGACAGCTCTCCCGGATTTCCTTTACTGCCCTTTTGAATTGCAAGAATTTCCGCCTGATATAAAGCTCCCTCATGAATACTCAACAGCTCGCCCGTATCCACATCACTGATTCCATGTCCAAGCGCTCCATAACGGCCCTGTGCGTCTACAAACGTTAATGTACCGATTCCCTGTGTGTCATCCCGCACCCAGATACCAAGCTTATATTTTCCTTCCGCATCTTTAACCGGATTTAAAGATACAGGTATGGTTTCTCCATTCCGTTTCACATCCAATGTCACGGAGCCGCCATCCAGCATGGACAAATCCTCCATAAGCTCTTTTTTATTGGAAATTTTCTGTTCATTGAAAGCTACAATGTAATCTCCCGGCTTTACAATATTTTTGGCTGGCTCCTCCGCAACACCGTTTTCGGAAAGAATTTCCCCCGTATCAATAATCAGAACCCCCTCCGTTTCCATATATATCCCCACTGCACTTCCGCTTACAAAAACCTGTGTGCTGTCCGCAGGCGTGACCTTGATATTCTTAAAAGGAAGAAAACCCATAAGCCTGCAGGGAAGCAAATAGCTGCCCTCACCAGACACGGTTATAGCATCCTCAAAAGTAAGCAGAGGAAACTCCAAAAGCTGTTGTATATCCTTCTCCTGCTCTTCTGACACCCGGATCTCATCCGGTATCTTCCTGTCCAGATAACGATATCCAAGCAGTCCCATAACCAAGAGATCCAGACCTAAACACCATAGTAGAAATTGCCGGTATTTCTTTTTCCTGTCCATTCTGCCACATCCTTTTCTTAAGTATTCATAACAAATAAAGAGAGGATTTCCTCTCAGATAATCCTCCCTTAGTATGCGGTAAAAATATTTATTTCAGTCTTGTATTTTTATGTACCTGTGCCAATTCTTTCATCTCTTTTGCATTTTGCAGAACAGCCGGTGTGATCTTTGCACCTCCAAGCAGTCTTGCCAGCTCACGAACAGAGGCTTCGCCCTCCAAAGGATGAATCTCCGTAATGGTCTCTGTTCCTTTTAAATGCTTTTCGATTTCATAATGTGCATCTGCCATGGCAGCAATCTGCGGCAAATGTGTGATGCAAAGCACCTGATGGTGCGCACCGATAACTGCCATTTTTTCGGAGACCTTCTGGGCAGTCCTCCCGCTGATGCCAGTATCAATCTCATCAAAAATCAATGTTTCAATCTGATCCCGATCAGCCAGAATTGCTTTCAATGCCAGCATGATTCTGGAAAGCTCACCCCCGGAAACAATCTTTCCGAGAGGCTTTAAATTCTCTCCCGGATTCGTAGATATCTCATATTCCACATCATCATATCCATTAGCTGTAAATGCATGTTTTTTATGAAAGTGAATGTCAAAATCCACGTCCGGAAAATTCAGATCCTTAAGTCCTGCAATGATTTTCTTTACTAATTGCTTACTGTATTCTTCCCGAATTTGCGATAATTCATGCGAAACCTGTTCCAATTTTTCTTCAGACTTTGCAAGCTCTGTTTTTAACTTCCGGAAGTTTTCTTCATATCCGGTAAGCTTTTCCAGTTTTTTTTGCTGCTTTTCCTGATATGCAAGAATTCCCTCAATGATCTGTCCATATTTAGCTTTTAAGCCATTCAGAATATCCAGACGCTTCTCTGTCTCATAAAATGTTTCATCATCAAACACCATATCATCCAGATAAGAGGAAAGCTCTCTGTTAAAATCATTGATCAAAGCATCAATTTCCTGAAGCATCCCTTCCATTGACGACAGGTCTGAATCATATTCTGTAACTCTGGACAGCTCGCGAAGTGCCGCGCCTATTATCTCACCGGCGCCCTGACGCTCATCATAGCCAGTCAGACCGTGTACACACTGCAAAGCCTCTGCGATTTTCTTTCCATTGTTTAATTTCCGGTATTGCTTTTCCAGCTCTTCATCTTCTCCGGGAACCAGATGTGCCTGCTCAATTTCCTGAATCTCAAATTCCAAAAAAGCAGTTTCGCGTTTTCTCTGCTCTTCATCCATATCCATTTCTTTTAATGCCTGAATGCATTTGCGATAAACAGCATAAGCTTCTTTTACCCGTTCCCTGGCAGGCAGGATACGGTCTTTTCCATAGGCATCCAAAATTTCCAGTTGCTTATCCGGATACAGCAGAGACTGATGCTCATGCTGTCCATGAATATCCAAAAGACAGGCGGCGGCAGCTTTCATCTGTCCTACTGTGCTGGTCGCCCCGTTAATCTTACTGATGCTTCTGCCATCCATAATCTTACGCGACAAAAGCACCTGTCCCTCCTCCGGCTCAATATCCAGTCTTCGAAGTGCTTCCTCTGCCTTTGGGTCTTTAATCTGAAACAAGAGCTCCACAAGCGCATAGGACGCATTTTCACGAATCATATCTTTTGAGATTTTACCTCCCAAAATCAACTGCATGGAGCCGAGCAAAACAGACTTTCCTGCTCCTGTCTCACCGGTCAGGATATTCAGGCCCTCCGTGAATTCCACCTCTATTTCCTCTATCAACGCAAGATTTTTCACATGCAGATGAACTAACATAAATACCTCCAACCATCAAATGCCGATTATCCGGTTCCGATTACATATCCTTATTTATTCAGAATACCTCGAAGCCTTTGGGCAGCGGTCACTGCCTGCTCCGATGTCCCCGCCGCACACATCACGGTATCATCTCCCGCAATGCTTCCCAGGATTTCTTCCCATTTCATTGCATCCAGAGCTGCAGCTACTCCCATAGCCATGCCCGGTACGGTTTTTATCACAATCATGTTCTGCCCTACATCTATGGAAGTCAGAGCATCGTGAAGAACTCTTGTATATTTATCCCCAAGAACTGCCGATGTATTCTGCAGTATGGCATACCTGGACTTTCCATCCCTGCCTGCCACCTTCGTCATTTTCAGGGCACGGATATCTCTTGAAACCGTTGCCTGCGTCACCTTAAAGCCAGCCTCATTCAGCCTTGCTGCCAGCTCCTCCTGGGTATCAATATCATACTGCTGAATCAATTCCATTATTTTTTCATGTCTTGCTACCTTCACGATACAACCTCCTAGATGTTCCGCATCTTCTGTCTCAGTACCTCTACAAAGCTTAAATGATTCAATTTCAGGATTTTTGTGCTGACTGCGGATTTTCGGATCATAATCCGGTCACCGGTTACCATGGGGATCACCGTATCTCCATCAAAGGACGCCAGCCCCCTTTCCTGATTCTGTCTCCTTCCTTCGCCGATTTCCACTGTGATCACATCCTCTGCAGGAAAAATAATGCTCCTTGTATTCAAAGTATGCGGTGCAATGGGAGTCATCAATGTCATTGCCGCACTCGGTGAAACGATGGGACCCCCGCAGGAAAGGCTGTATCCGGTAGACCCGGTAGGAGTTGATATAATGATGCCATCTGCATTATAGGAATTCAAATACTCCTGATTTACGTAATTTTTGAACCTTACAACACGCAAAGGTCCTTCCCTGCAGATCACAATATCATTCAGGGCGATATCCTGCCCAATCACCTCCCCGTCTCTCGTCACGGTTCCGGTAAGCATCATCCGTTCCTCTACCTCATAATCATCCGTCATAAGCTGGTCCAGCGCAGGATAAATCGACTGCTTATCCACTTCTGCCAAAAATCCCAGATTTCCAAGGTTGATTCCAAGAAGCGGAATTTCCCTATGTACCACATCTCTGGCAGCCTGCAGAAGCGTTCCGTCACCGCCGAGTACGATAATGCACTGCGTTCCCTTTGGAATCAGCTCCGGATTCGTATAATGATACATTCCCTCCAGCTTCACACCCGCCTGCTGCACACGGCACTGTTTTCCATGTTTCCCTAAATATGCAGCAATTCTGTCCGTCATCTCAGAACCGTCATCTTTTATACTGTTCGTTATGATATAAAACTTGTCCATGCCTGTTATTTCCTTAATCCAGTTGTGTATGAGCTTCTTTTACCACAGCCTCCGCATTCTCCTCCATTACCATGGCAACCTCTGTTCCCTCCGGACGTTTCTTCAGATGCAGCAGATATTCAATATTCCCTTCCGGCCCTTTGATCGGAGAAAAAGACAGATGCCACGGCTCCAGAGCGATACTCACGGCATATGCCAGAATCTTTTCAATGACCTCCAGATGTACAGCCGGATCACGAACAACGCCCTTCTTTCCAACCTTCTCTCTCCCTGCCTCAAACTGAGGCTTGATCAGGCAGACAATTTCTCCGTCATCTGTCAACAGATTACGGACAGGCAGAAGCACCTTTGTCAGTGAAATAAAAGAAACGTCTATCGATGAAAATGCTGCCGGTTTTTCTATATGCCCGGGAAGTACATAGCGGATATTGGTTTTTTCCATGCAGACGACACGCGCATCATTACGAAGCCTCCAATCCAACTGGCCGTATCCCACATCAATGGAATAGACCTTTACCGCACCGTTTTGCAGCATACAATCCGTGAAGCCTCCGGTAGAAGCCCCCACATCCATGCATACCTTTCCTTCCAGAGCCACATCAAAATTCCGCATTGCTTTTTCCAGCTTCAAACCTCCGCGGCTGACATAGGGAAGTGTGTTTCCCCTGACCTCGATTTTTACGGTTTCCTGAAACATCGTACCTGCCTTGTCTTCCTTCTGTCCATCCACATACACGTCTCCTGACATGATATATGCTTTTGCTTTCTCTCTGGAAGGGGCAAGTGCACGTTCCACCATCAAAAGATCCAATCGTTTTTTCATGTTAATCCTCATACTCTTCTATCGCACGCAGGATATCCGGTGCCGACAGTCCGATTTTTGCACGCAGGCTGTCCACCCCTCCATGCTCTACAAAACGGTCCCAAATAGCAATGTTCAACACCCGGGATGTGGGATGGCATGCCTCCATATAGGCAGCCACATGCTCACCGAATCCTCCGTTTTTCACATTTTCCTCCACCGTGACAAAAAGTCTGTGTCCCTTGGACAGTTCATCCAGCAGAGCCGTATCCAATGGTTTTACAAATCTTGCATTGACAAATGTAGGCTTTCTTCCATGCGCCTCCAGTTCGCGGCAAACCTGCTCGCACACAGAGGTCATGCTTCCCACAGACAAAACGGCAATCCCGCTGCCATGGAAAAGAATCTCACTTTTTCCATACACAACAGGACTTCTATGCTCCAAAAGCCCCTGATATGCGGTTCCTCTCGGATACCGGATTGCACAGGGTCCGTGGTAAGAAACTGCAAATTTCATCATTTCTCTCAGTTCCCATGCATTCTTCGGGGCAAGCACCTTCACATTCGGCATCATTGTCATATAGGACAGATCAAAACATCCCTGGTGTGTTTCGCCATCTGCTCCGACAAGCCCCGCCCGGTCAATGGCAAAGATCACATGAAGCTTCTGCATACAGACGTCATGGAGCATCTGATCCACGGCTCTCTGCATAAAGGAAGAATAAACCGCAACCACAGGAATCATCCCTCCCAGTGCAAGACCCGCAGCAAAACTCACCGCATGCTCCTCTGCAATTCCTACATCAAAAAATCTCTCCGGATAAGCCTGCCCGAATTTTTTCAGTCCGGTTCCCTCCGGCATGGCCGCAGTGATCCCCACCAATCTGGGTTCCTCTGCACCAAGCCTGCACATCGTTTCCGCAAAAACATCGGTATAGGTCGGCGAGGTTTTTTTCTCCAGGCTTCTGCCTGTTCTGATATCAAAAGGACCTGTCCCGTGAAATCTGTCCGGATGCTGGCTTGCAGGTGCATATCCGCGGCCTTTCTGCGTCAAAACGTGAACGACCACCGGTCCCTCTACGCGTTTCGCCTCATTAAAAAGCTTCATCATCTGGCGCATATTGTGTCCATCCACAGGGCCAAGATAGGTCAGTCCCATATTTTCAAACAGCATTCCGGGAATAAAGAGCTGCTTGATACTGCTCTTGGTCTTCCGTACCGTATCCACGATCTGTGTCCCTACCTTCGGTATTTTCTTCAGACTTTTGGTCACATTCAGCTTCATGCCCGTATAAACCTCTGCCGTTCGCAGAGCACTCAGGTATGTAGACATGCCGCCTACATTTTTGGAAATTGACATATTGTTATCATTAATGATAATAATAAAATTTGTATCCAGCTCCGCCGCATTATTCAATGCCTCATATGCCATGCCGCCTGTCAGGGCACCATCACCAATCACCGAAATCACATGATGCTTTTGTCCCAGCAGGTCTCTTGCCCTGACATATCCAAGCCCTGCAGAAATCGAATTAGAGCTGTGACCTGCATCAAAGGCGTCACAATCGCTCTCCTTACGCTTTGGAAAGCCGCTTAGGCCGCCCTCCCTGCGGAGCGTTTTGAATTCTTCTTTTCTTCCTGTCAGAATTTTGTGTGTGTATGCCTGATGCCCCACATCCCAGATAATCTTATCCTGAGGCAGATCCAGCACATTGTGAAGCGCAAGAGTCAGCTCCACCGCACCCAGATTTGATGCCAAATGACCTCCTGTATGACTTACGGATTCTATTAAAAAGCTTCTGATTTCTTCTGCAAGTGTTGGAAAATCCGCCAATGCAATTTTATGGACATCATTGGGCTTTTTGATCTTTTCCAGAATCATTGGTATCCTTCTTTCACTTTCTGCGGCTGACCAGTTTCTTTATCAGCGTACACAAAAATTCGTTTTTTTGATCCAGCCCTTCCAAAATCCGAATCGCCTCTTCGGAAAGCCGGGCTGCCTGCTGTGACGCTTCCTGAATTCCCAAAAGCGTCACATATGTAATCTTATTGTTTTTCTCATCGCTGCGCACAGGCTTTCCAAGCTCCTCACTGGTACCTGTCACATCCAGGATATCATCCTGAATCTGAAATGCCAGGCCAATATTTCCGGCTGCCTTTTCGATCAGCTCTACCTGTACCTGATCTGCCCCGGCCAGAATCGCCCCTGTCATCATCGATGCCTCTATCAAGGCTGAGGTTTTATGCTTATAAATATAATCCAGCATTTCCTTTGCCAGGGGCTTTCCATCATTTTCCACGTCCACACTCTGGCCTCCGAGCATTCCGTAAATGCCTGTTTTTTTTGCCATCACCCGCACGGCTCTGGGAATACGTCCATCTCCCGGTGCCAGCTCAAAGGCGCCAAGCATCGTCTCATAAGCATAATTCAGAAGTGCCACGCCGCTCAGCACGCCCATTGCCTCTCCATATACCTTATGGGTTGTCAGACGTCCCCTCCGGTAATCATCATTGTCAATTGCCGGAAGGTCATCATGAATCAACGAATGCGTGTGTATCATCTCAATGGCCGCCATAAATGGCTTCGCCAGCCTTTCCTCTCCATGAAACAGACGGCAGGTTTCCATTAACAGCATTGGGCGCAGACGTTTGCCTCCGGCACACATGCTGTAGTTCATTGCTTCTGCCATGGTCCGTGCAAACCCCTCCTCCTTTGGAAGATAATGCCGGATAACCGCTTCTGTTTCTTCTGTTTTTTTTGCTAACTCACTTTGAAAACTCACGTAACGTCCCATCCTCATTCATCTGCAGCATCTTTTTTTCTACTGTATCCAGTTTATCGCTGCAATATTTCAACAATTCCATCCCTTTTTTAAACAAAAGAAAGGATTCTTCCAGGGAAGTCTCCCTGTCCTCCAGTCTTTCTGCCAAGATATCCAGCTCCGTAAAAGCCTGTTCAATGGTCTTCTCCTGCTGCTCTGCTTCCTTAACCGCATTCTTTTCTGCTGTTGTCATAGCTTTCTGTCTTCCCTCCTGACACTGAGCACCTGCGCATCAATGGTTCCGTCTGTAACTGCCACTTCCAGTAAATCGCCGTTCTTCACCTGTTCCGTGCTTGTCACTGCTTTTCCTTCCGCATCCGAAACATAAGAATATCCCTGATTCAGTTTTCGCAGCGGGGATAAACCGGTAAAACGCTCCAGGTAAATGCCAAGCGCATGTCTGTACTCCTGTACCCTGCGCTCCATGGAGGCCTTTATTTGCTCCTCCAGATCAATCAAATACAGGCGGTTTTCACGAAGACGATTCTCAGGATTTAAATACTGCATCCGCACCTGATACTGGCCAAGCCTGCTCCGCTTCAGCTCCAGCTTTCCCCACATGGCACGACGCAGCCGTTCCTCATAAGATACGGCTGCCTCCACAATACTTCTATAATCATCTACGGCAAGCTCCGCTGCCGCCGACGGAGTCGGTGCTCTCAAATCTGCCACAAAATCGGCAATCGTAAAATCTGTTTCATGACCGACTGCAGAGATCACAGGCGTTCTGCAGTCAAAGATCGCCCGTGCCACCTGTTCCTCATTAAACGCCCATAAATCTTCAATAGAACCGCCGCCTCTGCCTACAATGATCACATCTACGCCGGCTTCATCAAGCATCCGGATTCCGCGGACAATGCTTTGGGCAGCACCTTCTCCCTGAACCAGGGCCGGATACAGGATAATCTGAAGATAGGGATTTCTGCGGTAAGAGATGTTCCGAATATCCTGAACAGCCGCCCCTGCGGGAGCAGTCACTACCCCAAGCCGTTTGATAAATTTCGGAATCGGCTGCTTATATTCCCGGGCAAACATCCCCATTTCCTCAAGCTCCTGCTTGAGAGCGAGAAACCGCTCATATAGGGCCCCCGCCCCTTCCAGACTGATTTCCTTTACATAAAGCTGATATCTGCCATCCCGCTCATAGACATCTACGGAGCCGCCTGCTATGATCCGGTCCCCATCCTTCATACGAAAAGAAAGCCCTCTTCTGTGCCCTGCAAACATAACACAGCTTAAGACTCCGGTTTCATCCTTCAGGGAAAAATAAATGTGACCGCTCGTATGATATTTGCAATTGGATACTTCTCCCTTTACATATACTTTCTGCAGGAAAAAATCCTGGGTAAACATATTCTTCACATATCGGTTTACCTGTCCGACCGAATAAACCTTTTTCATTTTTTCTCCGTATCAGGCTCCTGCTTTGTGCTGTTTTTAAAGCTCCGGATAATAATCTTAGCTCTGTGCTCCTGACGTCTTGCAGGCTTAGGGTCTCCCTCGGAATCCTTTCTGCCATTTGCGATCTTGCCGAGAATCCCATTGATAAATGAACCGGAATCCTCACCTCCGAAGCGTTTAGCCAGCTCCACCGCCTCATTAATAGCAACGCCGACCGGAACATCCGAATCAAATTTCATCTCATAAACCGCAAGTCTGAGTGCCGTCAGATCCACACGGCTCATGCGGGATGTCTTCCAGCCCTTACTGTACTCGTTAAGTATTTCATCAATATTGTCCAGGTTTTCCAGCACATGGCTGTATTTTTCCTTTATATATTCCTGGTCTGCTTCCTCCAGTTCTTCCAGACCTTCGAAATACAGAGCCATCTGCTTCGGCATTTCTTCCTCTGAATTAAACTGTGTCATAAACAGCAGCTTAAAAATATGTTCTCTCTGCTCCCGTCTTCCCATAGTTCCTCCCTAATATAGAAAAAAGGAAAGGTTTACTTTCCTTTTTCATTCTCCATATCTACGCTGGCGATGTGGATATTCACATCTGCCACTTCCAGTCCAGTCATGTTCTCAATAGAGGATTTTACCTTTTCCTGAACTGTTTTGCTGACCTCCAGAATGTTCTTGCCGAACTCAATATTCAATGTAAGTTCCACACTAACAACACCTTCCAGAACAGTCACTCTCACACCCTTGGAAAGGTTCTTCATTCCAAGCTTGCCAACCAGCTCGTTGGTAATGTTTCCTGCCATGGATGCAACGCCATCTACTTCCGTTGCCGCAAGTCCTGCAATAATGGTGACTACCTCGTCTGCAATCTGCACATCACCAATACCGCCTACTTCCTGTATTTTATATGTTTTTCTTTTTTCTGCCATGCCAACTCCTCCTAAGGATTCTGTTTCTCATACCGAATCTGCGTTCGTTACCCATATGCATATTATACCAAAACCATATTTAAATTAAAAGGGGTTATTTACTGAATTCCGTCAATATTACATCCGGGTTGCGGTCCAGGGTCATACCGACGCTCCATGCATTTACAAACAGCAGCAGCGGATTTCCCTTCAAATCCGTTACCTTCTTCATATCAGAGGTTCCCGTGATCTTCGCTACATCGACCTCATCCTTATTGGCAATCCAGCGGATATGTTCATAAGGCAGATTTTCCAGACGAATTTCCACATTATATTCATTTTCCAAACGGTATTTCAATACATCGAACTGCAGCACGCCGACCACACCCACAATGATCTCTTCCATACCTGTATTAAATTCCTGGAAAATCTGAATGGCCCCCTCCTGGGCTATCTGATTGATACCCTTGACAAACTGCTTCCTCTTCATAGTATCAAGCTGGCGGACTCTTGCAAAATGCTCCGGTGCAAATGTCGGAATTCCCTCGAAGGCAAATTTCCTTCCGGATGCACAGATGGTATCGCCTATGGAAAAAATACCAGGGTCAAACACACCGATGATATCTCCGGCATATGCCTCATCTACCACATGACGGGCTTCTGCCATCATCTGCTGCGGCTGAAGAAGACGCATTTTCTTATCCCCCTGCACATGATACACCTCCCGGGATGCATCAAACTTGCCGGAGCAGATACGCATAAATGCAATCCTGTCTCTATGGGCTTTGTTCATATTTGCCTGGATTTTGAATACAAAAGCAGAAAAATCATCGGACATCGGATCAATGATACCGGCATCGGATGTACGTGGAAGCGGAGAGGTCGTCATTGCAAGAAAATGCTCCAAAAACGTCTCCACGCCAAAATTCGTCAGTGCGGACCCAAAAAACACAGGGGTCAGATTTCCTGTGTTCACCTGCTCCTGGTCAAAATCTGCACTGGCGCCATCCAACAGTTCTATTTCCTCCATGAGCTGTTCCTTCTGATCCGGATCCACTACCTCGGAAAGCCTGGTATCCTCAATATCGATCTCCTCAATGATTCCCTCCTTTGTTCCTTTCTGTGTATCGGAAAAGGTCAGCACCTTATGAGTATTTCTGTCATATACACCGCGGAACTTTTTACCGGAGCCAATCGGCCAGTTGACTGGACAGGTGGCAATTCCCAGCTCTTTCTCAATCTCATCCAGAAGGTCAAAGGTATCGTTGGCATCCCTGTCCATTTTATTGATGAATGTAAAAATAGGAATATGGCGCATCACGCAGACCTTGAACAGCTTTCTCGTCTGCGCCTCCACACCTTTGCTTCCGTCAATAACCATGACCGCAGAGTCTGCAGCCATAAGTGTACGGTAGGTATCCTCCGAAAAATCCTGATGTCCCGGAGTATCCAGAATATTAATGCAGTATCCATCATAGTGGAACTGCAGTACGGAAGAAGTAACGGAAATACCTCTCTCTTTTTCGATTTCCATCCAGTCCGAAACTGCATGGCGGGCCGTAGCCTTTCCTTTTACACTTCCAGCCAGGTTAATGGCACCGCCATACAGAAGGAATTTTTCTGTCAGAGTCGTTTTACCGGCATCCGGATGGGAGATGATGGCAAAAGTTCTTCTTTTTTCTATTTCTTTGGTATACTTCGACACGTTTGGCCTCCTATTTCATAGTATACCTGATAAGATATACCGTTTCATTCTGATTCAACGATCCTGTGCAATCACGCTCATTACACAGCTTACTTATTTTAGTATACGTAAGGTACGACTGTCAAGGAAATTTCCGGTATCAGTCATAGATTCCTTCCGTCTCAATTTCGTAGGTATCATAAACATCGGCCGCTGTTTCCGTTCCCTCTTCCGCGCCATCCCCCAGGTAGATATCCGCTGTTTCCGTTGCGGATGTTTCTTCTGTTTCCTCTGCGGCAATGCCTGTATCCTTTGCACCGCTTTCCTCTTCTCCCTGATTCAGTGGTGTAATGATGATATTTTCTGCCGCTATTCCTGTTTTTCTCTTCACGATGTCTTCAATCTGCGCCCGCTTGGCATCCGGGAGATCTGCATCCGGAACTACCACATCTGCCGTTTCCCCGGTAAGATTCACCACCACATTTTCAAATCCCTTCGCTTCCAGCAAAAGCTCTGCTGCAGCTTCCTTTTCCGTCAGCTCTGTCATTGCCACCATAGTATTTATGGCTTCACTCTTCTGCTCATCTCCGATATCCTGGTTATTGATGATCTCCTGCAGATCCGCTTTATTCTGGGAACGCACCTGTTCTCTGGAAAGCTTTGCCTGGGCAGCAAAATTTGAAGAGCCAGTAAGTACGGCCTCTCCAGGGGTACTGGTATCCTGAGATTCCTCCACCGCTGTCGTGCCATCTGCCCCGTTCTCATCCAGAAGGGCTGTTTCATCTGTCAGATCATACTCCACTTCCTCCAGGATACTGCTGCTGTCCGTGCTTGTTTCCTTATCCTTGAATCCCAGATCCACATCTGCAAAATTCAGGTATCCTGCCACTGCAATCAAAATTGCCAGTGATGTAATGATCACCTGATTCTTTTTTACAATTTTTTTCACTTTTCCTCTCCTCATTTCATTTTCATTATTTTAATTTTATGGGCTTCAATCTGAAATAATGCCATAATCGCCTGCTGAATATTCTGCACGGATACAGAATTGTCAGCTCCCTCTGCCGAAACCAGCACACCTGTCACCTTCTCACTGCCTGATGCATAAAGCCCCTGGACATCCTTATCCTCCCCGGTCATCAGAAGCACACGTACCTTTCCCACCCCTTCCACACTTTCAAGAATCGTTTCCAGTTTTGTCTCCAATTCTGTTTTGCGGGCGTTTGTCTCTTCCTCCTGGCTGCCGCCTAAAAGCTGCGGTGTCTCTGCCTCTTTCTCACGGGATACCGGCAGCGCCACCACTGCCAGAAGAAGGCCCAGTAACAGCAGCACTATCCACTGCTGCCGCGTCATCTGAAACAATCTGGATTTGATACTCCCCTTCCCGGATTCCGCAGGCTGTCCAAAGTGCATCCTCCATCCCCCTTTCCTGTTCCGCTGTCAGTTCCTCCTGTACATAGAGCGTAACCGCCATATTCTCTCCTTCTATATGTACGGAAACATCTGTTGTATTTATTCCTGAATTTTGTAAAACATCCTGAATTTTCTTCCTGAGTTCCCATTCATATCCTTTCTGAAGATAAACCGCCTGAAGATTTTCCAAATCCCTCTGCTTTAGGATGCCTTCCTCATCTTCATAATGGACACCAAAGCTTTCCAGCAGCTCACTGCTCCTTCCTATAATGGAAAACACCGGCATACACAGCATAAAGATCAGAAGCAGGCCCATAAAAGAACGCACATACCGTTCATATTTATTGTCCGGCACCAGGTGCAGCACTGCGGTAAACAAAATATAAAAAACCGCCAGATTTTTCATCCATTGATAAATTTCCTCCTTCATGGCCCTCCTCCAAAGCTTACCAGCAGAATGATAAATGTCAGCATACAGAGGACCTCTGCCGTAAATAAAATCTTCAAAAGAAGTGCGCAGCCCTCTCCCAATGTACTTAGGCATTCCACCATACGCTTGTCCGAAACCGGCTGGGAAACAGCCGACAAAAAGCGATAGGAAACTGACATTACCGCATAATGGATCATCGGTCCTGCTCCTGCCAGCACCAAGGCAATCAAAATCACCACACCAAGGCAATTACGTACAAGAACCGCTCCTGTCACCACAAGCTCCGTAACTGCATTGATCGCATTGCCAACTCCCGGAAGCGCACCTGCCGTTTTTCCTATGGTACTGCGCTTCAAAGAATCTATAACCGGCGATACCAGCCCCCGTACCACCTGCAGTCCGGCAACCATGCCAAGAAGTGATTTCAATCCCCAGTTGATCGCCGTATGAAGAAGCTCCGCCATTTTACTAAGCATCTCTTCCCTGGATAAATGATTCACCAGTTTCAGAAGTATATAGAGATTCACTCCCGGCAGGATCACAGTCAGCAGAACCCATTGAAGTAGCCATACCAGAAGCAGAACACCCTGATAAAACGCTGCGGCAGTGACGGCGCCGCTGGAAGCTGCCACCGCCATAAAATAAGCGGGTGTCAGTCCCTTCATAAATTCTGCCATCCAGCGGATGCTCTCAGAAAGAGAACTGCTCAATCCAGAAAAAACTTCCATGACCATCATAAACAGCAGCAGATATACCACATAAAAACTGATTTCACCAATCTGTCCGTTTTCGAAAACCGCAGCAAAATTTGCAAACACAGCGGCCAGCAATACCAGAAGCAGCACCCTCGCAAACATTCCCCTCTCCTGCTCCAGGCGGGAAAAGAAAAGGCCGCGCAGCAATTCCTGCACCGCCTCCCCGGAGAATGCCTCTTCGCCTGACAACAGCCGTTTTACCGCATCCGAAAACGAAAACCGGTTGCCTCCCAGCATTTCATCCAACATACTCTGTACCTGTGTAAAATCCATTTCCGCCATCAATTCTTCTTCAATAAATCCTGCTTCCGTTTTTTCCGTCTGCGCAGTCTCCGGTCCCTTTTGCTCCCCGGCAGTATCCTCTTCGGCATTGCTTTCCTGCCTGGCTGTATCCGCCTCCCCGGCAGCACTTACAGTGATAGTTCCTGCAAACAGGCAAAAACCAACCAGCAGTATTTTCCATATCTTCATGTCAGAAACTCCTGTATCGTTTCCAGAAGCGCTAATAGGATCGGCATACTGAGCACCATAATGGATAATTTACAGAATAGTTCAATCTGTGCTCCTGTTGCCTGATGTCCGGCATCCCTGCAAATACCGGAAGAAAACTGTCCAATATACGTAATCCCTATCATTTTCACCAGGGTAGACAGATAGCCGCTGTCTGACGGGAGTGTATCCTTTAGTCTTCCCAGGGTTTCAAACAGATACTGCAGCTTGCCTACTGCAAGCCCCAGAATGATCACTCCGATTCCCATTGTAATAAAAGCTGCATACTCCGGCCTGGTCCCTTTCAGCAAAAATCCCAGCATAACGCCGCAAACACCCAAAAGCGAAATTTTTACAATATCCATACTGCCTCCGCATGTATCCATCCCATTTAAAAAGCAAACAATTTCTGAATACTGTCAAATAAATCATAAATATACGGTACGATCCAGAATAATACAATCAAAAGTCCCGAAAGACTTACCAGAAATGCCTGCTCGTCCCTGCCGCTATGCTTCAATACCTGGGAAAGAATGGAGACGAGAATTCCGACTGCTGCTATTTTAAATATAATACTGACTTCCAATTCTTTCTCCTTTCCAAACCCGGATTACCAAATCAACACAGCCAGCAAAATCCCTCCCAGTATTCCCAGGCTTTGATATACCTTCTTTTTAGCCGGTGTTTCCGACTTCAGTTCTTCTATGGAACGGAGTAGCTCTCCTTCATACAGCTCCAGTTGTTTCATCTGCATTTCCATATCCAGATATCCCAAATGTCCGCCCAATGTATAAAACGCTTCCCTTTCTTCTTCCGAAACCGGAAGATGTCCAAGCTTCTCCTCTGCACATTGCCGGAAGATCTCTCCAAACCGGATTCCGGGACAATCCCGTGCTCTTTCTGCAGTTTGCAATAGAAAATCTCCGTACTCTCCGGAAAGCTTCCTTCCGGCTCCTGAAAATGCCTCCGGCAGGGATGCATTGCCCCAGCGTATCTCTCCTTTCAGCAGGATCACAAGCCTAAGCAGCATTTCAAGTGCTTTTTCCCGGCAGATTAGCTCATAGCTTTTGCTGAATCCCAGGCCGGCTGCGGAAATGATGATCAAAAATATCCCGGCAGCTTTCAGCATGGATCTCCTCCACCGTCATAAATACCCTCCACGATTCCTGCTCTGTGGCTTTTTCCGAGAACGATATACCGTTCAAACACCTGCATATCTCTAAGCTTTAAAAAAAACGGCTGACTAAGAACATCCTCCATAGAATTCCCGTGAGCAGTAGCAATCAGCTTGCAGCCGCAGTGAATAACGGTCTCCACAGCCTTATAATCTTCTTCTTTTCCAAGCTCATCTACAGCTACAACAGCCGGAGACATAGAACGTATCAGCATTCGCATTCCTTCCGCTTTCGGACAGCCGTCCAGCACATCCGTACGCATTCCCAGATCATTCTGGGGAATTCCCTGATAACAGCCCGCAAGCTCGCTCCGCTCATCCACCACGCCTACCGTTAGTCCGGAGAAGCCCTGACTTCCATTGCTGAGCTGACGGATGATGTCACGAAGCAATGTTGTCTTGCCGCATCGGGGAGGAGAAATGATCAACGTATGTGCCACCCAGTCCTTCCTTCGTATGTAAGGCATCACCTTCGCCGCACAGCCCGGTATCTGATGTGCCAAACGTATGTTAATGCAGGAAATGTATTTCATCCCCCGAATGTGGTCTCCATCTAAAATTACTTTGCCGGTCACCCCCACTCTGTGTCCGCCCTGCACACTCAAAAAGCCCTGACGTATCTCATCTTCATAGGCATACAGGGAATAACCGCTTATATATTCCAGGGTCTCTTTCAAATCCTCTCTTGTAACCAGATATTGCTCTCTGCTTTTTTTTCTGAGAAAGCACTCTCCTCCATCGTACGTCAGAAACAAAGGTCTGCCCACTCTTAAACGGATTTCATACAGCTTTTCATAATCCAGCTCCGCCTCTGCCAGAAGCCTGCGGATATTTCCCGCAAACAGATTTTGAATGTGGTTCGCTTCGATTGTCCTCACCTCTTTACACTTAATATATGTGGACAATCCCAAATTAGTACAAGAAAAGAGCTCCCCCTCTCAGGGAAGCTCTGCTTCTACGTATTTCCATTCAATTTCCAATGCATCCGCTGACCAGACTGCTCCGCTGTAGCCCGGGTCCAAATCCAAAAATGTGTAATGTCCGCTGTTCAGGGGAATTGTGCGCAGATCTCTGGATAATCCCTCTCCCGTCCACTTAATATATGCTTCCCTGAGAACCCACTGGGTAAAAAATGCTTTCTCAGGCTCATCTGCATTCAGGATTTCCCGGATCATCTCTGCCGGTACCAGCCGTTCCAAAATCCGCTCATAATTATTCACTTTCTTATGTATCTGGATATCAATTCCGACCTCCTGACCTGTCAGTATGCATACGATATATTTCCCTGAATGACTGATGTTGTAATGGACCTTCGGCCGCAGGGTAAAAAACGGCTTCCCATGCTCTCCCACTGCTCTCGGCTCATAGGAAAGATTCATCCCATATTCCTGCTTCACCCCTGTTTCCAGCAGCTTTTCCCCGAGCATATGCTCCATGTTCCTGTGCGTGTACTTTTCCGGAATCTCTGTGTAATAAATCACTGCCTTCATACTCCTGCCTCCTTCAAAAACCGGGATGGTTCCCGTTCCTTTTCAAACTGCCTTTTCACATAGCACAATACCAGTTCTTTTCTGGCACGTGTCATCCCAACATAGAAAAGCCGCCGTTCTTCCTCAAGCGCTTCCGCAAGAACTGCCTTTTTATAAGGAATACTGCCTTCATTTACATTCATGATATAAACGGAATCGTATTCCAGTCCCTTTACTCCATGCAATGTGGAAACAACCACGCCCTCCCGTTTCGTCTCCTGCTTTCTTGCCTGCTCCTTTAGTTTTTGGGAATAATCCTCTATGTAAGTTTCCCACTCTTTGAGAGTTTTCATCCCTTTTGCGCTTTCCAAAATACGGTCCAGTATTTCGCTCAGCTCCTCTGGTTTTATTTTACGATATTGAGCATATTCATGCAAGTATTCTTCGTATCCAATTCCCTTTCTTATGAAATTTATGGCCGCATAGGGAGGCAGCGTCCGCAGTATGCGCAGATGCGTCTCCAGCGTCGTAATTCTGTCACACATCCAGTCCTTCTGTTTATAAAATTCCTTCAGCCTTTCAAAGGAAATCTTTGTATCTGTCAATGCATCTCTTGCAATATACCGGTTTGGACGATTCATAACCTCCAAAAAGGTCCTGCGGCTCCTGTCGCCTGCGGCAAGATGCATATATGCAAGCAGATTTCTGCATATCCAATGTCTGAACAAATTCGGAAGCTGTTCTTTCATCGTAAATGGCACCTGATACTCAATAAAGGTGCTGACCAGGCCCTCCGCCTCCTGATTGGTACGGAAAAGAATCGCTGTATTCTCCAGCTCCTCCCCCTTATCCAAGCGCATTCTTAACTCCTGTACCACCTGAAGATACTCCTCCCCCGGATCGGAAAATTCCCGCAAACAGACCGGGCTCCCCGTTTCATTCCCAGTGGAGAGCTTTTTGAAAAAACGTTTTTCATTTTGATCAATAACCTTCATAGCAGTCTTCAGAATCTGTCCACTGCAGCGGTAATTCACATCCAGAAGTACGGTCTCAGCCTTTGGGTAATCTCTGGTAAAATTCAGCATAATCTCCGGTCTGGCTCCCCGGAAATGATAAATAGACTGGTCGTCATCCCCTACGATAAACAAATTATCTTCCGGCCTGGCAAGGAGCCGCACAATATCATACTGAAGCTGGTTGATATCCTGGAACTCATCCACCAATATGTACTGAAACTTCTTCTGCCATGCGGCCAAAATATCCTTACGTTTCATAAAAAGCTCATAGCAGGACAAAAGCATATCGTCAAAATCAAGCTTGCGCCGGGCATGGCAGGTCTTACGATAACCCTGATATATCTGCCGGAATACTTCATCCGGACAACAGGAAGAATAATAGTGTTCGATAGCAATGCGGCTGCCCTTTACCACACTGATTTCTCTGGAAAGCCCTTCTGCAAAATCACCTTCCTTTGCAAGCTCCCCTCCGTAATTCAGGGCAAGCTCATGAAGTATTTCATATTTTTCTTCTTCCGAAAGGATGTTGGATGCATTTAATCCATAAGCCTGCTTTAGAATTCCGTAAAACACACCGTGAAAGGTCCCAAAGGTCACCTGCGTCTGCTCCTGTCCCGTGAATTTCAGGAACCTTTCCTTCATTTCTCCGGCTGCCGCTCTGGAAAAAGTCACAACCAAAATAGAAGAAGACGGTATCTTACCCTTAGTAATCATATGTGCAGTTCGTTCCACAATAACGGAGGTTTTCCCCGATCCGGGGCCTGCCAGAACCATCATTGGCCCTGACAGGTGGGCGATTGCCCGTAATTGAGATGCATTTCTTTTCATTTTGACTGTAATTTTCTGATGGCTGCTTTTACACGTTTCAGAGTCTCTTCTTTTCCGATAATTTCCATGATCTCCGTGGCGCCTGCCGGTGTCATCTGTCTTCCTGACACAGCCGTACGCAGAGGCCACATCACATAACCGTTCTTATAACCTTTTTCCTTCACAAAAGCACTCAAAACAGCAAAAAGCGGATCATTGGTGTAATCCTCCTGCGCTTCCAGTACCGGAAGTACTTCCTTAAGGACAGAAAGGGAGGTTTCCTCATTTGTTTTCATTTTCTTATGACAGTACATGGAAGCATCGTATTGCGGCACTTCCTCAAAGAAGCCGATCAATGCCGGGATATCCGGGAATACCTCGATTCTCGTCTGGACCATACCGGCAATCTTCCGAAAATCATAGTCCTTTTTCAAAACCTGTTTCATGTATGGGAGCGCTTTTTCATAGAAAGCATCCGGGTCCATCTTTTTGATATATTCACCGTTCATCCAGCGAAGCTTTGTAACATCAAACACTGCCGGAGATTTGCTCATATGACGATAATCAAAGGCCTCCACAAGCTCCTGAAGGGAAAAGATTTCTCTGTTCTTCTGAGGACTCCAGCCAAGCAATGCCACAAAGTTGACAATAGCCTCTGTCAAAAATCCCTGCTCCACAAGGTCTTCATAGGAGGAATGCCCGGAACGCTTGGACAGCTTCTGATGTTCTTCATTGGTGATCAGCGGACAATGTACATATACCGGAATTTCCCAGCCAAAGGCCTCGTAAATCCGGTTGTACTTCGGTGCGGAGGAAAGATACTCATTTCCTCTGACTACATGAGTAATGCCCATCAAATGATCATCAATCACATTTGCAAAATTGTAAGTCGGATATCCGTCGGATTTAATCAGGATCAAATCCTCCAGTTCCCCGTTATTAACAGTGATATCTCCGTAGATTACATCCCGGAAGGTTGTAGTTCCTTCTGTCGGCATATTAAAACGAATCACATGCGGTTCTCCTGCTGCAAGACGCCTTTCGACCTCTTCCTTTGGAAGATGCAGACAACGCTTGTCATAAATGGAGATTTCTTTGCCTGCTACCGTACGCTTCATACTCTCCAGCTCTTCCTGCTTACAGAAGCAATAATAGGCATCCCCCTGCTCAATAAGCTTTTTCGCATATTCGAGATAAATGCCGGAAGCCTGGCGCTCGCTCTGTACATATGGACCGACACCGCCATCCTTATCCGGGCCTTCGTCGTGGATCAAGCCTGTTTTTTCCAAAGTTCTGTAGATGATATCCACAGCTCCATCCATATAGCGCTCCTGGTCTGTGTCCTCAATACGGAGGATGAAATCTCCGCCTTCGTGTTTTGTAATCAAATAAGCATATAAGGCTGTTCTTAAATTTCCTACATGCATCCTGCCGGTTGGGCTCGGTGCAAATCTTGTCCTGAATTTTGACATGATACCAATTCTCCCAGTAAATATGATATAGAGACATGCCCCCGATTCCGTCTTGCTCCATCCCGGTTACGGGCATTCACCCTGTAAAATCGGATTCGCAGGAGCTTCTAGATGTGCAGGCACAACCCAAATTCCTTTAAATCTGATTTTGCATGTCTCGTTGCTAACGTGCATTATATCACTAAATCCTTCATAATGTCCATAGGTTTTCCGCAAATCAGGCAGACTCTTAAGATTCTTTTGGCGGAAATTCTTATGTCTTTTGCCTACATATTCCGGAAACGGAGGTATCTTTCCTCCGCAAGCTGCTCACCGGTTTTTCCTGCATTTGCACGCAGAAATTCTTTCATTCGGATTTTCATATATTCTGAAATTTCCTTCAGGGTATTCTTACATGCCGGGACTTCCTCCGGTATCACCCGCTCAACAAGCCCCATTTCCTTGAGCTGTCCGGCCGTTACTTTCATAGCCTCTGCGGCCTCCGGCGCACGTTTGCTGTCCTTCCACAAAATGGATGCAAAACCCTCCGGGGAAAGTATCGTATAAGTAGCATTCTCCATCATCCATACCTCATTGGCTACGCCAAGCGCAAGGGCACCGCCGCTGCCGCCTTCTCCGATGACTATGGAAAGTACGGGAATCCTCAGGTCTGACATCTCCAAAAGATTTCGGGCAATCGCCTCTCCCTGGCCCCTTTCTTCTGCCTCAATGCCGCAGAAGGCCCCCGGCGTGTCAATAAAGGCAATCACCGCACGTCCGAATTTTTCCGCCTGCTTCATCAGGCGCAGGGCTTTTCGGTATCCCTCCGGAGAAGGCATACCGAAATTACGAATAAGATTCTCCTTCGTGCTTTTCCCCTTCCGGATTCCCACAACCGTTACCGGCTGCCCGTCTAAACAGGCAATCCCTCCTAAAACCGCTCCATCGTCACGAAAAGCCCTGTCACCGTGAAGTTCCATAAAATCATCAAAAATATATCCGATGTAATCAGGACTTAAGGGCCGTTCACTGCTCCTTGCCGTAAGCACTCTGTCCCATGCGCTCATGGGTTCCTGCTTCCTTACTCCTTTCTTTTTGCCGAATGTCTCGATTTTTCTGGCGGAGGTTTCCAAAGGGAAGCTGTCATAGCCCACAGTCTGATGCATTTGTATAATACGAGCCAATGTTTCCCGCATTTTTTCCCTTTGTACAATCCCGTCCAAAAATCCATGCTCCAGCAGAAATTCTGATTTCTGGAAGCCTTCCGGCAGTTTCTGCCTTATCGTCTGCTGAATCACCCTCGGTCCGGCAAAACCGATCAGTGCCCCCGGTTCCGCAAGAATGATGTCCCCCAGCATTGCGAAGCTGGCTGTTACGCCCCCGGTAGTCGGGTCCGTCAGAACGGATACATACAAAAGCCCCTCTTTGGAATGCTTACGGATGGCTGCTGCGGTCTTTGCCATCTGCATCAGGGAAACCATTCCTTCCTGCATCCTGGCGCCCCCGGAGCAGCAGAACAGAATTACAGGAAGGCGGCGTACTGCCGCCCTCTCAAAAGTCCTGGTGATTTTTTCTCCGACCACATAGCCCATGCTTCCCATCAGAAATCTGGCATCCATAACTCCGACTGCCACTTCCTGGCCCCCGATTCTGGCTTCTCCCACCAAAATGGCCTCATCCAGATGGGTCTTCTCCTGAAGTTCCGTAATCTTTTCCGGATATCCCGGATAGTTAAGGGGATCTCCATTCTCTATATTCCGGAACCATTCCTGAAAAGAACCCTCATCGGCAACAGAACGGATTCTGGTTTTTGCTTTGATCCGAAAATACCCGCCGCATTTCGGACAGATATAAGCGTGAGCAACAACGTCCTCTTTATATACGGTTCCTCCGCATTTCGGACATTTAACCCAGAGTCCTTCTGGTACGCTTGGCGCCTGTACAGGCTCCTCCTTTACAGTTGTTTTTTTAAAAAAGCGTTTTAAATCCGCCATGCTTTTTCACCTTTCTTTTCTCTTGCTGAATCGATGCCTTTTTCCTCTGCATCAAAGTTCCTTATAGTGCGTCGGAATGAAATCTGTTGTAATATTTCCCTCCTGAAAATCCGGCTGATTCAGAAGATCATACTGAAAATCAATATTGGTCTTCACCCCTTCTATGACCACTTCTCCAAGAGTACTGATCATCTTTCGGATTGCGCTTTTTCTGTCCCTGTCATGAACCACCACTTTAACAATCATCGAATCATAGTTTGGAGGTATACGATATCCTGTATATACGGCTGTGTCCATGCGTACCCCATTTCCTCCGGGCAGATGCAGCTCTGTGATTATTCCCGGACAGGGCATAAAACGCTTCCCGGGATCTTCTGCGTTAATCCTGCACTCTATCGCATGCCCCCGCAGCACAATGTCCTCCTGTGCCATACTCAGATGTTCACCGGCGGCTACGCGAATCTGCTCCTTAATCAAATCCACACCGGAGACAAATTCCGTTACCGGATGCTCTACCTGGATTCTGGTATTCATTTCCATAAAATAAAAATCCCCTGATTTATCCAAAAGGAATTCTATGGTTCCTGCATTTTCGTAACCGACCGCCTTTGCTGCCCGTACGGCTGTCTCTCCCATTTCCCTGCGGAGCTTTTCACTGAGTGCCGTACATGGGGATTCCTCAATCATTTTTTGATGACGCCTTTGAATGGAGCAGTCTCTCTCACCAAGAGAAACTACCTTTCCATATTTGTCGGCAATGATCTGGACTTCCACGTGCCTTGGACACTGCACAAATTTTTCCAGATACATGGTAGCATCCCCAAATGCATGAACGGATTCCTGCTGGGCTGTAGCAAAATGTCCTGCAAGCTCCGCCTCCGTGTGCGCGATACGCATGCCTTTGCCGCCGCCTCCAAAGGATGCTTTGATCATCACCGGATACCCGATCTCTTTGGCAGCCTTTTCTGCTGCTTCCACCGTATAAACCGGCTCCTTTGTACCTGGAACCACCGGCACACCGGCTTGTCTCATCGTATTTTTCGCCTCGGATTTGTTACCCATTTTTTCAATCAGCTCTGCTGACGGTCCGATAAACGCGACATGACATTTCGCACACATTTCTGCAAACCGGCTGTTTTCCGCCAAAAACCCAAAGCCCGGATGAATGGCCTCTGCCTTTAACGCCACTGTTGCACTCAAAATCCGTTCCATATTCAAATAACTGTCACTGGAAGCCGCCTTCCCGATACAGACTGACTCATCCGCAAGCTGTGTATGCAGCGCCTCTCTGTCCGCCTCCGAATATACGGCAACCGTCTGAATGCCCATTTCCCGGCATGCACGGATGATACGTACTGCAATCTCCCCCCGGTTTGCAATTAAAATCTTTCGAAACATACCCTTACTCCTGTCAACTGTACTGACCTTATTCTCCCACTGCAAAGGTCAGCTCTGCCATAACTGCTGTTTTTCCTTCCTGGTTCACGGCTTTTGCTTTTCCAATACCGATGAGCCCTTTGGATCTGATGATTTCTACTTCCAGTGTCAGTACATCACCAGGCTGTACCCTGGTCTTGAATTTTGCAGAATTGATCGCCCCAAAGAATGCAATCTTTCCTTTGTTTTCCGGTTTGCTCAGAATCGCAACCGCACCTGTCTGGGCCAGGGCTTCTATGACCAGCACTCCGGGCATGACAGGCTCCTGTGGAAAATGTCCCGCAAAATACGGCTCGTTATATGATACACATTTTTTCCCCACTGCCCGGACTCCCGGCTCCAGCTCTTCTATCGTATCGATCAGCAAAAACGGCTGTCTGTGAGGAATGATTTCCATAATTTCTTTTATACCTAATTTCATGGCGTGTCCTCCTGATTCCTATCACACAATGATAAACAACGGCTGCCCGTATTCCACCATTTGCTCGTTTTCCGCCCGGATTTCTTTTACAATGCCATCAAATTCCGATTCAATTTCATTCATCAGCTTCATAGCTTCTACAATACCAAGCACCTGCCCCCTTTTCACAGTATCCCCTACCTGTACCAAGGGCGGATTATCCGGAGAAGAAGAACGATAAAAGGTTCCTACTAAAGGAGATTTTATCACATTTCCTTCTGCTGCTTCCACACTCTTTGCCCCGGACATCTCCAGAGTCTTCACAGTTTCCTTCTGTACAAATACAGATTCTGCATTCTGCGGCGGCAGTACGTTCTCCTGTTTTCTATTTTTGGCAGTCTCCATGGATATTTTCCATTCTCCGTCCTGAAGGCAAAACTCTGTCAGCTCAGACTCGCTGACTGCACGAATCAGCTCAATCATTTCTTTAAATTCCATAATTCCTCCCGGGGTGCTTACCCTTCAAACTTTTTTATAAGCAGAGATGCATTATGTCCGCCGAATCCAAGAGAATTCGACAATGCGTATCTGATATCCAATTTTTCCGGCCCATTGGTCACATAATCCAGATCACATTCGTCATCCGGCACACGGTATCCCACCGTCTCATGAACCAGACCTTCCTGAATCTCTTTGATACACGTAATTGCCTCTACTGCGCCTGCTGCTCCCAAAAGATGCCCGATCATGGATTTTGTAGAGTTTACCTTCAGTTTTTTTGCATGTGCTCCAAATACACTCTTGATCGCCTTCGTCTCAAACAGGTCGTTATGGTGAGTGCCGGTTCCGTGTGCATTGATATACAGAATCTCTTCCTTGGAAATTCCCGCCTCCAAAATTGCATTTTCCATAGCCTTTGCAGCACCGGAGCCATCCTCGGCAGGCGACGTAATATGGTAAGCGTCTGCAGTTGCTCCGTAGCCCGCGATTTCCGCCAGAATTTTTGCACCTCTCCTCTGTGCGTGCTCAAATTCTTCCAGAATCACGATCCCGGAGCCCTCTCCCATAACAAACCCGTTTCTTTCTTTATCAAAAGGAATCGAACAGCGTCTTGGATCCGTAGAAGCAGACAACGCAGTAAGAGCTGCAAAGCCTCCCAGACCCATAGGTGTGATTGCCGCTTCCGTGCCTCCTGCCACCATCACATCCGCCTCGCCGCACTGTATGCTTCTGTAAGCTTCTCCAATACTGTTTGTCCCTGTCGCACAGGCAGTCACCACATTGATATTTTTACCTTTCAATCCAAACTGAATGGATACATTGCCTGCTGCCATGTTGGAGATCATCAATGGAACCATAAGCGGATTCACCCTTCTGGGACCTTTTTCCAAAAGCTTCCGATGCTCCTGTTCAATCACCTGCAGACTTCCGATTCCGCTTCCGACCGAACATCCCACCCGAAACGGGTCCTCCTGTTCCATATCAAGTCCGGAGTCCCGAAGGGCCTCCTTTGCTGCTGCCACTGCATACCGGCAGAACAGCGACATTCTCTTAGCCGTCTTAAAGTCCATATAGTTATTTGCATCAAACCCCCTGACCTCTGCCGCCAAATGCGCTTTGTAATCGGAGGTATCAAAATATGTCACTTCTCCAAAGCCAATCCTGCTTTCCCTGATGTTTTTCCAGAATTCCTCTACATTCAGTCCCACAGGAGTGATGGCTCCCATGCCTGTTACAACCACTCTTTTCATTTTATCCTCCTACATGTTCATTCCGCCATCCACACTGATGACCTGTCCTGTAATATAATCCGCCTTTTCGGATGCCAGGAATGCCACCATATTCGCAATATCCGAAGGCTTTCCGAATCTTCCCAGCGGAATCTGTTTGCAGGCGGCTTCTTTGATGTCCTCCGGCAGAACCCTGGTCATTTCCGTATCCACAAACCCCGGTGCTACGGCATTTACGGTAATTCCACGGCTTGACAGCTCTCTTGCCACAGTTTTGGTCAGTCAAATGACACCCGCCTTGGCTGCCGCATAATTTGCCTGTCCTGCATTTCCCATGATTCCGGATATAGAAGAGATATTGATGATCTTTCCGCTTCTCTGCTTCAGCATCTGCCTGGAAAGAAGGCGCATTGTATTGAAGGTTCCCTTCAGATTGATATCCATAACCGCATCAAAATCCTCCTCCTTCATTTTCATGATCAGACTGTCACGCGTAATGCCCGCATTATTCACCAGGATATCCACATGTCCCTGCGCCCTGACAATATCCCTGATCATGGCTTCACAGGCGTGAAAATCACTGACATTGCACTGGCAGAGAACCGCCTGCCCTCCGTTTTCCTCTATCATATTCTTAACCTCCTGCGCACGTTCTCCGGAACCATTGTAATTAAGGATGACCACAGCCCCTTCCTTAGCAAGGGTAATGGCAATCTCTCTTCCAATTCCGCGGCTGGCCCCTGTCACAAGAGCAACTTTTCCATTTAACATTTCCTGATTCTCCTCTTCATTTTCCTGCGGTCTTCCATAATACTCCATTTCTATTCCGCAGGTATGTTTTTATAAAAGCTTTTCTAAATCCGCTGTCTTTTCTATGTTCAGTGCCCTGACATTTCTATCAATTTTTCTCAGGAATCCCGTTAAAGTTTTTCCCGGTCCGATTTCTATGAAGGTATCCACGCCATCCTGAATCATTGTCTCCACACACTGCTGCCAGCGCACAGGAGAACTTACCTGCCGTACCAGCAGTTTTTTGACCTCTGCCTTATCTGTAACATATTCTCCTGTCACATTCGTCACATAAGGTATCGAAAAATCCTGAATTTTCATATGCTCCAATACTTCTTTCAGTTGTTCTCCTGCCCCCATAAGCATCTGAGAATGAAATGGTCCGCTGACCTTCAGAGGTACGATCCGTCTTGCACCTGCATCCTTCAGCGCCCCGCCTGCCTTTGAAACGGCCTCCGCTTCCCCGGTAATGACAATCTGACCAGGACAGTTATAATTTGCAATGGAGACAATTCCTTCCGTTTTTTCACAGATTTCTTCTATCAAGGCTGCCTCTGTTCCCAGAACTGCAGCCATAGCCCCTCCTTCAGGAACTGCCTCCTGCATAAAAAGACCTCTCTTAAGCACCGCCCAAAATGCATCCTCCTCACTAATTGCCCCGGAAGCCGTCAGAGCTCCGTATTCTCCAAGACTTAAACCTCCATGAACCTGAGAATGGATTCCCTGCTCTTCCACAGCCCGGAGCATCGCAATCTCGACTGCCAGCATTGCTATCTGTGTATATTTCGTAATATGCAGACTGGGATTTTCCTCAAAACAAAGAGCCGGTATATCCAGACCTGTTACCTTTGACGCCTTCTCAATCACTTGCCGGCTGACAGAAAACTGTTCATAAAAATCTTTTCCCATGCCGGTATACTGCGCTCCCTGCCCTGGAAAAATAAAAGCTGTTTTTCCCATTAACCGTTTCCTCCATTCTTTATTTGAAAATAAAATATTTTGATTAGCAAAGTATTTTTCTAAAAAATTCTCCCTAAGACCTTTTCGTCTTAAGGAGATTTCTATACCTTATCAGCATACCACCCTTACGCAGCAGGCGCACCAGGCCAGGGTAATGGATTATGCCTCTACGCCTTTTGATTTCATGTACTCCATAACATCACCGACGGTTGTCAAATCCGCAAGCTCTTCTGCCGGAATTTCTACATTGTATTCATCCTCCAATGCCATAACCAGCTCAAATAAATCCAGGGAATCTGCTCCTAAATCATCCTTAAAGGAAGTCTCCGCAGTAATCTGTTCTTCTTCGCAGTTCAACTGTTCTGAAATCATCTTCTTCATTTTTTCTAACATTGCCTTTTCTCCTTTATCAAGTATTTCCAGATTCTTGATTACTTTGATGTTCAAAGTATATATTCTGTTTTCTTATTTGTCAATACCATTTTCCATTATTTGCTGCTCCATCTAAAGCAGTTGCTCAGGCTCCTGGAATTTAATCTGCCGGGCAACACTCAATGCCAGTCCCATTTCTGCCATAAGGAACAGAATCGATGTTCCACCATAGCTGATAAACGGCAGAGTAACTCCCGTATTGGGAAGCAGATTTACCACAACGGCAATATTAAAGATTACCTGAAGGGCAATATGGATAAAAATCCCGCTGACCATCAAAGAGCCGAACATATCCGGAGCATTCTGCGCAATGAAAAACAGCCGGTATAACAAATAAGCAAATAATAAAAGTACGATCAATCCGCCCAGAATCCCGAGTTCTTCGCAGATAATAGAAAAAATCATATCATTCTGCGCCTCAGGCACACTTCCAAGCTTCTGAATACTATTGCCAAGACCACGGCCTAAGAAGCCTCCGGAGCCTATGGCATATAAGGCCTGCAATGTCTGATACCCCGCACTATCCGCATAATCCTCAGGATGCAGCCATACCAGGATACGCCGGATACGGAAGCTGTCACTGCTTTCCATAGTCGCCGCAAGAAAAAGAACAAATATCACAGCCAAAACCAGAACGGCTCCCACAATGATCAAAAATGGTTTCATTTCCGGATGCGCGATAAATATCAAGCCTGCCGTAATACAGAAAATAATGATCGCAGTACTCAGATTATCCGTAAACACATAAGTAATCAGCGCCTGCAGTGCTCCCATACTGCCGAGGACCATACATGCCTTCAAGGTACGCACCTGCTTGCCCATTTGTACGATCATATAGGACAGACAGACAATCACCGCTATCTTGGCGATCTCCGAGGGCTGGAACTGGATCGGCCCGATCTGAAGCCAGCGCTTCGCGCCGTTTGCTTCAACACCCAGAGGCGTTTTTACCAATACCATGAGAACTGCGGCTGTCCCATACAGAATTGTCGTAAAATACGGCAGCACATGATAATCTATCATCGAAATCACCAGCGCCATAATAATACAGGCCACACTAATCATTGCCTGACGCTTAAAATAGTGCATGTCATCTCCGAAATTAATTTCTGCCATATAAGCGCTCGTGCTGTACAGCATGATCAGCCCAAAGCAGGTCAGAAGCACAATGACTGCCACCAGACTGAAATCATAATAATCGGTCTTTTCTCTTCTTTTTATTTTGCTTCCATTCACAGAAGGAAAAAGAGACCGTTTTGGCTGTCTTGCCTTTTCCATTGCATCACCTAACACTTTCTATATCCGAAATTATGCAATTTCAACATACCTTGCCAAATTCTTTTCCCATTATAGCAGAAACGCCTGGCATTAGCAAGACTACATCCAATTCGGTCCCTTATCCTGATTCATTTTTCTTTCAGCACCTTTTCTTTTAGCCAATGCTGTCCGTTTTTACAATAAACTTCACGCTTCCATCCATATTGTCGGAAATACCGGCAAAGGAACGATAACCTTCATCTGCCTCCTGGATTGCTTTGAGACGTTCAAACAGTTCCTGAAGCTCACCATCAAAAATCTCTGACAGCTTCCGGATTCCTTCTTCATCAAATTTCTTCATTCCATCATGCAGCTCCGTTGCGCCATCCTTCAGCTTCGTTACTCCATCCGCAACCTCTCCCGTAGCATCAGAAAGTGCTTCTGCACCCTCCACCAGCTTCGGAGAGTTCGCGCTGAGCTCTGAAGCTCCGCTCTTCAGCCTTCCGGCACCATTGTCCAGTTGTCCGACGCCATCAGACAGGGTTCCGGCGCCTTCAAGCAGAACCCTAAGGCCGGCATCCAACTGTAAGGTTCCGGACTGAAGCCGTCCGATCCCAGACGACAGCTTCTTCGCACCTGTAGATAATTCTCCTGTACCGGAGCCGACCATGCTGACACCTGTCTTAAGCTGAGAGGTTCCCTCTGCCAACTGCTTTGTACCGCTGTACAGCTCTTCACTTCCGGAGGCGAGCTGAGAGGTTCCGGCTTTCAGGTCCCCGGCTCCGGATACCAATGCTTTTGCTCCTGTATCTGCCGCATGGATTCCCTGCTGTAGCTGCTCCATACCCCCTAATAAGTTGGGAATATTCCCAGCCAGCTTATCCAAGCCTGCCTTCAGGGCACTTACCCCAGGTGTAATTCCTGAAATCCTGGATGCCAATTCCTGTGCACCTGCTGCAAATGCGGCTGCACCCGCTGCATAAGGCCCGGCATAATCACCCAATGCTTCGGCGCCTGCTGCCGTCTTGCCCGCGCCGGAAATCACGCTCTGCACACCTGCTGCCGCATCCTGTGCCCCAGAAGCTATCTGACCGGCTGCTCCGGCTAATACCTGTGTGCCTTCTGAAACCGCACCTGCCGCATTCTGAATTTCGGCAGCTTCAGACGGCAGCTTTTCAGCAGAGCCGGCAACTGCCGAAGCACTCCCTTCCAGCCCGGAAGCAGAAGCCGCAATCTCACCTGCAGCGCTCTGCAATGCCGAGATGTCCACACTTGTCACTGTTGCCGAAGCTTCTGCAGTACCGCTTACGGAAGCTGCTGCTGCAGAAGCTGCTGCACTGACTCTTGCCTGAATCTCGCCGGCCACCCCCTCCGGAAGCTCCAGGCCGCTCAAATCCACACTCATACCGGTAACTGCACTTGTATCCACATGGACTGCAGTCACCTCCGCCTGTGCTTCTACATGGACAGCCGATGCATCCATGCCGGCCAGCGCATTGGCTTGAGCCGCTACATCTTTCGCCTGTCCTGCAAGAGAATTGGCACTATCGGTGACCTCTGATGCCGTTGCACTGATTGCAGAGGCAGAATTCGTAGCTGAGGCGGAAGCCTCTGTCACGGAAGAAGCCCCTCCCACAACCGCATCAATCCCTCCCTGCATACCGGAAAATCCGCTCTGCAGAGCTTTGGCGCCGGTCGAAAGCTCGCCGGCCCCTGATGCTAAGGAAGCGGTTGCATTTGCCAGAGCATTTGCACTTCCATCCAGGCTGTCCGCCGCTTCCTGCAGTTTTTCAACTTTTTCCGGAAGCGCCTTAACGCCGCTTTCCAATTGTCCTGCACCATTTTGAAGCTCTGTAACTCCTTCGGAAAGAGGTGCGGCCTCCGTCACCATAGTATCGATCCCCTCAGCAAGTGCTCCTGTGCCATTCCAAAGCTCCTTAAGGCCGCTATGAAGCTGCCCCGCACCGCTATCGGCAGCCTTTGCCCCCTTTGACAGTGCAGATGCGCCGTTTTTCAGATCGTTGGCACCTTTAGCCGCACTGCTGATCCCTGCGGACAATTCCCTGACTCCGCTGTTTAACTGCCTGGCGCCTGCCGCAAGGTCTTTGGCACCTTTGGCCGCGCCACTGCTGCCTGCATAACCTGCGGCCAGTTGATCAGCTCCGGATTTTGCAGAAGCGGCTCCAGCCTCCAATTGTCCGGCTCCGCTTACCAGGGCACCGGTTCCATCCTTTAACTCATCTGTTCCGGATTTTACCTGTGATACACCGTCTGTATATTCCCTGATGCCGTCCAACAGCTCCGTCATACCATCTGCAAATTCCGGAATATTCTCATCCAGTTCTGTAATGCCATCCAACAGCTCTCCGGTTCCTTCAACAAGCTGTGTGGAACTGTCCGTAAGCGTCTCCATGTCTTCCTTCAAATCATCCAGACTTCCATTGTCATCAAAATCAATTCCTGACAGCAGATTATTTGCAATTACGGACATAGACATATCTACTGCAAATTCAGATGCGTCCATGGTAATCTCAACAGAATCCGGAATGTCTAAATCCACCTCCGGTGAATCCGCACCAATACTTTCCTTCAATCCGGGCATTGCCATACCCAAGGTAATGATTCTGTCCCCTTCCTCCAGTACCTTCCCGGAAGAAATTTCTACATTTGACACCTTATTTTTATCAAGGATCATGGCACTGATAACAGCAAACGGAACATATACCTCCTGCTGTTTATCACCAACCTTCATCATCTGCTTTTCTTTATTTACATAGTCGTAACGGACTGTCACCTTTCCGCTCTTTCCGGCAATTTCATCTGCCGTCACCTGCACTCCGTTCAGATAATAAGAAATCCGGATATCTACAGGAGCCTCTTTATCGGTCGTTCCCCGATAATAGATGTCCTCTCCCTCTGCATCCCAGGTGATCTTTTCTCCATTTTCATCAAAGGTCTCATCTCCCTTCAGATTTCTGATATCCTCCAGCGTTGTGTCATCTTCGACAGCCCCGCTTCCTTCTCCGCTTAAATGCTCATTTACCAGCATTTCCTTCCGGTTTCCGGACGGATCGGTAAAAATATAGACAGTCTCATCTTTTTTTGCCTGATTCTCCGTATCTGCCCCAACTGCCATAGGCGATGACAGCACCATACTCAAAGTCAATGACGCAGCCATGAGTTTCCGATATACATCCTTGTACAATCCCTTCATATTTATAACCTCCGTTTATTTTGCCGAAATCCCATCGTTGTTACACAAATCACCTTATCAAACAGCATATATGCGGCAGGCAGCACAAGCAATACCACCACCATACTGATCAATGCACCTCTTGCCATCAAAGTACAAAGCGAACTGATCATATCAATATCCGAATACAGCCCTACGCCAAAGGTGGCTGCAAAAAAGCTGAATGCACTTACCATGACCGACTGTATGGAGGTACCATGTGCAACCTGAATTGCCTCACCCTTAGACACTCCGTTATGTCTTTCCAGCTTATACCTCGTTGTCATCAAAATTGCATAATCCACTGTAGAGCCCAACTGAATGGTACCGATGACAATAGATGCGATAAATGGAATTTCCGTATTCGTAAAGTACGGAATACCCATATTGATATAAATGGCAAACTCAATCACCAGAACCAGAATCACAGGCAGACTCACGGACCGGAATACCACCAGGATGATCAAAAGGATCACACCAATGGATACGAAATTAACTGTTTTGAAGTCCTGATCCGTAATTTCAATCAAATCCTTGGTGCATGGCGCTTCTCCGACCAGCATGCCTTTGGGATCATAGCTTTTCAGAATTTCATTCAAAGCCGTACACTGTTCATTTACCTCATCAGATGCAACCTTATATTCACTGCTCACCAGCATCAGCTCGTAATTCTCATTTATCAGCATTTCTGTGAGACTTTCCGGAATAAGCTCCCTTGGTATCTCGCTTCCCAGCATGGCATCCAGTCCAATCACTGACTTCACTCCCTCTACTGCTTTGATTTCTTTCGTCATCTCTGCAATTTCCTTCGGGTCCATCTGGCTGTCTACCAGCAGCATATGTGTAGAATTCATCTGAAATGTGTCATTCAGCTTTGTATTCGCCACAATACTGTCCAAATCTTTGGGAAGTGTCTCATCCAGATTATAGTACACCTTCGTATTTTGATTTCCATAGATGGCAGGAATCCAAATAATGACAAATAAAATCAGTATTAAAATATAATGCTTCGTCACAAATGCCGGAAGCTTAGAAAAATTTGGAAGGAGCGGCCGATGCCTTGTCTTCTCGATTCCCCTGTCAAAAATCAATATCATTGCGGGGAGTATGGTCACACAGGCAATTACTCCGAATATAACACCTTTTGCCATGACAATTCCAAGATCCAGTCCTAACGTAAAACTCATAAAACACAGAGCTATAAAACCAGCTACCGTGGTTATGGAGCTGCCCACGACTGAGGTAATCGTCGCTGCAATCGCCTCTGCCATTGCCTCATGCTTCATCTTCTTACTTTCAGCATCCGACAGCTTTTGAATGCCGCCTTCCTCTGTCCTGCCGTGCAGGCATTCCTGATAGCTGTGCCATAAAAAAATTGAATAATCCATGGTCACGCCAAGCTGAAGAACCGCACTCAGTGCCTTGGTAATATAAGAAATCTGGCCGAGAAAGATATTGGTTCCTAAATTATAGACAATCGCCATACCAATGCTCAAAAGAAAAAGGACCGGTATCAAAAAGGAATCCATGGTCAAAGCAAGCACCAACGAAGACAAAGCAACTGCAATGCAGACGTAAATCGGAGTCTCTCTGTCCGACAGGTTCTTCGTATCCGTCACCACCGCAGACATACCGCTGATAAAGCATTGCTTACCGGCCAATGAACGGAGTTCCTCAATTGCACCCATAGTTTCATCCGCAGACATCGTGGTGTCAAAAATAACCGCCATCAATGTACAGTCATCGGCAATAAACGCGTCCTTAATCTTATCCGGCAATAATTCTACAGGGATGGAAATATCTGCAAAGCTGTCATACCATATAATCTTTTCTACATGGTCTACGTTTTCCATCTTTGCCTTCAGGACTGACACATCCCTAAAATCCATCCCCTCCAGCACAACCATAGAAAACGCTCCGGTACCAAACTGCTCCACCAGAATATCCTGTCCCTTCATTGTTTCGATCTCACCGGGGAGATATGACAGGATGTCATAATTGACTCTTGTGTGGAAGTACCCAAATGCAGACGGAATCAAGAGCAAAAGACCAATGATAAAAATCATTATTCTTCCCTTTACCACTGCTTTCCCTAATTTCTTCACTTTCCTTCACCCTCACCTTCCTGTTGCAAAACATTTTATGACCAACAGTCATTTTTTATACATCAAACGTTATATAACAAAACTGACCGTTAGTCAATATGTATTTTACAATTTATAGAATTTTTATATTTTTTTACTGCCGAGAGAAAATTTTGAATATTGACTTATGGTCAGTTTCCATTATAATAAATAAGGAATATACACAGGGAGGGTTTCTTATGGGGAAAATGGAACTGAATAAAAAGAAAAAAAAAGACGCCCTGTTTCGTACGGCGTTTGAATTGTTCACAACCAAAGGCACTGCAAAGACCACCATCTCTGACATTGTAGAAAAGGCCGGGGTTGCCAAAGGTACCTTCTATCTCTATTTTAAAGATAAATATGACATTCGAAACAAGCTGGTTGCTCATAAAACAGGTGAGCTTTTTTATATGGCACACGAGGCTTTGAAAAAAACAAAGCTCACAGAATTTGAAGACCAGTTGAATTTTATCATTGACTATATTCTGGATATACTGGAGCAAAACCATTCTCTGCTGCTCTTTATTTCCAAGAATCTTGCCTGGGGTGTATTCCAGGGGGCTTTTGAAGAAAAAATGCCGGATGAAGATTATCATTTCTATGAATCCTATGGACAGCTTTTGGCAAAAAGCGGACGCACATACAAAAATCCGGAATTTATGCTGTTCACCATTATTGAGCTGGTGGGTTCTACCTGCTACAGTTGTATTTTATACGAGCAGCCGGTTCCCATGGCCCAATACAGACCTTATCTGCACAGGGCAACCAACGCAATTCTCCAGTGCTTCGCAGATGACACGCGCACATCATAGTGACCGCATACAAAAAGAGTACAACTTGAGCTGTACTCTTTTTCCTTCCATGCGGACTGTCTCAGACCGTCTTATATTTTTCCAAGCTTCCGTGCTTCCTGAAGCAATTTTTTGTTTTTGTGATTCATTGTCCCAAAGGAGTCCAGGCAGCAGACAACCTTTTTACAATTCCTCATTAGCTCCATTGCTTTTTGGAAACTCCTCTCACTGATCATTTCAAAGGGAACCTCTGTAATTACCTCTCCTGCCAGTGCTTTCGCCACCTGATAATCCATATCATTCTCATGAAGGACACCGGTTGCAAAAGGAATCCCCTTTCTCTGCAGACTGCGGTACACGGGAATTCCGCTGCCGTTTCCGGCGATCACAAACACCTGTGCCTGTCCCTTTGGCTTTTCCATTTCCAGGCATCCAAAATCCGCATTATAGCTGCCGCTTTCTATCTCATACAGCTCATGAATATACCGGGAAGTAAAAATTTCCTCCGGCGTCCCGTATTTTTGAATCTTATCGCCTTTGACGCAAATGATATAGTCCGATATTTTCTGTGCCAAATCCAATTCATGCAAAGACATGAGCACTGCAGTCTGTCTTTTCAGCACCATTTGCTTCAGGATTGCAAGCAGCTCCAGCTTATGCCGGATATCCAGAAAAGAAGTCGGCTCATCCAGGACGATCACCTCCGGCTCCTGGCAGATTGCCCTTGCAAGAAGAATTCTCTGCCGCTGTCCATCGCTGATTGCCAGAAAATCTCTATCGTATAAATCCAATGCATGAACCATTTCCATGGCCTCCCGCACCTTTTTTCTGTCCTCTTCTGTGAGAATTCCCAGGGTACCTGTATACGGATAGCGGCCGGTTGCTACAATGTCCCCACAGGTCATAAGCTCCGGACGGATGCGCTCTGTCATCACTACGGCAAGCTTCTGTGCCACTTCTCTGCCGGACATCCTATGCATCATTTCCCTGTCCAGATAAACTGCTCCGCCGACCAGCTTAAGCTGGCGGGTAATGCTTTTTAATATGGTAGATTTCCCCGCTCCGTTCGGCCCTATCAGCGTCAGGATTTCTCCTCTGTCCAGCTTGATTTCAATATCCTTGATCAGGGGAACCCCATTATATCCCACAGACATATGATCTGTATAAACAAAATAATTTTCCATTTAAACCATCCTCTGCTTCCGGATCATGATATAAATAACAACAGGCGCTCCAAAAATCGCCGTAACAGAACTGATACTAAGCTCCGTAGGAGAAAAAGCCGTCCTTGCGATCAGATCACAAAACAGGCAAAACACTGCTCCGCCCAAGAAACAGGCAGGTATTACCAGGATTGGTTTTGAAGTTTTCAGAAAATTCTTTACCAGATGAGGCACCGCAATTCCGACAAAAGAAATCGGTCCTGCAAACGCAGTTACGCATGCGGACAAAATACTGGAAAGCAGGATCAGCATCGCACGGAACAAACGGATATTGACACCCATATTCTGGGCGTAAGCTTCTCCAAGCTGATATGCACTGATTGGCTTTGACATAAAAAACGTAATCAAAACTGTTGCCGATACAACCGCCGCCATAACCGATACATTCTCCCAGGTTATACCGGAAAAACTTCCGAGAGACCAGTTATGGAGATTGACAATATTGGAATCATCTGCAAAAGTAATGACAAAATCTGTAATTGCGGAGCAGATATACCCTATCATAACACCGCTGATTACCAGCATGGACATCCTCTTTACTTTTCTGGAAATAATGAGAACGAAACCCATAGAGATCATTGCGCCCGCAAATGCAGCCAGTATCAAAACCGCCGAGCTGGCGGTTTTGGCTCTTCCCAGCAGCCAGATCATCACCAGGGATACCACCAGCTTGGCGCCGGATGAAATCCCCAGAACGAAAGGTCCTGCAATTGGATTGGAAAAAAACGTCTGCAAAAGAAAGCCGGATACAGACAGCGCACCACCCAGTATAATAACTGCCAGAATCCTCGGCAGACGAATTTCCCATATGATATTGTAGGAGGTTTCCCCTCCCTCATGCTTTGCAAGTATGCCGAAAATTTCCTTTATGGACAAATGTATACTTCCGGAATTGATATTCCATACGGCCAGCCCTGCAAGCAGCAAAACAAGTGCCGCAAAAGCCAACCGGTATCTGCGGTGAGATTTTCGTTCCATTATTGATTCCTCTTATGTTTCTTACTGAAGCCTGTGCATATATGTAAGCTCACCCGGCGTCTCCGTTTCCGTGAGCATCGTGTGAATGTCCTCAATCATAACGCCAAGCCCCGTAGTTTCCTGAAACAGATTCTTCTCTGTACACCAGACATTTCCATCCTGAACTGCCTTAAAGTCCTTCAAAAGCGGGCTTTTATCCAACAATTCATCCAAAGTCTGCAGTTCTCCATCTATCGTACTATTATAAATAATATAGTCGGCATCCTTTGCCCTTGCATAAAATTCTTCCATATCCATATTGACCGTAGACAAAGCATTGTCATCCTCGCCAAGATCATCAAAGATATACCTGCCGCCTGCCAGCTCAATCATTCTGGAAACATAATCATCTGACTTTCGGACATTGGCAGTTCCCATGGTATTGATATAGAAAAATGCCACTGTTTTTCCTGTCCCCTCCTGTGACAGAACTGCCTCCACCTTATCCGCCTGTTCTTGAAAAAGCTCCTCTGCCATCTCTTCCTTATCAAGAAGCGCGGCATACAGCTTTATCCACTCCGTTCTTCCCAGTGGGTGACTTTCGTAACTGGAACGCTCCACCAGTACCGGAATACCAAACTGCTCCAATTTTTCTTTTACCTCCGGCGTATGATAGATCATCGTCGATTCTATGGCAAGATCACAGCCCTTATCCAGAATCAGCTCATAATCCGGAGCACTGTATTTTCCGGCAAATGCAATACTGCCATCCTCAAGAGCCTCTTTGGCTGCTTCCATATACCAGCCGGACGCATCTGTTCCGGACAGGCTGATTCTGTCCAGACTGTCAAGAGCACAGAACAAATCCATAGCAGAGGTAGCCACCAGGTAAATATTCTTAAGAGGCTTGTGAATCACTGTAATATCCTCACCCGGATCCTCCGGAGCCTTTCCGTTTTCCGGCACAAGCAGAAAACGGCCGCTGTCCGCAACAGACACCAGCACGTATCCTTCTTCATAATAATCCACAGTAAACTGGTCTGCATACTGCAGTTCCATACTATGATCATAGGTCAGCCCCTTAAGCAGGACCGGCTCGTTTTCCGCGGCTTCCGCCGCCTGTACGGGGAACGCACGGAACAGCACAGAAGCCAGCATGACTGCCGCAGTCAATACGGCGCAACACTTCTTATTCATTACTTTTCCTTTTTCAATGTTGAAGAATCAAAAGTCAATGTGTAATCAATCTCATGGGGTGTGCTCATGGCAACTGTATCGGCAGTAACCGAAATCTTACAGTCAAAGGCGGTTACAGGAATCTCAAAAACAGAATTTCCTTCATCGTTTACCGGTTCATATTTTTCACCGTCTACAATCATATAATCGTAATTCGGACTGCTAAAGACAATCTCTGCAATTGCCTTCTGATCCTGAATTTTCACTACAGCGGGAGTTTCCACAGTTGCTTTGCCGGAGCCGCCCTCCAAAACAACCTCGGCCGTATAATTTCCATCTTCCAGATGCAAAGCTGCCGCAGCCGCCTCTCCACCGGATCCCGTCTCCGGCCGGGGATCCTTTACACTGACCTTATGATCGTACCATTTTCCTTTTTTTCCAAGAAGTGCAACCTCAAACTCCTCATCAATAGAGGGCACAGGAATATCAAACCCATAAACCTCTTCTTCCCATCCGTCGCTGTAAGTCACCTTGTCTGTTGTCGGTTCAAGAAGCTCCGCCCCTTCCTTCCGGGCATCTTCTGCGGTTCCCGCAAAAAGATTAAGGATACTCTTGGACACAAGGCTGACGTGAATGGTCATTTTGCCCTCTTCCACGGTCAGGATTCCACGGCCTTCATTGGCCTCGTTCACATGAAACATACTGCTGTCCGTATTAAATTCCGCACTGTAAATCCCATCCTCCAGTACACATTCCCCGGAACCAGTACCCGCCGTTTCGCTGTCTGGTGCTCCAGCAGCCGTTTCCTCTGTTTCTTCTGCCAGAACGGAATGATACCCGGCAAAAAATACGGATGTACTGATTGCTAATAAAGCCAGGGCTAAGAAACGCTTCATTTTCATTTTTTATTCTCCTTAATGACAACTGCCCGGAAATCGCCTAACGCCTTCCGGGCAGTCATATCTCTGAATGATCTTGTGAGCCTTATTCTGCTAAAGAATCGATAGCTGCCTTTGTATGGACAACATAAAGCTGTTTCACTGCATCGATTCTGCCAAGTCCGGCAATCTGAGTATCCACACTGTCAAAGCTTCCGGACGCTTCGAACATGCTCTTCCAGGAATCTTCTTCACTGCCGGCCATATCATTGTTTGCATGATCACCGGCAACTACCATAAGCGGACGGAGAATAACGTTCTTATAGCCTGCCTCTTTTACTTTGTCAATAACAGCTTCGCAGGCAGTATCTTCCGGTTCACCTTCTACGGTACCGATAAATACATTCTTGTATCCAAGTTCTTCCATCTGTGTCTGCATCTGGCTGTAGCTTACCTTCGCTGTGTGGGAAGTTCCATGTCCCAGAAATACAAATGCCGTACCATCCTCTTGTGCTGCATCAATGCTTTCATACTCTGCTCCTGCGACCGCTTCATCAGTAACAGCCTTTGCGACTGCTGCTTTATCTTCATTGACAACGCCTGCATCATCACCTACTTCGCCCAGAAGCGGCTCTGCAATGGCAACTGCCTCAAATTTGTCTTTGTACTCTTCGATCGCTTCCACCATTTCATCATACTCGGCACCATGCATTAAATGGGTAGGCTGTACAACCAGATTCTTAACACCGTTCTCTGCTGCACGATCCAATGCCTGCTGCATATTATCAATACATTCTCCATCCCTTGCCTGTACATGGTTGATAATAATCTGAGCAGTAAATGCTCTTCTTACAGCCCAATCCGGATATGCTTCTTTTAAGGAATCCTCAATTCCCTTAATATCTTCTACGCGGCTGTCATTATAAGAGGTACCAAAGCTTACTACCAGAAGCTCATTTTCACCGATTTCATCCCCATTAAGAGTATCATCCTTAGAGGCATCCCCCGTATCAAGGCCAAAGTAATCCGGACTTGCCTCTTCTCCCTCTACCAGTTCCTTCTGTGCATCTGTCAGGCTGTCCCAGGCTTCTTTTGCAGCCTTGCAGTCTTCATCAGTAGTATCCGTTCTTTCCTGAACATAAATTTTATCAATCAAAGCAGCTACGTTGTCTGCTGCCTCCTGATCTGCATCAGTACCTTCCTCTGCTGGCTCACCGGCTGTTTCTTCTGATGCTTCCTCAGCCTCTTCTGCCGCTTCCTCAGCAGGTTCTCCAACTACTGTTTCTTCCTCTGCCGCATACGCCGTTACAGTTCCCATCATCATAAGGGTACTTACGGAAAGACTCAGTGCCAATGCTTTTAATGCTTTGTTTTTCATGTATATCTCCTCCTTAACTTGTGAGAAATTAAAAATTAAATGTTTCTGATGTATCTTCAATTTCTGCATCAGCGATTTCGTAAGGTACGACAACATGAATGCAACAATGCCTATGAGATAAAAAATCCTCTCACCAAAAGGGCAAAAGGACCGAAATGGAAATAAACAGGTTTATGTTTTTCCTGATCGGTACAATCAATGACTCGTGATCTGGAACTCATGTTCCCGTACCAACAGCAGGCAGGTTTCCTGGCTTATAAATCTACATACAAAGTTACCTTCCCGGTTTCCCAGTGGCCTGCATTTCTGCTTCAACTTTGTACTCCTTAATTACAGTGACGAGATCGTACAGGATTTGCACCTGTTTCCCTTTTAACCGAATGGACATATGTTCTCTTCAGCACCTGTTGTTCTCTATTCAATTTTTTCTATCATATCACAATGTTAATAAAAATACAAGTTTTTTGCTCATATTCTTATATTTTATCAAATAACTATGCCTGGCACAGCAAGTATACGGAAACTGTTTTTATGGTTCATCCTTACACAGCGCCTGTCGTGCTAATACGGCCTCAAGCATATCTCCAAGAGCTACAAGATCGGCAGCCAGTGCAGCCAATTCTTTCTCGGAAAGACATTCCGCAAGCTTACAGGCGACTGAGGACAAAAAAAACAAGTTTGAGCAGCAATTCATTTGAGAAGGTCTCCCAGATTTTTTCTATATCATATGCGGAACACACATAGCTTGATATTTATAGGAAAAAGGAAGGCCGGGAACTCTTATGCACACACTTCAGGACTTATGACATAAAATATAGAGTAACATAATATTGGAATCAGAAAGGATATGTTCATGGAAAATTATCATCAGAACCGTCCGTGCAGCCGTCCTTACCATACTACCTGCGGTATGGCAAGACCTCATATGAATATGAATGAAAGAATGAACAATCGAAATGCTGAACGGAATGAATGTATGAGAGAAGACCGATGCGGATGCCATATGCCCGGCACTAACTCTTTAAACGCAGAAATGTACCGGCATATTGACCAAATGACGCCTGCCATGGCCTATGTGCCCTGCCAGAAATTCAACACTACCTTTGATCTCTGTTATGCGCTCAGTGTGGGAACCGTATTCCCTGAACTGTGCAAGCCATTCTGCGGAAAGAGAGGTGTCAGACGATGATGTATACGAATCAGTCCAGTGCCAGAGGACAGCTTCTCCAGGAAATCAATGAAACCAGTTTCGCAGTAGACGATATTCTTCTCTATCTGGATACTCATCCCTGCGATCAGGAAGCGCTTGCCTTCTATAAAGAGAATGTCACAAAACGCAGAAAGCTGATGTCCGAATATGCCCGGAACTACGGTCCTCTGACGATTGATGATGCCGCAGAGTCCTGTGGTGACACCTGGAAGTGGATGGAACAGCCATTCCCATGGGAAAAGGAAGGAGAGTGCAGATAACGTATGTGGAATTATGAAAAAAGATTGCAGTATCCTGTAAACATCAAAACTCCAAATGCAAAGCTGGCCCAGTTTATCATGAGTCAATATGGGGGACCGGATGGTGAGATCAGTGCCTCCCTGCGTTACCTTTCACAGCGCTTTATTATGCCGAACAGAATGTCTACTGCTGTACTGAATGATATCGGTACAGAAGAATCTGTACACAGAGGATAGACATAAAGAGGCTTTGCACCTTTAATCCCTCCGTTGCATATTTTAATAAAAAAGGAGTCTTTTATATGCCAGAGGATTTTGATAGCCTTTTCCGGGATAATCGCCGCAGACGCGACTGCCCTCCGTGTCCTCCATGCCGATGCGGCTGGGACCGCCGGGACGACCGCAGGGATGACAGACGCGACGACCGCAGGGATAACAGACGTGACGACCGCAGAGATGACAGGCGTGACGACCGCTGGACCTGGAGATGATATAGACAGGAGCTGCTTCGGCGGCTCCTTTATTAGAATAAATCCTTATATTTTTGAAAATCATTTTAAATTACACACATAATTTTCTCCGCTTCGGACATCCTAGCATTGAAAGGACGGTGTATTATGTCAGAAAAAAAGAACTCTTCCAAAAACGTTTATGACGATGGCAATATTCCGGAAATTGATCTTCCGAAGGACGCATGGATCACAGAACCTCTGCCGGAATCCACAAGGCCGAGAAAGGATGGACCCGGAGGTGACGGGGATGATCAATAATGAAGAGCTCCCCATCGGATTCACTATGGAACTTGCCCAGCATTCTGATGTTCTGAATCACTTTTCTCATTTATCGAAACAGGAACAGGAATCTGTGATCGAGGGTGCCCGCAGTATAAAATCGCATAACGAAATGCGCAATTACGTGGAGTCTCTCTTCAAGTAGTATACTCTTCGGATATCCGGCATTTAAATTGTAAACAGCACAGCTCGGAGATATCGGCAAAGCTCGGAGCTGTGTGAATTATTCATTTAATTTTCTCTCATAATATGATATCATCCTCTTATAAAATTTTACAAAAGAGGAAAATCATATGAAACTTGAAAGGCTCCGCACATTGCGCATAAAACACCATTTAACACAGGCGCATATCGCAAAAGTTCTCCATATTTCGCAGCGCTGTTACTCTTACTATGAAACCGGCGTAAGGAATATTCCTGTCGAAACACTGATGGAATTATGCGATTACTATCACGTGTCAATGGACTATATTGTCGGACGGACGAATTAAATTTTCCCGTCTGTTCTTTATTATTCTTAAGCATATATGCCGCCTCACTCCTGCATGGTTCAGCAGTGAGGCTTTCTTTGCATCTGCCTGTAACCATTTCAAGCCCTTTTCATATCATAAAAGGGGGAGGCGATATTATGGCAGTAATCAAAGAATTTACCATTGGAAAAGCCACCGTTGCCATCCATGACGATTTCTGCAAAACAAAGACTCCGGAACAGATACGGCAGACCATAGATAAAGTATCACAGAGAATCATGGACTACTACTATAATCACACAGCAGATAACCGTCCGGAATAACTCCGCCGTATTTTCCATAACTAAATTTCATATAAGGAACTGGTGATATAATGGAAAGATATTGTCTTTATCTCCGCAAATCCCGTGCAGACTGTGAAGCTGAGGCCCGGGGCGAGACTGAAACACTGGCACGTCACGAAAAAATTCTTATGGAGCTTGCGGAAAAATTGCATTTACATATCACTGCTGTTTACCGGGAAATCGTATCCGGGGAGACCATTTCCGCCCGGCCGGTTATGCAGCAGCTTCTCTCTGAAGTAGAAAAAAACATATGGAATGGAGTACTTGTCGTGGAAGTGGAGCGTCTTGCCCGCGGTGATACCATTGATCAGGGCATCGTTTCCAGAACATTTCAGTACTCAGGCACCAAAATTATCACTCCTGCCAAGACCTATGATCCAAATAACGAATTCGATGAGGAATATTTTGAGTTCGGTCTCTTTATGTCCAGACGAGAATATAAGACCATTAAACGGCGTCTGCACGCAGGAAGACTTTCATCTGTAAAGGAAGGAAAGTATGTGGGCAGCAAACCGCCGTATGGATATGCACGCATAAAACTCCCTCATGATAAGGGCTTCACCCTTTCTCCGATCCCGGAACAGGCACGTGTTGTCCAAATGATCTATGAATGGTACGTCAATGGCTTAAATGGGGATCGAATGGGGATTTCCAAAATCGTCCGGCAGCTTAATCTTCTTGGAATTCCGGCTCTCAATAAACCAACCTGGTCCCCCGGAACCGTAAGCGGTATCTTAACAAACCCTGTTTATACCGGAAAAGTAGCATGGAACCGCCGAAAAGCCGTAAAGCAGATTGCAGATGGGCAAGTAAGTATCACCCGGCCGCGTTCACCAGATTATCAGCTTTTTCAAGGTCTCCATCCACCGGTTGTTTCAAATGAATTATGGGAAAAAGCACAAACCATTCGCTCCCAAAATCCTTCCCGGCCGGTCAATACCCTCCGTACAGTCAGGAATCCTTTAGCAGGATTGGTCGTCTGCAGTCACTGCGGCAGAAAAATGATCCGGCGTCCTTATCAGAAAAACGAACAGCCAGCCATGCTTATCTGCCCCTATACAGACTGTCCCACCGTCAGCAGCCGCCTGGATCTGGTAGAACAAGCTATCCTCCATGGTCTGCAGGAGTTTTTAAAAAACTACAAAGCAAATCCTGATGCTGTCCTATCCAAATCAGATACACTTATCAAATCCCTGGAGGAGGTTGTACAGAAACACCAGAATGTTCTCAAAGCTCTGAGCTGCCAGAAAACCAGGCAATACGAACTGCTGGAGCAGGGAAATTATACCATGGACGTTTTTCTGGAGCGTTCCGAAGCTCTTGCCCAACAAATCGCCGCCTCCGCTGCCGCTCTTTCTGAAGCTGAGAAAAATCTGATGACTGAGCGGAACCGGTCGCATAATTCCCAAAACCAGATGCCGAAATACGGACATCTATTGTCCGGTTACTGGAATTGGGACGCAAAAACACGTAATGACGTGCTGAAGGAACTGCTTGAAAAGGTAATCTACACAAAACAAACAAAAAACAAACACAATGAAGGAAATACGCCTACTTTCGAATTGGAGTTATACCCCAAACTGCCCTAAGACATCTTCTGTTATGTCCAGCCTCTATGAACCGACGAACTGGCACACATGGAAATGATTTCCACGATCGTTCACCAGCTTACCCGCGACCTGTCCATGGAAGAAATCGAAAAATCCGGTCTGGGTCCTTACTATATAGATCATACCATCGGTATATGGCCGCAGGCTGCAGCAGGAATTCCCTTTAACTCTTGCGAATTCCAGTCGAAAGGGGATCCGATCACCGACTTATTTGAGAATATGGCTGCAGATGGTACGATTGTGTAAAGACAACATTGAGGTTTTAAAAGATAGTTCCCGATAATCTGGCATACTAGCTGCCAGATATGAGAACTTTAGAAATTCCAATGTATTTCAATAGGTACTTCCTTAGTTACAGGGTCTTTCTTACCAACTGATATATAATCAATCAGCTTTTCAACGGTTTCCCTGTCTAAGTGTTCAAGATTTGTATATTGCTCGATTAACTGTCGTCTGTTATCGCCAATTTGCATTTTTCTTTCGATAACGTCAAGCTGTTTCTGCGTATCAATTACCAGTTTTTCGAGCCTTTCTTTTTGTGTTGAGAAGTCTTTGGATAAATCCAAATAATCGAGTTCTGAAAGAATACCCTTTACCTTATCTAAATATAATTCACGGATTCCTTTTGTGTATTCTGCAATCTTTTTTTGATAAGCAGTAATTTCCAATTCCAGAGCTTCTTTTTTTTCTCGCAAGTCACTGTTGAATTGCACATTCTGTTCAAGCTCGTCTTTGTCAAGGTATTCTGAGGATAACTTATTCAGTTCATCAATCACTGCTTTCTCCAATTTGTCTACAGAAATGAAAGAGCCTATACAAGCGTCTTTTGATATATGGCGACAAGAACATTGTAAATAATGCTTGCCATGATTTTTTGATGAACGCATTGTATAACCGCAATTCATGCAACGAGCTTTTCTTGCAAACAAACCGATTGTTCCCACTATAAAAGGTTTTGCTTTTTGAGCGACCATAGCTTGAACTCTATCCCATAATTCACGTTCGATAATCGGCTCATGTGTACCCTCAACTCTGTACCATTGGTCTTTTGGTCTGGGTTTATTTTGCTTTGTTTTATAAGATACGCTGCCATATTTACCCTGTACCATATTCCCAATATACATTTCATTTACTAACATATCAGAAATATTAAAGTATTTCCATAAGGTGTTATTTTTCGTTTTCGGTTGTTTGTAACGTAACCCATGAAGTCGTTTGTATTCCGTAGGATTCGGGATTCCTCTGTCATTCAGCATACGGGCAATGGCGGTTTTTCCATACCCTTGTGAAAACAGTGTAAAAACTTCTCTGACAACTTCCGCAGCTTCTTCATCAATAATCAAATGACCTTTTAAGTCTGGGTCTTTTTTGTAACCATATAGGGCAAAAGCACCAATATGGTGTCCGTTCTTTCTTCTGTCAGTGAGTACGCTTTTTATGTTTTCTGACATATCCTCTAAGTACCATTCATTCACCAGACCGTTAATCTGTCTTGATTTCTTATTTCCCTTATTGGCAGTATCCGCATTATCAACAATACTGATGAAGCGAATACCCCAAAGAGGGAAAAGACCGTGAATATATTTTTCCACTAACTCTAATTCTCTGGTAAATCTGGATTGCGTCTTGCAAAGGACAATATCAAATTTTCGATTCTTTGCGTCCTCCAACAACCTGTTAAATTCTGGTCGTCGTCTGTCAGAACCAGTATAATCATCATCACTGTATATGTTGTAGACTTCCCAACCATGCTCTAATGAGTATTGAAGTAACATTGACTTTTGATTCTGAATACTGTTGCTGTCGTCTGTTTCTGATTGTTTGTTTCTATCTTCCTCTGATAAGCGGCAATAAATCGCAACTCTTGATTTTGATTCCATCATGTTTCGTTCTCCTTTTCAGAGAAGACGAAACAAACTATCGCTACATGACATTATTATAACATCTTGTAGGATAGTTTGTCTATCATCTGGCAGGAGTTGCCTTTCCTTTATTTTTCTCATATTGATTTATTAACTCTATCCATTTCAGAGTAAATGCTTTTGTGAATGCCGCTTTATCATAATTCTTAAAAACATTCTTGCAAACTACCTTTATATCATTTGCCATTGAACCACCTCACTACAATATATTTACAAAGTATGCAAAAATGCTTGTACGTTATGAAAGAATTTGTCTATAAATAGAAAGCAATCAGATGGCTTTGGAAAGCTCCACTGGAATTTCACCATTCCCATTCTTATGGGTGAATCGCACCATGCGAGTGTATCATTATTCTGATATACGGGTCATGGCAGCAACTTTTCCAACAGTCGCTTACGGATCACTGGCGTGGTCGCTCGCTCTTATATCCCTCCTTTCATGGGTCATGGCGTTCCAGTCCGTCGGCTTACCGTATATCAAACGTATCTGATTACTTTATTCAGTTTTCAAAGAACACATTTCTAAACGGAGCTGGAATGAGGTAGTATTGCACTCCATATATTTTTGTTTATTTCACTCTGACTTCAAAACCTAGAATTGCTTTGATAAGGGCAGCTCTAATTCTGCCTTTTAGCTCCATATCGACCACAATATACATATTTCCATGTTCATCATAGAATGGACGTAAACTTGCTTTTGATATGTAAGCGTCATAGTGATTTAGTATTTTCTCTATTGCCACATTGTTGCCATCAGCAGCTAAACTGATTGTGGAGAATAGAGGACACTTTTTTGTAGACTTCATCATGTTATAATTCCTCCTCGTACATATCTCTAATGAGCTTTAGTGAACACATTCTGTTTCTATAAACAGAGTTTCTGGAAATATTCAGAATCTCTGCAATTTCTGCGTCAGGCAGTTCTAAAAAGTAGAACATCAATATAACATTGCGTCGTCTTTCACTTAATTTTTTGATTGCTTCACATAATTTCTCATCATAGACACGAACTTCTGTACCGAACACATCAAAAGAAGTAAATTCAATCGAGTATTCGTCCGTTACACCTAACTGGCATAATTCCAGCTCTGGTATTTCACAGAAAGATATTTCATGCTTTGAACGTCTGGCAAGTTCTTTTGTTATAGTTCTTGACGGTTCTGCCAATCGCCTTACGAACCAGACAGTCAAATTGAAGTCTTATAGCGTTCTCAAATGAAGAAGGTTTCATAATCTCACCTCCTTTCAAGTTGAAGTTGCCAAAGCGAAAAGGCTTTTTACCTCTTTCCGCACTAACACTCAACACGGAGGGAAGATTTGTAACCCAAACCAGATAAAAATTTAAAAATTTTTTTGAGTAGCAAAAAAGCACAAGGGCATATAAGAAATGCTGTTCTTGTGCTTTTAAAATTGTTCCTGTTATGTAATGTGAAAAACCACATTCAAGGGTATATTGTGCCGCTGTGAAAGCTAGGATTTTTTTGACAATAACGGATATATTGAAGATTGTCGATTATACAGGTCTTTCAATGCGGCTACCTCCCAAAGCCGCTAACCCAAAACCATTATGTTGTTTTTCTATTGATGGGAAAAGAAAAAGGCGGCTTTTCAACCGCCATCTGGAAAAAGGTGTTTTGTGACACGCAAAAACGGTACTGTTGATAGCGGTTTTTTTTATTTGCCGCTAGGCAGTACATTTTCATCTTTATACGCATAATAGGAACTGGCAAACCATACTATACGTTTTTCTATACCTGTTAGAAAATCAACAGGAACAGTAAAATGTAGTGAGGTGATTAAATATGCGTAAAAAAGAAGATAAGTATGATTTCAGAGCCTTTGGTCTTGCAATCAAAGAAGCTCGTAAAAAACAAGGTCTTACCCGTGAACAGGTGGGAGCAATGATTGAGATTGACCCACGCTATTTGACAAATATTGAGAATAAGGGGCAGCACCCAAGTTTACAAGTGTTTTATGACCTTGTTCATTTGTTAAATGTATCAGCAGACGCTTTTTTCCTACCTGCTTCTGATCTGGCGAAAAGCACCAGAAGAATACAGTTGGAAAGACAGCTTGATAACTTGTCTGATAAGGATTTAGTTATCATGGAAAGCGTTGCAGACGGAATCATTAAGTCTAAGGAAGTGGAGGACGACTAATCCTCCACTGTTCTTATTCAATAAAATAAGCCGATAATCTAAGAAAAATGGTCATTCTTAGTATTATCGGCTCTGCGTCTTAGCGTCTGGCGCTATAACAATTATTTGTTGTTGCCTTACATTGATTAGGCTTTCTTGTTTACATTTAGGGCAGAATAGAGGATAATTTATCAATTCTGTATCCTTTCGTATTTTTGTGCGTGTTTTATTTCTGCATATAGGGCAGTATATCCATTTTTTTGTTATCATTCGTTTCCACTCTAATATGCTATTTTATTGTAAACTCACATGCCAAATAATATGTGTCATAATCCCAATCTTTTGGAGATTCAAAATAAGAAACACTTATAATTATCCGATAATGCCCTGATGGGAGTTCACCATAAAACGAAGAAATATCATATGCTAACCTCAATCTTTCTGATGGTTTTATAATAACATCATCTTCATTGTTTTTTGACGGATCAGAAAGTTGAGTTAATTGATACCATACATCTGATTCTTCTGCTTCGATTTCAAAATAAGATTCTGAACAATGGTATTCTTTATCAGAGTTGTTTTCGATAAAAAATGTCGCATTCTCTAAGTTAAAATCCCATTTTTTATCTAACGTAATTTCAACATCTGATAAAGAATTGATTTCTTCTTCATTTTCATAAGGCGAAACCTCGTAATATTCTTTTAAATTTTGTGGAAATACATTTTCCTCATTTTGTGATGAATTGCACCCAGATAAAATGCTTACGACTATTACTAAAATTATGCAGATACATTTTTTCATTTTTAAAACCTCCTCGATAAATGTTCAGTCCAATTATATGAAGCAAATATCTATTTTTCATCAACATCTATGATTTTTATCCAAGCTGTAACACACGCTCCACCCTTATCATTATTCGCAATTTTCAATGTACCTCCATGCCTTTCACACAATATTTTACAAATATTTAATCCTAAACCCAAATGTTCAGTCGTAGTGTCTTGCGATGATTTGTAAAACGGTAATGTCACACGCTCTATATCACTATCCTTAAAACCGCAGCCATCATCAGAGACGGAAATCAATAAATATTGTTTTTTCATACTAATGTCAATATCTATCATTGAATTAGCATATCTAATACTATTAGATAATAAATTTTCATAAATCTGTACAACAATATCAAGATTGATAAATAGGTTTTCGTTATTATTACAGTTTGTCTTAATAGAGTATTTTATGTCCGTACAAAGCAGTTCTGTTGTATCTGACAAAGATTTTAATAGTAAGTTAAAGTTTATAGTCTCTTTTTTGATTTCTATATCTTCTAATCGGTATAGATTCATCATGGCATTAACGTATTTTTCAAGTCGTTCCACATTCTTACGCATTGTTGATAATTCATCAATTACCTCTTGCTGGGAAACTAATCCTTTTGGAATAAATGATAACAACATTGTAGTATGCCCTTTAAGTAGTGTTAAGGGAGTACGCAAATCATGCGAAAAAGCAGCATTTAATCGTCTTTGTTCAGCAAACTGTCGTATCATTTTTTGATTGTTTTGATATAAACAATTTTTCATTTTTTCAAATGCAAGACACAGCTTACCCATTTCGTCTTTATAGGGGTAATACAAAGTAAAGTCCAATTCTTTGTTTTCAATTTTGCTATAAGCATTAGTTAGTAACTTTATTGGTCTTGCCAATTTTCGTTTTATAAAAATAGTTACGCAAAGTATCATACTGAATGAAAGAATAACAGGAATAGTGGCAATATTTATCATTCCTAAAGTAGTATCTACAATCCTATCTTGTTTGGTAAAGTTTGGTGAGACCTCGATATAAGAAACATGATTTGGATAAACATATTCTTGTACCGGGCGTTCTTTTTGATAGTCTACAACAAAACTACATACTTTCTTTTGGCTCGCATTATATATTGTATACTCTGTCTGGTCATTATTGTATTTTGCTATAAATGAACCATTTTCAGGTATATCATATCTTGTTGTCATGTCCTCATATTTATAGTTAAGATTTATTCTATAATTATCAACAAGAGCAATGGCAGTAACACTTATAGTAATACCAACTACTAAAGAAATGAGTGCGTAAAGAATAAATGAAATTTTAATACTCCGGTTATCAATATAGTATACTAATTTTTTTCCCATTATTTTTTCCACTTATATCCGCACCCCCAAACAGTTTCTATATAAGGATTATCACTCATAGAAAGAAATTTTGTTCTTATCCGTCGTATATGTTCCGTAACAACAGAATTGTCACCACAACCATCTAGCCCCCATACTTTTTCATAGATTGTTTCACGGTCGAAAACAATACCTTTGTTTTGTGAAAGAAATTCAATTATATCAAATTCTTTCTTCGTAAAGTTTATTTCAGCATTTTTATAAAAAACCGTTCGTGATGAATAATCAATTACTATACTTTTATCGAACTGTACTATTGCAGACGAACTATGTCTTTTCTCTCTCCGCAAATGGGCAGCAACTCTAGCTTCTAATTCATCAATAGAGAAAGGCTTTACAACATAGTCGTCAGCACCGATAGCAAACCCCTTGATTTTATCACAGTCCTCAACACGAGCTGTTAAAAAAATAATAGGACAGGAAACATAATTTCTAATCGACTCACAAACTGTAAAGCCATTCATATCTGGCATATTTATATCCAACAGAATAATATCGGGGTTTTTAGTAATTGCATTTAATGCTTCTTTTCCGTTAATTGCTGTATACACTACATAACCAATCTTGTAAAAATATTGATTTAACATTGATACAATATCTTTTTCGTCGTCTACAATTAAAATACTCTGTGCCATAATTCGTTCCTCCTTAGTTAGTATATCTTATCATGGAAAAAACAATTTTTTAACAACTTTTATCTATTACATGGGTGTGACTATTAATTTGACATTTTTATATTGATTACAATGTTACATTTTCATATCCATTCAAACAATAACGCATTTTACCTGCTGCAATTATTATAATCCCTTAAATTAATTGTAACAACTTCAATAATCAGCTTACAAACTATACCTCGGTATGATTTGTAAGCCTTTCTTCATGCTATCCTACAACCTTCCAGTTACCGCCTGTCTTTTCCAGTACCAAATCAAACTGTGAAATCTGTGTTGCTTTCGTTCTCTGGTCGAGATACTTCACCGATACCGAAACTTTGACCTGTTCCCCATCTTTGATGAAGATAGGATTTACAAGCTCTGAAAACAGATATTCACAGTTTGCAGGTTCAAGCACATTGCCAGATACATAATAGGCAAGCTCTTTTTCCGTAGCGGTAGGGTACAGTTTAAAGAATGTTTCCAAAAACTCTGTCACTTCCTCCGTAGTGGCAGCGTCCACCGTTCCGTCAGATTCCTTTGTTTTTGGTTCATAGCCGGATTTTGTCGGTATGCTGCTGATGGTCGGATTTTGTGTGATAACCATGTTACCGTCACTATCTACATGAACCACTACCATGTAAGCGGAAGTGTAGCCGATTGACGTTTCACCCTCCGTTACCGCCTGATCTACAGAGTAGACAACGGTAAAGTCGTCTGTTCCAGCCTGTTCTATATCCCATATTTTTACGTCTGTAACCGCCACACTCGTGGGTATATCCTGTCTTACCGTATCGACATTCAAATCCTGCAAGCTCTTAGTCAGATAGTTGTTGATTGCCACAGTTCTTTTATCAATGGATTCCTGCGTGTTGCTCCATGAATAGTAGGACTTCGCAAATGCCTTGACAAAGTTTTCTATCCTGTTGGTATCGACAATACGCTGTTCAATGACTTCTTTTTCATGTACAGTGTGCATATCAATGGTGGTGAAATTCTTATACACCCCAAAGCTTACGCTTGCAATCAGCACCAGCCATAAGGCAATCACAGTTTTCTTGTGTGTGCCGACTTTCATCACAGGCACTTTCTTCTCTTTTTTCGGTTTTGATTCCTTGTCCTTTTTCTTAAATATCATAGTACCATTTCCTTTCTATTTTGGTTTTACCCGACCAGCACCAATCAAGTGTTTCTGCCAGTAGGGGCTTGTTAAATCTGCATATCCGATAGGGTCGCCAGCGTGATACATTCTGTTGTTTCCTGCATAGATTCCCACATGGGTGACATACGTTCCAGAGTTATAAGTAGAGTGAAAGAATACCAAATCACCAGCTTTCGCCTGTGACAGTGGTATGTGTTGCGTAACGTCATACTGTGCCTGTGCGGTACGAGGTAGACTGATACCAGCTTTCCCATAGCACCAAGACGTAAGACCCGAACAGTCAAAGCTGGTGTTTGGATTGCTGCCGCCAAAGACATACTTCCAGCCTTGATACTTCAATGCTTCTTTGAAGATTGCCTGTGCAGTAGCGTCACTGAAACTGGGAACAGCTAAATACTGGTTCACCAGACGGACATAGAACATATTTCCATATTTGTAACGCCAGCCACCATTTTCCTTAATGGAAATCTCGTTCTTATAGGTGACTTTGACACCGCCCGATTTATCTTTTGCGAAACTGACAGCTAATTCAAAGGTATAATTTTTTCCATGCTTCGCCACATAGTCAATGAAGCCGCCGCCATAGTTATAGGCTTGTACCACTGTATCAATGTCACACCCTTTCGCTTCTGCGGATTTTAAAAGCTCCGAGAAGTATTTACACCCCTGTTTGATGGATTCCTCTGTGGAAAGGGAATTAGGCGGCAACCCCATTGATTCTGACGACTGCATAACGTCCGTAGCTGTACCTCCAGATTCCACCTGCATGATGGCAAGCAGATAATTCACGTAGTCCGAAATTCCGTATTCTTTCGCATATTTTTCTACCGTCGGCTGATGTTTCAGCACTTCCTCTGACAGATTCAGTCCAGAAAAATCAAAGTGGGAAGTGCTGCTTTCTTCATCATCTGCGGTCACGATAAACAGGAACAGAAGCAGACTGATAATCACCGTGAAAATCCCACCGAACACAGCGAAGTGTCTTAGCTTCATTTCTTACCGCCTTTCCTGCTGGTCGTTTTCTTCACGGTTGATGGATTTGTGGTCTTTTTCTGTATGGTCTTTGTCTGCTTCTGGTGTTGCACGGTCTGACGGACAGATTGTTTCGTAGCTGCTGTTGAAGCCTGTTTTACAGTTGGAGAGGATTCTCTGACAACCTGCGTCCTCACGTTATCCTGCTGTTTCGTAACAGGCTCTTTCTTTACAGAGGATTGCTCCCTTGTAACAGCAGGACGTTCCTTGACCGTTTGCTCCTGCTTAGAAGCTGCCGCCTGTGGAGCTGTTTTTGCAGATACAGGCGTTGTCACTGGTCGCTCATGCACAGGAGCAGTTCCTTTTGTCACTGATCCTGTGCTTTCTTTCGCTTTATCCAGTTCCATACGTTTTTCCGCAACCGTCTGTCTGTGCTTATCCTGTTTCTCTGCACGACCCTGTTTTCTGGTCGCATTTTCCTCCACAATGCCACGCTTGAAGTCTGATACATTTTCCTGTATCTGGTTTACGCCGCTATGTACTGCATACTGTGCCTGTGTCGGCATATCCTTGACCTGTTGTCTAATGGATTTTGCCTTATCTTTCAAGCTGTCTTTACCATCAAGCACTGCACCGACTTTCGCACCAGCACGTTTCCCAAAAGTGGAAGTATCAGAAGCGGTGTCATGGTTTGGTCGTGTGTGAGTGTTTCCTTTTGCTGTATCAACCTTGCGGCTATTTGAAGCGACTACCGCACCAGCCACACCGCCAGCCGCAACCGTCCTGCCGATTTTACGTTCCAAGCGTCTTGCACTTCTGCCTAAGAACATATAAGGTCGCCGCATGATACGTCTGCCGACCTGCTGTGTATCGGAAGATTGCAGACTGAACATTGCCATCAAGTCACCGAGCTTGAAGTAAATTCCTGCAAAGGTGACTATCTGTAAAAAAGCCACCATAAAGAACGGATAACCGCTGGAAATGGAATAAAACATAGTGGATATGCTGAAAGCTGTCGTGATAATCAGCGTAATACCTGCCCTTAACATGATGGTATTGAACAGTTTTGTAAGTGCCTTTTTTGCCATGCCCTCATAGGTCGGTATCATGGATAAAATGAAACTGACAGGTAAAAACATGGCATAGATGACAAATAGCACCTGTGAGAAAATCATCATGCCGGTAAGCAGGAATACAAAGATTGAGATTCCGATATTGAAGATGAACAAAAATACCACCGTACCAAGTCTGCTCATGGTCTTAGTAACGCTTAGATTCGCATTGTCCTTATCCTCGATTTCTTCAACTACTATATCTTCTCTGTCGTCCGTATCTGGGCTTGCTTCTAACAGGCTTTCCACACGGTCAGAGCCGAGCTTGTCAATATCGGATTCCCCATACTGCAAGAGCAGCCAAGGTTGTTTCACCTGTATGGAAAACAGGCTGTCCCTTATCAAATCCACGCTGTCTTTTCCCTTGCTTCTGGAATCGGGCAGCACAATCTTTGTGCCAAGCGATAACGCCGAGCTACTTATATCGGCGGAAAAGTCATTGATTTTGCTGATATAGTTTGGAGCGTAGGCGATAAAGGACGCTGACAGGATAAAGACCACAAGGAAGTTGACGACTGCATGAACCGCCTTTGTCGTTTCCCTCTTGATAAGTCCTGTGTAGGCGATATAGATACCCATTACCAGAATGAGGATAAGCAGGAATCCCACATAGAACCCCTCACTGGAAAAGCCGCTGGAAGTGATACCAGCCAACGTCTGAATATTCTTTCCGATTGAGCTTGCGGTATCAGAGATAAAGTCCAGCCTGTAGGCTTCCTGTACCACATAGCCTGTCGCATTGGAAATATATAAGCTCACCGTCCAGACAAAGTTTGTGATAGCGTACAAGCCATACTGGATACTTTTCCCGATACCGTCTAACCAGTTCCAAGGCAGCCAATCCCAACTTGAATCCACATAAAAATCGAGCTGGTAGTTTTCCAATGGATATTTTGAATAGGCGTTAGCGTCACTTACCGTATTGTCAACCAGTCCAGCCGCATGAGCCACCGTGCCTGTAATGGATAGGAACACCAGAACACCGAGAATCACCAGAAAAGCGATACCGAAGAATCTTAGGATTTTTCGTTTACGCATAGGCTTCACCTCGATTCTTCCGTCTGTACGGGCGGTCTGGTATCAAAGGCATGGAACAAATCAGCGAATACAGGGTGTATCTGGATAACGCCCACTCGTCCATATAAATCTTGAAACAGGCATTGTCCGTTTTCCAAATCCCTAAGCCGCTTCTGGTTGCTTTCGTCCTCCTTATCCACACCGAAAAATTCAAGGGTATTCTTGATTTCTTTTATATCCGTACTCCGAAAGGCAAACTTCAAGCCGATATTGTTCTTCATCTTTTCGTCGTCCACATCACCAGAGTTTTGTGTGACAAAGTAAACAGCGGCGTTCATGGAACGACCAGCACGAATCAGCTTGTTAGAGAGTGCCTTTCCCTGTGCCACCTGTAAGAACGTCCACGCTTCATCCAAATCCACCATCTTGAAAATACTGCGGTCTGAATGGATAAAGTCTAAGGCAAAGGTACTGATGACGATAAGCATAGCCACAGACAATAATTCCATAGTTGTGTATTCCTCAAATTTTGTGTCCTTATCTGGCAATACAAGGTCTGCCACCTGTATGATGTTTAATTGTCGGTCTAAACTGATGGACTGCTTTACATCACCGTCCGAGAAAAGCAGGTGTGCGAAGTCATAGTCCGTCATGCTTTCGATATGGTCTGCGATATTCTCTGCCACTGATGAACCGTCTTTCCTTAATTCATCAATAACACGGAGTAGTCCTCGCTGCTTACTTTGTGTCACGGAACGGATTGCACGTCTAAGAACAGGGAACTTCTCACCGTCACGGGAAGAAATACCTGTAAGGAATGTTAAAATATCAATCGCAAGGCTTTCAGCGTCCTTTGTACGCTTCATAATCACATACGGGTCAAGTAGTCCTTTGTTTCTGTCCTCACTGGTGAGGTTGACTATCTTGATTTCATGTGCAATATCGAGTAGTGTTTCCTGCCAGTTGCCACGCTCTGATTTCGGGTCTACAATGACCGCTTTTCCACCAAACAGCACCGCATAATAGATGATAAGGTTGTTACAGAATGACTTACCGCCGCCGAGCGAACCGAGAAACGCTGCCGCAAGAGCATTAGTCACTGAACCTTTCACGCCCTGTGCCGCAAGGCTAGGCTTTAGGTACACATTTTTCCCTGTGTCAAGGTTGTAACCGATATAGATTCCGTCCGTTTCCCCAAGCTGCTGTGTCGCTCCGAATCCAAGACCAGCGAGAAAGTCAGAAGTCACATACTGGATATAGTCATTGATGTAACGCTGGCTTGATGGGATAAATTCACCATGTAAGCCGAGCATATCCCCGAATGGGCGTACCAGTTTGACGTTCAAATCGTCGTAGAAGTCTTTCACTTCATCACAGCGTCGCTTCAATTCGTCCAGAGAATCAGCCGCTACACGGATAACGTAGGACAGCTTATACATGGATTCTTTTGACTGGTCGAGATTCATTTCCAGTTCATTGACCGAATCCAGAGCTTCAATGACGTTATTTCCCGTTTCATTGTTGGATTCCCATGCATGGTTATCCAAGTCTTTCAATTCTTTTTTCTTGTTGCGGACTGTGGTTAAGGCTTTCTTATTCGTCACAATCTCTACATTCATGGAAGTGGAAACAGGGAACGTGAATTGCTGTTGCTGATAATAAAATATCTCACTTGATGGGAAGTCCAGCTCACCCACGATATTGTTAATCGTGAAGTAGGCAACATACGTTGTCTGATCTTCACGCTCCATCTTTAGGTATCGCTGGTTTTCCTCTATCATGCAGCGTGTCGGACGGATAAGGTCATATCGCTTTACCAGCGTTTCACGCTTTAGCTTCTTGACTGGCAAATCATAACTGTAATCACTGTACGCAACACCTGTGTTCCCATAGATATGTTCTAAGAGATAACCGAAGTCGTTCTTATCCAGCCTGCGGAACTGGAAACGTCTTGAGATTTTGCTTTCCAGCAGCTTCTCCATCTTCATAAAGCGGTTGATTTCATCATTGCTCATGGAAACGAAGTCGCCCATGAGCTTGTGATTGACCTCATAGATAAAATCGGTAAAACTCATAGCCGCTGATTTTTTCATTCCCTTTAGGCTGATTTCTTCCTCATTCACCAGTAGCTTGAAGCCAAGAAAAAAGCGGTAGTCAATCTGATTTTCCCCAATCATCTCAACCAACGCTTCGGTCTGTTCGTCTACCTTTTTACAGGCGATTTCTTTCAACCTGCCTGTAATTCCTTTTTTGGAACGCTCCTGTACTGCACGTAAGCTGTCCTCAGTGGCAATCTGTAAGGCATGGATTTTTCCGTCACGGTTCTGGGCGATAAGCTGACGGAAGTTGTCATGCACCATGTACTTTTCCTCTGGCGACAGGAACGAATAATTGTAAGGTGTCAGCTCATAGTAGGCGAAGCACTCACCGTCATGGTTGAGCACCAGATTGTTTTCAATATATTTAATCGGGAACATACATCACACTCCTAACTGCTGTAATAACGGGATTGAATTTTTCATGTTTCAGCTTGATGGCTTTTCCTGCATAGGTCACTTTTGGACGCAGGAAAAAAGAGATACAGGACTTTAAAAATCCAAAAGGCTTTTTTCCGTCAAAGGTTTTTTGCGACACGAACCATGTAAAAGCAACAGGGATTCCAAAGTATTTGAGGAACGCACCGTCAATCATGGAAAAGGGCGGCAGTTCCCCAAAGAGGATAACCACGAACAGCGAAACGACAAACCATGCCATCTGACTGAACGTGAGAGGGAACGGGAGCTGAAAGTCGTTGATTGCATAAATGACTTTCTCCACGCTCCATATGCTTGTATAGCTTTTGATTTTCTTCATTTTTCACAGCTCCTTTCTTTGAAGATTTTTCTTTAAATGGAAACAGCAGCCTATATTTCAAGGCTGCTGCATAAAAAATACCAGTTCATTGATAACTGGCAGATGATAAGATATTCAGTTGTAGTTACTAATACGGACATTCAAACACGCCATGATTGGTGACGACAAAACGCCCCTCTAAATCAAGGTCACGCCCGTATGCTTCATAATCTATGTAGCTTCTTATCCTGTCGGGGATTTCCCCAAGGCTTTGACATTCATCTATGAAGTAATAGGCAACGTCCGTCATATCGTCACAATCGGGATAATGGATAATATCGTCTGCGTGTTCGCACAATTCCTCTAAGCTACTGTAATAGCAAAGCAGCTCCGAAAGCTCGTCCTGTATATCCTCTGGTAAGTCCTCCACCATTTCACACAGGCGGTTGACTTCTTCAATCGGTGTGTATTCGTCAATCTCAAAGGGCAGCTCATAATCATGAATTGCGTATTCCTCGTACCTCTCATTCAAGCCGATACGTTCTGCCATTTCGTCATAATCGACAGGCGGTGTGAACCACGCACCCACAAGCTCACCCTCATTGTATTTTCCAAGATTGGCGATATAGATTCGCATTTCTTCTATACCACATCACCCCTTTACTGATAACGGAAAACGCCGCTCGTTGTAAAAAGGTATCTGTCGTCCATTTCCAGCTCGTTTCCGTAGGAATGGTAGTCGATATGCTTTTGTAGTTCGTGGGGAATCTCACCGAAAATATTTTCCTCACAGATAAGGTATTCTGCCAGTGCTGCACCATCACCCACATCATAGTAACGTATCTCGTCCTTGTGGTCGATAAAGTCCTCGAAACTGTCAAACCATTTCTGCTGAATGGCTTTCATTTCGTTACCGACAGGCGTACCGTCTATTTCCAGTACGAAACGACAAAGGGCGTTGATTTCCCATATCGGTGTGTCGGTGTTGATATGGAATGGCAGCTCATAGTCTGCAATCTCAATCTGTTCCTCGTTTTCTACGCCTAACTTTTCTCTAACTTCATCAAAGTTTATCGGGCAGTTGAACCAGTCGCCAGAGTAACCGTCGTCCTCGTCGTGGTAAGGCTTTGTATTGTTTAACAGGTAGATTCGCATTTCCTGCAAGGCTTATCACTTCCTTTCCTCATATCCAGTATTCCCATTATAACAGCATAATCTACGCCAAATACATAATGGGAAAATTTTTCTAACTGTTCTTTTGGATAATCAAGTGGTGGGTGCTGCTTGATGATTTCCCACACCGCACGTTTACGGTAAGGTAAATCAGAAATGTTGTCACAGCCGATTCGTTTTTTCATATCCTCAAAAATATCTGTTTTCATGTTGTCCTCCAATCTTAAGCTTTGCATAGAAAAAGCAGCTAACTCAAAAGAATTAACTGCTCCTTGCCTATGATAATTTGATGTCTATTTGTTTCAAGATTAAAGTAAGTTCTTTTCGCTTTTCTGGGTCTGGTGTTCTGACTAAAGTATATCCTTCTTGTTGTATTTTTCGTAATATATCAAATGTAATATCTGCTCTAGCATTTAATTTATATAAAGTATCATCAGTCATAGGAACTTTACGAAGATACCACCAGAAAGGTAAATCTAATTTACTTTTAGCATATTTTATGGTATTGACAAAGTATGTGTCCTCATTATAGTAATTAAAATGTGGTCTATCCTTTAAAAGATGTTTTTCCATATTTTCATAGAAATCATCTAAATGATTGTCAACTAAAATCTTTTCAAGTATTTGAGGAGGAATTTCACTCAAATACTCTGTTGTCATACCAGTATTCAAAATATTTAAAGGTGTATAATAATATTTCTTTTCAGCGGCAAGAACAATACTCAATACTACACTTTGATTATCAAATGCGTCAAAATAGACATTGACATTAACATTGTTATATTGATAGTAGAATTTTAAGCAAGTAGCCTTTGTTTTTTTAGGAATACTGTTATAAATGTCTACTAAATAGGCTTTTGTACTTTTTTTCATACAAAACACTCCTTTCAAATCCTACTTAAATTATACTACTTTTACACAATAAATACAATTTACGCCCCGATAATCTTATTGAATAACTGTAACAGTACGTCTTTTACACCAGCGGCATTGAACACCAAGCCGACAGCGATTAAGGCAATCACCAAGAATCCGATAAGTTTAGAAAACTCACGCTTGAATCCGAGATACACCCCGATAACAGCGATTGCCATAAGCACAAGGGATTGTGCGTTAGATAAAAACCAGTTGTATAAGTTCTGTCCGAAATTCATTATCTTTTTCTCCTTTCCATCATTTCAATTTCTCTGTCTGCGGCTTTTGCAGACTGCATAAGACACATAGTCACTACTCCGAATCCTGCCCCAAGTGAGAACAGGAAGAAGTCAAATAAGATATGCTTCATGTTGTCATTCCTCCTTGTTGATGATTTCCTCTGTGGAAGTCGTCTGCTGTTCAATCAGCTTTTTATGACGCTCGGTGAGCTTTGCATGGTCTAAAATGTCTTTGAGATAAGTCGTACCGTTGGTACTGTCTATCTGCTGTAAGACTTTCCATGTGGGAGCTACCTGTCTGCTTATCCAGTTCAGCGTCCTTGTGAGCGTGTACGGTTCTGGTTTGGTCGTCAGTTTCAAACGCCCACGATCAGAACCGATAAAGTACGCCCATTTCTCGTTGGTTTTCCATTCGCTGCGTCGCTTATCCACCTCCTTGTCAGCGAATCGCATATAGCGGTTGATAATATCAAAAGCGGTACGCTCTGCGTCATGGTAGGTCAGCAGGTCACGCACCGCATAATAGGCTCGCTCATTCTTTAGCCTTATTTCAAAACGGTTCTTGATTTTCGTATCTTCAATGGCTATGTCATACTTTGCGTACTGTTCATAGTCTTTTTCGTAAATACAGAAATAGACTTCCGATTTGAGCGAACCGATATATAATGTATTTCCCATACCGTATTTATCCTGTTCCATGCTTCTTACCAGCTCACCGCTTCGGTAGCTCTTGAAGCTGCGGAATACGGAAATACATTCCTCATGGTTGCATTTCTCTGTCAGCTCTGGAATGTCTAAGATTCCTGCCATATCGTTGATGGCAAGGTCAAGACGTTTCATCACACCTCCCTCTATCAGAGCGTCCATAAGAAAGTCATACCAGCTCCTATGCTGTGCCAAAAGGTAGCTTTCCATCTGTCGGCAGCCTTTCCCCTTCAGCTCTAGTAATGTGCCTTTTTCCTTATCGGGTGAAGCCAGCACGAACACATCACCCAAGACGTAATGTTCCGCATAGGAGTAGAAGCCAAAATCCTCATGTATCATCACATCAAGCCTTAATTTGAGAATATCCTCAACAACGTGTTTTACGTCCTGTGTGGGGAATCGGATTCTGACGTAATCCAAGACCATTTCCAGCGGATTTTCTGGATTCAGTTTATCCAGAGCGTCCATGAGTTTCACCTTGATTTCTTCCGTCAAGGCTACTTTTCCAGATTCAAGCCTGCTGATATATTCTCGGCTGACACCAGCCATGACCGCAAGCTGATTCTGGGAAACGCCGTACTGCGTCCGTTGTTCTTTGAGTTTGTTTATCCAGTCGGTGTCATTCAGTAAAAACCCCTCCAATCGAAAAAGGAATGTGACATTTACCGATTTTGTCACACTCCTTTGAATGTTTGAAAAGTCCATTGTTTTTAAGGACTTTCCGATATTTTTATGACTGTTTCCAGATAATTTGTGCCCCCCTGTTAGATACTGGGGGCGAATGGTTGGTGTGGCAAGCCACACCAAAACAGGCTAGTCCGTACCTGCGGCTTCCGCTTCGCACGCCGCCTGTCCGTCCTGCCTGTTTTGTGAGAGTATGTCTATTTCTCTTAGAAAATCGTGCCCTTTTGGTACAAGGGGAGTGTAAAACTCGGATATGACACTTGTTCCTGTATCGACGTAGCCACGTCCTTTGATCTGTTTCAGAAAAAAGTCCTTGTCTACCTCTCCGAACATCATGGAATAGCCAAGCTCTGACATACGCCCCAATGCGACACGGAAATTAAACTGGTCACGGATTCCGTCACCTAAATATTTTGCGTCTGGTCGCTGACAGGCGAGGATAAGAAAATAACCTGCCTGTCGTCCGAGCATGACTATCTGTTTGAGCTTATTTAGGACAGCGGCATTTTCCTTTGTCGTCAGCATTTCCATAAACGCCACATATTCATCAAAAATGAGAAAATGCGGAGCAAGACCGAGATAGGCATAGTTTTCACCTGTCTTGTAATTTTCCATGAGCTTCATAGCTTCACTTCTTGCCATCATACCGTCATAGAACCTGTCAATACAGGTAGTTATATCTTCCTTTTTGTAATAGACTTCTGGCATGACAGCGGATAAATCCGCAAGGTCGGCGTTCTTAGGGTCTAGCACATACATGACCGCATTGCACTTTAGCAAAGCCTCAATCATGGTAAGGATAAAATACGTCTTACCGCCGCCAGTGCCGCCAGCAATCAGCATATGGGGGAGCTTGTCATATTCCCACCAGATATTTTTCATCAGACGCAGGCTGCCATGTTCTGCCTGTACCTCGTCAATGGTGATACGGTTTGCAATCGTATCATAGAGCAGGACGTACTCTACATAGCTGTCCTTTAATTCTTTGGACACCAGCTCGCAGTATAAGCCTGTTTCCAGTTTCTTTTCCAAATGCAGGAGCTGGTCTTGATATTTCCCCAATGTAATTTCTGTGCGGATATGCAGCAGTCCGTGTTCCATGCGGTAATACATCTTAGGAAAGTAGATGATTTTCTCTTTCTTGCTGGTCGCTGACATATCCTTAAAGAATCCGCTGTCCTTTATGGTTTCCGATTCATACCACCCGTTTTCCAGAATCATCTTTGCCAGCTTTTGACGGTGAAAGAGCCGCTTTACCCTGTCATACTGAAATCTGCGGTATAGGAGGGCAGCCGCCCCACAGATAAGAAATGCCGCAATGACAGAAATTATCATGTAGGGCGTGACCGTCAGATGGACGTTGTCATCTTGCAGGAAATGAACCGATTTCCAGTCCGTTGCTGCGATTGTCTTTAGGTTTAGCAGCAAGACCACCGCAAGGAACAACAGGAGCAGCGAACCAGCCGAAAAACGAAAGACCAGCGATTTATCGCTCGCTCTGATACGGTTTCCACGCTTTTGAAAATGTGGCATATAAAATCCTCCTTTCCACGAAAAAAGCAGCAAATCTTGAAGATTTACTGCTTACATACTAAATAACCCTTTTTTTATTACCATAAACCAAATTTGGATATTGTTTTTCAAAGTCCAATATTTGCTTTTTCATTAGTTTGTCTAATTGTTCTCTATTGATTCCTATTAATATTAAGACGATATATCTATATAACCAGTCCATCTTTATTGCATAAAATGCGCTATACGTCCCTTTCAAAGTTTTCTTCAGTCTGCCATTTACATGAAATACCTTATTTCTGGTTTTGACAATATGGGCAACTAAACTTCTTTTCCTACGGTACTCGGTTATGAATATAGGCTTACCAAACTGCTCTAATATAGCCAATAGACAGCAGGCTAAAGTTTTCTTTCCCTTGATAGTAATACTATAAGTTTGGTTACAGTTAGAACATTGTACTTGTCGATTAGTATCTCTTTCCGGCTTAATAGTCATCAGCTTTTTCTTTTCTAATTGTTTTGCAAGTGCCTCATAACATTCTGCCAGCATTGAAATCCGTACATCAACGGGTAATCCATTTATGTTATTTGCATATAATACCATTTGGTTTATGATTCCTAATTTTTGCTCCTGCTTAAGCCATCTTAAAAAATATGTTTTATAAGAATTATCATCTAATTCAAGCGGAATTTTACGCAAATTTTTTTCATTTTGAAAATATCCCACTTCTATTTTACGAATAATATCTGTGATATTCTCATTATCAATTATACAACTTTGCAAAATATAAAAAGCACCATCAAATAAATATTCAAAGCGTCTAATTTCCCCTATCCAATGATAGAGTATTTTTAATTCGACAAAATCATTACATTTAATTTCTATATGCTTTTCATTATGCAAATAGACAATATTAATACTATACATTATGTGATTTCTCTGTAGTTTCAATGTTTTTTCACCAAAATATGAATGATACTCGTTTTTTTCAGTCCAAACCAAATGCTTATATTTATTATTTTTTATAGTCTCATATCCGCCTACCATTTTGTTGCCTCCAAATATAATCTTAATACTAATATTAAAGGAATAGATAAATTAAATCAACTTGCTAGAGTGTTTTTATAGCAGCACAAAAATCTCCTTTCCACGAAAAAAGCAGCAAACCTTGAAGATTTACTGCTTTTGATCGTTCTATTCAGTTATAAATGTCTGTCCGTATCTCTTGCACCGTACATCAAGCGGCGTACTTCCATCACATCATCAATGACTACATAATAAATCACATAGTTTCTTACATAAATTCGATAGTAGGGATAGTCACGCTTTTTTGCAGAGCGATACGGTTCAAAGGCAACAGGATTGTTCAATCTTTCCAAAATAGCAGTTTCTACATCATCAATCAGGCGTAAAGCTGCGTCCTCATTTTTCAAAACATTGGTAATGTAATTTGCTGTACTGATTAAATCCTGTTTAAAAAGTGGCAAATATCTAAGCTGATAGGATTTATTTTCCATGTACCGCACTCCTTACATGACTGAAAACTGTTTCATGGGAAAGTCTTTCTTCTGTTGCTGCTGCCTGTCTGTCAGCCTCGTCAAGTTTCATTTCAACGCTGTCCGTCAGACTGGCATATTCTTCCAGACTTAGTACGACCATTGCACCATACCCATTTTTTGTAAGATATACGGGACTTCCGCTGTTGACAATGGTTTCAATCTCTGGAAATTTATTTCTAAGGTCAGAAACAGGGCGAATTTGTATCATGTTCAAGCACTCCTTTCATACTATTTATTCTATCCTAATTTTATCAGAATATTATCATAAAGGCAATGCTTTTCAGATTTTCTAATTTCCTTTCTTCCCTTGCTGGTTATGGTTCTGCGGATTTCCTGTTGGTTGACCGTTCTTGTTCTTCAAAACAATATCGTCTGCCTTGATGTACCAGTCAACGTCTGCGCCTTGAAAAGTAGCGGTTGCCACCGTATCAGCCACAGGATTGATGATTTCCACCTCTGCGTTATAGTCAAATTCCTTTAACGGAACAGTGGCAGGAATACTTACCTGTATCATACGTCCCTGTTCCTTACACTTCAAATCGTAGGTGCGTTCCTTGATTTCTTCAGAAACCGTACCGTCCTCATTCTGGATATGTACCTCACGACGCAGAGCCGAGAACTTCAATACGCCGAATGTTTTTTCCTTGTCAATGATGATTCCGTTTGCTAATCTCATAGATTCGATACCTCCTTATGCTTTCACCATGTCGTCTGCTGACAGGATATAGTTTGTGAAACCTCTTGTGCCGATTTTGTAACCCTCTGCGGTAATTTTGGGATTGATAAGTTTTACCCTTTCCTCTGATTCAAAGTTCTTCTCACCAGCAGACGCAGGCAGCACAACAATAATATCATCTGCTCTCTGCACGTCTGAATAAAGGTTAAAGCTACGGGAAACCACCGCCATGCGTCCGTTGATTCTGCGCTGTTCCACCTTATTCTCTCCTGCAAATTCTAAATGCCCGAATGTCTTTTCCATGTTAGGGATAACGTGTTTTAATTCCATAATATACCTCTTTTCTTTCTATATTTTATTGATAGTGTCATTCTGCTGTTGGGACAATATCTGTCTGCTTGTGGATTATCAAGGGCAGGCGTTGTGCATTGCACCCTTGACAATCCCCATTCAGAAAGATAAGCCATCATCAAGCAGAATTTAGCCAGATTGTCAGATATACGCTGACTTTTTTATGATGGGCGGTGAACGGGACGTTGCTTTCATCAGCCGATACCTCCCGTATTAGTCAGCTTTCTTTTTATAAAATCTTTTATAGGCTGCGAAGATAAGACCAGCACTGGAAATTCCAAGCATAGCCAACAGTGCGGTTAAAGGTGTATTGTCACCTGTTTTTGGAGAGCTGCCAGCTCTGCTAGGTGTTTCTGGCGTATCGGATTCCTCTGGTGTGACAGGGGATTCTGGTTGTTCCTTGACGGTCACGGTTTGTCCCTCGTCGTTAATGTCTTTATGTTCCGCTACCTTGATAGGCTCGTCTGGATTCGTCACGTCGTATAATTCTTCAAAAGTGACAAGCTCTTTGCCTGCAAGTTCGCTGGCATTGAAAGTAAATTCAATCTGAACCTCCATCTTGCTGTCCGTTGCGGTAAACGTAAGGTCATTTTCCACAGGCTTTCCATCAATCAATAGCTGTGCATTTTCAGATTTTATCATCTGCCAGCCTTTGAGCTGGTACTGTGTGCCTGTTTCCAGACCGTCCAAAGTGACAGTATCGACGATAGTTACCTCTTTGTCGGCATTGATGGTCTTTTCACCAGTCGCCTTGTCACTGGCAGTCGTGTGCATAGTGATGATACGCTCTGTGATTGTCACAGTCTGCCCCTCGTCCTCAATGTCCTTGTGTTCCGCTACCTTAATAGGTTCGTCTGGATTCGTCACGTCATATAATTCCTCAAAAGTGACAAGTTCCTTGCCTGCAAGCTCGCTGGCATTGAAAGTAAATTCAATCTGAACCTCCATCTTACTGTCTGTTGCGGTAAACGTAAGGTCATTTTCCACTGGTTTTCCATCAACAAGTAGCTGTGCATTTTCAGATTTTATCATCTGCCAGCCTTTAAGCTGGTACTTTGTACCTTTTTTCAGACCGTCTAAAGTAACGGTATCAACGATAGTCACACTTTTACCAGCGACGATTGATTTTTCACCTGTTGCTTTATCAGCAGCAGTTGTATGGATAGTGATTTCTGGTTCATATTCATCTGTCAGCGTACCTAAGTCAATCACGGTCTTATCTCTTGAAACCACCACATCAAAAGCAGGAATCAGCGTCATTCCCTTATTGGAATCACAGCGCAATTCCTCAATCGTATAGGTATCGTAAGGTAAAGCCCCTTTGCTGTCGTCTGGTGCGGAAGTGCCGAACCAGATACCGTCCTCGCTGGTCTTTCCCTCATTGGTATTCTGTGTATGGGAAACCCAGTCAGCAGAAGTTGAGAACTGACCGTTTGCGTCCGTCACGATAACATGACTTTCACCAGTCGTCTTGCTTGTGATCCTAAACGGAACATTCGCAAGACGCTTATGTGTGCCAGCAGCGATTTTCACGCCCTCAATGTCGCCACGCTTAATCTGGTTGTAAATGGAATGTTCTTCATCTGTTAAATCAACGATTTTCCCATTTTCTGTGATTTCAAATTCAACCGCTTTTGCACCGTCTGTCAAATATCCCTCTGGTGCGCTGGTTTCTTCTAAACGGTATTTTCCAAAAGGTAGGGTATCTGTATCAGTCGCAGCGATACCGTCAATCCCTGTATGGATTGTTTTTACGGTTTCGTTTTTCTTATACAGTTTGCCATCAACCAAGACAGCATTATCATTTAAGGAAATGATTGCAAAGGCAGTATCTTTTAAAATCGCTCCGCCCTGTGCTTTAGTATCTTTTGTTTCAAGGTCACGTTTCTGGATTTTCACACCGCCACGGATAACCTTGTCAGATACAAAATACTGGTTGCTGCCGCTTAATACTGCAAGCTCGCCATCTTCTGTAATCTGCGCCACATACAAGCCTTTTATCTGTTCTGAACTTCCAGCAGCCTGCATATATGCGCCCTCCAATAAGTAACCGTTTGGAGCAGACTTTTCTTCTACCGTAATAGTTCCTAGCGGCAGGCAGACTGTACCGTTTTGTGTATAGAAACTATCGCCAGATACTTTATAGGAATCAGCTAAACGGGTGATATAGTGGATTGAATTGTCGCTGCCTTTTTCCGCTTTGGTCTTTGTCGTCCATGTGCGTGTCGGCTCTTCTGGAAGATTATCTTTTGTATAATATCCGTCGTAATACTTCCAGACAAACTCTGCACCCTCCAAACTCGCATTACCCTGTGGGTCTGCTTTGGAAGTTTCCATATCAATCTTGAAAAGCTCAATCAAGGTAGCTGTGACTTTAGGTGTATCGCTCACTTTCAAGGTAGCTGTTTCACCAGCTTTGACCGTAAGAGTATACACGTTCTTATCTAACTGGAATCCTTTGGGAGCTTTGGTTTCTTTCACATAGTAAGTTGCAGCTTTTAGCTCCACAGTTTCAGTGCTGCCACTGTTATCTGTCGTAAGTGTGGCAAGCTGTTTTTTGCAGCTTTTATCAGCGTAGACACCATAAGTCGCACCAGCGATTGAATAGCAGTTGTTAGATTCTGTAATCCCCGTATTACTGGAAGATTTCTGAATCTTGCCATTTCCCACAGCCAGCTTTGCGTAAAACTGTCCTATATCCTGTCCTTCGCCAGTGTAGATATAACCGTAACAGTCATAGCGTCCTTTGTTTTCTTTGACAAAGGCTTTTGCTCCTGCGAACACTTCATCTTGTACCGCTTTGGGAATTTCATCATAGGCAGCTCGCACGTTATCGCAGCCCCAGCCTAAATGAACGCTCAATCTCTGCCAGACCACTAACTGTCTTAACAGGTAGGCGTGCTGACTGCTTATCCCTTTATGACTGTCTGTGTACTGCTTGACGTATTCAATGGATAAGGCAACATCAGATATCTGGTCGGCACTCATGCGTGTGCTTGCGTCAGCTCTGGTCTTATAGCCATTTTTGAAATTTGTGTTTATATCTATGCAGTAAGCGTCCTCGCCCTCGACGGTCATATGCCCCTCGTTGAATGTTGAGCCGATAGAACCATCATTCATTACCTTTTCAACGATTCCCACACGTTCCGCAGATTCCGTCCAATATTGCGTCTGTGCTGCATGAACCGCAGTAGTGGGTAATGCGGTAAAGACGGTTGCTAGGGCAAGGACACCCGTAAGCAATCGTTTTATAATCTTTATCATAATTTTCTGATTCTCCTTTCGATTTTAGGGTAAAAAAATAGACGCTCATTTCTGAACGTCTTAGTTGTTGAAACCATTGGAACTATGCAGGATAGTCTGTTTCATCTTCATTTCTTATGTTTTTGTTCTTATGCAATCGCAGCAAGAAAACGCCTGTCCCACACAAAACAGCGTGTTTTCAAGGGTTTTTAGCTATGTTGTTCTTACAAGGTCGCAGCAGAGCAGAAAGCCCGTTCCACATACGACAACATCCTCCGTGTAGTAAGGGATATTCCGGAGGTCGCAGATCCGATCAAATTCCTCCGCGCCAGAGAGGTCGTACACTTCCAGAGATTCGGTGAAGCAAAGAGCAGTTATACAAACATACGATTTAAGAAATGTGTATAGAAATTTCTGCTGACAGCAGCAATTCTCCATCCATACACAAAGGTTAGCGCTCGTTTAAATGTTCCATTTAATTTCTATTACATCCTCATCAATCTCTATCTTATCTATGAGAATATCGGCAACACGCTGCTTATCATCCAAACTTAAATCTTCCCATTTTTCAATAAAGTCTGTGATTTTGTCCAGTTTCTCAGAGGGCTGGCTGGTATTTGTCTGAACCAGCTTTTCCTGCAGAGAACGTTTTTCCTTATCCAATTCTTCAATACGCTGATTAATATAATTCATCAGCGTATCATTGGCTTCGGATACCTTTTCAAGCAGAGATTTTATTTCTTTCTCAATTTCGGCAATTCTGACTTTACTGGAATGTTCCATAGGTGCAGTGACCGTTTCCAGTTCATCGGAAAGATATTGAAATCCGGCGAGCTGTTTCTTCATCTCCTGCAATACATAGTCTTCAAACACATCCGCATAAATGGTGTGTCCTGCTCCTTTACATTTGATGGAATATCTGGCTCCTGAGCACTGGAAATACCGTCCGGCCCTCGTATTCGATTTCGTTACCGTATAGGCATAACCGCACTTTTTACATTTTACCTTCCCGTTCAGCCATGTCCGCTTGCCCTTACAGGTTCTTGCCGACTGCCTGTTTTTCATGATTTTCCATCTGCATTTCAGCCAGACAGAAGAATCAATAACCCCTTGGTGTGGGGCAATCACCACATCTCTGTCCACAAGGTCATACTGCTTCTTTTTTGTTTTGTCACCGTTAATCCCTTTATAAAGGAAAATACCGTTGGTGCCGATATAATCACTTGCCGGATTGATGATATTGGAGCCCTGGCTTTCAAAAAAATCATAAATATCCATATCTGCCTTCACATACACCGGATTCCGAATGATTTCACTGATTCTCGCCGTACACCATGCAGCGCCTCGTTTTTCCTTAAAGCCTCTGTTTAGCAGCTCCCGCATGACAGCACCCAGTGTCATATCCGGTTCGGAATATAATTCATAAATCAGTTTGATTACTTTTATTTCGTCCGGCTCCGGCTCGAATACAGACGTATGAATCCCGTTTATGATGGCATCCTTTAGCTGAAATCCATACGGCACACGGCCGCCCATATAATAACCCTTCTGGCTTTTGGTCGCATAGGCGTCAGTGATTCGCTTCTGAATGGTTTCCCGTTCCAACTGTGCAAATACAATCGAAATATTCAGCATGGCATTTCCAATCGGTGTGGAAGTGTCGAATCTCTCCGTAGAAGAAACAAATTCTACATGATATTCCTGAAAAATTTCCATCATATTTGAGAAATCCAGAATGGAACGGCTGATTCTGTCCAGCTTATAAACGATGACACGTTTAATCTTTCCTGCCCGAATATCCTCCAGCATCCGGGTAAATGCCGGACGATTGGTATTTTTTCCGCTAAAGCCTTTGTCAATGTACGTTTCATATTCAGCTCCACGGGTTTCGTATTTACAGAACTCAAGCTGATTTTCGATGGAGATACTGTCTTTTTTATCCAGTGACTGTCTTGCATACAGCGCATCGATTGGATACATAGCACATACCTCCCTTACCATGTGCAAGCAGTCACTCTCCATTTACGTTTCTGTATAACACAGATTTAGCCGATGAAAAGATGAATCTACACATATCGCTTAAATACAGTGTATAATTCTCTTCGCATTTCACGCTGAAGCTGATTTGTTTTGTCCGTGGCATACTGTGGATGTTTGCTGATTACACGAAAATGCATATTGTCAACATGAATCTCTTTTAATTCTTCTACTTTTTCTGCTATCCGGTTCATATTAAAATCCCCCATATATCCTATTTTTGCTACATTTTGTCCTATTCCTGAATCTGCAAGACCAGTCTGATTTTTCATTCAAGGTTCTGATCTCATTGACGGACGATTTTTCACGCCCCTCTTAACCAGTTTTCTGATTAACCCGCCGTTGATTGCCGAGCCACCCCAAGGAGTTGCACCTGTTAGATGTGAGTGCCATTATATGCTTATCGCTGATTTCGGTTCCTCTGATTGTCAAGCTACGAAAGCGGAATCCGCTTTTGGCAGGGACAGCATACCACACAATTTTCAACAACAGCACTTCTTGCAACCGGCTCAATTTGGCCGGAATAGACAGGATAAAAATTGCAGAAATACAATTATATTGATTGACGCAAGGCAGTTATGGGAATAAAATAGAATCAAGGCATTGGTTATGCTTTTATCGGGTAAAATAAATACGCAGCTTTTGAGCAGAATGATTGAACACAAATATTTTTTACCGCTGATGGATTATGCGGAAGCCTATTTTGAAAGTGCTCACAATGAAGGTTTTCTTAGCGGAAATGACATCATAAACATGGCAGTAACAGATATATCTGAATATGTCAAAGACCATCCCTCTGTGAAGACGAAGGGAGAAAGGACATCCGACATCTGAATGCTCAAAAAGTTACTGGTTCAGAAGCTGACCTGCAGAAACTAAATACCATGTTTATGCAGATTATGAAAGATGTAAAGAAACAATACGGCGAAGAAACATCCGACATTTCCAGACAAGAAATGCAGGAACAGATGCAGGCAATTCACAATGAAGCGTTAGCTGCCAATAAGCAGGGAGATTTGGATGCTCACAAAATGGCTGACATTACCTCTAAAATAGTGCAGCCGCTTGGGTTTGATGAAGAACAAATGCAGGCATTCAAAAATCTGATGATAGATATATTTCATGAGGAAACCGACAATGAAAATATTTCGGAAATAATGATGAATGGAACCGATAATGGATAATAGTTTTAATTGATGAATGAACAGCACAGAAAGGAGACATGGCAATGACAAAAACAGAAGCATGGAATTATGCAATCGGCTTAATTAAGGTGGATGGATTGGAGCCAACACCGGAATTTAAGGAATATATTGAAAAAGAAAAAAATGGTACGGCAACTATGGAGGATTTGAAGGTTTTTCTGGATAAAAAATATAAAGTGAAAGATACTGCCAATGCGTGATATATATCTTTATGATGATTGTCCTGTGCTCATCAATAAGCTGGGAATCAAAGAGCAAAAACTATTAGATGACGCAGAAGCCGATTATGTTTCTTATCGTTTAAGAGAACTGGCAATTCACCCGTTGACAGGGGATTACAGTTATCAGCATCTGCTGCAAATGCACTTTACCATATTTCAAGACTTATATGAATGGGCCGGAACGCAGCGGAAACTGAATATCTACAAAGAAGAACCTGTTTTAGGCGGTCTTTCTGTAGAATACTCTGACACCTTGGATATTGCCAGAGATGCACAACAAATCCTAGTGGAAATGACAGCTAAGAACTGGCAAAAAATGAATGTATCAGAAAAGGCATTAGAATTTACAGATTCCATGGCAAAATTATGGAAAGTCCACTGTTTCCGTGAAGGGAATACCAGAACAGTAATTACGTTTTGCTGTCAGTATGCCGATGAAAAAATCCAGCATATTGACCGGGAATTATTTGAGAAAAACAGCCAGTATATGCGGACGGCTCTTGTAGCCTACAACGCTGTTTTCAGCGACATGGGAGATTTGTCAAAGAAAGAATACCTGAGACGGATTGTAGCGGATGCATTTGGAAATTTGTGATTATGTTTTGTAAAAATGGTGTTATACTAAACAATAGATATAGGCGGGTGTTAAGAGCAAAGATCAAAATTGATAAAAACGAAGACCTTAAGAAAATCAGAAATATGGCGGGGAAAAGTGCATCTTACATGAGCGAATTTTTAAAGAATTATGGTAGCAACGACTGCTGTTATATGTGGCGTTGCAAAAGGTGTTGTTGTAGCAAAGGGTAAAATTGTAGAATACCAGCAAAAAAGTAAAAAAGACTATGCTTATTACTCTTATATTACAACATTTTTCTCAATATAAGGGGCTGTCGGTTAATCAATGTCAATAACTTAAGTTTACAGGTATTGATTTCAGCCTACAAAACCCAATGACCAAAAGTGTTTTTCTTGCTTTTGGTCATTTTTTTGCACGACAAATAAAACAGATGAAAAATCTGCTTTTTCCCATGCTATTTTATTTCAACCTATGTTATTCTGTATAAGAAGCTGGTCGCTGAGTTGGGGCTGACTTTTCGCGGAGCCTTTCGCCCTTCTCTGACCGGAAGAATATTCTTCCGAATGAAAACTTCCAAATCTGGTGGAGGTATTCTGTTTCTGAAATATTCTCGGCAAATGAAAACAGCTACCGTGAAGTTAATCTGGTAGGTATACTTTCTGTCTTTCTGCTGAATTACAGCTTTGGCTTCATTGGGAGAACGTCCAGACTGAATGACAGCATCGACATAGATTCGGTTCTTTAAATCACACAGTGCATTCACCGGAGCCATCGCAGGCAAGCAGGCGAAATCCCCGGTAAGTATCGAGTGACAAAAAAGAATTATTAAAAGAATGGAATAAGAAATCCATAGCCCCCGGCAATAATTTCCGGCGTTGTTGACAAAAGGCAGACACCGAAGCCATAAAATCCCTTCCAGGCTGTTTTACAAACAGGTGAGCTACGGATTCCATCTAGTGGCTTCGCCGCAAATTTTGTATGATTTGTCAAGCCTTTTTAATTATTACAAAAAAAGAGCAGGTCATACATTTATATAACCTACTCTTGAAGGGGCTCTTCTTAACTTATTGGCATTGATTTCCCGACAGCCCCTTTTATAGCTAAAATTTCTATCATTCCGTTGATCGAAAACCATATCATATTTTGCATTCGTTTTTCAAACGATTAAGTACATGTGTAATGGCAAACATTACTGTTTCGTAGTGCATATAATCAAGAATATTCTTATCCACCAAAATTTGTAAACTTGCGTTAAATTCTTCGTCAGATTCCCAAAAACGCAGAATCAACGGAAGGAAAGAAAACATATCCAACTCATAAGCAACGTCTCCTTTATCTGCTTTTCTTCCACAAAGCGTTTCACAGGCATAAGCCAGTTGATTGGCTTTTCCGTCAAAATATTCTCCAGCATTTTCAAAAAAATCTCCTTCCTTCGCTAAAGAGCCACCATAAATAGAGGAAAGGCTTCTTACATTTACCCATTCATTAGCAAGATGACAATTTTCTCTGGAATAGCAAAGCACATCATATATAGTCATAGTTTCATTGTAATCGGCCTTTTCTTCTGTATGAAAGGAATCATTTGACCAACTTACACTTCCTGTTATACGATTAATTCGATATATTCTTCCCACAAAAAAAATATAAAGATACATTTCGTCATGTTCCAAATCAAATTTTTGAATCATATCTTCCTGATTGTATTGTAAAAATCTAATTGCTATATTATTTTTCATTTTTTCGTAGTTAGACATCTTATTTTCTATACCTCATAACCCTTAATTTATCAAAATTATAACACAGCAAAGCGAAACTTGTATAGTGTGAACATTTGACTATCTTCTCTCTGTCCTATGATGTTTCCGGACATTTTCATTCCTGCTAATTTGTCTTTCCTGATTATACTGGTTACTCTTTTGTTTTCCAAACTCCAACCGTTCTTCCATGTTGGTGTATCCTTTGATATGCGCATCCCGGCATTTTTTGAATTTTTCGGAAAGCCCTCTGTTATCAAGCATGACAGACTTCAATTCCCAATCGTATTTCATTTGTTCTATATTGGATGAACTCTCTTTAAGACGATTATATTGATTGCGGATTTCATCATAAGAATCTGATAAAATATCATAATCCTTCGATAATCTATCAAACCTTCTTTTCAGACTATGGTATTTCTCCAGCAGGTTATCGTGCAATTCCCGCAAAGATGCCGTAGCTTTTTTGCCCGCTTCGGCAATCTTTTGAGGAAATGAGCGTTCTTGTTCATCCAATTTCTGCTGTACTTCAAGCGCCCAGTTTCTTTGAAATTGAGAATTCCTTTCTTCACATTTCAGCTCTTGCTTAACCTTGGCTAATTCCTTTTCTAATTTGGGGTAATCTCCAACGGGAACCACACGTTCCTGAGGATGATCTATATCTGCAATGCGCTGTTTCAGCAGTTCATTTTCCGCCTGCTTTGCCAGTGCAACAGATTGAGCTTTTTGAACAAGCGGCGTAATACGTTCTTGATATTCTTTCGCCGTTTCGCCCTTAATGACATATTGAAACTGCGTTAATGCTGCCGGAATCCTCCGGCGGCTGAAAGCAAAAAACGTGAGCAAAAATAAAGTCTGCGCTGCTTGTAAGTTACAGCGGACACAGCTTAATAATTACTGCAAAAACAAAGTATCCCGAATTGATCTGGCGATACTTGCCAGATTATGTGAATACCTTGATTGTATCCCCAATGATATATGGAAACTGAAATAGTGCCGCTGATGTTCCGGCACACTATTTTTTATGGCAAAATGTTAAAATGACAGGGCATTTTATCGGCTTCAAATGAACATCTTATTTCGCCCTAAATCATATTCATTTTATCATTTTTGTCACTATGGAGCATTTGGGACACTCCAAGCCATTCTTTAAAAAAGAATCAATGGCGTAGCATGCATCATTGTCTGGCATCAGTGTGATCGCCAGATATCCACAGACTACAATGTTCATTGCGATATTTTCATTGTCTGCCAGAAAGATGTATAAGTCTGCCGTCTTTTCACAAAAAAGCACCCTTTCGGATGCTGAATTTTGGGGAGCAGAGAGTGACGGCCTACACATAAAATTTGTTTGTTTATCGTTGTCCAAAGTATGCTTACATAACTACGTTTCGGTGAAGCCCTCAGAAGTATCCAGGAACAGCTTGATGCCAAAAACTTTTATGCTTTCAATCCCAGCTTTGATATGCCGTGTATGGAAACCTGCAAAGATTGTAAATAAATAATGTACACCAGAACTGCCAAATGTATAAAGGCATGAATCGTACAATCCGATTCATGCCTTTTTTAATTATATTCAGATACAGAATGCGGCATAAAGAGGAACAGTTTTTTTACCGTCCCCAAAGCATCATGTAAAAAACCAGGGGAATTTCACCGAATATCAGCACTGATCAACACAGAGATATTCCGAGTCCTTTTCTCTGGTAATGGAGAAAAGAATACCGGAAAACGGTGCTAAATCCAATGTAAGAGTTTTTCCTTTTTTCTGCCTCTTATCAAGTACGGTTTTTTTCCTGGCTTCCCCAGCGTACTCCTGCCAGTCTGTATTCAGCTCTATCTTCACTTTTCCATCCATCTCCAGATTTATCTCATAACCCTCCTGCAGCTTATCCGAAAAGTTAAAGACTGCCAGAAACTGCTTATCCAGACCTCTTCGAAGCATTGCATAGATACACCGTTCTTCCTGATGACAATCGGCCCAGCTAAAATTATCCGGATCGTAATCATTATGAAAGGCTTCATTTTCCATATAAATTCGATTCAGCTCTATCATATACCTGTGGAAAGCATCATGTCTGGGATATTTCAGCATATCCCAATCCTGTTCACGGCGTTCATCCCACTCACGGAGCTGCCCAAATTCATTCCCCATAAAATTCAGTTTTTTCCCGGGGTGAACCATCATATACAGATACATTGCTCTTCCCTGAGGAAATTTTGTCTCATAGTCTCCGTTCATTTTCTGCAGAATCGTCGCTTTTCCATGAACGACCTCATCGTGACAATACTCCAGAAGATATTTTTCGTTATAAAAATACATCATGGAAAAGGTCAGCTTATGATAATCCCTGGTACGATACTCAGGCGCACTTTGAAAATATTCCAGCGTATCATGCATAAATCCCAAATCCCATTTATAATCAAAGCCCAGGCCGCCGTACTCCACCGGCTTCGTCACTCCCGGAAATGAGGTAGAATCCTCCGCAATGAGTATTGCCGTAGGGTGGCGCTGTTTCAATCCCCGGTTCATCGTTTTCAGGAATTCCAACGTAGAGCCGTTGACCCCTCTGGCCTCATCTCCCTGCCAATAGATCAATCTGCTGACCGCATCCATGCGCAGACCATCAAAGTGAAATTCACTGAGCCAATAATTGGCTGCCGACTGCAGAAAACAGCGGATTTCACCTCTGGAATGCATGAAATTGCAGCTTCCCCATTCACTCTCTCCGACTGCTGCATTGGGATATTCATATAAACAGCTTCCATCAAATTCCTTCAGCCCATAGCTGTCTACTGCGAAATGTACCGGAACAAAATCCATGATTACGCCAATGCCAGACTGATGGCATTTGTCTACCAGCTCTTTTAATTCATCCGGAGTCCCATACCTGGATGTCGGCGCAAAAAAGCCGGTATTCTGATATCCCCAGGAGCCGTCAAAAGGATGCTCAGAAAGCGGCATCAGCTCGATATGCGTGTAATGATTCTCCTTGACATATGGAATCAGGATTTCTGCCAATTCTACATATGTATACCAGTCACTTTCTCCCTCTCCCTTTTTTTTCCAGGAACCGGCATGAATCTCATAAATATTTAAAGGCTCTCCGTAATCAGCAGTTCTCTCCTGCATCCACCCTGCATCCTGAAACTCATAAGAATCCAAATCGGTTAATATCGAGCAGTCTCCCGGACGTAATTCCATGCGAAAGCCATAGGGATCACAATGCTCCACCCTCCTGCCGTCGCCCGTATAAATACAATATTTGTACATCTGTCCGTATTCTGCCAGTACCGGCCGGGAGATGTAGACACCGCTTCCTCCATCCTGATATAGCGGAAACTCTTGCCAATTGCTGAATTCCCCCAGCACTGTCACACCTCTGGCTCCCGGCGCAAACACACGGAAGATAAAGCCATCCTTTTCCCTATGCGCTCCAAAATACCGATACATTTCAAATAAATGACCTGTATAAAATTCCTGCTGCATGATTTTTCCCCTTTCACCTTCATCTGTGCACCCTGTGAACTATCCATTGTCTTAAGCCAACGGACTTCCCTCTCAGCAGTTAAGTATTTCCATGCGTCAGTCAATCCGCCTGGTCAGCAGGAAATACAATTTCATTCTGCATGCGCACTTTATCCATGATCGCCATACTCATCACCGACAGCTTATGGTACTCTGCCAGATCTGTTCTTTCTTCCACTGCCCGGACAAATGCTCTGACCTCAAAGATCATATTGTTCCTGCAGTCCCTTACAGGCAAAACTTCTTTTGTACCATCATGATAATGGCAGATAATCTCACGGGGAGAGATCATATCTGAAATGGTCATGACACCTTCCTCACCCCGAATTTCACTGGGCATCATGCTGTTATATATTTTTGAATAGGAAACCTCTGCCAGCATCCCATCGTACTGTGCCAGAATTGTACCGGCCCCATCAATTCCTCCCCGGAGCTTTACACAGCCTGACCGTATCTCAGACGGCATTCCAAACAGATATACCAGAGGATGTACACAATATACGCCCATATCCATAAGCCCTCCGGCAGAGCACTCCCTGTCAAAGATATTCTGTTTCTGTCCGGAACGGAAGGCCGTATATTTACTGGAATATCTTCCATTCCACAATCTGGCGCCTCTGATTCTTCCGAGCTTATGAAGATTGTCCCTGACCACCTTCAGCCCCGGATCATAAACCGGACGTATTGCCTCCATAAAGACAACACCGTTTTTTTCTGCTGCCTTTAGCATTTTTGCCACTTCCCTGCTGTTGGAAGCCAGCGCCTTTTCACAGATCACATGCTTTCCTGCATTCATGAGCAGAAGCGCCTGAGAACAATGCATGAAATTGGGACTGGCAATATATACCCCATCAATTTCAGAATCCCTGGAAAGGGCTTCCAGACTGTCATATGCCTTTGCTGCTCCATGCTTCCCGGCAAATGCCTTTGCCTTTTCCATATTTCGGGAATATACCGCCTGCAGCCTGATTCCTTCGCATTCCTCTACTGCTCCCAGAAAGTTTTCTGTAACTTCGCTCGTACCTATTGTCGCTAATCGAACCATAACAATCACCTTTCGCCGGAATTTTCTTTTATTTTACCAGCAATCGCCCTTTTAGACAATCCCCTCTGTTCCCTGCAATGCAGAAATCAGAAATCCAATGCACAACAAGAATCAGAAATCAAATGGGTAATATAAGAAGAATCCCGCTGACCCCATGTAAAACCAAGCGGAGTACCTTCCTTTGAAACCAAAAAAGCAATGCTCCAACCCTTCGGAACATTGCCCTTTTTTATTCTTCCTGCCATCGGCTCCTCTTATTTCTGCAGATTTCATCCCACCGGCACTCCCTGCAGATTTCTGCCCGGCGGCCGGCAGAAAGAATCTGCTTCTGCACGATCTGTACAAAATCCGAAAAATTTATTTCCATGCCCTCTTTCAGATCACAGAGCTTCAGCACATCCCTGTCATATTCTGCCACCTGTGCCGCACTCTTACAGCACCCTGCTTCATTGTCAGGACATGCCGAACAGATTTCGTCTGCGGCAACTGTCAGAAAAACCGGAACATCTTTTTCAAAGAGTTCCAGCATTTCCTGCATATGAGCGGAAAACCCTTCACTATAGCCTTTTCCCTCGAAGTAAGCCAGACACATGCCGTGATGCGGGCGGAGCAAAACAGCTCCCGTGCTCTTACTGCACCACATGCTGACGAAGCCTTCGGGATACCGCAAATGCCGCTGCAATCTTAATCATATCCGGGATAATAAACGGAATTACACACCAGCCAAGAACCGTCGCAAGACCTACCGCACCGTTTTCGCTGCCGTAAACAATCATAAACCACACAGTTCCGAATAGATAGCAGGCAAGCAGGCCTGCGAACATAGAAACAACCTGCATCACCGGTTTTCTGCCAAACAGCCTCTCCATTCCCCACATCACCAGAGCAGAGAACAAAAATCCAACAATATAACCGCCGGTAGTACCAAGCAAAATGCCAATACCGCCTGAAAAGCCGGCAAATACCGGAACGCCGACTGCCCCTAAAAGAATGTAAACCAATACGGAAAGCGTTCCTCTTTTTCCTCCCAATACCCCAACTGCTACAAACACACCAAAGGTCTGTAAGGTAAAGGGTACGGTCATCGGAATAGAAATCCAGGAACAAATTGCCATAAGGACAGCAAATACGGCGATATATGCCATATCGTAGGTTTTGCTCCTTGATGCTGTAACTGTAGTCATAATAAGCTCCTCCTTCGTAAACCTTTTTTGTTTATTATGTTTACAATCTACCACAGGAGCCTTCTAATGTCAACTTGTTTTATTTATTAAGTTTACAATCATTCATAACTATCCCGATGCACATGAACATCCAACTGGTTATATGGTATCAAAATTCCCTGTGCATCAAATTCCTCTTTGATCCGCTGATTCAACCGCCATTTTGCAGTCCAGTACCTGTCCGTTGCCACCCAGACACGAAGCCCCATGATCACTGCACTTTCTGCCAGCTCATCCACAAAGACCAGCATTTCCTCGTTTGTATTTGCGTCCGGGTCTTCCTTCAGAAGCTTTTCCAGGATTTCTTTCGCTTTCTCTATGCTGGAGTCATATGAAATACCCACCTTGATCTCGAGCTTTCTGTTTTCCTTTGCCGTAACGTTAATGATCGTACTATTGGAGAGTGTTCCGTTTGGAATCACAATTTTTTTATTGTCAACGGAAAGCAGTGTTGTGTAACAGATTTCAATTTTATATACAGTTCCCTCACAGCCGTTCTGCTGTCCCTGTACAATATAATCCCCCACCAGGAAAGGCTTAAACAATAGAATCATGACTCCGCCCGCAACATTCGCAAGACCGCCCTGCAAGGCAAGACCTACCGTTACACCCGCAGTTCCAAGCAGGGCTGCCACTGAGGATTCCGTTACCCCAAGACTGACCGCTATATTAAAGATCAGCAGCGCATAAAGCACAATCCGCCCCAAAGAGCACGCAAACTGAATGACACCTTTGTCCACATTCGCCTTTTCCAGGGAACGGCTCATGATTTTCAATACCCATTTGATCAGCCTTCTGCCCACCAGAAATACAACAATTGCCAATACAACCTTAAGACAGAACCCGGTAACCGCAGGCATCTGCTCTTTCAGATACTGTTTGAAATTCAGGACACTGTATCCGATTTCCTTTACATTTTCCCCCACGCCTTCTATCCCAAGATTCTCGAGATTTGCATCTACTTTATCAACTGTTTCCGCAACCGTTTCCATAACTGCCCCCTTTCTGTCACCTTCCGGCATTGCTCAAACATCTTCTTTATTTTATCATAAAAAATATGCTTAGAAAAGCGAGCTTTATAAAGAATCTGTCTGTAAAGCGAACCTCTGTATATCATTCCGGAATTCTCTATGTAAAATCCCGAAATTCCATATTTAAAAAACAGGCGGAGAGTGCTATAATGATAACACTTATCTATTTATATCTTTTACATTTGGAGGAAATCATGCAGATCATCATTGTTGGATGCGGCAAAGTTGGCCGTACCCTTGCAGAACAATTGCAGGAAGAGGATATTGACCTAACGCTGATCGATACCTCATCAGAAAAGATTAACTATCTTACGGAAGACATCGATGCACTCGGTATTGTAGGCAACGGTGCCAGCATCAATACACTAATGGAGGCAGGCATCCAAAGCGCCGATATACTCATAGCAGTTACGGCTTCTGATGAGCTGAACCTTCTCTGCTGCCTGATAGCACAGAAAACAGGCCACTGCCACACCATTGCACGTGTCCGTAATCCTATTTACAGCAAAGAAATCGGATTTATTAAGGACCGGCTGGGAATCACCATGATCATCAATCCGGAACTTGCCGCAGCCCAGGAAATCTCCCGCCTGCTCCGATTCCCTTCCGCCATTAAAATTGACACCTTTGCGAGAGGGCGGGTAGAACTTCTGAAATTCAAGGTAATGCCGGAATTTGGACTGAATGGAATGTCCATCTCCCAAATCACCGACAAATTCCGCTGTGATATTCTTTTCTGCGCGATTGAAGGAAAAGGCACCGTATCTATTCCAGGCGGCAATCACATTGTCCAGGATGGCGATTTCGTTTCCCTGATTGCCTCACCGCAAAACGCCGCTTTATTTTTTAAAAAAATCGGCTTAAAAACCAATCAGGTCAGGAATACGATTCTGGTAGGAGGAGGAACTATTTCCTATTATTTGGCCCGCGCCCTCCTTGCCATGAAAATCAATGTAAAAATTATAGAAAAGAATAAGGAGCTCTGCGAAACGTTAAGCGATATGCTTCCGGACGCCACCATCATCAATGGAGACGGAACAGACCGTGCCCTTTTGATGGAGGAAGGACTCCCTAAGACAGAGTCCTTTGTCACATTGACAAACCTGGATGAAGAAAATATTTTTCTGTCCATGTTTGCCAAAACAGTTTCCAAGGCAAAACTGATAGCCAAGGTCAATCGCTTATACTACGACGATATTATTGACAGCCTTGACATCGGCAGCGTCATTTACCCGAAATATCTTACTGCGGATTCCATTCTCCAATATGTCCGCGCAGCCCAGAACAGTATCGGAAGCAATGTAGAAACTTTGTATCACATTCTGGATAACCAGGCCGAGGCTCTGGAATTTGCAATTCATGAGACTTCACCTGTGGTCGGCGTACCACTTTCTGAATTGGACCTGAAGAAAAATATCCTCGTCGGCTGTCTGCACCGCAATGGTACCGTCCGCATTCCAAGAGGACATGATACCATTCAGGTAGGTGATTCGGTAATCATTGTAACTACTAACAAGGGCCTTCGTGATATCCGGGACATTCTGGCAAAATAAGGAGACAGATTATGAATTATTCCATTATCCTTTTTATCATTGGATGGATTTTGAAATTCCAGGCTGTCTTTATGGTGCTTCCTGGTATTACTGCAGTTATTTACCAGGAAAGCTCCGGCTTTGCCTTTCTGATCAGCATGGCCGTCTGCCTTTTGATCGGAATTCCGCTTACTCTGAAAAAGCCCGGCAATAAGGTTTTTTACACAAAGGAAGGTTTCATTACCGTTGCTCTGAGTTGGATTGCGCTCAGTATTACAGGCGCACTTCCTTTTGTAATCAGCCGCTGTATTCCGCATCCGATTGACGCAATTTTTGAAACAGTATCCGGATTTACCACAACAGGAGCAAGTATCCTCTCTGATGTGGAAGCCCTGCCACACTGTATGCTTCTCTGGCGAAGCTTCACACACTGGATCGGAGGAATGGGCGTCCTGGTATTCCTTCTGTGTCTGCTTCCCCTGACAGGCGGCTACCACATGAGCCTCATGCGTGCGGAGAGCCCGGGACCTTCAGTCAGCAAGCTTGCTCCGAAAGTACAGTCCACAGCCAAAATCCTCTATGCAATTTATTTCGGGCTTACGATCACCGAAATAATATTCCTTTTGGCGGGAGGCATGCCTCTATTTGATACCATATGTACAGCTTTTGGTACTGCCGGAACCGGAGGCTTCGGTATTAAGAACAACAGCATAGGCGGATACAGCATTTATCTCCAGGCTGTTGTGACTGTCTTTATGATTTTATTCGGTGTCAATTTCAGCGTTTATTACCTGCTGCTTACCAGGAGGTTTGTACAGGCATTAAAGCTTGAAGAACTGCGGTATTACCTGGGCATTATCATACTGGCAGCCGCCGTGATCACCTTTAATATTAAGGATATGTTTTCCGGAATCGGTATGGCATTTCACCATGCAGCCTTCCAGGTTGCTACCATTATTACGACCACCGGCTTCGCCACTACGGACTTCAACCAATGGCCCGAGGTTTCCAGGATCATTTTAATCATGCTGATGTTTATCGGTGCATGTGCGGGAAGCACGGGCGGAGGCATCAAAGTATCCCGCTTCCTGATTTTGATCAAATCGCTGCGTAAGGAGCTGCATTTATATCTTCATCCCAATGCGGTCAAAAAGATCAAGATGGACGGCAAGACCATCGCCCATGAGGTTGTTCGCTCCACCAATATTTTTATGAGTGCATATATTCTGATTTTTGCAATCTCTGTTTTGATTGTGGGGATGAACAATTTTGATCTTACTACGAATTTTACGGCCGTAGCTGCCACCCTAAACAATATCGGCCCCGGCCTGGAGCTGGTGGGACCTACCGGAAACTTTGATATGTTCTCCTACGGTTCCAAGCTTGTCCTGATTTTTGATATGCTGGCCGGAAGGTTGGAAATTTTCCCTCTTCTTCTTTTGTTCGTGAGGGATTCCTGGAAAAAATTCTGAAGCATTACCTATCGCCCGGCGCACTTGCCGCGCCAATAGTGGTATACCTGATAAGGTATACCATAAGCCAGCAAACAGACAGGGGATTTCGTAATCGAAATCCCCTGAAGATTTTTGGGCGGCTTTTTCTGCCTAAATGCTTTTTACCTGCAGAAAACTCTCTGACAGGAAATATCCGAATAAAGCTCTCTTCCTGTTACATCCACAACCCGGAGCACCTCCGTAAACGCTGCGGCCTCCGGCAGCAGAGTCTCCAAAAGATTTTCTCCCTGCAACTGTTCTTCATGGAAGAGAACCCCTGCCTGCTCCTTAAAAAGAGCAATATAAAAAACCCCCGCTTCCACAAGATCCTGAAAAAAGTGGCTGCCATAGGACAATTCCGGCATCAGTCCTTCAGACTGATAGGAAATTTCACACATGGCAATCATGTTGCTGATTTCCGTAAAATGCACCGGAACGCCCAGCGAAGGCGTGGTGCTTCCCCAGCGTCCAGGTCCCATAAGAAGGACATGTTCCTCCTTTAGCAGTTGATTCAGCTTTCCGATATATCTTGCCACCTGATATTTATCCTGTTCCTGGCAGGCAAGATAATGATGAATATCCACAAAAACCACTTTATCGATCGGCACTCTCAGGTTTCCGCCCATGAAGTTTCCTTCTGAATAGAACAGACAGTCCTCCGTTGTTTCAAGCTTCGGAATTTCCACTGTTTTTCCAAGCCCTCTCGTCTGCAGCGGCCGGCATTGTACCAGATTAAAGAAAAATTCCTTTTCATTACGGTAATTCACCGTAAATTCCACATCCACCGGATAGTCATAGGCTTCTGACAAAAGATGCAGCATTTTTTTCATAACTGCCGGAAATTCCGTATCAGTCAGCATCCTGCGGAAATTCACTGTAAAAGGTATTGGAAGGTTGGTATAGCCCAGTTCCCTGAGGCGGTCTGCTTCCGCATAATCCAACGTCAGGAACAATGTTTTGCGTACCTTAATATCCTCTTTGATCAGATCACCGATTTCCCTGCTGCACCAGGTATTATTACGGAGGTCCAGTACATCTGCCTTATGCTGAGAATATTTTCTTTCATCCTGTGCTGCCAATAGAGGCAGACGTGACGGATCATCCAGCGCAACGATTTTTACATAATCCCCGCTCACCCGGTCCACAGCTCTTGTTCCAAGACCGAATACAAGACGCAGCATGCCCGCATCCATATCCATATTTTTATCCCACACATAAAGGTTGACGGAATTTCCCACGCCTGCTGCATGCGGGAAGAAATAATCACCGTAATAGTCACCGGAAACCCTCTGCACCAGAATTGCCATCTGCTCATCCTTCAGAGCAAGACCTCTCTGGCGTCTGTATTGCAAAGCATCCGGGTTCATGGTGCTGGCATAAACGCGCCGTACCGCATCCTCAAAGGCCCGGAGACGTTCTTGTGGCGTTCCCTGATTGACACAAAATACACTCTCGTATTTTCCGGCAAAGGCATTTCCGAAATTATCCTCCTGCAGGGAGCTGGAACGTACGATTACCGGAGACTGCCCGAAATATTCCAGCATATGAACAAATTCTTCCTCTATGATTTCCGGAAAGCTGCCGCAAAGCAGCTTTTCCCGGAACTGCTCTGCCATGGAAAAATAGCCGTCCACTGTCTTCTGCTGAACCCTCAGCTCCCACCAGCCGTTCTGTACAATATAGGTATAATACACGTCTGCACCGATAAAAAAGGAATCATCCGGTTCCAGATAACGCTGAATATCTGCCATTGCCCCGTCTGCATTTTTAATGATCTTGCGCGCCAGCAGCATACCAACACTTTTTCCGCCGATATATCCGGTACCAACCTCCCGGGAAACAATCTTCAAAAGATCCCCCAGCTCAAAATGCTTTCTGTACAGTTCCTGCATTCTGGTTTCACGCCCGATAAACAGGCTGATGAGCAGGTTTTTCATCTCCTCCTGCTCATCCTCAGATGCATGCAGAAGCTCCCTGGCATGCCCCATAGTCACATTCCAGTAATCCAGTCTTTTTTTGTCCCAGTCAAATCCGGAAAACAGCTCCGCTGCCTGAGCGCTGGAGGTAATGCTCACAAATTTGTCTCCTTCAATCCTATGCGGAAAAAACATGGTGGGAGAATAACGGCCATCTGCCTTCAGCGGATGAATATACATACTCCCCCTGATCATATACAGGTCAAACAGACACTGTGTTGTCTCACGGATTCTGGCAATGGTATCAAATACATGGCAATTCCGCATAATCGCAAAATACGCCACCGTATCCATAATGTACAGAAACGGACAGGTAACTTTAAAAAAGTTTCCGATCATCAGATCTGAATACCAGAATTTCAAAAGCTCAGTCAGGCAGTCGAATACATAAAACGCCTTCCGGCCCTCCCTCTCCGCGATCTGATGAATGGTCGTCGCAAACTGTTCGAAGCCCTGTGCAGCATCTACATAGTAAACCTGAATATCATCCGCCTCCTTAAGAACAGGCGCATGTCCGCCGAACCGAAAATACACGATCCTTCTATGGTCTTCCCGTGCCTTTTTGATATATGGCTTCACAACCTCCAGATAATCTTCCAGTTTATCAATCTGCCAAACTACATTATCACCCATACGAAGCATATCGATTGTCTTGTCAAATCCCGGCATACCGGTACTGACTTTTTCATGAAATTTCATTATCATCCCTCCCTTAAATCGCAGACAAGGACGCTCTGCTTCCCGCAAAACGTCCTTGTCTCTAATAAAATCATATTGCCCCGCTTATAAAAAGTCAAGTGATTTTCACATTTTTTTCAAATGGTCATCACAGAATATTCACATTTACCTATTATAGTATAGACCATAGAAAGCCATATGCTTTCTATTAAATATTTTTCTTTTTCATACGCGCCGGTACGAAAGTACCGGCCTCCTTCCATCTATCCCTGCTTTTCATAAATTCTTCAGCCACACCTCTGCAAGCTTTAACCACGATTGACATTCCTCCTGTATGCAGCAGCGTGCCTGACTTTCTGTCAGTTCATTAGCAAGAGAAAGCCCATGGCAGCCTTTTTCATATAGATGAAATTCTACCGGAATCTTATATCTGCACAATGCCTGTACCCACAGAAGGGAATTTTCCACCGGGACTGTCTCGTCAGCAAACGTATGCCACAGAAATGTCCTGGGTACCTGAGCTCCTACATGCTTTTCTACAGACATTCTCTCCTGCATTTCCAAACTCCACTGTGCCCCCAGTAAATTACGGAAGCTGGCCCCATGTATAAACGCTTTCTGTGCAGTAATCACCGGATAACCCAATAACAGACCATTCGGACGGAGCTGCTCTGCTTCTGCTCCCGTCTTTTCCAAAAGCCAGGACTGATTCCAGAAAACAGAGTAACTTGCTGCCAGATGTCCGCCCGCAGAAAAGCCCATAATTACAATTTTTTCCGAATCAACCTGCCACTCTTTTGCACTTTCCCGAATGATCCGTACTGCCCTTGCCGTTTCCAGAAGCGCTGTGGGAAACTCTGCCGGCTTCACAGAATAACGCAGCACTGCAGCGTGAAATCCCATTTTCATAATACTGACCGCGACAGCCTCTGCTTCCCGGTCCGAAGTCATCTCGTAGCCGCCTCCCGGGCAGATCAGGACAAAAGAACGCTTCTCAATGGGAATTTCCGGAGACGCTTCCCACAGATATGTTACAAGTCTTGCATATGGCTTTGAGCCTTCGGTCCGAATAGGAATTTGTTTATGTATCATCGCTTACCTTCCTTTCCTGTTTTCTCTATCTGCTGTCCATTATAAAGAAAGCAAGGAATTCTGGCAAGTCTCATTAGAAATTTCTTACTCCTTGTAAAAATTTTAGCAATACGATAAAGTATAATTGTAAAAAGCATAAAACATCCCGAAATGTCTTGATTTTCAAAATAGATATATTAAAATAGATAAGAAGAAAAGATAAAGGGACGATTCATTTATGAAAGAAGCAGAAATAAAAGAAATTGTGTCCCGCCAGAGAAACTATTTTTTCTCCGGGGCCACCCTGAATGTGGAGCATCGCATCCGCTCATTAAAAAAACTGCGGGCCTGTATCCTTGCCCATGAAACAGAAATCAGTGAAGCGCTCCAAAAGGATCTGGGTAAGAGCAGCCTGGAAAGCTATATGTGCGAAACAGGACTGGTTTTAAGTGAAATCAGCTATATGCTGAAGCATATCAAAAAATTCTCCAGAGAAAGAACCGTCCATACCCCGCTCGCACAGTTTCATTCCAGAAGCTATAAGAAACCCTCTCCTTATGGAGTTACGCTGATCATGAGCCCCTGGAACTATCCCTTCCTTCTGGCAGTGGAGCCGTTAGTAGATGCGCTTGCTGCGGGTAATACGGCAGTCGTGAAACCAAGTGCCTACTCCCCGCATACCAGCAAAATTATCAAATCTCTGATCAGGGAATGCTTTGATCCGCAGTATGTTGCTGTCATTACCGGAGGACGAACAGAAAACACCTGTCTGCTGAACGAACATTTTGACTATATTTTCTTTACGGGCAGCCAGTCAGTGGGTAAAGAGGTCATGAAACATGCTTCCGCATACCTGACGCCGGTGACCCTGGAGCTCGGCGGCAAAAGCCCCTGCATTGTAGACAAGACCGCTGACCTGAGGCTTGCCTCCAAACGGATCGTCTTCGGCAAATATTTGAACTGCGGGCAGACCTGTGTCGCACCTGATTATATTTTCTGCGATAAGGAAATCAAGAATGAGCTGATCGCAGAAATCAAAAAGCAGATCAAAAGACAGTTCGGCGGAAATCCTCTGGAAAATCCGGATTACGGCAAGATCATCAATCAAAAGCATTTTGACAGAATCTGCAGTCTGATTCAGTCAGAAAAGATTGTGCACGGGGGCAGAACAGACAGCTCCTCACTAAAAATCGAACCGACAGTCCTGGATCATGTAAGCTTTGAGGATGCAGTCATGCAGCAGGAAATTTTTGGACCGGTGCTTCCTGTGCTGACCTATGATACCCTGCAGGATGCCATTGCAAAAATCAATTCAATGGCACATCCCCTTGCCCTTTATCTCTTTACCAGCGACAGACAGACAGCCAGACAGTTTACCGCCCGCTGCGGCTTCGGCGGAGGATGCATTAACGATACCATCATTCATCTCGCCACAAGTGAAATGGGCTTCGGAGGATTTGGAGAAAGCGGCATGGGTTCCTATCATGGAAAGGATGGTTTTATGACCTTCTCTCACGATAAGAGTATCGTAGACAAAAAAACATGGCCGGACCTCCCCATGAGATACCAGCCATACAAAACCATTAATAACAAATGGATTCACTTTTTTCTGAAATAAAGAATACGGCACTTTTGGAAACAAAGAATACGAGTCCCCCTCTCATGGGGAACCCGTATTCTTTATTTCCTTACAAAAGTCCGTTTCATCCTTGCCTGAATCACTGGATTATCTTTGATCGCATCAATCAAAACTGCAATCAAAACTACTGCTCCCGTAACAATCGTCTCCCAATAAGAAGAAATACGAAGCAATGTGATACAGGTACTGATAACACTGCTCAGCACACCGCCGATGATCGTACCTACAACATTTCCGATTCCGCCTGCCATGGATGTACCGCCAAGCACTGCCGCCGTAATGGAATCCATTTGCCAGCTCTCACCGATACTTGCCTGAAAAGACGCAAGCTTGCTGGACATGAGAACGCCTGCAATAGCTGACAGTAGTCCGCTCAGGCAATATACCAGCATTTCAATACGCTCTGTCGGAACACCTACAATCTTAGCACAACTGCGGTTGCCGCCGATTGCATAAATATAACGGCCAAATTTTGTTCTTTTCAGCATGATCGTCAGAATGAGACAAATAAGCACCATAATGATAACGATATTCGGAAGAATCCCTCCTATCACGCCATTCGCCAGCTTTTCTGCCGCTTCCGGCATTCCCGTAATCGGCATACCCTTCGTGATAACATAAACAATACCCTTGTAAATCTGCATGGTAGCCAGTGTAACGATAAACGGTGTCATCTTAAAATATGCAATAAAAAAGCCGTTCACAGCACCCAAAAGGATTCCCAAAAGACTTGCGATAAGAATCGCTAAATATGGGTTCATTCCATAATTCACCATAAAGATCGCACCGAACATACCGCATACGGAACCAATCGTGGCAACAGAGAGGTCGATTCCTCCTGTCAGAAGTACGATGGTCTGTCCAAAGCCAACGATAATCACAAAGGATGCTGCTCTTGTTAAAGTACTGATATTATATGCCGTGAAAAAGTTTCCAGTAGTAGCATGTACAATGATGCCGACCAGAATTGTTACAAGCAATACCATTCCGGCTGTGGATTTAAAAAACTTTTTAACCTTATCCATTTTCCCTAAACCTCCCTACTGAAAAGCCACTTTCAAAACATCTTCCTGCGTGGTCAGTTCAACATCTGTAACATATCCGCTGATTCTCCCCCTGTGTACGACCATGATTCTGTCAGCCAGAGCCATAACCTCTTCCATTTCCGAAGAAATCACTACAACAGATACACCGCTGTCAGCCAGTTCACGTATCAATTGATGAATTTCACCTTTTGCATTGACATCAATGCCACGGGTCGGCTCGTCCAGAATCAGCATTTTAATTCCTTTTGCCATCCATCTCGCGACGATTACTTTCTGCTGGTTACCACCGGATAGATTTTTGATAAGAGTTTCCCGTGAAGCCGTTTTGATTTTAAAGGAATCAATGTACTTTTCCGTAATCTCCACAGCCTGCTTATAATCAATCAGACCATTCTTTTTGATCTTATCATAAGAAGGCAGCATCATATTTTCCATAACCGACATGTCCGGAGCGATCCCATCATGTCTGCGCTCCTCTGATACATAGCCCATTCCATAGCCAATTGCATCCATTGGAGTTTTAATGCTGACTTCTTTTCCTTCTATGAAAGTCTTACCGCCCGGCTCTTTTTGCGTTATGCCAAAAACACACTTAAAGATTTCCGTACGTCCGGCTCCTACAAGACCCGCAACGCACAGAATCTCACCCTTCCTTAGCTGGAAACTGACATCCTCAAATTCTCCGGGTCTTGTAAGGTTTGCCGCCTCATAAAACACCTCGTCCGACACGGAACGATTTACTCTGCTGGTAATCTGCACGTTTCTTCCAGCCATCTGATTGATCATTTCTTCTTTTGTAATTTCTGAAACCAGAACCTCTTTTACCAGACATCCATCCTTCATAATCGTTATCCGGTCCGCCTGTTCCATGACCTCATCCAGATGATGCGTAATAAAAACCACTGCCGTGCCGTTTTTCTTCAAATTCTGCATAGAAACAAAAAGACTTTCGGTTTCCCTGTTTGTCAACACAGCCGTAGGTTCGTCAAGAATCAGTACTTTGGGATCATATGCCAATGCTCTGGCTATGGATATCAACTGCTGGTAGGCAGCCGACATTTTTTTTACCGGCTGTGAAACATCAACAGACACATTCAGAAGCCCCAGAAGCCTCTCCGCTTCTGTTTTTGTCTTTTTCCAGCTAATGAGAGTTTTTTCGACAACCTCATTGCCCAGAAAAATGTTTTCTGCCACACTGGCTTCCGGAACAAGATTTAATTCCTGCGGAACCAGAACGATATTCTTTCCCATAGCTTCTCTTGGAGAGGAGAACCTGATTGGTTCTCCTTCCATAAATATTTCGCCGCTGTCCATCATGAACTGTCCTGTAAGAATATTCATTAATGTACTTTTTCCCGCTCCGTTTTCGCCAACCAGAGCATGAATTTCACCTTTTCTGAGCTTCAGAGCAGCGCCGTCGAGAGCTTTTGTTCCCGGGAAAATTTTTACAATGTCCCGCATTTCAATTAAAAGCTTCTCTGAATTATTCTGCATCTGCACTATCTCCATATAACATCTCAATATATTTATCTGCATCATCTGCATATACGGATGTAGAACCAACCGCTGTAGATTCTTCAACGGTTTCCCCGTCAATGGTCTTTACTGCGTTATAAATCAGCTTATATCCCATATCATAGCAGTTCTGAACCTGAGCAACATACAGGGTGCCATCTTTTAAATACTCCAGAGTACGCAGGTCATGATCCATACCGCCGATTACGATTTCACCAGATTTGCCCGCATCTTTTACCGCCTGACATGCACCTACAGGATTGGACATATTGTTGCAGAGGATTCCTCCCAGATTCGGATATGCCTGCAGCCAGGATTCCGTAATACTGATCGCTTTTTCTACAGCGTCATTATCTCTCTGCTCATCCACAATTTCAATATCCGGATATTCTGCGATTGTATCCTTAAAGCCCTGCAGACGTTCTTCGTGGGAAGCTGCTCCCATCGTCCCGGAAAGGATTGCGATCTGTCCCTTACCGCCCATCTGTTCGCAAACCGCTTTTGCCAGTGCACATCCGTCACCGTAATTATCTGTATTTCCTACAAAGAAGGTACGGTCGCAGCCTTCAACATCACTGCTTGCAAAGGTTGCTACAGGAACTCCGGCAGAAACTGCATCGTTAATTGCTTTGGCCGTAGATTCCGGCTGATTGACATCAACGGCGATCATATCATAGCCCTGTCCTACCGCTGTTTCAATAGAATTCACCTGGTCAACTGCATCCGGTTCTGCCGGTCCGTACCACTCGTAGTCAACAATAACGCCCCTATCGGCAAAATCTGCTACCGCTGCGTCAACGCCGCATTTAATCGCGTCATACCAGCTATGTATGTTTTTATATGTACAATAAACCTCATAACTGTCAGCTTTTGGCTCATAATCCGTATCAAAGCCTGTATCTGCCAGCTCAGTCTTTCCGGTTGCACTGTCTCCGGCCTTTGCATCAGCAAATACTGTTACCCCTCCGCACATTGTACATGCAAAAGCCGCTGCCATTAATAAAGATACTAATTTTTTTCTGAACATAATAAGTTCCTCCCTTATATATTATATTTTTTTATTACACCAAATTTATAAAATCATTTTACGGCCTACTGAAATTTCACAACCGCCTTGATCACTTCATCTTTATGATTCAGGCTGTAATCAATCGCTTCAATACAATCCGAAAAATCAAACTGATGAGAAACAATATCTTTTACGGGAATCAATCCGGAAGAAACCGCAGCAATCGCTTTTGGCCATAAGTTTCTGTAACGGTATACAGAATAGAGTGTTCCTTCCATTGCATTCAGCGTGGCAATATCCAGCTTCAGGATGGGTTCCGGTGAGACTCCTACCAGAGTTACCTTGCCTGCGCGTTTGATCAGTTTGCAGGACTGCAGTGTGGTAATTTGGTTTCCCGCACACTCATATACCTGATCCGCGCCGCCTCCCGGAAGCGTTTTGGCAAACTCCTCGATACTTTCCCGTTTGCTGTTAAATACCCTTGTTGCTCCCACTTCCAGAGCCTTTTCCAGACGCTTATCCATAACATCCGCCACATAAATTTCGCTGACGCCACGGGCCTTTAAGCTCATGATCGTGCAGAGGCCAATGCATCCGCTGCCCAGCACAATGGCTGTTTCACCAATTTTTGCATTTGAAAGCTCTGTTGCGTGCATACCTACTGCCAAAGGCTCAATCATAGCACCCTCCAGGGTATCCATGTTTTCCGGAAGCTTATAGCACATGCTCGCATCATGTACGCAGTATTCTGCATTTACCCCGTCCCTTTCTCCAGGAATCGCAAGCATCCGAATGTTCCTGCATAAATTGTAATTGCCTTTTCTGCAATCTTCACATTCTCCGCAGGGTACCGCCGGTTCAATAGAAACCTTATCGCCTACCTGAAAACCTTCCGCCCCTTCTCCGATTGCGGTTACCACACCTCCGGGCTCATGTCCAAGCGCCAAAGGACCGTCCAGCTTCCAGTTTGCAAGCTGTCCCTCCTGATAAAAATGAAGGTCCGAACCGCACACACCTACATATTCCAACCTGATCTGCAACTCGCCCTTTCCAGGCTGAGGAATGTCACGCTCTGCCCATTCCAGCTTCTTTTTGCCTGTCAATACACAGACTTTCATTTTACCTTTCATTTTTTCCCTCTTTTCTTATCCTTTATTCCCTGCGTACTCTGGTCAATGACTCATTTTCCCTGCAAGCGCCATTCCCACACATATCGGCAGACCATGTCCTAAAGACCCGCAATTCATTTCAATATCCGGAAGCTTATTATTCGGATGTCCGATAAATTTTGTACCAAATTTACTAAATTCTTCTCTGACATATTTAATGTCAAAAAATCCTTTTCCGGCTAAAACCGCATAATATGCCTCTACGGAATGACCCTTACTCATCACAAATTTATCTCTGTCAGGATCATCCATATTCTCCGGGCCGATATTCATCCGGTTGAAACAGAGCTCTGTAAGGACTTTCATAACACTCATATCTCCTCCGATATGTCCGGCCTTTTCCCCTGCAATCATATCAATTACATATTCTCTCAGCTCATATGCCAGAGCTTGTAAATTGATCATAAAATCCCCCTTTCTATGTCATTTAGCAATGCTTAATTTTAACAGAACATTTAGTTCCTTCGCTAAATCCACTATATCATTTTCTTATTTTTTTGTCAATTTTTTTAAATATTTTAATTAATTTTTTTATATTTTTCAGTACATATTTAGTGATATTTATTTGTCAATTTAGTTAATTATATATCAATATCACTCACAGACATAAAAAATGCCGTCTCACAGAAAATTCTCTGCAAAACGGCATTTCATTTCTCTTCATTCAATTTTTTCAGCATTGATTTTCTTCACGCTATCCCGTACAACCAATCTCGTTCCAATATCTACCTTCAAGGAATGCTCTCTCTTTGTTTTCATTTTTGACATCAGCAGATTTACGGCAGTTTCCGCAAAAGCATATTTCGGAACATTGAGCGTAGTCACACAGGGCAGCATCATCTGACAAATCGGCCGGTCATCAAACCCCATGACAGAAATGTCATCAGGCACTTTATATCCAAGCTCCTTTATTCCCTGAATCGCACTGCACGCAATAAAATCATTGTCTGCCAAAAAAGCCGTGGGAAACTCTTTTCGATTCCTCAGGTATCCTTTTACATCCCTGCGCACCCCGCTTTCAGAATAATCTACATCACAGATATTCAAGTCATTATATGGCAGCCCAAAATACTGCAGTAATTGCTTATAAGCCAAAAAGCGCTCATCAAAGCTGGTAATCCTGTCCTTGCAGCGGAAATATCCGATATTCCTGTGCCCCATATCATACAAATAATGCATCGCCTTGCTGATCCCCTGGAAATTATTGATTGCAACAGAATCAACGTCACTGTCCTGAAAAGAATTATCCAATACCATAAACGGCAGATTTGTGTCTATAAATACCTGCAGATCCCCGCGCCGCATTTCCACACCAAATATAATGAAGCCCTTGCAGTCCGCGGAACGAAGCTGCATTTCCTGTGCTTCCAAAGGGGTATTTTTATTCATGTATATAAAACTCAAATTATAGCCATACTCACTCAGGCTTTGATTCAGCCCCTCCAGAATATATGTAAAGAAGGGGGATTCATCGACTATTTTTCCTATTGATTTATAAATGACAAAACCAATATTCCCGCTATTCACCGGCGTGTCTTTTAATAAATACCCACAGTCCAGTTCCTTAATTTTTTCTATGATCTCCTGTCTTTTCTGTTCACCCACGCCCGGCTTATTATTCAGCACCAATGACACTGTTGCTGTAGATACGCCCAGCATTTTGGCTATATCCTTTGCCTTTAATGACATTGCAGCATCCCCTTTCGCAGCTTAATCATACTAAATTATCAAAAAAAAATCAATAAATTTTTGATACATCTTAGGTAATTGCGAAACAAGTTCGCAATTCTGATTCCAAAAAGGGAAAAATTGATGCTGGTCAATCTTATGTGCGGCTAATACAGGGAGCAACTGGGTTATTATTATTATCCCGATCCATATTAGAAATATTCTCTTAACAACCATGACGGCGTACAGCTCCATGCATGACAAAAGCTGTTTACCTGTGCATTGCCGTATGGAGATGCATTGGTGTCCTTCGGGTCAAAGGCTTCCCAGAACGTATCTGCCCCAAGCTCCAGCATGCCTCCCCAATAGGTACGCATCAGTTCCAGGGCTTTCTCCTTTTCTCCCACATGAAGCAGTGCTTCGATGACATGGTGATACGCATAAGGAGTCGTAACTTTGACTTTTGGATTTACATCCAGAAGGTGCAGCATCAGTTCTCTGCTCCTATCTTTGTCAAGCACATCCGCAAGCACCATCCACGCCTGGCTGGACCAGGAAACCTGACGGCCCTTTCCGCTTACAAAGAAGCCCTGCTCCTCATCCCAGAAATGAGAAACTGCATTTTTCAGGGCATCCGTAAGCAAGTGAGCAATGTGTTCCGCCGCTTCCGTCTCTCCAATCAGCTCTGCCAGAGCTTTGCCCTGACGCAGACAGTAAATCCACACTCCCTGCGCTGCCGCCTGGCGGTCCAGTCCCTCCTTCCAGTCAATAAAGGCAAGAAGAGAATTTTTTTCCGTATCCGGAATGCCCTCCTTCATATCCCGGAGCGCAAGAGTAATCTGACAATATGCAGTAGACCACAATTCCTTTACAATCTCCAAATCCTTCGTCTCCTGATAATAATCATAGAGAATCGAAACAAAGAACAGAGAATAATCAAACAGGAAGGTATCATCCACCTGCATCACAGGCTCCGTAAACAGACAAGCACCTACCTTTCCATCATCCCTGGTCAGTCCGGCAAACAAATACATACACCGCTTCACCAGATTCAGATTGCGGAAGGTCGCATAATTTGCTTTTGCCTGCAGGCGCAGATCACCGATCCAGAGACGGCGGTCACGCTTCGGACCATCCTCAAATACATGCTGCATACAATCCTGCAGGGTTTTCAGACTTACACGGTCTATTCTCTTAATATCTTCCGGAGCCCCCTCCAAAGGCTTTACAGAATCCATAGACACTGCGGATACGGCAGTCAATTCCGCATCCTCCACAACTACCTGGAATTTCTGTGAAGTATCTATTGCATAAATCTCCAGGAAACGGAACGCATAGCGTCTCGGCAGCCTCAATTCACAGGGAAGCACATCAATATGGATAAATTCCTCCTGAATCCAGCCTTTGCTGATCCAGCCCTCGTAGGCGGAGGAATCATCCAGAATTTCACCGGCAATCTCTGCAAACTTCAGGCGCAGGAATGCAGGCGCATCCTGCGGACTTCCTGCCGAATTCAGCTTCAATGCCACATAGCCTACATAATGATCCCCAAAATCCAGGCAAATGCTGTCATCCTTTTTCAAGCGTTTATTGGGCAATTCCTCCATGCTTTCCCGCTCTGCAATCACCCCGTTGCCCTTTTCATTTTTTTCTATCCGAACCAGAGATACGGGGCTTACTTTTGTTTCCAGCAAAGGAGCATCCAACTCCACTGCCTTTTTTACAAAGGCGTCCACGGTCCTGCGTTTCATATCCGGAATAATGCTTACCGCCGCTTCTCCCATTCTCCTACCTCCTTATGAAGGGCCTCTCCATTAGTCGCGATCACATCCCTGTACCAATAGAAGGATTTCTTTTTGTACCGGTTCAATGTACCGGTTCCATCGTCGTTCCGATCCACATAAATATATCCGTAGCGTTTCTTTAATTCTGCGGTAGAAGCACTCACTACGTCAATACATCCCCAGGAGGTGTAGCCCATGACCTCAACCCCATCTTTTATGGCCTCCTCTACCTGCAGAAGATGCTTCTGCAAATAAGAAATACGGTAATCGTCCTCTACGGTCATGCTTCCATCCGTGCCTTCTACCAGCAAATCCACTGCACCAAGACCGTTTTCTACAATAAACAGCGGCTTCTGATAGCGGTCCCAGTAATAATTCAGAACATAGCGAAGTCCCTGCGGATCAATCTGCCAGCCCCACTCGGAAGCTTCCAGATACGGATTCGGAATTCCGCCCATCAGATTGCCCTGACCCTTGATCTGTTTCGCTGCATCTGCCGTATCACAGATACTCATATAATAGCTGAAGGAGACAAAGTCCACCGTATTTTTCAGAATTTCCTCATCTCCCGGCTCAAACCGTATCTCTATCCCGTTCTCAAGGAAGAAGCGTTTCATATAGCCGGGATAATAGCCCCGCACATGAACATCTCCAAAGAAATCATTCATATGTACGCTTTCCATAACCTTGATCACATCGTCCGGCGCAGGAGTCAGCGGATACGTCGGCATACTCAGGATCATGCATCCCACTTTTGCCTCCGGCATCATCTCATGGGCAATCTTTGTCGCAAGGGCACTTGCCACCAATTCATGATGCACCGCCTGATATAAATCCTGCCTGGAAAGCTTTTCTTTTTCTGTATAAATACCACCGCTCAAAAACGGCTGATGCAATACGGAATTGATCTCATTGAAGGTCAGCCAATACTTTACCTTTTTGCCGTATCTGGCAAAAATAGTCCGGACATAATTCTCATAAAAACCGATCATTTTCCGATTGACCCAGCCATCATAGGTTTTAGACAAATGGAGCGGTGTTTCATAATGGGAAATGGTGACCAACGGTTCCATTCCATATTTCAGACACTCGTCAAACAGATCATCATAAAACTTAAGGCCCCTCTCATTGGGAAACTCTTCATCTCCATTCGGAAAAATTCGGCTCCATGCAATCGAAGTACGGAACACTTTAAAGCCCATTTCCGCAAACAGCTTCACATCTTCCTTATAACGGTGATAAAAGTCAATGCCCACAAGCTTCATATTATCAGATGTCGGCTCTTCTGTTCTCGGTCCCATAATCCCGTGAGGAGTGACATCCTGCGTGCTCAGGCCTTTTCCGTCCTCGTTATATGCTCCCTCACACTGGTTGGCGGCCACTGCGCCGCCCCAGAGAAATTCTTTTGGAAATGTCATCTTACGCCAGCTCTCCCTTCATTTTCATATAATGGTATAACGCGCCGATCAGATTGGCGTCATTGTAGTATTTACAGTTGGTAATACGCGGTTCCGGAATATACCGACTGATATTTCTGAGCGGAATCTTCTCCAGATATTCCTTCAGGCTCACTTCCAGATAATTAAAAAGCAGCGGCTGCTGGCTGATCCCCCCGCCAATAGCAATCATATCCAGATCCAGAAGAATATTCAGGTTATAGATCTGTACTGCCAGCGAATCTGTAAAATCCTTCAGTCCCTTCAGTACTTCCAAATCGCCGTTATTGGCTCTCCGGAAAATCTTCACTCCATCATAGCTGTGCCAGTCTTCCCCTGTGTGTGCCGCCACAAATCTGGCAAGTCCCTGCGCACCGCCTGACATCCCCCAGTATCCTTCCATTTCCGATGCCTGGTTTTCCTTCACACAAATATAGCTGTATTCCCCTGCGGAAAACCGGTTCCCCCTGTAAAGCATCCCATTCAGGATGATTCCTCCTGCAACACCGGAGCCAAGCACTACGACTGCAGCATTGGTGTAGCCCTTCAAACTGCCCTTCCAGTATTCTGCAAGGACTGCACATTTGCCGTCATTCTCCACAGTAACCGGAATCCCGTAACGGTCACTCAGCTCATCTGCCACACTCGTTCCGGCTAAGTATGGAAGATACCCTGCCGTCACACAATAGCCATTCCGGCTGTCCAGCATTCCCGGCATGCTGACTGCAATGCCCAAAATCTGATTTCTATATTGCTCTGCAATGTTATCCAGAACCTGATAGAAATCCTCTTTTGTATGCTCCTGATAAGAAGGAGTCCCAACCTTATCCTTCTCCAGAATGACCGCATTTTCATCCATCAGGGCATACTTTGTAAAGGTCCCCCCTGCATCAAATACAAGATAATTTTTCATTTTTCTGTCCTTTCACAGGCTTATCTGCCGCCTCCGTAATTAATGGCAAGCTTTGCAAAAAAATCTTCCAATGTCAATCTTGCATCCAGATATTTATATACCCTGATCTCCCGGTTATCCTGTCCGTGAATATAAGTCATATCCTCTGCAATTCTTGGTGCAGGCACCAAATCATAGCTGACCTTTTCCAGCTCCTCCATAAGCACGGCAATGGTTCCCTGGTCACCCAACCCCCAGATTTCCCCCTGCGGCCATGCCATTTCATATTTTGCGGCATAATGGTTGAACTCTACCATTTGCCTGAACAGATATTCACCGATTTTCCCGCATGGGCGTACCTTTAACTGCAGTTCCGCCAGAGACACCGCCATAACCTTATAGAGACTCACCGGAACCTGCCACAGCGGTACCTTTGATGCAAAGATCACATTCGCGGCATGAATATCCATCATCAGATTAAACTCAAAGCCTCCTTTTGGATAATCCCCGCCGCCGATCCAGATAACCGTCATACGCTCTGCGATCTCCGGCTTCATCAGAAGGGCGGAGGCAACATCTGTCACCGCCCCCTGGCAGGCAATATACAAAGGTCTTGGATCCTCCTTCATTGCCTCCCTGATAATGAACCTTGCTCCTTCAGAATCAATCGGTGTGCGCTCATCCGCGAGTCCCGCGGCAGCTCCCATAAGAACCGGATACTGGCCGGACAGCCCCATCAGCTCCACTACCTTCAAAATTTCGTCATAGCTTGCTTTTGCAGTACCCTCTTCTCCATACGTCTGCGGGTTTTTCCAGAAATGTCCCGCTATAAGTCCTTTTACCTCAAATCTCGGAGTCATCAGATGATGTGCAACCGCATACTGGTCATCTGCTTCATTTTTGCAATCCGTATGTACGATCACGCGCACCTTTTTATTTTCCGGAACTGTATATTCATAATTCCACATGTACAAGCCCTCCCGTTCTGCATCACAGCATTCTGCTTTTTTGTTTATGCCTGCTTTCCCGCTCTCCTTGCATCAATTTCTTTCTTAATCTGTGCATAGTTTTTATCCAGGTCATAGAAGAACATGACTACGCCTGACAGAAGATTGCATACGATCGGAACGCCGACAAATGCCAGAACAATCGCTCTGTTTGCAGATGCAGTCTGCACTGCTGCGGCACCGTCATAAGCACCCCAGGTAAGCAGCATACCGACAACGCCCGTTGCTGCAGCACTTGCCACTTTATTTACAAAACCGCTGACTGCTGTCTGAGTTCCCGCAAGGCTTTTTCCATTTTTCCATTCACCAAAATCTACGGTATCGGCCAGCATAGAGAAGAACATATTCTGGCGGAAGCCCATGCCGAAGCCCATAACTGCCATTCCCACATAAACCATGGACGCATTCGCACCTGCAAATGCAATTACTGCAAATCCAAGTGTCTGAATCAGACACCCCATAATACTGATGTTTCGTTTTGATATCTGTCTGTTTAGCTGTGCTGCCAGAAGCATGGAAACAATCGGTACAATGGTTGCGATCGTAACCGCTACGGAGGTTGCCATTTCATTGCCTACGATGTATTTGAAGTAATACGCAATAGAAGCAAACATTCCCAGATATCCTACGAAAAGGAAGAAGGTATATGCCAGCATCAGCATATAGGGCCTGTTATTTACCAGGAATTTCAAATCCCTGATGATGCTGGACTTCTGTACTTCCGGAGCCGGATTAATTTCACGGATGCTCGCTACACAGATCACCATGATGACCACGACAATGATGCCGAATACAATGTTCGTATTTCTGTATCCCACTGCCTGATCGCCGTGTCCAAGCTTTTCGATCAGCCACAAAGCCATGGAAGCCGAGGTCAGGGAACCAAGGTTGGAGAAAATGGTTCTGGATGTTACAATATTCGTACGCTCTACCGGATCAGAGCTTAAGGTCGGCAGAATAGAACCCATGGGGATATTTACCAGTGTATAACCGAAAGAGAAAATAATGTAAGTAACATATGCCCATGCAAGCTTTCCGCCCGCAGACCAGTCCGGAGTCGTAAATACAAGCACCATACCGATTGCCAGTACGGGTGCGCCCGCCAGCATCCACGGACGGTTACGTCCCATTTTCGTATTCGTACGGTCTACCAGTGTCCCGACCATATAGTCCGTACCTGCATCGATAAACTTTGTGATCAGGAACATAAATGCAGCAGAAGCTGCCGGAATACCTGCCACATCCGTATAGAAGATCAGCAGATAGGTATTTACCATAAGGTAAGCCAGGTTGCAGGCATAGTCGGAAATTCCGAAGCCGATTCTCTGACACCAGAGAAATTTTTTGCTGTAAGTGTTTGCCGTATGATTGTTCATAGTTTTTTCCTTTCTATCTGAATGTTTTTTGAGAAGATTCCTTTCGGGGCATCTACCCCGGTCCTCACTTCCGGCCGGTCCATGATTTCCTTTGCTGGTATAAATATAACGGCAAATCTCTTTTTTCTATATCAAAATCATCATGTTTTTATCGAAATCCTGACATGATTTTGTTTTCTGTCAAATATCCTCTAATCCCTTTTCTCCTGTTCGCTTTCAGAACGAAATTCTTTTTGTTTATACCAATCACGGTACTGCTTCGGTGTCATCTGCATATAACGCTTAAATACACTCCCAAAATGGCTCTGGGAATGAAAGCATACGTAATCACTGATTTCCGTCAGGCTTGCCTCCGAATATTTCAGAAGGTTTGCCGCCCTCTCTACCCGGAATTTCTGGATATAATCCTGTATACTCATTCCAGTATCTTCGTGAAAGACCCTTGACAAATGCCCCTGGCTGACGCCTATGGCTGCTGCCACGTCCTCAAGCCGGATTTTGTCATGATAGTTTTTGTGAATATAATCCTTACACTGCTCTGTGTAACTTGAGGAAGCTTTTCTCTCCCTGATCTCTGCTACCCGTCTGGTAAATTCATAAACAGCTTTTCTGTTGTATTCAATCAGTTCCTCTGTACGGACACACCGGTCGATCCTGTTGATAAACAGATCGCTGAGACGATAGGCTTCCGCCGGAGACATCCCGCCTGTGATTGCCTCCCTGGTAGCCATAGTCACGGAAACAATCGCAAGATTTTTCTGGTGATTCATCTCCTTACTGGAAAGCGTTCCGGCATTGCCCATCAGCGCATTCATTCTGTGTACGACATCCTCCGTATTTCCCTCCCGGATGCAATCCATCACATACCGCTCTTCACTGTAAGTGTGGTGATAGCTTTGCTCATCAATCCGCCTCATTTCCATAACCGCATTTTCTTTTTCGGCGGCGTCGGTGTTTTCCTCCACCAGTCCATTCGCCTGAAGCAATTCCTCCGTACTGCAGGAAATTCCTTCCAGCATTTCATACAAAAAGCCGGCAAACGTCAATATTTTCATCATAGCAATTTTCTGCGGACGCGTCTCGGATGCCGATGAAATTCCATAAGTTTTATAATACTGATGCATCTGATGATAATTCAATTCCTCCGTGCCTGCCGGTCCGGTAAAATAAAACCCATCTTTTGCCTTTACACAGACAAAATACAGATGGTATTCATCCTTAAACACCACCGGTACTTTCTGCTTCCTGCTTCTTTGCAGCAGCTTCTGCACGAACGCTTCTGCATGCACCAGAGGATTCCCTTCCTCCATAAAAGCTCCAAAGCTTTTGGGACGGTCCGTTTCATCATTCATATAAAAAATCGGCAGTCCCCACAAAAACTCCAGTTTTTTCAACAGCTCCGACATAACATCCCTCCTCCTGTTGCACAAATCAGTGCAAATATCTGATACCCTTATTTTACCGGATTATTATTTTCATGAAAAGAAAAAGATGTCCCATTATCAGAGACACCTTTTTCAGCAGTGACGTCACCGCTGCTTTGTCAGCACCAGGGATACCGCGTGTTTCCATCCGCAGTATTTTTCATCCCGCATTTCTTTACTCATGAGCGGCTCAAATTTTGTACGGCTCATTTTTGCAAATACTTCGTCCCGGTTATAAATTCCTTCTGCAATGCCTGCTGCATAGGCCGCCCCGATTCCAGACAATTCTTCCGCTGAGGGAACCTGTACGGTCACGTGAGCCATATCGCTCTGAAACTGCATCAGATAGCGGTTTCTGGTCGGACCGCCGTCCACCCGAAGTTCCCCTATCTGAATACCGGATTCTTCACTCATTGCCTCGATGATATCTGTGATCTGATAAGCAATACAGTCCAAACCTGCCCGGACAACCTCCGCTCGTTTGGTCGTCCTTGTCACGCCGCTGATGATCCCCGCCGCTTCGCTGTCCCAATAAGGCGCACCAAGCCCTGTAAACGCAGGTACCAGGTAAGTTCTGTCCTTTGGATTTGCCAAAAGCGCAAGCCCTTCCGTTTCTGCCGGAGAAGTGATCAGCTCCAGGTCATCCTTCAGCCAGGTAATGACTGCACCGGTATAGTTGATATTCCCCTCCAGAACGTAATTCACTTCACCGCCCAGCTTCCATGCAAGTGACGTTACCACACGTTTGCTGAACACCGGTTCCCTGCCAATATTCATCATGACAGAAGAACCTGTACCATAGGTTGTCTTAATCATGCCCTTTTCAATACAGCCCTGCCCGAACAATGCACCGTGTGAGTCTCCGAGTACGCCGCGGATAGAAATCGGCGCATCCAGATATCCCTCAAAGTCCGTATATCCATACTGTCCGTCAGAATCCGTCAATTCAGCCAGACAGGATACCGGAATTTTAAACAATCCGCAAACTTCCTCATCCCAGGCAAGGGCGGAGATGTTAAGCATCTGGGTACGGGAAGCATTGGAATAATCCGTACGAAATTCTTTCCCTCCGGTCAGCTTATAAACCAGCCAACTGTCAATGGTACCGCAGCAAAGCTCACCTTTCTCCGCCTTTTCCTGTGCCCCTTCCACATTCTGAAGCACCCATGCGATCTTCGCAGCGGAGAAATAGGGAGAAAGCTGAAGTCCTGTATGAGAGAGGATCATTTCACCTTGTCCCTCCGCCTCAATACCGGCACAGATTTGGGCACCGCGGGCACACTGCCAAACAACTGCATTGTATACAGGTTTTCCGGTTGTCCTCTCCCATACAAGGGCCGTTTCTCTCTGGTTGCTGATACCCAGCGTTACAATATCCTTTTTGTCAATTCCGGCTTTTTTCACCAAAATCCTGACAACGGAAACCGTATTGGCATAAATTTCCTCCGGATCATGCTCCACCCAGCCCCTCTCATCAATATACTGCTTATGAGGTACATCTGCACGACAGACCAGGGTTCCCTCTTCATCAAAAAGAAGTGCCTTCGTGCCTTGTGTGCTCTGATCAATTCCCAATACATATCTGCTCATATCATTTCACCAATTCTGCTGCTGTTTCTGCAATTCCTTTTGCATTGAGTCCATAGTAATCAAATACTTCTTTGGATGTCCCGGTGATTACCGGTGCATCCGGAAGTGTCAGATTTACAACCTTTTTCGGACATTCGCCTCCCACAACCTGGCTTACCATGGAACCAAGTCCTCCGAATGGTGCATGTTCCTCTACCGTCACCACTGCTTTGGCATTCTGAGCAGCTTTTATAATTGCATCTCTGTCTAAGGGTTTCACACAGTACATATCAATTACGGACGCACTGATTCCCTGCTCCTTCAAGACTGCCGCTGCATCCTTTGCCGGTTTTACCATTTCGCCGCAGGCAATAATTGCCACGTCCGTCCCCTCTGAGACAACGGTTGCCTTATCCATTTCAAACGGTACATTTCCTTCCTCATAGACCGGTTCCACTGCATTACGTCCTACACGGACGTATGCAGGCTTTTCGTCCTTCAGGAGAGCCTTTACCAGCTCTTTTGTCTGAAGGTGGTCACTGGGAATATAGACACGCATATTCGGAATTGCGGACATTGCCGCAATGTCCTGCGCAGAATGGTGACTCATCCCCAGGGCGCCATAGCTGACGCCGCCGCTGATACCGATCAGTTTTACATTCGTATTTGAGTAAGCAACATCAACCTTTGCCTGCTCATAGCTTCTGGTGGAAAGAAAACATGCCGGAGATACGGCGTACGCTTTTTTGCCGCATTTTGCAAGACCTGCTGCAATACTTACCAGGTTCTGCTCTGCAATCCCTGTTTCCACAAACTGCTCCGGATAGGTATCAGCAAAAGGAGTGAAGGAACCGCTTCCTCTGGAATCGCTGCAAAGAGCGACGATATCTTTATCTGCTTTTGCTGCTTCCATTAAGGCTGCGCAAATCATCTGTTTATTGGCAATTTTACTCATGAAGGGCGGCCTCCTTTCTTGCTTCCAAATCTTTCATAATCTGTGCATACTCTTCTTCATCCGGTACATGATGATGCCATCCTGCTTTGTTTTCCATAACCGGAGAACCGCAGCCTTTTACTGTATTGGCGATCAGTACGGTCGGCATGCCTTTTACTGTCTTTGCCCCGTCAAAGGCAGCATTCAATTCCCGAATGCTGTTGCCGTCTTTTACGTCAATGACATTCCAGCCAAAGCTTCTGAATCTTTCGTGGAGATCGTCATGATGCATCACATCCTCTGTGCTTCCGGAAATCTGAAGGCGGTTACGGTCAACTACTGCGCAGAGATTATCAAGCCTGTAATGGCTGGCTGCCATAGCACCTTCCCATACAGAACCCTCTGCCAGCTCGCCGTCACCCATAACGGTATATACACGGTAATCCTGATGGTTCATTTTTCCGGCCAGCGCCATACCCACACAAACCGGAAGTCCATGTCCCAGAGAACCGGAATTCATTTCAATCCCAGGCAGCTTGTTGTTCGGATGTCCGATAAATTTGGAACCGAATTTGCTGAATTTTTCCAGAACCTCTTCCAGTGTAAAGAAGCCCTTTTTTGCCAAAACCGCATACAATGCTTCTACAGAATGACCTTTACTCATAACAAAACGGTCCCTGTTTTCGTCATCCATATTTTGGGGGCTGATATTCATCTGTTTGAAATATAATGCAATCAGTGTATCAATTACACTCATGTCACCGCCGATATGTCCTGCTTTTCCTGCACAGATTATCTCAATGACATCTTTTCTTAAATCGTAAGATAAAGCGGTCAGACTTTCCATTTTATTCTCCTTTTCTCTACTCCGCACTGCAGATATAAAAACCGGCCCCTGCTTCATTCACCGCGCAGATATGCCTTTACATCCTCTTCAACCGGATCATATAAATCCGGTTTGATACCGATATATTTACATGCCTCGTACAATACCGGGACAACGTTTTTGTGAATACCTACACAATGATGAATGTACGGTCCTTCTACGATCTTTGCTTCCAGACGTTTGATATTTTCTACTTCCACCCAGAGATAGGTTCCCATACCCTTCGGGCCTTCCACACCCTTTGCGTTGCCCAGGAGCAGGGAATATTCTCCGTTATCACCATCGAAACGTACAAGGGTAATCTCTCCATGCTTTGCTTCTGCCGTAATCGCACCCGGATGATCGAATGCCAGCGGATATGTAATCTTCGGAGTTTCTTTAGCAACGGAAATCGGCCATGGACCGCAATGCTGCAGCAGCTCACCGTTTTTATTATCCGGATGGCGGATCGTCCAGTCTGCAAAGAAGCCTCTCGTTTCGCCCATTCCGGCAGCTTCTGCCATAAGAGCGGTAATTGCGCCATGGATATCTGTCTCACAGACAATCGGAATACCTTCCTCATTCAAAAGTGCATTTGCCGCACACGGCATGATTCCCAACTCAGACTGCAACTGATTCCAGCACTGAATAGCGCCGGCCTGACACCCGTATTTGTCAATCAGAGCTTTCATGGCAACCTTCAGTGCCGCAATATTTTCCAGTTCCTCTTCTTCCACATCAATGATCATATTTTCTCTGCAGTACTCCATAACCTTAGCTACTTCTGTACCTTCTTCTTTGGCTTTCTTTACTTCATCCGTAAGCTCAGGCATCGGAACAGGAGAAAGCTGGATATTGAATTTCTCCAATAATTCACCTTCATTGCACATAGTCGTCCAGAAGTCAAACGGTCTTGTTGAAATCTGAAGAATACGCATATTACGGAATCTCTTTACAACATTGCATACTGCCATAAAATCACGAAGACCTCTCTCAAATACAGGATCATCCAAACGGCAGTTCGTCATATAAGTAAACGGAACCCGGAAACGTCTCAATACCTTTCCGGTTGCGAACAGACCGCACTGCGTATCACGAAGACGCACTCCATTGGGCTCAGGACGTTCGTCCAGAGGCCCCCAGAGAAGAACCGGTACATTCAGCTCTTTTGCCAGACGCGCACATTCATACTCTGTTCCAAAGTTGCAGTGCGGCAGGAACAGGCCGTCAATTTTTTCAGCTTTGAATTTCTCAGCGATTTTTATTCTGTCATCATCATTATAAAGAAGCCCTTCTTCGTTGATGTCCGTAATGTCCACAAAATCAACACCCAGCTCTTTCAGGCGGTCTGCAGTAAGACCTCTGTACTTGATAGCATCCGGCGCACTGAAAATGCTTCTTCGGGTCGGTGCATATCCTAATTTGATGTGATCCATGTTTGTTTCCTCCTTCATCATATAGTTTCTTTTCAGGCAGATTGACTTATTTGTTTCTAAACATCATTATAAACTGTTTATATATTTTTTCAATATAAATTTATCTGTATGTTTATAAAACAGGATATTTCACAATTTTGCAGTTCATTTTTTGTGTGTTTTATACTAATTTTAAGGATTGTTGAGATTTTTTAAGACATTATATTTATAAACGTTTATATAAACATTCATAAACAAAATCAATGAAACAAAAGAAATATCAGAGAACTAAACGGAGTACTTTTCTATGAAACAGTAAAACGCCATGCTTGACACAGCATGGCGTTCTCAAATAATCTTACATCTTTTTTACTGTACTGCGGTATACAATCCTCGGACACACCTGGGTTTTAATCACTGCATCCGCCGCAATCCCCTCAATCATCTCTGCCAGCCGGCGCACTGCCATCTTACCCATTTCTCTGTTCGGAACCCGGAGCGTCGTAAGCGGCGGAGAAGAGATTTCACAGAAAGGCAGATCATCAAAGCCTACAATAGAAACATCCTCCGGAATACGCATCCCCATTTCCTGCAATGCCTTCATTGCGCCAAGGGCAATCATATCATTGTCTGCAAAAAATGCAGTCGGAAGCCTTGGGTTTTTCTGAAGATACCGGAGCATATCCTGATAAGCGCCGTTGGAGGAGGTCCCCAGCGTTACGGTATACTCCTCTTTATAAGGTATTTTCCGTTTCTTAAGTGCGGTCTGGAAGCCCACAAACCGGGAACGAAAGCCCTTGATACGGAAAGCGCCTCTCAAATATCCCACCTCTGTATGACCATTCTCCAGCAAATGCTCCGTCATCATGCGGGCCGCATCAGCATTATTGATCAATACGGAATTGAACTCCATGGACTCTGTCCAATGATCCAGAATCACCAACGGGCAAGGTGCATTTCTGTAGGGTTCCAGATCGCCATCCATCATCTCCGTAGCCAGAACAACCACAGCAGCTCCCTGTTCATTCAAAAGCTCCCGGACCTGGAGCTCATAATCCGGAGTCCTCTGATCTGCACGAGATATTACCATCTCATAGCCAAGCCTGTGGCATTCTTCTTCAAAGCCCTCGATCAGGCTTTGAAAAAACGGCGTATCATCAATGATCTGTCCGTTTTTCTTAAAAATCAAAAGCTTAATCTTTGTTACTGCGTTAGCGCTCAGATATCCGGTCTCTCTCGCCACACGGAAGATTTCTTCAGCAGTCTCCCTGTTTACTCCCTTTTTGTGATTCAGAGCGTTCGATATTGTTGCAGGTGAAAAGCCGGTCATTTTACTTAGGTCGCGAATACTTACTTTCATACTCTTCTCTCCTGACGTTTTTTGTCAATCTGCCATAGTCAGGGATTCTCCCAAAGCCACTATACCACCTTTTTCACCAAAAGACAAATCATAATTTCATATTTTTTGTAAACTATTTATAGCTTCGTTTATAACTTTTTTATAAATTTGCCAATTCGTCCTGGCATACCGGCTTCATTCCGTTGGCTTTGAGCACCTCTGTTGCCTTTTGATTATTCTCTACACGGAAAATCATATAAGCAACACCTGCCTTGCGGGTCGTAAATGCATACATATATTCCACATTCACATCATTTTCTCCCAAAATGCGGATAACCTTAGAAAGTCCGCCCGGTTCATCCGGGATAGCAACCGCCAATACCTTCGTAATAGAGAAAACATACCCCTCATCCCTCAATACGGTAGATGCATTATAAACATCGTCTACAATGATCCGCACAATCCCAAAATCCTCTGCTTCCGCCAGGGATAATGCACGCATATCAATTGCATTTCTGGAAAGAATATCCGTAAAATCCGCCAATCTGCCCGGTTTGTTCTCTAAAAACACGGAAATCTGTTTCACTGTCATGGTAAAAACCCTCCTTCTTGATCACTGCTGATACAGGTTACGTCTGTCGATTACACGAACAGCCTTACCTTCACTTCTGGTAATCGCCTTCGGATTCACAAGCTTAACCTTAGCATAGATTCCGAGCATTGCCTTCAGGCCATCCACCAGCTCCTTCTCCCTTGCAGATACTTCCTTCAGACTGTCAGAGAACATTTCCGGAGTCATTTCTACCTGAACCTCAATGGTATCACTGTTGTTGACACGGTCAACGATGATCTGATAGTTGGCCGGATATCCTTTGTTCATCAGAACGGTCTCAATCTGGGATGGGAATACATTTACGCCTTTGACAATCAGCATATCATCGCTTCGTCCCAGAGGCTTCGTCATCTTCACGTGCGTTCTGCCGCAGGAGCACTTTTCTCTGCTCAGGATACAAATATCACGGGTACGATACCGGATCAGCGGGAATGCCTCCTTTGTGATGCTTGTAAATACCAGCTCTCCTTTTTCGCCATCCGGAAGAACTTCTCCTGTCTTGGGATTAATAATTTCCGCAACAAAATGATCCTCATTTACATGCATACCAGACTGTGCAGAACACTCAAAGGATACGCCGGGACCGGAAATCTCTGTCAGTCCATAGATATCATAAGCTTTGATACCGAGCTTCTCCTCAATATCACGGCGCATCTCCTCAGTCCATGCTTCTGCACCAAAAATACCCGCTTTTAACTTGATCTGGTCACGCACACCCTTCTCATAAATACTTTCCGCCAGGTAAGCAGCATACGAAGGAGTACAGCAAAGAATTGTGGAACCCAGGTCTGTCATAAACTGAATCTGACGCTCTGTATTGCCGGAGGACATCGGCAGTGTCAGACATCCAACCTTATGGGAACCGCCATTTAACCCGGGTCCTCCGGTGAACAGTCCATATCCATAGCTGACATGACATACATCTTCATTGGTTCCGCCTGCCGCCATGATCGCTCTTGCGCAGCATTCATCCCACAAATCAACGTCATGCTGCGTATAGAATGCGACTACTCTTCTTCCGGTCGTTCCGCTTGTGGACTGAATACGTACACACTCACTCAACGGACGCGCCAACAATCCATACGGATAGCAGTCGCGCAGGTCATCCTTCGTAATAAACGGCAGCTTATGTAAGTCATCAATAGATTGGATATCCCCCGGCTCCAGCCCTACATCTTCCATTCTCTTTCTATAGTAGGGCACATTGTCCCACACGTTCTGCACCTGTTTTACCAGTCGTTCACTCTGCCACTCCCGAATCTGCTCTCTGGAAGCGCATTCAATCTCTGGCTGATAATATCTCTCCATATTTTTAATCCTTTCTTTACGTTTTGCCGGCACGGGCATTCATATGACATTACTATATCACTTTATTACTTCAACGTAAACAATTTTTTGCTGAAAATATAGAGTTTTCTTAGTTATTTTGTATACATTTAATGAGGGCTGTTTCCAGCCCTCACTCAGAATATAAAAGACTAGACTTCGGAGTTATTCTCCTTAGAATGCAAGACAATACATACGCATTATGTATCATAAAGACGTGAACCGTATTGGAAATGGTCTGCGCAAAACCATTCACGGACTTCTTAAGACTGCAAATAAATGTAATTACTATGTACTCTTATTATAGCTCAAAGCTGCCGCAAAATTTGTCAAATTGCCTGTAAAATGAAAGATTTTTCAATATTCGGTACAGGGCTCATCCCTTCCTCTTCCTTTCCCCGGAACGTAAATCCCTGTACCGGAAATATACTACAGATATTCTTTTAATTCTTCCACATTCTTCTCCTCAAACTCCCGCAAATCTTCCATAAGCTTTTTAATATCCTTTTCCACATTTCCCTCATATTGATGCAGCTTCTTTACCGCATCGATAATTCCCATAGTACTTCCGTTGATCAGCATTCCGGCTATATTGGAAGCAGACTGATCATTCACGGTCTGTATATTTACCATAAGATAAGTTTTGATTTTGTCAAACGCGCTAAGTCCTTTTTCATCGTAGCCGTTTTGGTTCAGCATTTTTCTTGCCCGCTTATGAAATTTTTCATAGCCTTCCAAATGATTCTCCAAAAATCCTTTGAAGGAAATATCCTCTGTAATCTCTATCAATTGCTGCAGCGTACCCACACCCATCTGAGAATTCTGATAAACAAAATTTAACAGCTCCGTATTTGCATTCATAATGTATACTCCTTTTTTTATAGTATGTACAGTTTTTCTTCTGATTATCCTTTACGGAAGTAAAAAACAGTGTAAACAGCAAAGCCGCGGCTGCCGGAATATATCCCTCCCAACAGCCGCGGCCTTGTTTGACCTGTTTTTTGTATTAATCCGCATCGAACAAATTTCTTTCATGCTTCTTTCTGTTCGTCACTCGTATTTTACAATCTCTTTTTTAAGGCGCTTCATAATTCTTTTTTCCAGGCGGGAGATATAGGATTGGGAGATTCCCAGAAGATCCGCAACCTCCTTCTGCGTTTTTTCTCTGCCTTCCGCATTGTTAAGACCAAAGCGGAGCTTAATGATGGTCTGCTCCCTTGGCGAAAGCTTACTGATCGCTTTTCCAAGAAGCGCAATTTCCACTTCATCCTCCAGATGCCGGGAGATCACATCCTCATCTGTACCAAGGATGTCCGAAAGCAGCAGCTCATTGCCATCCCAGTCTACATTCAGGGGTTCATCAATAGAAACCTCCATTTTTGTCTTGCTGTTGCGTCTGAGATACATGAGAATTTCATTCTCAATGCAGCGTGAAGCATAGGTTGCCAGTTTGATCTTTTTCACAGGATTAAAGGTATTGATGGCCTTGATCAGCCCAATTGTCCCAATCGAAATCAAATCCTCCACACCCACACCTGTATTATCAAATTTCTTGGCAATATAAACGACGAGCCGAAGATTATGCTCAATCAAAAGTGCTTTCGCTTCCTTTTCCTGTTCCGTCCCCAGCATTTCTATGACATATGCCTCTCTCTGCGGCTCCAAAGGCGCCGGCAGGACATCTGTCCCCCCGATATAATAAATTTCCCTCGGCCCCGAGAATACAAATCTCTGAAGAACCTGGAACGGACTATAGTTTAAGCCTGCTGCTCTGCTCATAAATGTGACCCCTCCTAATGCAATAATCTGGAATTTAACAGTACTTTGTACTCTTTTCCCAAAGCGGAGGGTTCAAAGGACAAGGCAAACACCGGGCCTGAAATGTGAACCGCTTCTCTGGGAGTGTGAATACAAAGATCCTCTAACGTGATCGCCAGCAGCAGTCCCTCCCTCTGCCCTACAGTCTGATAGGGCAGGTAATGAGGCTTGAGGCCGGCAAGCTCTGTACTTTTCAGCTCCCCTGGGTTCTCTTGCAGGTGTTTCAATTTGTCTACCAATTCTCCTGACAGCATTGTTTCCAAAAGCTCGGGCTTCATAATTGAAACCGGTCCGCCGCCTATGGAATCTATAAGCAGATTGCCTGTATCATAAAATCCATAGGCAGACTGTACTTTGCCCTGATAAGACAGGGTTATCGGATAAATGTTCTTCATCCGCGTCCGGACAGAATCGGATAAATAATTCAGAGTGCTCAAGCCAAGATAAGTGCATAAGGCAAACAGCAAGAAAGTTTTCAGGGTAATGCTGCTGTCCGCAGACATGACTTCCCAAAAACCTCCGCACAAGAATGCTGTCAGATACAGCATGATCATTGCCTTTATCAGCAATCCTCCTTTTTTCAGTCCGCATCCTATCCGCACCATACCCATGGCGCATGCGCCATGAAGCAAAATGGGTACGATCAAACTGCTATCCGTCGGTATATAGAGAATGAGGCAGGAAAACAGGGCGCCTATGGCCGCCGCAAGAAGGCATCTCTTACGGCTTCCCCTGCACCGGAACATCATCCCCACAAAACGCAGAAGAATATAATCCATCAAGAGATTCGTCACAAAGACGATATCTATGTATACCTCGTAATACATAAAAACCCCCTATGACCTGTCAATCCTTCACTTTGGTAAGTGAAATCATTATAGGTGATAGGGGGTGCGGATTTTGTCAAAATCAGGGAGCCAGTCCCCAGAATTTCTCGTTGCATTTCGACATGCTGAGGGCAAATTCTCATCACCGCCAGCACTGCTTTATCGTAGCTTCAGAACCAAAAACAGCGGCAGAACCGCATCCCTAAGCCGCGTTTCCGTCGCTGTTTTTGCACGTTATCGTTTTTGCAGACCAACTACGCCCAATTGAAATTTTCTTTTCCTGCGCCAATCTCAAAATGGTATTTTGCAATGCCAAGGTCAATCTTAGAGTAAAAGCCGAACCCGGCCCTTGCAGATATCCTGTTTCCGTCCAGAAGAAAAACGAATTTCTGCTGGTTCATTGCCGTGGGCGCAAGCAGTGCGGCGGCAATTCCATTTTGGAACCACATCGGAACAGGTGCCGATGCCTTCATCACATCTGATTGGGATTTTATCTTATGGGAAAATCCCTGTGTGCTTCCATACCCCAGCGCAATCACAATACACAGCCTTTCACCCGAATTTACAACATAGGCGGATTTGATTTTGCTGTAGGTCATCGCCACCCAGCAGGTGTTAAGTCCGAGTTCCTGTGCCCTCAAGACCAGCCGTTCACCGTAGTAGCCGCATTTTTCTTCCAGGTCTGATCCCTTTGCGCCAATCATGGCGATATAATTCCTCACGCCGCTGAATTTCCCATAGCGTGCCATAAAGCCGTCAAAGGCTTTCGGCTCGTTTGTAACAAGCTGGATATGCAGCCCGCCCTCTTCGTTGCAGGCGGCAATCTCTTTTTCCAATTCAGAAATCAGTTCCTGCTCCAGGGGCTTGTCCAGATACTGACGGACGCTGTGCCTTGCCTTCATTACTTCTAAAATATCCATGTTAACCTCCTTATAGTTCTATCGTATGAAGCTTCACTTCCGGATCGTGATCTGCCAAAAGCTCCACACAGTATGAATCTGCCGCGCATTTGCAAAAATTGACTGTCAACATGCAGCTTAATCATGCTGCTTCGCCTCTTTTCTCCAGCTTTTTGAACAGGCGCATCAAAATCACAGCCGCCGCGATTGCCAGAAGCTACTCCGCCGTCAGTTGGGCATAAGCCAGGCCGTACAGCGGCGCCAGGCCATTTGCAAAAACATAATAACCAATTGTAAGCACCGCCAAAAAACCGACCGAGACCGCTACGGAAAACGTGACCGTTTTTTTCATTCTTCTGGTATCTCCGGAAGAATAGTTGTAGCTGATCAGCGGCATAATGCCCTGCCCCAGCCCCATCGCAATATAGAGCGGAATCATATTGATTTTCTGAGCAATACCCATTGCCGCCACTGCATTGGAGCCGTAAGCGGAAGTAAAATTGTTCAGCACCGTCATCCCCGTAACATTCAGCAGATTCTGGATCGCCGCCGGTATACCGACGCCGCAGATACCCAGCACGATTGCTTTGGTTGGCTTGAATCTGCCCGGATGGACACATACATGTGTTTTCCCGCGCCTTACTGCAAGGAGAATGAAAAAATAGAGACAGGCAGCACAATTGGAGAGACAGGTTGCAAGGCCCGCCCCCGCAGCGCCCAGATCAAGGCCCCAGGGTAAAATAAACACAGGATCAAGTATCATGTTCAGAAGACAGCCGCTTATCGTACCGATGCTGGCATGAAGTGCGAATCCCTCCGAACGCACAAGGTATGCCATAACCACATTTAGTATTGCCGGCGCCGCTCCAAAGGCGGTCGTCCACTTCAGATATTCGCCGGTTACGGCTATGTTCTCTGTGTCCGCTCCGAGAATATGAAGAAAGGGCGTATGATAAACCGAATACAGCAGAGAAAGAAGAATCCCGCAAAAAAGTGCGCTGTAAAAGCCAAAGGCAGAGCTCCGCTCCACTGTATCGTAATCTTTTTTTCCCATCGCCCGGCTCATCATGCTGGAACTTCCCACACCGAACAGGTTGTTGACAGCGTTGAACGCCAGCAAAACCGGTGCAGCCAGCGTTGCCACCGCCTTTGGTATCGGCGTTTTTTCAAACAGTTGTACTTTTTCAGATTCGATCATGGCTCACCGCTCCTGTCCGGCAGTGATTCCATAATGGCCTTCGCATGTCCTATCATTTGCAGCAGGCTGTTCATGGCGTCCGTGTCCGCATCAAAATCGAACCGACTCTTGCGCCGTAGCAGTGCCCCATCTTTAACATTTCAAAGATAATATGCTGGCGGCTCTCATCCCCAAGCGCCAGCAATATTTTTTGACAGCTCTTGAATTCTTTCGCTAATTGCCTGATTGCATCATTGTGCTCCGGCATAAGCGCCCTCCTTTCGTTCGTTGTCTTAAACTATTATACCACAAAGCTCCGAAAAATGTTCAATGGTAAAGAAAATCGAGACGAATATGTCACCCGACCGGCAATTATTGTTTAAGTCGGAGCATCTCCCATCTGATATATTTCTCAATCAAAAAAATCATTGATTCGGTTCCTTGTATCGAACAGGTCGTTGTACTGTAAAATCTGATATTCACAGATTCTTTCGTAATATGGAGACTTTTTATCGTTTAAGATATACAGCTTTCCATCGTCTCCATAATAGCCATTGGAGGTCAAAATGGGAACTTCTTCGCACAATTGTGCAAGGAATCTGTTCAGAGGAGGCATCTCCATGCCTGCGGTTTCCATCATTAAGGTAGAAAGATAATTGCTGCTGATATGTACATCCTCCTTTTCCTCTATCTCATAATTTGCCCAGATGAGAAATGGGGTTTTATACATTTCCATCGTCTCTTTACGGCTCAGCTTTTCCACGTCTTTTCCAAACAATTTACTATAAAATTCCATTGGCAGTCCCGGTTCATGGTCCCCAAAAAATACAATCACGGTCGGCTCTTCCACCTTGCTGAAATACGCGATCAAATGTTCAAGCGCTTCATCCGTTTTGCGGACCAGATTTACATATCGTTTCACCTCCGGGAAATCATATCCCTCTTGCACAGTAATCGTCTGTTCAAAATTCGGATAATCCTTAGCATAGCTGCTGTGGTTCTGCATGGTAACATTGAACAAATAGAATGGTGCGCCACTGACAGCCTTAGCCTTTTCATACTCTTCGATAATCGTCTGCATATCTTTTTCATCGGAAATGTAGGTTCTGATCTTATCGGAAGCATCATACGTCATATCCTCGCGGCTGATAAAGTCTGCAAAGCCAAGATAGGGATATGCCGTCTGCCTGCTGTATCCATTCGCCAAATACGGATGCAGAGCCAGCAGTCCCTGATACTCCTGTTTCTTCAATGCGGTCGTAAGACTCGGCAGCGGCCCCTTGATATAAAGGCGGTACGCTGTAGAACCTTCCGGCAAAAATGCTTTTGACAATCCGGTCAAAAACTCAAATTCCGTATTCACTGTCTGCCCGCCAAACACAGACACATGGACAAACCCTTTTACTGCATTTTCCGTCAGGCTCCTGTAATACGGCATCAAATCCTCGCTGGTTTCAAAATCGCCCACGGCCTGCAGATCTGCAAACGCTTCATCCATAATCGCAATCACGTTCGGCGTACAAGATTCCTGTTCCGATTCTTTTGAATTCCTGTACGGTGCCGCGATCTCCTCTGCCCGCTTTGCTGAATATCCCTCCGGCTCATCTATAAACATCAACTGGATACTGCGCACAAAGGTCAGGATCACACCGTTTTTGAGGTAAGATTTGTTCGGCCGGTAGGTACTTACATAAACACGTGCAACCTTGGGAATAATCGGTGAATATAATGCGGTAAACGCACAGACTGCAAACACTGCAATTCCGGCTATGGCACATTTCAGGTGCTTTTTTGGCGCAATTTTTATCTTTTTTATACGGAAAAGCAGAATGCACCACTCCACCATGCAGACTACCATAACCAACCGATGGTAATCCAGCGTATATTCATAATTTCCGGCTACACTCACCGCCGTTTCAATGGCGGTCAGATCCGATGCCAGAAGCGGAATGCCGCGGAATGTATAGGTATAATAATTGGCCAGATCAAAAACAATCACGGCAATACAGATCAGACTCCCGGAAGCAAACATGCTGTTTGTCACCACGTACAATATAAACAGAAGAATCACCAAAATGATCAAGGTAAAAATTGTCCGCAGTACCGGTACCGGCTTAAAACTATGCCAGATCAAAGAGGGCCCTGCTGTGCTTGCATACTCCAGCATCAAAAAGGAAACAACCGGTGTCAAAAGAAAAATCAGAGCTCCCTTCTTTTTCTCCCTTTCTCCCTCTTTGTGAAACCTGCCAAAGCAGGTATAAAAGCCCAGAAGGACCACCAATCCCGTCAAAACAATCCTTCCATAATAAATATGGCGGACACCTTTTCGGATTTTCCAGAAAAAATCAGGTGTCACGCTGCAATATACAAGAAATACAACCAGAAATACTGCCCCTAAATACGGCAATACATCCGAAACTCTCTTTTTCCTCTTAAGTCCCTTTTCCCCCATAATGGCTCTACGCTTCTTTCGTTTTTTACTCTGTATTTTTTGAATGAAGAGACTGCATCATCAGACGCAGCTCCGCTATCGGAAATTGTCCCGGTGCAGAGGCAGCTCCTACTGTTCCAAAAGTAACACTGGAACCAAAATTCTCTCCTGAAATACGGCTGATCGACCCAAGGCTTCCCATAGCCATAGAAATTACCGGCTTTTCCGTATATTTCTTCGTCATCTCGTGGGTCACACGCATAATTGCCGCTACATCCTCAAACTCCTCCGGCATCACTGCCATTTTCAGAATGTCCGCACCGGAAGCATGGATTTCCTGAAACCGTTTTAAAAGCGTTTCTTCATCATCCGTTTTTTCGAAATCATGGCTGGACCCAACCACCCTTGCTCCTTCTGCATGAATTCGCTCTATCAGAGCCTTTTTCTCACTCCTGTTTCCAAAAACCTCCACATCAATAAGGTCTGCACATCCGCTTTTCGCTGCCGCAAGATTCAGCCTTTCGTATTCTTCAGGTGCAAGCTTAAGGTTACCGCCCTCCTCCTTTGTGCGAATCGTAAATAAAAGCGGGATTTCTCCCAAAATGCCGGAAAGCCGCTCCAACAGTTCCTGCATCCGGCTGCTTTGAAGCAGCCCGGCATAAAAATCCGCACGCCACTCTACCAGGTCTGCTCCTGCGTTTCTGGCATCCTCCGCTTCCCGGCACACCGCCTCCTGCGTCTTTCCTGTCAGTGGAACACAAACCTTGGGAATACCCTCACCTATCATCAAGCCTTTTATCTGAATGGGTTTTGTCATTTCTTGACATCTCCTTTTTTCTTTAATAAAATAGATACTATCATAAACTATAATCCCGGAGGAAGCTCTTATGAATATAATTACCGGCCATACCCGTCTCACCGCCCTTCTCGGCAGCCCAGTTGCACACAGCATTTCGCCTCTTATGCACAACGAAGCCTTCCGCCAGCTCGGACTGGATTATGTATATCTGTGCTTTGAGGTCACGGAGGATACCTTGTCCGAAGCTGTTTGCGGACTGAAAGCCTGCGGCATCCGGGGCTTTAACCTCACCATGCCGAATAAAAATAAAATCGTCAGCCTTTTGGACGAGCTCACTCCCGCAGCCAGATTAATCGGCGCTGTAAACACAGTCGTCAACGATCAGGGACATCTGATTGGCTATAATACCGATGGAATCGGATATATGCGGGCAGTCAGGGATGCCGGCCATAATATCCTCGGAAAGACCATCACTGTCATGGGCGCCGGAGGCGCCGCTACGGCAATCTGTGCACAGGCCGCACTGGACGGCGTAGAAAAAATCCACATTTTTGCCCGTCCTGCCAGCCGTTTCCGGGAACGTACGCAAAAGCTTGTCGGCACCATCAACACATCGCTCCCGTGCAGGGCAATTCTCCACGAAAACGATGACCAAAAGGCGCTTCGACAGGCGATTGCTGAAAGTGCACTGCTTCTGAATGCAACCTCTGTGGGAATGGCTCCCGACACCCAAAGCTCCATCATCCCGGATACCTCTGTTTTTCGTCCGGATTTAATCGTTTCAGATGTGATCTACAATCCTCGGGAAACCCTTCTTCTTCGTCAGGCACGGGAGGCCGGATGCCAGACCTTCAATGGTATGTATATGCTTCTGTATCAGGGGGCCGAGGCCTTCCGCCTTTGGACAGGACAGGATATGCCGGTAAATCTGATCAAAGAAAAATATTTTTCAAAATAGCCGGTACAAAAACCCGCCCCGGACAATATCCGGGGCGTAATGATTAAAAAAATCTCTTATTTGGAAGCTTCCTGAACCTCTATCTTACGGTTTTCACGGTTCCTGATCTCCTTTTTGACCGCAGCAATAAATTCCGGAAGTTCTTTTGCACCTTCATCTCCCAGGAAACGGCTTCTGACAGCAACCTTTGCTTCTTCCTCTTCTTTCGCACCTACTACCAGCATATAAGGAATCTTCTGAAGCCGCGCCTCACGAATCTTGTATCCGATTTTCTCCGCACGTGTATCAATTTCTGCACGAATTCCCTCTTCTTTAAGCTGTGCCAGTACCTTGCCGCCATAATCCATATATTTTTCGGAAATCGGCAGTACCTTTACCTGAACAGGAGCCAGCCATGTCGGAAATGCACCCGCAAAATGCTCGATCAAAATACCGATGAAACGCTCAATAGAGCCAAAAGCAACTCGATGAATCATGATCGGACGATGCTTTTCTCCATCGGCGCCGATATATTCACAGTTGAAACGCAGCGGAAGCTGGAAATCAAGCTGGATGGTACCGCATTGCCAGGTCCTTCCTATGGAGTCCTCCAAATGGAAGTCGATCTTTGGTCCGTAGAATGCGCCATCTCCTTCATTTACTACGTAATCAAGACCCAGATCATCCAGAGCACCGCGGAGTGCATCTGTTGCCATTTCCCAGTCTTCATCGCTTCCCATGGAATCTTCAGGACGGGTAGACAGCTCAACATGATATTTGAATCCAAACAATTGGTAAACTTCATCAATCAATTTCGCAACACCCTTGATTTCGCCGCGGATCTGTTCAGGTGTCATAAAGATGTGCGCATCATCCTGAGTGAAGCAGCGCACACGCATCAAACCATGAAGCTGACCGGATTTTTCATGGCGGTGTACAAGACAAAGCTCTCCCATACGCAGAGGAAGGTCCCGGTAGGAACGGGGCTCGGACTGATATGCCAAAATTCCGCCCGGACAGTTCATCGGCTTAATCGCAAAATCCGTCTCATCAATCACGGTTGTGTACATATTTTCTTTGTAATGGTCCCAATGACCAGATGTCTCCCAAAGATGACGGCTCAACATAACCGGAGTGGAAATTTCCACATAGCCAGCTTTGTTGTGAATTTCTCTCCAGTAATCCAAAAGTGTATTTTTCAATACCATTCCTTTCGGCAGAAAGAACGGGAAGCCAGGTCCCTCCTCACGCATCATGAACAGTCCCAGTTCTTTTCCAAGCTTTCTGTGGTCACGTTTTTTCGCCTCTTCCAAACGTGTGATATATTCTTCCAGATCTGCCTTCCTGGTATAGGCAGTTCCGTAAATTCTGGTAAGCATTTTGTTTTTCTCGCTGCCACGCCAATAAGCACCTGCAAGGCTTGTCAGCTTAAATGCCCTGACAGGCTTCGTGCTCATCAGATGCGGACCAGCACAAAGATCCACAAATTCTCCCTGCTGATAAAAGCTGATTATGGCATCCTCCGGAAGGTCTTCAATCAACTCTACCTTATACGGCTCATTTTTCTCCTTAAAATATGCAATTGCATCTTCCCTGGATTTTGTAAATCTTGTGATCGGCAGGGCTTCTTTTACCACCTTTTTCATCTCTGCCTCAATTTTGGTCAAATCTTCTGCAGTCAGCGGAATCTCGCTGTCAATATCATAATAAAAGCCGTCAGCAACAGAAGGGCCGATTGCCAGCTTCACCTCCGGATACAGTCGTTTGACCGCCTGCGCCATAATATGGGATGCCGTATGGCGGAAAGCGCCTCTGCCGCCCTCGCTGTCAAAGGTCAGAATATTTAATCCACAGTCTTTCTCTACTACTGTGCGGAGATCCACCACTTCTCCGTCCACTTCTCCCGCACATGCAGCCCTTGCCAGGCCCTCGCTGATATCAGCAGCAATCTCAAGCACGGACTTTGCTTCAGAATATTCTTTTTTTGAACCATCTTTTAACGTAATAATCATATTAATCTCCTTCTCTTTTTATCTAATTTCAATATAAAAGTTCCTGCCCGGAGGGCATTTTTGTTTCATAGATAACCGGTTTGTATCCAGAACAAAACGGAATACTAACCTATGAAATAAAAAAATCCCCTACAGCATATATACTGTAAGGGACGAGTGATCTTTGCTCGCGGTTCCACCCTGCTTGCCAAACCGTACTTCTTCACAGGGGATTTGGCCACTTATTTGATGATAACGGAATCACCGGACCGGATCAGGGCCACTCGGAGGTAGTTTTCAACTGTTTCCCGATAAGCCGCTTCCAGCATTTGCGACTCTCTCTGGAACGTTCCGCAGTTTACTCGTCTCGTCAACGTGTTTATTTTATTCATGTTCCTCATTATATATGCGGAAACCCGGTTTGTCAATGCAAAGAAAAATTCTCTTTCTATTTTTTCATAAATTCCCCAAAAGCTTATCTTTGATGACCGCGAGAATTTCTCTGGGAACATAGATCAAAAGCCTCCAGGAACGATATCTGGAGGGAACAGGATAAATATTACGGCAGCCGCATTTCCGTCCTATGGCAACTCCGCGGAATACATGGAAATTATTTGTGACAACGCCTACCGATGCGTCCGGGCTGCCGATTTTTTTCAGGCTGTATGTGAGATTTTCCTTGGTATTCGTGGATCTGTCTTCTAAGATCAGCCGTGTTGCTTCTATCCCATGTGAAGTCAGATACCGGTACATGGCCTCTGCTTCACTCATCTGTTCTCCTGCTCCCTTTCCGCCGGAGAGTACGGCTTTTGTTTCCGGATTTTCTTCCAGATACTGCAATGCCCTTCTGGTTCGTTCCAGAAGGGCTAAGGTCAGCCGTGTCCCGTCCACATGGGCACCCAACACGATGATATAATCCAGGTTCTCTTTTACCTTCATTATCTTCCGCAGCAATGTTTGTATTTTTTGCCGCTGCCGCACGGACACGGATCATTGCGTCCAACCTTATGCGGTTTCACGATTGTACCGGACTTCTTCTGCTCCAGATACAATTCCTTACGCTTGTCATCTGAGAAAATCTCTTTCCACTGGGGAAGCTCATACAGCCAGTCCGCCTTTGCATCTACCATATTCTTATACAGCAGTTCTTTATCAAAGCCAAGATTTACTACTGTATTCTCATCCATAGTTTCAATCGGATTCGGCGTCTTCAGACTGTCATTGATGCCATCCAGAAA
>ERZ781272.34-NODE-34-length-225576-cov-15.109888_pt1 | contig 225576 bp, 226 predicted proteins | sample MGYA00375850_ERZ781272 | MGnify/ENA primary metagenome ERZ781272 (study PRJEB29790, sample SAMN06051246) | human gut metagenome | host: Homo sapiens | place: USA: Cincinnati, Ohio | collected 2013-06-21 | study: EMG produced TPA metagenomics assembly of the Gut...
TACGGCTGATGGTACTGCAGGGGAGGCTCTGTGGGAGAGTAGGTGGTCGCCAGGTGAAAACTTGGATCTTTAGCTCAGTTGGTTAGAGCAACCGGCTCATAACCGGTAGGTCCGGGGTTCGAGTCCCTGAAGGTCCACCATTTTTGGGGGTATAGCTCAGCTGGGAGAGCACCTGCCTTGCACGCAGGGGGTCAAGAGTTCGAATCTCTTTATCTCCACCAAAAACCATGAAGTTAATCTTCATGGTTTTTTTATTATATTAATATTTTTGAAATGTTAATGTATATTTAAAAAATTATTAATTGTTTATATATAAGTTATTTATTACAATATTTTATAAGGTATATTAACAGGTGGCTAAAAATGATATATAGAATTAAGCAATTTGTATGGGGAATTATATCTTCCTTTAAATCAATTAATATGGAATATCTCAAATCAAACTTAACAAATGATGAACTAGATATATTTTTAAAGCTAAGATTAAATGAGCAACACCATTCTATCAGGGTAGCTAAGACGTGTGAGAAAATTGCAGCACATAAATATGAAGATATAGATGTAGTGAAGCTAAGAAAAATTGCATTACTTCATGATATAGGTAAAATAAAAAAACATTTAAATCTCATAGATAAATCTATACTAGTTATTTTAAACAAAGTTACTCATGGACGTATTAAGAAGTATACAAATATAAAGAAGATAGATGTATACTATAATCATGATGAATATGGAGCTGATATTCTTAAAGAATTAGGATATGATGAAGAGTTAATATATGTAATTAGAAATCATCATAAAAACGTAAACATACAAAATAAGATGCTTTATATTTTAAAAAAAAGTGATGATATGAGTTAGGTGGTGAGAAGAAATGACATCTAAAGATAGAAGACTACAAATTGAAAGACTTTTAATAAGCTCTAAAGAGCCTCTAAAGGGAAATCTACTTGCTGAAAGGTTCAATGTTACTAGACAGGTAATAGTTAAGGATATCGCGATTTTAAGGGCTACAGGAACTAAAATAATAGCTACTCCAGATGGGTATATAATATATGATAATTGTGATAATAAAGTTAGAAGTATATTAGCTATAAATCATAGAAGAGAAGAAATGATTGATGAATTATCAATAGTTATAAAATACGGTGGTATTATAGAAGATGTAATAGTAGAGCATTCTGTTTATGGAGAAATAAAAGCAATGTTAATGATAAAAAACTCTGCTGATTTAGAAAGTTTTTTAAAGAGATTTGATGAAAATAAGGCACAGCCACTATCATCATTAACAGAAGGAGTACATCTACATACTATAGTTGCTGATAATAATGAGAATATGGAAAAGATAATATCAGAATTAGGATCTAAAAACTTTTTAATTACCTAAAATTAATAAAATGAGGAGTGAGGAAATGAAAAAAAAGTACACGTTAGTGGCAGCAGTATTAATATTAATGATATTGCTATTATCCTTAGACGGAATACTAAAGTTTACTGTAGACTATCAATGGTTTAAAAGTCTAGGATATTTAAGTGTTTACTTTACAAAAATATTAGCAATCATAAAATTCATGATTCCTATGTTTATTTTATGTTTTGTAGTAATAGGACTATATTATAGAAGTTTAAAAAAGAGTTATTTAAAGGAAATAAATAGAGTAGAGCTAGATCCTATAATTAAAAAAAGAGAATCTAAAATATTTATATTAGTAAATATTTTAATATCAGCTTTGGTATCATATGGAGTATCAAATAAGTATTGGTATAGTATTCTTCAATTTACAAATTCAACAGATTTCAATTTAACAGATCCAGTATTTAATAAAGACATATCATTTTATATATTTAAACTTCCATTAATACAATCAATATATAATTCAATGATGGCACTTTTGGTTATACTTATCATAGTAACTGTATTAGCTTATTTATCACTTATATTAAAAGATAGAGTAAAAGGGATACATAACAATACAGAGGGAAATATCACTTATATAGATGGTAGCAGGCTTAAACATTTTGCAGGAAAGCAATTTGCAATATTAGCATCAGCATTACTTATAATGTATTCTATAAAATATATATTAAGTGCTTATTACTTAGTTTACAGTGATAATGGAGTTGCATTTGGTGCAAGTTATATAGATTTAAATGTAACACTCAGATTTTATAGAGTTCTTACAATATTATGTATAGTAGCTGCTATAATTGTTTTTATAAATATAAGAAAAAATAAGGTTAAACCTATAATAATAGCGATAGCAACAGTATTTATAGTATCAATACTTCAGGCGCCAGCTTCATTATTAGTTCAAAGATTTTTAGTTAAGGCAAACGAGCTTGAGTTAGAAAAACCTTATTTATCAAATAATATTGAATTTACGAGAAAAGCATTTAATATTGATAATATAGAAGAGAGAGATTTTGAGGTAACAAATAACTTAAACAAAGAAAGTATAAAAGCTAATAAAGATATAGTTAGCAATATAAAGATAAACTCATTTAGACCGTCACTTGAGTTCTATAATCAAGTTCAAAATATAAGATATTACTATGACTTTAATGATATAGATGTTGATAGATATAAAATAAATGGTGAATTTAAACAAGTATTTGTAGCACCAAGGGAAATTAATAGCGATAGCATAGAACCTAATACATGGATAAATAAGCACTTAAAGTATACTCATGGATATGGTGTTGTAATGAGTGATGTAAGTAAAGTTACATCTGAAGGACAGCCTAAATTTCTCATAAATGATATACCACCAGTAAACTCTACTGATATACCTTTAGATAACCCTAGAATATATTTTGGTGAGAAGACTGATTACTATGCTATTGTAAATACTCTAACTAGTGAATTTGATGCTCCAAAAGGAGGAGAAAATCAAACTAATAATTATGATGGTAAAGATGGTATAAATATGACTTTCCTCAATAGAGTTTTATATGCCATAAATCAGAGAGATGTTAATATACTACTATCAAAAGATATAACAAGTGAAAGTAAAATATTATTTAGAAGAAATATAGTTGATAGAGTGCAAACTATAGCACCATTTATAAAGTATGATAAGGATCCTTATACAGTATTAAATGAAGGAAAGATATACTGGATTATGGATGGGTACACAACATCAAACTTATATCCTTATTCAGAGCCATATGAAAATATAAACTATATTAGAAACTCTGTTAAAGTAGTTATAGATGCTTATGATGGAACTGTTGATTTCTATATATCTGATAAAGATGATCCTATAGCTCAAAGTTTATCAAAGATGTTTAAAGGACTATTTAAAGATATAGATGAAATGCCACAAGGATTAAAATCTCACTTAAGATATCCTCAAGATATCTTTGGAATTCAAAAAAAGGTTCTTGAGAAATACCATATGACTGATCCAGCAGTATTCTTTAATGGAGAAGATTTATGGGAGGTAGCTAAGAAGGTAGATTATGATGAAGAAAATCCAAATGGAGAGTCATCATATATGGTTACAAGATTACCAGGTGAAGATGAAATAGAAATGGTAATGCTTGATTACTTTAATACAAGAGGAAAAGAAAATATGGTTTCTATATTAGGTGCCAGAATGGATGAAGAACATTATGGAAATTTAGTTCTTTATAAATTCCCACCAAAGAAAACTATATATAGTCCTGTGTTCTTTAATAATAAGATAAATCAGGATACTGAAATTTCCAAGGAAATAACTTTGTGGAAATCTAAAGGATCAAATACTAAGTTTGGTGATACGTTGATAATACCAATAGATAATTCTCTTTTATATATAAAACCACTGTATATAGTTGCAGAGGGAGAGAAGAGTATACCTGAAATGAAGAGAGTAATAGCATACTATGGTGACAATGTTGTTATGGAAGATAGCATTGAAAATGTTCTTGCTGCGTTATTTGGAAAATCAACTAATGAAGGTAAGACAGAAGAGGAAACAAATAATAAACCAATTAATGAAGGAGAAAATAATACATCATCAATAGTTAATGAAAAAATAGGCAAAGCAGCTGATGTATACAATAAGGCTATAGAAGCTCAGAAGAGTGGAGATTGGGCTAAATATGGCGAACTTATAAAAGAATTAGGAGATATCCTTAATAATTTATCTAAGTAATATAAGGCTTCATATCATATGTTTATTTTAATATGTGATATGAAGTTTATTTTTTTTAAATCTGTTAAAGTTATTTTTATTATCAAAATATATAAACATTGTTATAATAGTAATGTAATATGTTTTATAGTAAAATTGTTACATTTAAAAGTGAGAGGTAGTGAAATCATATGGATTATGACGTACTTATATTAGGCGGCGGACTTATCGGATGCGGCGTAGCCTATGAGCTTTCAAAGTATAATTTAAATATAGCTGTAATTGAAAAAGACTATGACATAGCAGATGACATATCTTCTATAAATACAGCAGTTGTAAACGATGGTATAGGTGGAAGAAGTGACCTTATGGCTAGGCTTCAAATAATGGGAAATGCAATGTTTGATGAAATAACTGAAAAATTTGATGTTCCATTTAAAAGAATAGGATCACTATTAATAGCAAATACAGATGAAAAGGTAGAGGAATTAAAGAGAATATATAAAAGAGCCGTAAAAAGAGGCGTAAAGGATATAGAAATAATAGAGGGTGAAAAAGCAAGAACAATAGAAAATAATTTAAAAGAAAATGTGAAAATAGCACTATACTCTAAGAACACAGGAGTGGTATCTCCATATGACTTAGCGTTAGCATATGCAGAAATAGCCTTTGATAATGGAGTCAATTTTAGATTAGAAGAAGAGGTTTTAGATATACAAAAAATTTCTAAATCTCTTAAAGTTACTACAAATAAAAATAAATTTACATGCAAAATGGTTGTAAATACGACTCCGGGTGAAAATTATAATATAGACAAAGATATTGAGCCATCAAATAGCAGAGAAAAGCTTAATACATTCATTCTTGATAATACTTATGATAAGTATTTTAATCATATAATATTTTCTCTAGAGGAAAATGATGAAGATGTATATGCAATACCAACTTTCAATAAACATATGATAGCTCAATATATATCAGAAAGAGATCTTGGTGTTAAAGAAATATTGGGTAAGCTAAATAATCTGATTGATGAGATAAGCAAGGATAACATAAAAAATACTTACAATGAATTATTTTATAAAGATATGATGATAATAGATGATAATGAAATGACTAACAAAGGTTATATAAAAATAACTGGTAATCATTATAGCGAAGTTACTATAACTCCTGCAATATCAAATATGGTTTGTGAGACTATAGTTAATAATTTAAAATGCAAGAAGAAAAAGAATTTTATAGATAAAAGAAGAGAAATATATAAGTTCAAAAACCTTACAAATCAAGAGAGAAATGAACTAATAAGTGTTGATAAAAATTATGGAAAGATTATATGTTTATGTAATGAAATAACTGAAGCAGAAATAGTTGATTGTATAAGGAGGCCACTTGGAGCTAGAACTATAGAAGGAATTATAAGAAGAACAGGAGCAACTTTTGGAGAATGTCAGGGTTCTTATTGTTTGAGTAGAATAGCACATATTTTAGCTAGGGAAACAGGTAAAAATTTAAATGATATAGTTAAGGACTCAAAGGGATCCAGATTAATACTTAGTAGGATTAAGGAATTCAATGAAATTTAAGGGAGAAATTAAGAATGAGTGAATCTTCTATATGCTATGGATGTAATAAAAAATGTATTTTAAATGTATCTGACACAGATGAAAATAAGATAATTAATGGAAATCAATGTGAATTAGGTAATTACTATGAAAAGTTTAAAGATAATTGTACAAAGGGAATACTTACCACTTTAGTGAGAATAAAGGGTGATAATAAACATAAAGTATTACCTGTAAAAAGCACTAAGCCTATAGATAAAAGTCTATGGATAGAATGTTCTAAAGCATTAAGCAGGATATATGTTGGTCCAAATATGAAATGCGGAGATGTAGTTTGCACTAACATATTAAATACAGGTGTAGATATAGTAAGTACTAAAACTATAAAAAGAGATTAAACTATATTGACAATAGATAAACTAAGGAATATAATATATAAAAGTTTATAATTAAACCTATGAAGAGGCTAGTATTAAAGTATTCAGATTTTAGAGAGTCAGTGGAAGGTGAAAACTGGCACTGATATTTTAAGAATCCACCTCAGAGGGACTGTGATGAGCAGTACGGTAATATCGTTAAATTTTTAAGAGGATTATTTTAATTAGTAATCAATTAGGGTGGCAACGCGGAGCTTTTCGTCCCTTTAAGGACGAAGGGCTTTTTTTTATTTCAAAAAATAAATAAGGAGGAAAATGAAATGTTAGATTTAAAAATGCTTAGAAGTAAAACTGAAGAAGTTAAAGCTGCTATGCAAAATAGAGGAGAAGACTTTGATATATCACAAATAGATGAAGTTATAGCTCTAGATGAAGAAAAAAGAGGTATTCTTGTAAAGGTTGAGGAGCTTAAGGCAAGGAGAAATCAAGAGTCTAAAAAAGTGCCTCAATTAAAGAAGGCAGGAGAAGATGTAACTGCTATAATGGAAGACATGAGAAAAATAGGAGAGGAAATAAAAGCTTACGATGATAAGGTATCTGAAATAAATGAAAAGATAAATTATATCATGCTAAGAATTCCTAATATACCAAATGATCAAGTTCCAGAAGGCGGAAGCTATGAAGACAATTTAGAAATAAAGAGATGGGGAGAGCCAACCAAGTTTGATTTTGAACCTAAAGCTCACTGGGATATAGGAACAGGATTAGATATACTTGATTTTGAAAGAGCAGGTAAGATCACAGGTTCAAGATTTGCCCTTTATAAAGATTTAGGAGCTAGATTAGAAAGATCTGTAATAAATTACTTTTTAAATACACACACTAAAAATGGATACAAAGAATTGTTTGTACCCTTTATGGTAAATAGAGATTCAATGACTGGTACTGGACAGCTACCAAAGTTTGAAGAAGATGCATTTAAATTAAAGGATCAAGATTATTTCTTAATTCCAACAGCGGAAGTTCCAGTAACTAATATGTATAGAGACGAAGTTTTAAGAGGAGACGAACTTCCAATAAAACATGTTGCTTACAGTGCTTGTTTTAGATCAGAAGCTGGTTCAGCAGGAAGAGATACAAGAGGTCTTATAAGACAACATCAATTTAATAAAGTTGAACTTGTAAAGTTTGCAAAGCCAGAGGATTCTTATAAGGAACTTGATCTATTAGTACAAGATGCAGAAAGAGTACTTCAAGGATTAGGATTACCGTATAGAATAGTTAGAATATGCAAAGGTGATTTAGGATTCACAGCTGCATTAAAATATGATATAGAAGTTTGGATGCCAAGTTACAACAGATATGTTGAAATCTCAAGCTGTAGTAATTTTGAAGATTTCCAAGCTAGAAGAGCAAATATAAAATATAAGGAAACCACAAAAGATAAGCCAAAGTTTGTACACACATTAAATGGATCAGGTGTTGCAATAGGAAGAACTGTAGCAGCTATACTTGAAAACTTCCAACAAGAAGATGGTTCTGTAAAAATTCCAGAAGCTTTAAGACATTACATGGGTGTAGATGAAATAACTAAATAGCAATAAAAAAGTTCAGATTAGTCATAAACTTAATCTGAACTTTTTTATTAAATTATAAATTAACCTCTATTATTTATAAAATTCATCAATAGAAACTATTCTATGTTCTATACGTGATTTTTCAGCTGCTAATGCCATCAAGTGACTTTGAACTGAGGTTTTTGCAGATGAAAGAGATTCCTTATTGTTTCCAGAAACAACATTTAGGAAATCATCAATAAGTCCGAAATCTCCGCCTCCATGGCCAGAAGTTGTAGGTTTTAAAGTTATCTTTTCTACGCTATTATCTACAAAGTTATGGACTTCAATTTCACGTGTATTCATATTAGCACGAATTTCACCCTTAGAGCCCATTATTTTTAGTGTTCTTCCTATATCATGAGTAAAAGCGCACATAGAAAATGTAGCAGTAACTCCATCTTCAAATTCTAAGTTTACTACTTGATGGTCTACAACATTATTATCACAATGATAAACACATCTTCCATAAGGTCCTTCTTTAAGAGCTTTTAATCTACCTTCAAAAGATAGATCCGTTGAAATTGTATTAGTTGGCCATGCTACATTATCTGTAAGATAAAATTTAGGTGCATAAAATGGACATTTATTTTCATGAGGACATCCATCTAAACATCTCATAGGAGCACCTTTTGGAGCATTTTCTTCTTTAAAGTGTTTTAAAGAACCAAATGATGATACATTTAAACACTTTTTATTTATTAAATATAAAAGTATATCCATATCATGACAACTCTTAGCTAATATCATTGGAGCAGCTATATCTGTATTTCTCCAATTTCCTCTTACAAAGCTGTGAGCTTGATGATAGTATCCTACATTTTCATTATGATTTATTGAGATTATATCTCCAATTCTATTTTGAGCTAAAACTTCTTTTATTTTTTGAAAGAAACTTGTATATCTAAGTACATGACAAATTGATAAAATTCTATGATTTTTTTCAGCAACATCAGCCATTTTTATGCATTCGTGTGCATCAGGTGACATAGGCTTTTCTAGTAGAACATCATATCCTGCTTCTAAAGCCTTTAGAGTTGGATCAAGATGCATTTTATCTTGAGTAGCTATTATAGCTATATCAGCCAGCTTATCCCCTTTTAATATATCTTCATAATTTTTATAACATTGAAAATCACTTAGAGAAAACTTTTCTTTAAATGACTTTCGTCTCTCTTCTAATGGTTCAGCTACAGCTACAATTTCTAGTTTATTAGGATTTTTTAATGCATATGGAGCATAAGCATTTGCACCTCTGTCACCTGCTCCAATTACAATAGCAGTTAGTTTTTTCATAAATATCCCCCCAAAATTAATAAGATTACAATATATATTTTATATTTTTTATCACAAAATGTAAAAGAAAATTAAAAAAAATACAAATATAGTTTATAATATAATTATTGAGAAAATACAGTTGAAATCTAGGGAGGATATTATGAAGATGAAAGTATCTACACCAAGCAGAATTTGTATGTTTGGTGAACATCAGGATTATTTAGGCTTAGAAGTTATAGCTCAAGCTATCGATTTAAGATTTTATGCTGAAGGTGAAGATAGAAATGATAAAATTTTAAATATTAAGATTGGAAGCAGATATTTTGATAAGCCTAATGAAAAACCATATCAATGGGTGGAACATGTTGTAGATTTTTCTAAGGAACTCATATATGAAAATAATAGAGATTATATGAAGAGTATAGTAAACGTTCTAATTAATAATGGATATAATCTAGATCATGGATACAATATATCTATGATGTCTGATATACCTATCGGAAAGGGAATGTGTTCATCATCAACTATGATAGTAGTACTTATAAAATTATTACTAGAATTGATAGACTCTAAAGATAAGGATAATGCTGAAAAAATTGCTTATTTAGGATTTTTAGCTGAAGTTAAGGAATTTGATGAACCAGGCGGAATGATGGATCATTATGCATCTGCATTAGGAGGAATGGTAAATTTAAATTTTGAAAATGGAGAAACAAAAGTAAATAAAATATCAAAGAAACTTCCAGGAAAGTTTATATTATTTGATTCATTGAGGGATAAGGAGACAACCAAGGTACTTGCAACTGCAAAATTTCCTGTAGTTAATGGATTAAAGAAATTAAATAAATATGGTATACAAAGCATAAAAGATTTTATAAAAAATGAAGAGAATATAAAATACTTAGATGAGCTTCTAGAGGAAGAAAAGAGAAATATTTTAGCTAATATAGATAACTACAAAATACTTCAATATGCAAAGAAGTTTATTGATTCTGATGAATTTTCTTCAAAAGAGTTTGGAAAGCTTATAAAAAGACATCATGAGAATCTGAGGGATGGTCTTCTTATATCTACTAAAGAAATAGAAGAAATTTTAAATACAGCATATGAAAATGGAGCATTAGGAGGAAAAGTTAATGGCTCAGGTGGCGGTGGATGTTGCTATGTATATGCTATGGATGAAGATTGTGATAGAATTTTAAAGGCGGTGGAATCTTTAGGATATCCAGGAATAATTGTTGATTCTACTAATGGAGTAAGAAGGGAAGATGAAATTTAAATGAAATTACTTATACTAGCAGGGGGAAAAGGCACAAGACTACAGTCTGATAAATTTAATTTACCAAAGGCATTAAAAGAATTAAATGGAAAGCCACTTATAGAATATGTTTTAGAAAACACTTCTTTTATTTCAAAGAAAGATGTCTATATAGTAGTTGGATATAAAGGTGAAATGATAAAAGAAGCTTTAGGTTCAGAATATAACTATATAACTCAAGACAAACAATTAGGAACTGGACATGCAGTAATGATAACTGAAAAGTATTTAAAAGATTGCAACGATGACATAATGATTTTATATGGTGATATGCCTATGATAAGTAGGGATACTTTTGAAGGATTTGCAGAATATCATAAAGAAAGAAAGTCAATGTGTACAGTTCTTACATCTATGTTTGAGGACCAGCCTCCTTATGGAAGAATAATAAGGGATGAAAATAATAATTTTTTAAGAGTTGTAGAAGAAAAGGATTGCACTGAGGAGCAGAAAAAAATTAAAGAACTTAATTGTGGACCAGATATAATTCATTCTAGTGTATTATTTGATGCATTAAAGAAAGTCAGCAATAATAATAGTCAGGGAGAATATTATTTAACAGATGTGCCTGAAATAATAAGAGATGGTGGACATGTTGTAAATATTTATGTATGTAAGAATTGTTCGGAGATGTTAGGAATTAATACACTAGAAGACTTAAAACAAGGGGAAAACCTTATAAAATGAAATGTAACTTTTTATATGAAAAATATTAATATAAATAAGTTGTTTTTTAGATTTTCTTAATTTACTATAAAGGAAAGCCTTATATAATAAGGCTTTCCAATGAATAAAAAAAAATTAAGTACATATCAAAAAAAATTATAAAATATGTTGACAGGTATATTATATGCTGATATAATAAATCATGTCAGGCGACATGGAAGGATGGTCGAGTTGGTTTAAGGCACCGGTCTTGAAAACCGGCGTACGTGTGAGCGTACCGTGGGTTCGAATCCCACTTCTTCCGCCATTTTTTTATTTAAAGATAATTAAATAGAAAATTTTAATTCGGAGAACTACTCAAGTGGCCGAAGAGGCGCCCCTGCTAAGGGCGTAGGTCGGGTAACCGGCGCGAGGGTTCAAATCCCTCGTTCTCCGCCAAAAACGCATTCATTTAATGAATGCGTTTTTTGTTATAGTAAAATAAAAATCATGCATTTAAAAATTACAAATAGTATCATTCATCAAGATAGATTATATTTGATAAGCACGTTTAAATATAGAGTATAAGCGTGTTTTTTTATATTAAATACCTATAGTGACCTATAATAATAAATTTTAATTAAATGGTATTTAATGCCTTAAAATATAGCATAGCCATCATAATCAAAGGTTTTTTATAAAGGAAAAAAGTAGTATAATTTAATTAGGGCTTGTACTTTATAAAAAGAAGGTGAGTCGATGTTAAAGGGGAAAAAAGTTCGTCTTAGAAGTGTTGAGAAAAAGGATATAGATTTTTTTCATGGGCTATGGAATGATGAAGAAATAACTAGGTTTGATGGATGCTATCATATACCACCATCTAAAGAATTCATATTAGAAAATTTCTATAAAATAATGAATATAGACAAGAAGTTTTTGACTATTCTTAATGAGGAAAAGATATTAATAGGCTATATAAGTTATAGTGGCCTTAAGGATTTAGGTGGTAATTATGAAATTGGAGTAACTATAGCAAAGAATTATTGGCATAAAGGGTATGCGCAAGATGCCATAAAAACCATTTTAAGATTTCTTTTTATGAACAAAGGAGCTCATAGGGTTGAACTTGAAGTTGTTGATCTAAATGAAAGAGCAATTAAATGCTATTTAAACTGTGGTTTTACAAAAGAAGGCGTTAGAAGAAATAGATATTTCGTAGAGGGACAATATAGAAACGTAATTTTAATGAGTATTCTGAAGGAAGAGTATTTGAAAGAAGCGGGAATTGTATATAAAAATAAAATGGATACCTAATTTTATAAGGTATCCATTTTTATTTGTAAAAATTTCAAGCTTGTCTATTATATATAGGTTTAACATGATTTCTATTTTTGTACATAACAACTATAACTCCAATTAGGTTAAAAATCATAAATGCAGAAACTACAAGACGCTTTGGAACAATATCTCCAAGTACTCCGGAAATAAGCTGCCCTAATGTCATAGAGGCCGTTATAGCCATTAAAAAAATACCATTGAATCTTCCTTTCTTCTCATGAGGTACATAGCTTTGAGTAGCAGAAACTCGTATGTTATATGAGGTTACACCCATGATACCTTCAATGAAGCTGAGAATCATCATTATTATTATAGGAAAATACAACATAGATCCATCAATCAATGAGATTGTAAAATAAACTAAAAGGGCTATTGTAAATTTTTTATCTGTAGGATATTTGAATTTATAGTGTATAGCACCACCTATAAAACGTCCAAGAACACCAAAGCCCATTACCCATATAAACATATACTCTCCTGAGGTATATGTTTCTTTAAAATATGGAAGTGATAATGTTTGATAAGAACTTCCAGCAAATGTTGTAATAGCAAAATATATTGTAATAGCAAGAAGACCTTTTTCACTTTTCAGGTATTCAATACCTTGTTTAAAATCTTCTATATATTGACTCCTTGTAAATTTTTCAGTTCTAATTTCCATATACTCTTCTTTTGCTCTAATTTGTGTTTCAAATACTGCAGCTATAAAAAAGCTTACTGCATCTAAAAGGAAAAGAGGGCCAATGCCTATGGTATTATATAAATAAGCTGATACGGGAACCATAAACATAGTAAGTGTTTCAAGAGTACTTGATATTGAATAAGCTTTTGTATAATTTCCTTTCGTAACAAGAAGAGGATATAAACTATCATAGGCAACAGAATAAATACTGTTAATTACACCTAAGATTAAGGAAACTAAAATAATAATAATGTAATTTACATTGCTGTTTTTCCATAAAAGTATACCGAACAACATATAGAGAGCTGCAGAAAGAAAATCAAGAGTATATATAGTTTTCTTCCTGGAAAATTTATCAAGATATGGTCCTGCTAAAGCTGGTACAATTGCATTTGAAAGACTAAATACACACATACATAAAGCATACATAAGAGTAGACTTGTATAAATCAAGAACTAAAAGGCTCATAGCAAAACCAGAAATAGCATTTCCTAGTTTTGATATTACGGTACCTAGTGTTATTATTGTGAAGTCTTTAGTCCATAATGGATTTTCATAAATCCCTGTTTCCTTTTTTATATCTTCATTTTTATTCATATGAACCCCCAAATTAAAATGAAATATTTTAAGATAGCCTATGTTCAATATTATAACATACATTGAATTTTTTGGATTTAAATGATAGAAATAAATTTTGATAAATAATTTCATAAAGTCTGTGTAATTTTAGCATCAATAATTTAAAATATATATTAAGGATAATCGTAGATGATTGAGAGGAGATGAAGAGTTGAGCTTAAGATTTATATATGGAAGAGGAGGAAGCGGTAAGAGCCGTTTTTGTTTAGATGATATAAAGAGAAAACTAGAAAAAGGTTTTGACAACAGATTAATACTTTTAGTCCCAGAACAATTTTCATTTGAAGCAGAGAAAAACCTTCTTAGAGCACTTGGAGATATGGGCACATTTAAAACAGAGGTATTGAGTTTTAAAAGAATGGCTCATAGAGTTTTTAATGAAGTCGGTGGAATTACTCATAAGAGACTTAATGATTCTGGAAAGTCTATGATACTATATAAGATTTTAAGAGAAAGAGAAAATGATTTAAAGATATTTTATAAATCAAGTTCAAAGCAGGGATTTATAGATATAGTTTCAGAAGTTATAACAGAATTTAAAAGATATAATATAACGCCTGAACTTTTAAGAGATACCATAGAAAAGCTTAAAGAAGATGAGCTTGAACTTAAATATAAATTAGAGGATTTATATAGAGTTTATATAGACTTTGAAATAGCTATTCACAAAAATTATATAGACGATGAAGATGAGCTTACAATGCTTTATGAAAAGCTTGAGGAGTGTTCATTATTTAACGGTGCAGAGGTATGGGTAGATGAATTTTCGACTTTTACACCTCAACAGTATTCAATACTTTCTAGACTTATGAAAAAGTCAAAAAGAGTAAATATAAGCTTAAATATGGATGGATCATCAGAATATAAAGAAGAAATAGATGATATATTTTGGGTAGCTAGAAATACTGAAAGAAAATTACTTAAGATAGCTGAAGAAAATCATGTGGCTTATGATAAACCTATAGATCTTAATAAAGATTGCTGCTATAGATTTAACAATAGCTATGATATTGGCCATATGGAAAAGTATTTCTTTAAATATCCTTTTGTACCTTATAGAGAAGAACCAGATAATATAAGAATATATAAAGCATTAAATAATTATGAGGAAATTCAATGGGTTGCAAGAAATATAATAAGCAAAGTTCGTGATGATGGATATAGATTTAGAGATATAGCTGTAGTGTGCAGAGACTTAGACAATTATAAAAAAATTACCCGGGTAATATTTGATGAGTATAGCATTCCTTACTTTTTAGATGAGAAAAGAGATGTAAGAGATAATCCTTTAGTGGTTTTAATTCTTTCTGTTTTTGATATATTTAATAAGAATTGGTCCTATGAAAGTGTGTTTAGATACTTGAAAACAGGACTTATAGATTTAACTAATGATGGATGCGAAGAGCAGCTTACAACAAAACAAAAGATTGATATACTTGAAAATTTTGTTCTGGCACACGGAATCAAGGGAAAGAAATGGCTTGAGTTTTGGGAGTATGGTCTTTCAAATGCTAAAGATAAACAAGAATATACTAGAGATGTTTTAAATGTAATTAATGAAATAAAGGATGATGTTATAAATCCTTTGAGTACTTTTGGTAGTAAAGTTGCTAAGAAATGTAACATGAGAGATTTATGTACTTATGTATATGAATTTTTATGTGAAGTAGGAGCTTTTCAAAAAGTTGATATATGGATTGAAAATTTTAAAGCTGAAGGAAATACAGAAAGAGCGGATGAATATGAACAAGTAGTAGATGTGATATTTGAGGTTTTAGATCAAATGGTTGAAATAATGGGAGATGAAGTGGTTTCTTTAGATAGGTTTATAGAAATATTAAGCATGGGATTTTTAAAGCAAGAAGTTGGATTAATACCAATAGCTTTGGATCAAGTTATAGTTGGGGATATAGCTAGAATAAAGAGTCATAGTATAAAGGCTCTTTACATTATTGGAGTTAATGATGGAGTATTCCCTAGGGTAAATAGAGAAGAGGGAATATTGTCTGATAACGATAGGGGAATTCTGAAAACTGAGGGGGTAACTCTTGCTTCTGATACGGAAACTAAGATGTTTGAAGAAAATTTTTTAATATATACAACTCTTACTATGGCAAGCGAATATTTAGTACTTACTTACCCTATTGCTGATTTTGAAGGAAAGGCTCAAAGGAGTTCAATACTTATTTCTAGATTTAAAAAGCTATTCCCAAAGCTTAAGGAAGAAAGCGATATATTAAAGAATAAGGAAGATGAAGCAGTAGACAAGATTGTTGCTCCGGAACCCACTTTTAATGAGCTTATATCAATGATGAGAAGCTATTATGATGACAAGGAAGAAGTAAGTTCCGTATGGAAAAATGCTTATGAATGGTATAAGGGCAAAGAAGAGTGGAACAGTAGAATTGAGAGAGTTCTAAGCGGCTTAAAATATAGTAATCAAGTTCAAACTATAAGAGGTGAAAAGATAAAAGCTCTTTATGATAAGCCTTATGTATTTGATGTATCAAGAGTTGAAAAATATGCCCAATGTCCATTTGCCTTCTATATTCAATATGGGCTAAAAGCTAAAGACAGAAAGATATATGAATTTGGAAGTCCTGATTTTGGAACCTTTGTACATGAAATATTAGATAAATTCACTAATAAAGTAAAAGATGAAGGTCGACATTGGTCTGATTTAGATAAAAAGTGGAGTGAGAGTACAATTTCATCAATGATAGATGAAGTTATAAAAGATGAATCTATACTGAAAAGCTCAGCTAAATATAAATATTTAGTTTCTAAAATGAAGAGGATACTTACGAAATCAGTGTCAGTAATAAGTGAGCACTTTAAGAGAGGAAGTTTTGAAACACTGGATAGTGAAATAGTATTTGGAGATGGAAAGTATAAGCCAATAAAACTTTCACTGCCAAGTGGTGATGATATATATCTTAGAGGAAGAGTAGACAGAGTTGATATACTTGAAGATAATGGTGAAGTTTATATAAGAATAGTAGATTACAAATCAGGAAAAAAATCATTTAGTTTAAATGAAGTTTATTATGGACTTCAACTTCAACTTCTTGTTTATCTTGATGCAATATTGAGCAATGAAGAGGAAATCTTAAAGAAAGATATAGTTCCTGGAGCAATCCTATACTTCACAATAGATGATCCAATGATATCTTCAAGTGGAGAACTTAGTGAAGAAGAAGTAGAGCAGAGGCTTATAAAAGAGCTGAAAATGAGTGGGCTTCTTCTAAAAGATCCAAAAGTTATAAAGGAAATGGATAAAGATATTAAAGGATATTCTATAATAATACCTGCTTATATGGGTAAGGATGGAATATCAGAGAATAATTCATCAGTTGCAACAAGAGAGCAGTTTAAAGTTATAAGGGAATATGTAAGGCAAAAGGTTGTAGATCTTTGTGAAGATATGCTTAAAGGTGATATAACTATAAAACCTGTTAAGAATGGTAAGTATACATGTTGTTCTTACTGTAGATTCAATGCAATATGTCAATTTGACTATTCATTGAAAGACAATAAATACTGTTTACTTCAAAAGAAAGATAAAGAAGATATATGGAAGCTGATGAAAGAAAAGATATCAGGGGAGGAGGAATTAGAGCATGATGAGCAATAAAGAATCAGGAACAAAATGGACGAATGAACAGCAGCGTGCTATAGATACTCATGACAAAAATCTTCTTGTGGCAGCAGCTGCTGGTTCTGGAAAAACAGCTGTGCTAGTTGAACGAATAATAAAGATGATAGTTAGGGATGAAAACCCTGTAGATATAGATAAGCTTTTAGTTGTTACATTTACTAATGCAGCAGCTTCTGAAATGAGAGAAAGAATAGGAAATGCTATAACAGATAAACTAGACAAAAATCCAAATAATAAGAGATTACAAAAGCAGCTTACTCTTTTAAATAAAGCTAATATAACAACTATGCACTCCTTCTGCCTTGATGTCATAAGAAATAACTTTCATCATATAGATTTAGATCCTAATTTTAGAATAGGGGATCAAACAGAAATAATCCTTCTTAAACAAGATATAGTAGGAGAATTATTTGAGGATAAATATGAAGGAATGACTCTAACAGATGGATTCTATAAACTTGTAGAAACTTTTGGTGGAAATAAGGATGATAGTAAGCTTCAGGATATGATTGAAGGATTATATAATTTTTCTATGAGTGGACCTTATCCAAAGATATGGCTAAATAAAAAAGCAGAAGAATTTAATTTATCTAGTGAAGAAGAATTGTATAAGTCTAAATGGATGGAAATCATTATGGATGGAGTGGAAGAAGAGCTAGAATCTATAATAAATAGTCTTCATGGACTTATAGATATTTTAAAAGAGGAGGATGCATCACCGAAGATTATAGATAATTTGAGCGAAACCATAAGCAGTATTTATATAGCTATAGATGGATATAAAGCTGGTTATGATGAGTTTCAAAGATCTCTCCAAAGTATAACATTTGGAACATTAAGAATGGGAAAAGATCTAGATGATAGTATAAAAAATGAAGTTAAAAACGTTAGAGACAGTGTGAAATATAAGGTGAAAGAAATGCAGAAGACCTTCTCTTTTTCATTAAGGGATAGCTACGAAGCAATAAAAGATATGTATCCTATAATGGAGGCTCTTACTGATTTAGTTATAGAATTTATGGAGAGATATAAAAATAAAAAAATAGAAAAAGGAATATTAGATTTTAATGATTTAGAGCATTATTGTCTTAAAATATTAAATGAAACTTATGATAAAGGAATAATAACTCCTTCTTCGGTTGCTATGGAGTTTAAAGATAAATTCTATGAAGTTTTGGTAGATGAGTATCAAGATAGCAACAGTGTTCAGGAAACTATAATAGATTTGGTTTCAAGAAAAAACTCGGATAATCCAAATGTATTTATGGTTGGAGACGTAAAGCAGAGCATATATAGATTTAGACAGGCAAAACCAGAACTTTTCCTTGAAAAATATAATACTTATGAAGAAATAAGCGATGATCATAGTAATAATTCTGGAAAAATACTTCTGTACAAGAACTTCAGAAGTAGAAAAGAAGTGCTTAGAGGGGTAAACTATATCTTTAAAAAGATAATGTCAGCAAGCGTTGGTGAAATGGAATATACAGATAAGGAAAGATTGAATCCAGGTGCCGTATTTGATCCTGTAGATGAGACGAACTTCTTTGTTGGTGGAGATATAGATGTAAATATAATAGATTTAGCAGGAAAATCTGAAGAGGAAGAAACAGAAGTAGCTATTAATGATGAAATCCTTGATGAAGAAGAATTAGATAAAATCCAAGTTGAAGCAAGACTTGTTGCAAAGAAAATAAAGGATTTATTTAAGGTTCAAGATGGAAAACATTTCGTTGTATATGATAAAGAAGTAAAAGAATATAGACAGGTTAAATATAAGGACATAGTAATACTTCTAAGAGCTACAGCAGGTTGGGCAGATGTATTTTCTGAAGAACTTGCAAAAGAAGAAATACCAGCTTATGCTGACTCAAGTTCAGGATATTTTCAAACTATAGAAATAAGAACTATGATGTCTTTACTTCAAATAATAGATAATCCACTTCAGGATATTCCTATGGTTGCAGTTCTTAGATCGCCCATATTTGCATTTACTCCAGAAGACCTTATAGACCTTAGAGTAATAAATAAAAATAAATATTTTTACGATGCACTAAAAGATATAGCTTATGGAGAATTTAACGAGGATGTTCTTCCAAAGGAATATGTACTTGAAGATTCACTTATAAAAAAAGCTAAGTATGTAATGGAATCTTTAGATAAGTGGAGAGAAAAGTCAATACATATGCCTATAGATGAATTTATTTGGTATTTGTATATGAGCACATCTTATTATGGTTATGTAAGGGCTATGCCTAATGGAGTTCAAAGGCAGGCAAACTTAAGAATACTGTTTCAAAGAGCAAAGCAGTATGAAAGCACTAGCTTTAAAGGGTTATTCAATTTTATAAACTTTATAAATAAGCTTCGTAGCAGCAGTGGAGACATGGGGAGTGCAAAAACTTTAGGTGAAAATGAGGATGTAGTAAGAATCATGAGTATTCATAAAAGTAAAGGACTTGAATTTCCTGTTGTCATACTTTCAGCCTGTGGAAAGCAATTTAACCAAAGGGATATATATGAAACAATATTATTCCACGAGGATTTAGGATTTGGACCTGATTTTATTGATTATGAAAAGAGATATAAATACCCTACTCTTGCTAAAGATGCTATAAAGAAAAAGCTAAGACTTGAAAACTTATCGGAGGAAATGAGAGTTTTATATGTTGCGCTAACAAGGGCAAAAGAAAAATTAATACTTACAGGAACTACTTCAAATTTAGAAAAATCTATAGATAAATGGGGTAAGGCTGTGAGTGTAGCTAGTAAAACTGTACCGTCAAACGAAGTATTTAAGGGAAAAAGCTATTTAGATTGGATATCTATGGCCCTAATGCTTCATAATGATGGCTCTCCTCTTGTAGATTGTTTTAATGGGTATATAGATAGACCTTTTGATGATGAAGAATCATCTTGGAAAATAAATATTTATTCAAAGTCGGATATTATAGGAGACAATATAGAATCCGATGAAGATACTGAAGAAGATATGAATATATTCGAAGAAATAGGTACAAATGATTATTATAAGAATGAAGTTGAGAAAAGACTTAACTGGGAATATAAATTTAAAAGAGCTGGATCAATTCCAACAAATATGTCAGTATCAGAACTTAAAAAATCTGCTTTATTAGAAGAAGAGCAGAGTGATGCAAATAATTTAATTAAGGAGTCGCCTTTAAGAAAGCCAAAGTTCCTTCAGGAAATAAAGGGGTTATCTCCTGCGGAGAGAGGAACTGCACTTCATAGTGCTATGCAGCACTTATCTCTTGATAATGTTAGTACATTAAATGAAATAAAGTCGCAGATAGCGTATTTTGTGGCAAAAGAGATTTTGACTGATGAGGAAGCAGAGGCAGTAAATCCGTATAAAATTTTAAAGTTCTTTAGAAATCCTTTAGGTGAAAGAATTCTTAGCTGCTATAAGGAGTCGGGAAATAAAGTTCATAGGGAAAAACCTTTTTATATAGAAGTACCAAGCACCTCTATAATTGATGAGTTACCTGTAGAAATTTATGAAAATGAATTGATAAGAATACAAGGTGTAATAGATTGTTTTTTAGATGAAGATGATGGAATAATCCTTATAGACTACAAGACTGATTATGTAGATAGAGAGAATAGAGAAAAAGTGATAAATAGATATGCGACTCAGATTTACTACTATACCATGGCTCTTGAAAAGATTACAGGAAAGAAAGTAAAAGAAAAATATCTATATTTATTTTATATAGATGAAGCTATAAAAATTAATAATTAAACTTAAATAAACCTCCAGTATTTAATGATTAGGATACTGGAGATTTATTTATATATTGATTAGAAAGCTTTAAAAGATGATTTTTGGTATTGATTTCTGGATTTCTAAGTACATTTTCTAAAAGAAAATTTAATATACTACCTATAATTCTTCCGTCTTTAATACCTAATTCTTTTAGATCATTTCCATTTATCTTTAAATCCTTTATTGAAAGTGGTTCTTTATTTGAAATTATATCTTCGACTTGAAGCTGAGCATTTTCTATTAATTTTATATGGTCAAAATCATTTATATAAATTATTTTTAGTAAAGATAGAAAGTCAAATATGTTGTTTTTTGAAATATTATATATTAAATTTTTTATGCTAACCCTGTCTTGCAAATTAAAATTTTTGAAAATAGCATCGTAAAATTTCATAGTTAAATTTATAGTATTATTATCAAATCTTAAATGTTTAAGTAGTCCTTTACAAAGTTTAAAATTTTCAAGAGGTATCATAAGATAACAAAGCCTTATATAAAGCTTATTGGGAAGCAAATCTATATTATTTAAGCTTTTATTAGTTAACAATATTTCATATAGTTCTGGAAGTATGACTTTTAAAGTTTTAGTGTTAATCATATGATTTATTGCAATAAATGCTTTATCACTTAAAAGCATTTTGATAAGTTCATCTCTAATTCTTTCAGCACTTATATTTTTTAATAAATCTTTGTTTTCAGAGATTGCACTTAAAGTGTTATTATCTATTTGAAAATCGAGTTGAGAACTGAAACGTATTGCTCGAAGCATTCTCAAAGCATCTTCTTTGAAGCGAAGAGAGCTATCCCCTACACACCTTATAATTTTAAGGTTTAAGTCTTTAACGCCATTAAAAGGGTCAACTAATCCATATTTAGTATTGTAAGCCATAGAATTGATAGTAAAATCACGTCTCGATAAGTCTTCTTTAACATCTTTAACAAAGAAAACTTTTGAGGGATGTCTATTGTCTAGATAATCACTTTCAGTCCTAAATGTAGTTACTTCGAAAGGTTCTTTATCTATTAAAACTGTAACTGTACCATGGGAAATTCCAGTAGGAATTATTTTATCAAATAATCTCATAATATCATCTGGAAAAGCATTTGTAGTTACATCATAATCATTGGGAATCTTATTTAGTATGCTGTCACGGACGCAACCACCAACTATATATGCATCAAACCCATTTGATATAAGGGTATCTAATATAAATTTAACCTTTTGTGGAATAAAAATATTCATATAATCACGCCTTTAAATAATACTTAATTATATTCTATCCAAAAATATAATATTTTTAAATACATTGTTATATATATGAAATTGATAAAAATTTAATCAAAAATAAGATAAATTTTATGATATAATTAATTGATAATTATAAATTTTCAATCAATGATAAATTTACATGAGAATTCTTTATGGGGGTGGGAATCAAGTGTTAAGTAAATATATTGAAAATGCTATCAGTCTACATGAAAAAGCAGATGCAATAGTTATTAGTGACAAAAATGGATATGTAGAATATTCTAAATGGCATGGAAACACATATTTTGAATGCAAAGAAGTAGTTGGTAAGCATATTTTAGAAATTTATCCTGAGCTTACTCCAGATACAAGTACTATATTGAGAGTTTTAAAAACTGGAAAGCCTCGTATTGATGATGAGCAGAATATAGTAAATTTTAAAGGAGAAAGGATACATATAATAAGTACAACTTTGCCAATAAAAGTGAATGAAGAAATTATAGGTACTATATGTGCCTCAGTGTTTTGTGGGAGTGATAGGGAGATACGCAGAGAAAAAATAAGCAATCAAAATAAACTATATAAATTAGATGATATTATCACACAGAACCCTGAAATGAAGGAAATAAAAAAAAGGATATTAAAAGTGGCTAATAATAGTTCAACAGTCTTAATATATGGAGAAACTGGAACAGGAAAAGAACTTGTGGCTGAGTCTATTCACACGAGTAGCAAAAGAAAAGATAATGTTTTTATTTCTCAAAATTGTGCTGCTATACCTAACAGCCTTTTAGAAAGCATATTTTTCGGAACTGAGAAGGGAACTTATACTGGAGCGGAAAACAAAAAAGGTTTATTTGAATTGGCTGATAAAGGAACATTGTTTTTGGATGAAATAAATTCTATGGATCTTATAATGCAAGCAAAATTATTGAAAGTTCTAGAGGAAAAGAAAGTTCGTAGACTTGGTGGAACAAGAGATATATATGTAGATGTAAAAATAATATGCGCAATGAATGAGGAACCATTAAAAGTTTTAAGAAATGGAAAAATTAGAGAAGATTTGTTTTATCGTATAAGTGTAGTAAAATTTATGATACCTCCTTTAAGAGAACGGCGAGAAGATATAATGCTTTTAACAAATTATTTTATAGAACACTACAATAAGGAAATGCAAATGGATATAAGGGGAGTAAGTCAACTCACACAAAATATATTTGAAACAAATAATTGGTATGGTAATATAAGAGAATTAAAAAATACTATAGAAAATGCTTTTAATACTGTTGACTCTGATGTTATAACTATAAAACATGTTTCAGAGTTCTTAAATTACTATAAAAAAAATAATGATGTTGAGGATTGTAATATAGAATGGGATAATACTTCTTCTTTAAGCAACTTAGTATCTGATTATGAGAAAAAGATAATAACTTTAGTTCTAAATGATTCTAAAAATATGGCTGATGCAGCCAAAAAGCTTAAAGTATCAAGACAAAACTTAAGATATAAGATTGACAAATATAATATAAATTATAAATAAAAAATTTTATTGATAAAAAGGAAAAAAATTATTACAAAGTAAAATAATTTTGCCTTTTTATTTTTTTTATAAAATATAAATTTTAAAATTGTTACAAAATCCTTGGGAATTATTTTATCAATAATCCAGATACAACAGGAGATTTCTTGATTAATTTTAATATTCGAATAAATCTGTCTATTTTGGAACTAAGCTTGCTTGTATAAATTAAAAACATTTTATGTTAGGAGGAAATAAATGGTGGCTAATTTAGTTCTAAAGAACGGAAAGATTTACACTATGGATGGTAATGTGAATGAGGCTGTTTCAATTAAGGATGACACAATTATAAAAGTTGGAACTAACAAAGAAGTAGAGAAATTTATTACTGATGAAACAGAAGTAATAGATTTGATGGGTAAAGCAGTAATTCCAGGATTTATAGATACTCATACTCATCTTGTGGGATATGGATGTTCCATAAATGCAGTTAACCTTGAAAATACTACGTCAAAAGAAGAAGTAGTAGAAAGGTGCAGAGATTTTATAAATAAAAATGATATACCAGAAGGTAAATGGGTATATGGAAGGGGATGGAATCAAAATCTATTTACGGACGAAAATACATTTCCAACAAAATATGATTTAGATAAAGTATCAATTAAGCATCCTATATTAATAATAAGAACTTGTGGTCATATAGGAATTGCAAATACTATTGCACTAGAAAAAGTTGGTATATCAAAAAATACATTTATAGAAGGGGGACAGTTTGATAAGGGAGATGATGGCGAGCCTAATGGAGTAATAAGGGAAGCTTCTCTAGAATGGTTTAAAAAGAATAAAGGTTCTAAGCAAAGCAACAATGAAATAAAAAAAGCCATAATAGATGGTGGAAATGAGCTTATTAAATACGGAATAACATCTGTTCATACTGAGGATTCTTATGATTTAGGATATGGTGGGGATTTTGAAGATATATATAACTCATATCAAGAGCTTATATCAGAAAAAAGACTTCCTGTAAGAATATATCAAAAGATATCGCTTCCTAAATCAATGGAAATTGATGAATTTTTAAAAGGAAATTTTAGAACAGGTATGGGAAATGAATTTTATAGAATAGGACCAATGAAACAATGGACAGATGGAACTATAGGAGCAAGAACAGCAGGAATGCTAAATGACTATAGTGATGATATTGGAAATAAGGGATTATATTATTATACTCCTGAAGAGCTTTATGAAAATATAAAAAAGGCACATAATAATGGAATGCAAGTATGTTTACATGCAATTGGTGATGGAGCATTAGAAATGGTTTTAAATGCGTATGAAAAAGTACTTAAAGAATTTCCAAAGAAAGATCATAGACATAGAATCGTGCATTGTTTTGTGGGAAGTAATGAGCAATATAAGAGAATTGCTGATCTAAATTTAATAATAAATACACAGCCGATTTCTACTTCAACGGATATTCCTATGATGCGAAGTAGAGTAGGTGAAGAAAGGGAGAAAACCTGTCATGCATGGAATACACTAACTAAGATGGGGGTATGTATAACAGGAAGCTCTGATATTCCAGTAGAAACACCAAATATATTTAAGGGCATATATGCTGTTGTTACAAGAAAAAATGTAGATGGAAATCCAAAAGAACCATGGTTGGAAAATGAAAGGGTTTCGGTTGAAGATGCAATTAAAATGTTTACTATAAATGCGGCTTACTCAGCATTTGAAGATAATATAAAGGGATCTTTAAAGGAAGGTAAATTAGCAGATATGATAGTTCTTGATAGAGATCCATTTGAAATAGACATAGAAGAATTAAAAGATATTGTTGTTGAAAAAACTATATTAGGGGGAGAAATTAAGTATAGTTTATAAAAGTATTATTAATAAATAGGGGATATAAGTTAAGGGGGATTTATTATATGTATGAAGCTTTTGCCAAATTAACATCATTTTTGTGGGGGGTACCACTGTTATCTATTATTCTTATTACAGGTTTATATATAACAATAAAAACAAGAGGTTTTCAATTTAGATATTTAGGACACATAATGAAAAGGGTATTCAAGAAAGAAAAGGATTCAGAAAGTAATTTAACGCCATTTCAGGCAGTTACAGTAGCAATAGGGGGAACTGTAGGAGTATCTAATATGAGTGGTGTAGCTACAGCAATAGTTACAGGAGGGCCAGGCGCATTGTTCTGGCTTTGGATTGCTGCATTTTTAGGTATGATGATAAAGATGGCAGAGGTAACTTTAGCTGTATATTATAGGGAAACAAAAACTGATGGTACTTTTAAAGGCGGACCTACTTACTATATACAGAAAGCATTAGGTGAAGAAAAAGGAATGAAATCATGGAAACCTCTAGCCATAATGTTTGGATTTGGGATAATGATGATTTACTTTATAACAATACAAAATTTTACTATATCAGAAGCCATAGGTTCTACATTTAATTTAAATTATATGATTCCATCTGCAGTTATTATGATTTGTGCTTATGCAGTAATAATGGGAGGGCTTAAGAAAATAGGAAAAATAGCATCTTATATAGTACCTGTTATGTGCGTTTTTTATGTAGGATGTGTTCTTTATATATTAGGTTCTAATATTTCAGAAATACCACACGTCTTAGGGTTAGTATTTAAAGGAGCGTTTACTACTCAAGCAGCTGCAGGAGGATTTTTAGGGGCAACTGTAGCACAAGCAATGAGATATGGATTTTCTAGGTCTGTATTCAGTAATGAAGCTGGATGGGGAACATCACCAATGATTCATGCTACTGCAGAAACTGACCATCCAATTAAACAGGGGATTCTTGATGCATTTGAAGTTTTCATGGATACAATCGTTATATGTTCTATGACTGCTTTTGTAATAATAATTACAGGCTATTACACATCTGGACTTACAGGAGCAACACTTACACTTTCTGCATTCGAATCAGTAATGGGACGAAATGCAAGAGTATTATTAGCTCTATCTATATTCTTATTTGGACTTACAACTATAACAGGATGGTATACCTATTTTGAAGTGATTATTGATCATGCTATTTCTGACAGTAATAAATTTAAATCTATAATTATGAAGCTTTTAAAATTATTATATCCAATTCCAGGATTTCTAGTTGTTGATGTAACTGTAATTTATGGAGGTACTCCAGCTGAAATATGGACATTTGGAGATTTTACCTCAGTAATTCCTACATTTATAAATGTTTTTGCACTTCTATTAATGAGTAAGAAGTTCTTTGAATTACTAAAGGATTATAAGGCTAGGTATTTAGGTATTGGAAAAGTAGATGCTAATTTTAAGTTGTTTTATGAGGATGTAGTAAAGGAAAATGGGGAAAAAGTAGCATCAGAATAATTTATAGATATAAAGGGGTGGCTTTTAAAAGTCAGCCCTTTATCTATAATATTTTGATATATTGTTTTAAATAACTGATAGCTTTTTTTATAAATGAAGAGATTATGGTGTATAATATAAGTTGTAAATGAATTTGAAAGGTGATTTGTACACTATGGATTGTTTGAGAATAAAAGATTTTAATCAAGGAATGAGAATTGATGGAATATATCTTATAAAATCGTTAGATTTTAAAACCACCAATTCGAATAATAAAAAATATATAGATTTATATTTGTGCGATAAGACTGGGGAAATAAATGCGAAATTTTGGGATGCAAAAGATGAAGATAAAGATAGATTAAAAGAAAGTTTTTTAGCGAAGGTTTCTGGAGTTGTTCTTGCATGGCAGGGTTCTCTCCAGTTGAAAATAGATTCAATAAGTAATTTAGAGGATATGGAAGGTATAGACTTAGAAGAATATGTTCAGTGCGCACCTTATAGAAGTGAGGATATGGTCGATGCTATATATGAATATATAAATTCCATGAAAAATAAAGAGCTTAAGGATATAACGAGTTATTTTATAGAAGAAAATAAAGAGAAACTTATGTATTATCCAGCAGCAAAAAAGAATCATCATGCGTTAAGAGGAGGACTTCTATATCATACACTTACAATGCTTAAAAGCGGAGAAGCATTGAGCAGTATATATACTTTTTTAAATAAAGAGCTGCTATACGCAGGGATTATACTACACGATATGTGTAAGATGGATGAAATGGATAGTAATACTTTAGGATTTGTAAAAGAATATTCAGTTCAAGGTCAATTGCTTGGGCATATATCTTTAGGAGTTGGGAAGATAGAATATGTTGGAGAAAGTTTGGGGATATCTAAAGAAATAACAATGCTTTTAAAGCATATGGTGTTGTCCCATCATTATGAACCAGAGTATGGAAGTCCAATAAAACCTATGATACCAGAAGCGGAAATGCTTCATTATTTAGATATAATGGATGCAAGAATGTATGACATGGAAAAGGCACTTAAATCAACTTCAGTTGGAGATTTTTCAGAGAGAATTTGGTCCTTAGAAAACAGAAAAGTATACAAACCAAATCTAGAATAAGAAAATTTTATAAACAAATAGATAGCTTGCTTTACAATGTTTCTATATACTATATAATTTTAATTATGATGTAAAAATATAAAAGCAGAGGAGAAAACATATGAAAAAAAATATAAATCAGAATATGAATATATTTCAGAAAATGTATAAGAGTGTTTATGACTTTAAGAGCTATGTAAAATTTTCGAAACTTTCTATAGGAAAGGGAATGATATATTTATTAGTTTTATCTATAATATTAGGAGTTGTAATGGCTGGGAAACAGGCTATAGCAACTAGCGGTTTTACTAAAGAATTCAAATCTACTTTTAATGAAAATATAAAAGAAATGAATCTTGCAGACAATAAACTGACAGTAAATAATGATAATTATGAAGAGATAAAGACTGAAAAGTTCATATTAATGTTAGACACTGGAAATGAAAAGACAGTTGAAGATATTAAGCAATATCAAACAGGTTTACTATTACAAAAAGACAGTTTCTATGTAAAGCCTTATGGTAAAGATGCTCAACATGTCAAGTATGAGACATTGCCTATAAAGGAAATGAATAAACAAAGTGTATTGGAGATGTCAGATCAGTATGGAGCAGTTCTTCTATACGGACCATTCATATCATATCCAATAACATTATTTTTTAGAGCAGTTTTCTATTCATTAATAATAGGTGGATTAGGAGTAATTATAGCAAAAACTTTTGTTAAGGTAGATACTAAGTTTGCACAAAGCTATAATCTAGCTATGTATACTATAACTCCTATTTATTTATTAACATTAATACTATTTATATTTGGATGGTTCAGCGGTATAATAATAGATGTAGCTATAGGATGTGTTTATATGTATAATGCATATAAACAAATATCAATTACAAAATAATAATTAAAACAACATCGAGGCTTTCCATAATTTTTTAGGAAAGCCTTGTTTTAAATAAGGAGGATTAAATATGGACGTAGTAAAAAGATTTTTAAAGTACATTAGTTATGACACAAAATCAGATGATTCATCAGGGGTTACACCTAGTTCAAAGGGTCAGTTAGTTTTGGCAGATGCATTAGCAGAAGAACTTAAGTCTATAGGACTACAGGATGTTAATGTTGATGAAAATGGCTATGTTATGGGGATATTACCTTCAAATACAAACAAAGATTTAAGTACTATAGGATTTATAGCACATATGGATACATCTCCAGACTTTTCGGGAAAGAATGTAAAACCTCAAATAATAGAAAATTATGATGGAAACGATATCGTATTGAATAAAGAATTAAACATAGTAATGAGTACAAAGGAATTTCCGGAATTAAGCCTTTATAAAGGACACAAATTAATCACAACAGATGGGACAACTTTATTAGGAGCAGATGATAAAGCTGGAATAGCTGAAATAATAACAGCAATAGAGTATCTAACAAATCATCCTGAAATAGAGCATGGAACAATAAAAATTGCTTTCACTCCAGATGAAGAAATAGGCCAAGGAGCAGATCATTTCAATGTAGAAAAATTTGGAGCAAAATATGCTTATACTGTAGATGGTGGAAGAGAAGGAGAATTAGAATATGAGAACTTCAACGCTGCAGGAGCAAAGGTTGAAATAAAAGGAAAGAATGTTCACCCTGGAACAGCAAAAGGAAAAATGGTAAATTCTCAGCTTATAGCAGCAGAATTACTAGCTATGATGCCAAAGGAAGAAACTCCAGAGCATACAGAAGAATACGAAGGATTCTATCTATTATCAAATATCACTGGTTCAGTTGAAAATACAACAATGAAATTTATAATAAGAGATTTTTTTAATGATTCATTTGAAGCTAGAAAAAATAACATGTCTAAATGGTGTGATGAAATAAACAAGAAGTATGGCGAAGGAACTTGTATTTTAGACATGAAGGATCAATATTACAACATGAAAGAAAAGGTTGAACCTGTAAAATTTATAGTTGATATAGCTTTTGAAGCTATGAAAAAATCAGATGTAGTACCAACTATAGTTCCAATCAGAGGTGGTACAGATGGAGCAAGATTATCATTCATGGGACTTCCAACTCCAAATATATTTACTGGTGGAGAGAATTTTCACGGAAAATATGAGTACATCTCAACTCAAGCTATGGAGAAAGCAGTTCAAGTAATATTAAATATAGTTAATTTATATGTAGAGAAAAGCTTATAAGTACTAGAGAAAAGTTACGTAAGTGAAAAGTGAAGGATTTAGTTTAATTAGACTTGATACTTGTTGCTATAAAAATAATGATTTACAAAGAAAAGAAGTAAGGCTAGAGTTTGGATGGTTTCCAGAAGAAAAAAAATTAAGATTTCCAGGACAATGGGATTAATAATGTTAAATTTAAAGTCGGCATTTTACTGCCGACTTTTTGTTTAAAAATTAAATGAAAAATTCCAAAGGTTTATATTTTTTATTTCAATAAAATTCTATTTCTAATATTTAATAAGTCCGTATAAATTAATAATTTTATCTAGATTTACCTAAGAAAAATAATGCCAAAGTATCTGGTCCAGAGTGAGCTCCTATAACTGGTCCAATAGGATTTATTATTATATTCTTAACGGTAAATTCTTTTTTGATTAAATCTGATAAGTGTTCAGCATCATGAAGACAATCGCCATGGCTTATAAATATGATTTGCTCTTCAGGATTTTCAACTCTTTCTATCATATGATCTAAAAGTGATTTTATAGATTTTTTTCTACCTTTTACTTTACCTAAAGGAATAAGATGACCTTCATGGTCTACGTGTAAAATTGGTTTAATATCTAAAATAGTTCCGACAACAGCTGCTGTAGCTGAAACTCTTCCTCCACGCTTTAAATGGTTTAAATCATTAACTGTAAAATAGTGATTTGTTCTAAATTTATTATTTTCTACAAAGCTAACTATGTCATCTTTTGAAGAACCACTCTTTAATAGCTCTACAGCATAATAAACTATAAGTCCATGACCTAATGATGCGCAAAGAGAATCTATTATAGTTATATCTGCATCTGGATATTCTTCAAGAATTTGCTCTTTTGCTATAAGAGCAGAATTGTATGTTCCGCTTAAACCTGATGAAAAACATATATATATAATTGATTTTTTATCTTTTACGTATTTTTCAAAAGCTTCATGAAATCTGTAAGAATTGATTTGTCCTGTGGAAGCCATGCCTCCATTTCTTAGATAATCATAGAATTCAGCATTTTTTACAGTCTCACCTAAATCATCTATTATGTCTTTTCCTTTGAAATTTAAAATTAAACCTAAAACTTCTAAACAATTATTGTCTTTGATATATTCTACTGGTAAGTCACAGCTTGAATCTGCTAATATTACTGTATTCATAATTCACTCTCCTTACAATTTAAAGAAGTATATACTTTTGGGTATTGTTTATAACTTATTATAATATAATTTCTATAATTTAGAAAGTGACTAAGCAGTATAAAGAGGAAAGATAATAATAATTTAAGATAAATTATAGAAATAATAGCATATATACAAAGTATTGACCAAAATTAATTAATATATATAGAAATATAAAGAAATTTATGAATTTATATTAAAATATATGTGATAATTTAATTATTTATATAAAAAATTTTTAAAATTTGAAATAGTGAATATTTAAGAATGTAATGTCGAATAAATTTGAAATTATTGAAGAAATAAGAAGGAGTTAGACATAAAATATAGAATATATTAATACGTAGGTAATTAAAGATATCACCCTTAAGAATTATCTAACCATATAAGTGAAAACCAACATAGACTTGTAGTGTATAATAACTCTCTCCTTAAAGATAAATTATGCTACAAGTCTTTTTTTTGTCATTTTTTTAAAATGTTGCGCTAAATATTTTTTTGTGATAAAATTAATATGTTAATTAAATATGGAGTGTTAGTTAAACGGATATAACTTGCGGCTACGGACCGCACATTGTGGGTTCGATTCCTACACACTCTGCCAATGAATCTAGGAATGACTGTAAATTATCGGTCATTCTTTTTTTATAGGGGGAAAATATGAATAAAAAGAGCATATTTGCGATAACTATTAGTTTAATATTTTTATTATTTGGGTTTATAGGATGTGCAAAGGAAAAAATACCATTACAAGAAGTTAATAAAAAAGGTGAGCCTCAACAAAAAACAGAAGAAACATTTGATGATTCTCTTAGAGAATCTAATGTTCCTGTCAAATACACATTGGAACAATCAAAAAACAATGGTGATTACATAATAATAACTGATCAAAGTGAAACCTTAAATATAGAAAAAGTAGAAAAATTCTTAGAGGAATTTAAAAATAAAAAGCCTGTCAAAATTAGATGCACTCAATTTTATATGGGTTCTTTGGATAGCATGAGAGATATTGAGTATGATGGCGAAAAAATATTACTAAAAGAATATGATACTAAGAGTAATGATAAAAAGACTTATAACTATATAGAAATTTCTGATAGTGACATGATCCAAGATGGAGGATGGTACAGATTGGTTAATTCGAAGGCAAAGCTATTTTATATAAATAAACAATAATATGACATAAAATAGATGAAAAATAGTGAATAAAATGTAAAGTAAGTGTTGAAAAATTATGGATTTTATGTTATTTTAAGAATAACTTAATAAAATGAATTGCAGAGAAATGAGTCAAGCAAGAATTAAGGCTAGGGATAGCCTTGGTTTTGCTTGGCTTTTTTTAATGTCAAAATATATATGAGGGGAATGGAAAAAGTGATTAAGAATTTTGCACACAGAGGATTTAGCGGAAGATATCCTGAAAATACTATGCTTGCTTTTGAAAAAGCTATTGAGGCAGGTGCAGATGGTATAGAATTGGATGTTCAACTTACAAAAGATAATGAAATAGTTATTATTCATGATGAAAACGTTGTCCGAACAACTGGCATAAAAGGAGATGTTAGAGATTTCACTTATGAAGAAATAAGTAAACTAGATGCATCTTATATATATAAAGGAGAATATGGATTAAATAAGATACCTACTCTTAGAGAATATTTTGAATTAGTAAAAGACAAGGACATAATTACTAATATAGAACTTAAGACAGGTGTAATAGAGTATATAGGAATTGAAGAAAAGGTATGGCAGCTTATTAAAGAATATAACTTAGAGGATAAAGTGATAATATCAAGTTTTAATCATTTCAGCATCATGAGAATGAAGAAAATAGCACCTAATTTAAAGTATGGACTTTTAAGTGAGACATGGTTAATTGATGCAGGAAAATATGTTCATGAGCTTGGTATACAGTGTTATCATCCTTTATATAGAAATTTAACAGAAGATATTGTAAAGGAAATTAAACAATATGGAATAGAAATAAATACGTATACTGTAAACACGAAAGAAGATGTTAAAGACATGATTTTAAAAGGTATTGATATTGTGATTGGTAATTTCCCTGATATGATAAAAGAGGTGGTGAAAGAATATTAAAAAAATTTACGATTCCACATATATCATGTAAACTTACAGTGGATTATAATCTTACAAATTTACAGAGGAGAGTGTAGATAGATGGAAAATTTAGAAAATGTACTTGCCCTTATTAATTCATGGATATGGGGTAAGTGGCTTGTATTTGTATTACTAGGACTTGGTGTTTTATATACATTTACAAATGGATTTATTCAAGTAAAACATTTTAGATTCATAATGAAAAAGACATTAATTGACTCTTTTAAATCAAGAAATAGTGAAAAAGGTGAAGGATCAATTTCATCATTCAAAGCTATGATGGTTACTCTTGCTGGAAATGTTGGAGGTGGAAATGTAGTTGGTGTTGCTACTGCTATCGTAGCTGGCGGACTTGGATCTATATTTTGGATGTGGTTTGCTGCATTTTTTGGCATGGCACTAAAATATGGAGAAATAGTTCTTTCTCAATTATATCGTGGTAAGGATTCAGAAGGGAATCTCTTAAGCGGACCTATGTATTATATAAGAGATGGTCTACATATGCCTTGGCTAGGAGTTGTAATAGCTGTTCTTATGTGTGTTAAGATGATGGGTGCAAACCTAGTTCAATCTAATACTATTTCAGGAATACTTAATTCAAACTATGGAATACCAACATGGTTAACAGGATCATTATTAATAGTTTTTTTAATGACTATTACTTTAGGCGGATTAAAGAGAGTTGCTAATATAGCTACTGCCTTAGTTCCTATAATGTCAATATTCTATATAGTTGTAGGTTTACTTGTTATTATATTAAATATACAAAATGTACCATCAGTTTTTGCTACTATCTTTAGAGAAGCATTTTCATTTAAAGCTGCTGCAGGTGGTACTGGTGGATTTATAATCGCTAGAGCAATGCAATTTGGTATAACTCGTGGTATGTATTCAAATGAGGCTGGAGAAGGTACCGCTCCATTTGCACATGGATCTACAATAGTTTCTCATCCAGTTGAGGAAGGAATTACTGGTGTTACAGAAGTATTTTTAGATACTATTGTTGTTTGTACTATAACAGCACTAGTTGTTGGTGTAACAGGAGCTTACACTTCAGGAACACCTGCAACTGTTATGGCAATAGAAGCTTTTGGAACAGTATGGGCACCATTAAAACATGCTGCAACACTTGCTTTACTTATATTCTGTTTTACAACACTTATGGGACAATGGTTCAATGCTGCTAAGAGTTTTACATATGCATTTGGACCAAAGGTTACATCAGTTTGTAGATTTATATTCCCTTTCTTATGTATAATAGGAGCAATAACTAAGATAAGTCTTGTTTGGACTATTCAAGATTTAGCTATGGGACTAGTTGTAATTCCTAATATGATTGCGTTAATTGTTTTATTCCCTCAAGTTCGTAAGCAAACTCAAGATTATTTTTCTAAAAATAAAGAGCTTATAAACAAATAATAAATCTCTTATAACATAAACCACAAAATATCAATCAATGAAATTCATGTTAAAATAAAAAAATGCATTTCCACTTAGACAGGGAGGTGCATTTTTTATTTTATAAATTAAGATTTGAAAATAGTTTTAGCATATTCACTAGGACTTATCTCATAATGCTGAGTAAAAGTCCTTGAAAAATAATGAATTGAGTTGAAGCCAAGCATAAAAGCAATTTCACTAATGGTATACTTATTTTCTTTTATAAGCTGTTTACTTCTTGAAAGTTTCAATTCATTAATATATTTTTTAGGTGATATTTTTAAATTATTTTTAAATAGGGTTTGAAGCGAAGATCTTGAAATAGAGAATCTATGGCATAATTCTTCAATAGTAATTGGCTCATAAGTCATTTTTTCTATGTAATCAAGAATATCCTTTAGAAGCTCGTCCTGAAAATATTGTTGAGCTTCAGTAGACGGTCTAGACTCATCTAATTTTAAATAATCGTATTGGAACAACCTAACTATAATCTCATGAAAATGGTTTAAAGTTAAATTTTTAGAGTATGGTATAGTTGACGAAATATCTCTAGCAAAAGTTTTAACAGCATAATATAATTCTTTTTTGCAATGAAAAACTTTATTGCATATTTTACTGGCATCATCACATTCCATATCAAACATTACGGTTAGATAAGAGCAGGATGAATCATTGGTTACTGCTTGAGTGTGAAATTGATTTTTGCCATAAATCATTAGGTCAAAAGAATTTAAAGTATACTTTGTACCATCAACAGTTGTATCTAAAGTTCCATTATCAATAAATGTAAGTTCATATAGATTATGATTTTCACCTTTAAATTTATAGTTTGGGCTTTTTATAGTATAGTAATAAGCGATTATTTCTGGAATGCTTATAGTTGATAGTATCCTATTGTATACATATGGTGGATTTAAAAACTCTATTTGAAGCTGATAATCTGACGGAATAATAAAGTAGCATAAAGTTTCTTCAGTCATAGAAATGATATTAAAATATACATTAGGTTTAATTTTTAGATATCTGTGAATGGCAAATAATTTTAATTCATCATTCAAATTATTACCTATTAATACAGAAGCCATTCCATTTATTAATTCAACATATACTGGACATGAAAAATGATACATATTAGATATTGTTTTGTCATTGGTAACAACTTTTTTTTTAATTAAATTGCTATTCGCTATTGATATAGGTTCGTCATATATAGAGCCGAATTTTCTAAAATGAGCACTTGACGTTTTATCATACATAACCTAATTACCTCTTTAACTATAGAATTTATATCAAGCTAAAAAAGCGTTTGATATTAAAAAATAAAAATTTAAACTAGTTAACTTAAATTTATGTAATGTATATATTATACAATATTTAAAATTACAGTGTAAAGAATAAGCAAAATATGTATAATGCTATGCTTGAGTTTATATTTTTTTATAATTTAATAAATAAAAAATTTGCTCCATTCAGTTAAGTGAATGGAGCAATAAATGAATGTACAAATCATTTAGTTATGTCGTTTTCTTTTTAACATTTTTATATAAAATTATAGTTAGCATAAGAACTGATAGGTTGATTAATACTAATTAAGTTATGGAAATATATGGATACAATGTAACGCCTTTAACTACACGGTTAACTTCTCCTGATGGGCATGGGTTATCAGGTGTTAATCCTATAGATAAAGATTTTAATACTGCTAATGTTTGAGCAAAAATGATGTAACCTAATCCAAGCTCTATATTATTTAATGTGCATCCTATATTATAAGAGAATGAATAGTCAGCTAAAGTGTTTATAGATTCACATTGCTCATTATATACAACAACGATTTTATTTCTTTTTCTTTGATTGCTTATTTCTTTTATCAAATCAAGTTCGTATTTTCTTGTATATTCATCATCACTAACATATACAACTATAAGTGTAGTGTCATCTATGATTGACTTAGGTCCATGTCTAAATCCCAATGGAGTATCATACATAGTGACAACATTGCCTGCTGTTAGTTCAAGCATTTTTAATGACGATTCTTGAGATATTCCTTTTAAGACATTACTTCCTAGATAAACGATTCTTTGAAAATCATACTCATCAACTATTTGTTTTACGACTTTATAGTTGTTATCTAAGAAGTCCTGAGCAGCTGCACAAATTTTGTTTATTGTAAAAACTTTATCGTCTATTGAGTCTAAATTAAATATTAAATAAGCTGCTAAATACATATTAGTGAAACTTGATGTCATTGCAAAAGATTGATCATGAGTTTCATCTGTTAAGTTTATTGCATAACAGTGATTTGCTTCTTCTGATATTTTAGATAAAGCACCATTTTTATTACAAGTTATAAATAAGTTATATAAATTATCACATACTGCTTCAGCAGCATCTACAGCACCAATTGATTCTGGTGAATTTCCAGAACGTCCAAAACTTATTAATAAAGTTGGCTTGGTTTTTGATAAATAAGTTTCTGGAGAAGCTACTATATCAGTTGTTGCATAAGATTTAACTTTATAGTTAAGTAATTTATTTAAATAAGAGTATAGAGAGTTACCTACAAACTCACTTGTACCAGCTCCTGTAAAAATTACATCATAATCTTCACAAGTAATAACTTGATTTATAAATTTTTGAATTAACTCTTTATTTTCTTTAATTTGATCACAAGTCTTTTTCCAAGTCTTAGGTTGTTGATAAATTTCATTTAAAGTAAAAGTTGATGAAGTATTCTTCATTTCTTCTTCGTTGATATTAAAAATGTTCATAACATATCCCCCTATTATAAATATAAGCTGTATATTTTCTATTATAATGGTAGCTTTTTTAAATACAATGCAACTACTAAAACATATAATATGTGTGTTAAAAAATGCAAACATTATTTATATTAGGAAATATAATTTCAATAACTATGAAAAATATTAAATAATAATTTTAGAAAAATTCGAATATAAATACAATAAGATTTGGTTTTTATAAAATATTTATTAAAATGGGGTGTTAGAATGACAAATCAAGAACTATCGAAAAAAATTCTTGAATTGGTTGGCGGGAAAGAAAACGTAATTTCAGCATTTAACTGTATGACGCGTCTTCGTATAAACATCAAAGACAATTCTAAAGTCAATGTTACTGAACTAAAACAGTTAGATGGCGTTCTTGGCGTAGTTAAGGATTCAACTCTTCAAGTAGTACTAGGTCCTGGAAAAGCAAAAAAAGTTTGTGACTTATTTGTTAAGGATGCTGATATGGCTAAGGGAGAATCTCTTGACTGGAAACAAAACAAGGAAGCTATAAAGGCTGGTCAGCATCAGAATAATTTTAAGATGGCATTGAGAACTATAGCGGACATATTTATACCAATGCTTCCTGCTATAATAGCAGCTGGATTATTTAATGGATTTGCAAGCTTAATAGGACAACTTGCTCCAGCACAAATTGCTGCAAAAGAAGGATTTATATTTATTTTACAAACAGTATTTTCACTTATAGGAGGAGCTTTCTTAGGCTACTTTGCTATATATACTGGTATTAGTGCAGCAAGAAAATTTGGAGCAACTCCTGCTCTTGGTGGTATGTTAGGAGCTATGTCAATAATGGCACAAATAAATACTATATCTACAGCTTTAGGACTTTATAATGCAGATGTACCTCTTAATTCTATTTTAACAACAGGAAAAGGCGGTATCATCGGAGTTATATTTGGAGTTTGGATACTTGCAAAGGTAGAAAATGCAGTGCGTAAACACGTACCAGATGTTTTAGATCTTATCGTGACTCCACTTATTTCATTATTAGTTGTTGGGGTATTATTTGTATTAATCATAATGCCAGCCACAGGATTTATTTCTGACTGGTTAGTAAGTGCACTTTCATTGCTTATAAATTCAAGTAATCCAATAATTTCAGTTATATCTGGATATGTACTTGCAGCTGTGTTCTTACCAATGGTACTTTTAGGATTACATCATGGATTAATACCAATTTATGCCATACAACTTCAGCAGATGGGAGGAGTATCATTATTTCCAGTACTAGCAATGGCTGGAGCTGGACAAGTTGGGGCATCAATAGCTATATATCTTAAGGCAAGAAAATGTGGAAATACTCGTTTAAAGAAGGTTATAGCAGGAGCTCTTCCAGCAGGATTTTTAGGAGTTGGAGAACCTTTAATATATGGGGTAACTCTTCCAATGGGTAAACCGTTTATAACAGCAGGCCTTGGAGCGGGCTTTGGTGGTGCATTTGTAATGCTTATGAAAGTTATGGCTACAGCTTGGGGACCATCAGGTCTTGTAGCGATACCACTTATGCAAACAGGTTCTATGATGCTTTATTATTTATTAGGATTAGTAATTTCATATGTAGCAGGATTTATAATCACAGCTATGGTCATAAAAGAAAACGAAGTTGCAAATGTATAGATTTTTTTAAAATTAACAATAAGGGAATAATGGCTTTGTCCATTATTCCTTTATTAAATTTGAAATTATGAATTGATATGTGATTTTTTACATATAATACATGATTAGAAGTTGAAAATAAGAAATTGAAGATATATTATTATATTTATATAAAAAAATTAAGAGAGTGGTGAGAGTGTGAAAAGCATATTTCTTAGGCTTTACGAAGCGCAAGATATAGCTAGTGAAACTGAAAAGGCTGTTATTGGATACTTATTAAAGAATCCAGAAGATGTGATGAATCTTAATGTAAGGTAATTAGCAGATAAGACTTTTTCATAACCTTCGACTATAATACGTATGTGTCAAAGGGTAGGATTTGAGGGGTATAAGGATTTCAGACAGACTATGATTTATGAGATAGCTTCGAAAAATAATAAAAGAGATAATGAAATAGAAGATGTATCTCAATATGACAGTATAAGTGAAATAATAAAAAAAGTAACATATAAGAACATAGCATCTTTAGAAGAAACTATGAATTTAGTTGATGATGAAACACTTGAAAAATGTGTAGAGATTATAGATAATGCCAAAAACATATGCCTTTATGGAATAGGAGCATCTCTTTGTGTAGCTAGAGATGCATACTTAAAGTTTTTAAGATTAAATAAACAGTGTACTATAAATGATGACTTACACTCACAATTACTTCAGGCTAAAAATATGAATAGTAATGATGTTGGAATTGTAATCTCTTATTCTGGATATACAGTTGAGATGATAGAATGTATGAGAATAATGAAAGAAAACAATGTTCCTCTCATAGCTATAACACGGAATACCCCATCAATAGTAGCAAAGCTTGGTGATTATGTTCTCTATATACCATCTACTGAGCCTACATTTAGAAGTGCGGCTATGGTATCAAGAATGGCACAGTTGAATATAATAGATCTATTATTTACAGCATTGATGAATAGAGAATATGAGAAGTCTTTAAAAGTAATCCGAAATAATTCTATAGAAAAATCATAAAAAAGGCTATATCGAATCGATTTTACAAATCGGCTTTGATATAGCCTTTTTTATACATAAAGTAAAATTTTTAATTGATTATGAAATTTGATTTCATATTTCTAATTAATGAAAATTAATACTAAAAAATGAGATTTTTATAATAAAAATTCATTATACTTTTTATGGCTTTAAACGACAAACGTGTTATATTTTTTAAATATAAACAAAGTATAAATTTCTAATTATCTTTTTATATTTTCTTAAATGCTCGTAAAGCCTTATTCTATGTGCTTTCGAGTATTTTTACTGTAGGAAGATACTTCACGTTTCTTTGCATATTTCCTCATGTCTTAGCTGTCAGAAGTGGTAAATAAGTAGTAAATTCATTTGTACTACTAAGCAACAAGACGCTCCTGTTGCTTCTCTTTATTCAAGCGTTTCATTTCTGCCATTGCAGAATCGAATGTTGCATGTGCGTAATAGTTCAGCGTCATGGCTATATTAGCATGTCCCATAATGTACTGTAATGCCTTTGGATTCATTCCTGCATTTGCATAGTTGGTACAGAATGTATGTCGCAAACTATGTGGAGTGATGTGTGGCAATTTATCCTCGTTATACTTATTGTATTTCTTAACAAGACCTTTCATCATGCCGTTGTAATCACTTGCCACTTTTGGATAGTTCTTTCTATTAAGAAAGAGGAAATCACTATATCCATCAATCTCAACACGCTTATCATTCTTTCGATTCGCTAACACTCGCTTAAATGCTTGATAGGCTTCTTCAACCATAGGAACTTGACGTTCGCCACTTTTGGTCTTTGGTGTTTCAATGTAGTACCCAATTTCAGTATCTCTCAATAGCTGATGGTCTATATTGACAAGACGATTCTCAAAATCTAAATCTGGAAGTGTCAAACCACCAAACTCTGAAATACGAAGACCTGTTTTTAAGAGTATCAGAATTTCATCATAATTTTTGCTGTAGGTTTTATCAGCTTTTGCAAAGGCTAACAGTTTTTCTTCCTGTTCTTCTGTTAGTACGGTCTTAGGGACAGTATCATCATCAAGAACTGCTTTCAGTTGAAAGTCAAATGGATTCTTCCGAACACAATCATCTTGTATAGCAATATAGAATGAAGCCTTTAAAGAACGTTTGTAGTTATTGATGGTTTGATAAGCATAACCATTTTCACTCATTCTAATAGCCCATTCTTTAGCGTCTGATGGCTTAATACTGTCAATACTTCTTACACCTAACTTGTCTTTCTTCAAAATATCCATAAGATATTTGCGTCCAGTTTCAGTGTTTTTTCTAACCTTTGGTCTTTGAGCGTTCTGTTTTGCGTAAAGCTGGCAGAGTGTCATTTTCTTTCCTACAACATCAATACCATCATGAATGTCTTTCTGTAACTCTGCGATTTTCTCTCTAAGTGAGATACAATCACGCTTTCCTGCTGGTACTCGGTCTGTAGCCACAAGTTTCCACGAGTAAACAAATTGCGGTTCTCCAAATGAATCTATATATTTGTATAAGTATCTTCCGTCTTTTCGTTGGCTCTCTCCAGTCTTTAAGATTCGACCTTTATTGTCACGTCTTTTTTCTGACATGGCATTTGCTCCTTTCCTTTATGGAAAGAGCCTTGATACGACTTAATACTATTTTATCATATACAAGACCCTTTGGCGACGCTAGATTGCGTCCAATGTATCTATAATTTTTTCAAATTGTTTTCGTTTAATCTGAATACGATTGCCATTCATAATCAGCCAATTTGCATTTTTATTTTCCTCTGCCAAGCGTCGTAGCTTGTTTTCGCCAATACGAAAATATTTTGACGCTTCTTCAATGGTTAGGGTATAACGTTCCCAAATAGGAATGTCAGTCTGCTTCATAAAATCCTCCTTTCCAAATCACTTATTTGGATTTCATAAAAGTTGTTTTACCAGCAATCGAACAGCTTTAGCAAAGCTCACGGGAGTTCCACCCCTGCATGGTTCTCATGTAGCCATACTCATTGCCTGCGACGGTTTTATCACGCTCGGACTATTGACTGTATGGGAGTATCATTATCACGATAAGAATGTCGTTGCAGGCAATCCTGCTAAAGATTGCTTCTCGGATCACTAACATGAATCGCTCGCTATCTTTATAAGATAGGTCATGGCGGTTAGTTCCGTTGGCTCTTTTCTTATCGAAACGTATTCGATTACTTTTATTCAGTTTTCAAAGAACAATGGCTCGTTAGCCTATCAAAACACATTGAAAGCTCAATATGCTTTGGTGGAATAACAAACCTCCCTGTTCGGGAAGCGTGGAATGGTTTAGCACGCTTCCACGAAAGGAGAGAGGATATTACTTAATTTCAAATGACAAAATCTTTGTAATCAGTCTGGTTTCCATTCTTCCACGTAAGACTTCATCAACGACCATACTTTGATTGCCATATTCATCTTTCATAAGTCGTAGGGAACGCTTCGTTATGTACCCTCTGTAATGATGTAGAATCTGGTTAATCGCTTCGGTATCGCCATCTGTTGCCTTTACAATGAGAGGAAAGGGAATCATAGGATATTGTGTTTTCATTCTTCAAATTCCTCCATAAACTTTTTAATTAAGGCTAGTCCACTGGTTCTATGCCGATAGACAGTAGAACGGTTCAATTTCAACAGGTCTGCAATTTCTGAATCGCTCATGTCCATAAAGTAAAACAGCAGTAGAATTTCACGTTTCTTGTCTGGCAACTCACGTAATGCTTCACTCAACAAATCATTTTCAACGCCTACTGATAACCCATTGAGTGTAAAAATCTGAAAGTCAGTTGAATAGTTATCTGTTGTCGCAAACTGGCTAACAAGATAATCGCCAACATCCGAAAAGGACACCTCACGCTTTGCAATCCTTGAAAGATAAAGCATATAATTCTTTCGCTCGTCTTCCATAGCACGTTTACAGATATAGTCAAACTGATTTTCTATTGTGGTCTGAAAAGAAGATGGTTTCATGTTTCTCACCCCCTTTCTGTCTAGGAAAGGAAGTGAGCCTTGCTCGTTTATCTCCTTTCACTCTTAGTCCCAATGTGAAAGGGGGATTTGTTGCATTACTGATAAATAAACTTTGTAAAAAAGTTCTGAATAGCCAAAAAAGCATATAAACAGATTTATTTCTCTGTTTACATGCTTCTGTTATTCTATCTATATGATTTATAAAACCACATTGGTGGACGTACTTATCTATTGCAGATAGACGACTTTTTTTGACAAGAACCCAATGTAAGGAAATTTATTGTATATGATGTACTTCATGGCGACGTTGACCTCCAACAAACCGCCATTTGGAAGTAATATACAATATTTTAACAGCGTAAATAGCACTACCATATAACGGTTTTTTTTATTGGCGTTTAGTAGTGCTTTTTATTAAATATAAACCTATAAACCATATAACACGTTTTTCTATACCTGTTTTTAATTCAGTAGGAACAATAAAATGTATAGAGGTGGTCTACTATGCGTAAAAAAGAAGATAAATATGATTTTAGAGCCTTTGGTTTAGCCATTAAAGAAGCTCGATTGAAACGAGGTTTAACTCGTGAACAAGTGGGAGCATTGATTGAAATTGACCCACGGTACTTAACTAATATTGAAAATAAAGGGCAACACCCCAGCATACAAGTTCTTTATGACCTTGTATCGTTACTTCATGTTTCCGTTGATGAATTTTTCTTACCTGCTAATAACTTGGTAAAAAGCACCCGACGATTACAGATAGAGAAATACATGGATAGCTTTACAGACAAAGAACTATCCTTAATGGAATCTTTAGCCAGCGGTATCAACGAAGCAAGAAACATCGAAGACTAATTAAAAGAATCCATACATAACGGAAAGAGCCGATAAAATGAGATTGTATTAATCTCATTTTATCGGCTCTGCGTCTTTGCGTCTGGCTCTGTAATCACAGTTACTTTGAACTGCTTTATTTCAATTAAATTTTCTTGTCTGCATTTCGGACAATAGAGGGGGAATTTTTTTAATTCAGTATCTTCCCTTATCTTTAATCGTGTTTTATTTCCACATACAGGACACAATATCCACTTGTAGTTTATAATAACTATCTCCTCCTTTACACTTTAATTCAAATCTTTATTAAAAAATATTTCATCTTATTTAACAAGAAACCATATTTATATAACAACATAAAATACACTAAGTTATTTTATTGAACATATATCGTACTTTATCTATCCGACTATTTGGACGACGGGGCTGGCAAACAGGTTCACCGGTAGTAACATGGTACCCTTTTAACTCTGTTAAACAAACACTACGTCCATTTGTAAAGAAAGTTAAATCACTACGATATTCTTGAATACACCGAGCAGGGATTTCTCCACTAAGAATGACCTCATTATTTTTCAATTGAGTGTCTACGATGTTCGCACAATATTTAGGAGCATCGTTGTATGCTCGTGAAAGATATTCCTGTGGCGCATAAATTTTAAAACTAAGATATGGCTCTAACAATTCTGTTCCAGCTTTTTTTAAGACTTGTTCCAATACAATAGGAGCAAGCATCCGAAAATCTGCTGGAGTACTAACAGGGCTATAGTATAAACCGTACTTAAAACAGATTTTACAATCCGTCACATTCCAACCATATAATCCTTGTTCGCAACCATAGCGTATCCCTTCCATAACTGCATTTTGAAATGATTGATTTAAGTATCCAAGAGAAACCGAGCTCTCATACTGCATTCCACTTCCCAACGGAAGCGGTGATACAGATAAACCAATGGAAGCCCAGAAAGGATTTGGCGGCACTTCGATGTGAATGGTATATTCTGCATTTTTTAACGGTCTCTCCATATAAATGACTGTAGGCTCTTTTAGTTCTATCTCCACATGATACTTTTCTTGCAACAGTGCACTAATCACTTCCATTTGTACTTTCCCTAAGAAAGAAAGTATAATTTCATGTGTCGTAGAATCCACGTAATATCGTAGAAGCGGATCACTATCTGAGATTTCCAAAAGGGCATCAAGCAACATTTCTCTCTGTTCAGGTTTACTCGGTTCAACAGTTGTTTGTAGTAGAGGGTGCGGATTTTCAATCTTTTTTCTCTGTGGCAATAGTTTTGTATCTCCAAGAACACTATTTAACTTCAAAAACTCATTTTGCAAAATAACAATTTCTCCAGAATAAGCTCTATCAATCTTACATAATTCACCATTTATTGAAGTATACATTTCTGTAACTTTTATTTTTTCTTTTTCTGATACTCTAACCGAATCTCGTAAATGTAGTACTCCACTATAAAGGCGTATATATGCAAGACGTTGTCTTTTTTTTGTATATTCAATTTTGAAAACATTTCCGCAAAGTTCAGACGGACCTCGATGTGTTGATGAATAAAATTTATTAGTAATAACTTCTATAAGGTTATCAATCCCTATATTACTTTTTGCACTTCCATGATAAAGAGGGAACAGAGAACAATTCTGAAATCTTATGCTTTCCTCTTGTTCGAGTTCCAATGCTTCTAATGATTTACCGGACATATATTTCTCTAAAAGGTCATCGTTTCCCTCTATTACCGTATCCCATTGTTCAGATTCGGTAAAGTTCGTCACACACATATTAGGATACAGTTCTACCTTCTGTTTGATTACAATTTCGGCAGAAAGTTTCTCTTTAATATCCTGATAAACCGTTGATAAATCAATTCCATTTTGGTCAATCTTATTGATAAAAAAGATTGTGGGAATCCCCATTTTCCTAAGTGCATGAAATAATATACGAGTTTGTGCTTGTACGCCATCTTTTGCAGAAATCAGTAGAATTGCCCCATCTAAAACTGATAATGAACGATATACTTCTGCTAAGAAATCCATATGTCCTGGCGTGTCTATGATGTTCACCTTCGTATTTTCCCACTGAAAAGAGGTTATTCCTGTCTGAATTGTAATTCCTCTCTGACGTTCTAAAAGCGTATTATCCGTCCTCGTTGTACCTTTGTCCACGCTTCCTAATTCTGTAATCGCTCCACTGTTATATAATAAGCTTTCTGTTAAGGTAGTTTTTCCTGCATCAACATGAGCTAAAACTCCAATATTAATAATTTTCATGTGATTTTCCTCCATTCAAAAACCCAAAAGGGCATAAAAATCCCAGTGATAAATACTTTTATCACTGGGATTTTTATGCATAACCATAGGTATACAAAGCATACAGATATTCTCTGGATACTTTAGAATCACATGATAAAGGTATTCTTAAACTGGGTACAAAAAACTAAGCCCTCCTAAAAAAGGACATCTAATTATTTGTTCCCGCTATCAAATTGACAGTTTATTTAAGAATACCTTGCCGCATATTTATTAACTCCTTTTAAATAGTCACTTAAATAATAGCACGTAAGAGCATATTTGTAAAGGAATCTCCAATTTTTTATCAAAGAGAGTACGTGATTACAAAATAGCTGTAATAATGTACCAATATTTGTTATTCTATAATCTTCCAATTACTCCCGTTCTTTTCAAGTACCAAATCAAATTGAGATACCTGCGTTGCTTTGGTCTGCTGGTCGATATACTCCACTGTCAGCGATACCGTGACTTGATTATCCTTACGATTGTGAATAGGATTTACCAGTTCTTGAAAGATGTACTCTTTTCCGATTGGTTTTAATATCCCGTCATTCACATAGTAGGAAAGTTCACTGGCTGTCGCTGTAGGATAGAGCTTGAAGAACGTCGTTAAAAACTCATTGATTTCATTGGTTGTAATGGAATCAACCGTCCCCTCACTTTCAATGGCTTTTGGTTTATAACTTGATTTCTTAGGTATGTTGGTAATGGTCGGATTCTTAACCAGTACCATATTTCCAGAACCATCTACATAGACACTCACTATATAAGCAGAGTGGACGGTCTTTGTATTTTCTCCCTCTGTAATGAGCTGGTCTACACTGTAGGTTACATTAAACTCATTGTCGCCAGTTGGCTCTACCGTCCATATCTGAAATCCTCTTACAGAAGACGATACAGGAATATCTTTGCGTACTGTATCAACATTGAGAGCTTGAAGTTCATCTGTCAGATAGCCTTTTAGACTTTCCATTCGATTATCAATGGACTTATCGGATTGCTCCCATGAATAGTAGACTTTCGCAAAGTTCTCTACAAAATTTTCTACATGATGAGTATCAACGTATTCCTTTTCTATGATAGTTGTTTCGTGAATAGTATGAGTATCTATAGCTGTAAAGTGCTTGAATATCGCAAAGCTGAAACTAAGCCCTAAAAGTACCCACAAGGCAATCACAACCTTTTTATGAGGATTGACCTTATAGTAGACACGAGGTTTCTTTTCCTTTGGTATCTGTTTTTCTTTATTCTGATTTTTTCTAAATTTCATCATTAAATCTTCCTTTCTCATTGTTTGATTCGTCCTGCTCCCACTAAATGCTGTTGCCAGTAGGGGCTTGTTAAGTCGGCATAACCGATTGGGTCGCCTGCATGAAACATACGGTTATTGCCAAGGTATATCCCAACATGAGTAATATAAGAGCCAGCGTTATAGGTAGAATGAAAGAAAACCAAATCGCCAGCTTGTGCTTCCGATAGTGGGATATGCTGGGTCACATCATATTGCTGTTGTGCGGTTCGTGGTAAGTTAATTCCAGCTTTTCCATACGTCCATTGTGTCAGTCCGCTACAATCAAAAGAAGTAGTCGGGGAAGCTCCACCGTAAACGTATCGCCAGCCCTCATATTTCAGTGCTTCGTCCATGATGGCTTGTACCGTATCATCATCAAACTCTGTTGTGACAAGATACTGCGTTACCAGTTGCACATAAAACATATTGCCATAGTTGTATCGCCAGCCCCCATTGATAGGTATGGCTATGGGATTGGGGTAAGACACTTTTTCGCCACCTGAATACTCTTTTGAGAAACTTTGAGCCAGTTCAAAGGTATATTTATTTCCACGATTAGCCACATACCCTAAGAAACCACCACCATAATTGTAGGACTGGATAACCGATTCTAAATCTACACTGAGCCTTTCGCTACTGGCTAATAATTCACTGAAATACTTCACACCTTGCTTAATGGATTCTTCTGTACTCAATGAATTAGGTGGAAGACCGAGGGATTCCGAGGACTGCATAACATCTTCCGCAGTACCGCCCGATTCCACCTGTATAATCGCAAGAAGTATGTTGACATATTCTTCAACGCCATATTCTTTGGCATATTTTTCTACCATAGGCTTATGAGCCAGCACTTCTGCGGAAACATTCACACCTCCATAATGAATATTGGAAATTCCGCTGTCCTGTTCATCTGAAAATAAAATGGCAACAAACAGAAGCAGTGAGAAGACCATCAAGAATAATCCAGAACCACCAATCACTAAAGTTTTCAACTTCATGGTTTCTTACCGACTTTCTTAATGGTGGCGGTTTTGATTGGTGGTCTACTTCTTGTATTTTGTAGTGGTACTCTTTGAACAGTAGACGGACGTTCTTTTGTGATTGGACGTTGTGAAGTTCTATCTGCTGTAGTGGTTGAAGTTGCTGGCTTTTGAACGGTTTTTTCTTGAACGGTATTGCCTTGGCGTTCCACTTTTGGACTTGAAAAATCGGACTTAACTGCTGGACGCTCTTGTTTGGCTTGTTGAGATTCCTTATATGAAGTCTGAATATTAGACTGTTTTGAGGTCTGTTCATCATGATATTGTTCTTGTCTTGTAGTCGGTCTTTCATGAACAGAAGAAGCAGGCTGTTTTTTCTGTTTGACCTGTTCCATTTCAGAGCGACGCTTCGCAATGGTTTTTCGCCTTTGTTCCTGCTGTTCCTTGCGTCCACTGGCTCTGTCCGCTTTGGTTTGAGAAATACTACTGGTTAAATCACGGACATTCTCTTTTACTTTGGATTTTCCTTGATATACTGCATATCTTGCATTGGTCGGCAAATCTTTAACCTGTTCTTTCAAACCACTAGCAGTGTCTACCATTCTGTCTTTGGTATCAGCTACTGTACCGATGGTTTGACCGATACGTTTTCCAAGTGTTGATTTTTCCTTTCCGTCTGGTCGGGAGTGATCTGCTTGTGTCCTTGCAGAACTCCCCGAACCCGACTGTCCTTTTTTACCTGTAACAATGGCAGACCCAGCCCCTAGAGTAGTCATGGAACGTCCAAGTTTCCGCTGTAGACGGTGCATGTGAGCGTGCATAAGCATACGAGGTTTTCTCATCACACGACTTCCCACACTTTGAGAATCGTTACTCTGTAGAGAAAACATACTCATTAAATCGCCCAGCTTGAAGTAGATTCCTGCAAAGGTCACAATCTGTAGAAAAGCAATCAAAAAGAACGGATAACCAGCCGATAAGGTATAGAGCATGGTTGAAATACTAAATGCTGTCGTAATAATCAATGTGATTCCAGCTCGTGTCAAAATGGTATTAAAGAGCTTTGTTATGGCTCGTTTTGACATACCATCAAATGATGGAATCATGCTTAAAATAAAGCTCACAGGCAGAAACATAGCATAGATGATAAAAAGTACCTGCGAGAAAATCATGATTCCTGTTAATAGGAATACAAATATGGAAATCCCAATATTGAAGACAAATAGGAAGAAGACTGTACCTAAACGGTTAATGGTCTTTGTAATGGTTAGATTGGTATTGCTTCTGTCTTCAATTTCTTCCGCAACAATTTTTTCTCTGTCTTCGCCATTGTTGGAATCTGGGCTGGTGGAGAGCAGGCTTTCCACACGGTCAATACCGATACTTTCAATGTCTGAACTGTTGTATTGAAGCAGTAGCCACGGTTGCTGAACCTGTATGGAAAACAGGCTATCTCTGATTAAGTCCACGCTGTCCTTGCCTTGACTATCGGAATGGGGCATGACAATCTTCGTGCCAAGTGATAAACTGGCATTACTGATGTCTGATGAAAAGTCATTGATTTTTTTAATGTAGTCGGGAGCGTAGGCAATAAAGGAAGCCGATAGGATAAACACCAGCACAAAATTCATAATGGCATGAATTGCCTTTGTGGTTTCTCTCTTTATCAGTCCCGTATAGGCAACATAAACCCCAAGAACCAAAATCAAGAGTAAGAGGAATCCAACATAGAAACCCTCTGTTGAAAATCCGTTTGCACTCACACCAGCTAAGGTCTGCATATTCTTACCAATGGAATCTGCTGTAGCGGAAATGAAGTCTAAGGAATAGGCTTCCTGTACTAAGTAACCTGTCGCATTGGAAACATACAAACTGATTGTCCAAATAAAATTGGTAATGGCATATAGTCCATACATGACCTGTTTTCCAATCCCGTCCGACCAGTTCCACGGAAGCCAGCCCCAGCTATTATCCACATAAAAATCCAGTTGATAGTTTTCAAGTGGGTATCGGCTGTATTCATTTGCCACATTGACCGTATCATCTACCAAGCCCGCAGCTTGAACCACCGTTCCCAGCATGGCTAAAAGAAAAATGGCAATCACAAGTGTGAAAGCCACTGTCATTGCCACTTTACCTAGACGTTTCAGCGTCCAGTTTGATTTTATTCTGTTTACTATTGATGGTTTCACATTTACACCTCTTTTCGCACAGGTGGTCTGGTATCAAAGGCATGGAGCAGTTCTTCAAATACAGGGTGGAACTGTATCACACCGACACGACCATATAAATCACTGATAAGGCATTGCCCGTTTTCCAAATCACGCAATCGCTTCTGATTGTTTTCGTCCTCTGGGTCTACACCAAAAAAGGCTAAGGTCTTTTTAATCTCGTTAAGGTCAGTGGAACGAAATGCAAATTTTAAGCCGAGGTTATTTTTCAGTTTTTCATCTAAGAGGTCGTCTGTATTTTGGGTCACGAAATATACCCCAGCGTTCATAGCACGACCAGCCCGAACCAGCTTCATAGATAGTGTTTTTCCTTGTGCTACCTGTAAAAAGCTCCATGCTTCGTCTAAATCTACAATCTTGAAAATGCTTCGGTCTGTATGGATAAAGTCTAAAGCAAAGGTACTAATGACAATCAGCATAGCAACGGATAAAAGCTCCATAGTGGTATATTCCTCAAAGGAAGTTTCCTTGTCGGGAAGTACCAAGTCCGCAACCTGTATAATGTTCAGTTGTTTTTCTAAGCTGATAGACTGCTCCACATAACCATTACTGAATAATAAATGTGCAAAGTCATAGTCTGTAAAACTTTCGATATGGTCGGCTATACTGGTACTTAGTGGCGTATTCTCAACCCGTAATTCCTCAATCACTTTCATCAACCCTCGTACTTCACTATTGGTTACTGCACGAATGGCTTTTCTAAGGATTGGGAAGCGTTCCCCATCACGAGAGGAAATCCCCGTAAGGAATGTCAGAATATCAATAGCCAGTGATTCAGAATCTTTGGGATTTTTCATAATCACATAAGGGTCAAGTAAGCCTTTGTTTTTCTCATCAGAAGTCAGAGTGACGATATTGATTTCATGGGAAATCTCTGGCAAGGTTTCTTTCCATCTGCCACGTTCTGCTTTTGGGTCTACAATCACTGCTTGTGCCCCATAAAGCACCGCATAATAGACGATAAGGTTATTCGCAAAGGATTTACCACCACCCAGCGAACCAACAAAAGCCGACGCTAACGCATTGGTTACTGAACCCTTAACCCCTTGACTGGCAAGAGCAGGTTTCAGATAGACATTGCGTCCAGTATCTAAGCTGTAGCCAACATAAATCCCCTCATTTTCCCCCAGCATTTGAGTAGCACCAAAACCTAAACCAGCGAGGAAATCAGAGGTCACGTATTGAATATAATCATTCATATAACGCTTGCTGGCAGGTAAAAATTCTTCATGTAAGCCGAGCATATCCCCAAATGGTCGTACCAGTTTTACGCTTAAATCGTCATAAAAATCTTTCACTTCATTACAACGACGTTTGAGTTCGTCAAGATCATTTGCTGATACCCTTACCACATAAGACAGCTTGTACATAGATTCCTTGCTTTGGTCTAAATTGGTTTCCAGCTCATTCACACTTTCCAGAGCTTCCGCCACATTGGAGCTGGTTTCATTATCACTTTGCCAAGCGTGGTTATCCAAGTCTTTCAGTTCTTTCTTTTTATTGCGGACAGTAGATAGGGCTTTACGATTCGCTACAATTTCCACATTCATTGACGTATCAATCGGGAATGTAAATTGCTGTTGCTGGTAGTAGAAGATTTCAGAGGACGGGAAGTCCAGTTCTCCGACAATGCTGTTAATGGTAAAGTAAGCTACATAGACGGTTTCATCTTCCTGCTGGATTTTCAAATATCGCTGTTTTTCTTCCACCAAACAGCGAGTAGGCTTAATCAAGTCATAGTATTTAATCAGCGTTTCATTATCCAGCTTTTTCTTTGATAGATGGTACTCATACTCTTCATAGGCAGTGCCTGTCTGTCCGTAAAGGTGTTCAATCAGATAGCCGAAGTCGTCCTTATCTAACCTGCGGATTTTGAAACGACGAGAGATTTTATTTTCTAAGAGCTTTTCCATCTTCTGAAAACGCAGGATTTCATCATTACTCATACTAACAAAATCGCCCATCAGCTTATGGTTCACATCATAGACAAAATCAGACAAAGCATTTTTTGCTTCAACGGTAAGACTTTTCATAGAAAACTCCTGATCGTTGAGAAGCAACTTAAAGCCGATAAAGAAACGGTAGTTCACTTGATTTTCGCCAATCATGGATATTAAAGCGTCTGTCTGTTGGTCGATTTTGTCATAGGCAACCGCTTTGAGCTTGCCAGTGACTTCATTTTTGGAACGCTCTTGTGCAGAACGTATGCTGGATTCTGTACTGATTTGTAAAGCATGAATTTTGCCATCACGATTTTGTGCGATAAGCTGTCTGAAAGAATCATGCACTTGTATTTTCTGTTCTGGACTTAGAAATGAGTAATTGTAAGGAACAAGCTCATAGTAAGCATAACATTCCCCGTCTTTATTCCAGACGAGATTGTTTTCAATGTATTTAATTGGATATGCCATAAAATTCACTCCTAACTGCTGTAATGGCTTCTTGTGGCTGGTTTCTGCCAAGCGTTACTTTTTTTCCTGCATAGGTCAGCTTTGGTCGCAGTGCATAAGCAATGACAGACTTCAAAAATCCATAAGGCTTTTTACCATCAAAAGTTTTTGTAGACATAAACCATGTGAAAGCCACAGGAATCCCAAAGTATTTGAGAAATGCTCCCTCTATCATGGAAAGAGGGGGCAAGTTGCCAAGTATCATCACTGCAAAGAGTGACACGACAAACCATGTCATTTGCGTAAAGGTTATGGGAAACGGAAGTCTAAAATCATTGATAGAATACAGTACCTTTTCCACAGACCAGATACTGGTATAGCTTCGTATTTTCTTCATGTAATCAATCCTTTCATAAAAAATAGGGGTAGCTGATTGAGCCACCCCGTAAAATAGAAAATCTGCCAGTAGTAATGTACCGACAGATTTAATAGACGATTTCAAAAATCCCATGATTGGTTGAGATAAACGTTCCTGAAAGGTCTAAATCCCGACCATAGGCTTGATAATCAATATAGTTTTGAAGACTAGCTGGTACTTCGCCTAAAGCACCCGTTTCTTCAATGTAGTAGCGTGCCACGTCATACATATCATCACAATCGGAATGAATGATAATATCCTCTTGATGTTCGCTTAGTTCTTCAATGCTTGAAAAATGAGTGAGCAGAGCAGATAGCTCCGATTGTAATTCTTCGGGTAATTCCGATACCATTTCCCATAGTCGATTGAGTTCGCCAATGGAAGTGTATTCGTCAACCGTAAAGGGTAACTCGTAGTCATGAATGGCGTATTCCTCATATTCATCATTCAAGCCGATTTTCTCTTTGACTTCCTCAAAGTCAATGGGAAAGGTAAACCACGCACCGACCAATTCGCCCTCATTGTATTTGCCTAAATTCGCAATATAGACTTGCATATCGTCCATATATTCACGTCCTTTCTTTGTAGAGATTCAAAAATCCCTACCGCACTTCGTTTGGTGTACCATTCCTTTGCGGAACATAAGAAAACCACTTATATTCCACAAAAGAACGGTTTTATTTAAGCACCAATAATGCGATTGAATAGCTCTAGTAAAATGTCTTTTACTCCAGCAGCGTTGAAGACTAAGCCAACCGCAATAATCGCAATAATTAAAAAGCCAATCAGTTTGCTAAACTCACGCTTGAAGCCAAGATACAAGCCAATCACAACGATTGCTAAAAGCACCAGTGATTGAGCGTTTGATAGAAACCAGTTATAAAGGTTTTGTCCAAAATTCATAAAAATGTTCTCCTCTCTATATTCAATGAATTTGTATTTGAGTTATTTTTTTGTTGTTATCACGTCCTGTTCTTTTACTGACTGTTGCTTCAAAATCTGCTTGTGTCGGTCTGTCAGTTTCGCATGGTCGAGAATGTCTTTTACAACCTGCGTCTGGTTGATTTCATCAAGTTTAATCGCAACCTTTAAGGTCGGGGCAACTTGATGAGATAGCCAGTTCAGCGTCCTTTGGAAGGAGTAAGGCTCTGGTTTTGTGGTTAGTTTTAATCGTTCACGATTGTTCCCAATAAACCAAGCCCATTCTTCATTCAGTTTCCAATCAGAACGAGGTTTGGAATCGTCTTTATCTACAAAACGGATATACCGATTGATAATTTTAAAGGCGGTATGCTCTGGATTGTCATAGACGAGTAAATCACGGACTGCATAATAGGCACGCTCATTTTTCAATCGAATCTCAAAACGGTTTTTTACTTCTGCGTCTTCAATGGGAATATCATTTTTCTTGTACTGCTCGTAGTCCTTTTCATAGATACAGAAATAAACTTCACTTTGTAATGAACCGATATAGAGGGTGTTTCCCATACATTCCTTTTCCTCTTTGCGTACCAGTTCGCCACTGCGATAGCTTTTAAAACTGCGGAAGACGGAGATACATTCTTCCTGTTGGCACTTTTCAGTGAGTACAGGGATATTCAAAATCCCTGTCTTATCGTTAATGGCAAGGTCAAGGCGTTTCATCACACCGCCAGCCACCAAAACGTCCATAAAGAACTCATACCAGCTTCTTTGTTGTGCCAGAAGATAGCTTTCAAATTGTCTGCACCCACGACCTTTCAATTCCACCAGAACTCCTTTGTCCAGTTCATGGGAGCAAAGGACGAATATGTCGCCTAAAGCATAATGCTCTGAATAAGAATAGAAACCATAGTCCTCATGAAGAAAATAGGACAGTTTCAGTTGTAAGATGTTTTCGACCACCTGCTGTACGTCTGTTGTCGGAAAGCGAATCCTTACATAATCAAACAGCATTTCAAGGGGAGCGTCGGGATTGAAGCGTTCCAGAGCTTCCCAAAGGGACTGCTGTAAATCCTCTGATGGCTTGACTTTTCCTGTTTCAATATCGCTTAGATACTGCCTTGTAATACCAGTCGCAACAGCTAAACGGTTTTGAGATAGTCCATAAGCCAAGCGTTTTTCTTTTAAATGCTGTAACCAAGTTTGTTCATTCAGTAAAAATCCCTCCAATCAAAAAGGCGTATGTCAACTTTTAAAGCCCATTTGACATACGCTGAAATTTTGTAAATCCCTTGTAACCAAAGGATTTTCTAATGTTTTTTTGACTGTTTCCTGTCGATTTGTACCCCCCTGTTAGATACGGGGGGTTAAGTGCTGGCGTGGCTATTGCCACACCAGCCAGCAAGATCAGTCCACACCTGCGACTTCCGCTTCGCACGTCGCCTGCGTGGACTGTCTGCTGTTGGATAACTTTTTAATTTCCTCCAAGAAATCATATCCTTTTGGTACAAGGGGAGTATAAAACTCTGATATGACACTTGTTCCTACATCAACATAGCCACGACCTTTGATTCGCTTTAAGAAGAAATCCTTTTGTACGTCACTGCCAAACATCATGCCATAGCCCATTTCAGACATACGACCTAAAGCCACTCTGAAATTAAACTGATCACGGATTCCGTCGCCTAAATATTTTGCGTCTGGACGTTGACAAGCCAGTATTAGAAAGAAGCCAGCTTGACGACCTAACATGACAATCTGTTTCAGCTTATTCATAACTGCGGTGTTTTCTTTTGTTCCCAGCATTTCCATGAAAGCGACGTATTCATCAAAGATTAAGAAGTGTGCCGGGAGACCTAAGTAAGCATAATTTTTGCCAGTCTTATAGTTCTTCATCTGCTTCATTTCCTCACTACGTTTCATCATTTCTTCATAGAATGTTTCAATGCAAGAAAGCAAGTCTTCTTTTCTATAGTAGACATTTGCCATCACAGAACCTAAGTCCGCAAGGTCAGCATTTTTCGGGTCAAGAATATACAGTTTTGAATCTGTATGAAGCAAGGCTTCAATCAGTGTCAGTATAAAGTAAGTTTTACCGCCACCTGTACCACCAGCAATCAACATATGAGGGAGCTTATCATATTCCCACCATACGTTTTTCATTAAGCGAAGTTTACCATCTTTAGCTTCTACTTCATCAATAGAAATACGACTGGCTATGGTGTCATAGAGCAAAGTATATTCCACATAGGAATCCTTTAACTCTTTATCCGTCAGCTCACAGTACAAGCCACTCTCTAATTTCTTTTCCAAGTGTAAGAGTTGGTCTTGATATTTTCCCAGCGTGATTTCCACCCGTATCTGTATCAAGCCATTTTTAAGTCGATAATACATTTTAGGGAAGTAGGTTATCTTTTCCTTTGTACGACCAGCACTATCTTTAAAGAAACCCTCTGTTTTGACCTGTTCAGATTCATACCACTTGTTTTCAAGTATCATCTTTGCCAGTTTTTGACGGTGGTAAAGTTGTTTAACCGTATCATAGCGAACCCGTTTGAATACAAACGCTACCAGCAAGCAGATAAGAATTGCGACACTGAAACTGATAATTAAATAGGGAATGTCAATCTTATCTGCTTGTGATAGGTTAAAATCCTGCCAGTTGATCTGCTGGATTGTCTTCACATGAAACAGTCCGACAACCAGCAGGAAAACAGGCAGGAGTGACGCTATCGTAAAATGAAAGACTAAATCTTTACCAGATGGGCGAATCCTTTTACCACGCTGTTTCATGCGAAAAAGTCTCCTTTCTACCTAGCGACTATTTGTCTTGTGTCGGTTCTTTCTTTGCTTGTGGTTGAGCTTTGAATGAACTAGAATCCTTTGTCAGCACAATATCGTCTGCCTTGATATACCAGTCAACATCTGCTCCTTGATAGGTGGCAGTAGCAACGGTGTCCGCAATGGGATTGATAAGTTCCACCCGTGCGTTATAATCAAACTCTTTCAAAGGCACGCTGGCAGGAATACTTACTTGAATCATGCGTCCTTGTCCTTTGGATTTTAAGTCATAGGTACGTTCCTTGATTTCATCTGAAACCGACCCGTCTTCATTTTGGATTCTCACTTCACGACGTAGAGCAGAGAATTTCAATTCTCCAAAAGTCGTGTCTTTATCTAATACAATGCCATTTGCTAATCTCATCATTTTTCCTCTCTTTCTTTATTCTTTTATCATGTCGTCAGCATGTAAAAGGTAATTTGTAAAACCACGAGTGCCGATTTTGTAGCCCTCTGCGGTAATACGTGGATTGACTAACTTCACACGTTCCTCAAAGCCGAAATGTTTTTCGCCAGCTTCAGCAGGAAGCACCACCACAATATCATCTGCTCTTTGAACATCAGAATAGAGATTATAGCTTCTTGATAAGACAGTTAGCCGTCCGTTGATTCTTCGCTGAACGACTTTATCCTCGCCAGCAAATTCTAAATTGCCGAATGTTTTTTCCATGTTGGGAATCACAAATTTAAGTTCCATATTTTTACCTATCCTTTCTTTTTTATTGGCTGAATGAATGTTTGATGGTCTTAAAGAGTGGGGAACGACCTTTTGATTCTTGATTTTTTGTTTTCATAAGTTCACTTCCTTTCAAAATCGGGTAAAAAAATAGACACCTCATTTTTTGAAGTGTCTACCTATTAAATATTCAAATTTTATTGGAAGTATCTTTATATCTTCACTTTTCAAGGATAAATCGTCGTATCAAAGCTCATTCATAAGTAGTAAATTAGTAGTAAATTGAGTGGTTTTGACCTTGATAAAGTGTGATAAGTCCAGTTTTTATGCGGATAACTAGATTTTTATGCTATTTTTAAATATAAAAATATAATAATTCAATAAAAATTACAGAAAAAATGTAAAATATTTTATTAAAAGTTTTTTTGTTTAAATAGATTTTCAACTTAAGAAACAATGTTTCAATAAATGCTTATATTATTGATTTAAAACGTTAACAATCTTAAAATATAGTTGATGATAAAACAAATGTTGAGATCTTATAATAGTTTTTCAATAAAAAAATAAAAAGGGGTGTTAAAATGACAAATCAAGAGTTATCAAAAAAGATTCTTGAATTAGTAGGAGGACAATCTAATGTAATTTCTGCATTTAATTGCATGACTCGTCTTCGTATTAATATTAAAGACAAATCACAAGTTAAATTAGATGCTTTAAAGGCAGTTGATGGGGTTCTTGGAGTAGTTGAGGATAATACACTTCAAGTAGTACTTGGGCCAGGAAAGGCTAAGAAGGTTTGCGATTTATTTGTTAAAGATGCTGGGGTGACTAGTGCTGCATCTTCTGACTGGAAAGAAAATAAGGAATCTATAAAGTCTAGTCAAGGTCAAAGCAAAGTTAAAGAAGCATTAAGAACTATAGCAGATATATTTATACCAATGCTTCCAGCAATTATAGCAGCTGGTTTATTTAACGGTTTTGCTAGTTTAATAGGGCAAATGGCTCCAGCACAAATTGCTGCAAAAGAAGGATTTATATTTATATTACAAACAGTATTTTCTCTTATAGGTGGAGGATTCTTAAGCTATTTTGCTATATACACAGGTATAAATGCAGCGAAGAAATTTGGAGCAACTCCTGCACTTGGTGGAATGTTAGGCGCAATGTCAATAATGCCACAGATAAATACTATATCTACTGCATTAGGACTTTTCAATGCTGAAGTTCCTCTTGAGTCTATATTAACTACTGGAAAAGGTGGTATTATAGGAGTTATCTTTGGAGTTTGGATACTTTCAAAGGTTGAAAATTCAATACGTAAGCGTGTGCCAGATGTTTTAGATCTTATAGTAACTCCATTTGTATCTTTAATTATAGTTGCAGTAATATTTGTATTAATAATAATGCCTATTACTGGATATCTTTCAGATTGGTTAGTAGGAGCACTTTCTTTACTTATAAATTCAACAAATCCTGTAGTTTCTGTAATCTCAGGTTTTGTATTATCAGCACTATTTTTACCAATGGTACTTTTAGGATTACATCATGGGCTTATTCCAATATATGCTATTCAGCTTGAGCAAATGGGAGGAGTTTCATTATTCCCTGTACTTGCTATGGCTGGAGCAGGTCAAGTTGGAGCTGCAATTGCTATATATATGAAAGCAAAAAAATGTGGCAATATTCGTTTAAAGAAAGTTATAGCGGGTGCACTTCCAGCAGGATTCTTAGGAGTTGGCGAGCCGCTTATCTATGGAGTAACTCTTCCAATGGGAAAACCATTCATAACAGCAGGAATAGGTGCTGGATTTGGTGGAGCTTTTGTAATGATTATGAAAGTTGTTGCTACATCTTGGGGACCATCAGGACTTGTTGCTATACCTCTTATGAAAACTGGAGCTATGATGATGTATTTCCTAATAGGATTAGTAATTTCATATGTTGCAGGATTCATAATAACAGCACTATTTATAAAAGAAAAAGATGTTGAAAATGCATAGAAATTAAGTAGTTTTTAAGGCTATGATACGATATGCTTTTTTTTAAATTAAAAAAGGAGCCACAGGCTCCCTTTTTAAATATGTCAATATTAATTAATCTTAAATCTTTTCTTTCTTTAACCACTTTAACGCATTTCTTAACTTTACAGGATTTCCATACATCAAAGTTCCACGACGATATATCTTTGCACCAAATACACCTGTAAGAAGAGTTGAAGCTATTAAAATAGCCAAAGAAATTATGATATTTATTGCTGACACTGATCCCATAGAAACTCTTACAAACATAGCCATACATGAACTGAATGGAACATAGGACAATACCTTCATAAGCATACTTTCAGGATTATTTGTCATTCCAAACATTACTGCAAGGAATACAGCAACATATATGAAAGTTATTGTACCAGCGCTTGAATTTACCTCTTCAGGTTTAGAAACTAAAGCTCCAACTGCTCCAAATATGAATGCATAGAATAGATATCCTAAGATTCCGAAAACGGCAAATACTGCTATAACATTCAGAGGAATGTCAAATATCATATCTAGTTTTCCACCCCAATTAGCATTGTTAAGTTTATAGGTCAATATACCAGATAAAAGTATTGCACCAGATTGAATTACACTGGCTATAGTTGTAGCGATTACCTTACCAAATATTAAACTATTACTGCTTGTACTTGTTACTAAAACTTCCATAGCACGATTACTTTTTTCAGTTGTTACTGAAACAGCTATCATTTGTCCATAGAATATTATTAAAAAGTATAAAAAGAATATTAATATATAAGTATAACCAAAATTTTTAACAGAGTCTTTCCCTAAGATGGTTACATTTGATTCTATAGGAATGCTATATAAAGCATCTATTTCTACAGGGTCTAAACCTTTAGATGTAAGAATTTCATCTCGGTAAAGCTTTGTTAATGCAGTTTCAAAAGTAGATTTATTTGAATCGCTCATACTACTGTTTTTTACTAAGTAAGTATAGCTAGTTGGTGTATTTATAACGAAACCTGCCTTTATAGTATCATCACTAACTAAATCCTCAATTTCCTTTTCGCTTGAAACTAGTTTAAAATCAGCTTCAGGGAAGAAGCTTTTAAAGTAATCTGAATTGGAAATAACTCCTCCTCTATCATATACTGCAAAGCTGCTTGCAGAGTCAGAAGAACCTCCGAATTTTGAAAATATATTTGAGAAATCTATCATTGTAGGTAGTGTTAGCCCAATTATTAATATAGCTGATATAATGCATGTAGTTAAAATGTAGCTTTTGCTTTTTAAATAGTTCATGAGTTCGAATTTTAATACGGTAAAAAATTGCTTCATTATTTGTCACCTGCCTTTAAAACGAAAATATCGGTTAATGTAGGTTCATATTCACCGAATTTTTCAATGTCAATATCAGATGATAATATTGATTTTAGCAAATCATTTTTAGTGTAAGAGTCAATTAGTTCTAATACTATAAACTCCTTTTTTATCTCTGATACATTTATCATTGAATGAAATGAATTTTCACATATATCTTTTAGTTCCTCTAAGGAATAATTATTAGCACTTAATATTAATCTGTTTTTACCGAAATCTTTTTTAATTTCTTTTAAATTTCCGCTTAGTACTATAGTACCTTCTTTTACGATAGCAATTTCTTCACAAAACTCTTCAACATAACTCATTTGGTGGCTTGAAAATATTACAATTTTATTTTCTACAATTAATTCTCTTATAACATCTTTTAGAATTTGAGAGTTTACTGGGTCTAAACCACTAAAAGGCTCGTCCAATATTACAATTTCAGGATTACACACTAAGGTTTGAGCTAATTGTATTTTTTGTTGATTTCCTTTTGAAAGAGTTTCTAGTTTTTTGTTTTCATATTCTTCAACACCAAGTCTTTGAAGCCATTTTTTCATATTGGCTTTTGCATCTTTCTTAGACATTCCTCTTAACATGGCTAAGTAGATTATTTGGTCGTTTATTTTTTTCTTTGGATATAGGCCTCTTTCTTCTGGAAGATAACCTATTTGATGTTGTGAGGGTTTAAAAGGTTTTCCGTCAAGTAGGATTTCTCCATCTGTGGCTCTGAATACATCCATTAAAATACGAATGGTTGTAGTTTTTCCAGCCCCATTTCTACCAAGCAATCCTAAAGCTGAACCACTTTTGGCTGAGAATGATATTCCATGAAGAACTTCTTTTGTATCAAAGCTCTTGCGTAAATTTTTCACTTCAAGTTCCATGTAAATCCTCCAATTTAAATTTATTTATATATTAAGATATAAAACGATAGTAAACTTATTAATAAAGTTTGTCAATATTAACATGATTTTCATAATATTAAATTTACATTAAACTATAGAAGATTTTTTTCTATAATGTTTAATGAAGACTTAAGGTTTTATAAAGAATTAGATAAGTTTATATTGGTATAATGTATTATGTTGAATTGTTTATTTGTAATTTGTTTGTAAAGTTTTACAACTAAATTACTGCTATTATAAATTTCGTTAAAGTGATTTGTATTTAATTACTAAATATATATTTAGCAATTAACTTCTACGAGAAGATATTTAATTGACGAAATGATTTTTATTAAACAAATGAAAGGAGAATTATAATGAAAAATGTTTTAGAATATCTTGAAGAATCGGCAAAAAAGTATCCTAATAAAATTGCTGTAAAAGATCCTGAAAATAGTTGTTCATATATAAACCTACTACAAAATGCTAAACATATTGGAAGTGGAGTGTTACAATATGAGGTGCCGAGAAGTCCAGTAATTGTGTTTATGAATAAGAGCGTTGAGGCATTAAGTGCATTTATGGGAATCGTACATGCAGGATGTTTTTATATTTTCATTAATCCTGATCAAACAGATACACGTATTAAGCAAATTTTAGAAATTACAAAGGCGAAATGTATTATAACTCATAGTGAATTTATAAGCGCTATAAAAAAAGTAGAGTTTTCTGGACATATACTTGAATATAGTAAGCTTGTTAAAACTGAGATAGAAGATGAAAAATTAAAAAATATAAGAGAAATGTTCCTTGATATAGATCCTCTTTATTGCAATTTTACTTCAGGATCTACTGGTGTACCAAAAGGAGTTCTAGTTAGTCATCGTAATGTAATAGACTTTATGGAGTATTTCCCTGACATGTTTCAAATTACACAAGATGATATAATCGGAAATCAAGCACCGTTTGATTTTGATGTATCTGTAAAAGATATATATTCAACTCTAAAAGTTGGAGCAACCATGGTGATAATACCTAAACATTATTTTTCTATAGTTACTTTGTTGCTTGATTATATATGTAATGAAAAAGTTACAACTATGATATGGGCAGTATCAGCTTTATGCTTGATAACGCAGTTTAAGGGATTAACATATAGGATACCAGAGAGTGTAAATAAGATATTATTTAGTGGCGAAGTAATGCCTATAAAGCACCTTAAACTTTGGCAAAAAGCTTTACCACAAGCAAATTTTGTTAATTTATATGGGCCAACTGAAATAACTTGTAATTGTACTTATTATCGAATTGATAGGGAATTTGAAGACAATGAAATCTTGCCAATAGGAAGGGCATTTCCTAATGAAAAAGTATTTTTGCTTGATGAAAATGATAAAGAGATTATCGATAAGAATAAAATCGGAGAAATATGTGTATCAGGTACAGCAGTTGCATTAGGCTATTATAATAATCACCTACAAACTAATAAAGCATTTGTACAAAATCCATTGAATTCACAATACATGGAGACTATTTACAGGACAGGAGATCTTGCATCCTATAATGAACATGGAGACCTTTGTTTTGCAGGACGTAAAGACTTTCAAATAAAATATATGGGTCATCGTATTGAACTAGAAGAGATAGAAGCAACATTAAATGGATACGAAGATATTCAAAGAGCTTGCTGTGTTTTTGATAGTGATAAAAATAAAATAATCGCTTTTTATGTGGGAAATATGGAGAGAAAAGAAATACATAAAAAAATGCGTGAGACTTTACCAGTGTACATGATACCGAAAGAGTTTCATTTGATGGATGAACTTCCTATAACTCAGAATGGAAAAATAGATAGAAAAAAACTTAAGAATTCTGGAGGGTCAAAATAAAGTATGAGTAATAATTTTTTAAAAGAGGCTATATCTCAATATAAGACGCCATTTTATATTTTTGATACAGATATCTTAGTTGAACAAATCAAGAAAATTAAATCTGCTCTAGGTTCTGATATTGATGTATGTTATGCTATGAAAGCTAATCCCTTCATAATTAAAGAGATGGAAACAGTAATTGATGGCTTTGAAGTTTGTTCGCCAGGAGAGTTTCATATATGTGAAAGAGCATCAATATCTATGGAGAAGGTAATTATGTCTGGAGTATATAAAAATCCTGAAGATGTTGAATATGCAATTTTAAATTATGGTAACAAAATAACATATACTGCTGAATCCTTTACACAATGGCAAATTATTGAACAGTATGCTAAAAAGCACAATGTATCTGTTAGAGTTTTGCTTAGATTAACTAATGGAAGTCAATTTGGTATGGATGAAAGTATTATTCATCAAATCATATCGGATAGAAATTTATATCCTCATATTGAAATTGAGGGAATTCAATTTTTCTCAGGTACTCAGAAAAAATCAGTTGGTAGGATAACAAAAGAACTTAAGATGTTAGATGATTTTTGTGATGCCTTAGTAAAGGAATATGATTTTTATGCTAAAAGATTAGAATACGGGCCAGGTCTTCCAATTTTCTATTTTGAAGAAGAAGATGGTTGTGAAGAGGATAGTCTTGAAGCTTTTGCCAAAGAAATTAAAAATATGAGATTTAAGGAAAAGATTGTATTAGAAATGGGGAGATTTATTGCAGCTTCTTGTGGTACTTATGTCACAAGTGTAGTTGATATGAAATCAAATCAAAACCAGAATTACTGTTTAATCGATGGAGGAATCCACCATATCAACTATTTTGGTCAAATGATGGCAATGAAGAAACCTCCTATAATTCACTGGGATGAAGAAAAAGATGGTGAGATAAAGGAGTGGACTATTTGTGGTTCCTTGTGCACGATGAATGATGTACTTGTAAAAATGTATCCATTCAAAAATCTTCAATTAAAGGATAAGCTAATATTTAAAAAGGTAGGGGCATATTCTATGACCGAAGGTATATCGCTATTTTTGAGCCGTGAACTTCCACAAGTGATTTTATACTCTAAAGATAGTGGACTTCGTTTAGTGAGAAGTAGTTTTCCTACTGACAAATTAAATTATATACAAGATAAAAATAATTAAGAAAGAGTGGTAAATAATATGAAAGAATTACTTGAAATTTTAGAAGGTATTGATCCAGATATTAACTATGGTGAAGAAGATAAGCTTATTGATAATGGGCTTTTAGATTCTCTATCAATTTTATCTTTAGTAACAGAATTGGAAGATGCATTTGAAATTGAAATTAGACCTGTAGACTTAATTCCTTCAAATTTCAATTCAGCAGAATCAATGTGGAACATGATTCAAAGGTTACAAAAGGAAAACTAAAATGAATTACATTTCTTTTGTATACCTTATTGTTTTCATACCTCTTGTTTTGCTTGCATATAAAATTATGCCCAAGCGTTATAGAGGACTAGTGTTATTACTTGCAAGCTATGCTTTTTTCTTTATGGTAAGCAAGAAGCTTGTGGTTTATTTGATGTTGTCTACAGTTTCAATTTACTTTATTGGCATTTGCCTTTCGTCATGCAAGAAAAATTATCTTGAAAAAGAAAAAAATGCAGATGATATTAAGAAGTTGAAAATAGCATTTACTAAGAGAAAACGTAGAATTTTATTAATTGGGATAGTATTTAATATTGGAATATTGGTAGTCTTAAAATATTTTAATTTTATAGCTAGTAATATTAATCCAATTCTTAATTTACTATCATCACCAAGTCTGCTACCTGAGTTGAAGTTTGCTCTACCTATAGGCATTTCATTCTATACATTGCAAGCTGTATCTTACATAGTGGATGTTTATCAAGAAAAAATTGAAGCAGATAAAAAACTGCCTAGATTAGCGTTATTTATGTCATTTTTTCCAATAATAATGGAAGGACCTATTTGTAGATATTCTGATATAGCAGAAGATTTATATCGTGGAGAACCACTTAAATATGAAAATGTGACTTTTGGAAGTCAGAGAGTTTTATGGGGATTGTTCAAAAATATTGTTATAGCAGATAGATTAAACTTAATTGTAAAAACTATATTTGATAATTATGAAAAGTATGGAGGAATTGTAGTAATACTTGGAGCTGTATGCTATACATTTCAGTTATATATGAATTTTTCAGGTACTATTGATATAACAATTGGTATTAGTGAAATATTTGGAATAAAAATTCCTGAAAATTTTCGTCAGCCATTTTTTTCAAAAACAGCTGCTGAATTTTGGCAGAGATGGCATATAACACTTGGAACATGGTTTAAAGATTATATATTTTACCCTATATCACTAACTAAATTTGTTAAAAAGCTAGGAAAAAAGACAAGAAAAAAATTTGGAAAGCATATTGGTCAGGTTATCCCTTCAATGATAGCATTATTTGCTGTATGGCTTTCCAATGGACTTTGGCATGGAGATAGATGGAGTTATATATTCTTTGGAATGTATTATTTTGTGTTGATTTTACTTGGTAAAATAGTAGAGCCATTAAATCACAAAGTTCTAGCATATTTAAAAATAGATAAACACAATATTTTTTATAGATGCATACAAACTATTAAGATGCTGATAATTGTTTTTACAGGTGAATTATTTTTTAGAGCCAATGGATTAAAAGCTGGTTTATCAATGTTTAAATCTATTTTTACGAAGTTTTCATGGTCTGATGTTACAGATGGAACTATATTAAATCTTGGAATTTCATATAAGGATTTTGGTGTACTTTTAGCCGCTCTTATCGTTGTATTTATTGTTGGAATTTATAATGAAAGAGGAGTTTCAATTCGTAAAAAAATATCTAATTGGAATATTTTCTTTCGCTGGAGCTTTTATTATGCTGCCTTATTAATAGTAATTATTTTTGGAGCCTATGGTGAGGGTTATATTCCAGCAGAATTAATTTATGCAGGATTTTAGGGGGTGACTTTATGAGATTTAAGAACATCATAAAACCGGTCGCATTTGTAGGAATATTTCTTATTATATTGGGGTCCCTATCACCTTTTTTTAGACAAGTCATTAGTAAAAAGGCTATTGAAATTGAGCCACAAAATACTATTGATTATCTAATTATTGGAGATAGTGAAGCTACTACAAGTATTTCCCCAATGGAAATATGGAACAAACATGGATTTACAGGATATAATTTAGGGGCGCCAGCTCAAAGATTACAGGAAACATATTATTCATTAAAAAATGCTCTTAAAAATCAGAAACCACAGGTGGTTTTGCTTGAAACTAATGCTACCTGTAGGGCTTTCGGAGTGAATGGAGAAATAAACAAACTTTTCGGAAGTATTTTCAAAAATAATTTTGAAGTATATAAGAACCATAATAAATGGAAAGAGTTTAATTCTCAGAATGATAGTGAAAAATCAAAAAGAATAAGAACAAATATATTAAGAGGATTTCGCTATGATGAGAAGATAGAACCATATACAAAAGGACCCTATGTAAAGGAAACTGATGCTGTTGAGAAAATACCTAAAGTACCTATGTATTATTTAAATAAAATAGTTGAACTTTGCAAGGAAAATGATATTCAATTGATTTTATATACAGTTCCATCACCTGTTAATTGGAATTATAAGAGATACAATGGTATTAAGGATTTTGCAGAGAGAAATAAGTTACCGTTTCTAGATTTAAATTTGAAAACTGAAGAGCTTGGGATAGATTGGGCAAAAGATACCTATGACAAAGGAGATCATTTGAATTTCTTTGGAGCTCAAAAGTTAACTAGTTATATAGGTAATTATTTATCGGAGAACTCTAAGTTAATTGATCACCGAGAAGATGAGAAGTACTCATTTTGGAATGACATATGGAAGAAATATTTGAAGATAACAAATAAAAATTAAGATAAAAAACAGAGTTTTATTCAATAGTGATTTAACACTTATTTTATAAAAGCTCTGTTTTTTAAATTTTATAATATTTTTCTTCCTATCCCCTCGCCCATAAGAACCTGAGTTTCGATACCTAAGGAACTATGTTCTAATAAGTCCTTATCTATTTCTACAGTATCTTTTTTAAGGAATAAGACTGTAGTAGAACCGCCAAATTTAAAGTATCCTTTTTCATCACCCTTTGAAACCTCAGTATTAGGCTCATATGTTTGAATTATAGTACCAACACAAGTTGCACCTACTTCCATACATAAAATATCATCAAAGTTTTTTGATTTTAATATACTCCATTCACGTTTGTTTTGACAGAATAGATTAGGTATTTTCTCAAGAGCTATAGGATTTACTGAGTAATAAGACCCATCTATTTTTTTTGTTTCACTACAAATTCCATCATCTACGAAGTGAAATCTGTGGTAGTCAGTTGGACATAACCTTAAAATAAGGCATACCCCACCATTATAATCTTCGGCAACGCTGTCGTTATTTATTAATTCCTTAAGGGAATATGTAAGTCCTTTAATCTGTACCAATCTATCTAAATCTATATTAGAAAATGCAGTAAGTCTTCCATCTCCTGGAGATATCAAAATATTTTTATCATTTGTTATTGGTCTAGCTTCTGGCTTAAGTTTTCTTATAAAGAAATCATTAAATGATGAGAAGTCTTCAATGTCTTTTTCACAAAGAGACATATCAATATCTAAGTCATTTATGAAAGAACTTATTTTTCTTTTACTTAGTGAACTATCACAGAACTTTCCATAGAGTTTTGAAAAAGCTTTTTTCTTTATAAAAAGTTCTAAAAATTTCATTCCTACAGGAGATGAGTAGCACCATTTTAAGTATGTTTCTCCAGCTACTTTTTCTATCTCATATTTTTTTGTAGATCGATTATAAATCTTTATCATCTTTATCTCTCCTTAAAAATCTTAATATTAATTTTACCACAAAATTTATATGATTTTAATATGTAATAGAGTATACTATCAATATAGAAATGTTAAATATATTTAAGATAGGGAAGAATTAATATTAACATATATATGTGGAGTGATTAAAATGAACAAGACTAAAAAGGCGATTTTTCAGTCTGCAATAGAGATTTTCTCTAAGGCTGGATACAACGGTGCTACTATGGATGATATAGCGATAAATGCAGGAGTAGCAAAAGGAACCTTATATTATCATTTCAAAAGCAAGGAAGAAATATTCAACTACATAATAACAAATGGTCTTGAAATGATGAGAGTTGCTGTGGAGGATGCTGTAAAGGCTGAAGAAAATACTGTACTTAAGATTAGAACTATGTGCAAATTTCAATTAGAACTTATTTATGAAAATAAGGATTTCTTTAAGGTCATAATGAGTCAAGTATGGGGACAGGAACTAAGACAGGTTGAATTAAGAAAATGCATAGAGGAATATCTAAAAACTATAGAAAGATTCCTTCAAGAAGGTATGGATAATGGAGTATTAAAAAAGAGTGATAGCAATTTCATGGCATATACATTCTTTGGTACACTATTTTCTGCCGCTATTTATGAGCTTATAAATGCTGAGAATACGGATATAGAAATGCTAATAGATAATCTTATGAATTTTATATTTAAAGGAATAGAGATGTAAAAGAGGCATTGCAAAATAGAGTATTTATTTTGCAACACCTCTTTTTAGGTCATACCTGATCTGATTATAGATATTAAAAGCCATAGAGCTAAAACTCCAGACATCAGAAATCCAGCTATACCCATAAAAGAAACACCATTAATCTTTGGACCAGTATTTGAACTTATGAGCCAAGCTGAGCTTATTATCATAGCCGAAATTACAAGTCCAAATACTAATCTATTTACCATCTTATTAACTTGAATTAGAGGTCTTTCTAAATTTTTATGTTCAAGTTGTAATTTTGTTCTGCCGCTTAATATGTTGTCACTAACTTCAACTATTTTTTCAGGAGTTTTATATAAACTATTTAAAAATGTATATGTTTTTATAACTATATCGTCATGAGAAAGTTTTGGAATAAGTTCACTATTCTCCTTCACATAAGGAATAGCTATATCTAGAATTTTTATTTCTGGTGAAAGATGAGTCATAACTCCTTCAAGAATTACAAGGCTCTTCATAACCAATGTCAGTTCTTTTGGAAGCTGTATATTATGTTTTGCAGTTAGTTGAATTATATCATTAAGCATAAGAGATATATTAATATGTGCTAAGGAGGTATTAAGATAGTTAAAGAATAAATACTCTATATCTTCGTAAAGAGCATTTCTATCAACATAACCTTTTCTTATACCTATAGATAGAAAAACGCTGATAAGCTTATTTATATCCTTTAGCACTATGGAAATCAATGCGTCATTTAAAGCTTCTCTAAGGGGAATACTCAAATTTCCTACGATACCAAAATCTATAAAGCAAATTTTATTGTCCTTTATTAATATATTTCCAGGATGAGGGTCACCATGAAAGAAACCATCATTAAACACCTGTTTTAAAAATCCTAAGGCAAGCTTTCTACTTATATCTGATAAGTCGTAATAGTTCTCCTGAAGACTATTAATATTATCTACCTTTATACCATCAATTCTTTCTAGAGTTAAGATTTTCTCGCTGCTCATGGATTTAACTACATATGGAACATAAATAAAGGCTACGTCTTTATTTAATTCTTTAAATTTTATAGTATTCTCCATTTCAATAGTAAAATCTAATTCTTTTTGCGTAGAAATCCAGATTTCATTTAAAGCTTCAACTGGATTTATAAATGAATTTGCAAACTTATTTTTAGTAAGCTTTAGAATTTTAGCTAATACTGAAACGTCTAGAGCCATTTTTTCCTTTATATGAGGTCTTTGAACTTTTACTATAACATTTCTTCCATCTAATAAAGTAGCCTTATGAACCTGTGATATAGAAGCTGATGCCATAGGAGCTTCATCAAAAAATTTAAATTGATTCTTTAGAGATACTCCGAATTCCTCGAAAAATACTTTTTCTATAGATTCGAAACTTTCAGGAAGTGCTTCATCTTGCAACTTTTTTAGCTCTGATACGTATTCTTCAGGCAGCAAATCTGTTCTAGTACTTATAATTTGTCCAAGCTTTATAAATGTTGGCCCCAGTTCTTCAAATGCTTTTTTCAAATTTTCAGGAGAAGGAGTTCTTTTTTTTATTTTTGAGTCTACAAGATACCCAAATCCGTATTTAAAAAATACTTTGACTATCTCTTTAAAACGATCGTTAGAGTTTTTACTCATAGTTCCTCCTAACAAAATGAGTGAAACCTAAGGTGAAATATTCGACCTTAGGCCCCAAATTTATTCCAAAGAATTTAATATAGCATTTATTTTTGCCTCGAGCTTAGTAACTTGTTCTCTAAGGTCATTAAATTCATCTCTAGATACAAAATCCATCTCTTCAAATGTGTTCTTTAAATCTTCTTTAGTTAAAGGCATAACCTTTTTATTAAATGCTTCTGATTTATCTTTAAAGGTTCTCTTTAACTCTTGAGAAAGCTCCTTTCCCTCATCTACAGAAAGACGTCCTTTCTCAACAAGTTCTTCAACAACATTTGCAGACTTTTCATAAGTATAAGCAATTGAACCTACACCTGCTAATAATATCTTTTTTAATTCATCCATTATGGTAACCTCCTAAATTTTAAAATTAAAATTATTTATAGTAACCTTTTAATGTTAATAACTTATATTATATGATTTTATATTGATAATTATATATTTAATTATCATCATTTTATCACAAAAACTTTAGTTAAATCCATTGTTTTCAGAAAAGTCACAATAATATAGGCGTGTATCTACTTAGCGTATTATAAATTAAATTCAACTTTAAGATAAAAGAAGTAATATTTGACATAGAAAAAAATTTGCTATACAATAATAATGTTATAGGCTCTCATAGTTCAATGGATAGAACAGCCCCCTCCTAAGGGGCAGATGTAGGTTCGATTCCTACTGGGAGTACCATAAACAAAGGCTTAAACCTAAGTAAATAAAAGGTTTAAGCCTTTGTTATCTTTGTAATACTTTAATAAAAATTGTAATAATTCTTTTTGACACTCTATTTGATGTGAACTATCTTCTTAATAAATATATAATTATTTGAAATTAATTTACAATAATATACGATACTTTTAGTTAATGATCCAATAGAAATTGTAAAAAAATTCATGTATTATTAAATTAATACCAAATGTTATAATTTAATATTTTAAATTATAATCAATATAAAATGTAAAATAAAGGAGATAAAGTATTGTTTATAAAAAAGCATCCTTATTTAATACTTTCTATTATATTCGGATTTATATCAGGAATCCTTTGGGCTTCATCTGTAATGGTTATGTATGAAGTTACTATGTTTTATCTAGTAATTATATTTATACCAATAGCATTAAGTTTATCTATATATTTTTTATATAAAAATCGTATGGAGACGATAAAATGTTTTCGAAATTCTTATTTGATTTCTCTAGCTTTAGGCTTTATGATATTTGATTATGTATTTATGGAATATTGGCATATAGATTATTTTTTATCTGGTTTTAATGGAATGGGGAATACAGTTAGATTAATAATTTTTCAGATGGGTTTAATATGTATTATTATGCTTTTATATTCAATATTATTTACACGGTTATCGAAAAAATTAGATAATAGGATGAAATAAATTTAAATATTGTTAAACTTTTCTATTTAGTGATATTATAAACTTAAATATACATTCCACATAATAGATTTAATTTGTTTAAGGAAGTGTTTATAATGGGTAATGAAAAACTTATGGCATATGCTAGTAAGATATTATTAATGTTGGCATTAATAACATTAGTGGTGGGAGAAGTTTCTTATTATTACTTTAGAGAGTATGTTATGACTTTTGAGATAGTCTTTCTGATATTTTTATTTGTGCAATACAGTATAGTGAAAATTTTAAACAAAAGAAATGTAAAGTTTAATAATGATATTACAAGCAATATTAAAAAAATGAATAAAATAATTAAAGCTATGGTGATTGGAGTTATCGTAATATCTTTAATTTTAATAGTAATGCAGATTTTATAGGCAATTAAGCTGTAATCTTAAAGTAGAATTAAGGTTACAGCTTATTTTATTATATGAGTAGTATGATAAAATATAATTAATAATTAATTGCAAATATGGATTATATTTGTATAGATTATATCTTGGTAAAATTATAAGATAAGCGAGGTGTAAATATGAAGATTAAATCATCAAATAAAATAATAATTTGTTTGATAATATCATTAGCTATAGTATCATTGCTAGGATGCGGAAATGGAACAAAAGATAAACTTAAAGCTGGAATTGACTATTTAAATAATGAGCAATATGAAGAGGCGAAAGAACAGTTTTCAGCTATTCTTGAAAAGGAACCAAATAATGAAGAGGCTATAACATTGAATGAAATAATAACAAAATTTATTAATGCAAAAGAGTCATATGAGAAAAATGATTTAAAAAAATCAAAGGAATACTTGGATGGGATTCCTGAAAAATATAGTGAGTACAACATAAAAGATAAAATAGATGATTTAAAGAATACCGTAGGTGAAAAGTTAGAGGAGATTAAAAAATTAAATTCCTCCTTAGATTACATAACAAATCTCCTTAAGGAAGACAAATTAGATGAGGCAAAACAAGAAATAGAAAAACTTAATGAAACTAAGATGCCAGAGGAAAAATCTAAAATTTTTGAGGGCTTAAAAACGGACTTAAATCTAAAATTAGTGAAAAAGGAAAATGAAGATAGACTGGAGAAGGAGAGAGCAGAAGCTGCTGCAGAAGAGATTAAGAAAAAGAATCAACAGAAAAAAATAGTTAAAAATACAAAGAAAGTTCCAAAAGAACAAGGTGATATCTTGTATCAAAACAAAAATCTAGGTATTCAAATGAAGTTTCCTAGATCATGGGAAGGTCTCTATAGAATAGAGGAGACTGATACTAGTATAAGTGTCTTTGTAAAACAGCAGGTACAGCATTTTGATGGAGAAGGATTTTTATTTACTGTTAAGAAGTGGGAGAGTGAAAAAGATGAAATGTTTTTAGATACACTTTCACATAACAAAAGATATATAGTTGCAAAAGGAATCAAGTATGTTATAGGGGGACCAACAGGTGTTACAGAATGCGAGGAAGATCCTGAATGGAAGAATTATAGAATGATGTCCTCAAGTAAGTATGGAGTTGGAGATACAATAGAGCCTATTAATTAATGAACAAAGTTAATAAGATTTTAGATTATTTTTAATTATTTAATCATTAAAAACTTGATATAATGAAATAGCATAGTAAAAATGATATTATAGTCATTTATATATGAAGATATCACTATTGACAAGGAGAATACCTATGATATTAAACAAATCTTTAAATCAATGGATTAAAGAGTACCCATTAATTAATGACTTGATTAATTTAAAAGAAACCATTTGGATTAATCCGAAGAAAATCCCTTGTGAGGAAGTAATTAAAAATTCACCTATAACTATAGAAGATGTAATGGATGCTTCTAATAGGTTAGAAAGATTTGCACCATATTTGAAACTAGTATTTCCTGAAACTTCAGCTATGAATGGAATAATAGAGTCACCTTTAGTAGAGATACCAAAGATGCAGGCAGCTTTAAGAAAAGAAATAGGAAAAGATATTAAAGGTAAAATCATGCTAAAGTGTGATAGCCATCTTCCTATATCAGGCTCAATAAAGGCTAGAGGAGGAATATATGAAGTTTTAAAACATGCAGAAACTATAGCTATTGATAGTGGCATGTTAAATCTTCAAGATAATTATGAGATTTTAGCAGAGGAAAGATTTAAGCAGTTATTTTCTAGGTACTCAGTTGCAGTTGGGTCTACAGGCAATCTTGGATTGTCTATAGGCATAATGAGTGCAAAGCTTGGTTTTAAAGTATATGTGCATATGTCTGCAGATGCAAGACAGTGGAAAAAGGACATGTTAAGAAGCAAGGGCGTAAATGTAATTGAATATGATGATGACTATAGCTTAGCTGTTACAGAAGGCCGTAAGCAGGCAGAGAAAGATCCGTATTGCCACTTTGTAGATGATGAAAATTCTAAGGATTTATTTTTAGGATATGCAGTGGCAGCTCTTCGATTGAAAAAACAGTTAGAAGAGAAAAACATAGTAATTGACAATGAGCATCCTTTATTTGTTTATCTTCCATGTGGAGTAGGGGGAGGACCAGGAGGAGTTGCTTTTGGATTAAAACTTATGTTTAAAGAAGCAGCACACTGTTTCTTTGCTGAACCTACCCATTCCCCATGTATGATATTAGGCTTATCCACTGGGTATCATGATAAGATAAGTGTACAAGATTTTGGAATTGATAATAAAACTGCAGCTGACGGTCTTGCAGTAGGAAGGGCTTCGAGCTTTGTAGGAAAAATAATAGAGCCATTTATAAGTGGAAGCTATACATTAACTGATGAAAAAATGTATTATTATTTAGCTATGCTAACAGATGAAGAGGGTATTAAGCTTGAACCTAGTGCGTTAGCAGGAATGAAGGGCTATGAAAATATAGCTGTGACTGATGAAGGCAAATTATATATTGAAAATGAAAATATAAAAGATTATATGGACTCTGCAACTCATATAGTGTGGGCAACAGGAGGAAATATGGTCCCGGAAGAAATAATGAAAGAGTATTATGACAAAGGAAAAGATATTTAGGAGGAATAAATAATGGCAGAAGTATCAAGTATAAAAATATTTACTTTTTATAAGCAAATAGAAGTTCCACAAAATTTAATGAAATTTTTAAATGCAGATGAAAGAGCTCTTTTTGGAGTTAAGACATTTAGAGATGCAGCTATATTTACGGATAAAAAGATATTAATATGTGATAAGCAAGGGATAACAGGAAAAAAGGTTGAATATTTTGCTATTCCTTACAGTAAAATAGTTACTTATTCTATTGAGACTGCTGGAAATTTTGATTTGGATGCGGAAATAAAGCTTACACTTCCAGGTGGCGTGAATATAGAATTTCAATTTATAAAGGATAGAAACATGGATGAACTTCTATTCAAGGTATTTAACACTATAGATAATTACGTTGCTAGATAATATTATAAAAGTAGCAGGCAGATTTAATTTTAAAACTGTCTGCTACTTCTTTGAGGGTAAATATTATATTTATACTTCAAGCATATTTAGAATTTTTGAGGTTATCTGAGCATACTCAAGATTTCCTCTGTCTCTAGGCCTATCCATTTTTATATCTATAATTTCTCTTATTGTACCTGGATTTTTACCCATGACGATTATTCTATCAGCTAGGTATACAGCTTCATCAACTGAATGAGTAACAAATAATATGGTTTTCTTATTTTTTTCCCATATGTTTAAAAGTTCCTTTTGAATAAGAATTCTAGTATAAGCATCTAAAGCACCAAAAGGTTCATCCATAAGAAGTACGTCTGGATTGTTTGCAAGAGCTCTTGCAATAGCAACTCTTTGTTGCATACCTCCAGAAAGCTCGTAAGGATATGCTTTTTCAAACTTGTCCATACTTATCATATTAAGATATTTACGAGCTATATCCCTTCTTTCATTTTTACTTAAACCCTTAAATTCAAGGCCAAGTGCTATATTATCTAGAACAGTCCTCCATTGAAGAAGAGAATAGTTTTGAAATACCATTCCTATATCAGAAGTTGGAGCGGTAATCTCCTTTCCCTTGTATGTAATAATACCTTCTGAGGCATTTTCCAAACTTGCTATGATTCTAAGCATTGTAGATTTTCCACATCCAGAAGGACCAACTATGCATATAAAGTCATTTTCTTTAATTTCCAGGGTAATATTTTTTAAGGCATTAACTTCTAAATTGTTGTTAGTTTTAAAAGTTTTACTTAAGTTTTTGATTTCTATGCAATTTTCCATAAGTTCACTTCCTATCTTATTTTATTCTGCCATGAGAAATGTCTCTTCTCTATAAGTCTATATATATAATCTAAGGAAGCTCCGATAAGACCTATACAAGTAACACCGGTTATTACTAAATCAGTTCTTCCAAGCTCGTAGGCATGAGTTATAAGATATCCAACTCCAGATAAGCTTCCAGGAAGCATTTCTGCAGAAACAAGACAAGACCAAGCAATTCCAAGACCAGTCCTTAATCCAGTTATTATAGTTGGAGCAGAAGCCGGAAGAAGTATTTTTAAAAATATATCTCTTTCACTTGCTCCTAAAACTTTTGCTGATTCTATTAATGTTTTTGGAACAGTTCTAACTGCAAATACTGTATTAGTCAATACAGGAAAGAAAGTTCCAAGACCTATTATAAAAACCATGGAAAATTTAAAGTTGTTTAGGAATGCTTGCATTTCTCCTCCTGGAAGGTTAAAAATAGTAGCAAAGCTTGAAACACCAAACCATGCTAAAACTAGTGGAACCCATGCTAGAGGAGGTATTGGTCTAAATATATTTATAAATGTATTGAACAATCCATAAACCTTATTTTTATATCCCATAAGAAGCCCCAAAGGAATAGCTAAAATAACTCCAGCTGTATATCCTAAAATAACTCTTATAAGACTTACAAAAATATTTGTAGGAAGAGAGCCAAGACCTATAAAATCTTGAGTTGCATGAGCAAAATTGTTTAATACAGAAGATATCTTTGGTAGGATAACTTCGTTTCCTATTTTGTTGGAAAGAATACCCCACATAATCAAAAACATTATAGGAACGATAAGTCCATATAGCGTAGTTTTGAAGTCTTTTGTTTTCAATTAATTTAGCCTCACTTTCGAAAAAAGCTCCCTAATGGTATTTAGGAAGCTTTTAAAATTACTTATTATCTAGATATCTGAAGTCAAATGCTTTTTCTTTAACTTTGTCAAAGCTTAAGCCCTTTAATTCGCCATTAAATTTGTTCATTTCATTTAGTTTTTCAACATATATTCCTATTCCATTTAGCCATTTATCAGATGGAGTAGTAAAGAAGTTTATTTGGCATTTTTTTATTGTATCAGCAGATACTCCTATTACTTCAGACATTATTTTTGCAACCTCATCTTTATTTTCTGAGCAGTATTTTGCATTATCACTCACTAGTTTTGTAAGAGCTTTTGTAACTTCTGGATAATCATTTATAGCTTTATCTGTAGCTGCAAATACACAGCATGGGAAGTCTGTCCATTGTCCATCTTCAGGAAAATCCTTTAAAGTTAAAGCGATTTCGCCAACCCCTTTTTCCTCAGCTGCTTCTGGATGATGAGATGGTCCAACCCAAGCATCTACTTGTTTGCTTGTTAGAGAAGGAAGAAGGTTATTTGATCCTTTTAAATCTACTAGCAATACATTTGCTGAATTATCAGCTGGATCTTCAGTAACTTTTAAGCCTTGAGCTTTTAATACTGATTCAATAACTATTCTTGGCCCGCTTACTGGTGAGTGATATCCTATCTTAACAGGAGTCTTTGAATCTAGGATATGTTTTTTTACAGCATCCCAAGTTTTTAGGTTACTTTCAGGAGGAAATACTAATGCTATACCATCGCTTTGGAATGGTGCTGCAATTTTTAGTTTAGCTCCATTATCTACAGCGGTTAAGAAAGCTGTGTTAGATCCAAAGCCATAGTCAACGTGACCTTGGCTCATTAAATTAGCGGTTTCAGATCCTCCTTTGCTTATTACAAAGTTTAAAGTTGCTATCTTTTTATCGTTTTCAATTAATTCAAACTTGTCCTTAGAAAGAGCATTAAGATATACTCCTGATTTTTTGAAAGCATCTGGATTTTTTACTACTACATTCATTACACCTGTATGTAATTCATTTCCCCAACTCATAGTAAGCTCCGGAATTTCTTTTTCTTTGTCTTTGCTACTTGCGGAAGCGTTATTTCCACATCCAGCTAATCCGAGCATTATGACAGATGTTAATAACGCTAAAATTTTCTTTTTCATTTTCGTCCCCCCAAAAATTAATAAATCATTTAATAATCAAGCTTTATTATATTATTTATAGGATATATGTCTAATTGTAAAATTAGATTTGAAATTGTAAGGCCATTTGATTTTTAAATAGATGGAATAAATATCAAATAAATAAAAATAAAAAAATAAGATTACACGAAAAACATTTGAAATTAACTAAAAATTTACTTATTTTTGATATTTATTATTACAAAGGGGATGGCTGTCAATATATATTTAATATTTGTATGAATAATTTGAAGTATATTAGTGAAATAAATGATAGAAAAGCAAATTTATCTAGAAAAATAAATTATTTAAATAAATTGTCTAAGATAAATATAGAAAAATCTCCTTTAGTTAATTATTATAAAAATCCCGAAAAAGCTAAAGATATTATTGAAAGAGAGGTGTTATTTATGGGAAAGAAAAATAATAAGAAAAAACACATAAATCATAATCCTCGAGTAGAGAGTGCAAAGGCGACATTTGGAGAACCAAAGGCTCATGATGATGAGTTTACGCCACATTTATTTAAGCAAAATAGCAAATATTAAAAAATAAAAATCAATAAAAAAGAACGAATACAAATATATTCGTTCTTTTTAGTCATTTGTTAAATCCACTCTAAATACATATTTATCGCCACGAACTATAGAATACGTATACTCTACTAGTATACCTTCTTCATAAGAGAATCTCTCTAGAAGCGTACAAGGAATTTTAGGTGTAATTCCTAAAAGGTGGCATTGGCAGCTAGTTGGGATAACTGGTCTAAAAGTCTCCATGGCTTTGTCCATTTTTAATGAATAGGTAGTAGCAAGGTAATTATATAGTGAATCTTTTTCTAATATATCTGTACTTATCCTATAAAATCTGCTTTTCGGAAGATATGTTATCTCAATCATAAGCGATGAATCTTTTGCACTTCTCAGTCTTGTAATTTTGTGAAAAAGCTCTCCTTTTTCTCTATTCAAAGTTGAAGCTAAATACTCATCTAAGGCTATCACTTCATAGCTTACAACACTGTTATCTATATAAATATTACTTCTTTTTAGCTCTTCTGTGAAAGAATAGAACTTATATAGTGGCTGTTCGAAGACTTGAGGTTTCACAAAGGTTCCTCTGCCTTGAACTTTGTATATATATCCGCTATTCTGGAGCATTATGAGGGCCTGTCTTATAGTGGAACGGCTTACATGGTAAAGTAAGCAAAGTTCCCTTTCAGAAGGAAGAGAAGAATTCTCAGAGTATTTGCCTTTTTTTATATCGGATAATAGGCTTGAATATATATTCATGTACAAAGAATTATCACCCATTTAAAGACCTCCATGTAAGTATTTCTATATACATAATATAACATAAAATAATATTCATTACTATAAAAAACCATACCAGTTGCATAATTGGTATGGTTTTTAAAATGTAATAACATCAAGGATTGGGCGTTAATTTCAGAAAATATTGAAAGTAATGGGATTAAAAAAATATAATATAGTTGCTTAAGGATTTTCGTTAAAAAATTTTGCATATAGTTTTAATAAAAAATAAATTAATAAAAATAGGGAGATGGGGTTATGGATAAAATTCTTTCAACAAGAGCTATGCTTTTAAAGGCTAAGCAAGAAGGTTATGCAGTGCCAGCTTTTAATATACACAACATGGAAACATTGCAAGTTGTAGTAGAAACAGCCGCTGAGATGGGTTCACCTGTTATAATTGCAGGAACACCTTCAACAATAACTTACGCAGGAGCAGAGTATATAAAAGCCATGGCGGAAGTTGCTGCTGAAAAGTACAATATACCAATTGCTATCCATCTAGACCACTTTGAAGATGTGGAGGAAATAAAACATGATATAGATGTTGGATTTAGATCATGTATGATTGATGCTTCAAAGGAGGCTTTCGAAAATAATATAACTACAGTTAAAGAGGTTGTAGATTATGCGCATAGATTTGATTGTACTGTAGAAGCTGAGCTTGGAAAGCTGGGAGGCCAAGAGGATGACTTAGTGGTTGATGAAAAAGATACTATGTATACAAATCCTAAAGATGCAGTAGAATTTGTTAAAGCTACAGGAGTTGATTCTCTTGCAGTAGCAATAGGAACTGCACATGGATTGTATAAAGGGGAACCAAAACTTGATTTCGAAAGATTACAAAAAATAAGAGATATGGTAGATGTACCATTAGTTTTGCATGGAGCTTCTGATGTGCCAGATGAACTCGTACAAAAGGCTATCTCTTTAGGAATATGTAAGGTAAATATAGCAACAGACCTTAAAATACCATTTTCTGATGCTGTAAAAAAATATTTCAATGAGCACCCAGAGGCAAATGACCCAAGAAAATACATGACACCAGGAAAAGAAGCTATGAAGAAGATAGTTCAGCATAAGATAAATGTATGTGGAAGTGCTAATAGATATTAAGGAAAATGGTGATCTGATATGATATTGGTAGTAAATCTTAATGCATCTGTGGATAAGAGATATGAGATGACAGATCTTGAAAAAGGTGATGTTATGAGAGCAACTCATGTAGAAAACACACCAGGAGGAAAAGGCATACACGTTGCTAATGTGGCTACAAAATTAAATGAACAATGCTTAGTAACAGGCTTTCTAGGTGGAAAAACTGGAGAGTTTATAGAAGAAAAATTAAAAGAATATAATATAACTCAGGACTTCGTTAAAATTCAAGGAGAAACCAGAGAATGTCTAGCTATAATAACTGATGATTTAGTGCAAACAGAGATATTAGAGCCTGGTCCAGAAGTCACTGAGGAAGAAAAATATAGATTAATTGAAAAATATAAGGAGCTTTTAAAGTCTTGTGATATGGTAGTAGCATCAGGCAGTATGCCAAGAAACATTTCAAAGGACTTTTATAAGACATTAATTGAAATTGCACATTCATATGGTAAGAAATTCTTATTAGATACAAGTGGTGAATCTCTAAGGCTTGGAATTGAAGCAAAACCTTTTTTTATAAAGCCTAATAAGGATGAGATCGAGGCTCTTACTGGAAGAAAAGTTCAAAGCGATAAAGATGTCATAAGTGAAATAAAAGAACTTCAAGTTAAAGGAATCAAACTTGTAGCAGTATCCTTAGGTTCTGAAGGAGCTATGGCAGGATGCAAAGGAAGGATATATAAAGTAACACCTCCTAAGGTAAATGCAGTAAATCCTGTAGGTTCGGGAGATTCATTTGTTGCAGGAATAGCTGTTGCAATAGAAAGAGGATACTCTATAGAAGAAGTATTAAGATACGCTTCTGCTTGCGGAACAGCAAATGCCATGGAAAAAGAAACTGGCAGTGTGCAGAGAAAAGTTGTAGAAAGCTTACTAAAGGACATAGAGGTTACAGAAGTAGTAGATTAGTTAAAAGTTAATATATAGTAGTTAAGAGTTTCGTAGAAAATTGAGAAGTGAAAAGTTCTTAAAATAATTAAAAATAAAAAGCTGGTAAGACAGCAATGGTTTAGGAAAATTTAAGAGTCCTTAAGTCATTGCTGCCTTTTATTTTTTGGAGTGAAGGCACATTAAGAGTTTATGAAATAAATTTAATTTTATGCAAAAGTATTTATAAAATCATTTTAGTTAAAAAATTTATTCGCATCTTTTTAAACAGCTTTAAAGAATTTAGCTTTTCCTATTTGGACTACATCATCTGATGAAAGTTCAAAGTTTATATCTGAGACTTTTACTCCGTTAACTTTTACTCCGCCTTGTTTTACTAATCTTTTAGCCTCACTGTTTGATGGAGCAAAATTTGAGGAGACCATAGCTGATATTAAACTAGAATTTTCAGATATAGAAACTTCTTTTAAATCCTCAGGGATTAAATTCTTTTGGAATATATTTTTGAAAGCTTCTTCAGCACTTTGGACCTCAGATTCATCATGGTATAAGGCTACTATTTCTCTTGCAAGCCTCATTTTGATATCACGAGGATTAACTGATCCATTTTTAAGAGATTTTTCTATTTCGTCTACAACATCAGGATGAAGGTCTGTAGCAAGATTAAAGTATTTTATTATAAGGCTATCTGGAACCTTCATTACTTTTTCGTACATGACATTAGCATCTTCCGAAATTCCAATGTAATTTCCGAGGCTCTTGCTCATCTTTTCTACTCCATCTATACCTTCCAATATAGGCATAAATAGTGCATTTTGCTGACGAAGATTGTATTCCTTTTGAATGGTTCTTCCCATAAGCACATTAAATTTCTGGTCTGTTCCACCAAGCTCTATATCAGCTTTTATAGCAACAGAGTCAAAGCCTTGCATTAGTGGGTAGAAGAATTCATGAATACCTATTGGAAGGTGCTTATTCATTCTATTTTCAAAGTCATCTCTCTCAAGCATTCTAGCAACAGTGTACTTTGAAGAAAGCTCTATGACATCTCTAAAATTAAGCTTATCAAGCCATTCACTGTTGAAACGAAGGTCTGTTTTTTCCCTATCAAGTATCTTAAATATTTGTTTTTCGTAAGTTTTTGCATTTTCTAAAACCTGATCTTTTGTAAGAGGTTTTCTTGTCTTTGATTTTCCTGAAGGGTCTCCTATCATTCCAGTGAAGTCACCAATTATTATTACAGCCTTGTGACCAAGGTCTTGAAGCTGTTTTATCTTTCTCAAAACTACAGCGTGACCTATATGAATATCAGGAGCACTAGGGTCAAGACCTAGCTTCACAGTCAAAGGTTTACCTTCCTTAAGTTTTTCTTTTAACTCATCAAGGGCTATGACTTCATCTGCACCTTTGCTTATTATTTTTATTTGTTCATCTACATTTACATTTATCATAATTATATTTAGTTTAGCTAAATTATAAGAGCCTAAACTAAATGTTCACATCCTTTCTATCAAACATTTTGATTATAAGTTATTTATAATAGTCCACTTTAAATTCGAGCAAACAAAAAAGCCCTCATCCTTATAAAAAGGACGAGAGCTATAAAATTCTACTCACGCGGTACCACCTTAAATTTACCAATATATTGCTATATCGATCTTATCAAGCACGATGTCATAATTACTAACCATACTACTATACTACAAAACATGATGCTCTATCCTTTTAACGGTGGAAGAATACCGACAACAGCCTACTCTCACAATGGATTTTGGTGTGCTGCTCAGAGATGTATTCCTTTAAGTTTCTTTGCCCCTTTCACCAACCGGGAACTCTCTGTAAAAGAAATGATATAAAGTACTAGTTCTCTTCAAAGCTTTAACTTATTCATTTTTAAGAAATTATAGCACTGATAAACAGACAAGTCAATATATATAGAAAAATTAAATTCATTTTAGAAATCTTTAATTGTAGCCATGAGGACAAGTATCACTTATACTATTAATGTGAAGGGAGAGGATAAATATGAAAGATATTAAAGATTTTGAAGCAGTTATATTTGATATGGATGGTACAATACTTGACTCTATGGGAATGTGGGCGAGTTTGGGTTCCGATTTTTTAAAGAGTTATGGGGTAAATCCTCCAAGTGATATAGATGATATTATAATGCCTATGGGAATGTATGAGTCAGCAAAGTATTTTGTTGATAACTTTGATATAGATCTTACTGTAGAAGAAATAGTAAAGCAGGTGTATGCTTCTATAGAAAATCAGTATAAGCATCATTTACAATTAAAACCTTTTGTTTATGATTACTTTAAATCACTTCATGAAAAAGGAATCAAGATGTGTGTGGCTACAGCTACTGACAAGACACTAGCAGAAGCAGTTTTAAAAAGAGTTGGAGCTTTAGAGTTCTTAGAGTTTGTAATAACCTGTGATGAAGTTGGTGTTGGAAAAGAACAGCCTACAATATACTTAAAGAGTGTGGAAGGATTAGGCTCAACTGTAGAAAACACAGTGATTTTTGAAGATGCAATTCACTGTATAAACACAGCAAAAAAAGCTGGATTTACTGTAGTTGGAGTTCATGATATATCGTCAGCGAAACATATGGACATGCTTAAAGAGAAATGTGATAAATATATAATGGGATATGAAGAGCTAGTATAGATAGTAGAGCTTTAACTTGATTGTTTCAAGTTAAAGCTTTTTTTGTGTAAATATTAAGAAGATAAACTTAATTTATTGGGTAAAAAATACATTAGTGTATAATTAATGTATTGATAAAAATATTGAGAGGTATTTTAAATGAATAAGGAGATTATGAAAAAGTGGTATCTATTGGAATTTGGAGTGATTATAATCATGATGGTCGGATGGATAAATCATATTTCAATAATAGTCTGCGGCTATAATATACTTCAAAATAACAAATGGATATTACAAATTGAAACTATTCTTGGAATACTCATTGTTATAGCTGGATTTTGGGCAGAAAGAAAAGATAGAATTTCCTTAAAAGACTTACTAAAGGATAAGAACTTTAAAATCTTATTTGTGGTATGTGTAGTACTTTTTGTAGGAAAATTTACTTTTGATTTTATTTAGACTGAATTAACAAAAAAAGATGATTTCAACATTAAAAGCTGAAACCATCTTTTTTTAAGCTCCGGGAGGAGGCATTTCCTCAGGTGGTTCATAGACTTTACCGCATATTGCTAGGTAAGTTATGCTTACATCATAAGTAGCTCTATTTGAACTATGATTATTTTTATTAAATACATTAGCATCTAAATCATGAAGTATTCTGTGAGTTATGACTAAGCATTGAAGATTTTCTGTATTTGAAGCATCTTCTAAGTTTAAAGCTGCCCTTTCAAGGTCGAATTTCAGGCAATCCCAATCCTCTTTATCTGATGCTTTTTTGAGTTCTTCCGCGTAAGATTTACAGGAGTTATAAAAGTTTTCATCTGGGGTATTATCATAACATATAGAGTCATTTAATGCATTGTGAATATTAGTTATTAATGATATAGTTTCTCTTTTTACGGAAGATACATGATTATTAATTGATGAAGTCGTATCTGATATTCGTATACCATTATCTTTAGCCTTAGCTTCTTCTTTTTCATATTCTATGTAGCTCAAATAACCATAAAAGCTAATAAAAAATGTTGCGATTAAAACACACGTAACAATTAAAAAAAATAATAATTTCGGGTTGATGTGGAAATTTTTTTCTGATTTTACTTTATCATCTTCTATAAATATCACCCCTTTTATAATCATAATAACCATATGTGTATACATATTATTATATTAATAAAAGCTATATAATATGCTATAATAAGCCTATAGTGTATTTTTAGATTAATATGCTTTTTTTAGTATAAAATTAGAAAAATATGCTATAATTAAAATTATTGTACTAAAATAATAGGGTAATATATTAGAATATTAGGAGTGTGGTATGTTTTGGGACCCTCGACAGTTCAGATTTTGATGTTGATTGTATTAATTATGCTATCATGTTTTTTCTCTGCTTCAGAAACGGCACTTATGTCGCTAAGCAAGATTAGAATAAAGCATATGGTAGAAGAGGGGATAAAAGGAGCCTCGACGATTGAAAAGCTTTTAGAAAATCCTAACAAGCTTTTAAGCAGTATCCTTGTAGGAAATAATTTGGTAAATATCGGAGCCTCAGCTCTTGCAACTTCAATTGCCATTGATATATGGGGAAATGAAGGGGTAGCTTTAGCAACAGGTATTATGACAATTTTGGTATTGATATTTGGAGAAATAACTCCAAAGACCTTGGCAGTTCAAAATTCAGAAAAGATATCATTGAAGATTGCAAAGACTATATCCTTTGTAGTTATATTATTTAAACCTATAGTTGTTGTATGTAACTTCATTTCATCTCCATTTATAAAATTATTTGGAGGAAAAACTCATGGTACTCAGCCTTATATAACTCAAGAGGAGTTAAAAACTATGGTTGATGTAAGTGAAGAAGAAGGAGTACTTGAGGGACAAGAAAAAGAAATGATATTTAATGTTTTTGAGTTTGGAGACCTTCAAGTTAAGGATGTTATGGTTCAAAGAGTTGACATAACAGCTTTAGATGTGAATTCGACTTATGACGAGGTTATGGAAACTATAAAGCGTGATCAATTTTCCAGAATTCCTATATATAAAGAAACTATAGATGAGATAATAGGAATACTAAATCTAAAGGATTTGGTATTATTAGATAATAAAGATGGTTTTTCAGTAGAGAGTCTTATGAGAGAGCCTTACTATACTTATGAATTTAAGAAAATTATGGATTTATTCAGAGAGATGCAAAAGGAAAGAGCATACATGGCTATAGTGCTTGATGAATATGGCGGAACTGTAGGTATAGTTACTATGGAAGACTTAGTTGAAGAGATAGTTGGGGAAATCGAAGATGAATACGATGACGAAGAGGAAAAGGAAATTGAAGTCATTAAGGAAGACGAGTATGTTGTTGTAGGAAGTATTAGAATAGATGACCTTAATGATCTAATAGGAACCTCTATGGAATCTGAAGAGTTTGATTCTATAGGAGGATTTATCATAGGAGAGATAGGCAGATTCCCTGAAGTTGGCGAAGAGATCCAATATCAAAATATAAAATTCGTCATAGAACAGGTTGATAAAAATAGAATAATGAAGATAAGAATATTTACGTAACAATAAGGGTAGTATCAAAATGGTACTGCCCTTTATGATATTATCAGTGTTGGAAATGAGGTAATAGCTTGAATTATATGGAAGAGGCTTTAAAGGAAGCAAGGAAAGCAAAGGAAAAGGGGGAGGTACCGGTTGGTGCAGTAATTGTAAAGGATGGAGAGATAATTGCCAGAGCCCACAATTTAAAAGAAGAAAGGAAATCAGCTCTGTGTCATGCAGAGATTTTGGTTATTGAAGAAGCTACGAAGGTTATAGGTGATTGGAGATTAAATGGATGTATTATGTATGTGACCTTAGAACCATGTCCTATGTGTGCAGGGGCGATACTCCAGTCAAGAATATCAGAAATAAATATAGGAACTTTTGATCCTACTGCAGGAGCCTGTGGATCAGTCATAAATGTGATAGAAAATCCTTATCTCAACTCATCTATAAAGGTAAATTGGATTTACAGCGATGAGTGTAGTGAGATTTTAACTGAATTTTTTAAAGCAAGAAGAGAAGAGAGCAGAAGAAAGCTGTAATGCGGCTTGAGGCTGGACAATATAATTTTTCCTTAAAACTTGTTATAGATATTTCGAGAGCTGTTCATGCACCTATAGAAGAAATATTTATATTTGATAGCTAAGGCGAATATATATTAGAAGTTCAATATTTGATATAATATTAAGTAAAATAAGGGATATAAATAAGGAGGAAAATTAAGGTGGAAAAACAGCAATATATTTGTCCAAAATGTGGATACGATCATTATGAACATGACCAATTTCAAGCTACAGGAGGTAATTTTGCAAAAATTTTTGATGTGCAGAATAAAAAGTTTACAACTATCTCTTGTAAGCAATGTGGATATACCGAATTATACAAGGTTCAGGGATCTGATGGATGGGACATTCTTGATTTCCTTATGGGTTAAAAACATTAATATACAATGGAGCATAATTTTTTATTATGCTCTTATTTTTTTGTAATAATGTATGAAGAAATAGGGGATAGTAAATAATAATCTAAATAGAACCATAAACTTAGAGGAGGTTTTATTATGCAAATACAGTCAATATGGAGCAGCACTTCTGATATGCCATCATTTAAGAAATTAGAATCAGATTTGAATACGGATGTACTCATAATCGGCGGAGGAATTGCAGGGATACTGTGTGCTTATTTTTTAAAAGAGTCAGGAATAGATTATGCTTTAGTAGAAGGAAAGACTATATGCAGTGGTATTACAAAGAATACTACCGCAAAGATAACATCCCAACATGGACTCATTTATGATAAACTCCTAAATGATATAGGTGTAGAGAAGGCAAAGATGTATCTAAAAGCAAATGAAACTGCTGTAAAAAAGTATATGGATCTATGTAGGAATATAGATTGTGATTTTGAAGAAAAGGATGCCTATGTTTACTCATGTGATAATAAAGAAAAGATAGAAAAAGAAATTGATGCTTTAAATAAACTTGGATTTAATGCCGAGTTTAAGAATCAGATTCCACTACCGCTTGAAATTGAAGGAGCAATAAAGTTTAGTAATCAAGCACAGTTTAATCCTCTTAAATTTATTCAACATATTTCAAAGGGACTTAACATTTACGAAAACACATTTGTAAAAAATATAGAAGGAAATACTGCAATATATGATGGAGGAAAAATCACAGCAAAGAACATAATCGTCACTACTCATTTTCCATTCATAAATATACATGGAAGTTACTTTTTAAAAATGTATCAACATCGTTCTTATGTAATTGCAATTGAAGGAGCTCCCGATATAGATGGCATGTATTTAGATGAAAATGAGAAAGGGTTATCTTTTAGAAATTATAAAAATTTACTTCTTATTGGAGGCGGTTCTCACAGAACGGGCACAGAAGGCGCTAACTGGAATGAGCTGCGTGAATTTGCAAGACTAAATTATACTGATGCAAAAGAAATATATGCTTGGGCTACTCAAGACTGCATGACTCTCGATGGTATGCCATACATAGGGCAATACTCAGCAACGACACCTAATTTATATGCTGCTACAGGATTTAATAAATGGGGTATGACTTCAGCTATGGTATCAGCAATGATGTTAACGGATATGGTTAGAGGAAAGGCTAATGAATATGCGGAAATATTTTCTCCTAGCAGAAGTATATTGAAAGGTCAACTTTTAGTAAATGGTTTTGAAGCAACAATAAATCTTCTTAATTTTTCAGCTAAAAGGTGCCCACATTTAGGATGTGCTTTAAAATGGAATAATGCAGAACATACTTGGGATTGTCCATGTCATGGCTCAAGATTTACTGAAGAAGGCAAACTCATAGATAATCCAGCAACAGGGAATATTAATTTAGATAAGTAATTTTAATATATTGTTATACGGAGGGATATCATGGATAGAAATACTAACAATGATGTAAAAATAACTACTTATGACAAACTTTTAAGAGCATGGCAAAATTCAATGGAGTTAGCTAGAGACTTTGAAGTTCATTCAAAGGAAGTAAAAGATAATAAAAATGTAAAAGAAGCTTTTGCTAAATTTGCAGAAGATGAGTGTCTTCATGCAGCAAGATTTAGAGAATTATTATTAGAATATCAAAATAAATAAATTAGAAAATAGAGCTTTAGCAAAATCTAAGGCTCTATTTTGATGATTAGTAATAAAAAGAATTAAAGGATAATTAATATTACTTGACAATTCAAATGGAAAAGATATAATTATTTTAGGAATATTTAACTATGGTAAAATTTATATATTTTTTATCGTGAGTAGCGGAATTTTTTTGTAAAATAATTTTTAATGTGGAGGATTACATGAGCAAACATCTATCAAAAGACATTAGAGTTCCAATAGAATTGGACAACCCTTCGATTCAAAGATTTGAGGAGAAGTGTATAAAATGTGGTATGTGCAAAAATATATGTACAGAGTATATAGGGGTACATGATAGTTATTCTTTAGAAGATACAAATGATAAAGCTATATGTATAAATTGTGGCCAATGTGCCAACGTATGTCCTGTGGCAAGCATAACGGAAAAATACGAGTATCATGATGTAGAAAAAGCTATAATGGATAAAGATAAAATTGTAATTTTCAATACCTCGCCTTCTGTTAGAGTAGCATTAGGAGAAGAGTTTGGACTTGAAGATGGAAGTTTTGTTCAAGGAAAGATGGTTTCCATGCTTAGAAAGCTTGGAGGAAACTATGTACTAGATACAAACTTTGCAGCTGATCTTACAATTGTAGAGGAAGCTAGCGAGTTAATTGAACGTATAACAAAAGGAGATAAACCTTTGCCTCAATTTACAAGTTGCTGTCCATCTTGGGTTAAATATGCAGAGACTTATTATCCAGACATAATTCCAAATATATCAACGGCAAAGAGCCCTATAGGAATGCAAGGACCTACTGTAAAAACTTATTTTGCAACGAAAATGGGAATAGATCCAAGAAAAATTGTGAATGTAGCTGTGACTCCATGTACTGCAAAGAAATTTGAAATACGTAGAAATGAAATGAATGCTGCAGGAAAATATCTAAATATAGAAGATATGAGAGATATGGATCATGTTATAACTACAAGAGAACTAGCGTTATGGGCTAAGGAAAAAAATATAGACTTTTCATCATTAGAAGATTCAAATTATGATAAACTTATGGGAGAGGCATCTGGTGCAGGAATTATATTTGGTAATACAGGTGGTGTAATGGAAGCTGCATTAAGAACTGCTTATGAGTTTATAACAAAAGAAAAAGCTCCAGCAGATTTCTATAGATTAGAAGCTATAAGAGGCCTTGATGGAATTAAGGAAGCAACTCTTAATATAGGGGATACAGAGATTAATATAGCGGTAGTTTATGGAACAAATAATGCATCAAAAATGATAGGTCACATAAAAGGCTCTAGTAAGCAGTATCATTTTATAGAAGTAATGACATGTCCAGGAGGATGCATTGGTGGAGGTGGACAACCTAAGGGTGCTCAATTTAAAGGTGATGAGCTTCGTGCAAAACGCATAGAAGGATTATACAAGCGTGATAGTGAAATGGAACTACGATCAAGTCATGAAAATGAAGAAATTAAGGCTTTATACAAGGAATTCTACTGTGAGCCATTAAGTGAACTTGCAGAGAAAATATTACATACAAGCTACTTGGATAGAAGTAGTGATTTAGGAGGGAAAAATATGAGTACAACAACTGTAAAATATCGCTGCAAAATATGTGGATATATTCATGAAGGAGAGCTTCCAGAAGATTTTATATGTCCAATATGTAAACAACCTGCTTCTGCTTTTGAAAAGATTGAAGAAAAAGTAGAAAACGCAGAGAAAAAAGGAATCAAAGGAACTAAATCTGAAAAGAACTTAATGGAAGCTTTTGCTGGGGAGTCTCAAGCAAGAAATAAATATACTTACTTTGCTTCTGTTGCAAAGAAAGAAGGGTATGAGCAATTAGCAGAAATATTCCTTAAGACAGCAGAGAATGAAAAGGAACATGCCAAGTTATGGTTTAAGGCTCTTGGAGAATTAGGAAATACAGCTGAAAATCTTTTACATGCTGCTGAAGGCGAAAATTATGAGTGGACTGATATGTATGATCGTTTTGCAAAGGATGCTGATGAAGAAGGCTTCTCAGAACTTGCAGCACAATTTCGTGCAGTAGCAAAAATAGAAAAGTCTCATGAAGAAAGATATCGTGCATTACTTAATAATGTAGAGATGCAAAAAGTATTTGAAAAGTCAGAAGAGACTATGTGGGAGTGCCGTAATTGCGGACATTTAGTAATGGGTAAAAAAGCACCAGAAGTATGTCCAGTATGTTTTCATCCTCAAAGTTTTTTTGAAGTAAGAAAAGAAAATTATTAATATAAAAGAATCGTCTATTATTTCGAATAGACGATTCTTTTTAATATATCACGTGAATCAATAAGAAGATCATATTTATTAGATAGACCTTGGGATTCTCCACGTCTAAGAGGCTCTAATATTTCTATAACTATTTTAAGCATAGGAGTTATCTCTAAATTTGATATGACTCCCTTAAGAGTGTGAGAGCAGTCAAAAGCTAGTGAGATATCATTGTTTCTTATAGATTCACCAAGTTTTTCAAATGTTTCATCATCTATAAGCATTTTCAAACATTCTAAATAAAGAGTTTCATCATTTAAAAATCTATTTAAGGCGGTTTCTACGTCACAGCCCCAATTTAAAAGATTATATTTAATAGTATTTGTCATAATAATAAATCCTTTCGTGTTAAACTATATAGAACATCATTTTAGACTATAAGAATATTTAGAGTATGAAATAATATATCTGATTCTATGGGTTTTGTTAAATGAGCATTCATTCCTGCACATTTTGCATTATCTATATCATCATTAAAATCGTTTGCTGTCATTGCTATTATAGGTATATTTTTTGCATATTCATTGCCCATTCCTCTAATAATCTTAGTAGACTGAAATCCATCCATTATAGGCATGCGTATATCCATTAAAATGGCATCAAAATAGTTATCACCCTTGGATGTAAAAATTTCTGTAGCGCTTAATCCATCAGTTGCCACCTCTATAATCATATTCCTACTTTCTAAAATTTTCTTAGCTATTTCTATGTTTAGCGGATGGTCCTCAACTAGCAATATTTTTTTGCCTTGAAATTTAAATTCTAGGCCATTCTTTAGCAAATTATAAGATGTATAATTTTTAGGGGAATTACCAATATTATAAATTGATTCTAATGAGGGTTTCATATTTATTTCAACAATAAATTCAGTTCCATGACCTTTTATAGAATTTACATTTATTTTACCTTCCATTAGATTAATTAATTTTTTACATATATCAAGACCTAAACCAGTGCCCTCATATTTAGAGGTGAAGGCATTATTTTCTTGAGAAAAGGGTTCAAATAAATAAGGAATAAACTCTTTACTTATACCTATTCCATTATCCTTTACTACAAAAACAAAAGTTATCTTATCTTGAGAGATATGTTTTATTGATATATTAAAATTAACCTCTCCTCCTTCAGGAGTGAATTTTATTGCATTTGATATTAGGTTTATAAAAATTTGTTTAAGTTTTATCTCATCACCTATATAATAACGGTTGCCTAAGTAAGGGAATGTAGAGCTATATTTAATTCCATTTTCTTTAGCTTGAGCGTCGCAAATTATATTAATATCATGTATAAATTTAGGCAAATCAATGACTTGACGACTTAAAATTGTTTTTCCGCTTTCAATTTTTCTCATATCGAGAATGTCATTAATTAAGTCTAATAGAAAATTTGCTGAAATTTTTAACTTAGATAATAGATCTAATACTTCAGTAGGATTGTCTATAGATTGAATAGCTAAGTTAGAAAGACCTATTATAGCGTTCATAGGAGTTCGCATTTCATGACTCATGCGTGATAAAAACTCATTCTTTGCTAAGCTTGCTTGATTAGCTGAACGTAGTGCACTTTTTAAGATTTCATTTTGATTTTTTTCCTTTTGTATAATGTCCGTAATATCCGTACGAGTTAAAAGTACAACCTTTCTTTTTTTATTTATATAAGAACAACGAATTTTTTTTTGTTTAATAATTCCATTTGAATCTTTCATAGAAAAGTAAACAATGTATGTATCAGATACTTCTAAATTTTTAAATATGTTATCTAACTTAAGATTAGAGATAGTTTCTTCTTTTTCTCCATTAATACAAAATGTATTTATGAAGGATTCCATATCTTTTTCATAAGTGTTACAAGTCTTTGAAGGCATTGATGACCCATTGCTGTTAGGAAATAGGAGATAGCTATCATTATTACCATTTAGACACATTAAAAAATCATAGTCTAAAGATACTACATTTTGAACGACCTGCTTTAATATTTTTTCTTCATTTATGTTGTATGTGTAAAAGAAACATATTATATCAGCAGTTACAGGATTTTTCAAAAGCTTTGCTGTAGTTGAAACCCACAAATGCTTGTTATGGCTGAATATTCTTTTATATTCAAAAAATATAGTTTTTTCATCTAAGTCATAACACTTAACTAGATTTTCTATATTAAATAAATTAAGAAATTCGGATCTATGTTCTTTATCAGGAATGCTAAATGCAATATGTTTTAAGCTTTCGGTAAATGTACAATTCGTATAATTACATTGAGCTTCAGAATTTTGTATACAAAATTCTTCAATATTATTTTTAGATAAATTAGCCATGACGGATACAATTAAGTTTGGTGATTTAAGTGCCTGTCTATAAGTAATTTCTTTATTATAACAGGACTCTAGATACTTCATATATGTTACGTCTATAGCATAGCCCATATCTTTTATAGTATGAGAATCATCATCAAACTCTTTTTTATGAATAGTTATATCTATCAAAAAACTTAGGAAAATAATATCACCATTTTCCTCAATAATTTTGCTTTTTTCAAGAACCCATATATAGCTTTTATCTTTTCTCTGTATTTGATATGATATAGAAAATTCATCATTCAATTTGAAATGGGATTGGGTCATTTTGAGCCATGAAATTAAAGTATCTTGATGTATATAAGATAAAGCACAGCAATTATTAGATTCCTTGAATTCCTTCTCTGTTTTATATCCTAGAAGTTTAACTAAGTCATTATTTGCAAATAAAATTTTGTATTCTGGGGCTGCAGATAAGGCTATCATACAGCCTGGAAAAGGCATACTCAAGTATTTTTCTTTAAGAAAATTTGAACAATTCATGGTAGTATTCCTTTCATATAGTAAGAATTAGATTCAGATTTATATTAATTAAAAGATTTAATAAGATCCTTTTTATCATCTTCGCTAGAAATCACAGTAACAATCCCCATGCGTGCAACTCTTCCATTCCAATCTATGAGTTTTCCTTTGTATAGAAGAATCTCACCTGTTCTGCAACTTTTATAGATATTTGTATACAAGTCGTTACCCTTAAGAGGTTGTTCACTACAAAATGTAAAAGCATTAGGGTGTAATCCTAAAAGGTAACATAAACATTTTGGGGAATCTGGAGGTGCCGAATTTAGAAGTTTTAAGCTTTTAAGGTTTAAGTAGTAAACTTCATGAGTTTCCGCATCACATATGTATATATAAGAATCTTGTTCGTCTAGAATCCACTCTTTATTCATCCAAGAATTTCTTTTTTCTAATTTATGAGACAAACCGTAAAAAGAATATTGATGCTTTCCCTTCTGCTTTGCTTTATATAATGCCTCATCAGCACAAAAATATAAATCTCTAATACTTTTTCCGTCCTTTGGAGCAATTGAAATACCAATGGAACATGTAGGAGAAGGTGCATTTGGAATAACCTCTAGTGATGAAAGTTTTCTTAATATATCATAAGCTATTTTTTCTACATATTCTATATTAGGTATATCTTTTAATAAAACCATAAACTCATCGCCACCCATACGGCAGAGTACAGAAGTATCATTAGTAGAGTTGGATAATATTTGTGAAAATTCTTTAAGTACTGAATCTCCATATACATGTCCAAAAGTATCATTTAGTTGTTTAAAATTATCTATATCAATCATGAATAGAGCTGCATTTTTTTCTTTTACATCTTTATTTTTAAAATAGTCTTCTACATATTTTTCAAAAGATGTTCGGTTAAGTAAAGTTGTAAGAGGATCAGTTTGTGCTGCTAATAGAGCTTTTTGAAGTAATAAAGTATTATCTAGACGTTTTCTTATTACATCGTGCTTAAATGGTTTTTTTATAAGGTCATTTACTCCGCAGTCTAAAGCTTTAGAAATAGAATGTTCATCATCATCCGATATAGTTGCAATAACTGGAACAGTTGAAAATTTAGGAATAGAGCGAAGTTTGTGTATGAATTTATTTCCATCTATGATTAGCATGTTTACATCTAAAAAAATAGCTGAAATTTCTTCTTTTGAATTTTTTAGATTATTTAAAGCTATTTTAGCGTCTTCTAATTCCATAACTATATAATCATTTAAAGCTTCCTTTAATATTTTTCTATTTAACTTATTATTATCAACAATTAAAATTTTTTGTAAAGTAATCATAGTTCCTTCTTTCTAAATCAGCAGTTTTTATCAGTTCTTCATATTTTTCAGTTGTTATAGGTTTTGAAAAATAAAAACCTTGAGCATAATCACATCCAATATTAGTTAAAAATTCTGATTGAGCATTTGTTTCTACACCTTCAGCTACTACTTTAATATTTAACTTATGAGCCATTTCGATAATCGATGACAATATACTTTCACTGCGTGATGCACAATCAGAATCAGATAAGAACTTCATATCAAGCTTTAATGCATCTATTGGAATATCTTTCAAAACATTAAGAGATGAATATCCGCTTCCGAAATCATCCATAAGTATTATAAAACCATAAGAATGAAGATTTGTCATAATTCTTTTAATTATAATTGGATTATCTGTATATGCACTTTCTGTCAATTCTAAATTAAAAAGACCTGGGGAAATATCATATTTTTTTACAAGATTTATAATAGTATTCTCTAGTTTAGGATTATACAAATTCACGCGCGATACATTTACAGATATAGGCAGAGGATTGATGTCTTCGTCTATCCAATCTCTAAGAAGTTTGCAAGCTTTATCCCATACGTAAAAATCTAACTTTGAGATAAATCCATTACGTTCAAATAAGGGAATAAATTCGCTTGGGGAAATTATTCCTTTACTTGGATGTTTCCATCTAACTAAAACTTCTGCACCATTTATAGTATTAGATTTCAAATCATACTTAGGTTGAAAGTATAATTTGAATTGCTCATTTTCTAAAGCCATATCCATATCGTTAGTTATAGCTTGTTCTTTTATAAGGGTTTTGCTTAATGCTTCATTATAAAATGAGTAATACTCCATATAACTGTCCTTACATTGTTTAGCAGCGAGAGTTGCCATATCAAACATGGTATGTATTGGCATAGTATTATCTTCAATTAGATATATTCCAAAGGAAGGGACTATACTGTAATCTAAATCATAATTTTCGAAAGACCTTCTTGCACTTTCTAATAATGCTTTTCCTGCAACGATATCATAAAAAAGACATATACAGAAAACATCAGCTTCTATTCTTCCATAAGTAAACAACTCATTGCCATAGCTAAGTCTTTGCAATTCTGAAGCGATATATTTTAAAAGTCTGTCTCCCTCAGACATTCCAAAAAAGGTATTGATTAATTTGAACCTATCTATATCAAATCTAATAAATGTGAATTTTTTATCTTGATTTTTTATAAGCATTTCTTGGGTAACCTCATAAAATTTTGATTTATTATATATTTCAGTAAGGCTATCAAATTCAGTTATATATTTAAGCTTCTCAAAAGCATGGAGATGACTTCTTTCAATTACATTATTTAATCTAAATTTAATTATTTCTGGGTTATATGGTTTGGATACAAAATCCCAAGCACCTTGTTTTAATGCTTTAATCTCATTATCAATGTCATTATTTTCTGTTGTTATTATGACAGGAATATTTTTAAAAAGAAGATTATGATGAAGAAGATTTAAAACTTCATACCCATCCATTTCAGGCATTACTAAATCAAGCATAACTGCAGAAATTTCGTTTACATATTTATATATCATATCTATTGCAACTTTACCATTTGATGCTTCAATAGCAATGTATTCATTTGAAAGTATTTTACACAATAACTTTCTATTAATTGGATTATCATCAACAACAAGAACTTTTTTTAAATTAGACTTTAAATTTATAGATTGTTTTAAGTCATCTTCTATATTTATAGTAGATGTAATATCAACTTTTTTCACAAAGTATTCCTCCGAACGAATATAGTAGTCTAAAAAAGCCGTAATCAAAGTTAAATACACTTCATTTACGGCAAATAGTCTATTACTAAATTATGATTTTATTTATATTCACACTAAAACTCTTTAATAAAAATTATAATGTTGATTTATAAATATTCATAATTATTACCTAGAATAACATATTAAGTAATAAAAATCAATTATATAAAGAATAATTTTACAATTTACTCTTTATATAATTAGTATATTAAGTAATTATCATAAAATTATGATATTAAGTAAGCTTTTTATTAAATTGCAATAGCGTTTCTTAGGTGATATATAATTTTAAATATATTATGATAAAAATCAAATAGAGGAATTATTTTTTTTATGAAGAAGTGTTTATTTATACAACTGTGAAAGGAGATGAGAAAGTGTTGCCTAAAATAGGATTAAGTTTTTCAGAAGCTTTTGACAGAACGCCTGGGAACTTCTTAATACCATCAAACTATATTAATAGTATAATAGATAATGGGGGAATACCTGTAATACTTCCAGTTACATCAGATACTTCATTTGCAAAAGAATATGCAATGATGTTGGACGGGTTACTTATACCTGGCGGAGAGGATATTAATCCATTATTGTATGGAGAGGATTCTATGCCAAAGGTGACTTATATGAACATGGTCAAAGATGAATTTGAAATTGCTTTGATAAAAGAGTTTCATAATCTGGGTAAGCCTATTATGGGAATATGTAGAGGAATGCAGCTTATTAATGTTGTATTTGGAGGAAATCTCATTCAAGATATACCTTCAAGAGAATACAAGTGCATTTCTCATGAGCAAGCTATAGAAATACCTTCTGAGCCTACTCATGAAATAAATATTAATAAATCTTCATTTTTATATAGGACATTAGGTAAGGAAAGCATAGTTGTAAATTCGTATCATCATCAAGCTATTGATAGAATTGCTGATGGATTTATAGTTTCAGCAATAGCTAAGGATGGAATAGTTGAGGCAATAGAGAATAAAGAGAAGAATATTTTTGCTGTACAATGGCATCCTGAATGTATGTATAAAAGATTTGAAGATATTTCAAAAATATTTAAGTTGCTATGTGAAAAAGCATCTAAACATTAAATTAAATATAAAATCATATAAATGAGAAAGGATGAATTTGTGAATGAATTCATCCTTTTTATAAAAGGTGGTAAATTTCTATGTTGCAATCAATATAAATAAAGAACTTAATAAAGATGAAAATATTAGTATTATAGTTGCAGTGTAATTATAAACTTAGCTCCACCACTTTCATTATTTTCAGCAACAATATCTCCGTTCATGTATTGAGCAGCTGATTTAGCGGTGGACATTCCTAGACCAAAATTTCCATCCTTACCTTTGTAAAAGCGAGTGAAGATATACTTTAAATCTTCTTCGTTAAGTCCACAGCCATCATCTGATATAACTATATAGAGTTTATCAGCAGAAGTAGATACATCAATTTTTATAGTTGTTTTAGCATAACGTATTGAATTGGAGATTATATTCATGATTATATTAGAAAGCAGAGAATAGTCTGCATTCACTACTATTTTTTCATCACTAAATGAAGTTTTAATATGCTTTCCCTCTCTAAAGGCATAACCCTCTAATTTTTTTACTTCTTCTTCAACAAAATCATTTATACTTATTGGAATAATGTGAACTGGCTGATTTAAGGTATCCATTCTTGAAAGAATAAGAATTTGGTCAACAATTGAAGATAATCTTTTACTTTCCTCAATTATTATATTAGCAGCAGCTTTTTGGTCATCAAAATAACCTTCTCGAAGTCCTTCGGCATATCCTTGAATAGACATTAATGGAGTACGAAGCTCATGGGAAACATTTTGAAGGGATATTTTTTGACTCTCATTGAAAGCCTTCAATCTCTTTACCATTATGTTTAGATTGTCAGCTAGAGTTTGCAGTTCTATGCTATTTGAATCAATGGTAACTGGAAAAAGAATTCCGTTTCCTATATCGGTAGCTTGATTGCTCAATTTTTTTATGGGTTTTGATAAATGAACAGCCACAACATAGATAACCACTAAAAACAATATGGTTACTCCAATTAATATAGAGCCTAATGTTCGATTAGTTGATTTTAGGATTATTTTAAAATTATAAGTAGATGAAAAAATATAAACATTATTCTGCGAATCTATATCGACTTTAGTTAAATAATATAAGCCTTTTCCTACTTTTAATCTTTGAACCTTTCCATGATGAAACAAATGGGTTTTAGAGGTATCTAAAATTTCTTTTATAGTTGAATAGTCTAGATTTGCAGAGGAATATTTAATGTTAGAATCATTATCAGAGATTATCAACTCAACCAATGTATCTTTTGATGCATTATTTAACAGATGATTATGGGTTTGAGCAAGGTCTTCTAAAGTTATTTCCTGTTGTGGAACATCAGTATAGAGTCTCTCCATGGCAGCGGAAATATAGCTTAAAGAGTCAGATAAACTACTGTCGAAAGTATATATCAAAACTATATTAAATAAAATAAAGATTCCAAGAGACATCATAATTACTAAAAAAAGAATAGGTCTAGCAAATATAGACCTAAGTTCACGCATTTTTTTAGGTTTACTCATTTTTATCAAATCCTATTCTAAAACCATAACCTCTTATGGTTTCTATCTTAATTGAAGAAGCTATATCCACAAGTTTTTTTCTAAGCCTTTTCATGGTATCATCTGTAGCTCGGGTATCTATGACTTTTATATCAAATTCCCATATATTTCGAAGAAGCTCATCGCGTGATATAGCTTTATCTGCATTGTCTATTAGATAAGTTATGACTTTATATTCTGTAGGTGTTAATGAAATTGGGGTACCGTCTTTTGTAATCTCTCGCCGTTTTTTATTTACTACTAAGTCGCCATAAGTTAGCATATCATCATTTCTTAAACTGTTACTGTGCATTTCTATTCTACGGAATATAGCCTGAACTCGTACTACAAGTTCTATTGGAGAAAATGGCTTTGTAAGATAATCATCACTTCCTATAGTGATACCTGTGATTTTATCCATTTCACTATCTTTGGCTGATACTATTATGATAGGAACTGTGCTTTTTTCTCTTATAAGATTACAAATGGATAAACCATCTACACCAGGAAGCATTATATCCAATACTAATAGGTCAGCAGGGTTATCATCAAAAGCTTTTAGAAGAGTTTCACCGCAATCAAAGGTTTCAACTCTAAAGCCAGATTTCTCTAAAAAAATCTTTTCTAGATCTCTTATGTGTTTTTCATCCTCTGCTATATAAATCAATTTCTCCATAAAAATCCCCCTAAGTTCTGTTATATATTCAGTAGATCTTAATAAAATTCTAATATAAATTAAAAGCTAAGTGAACTTATTATTTAAAAAGATGGATTTTTCCACTATCGTTTAAATTTTTAATTATAATCGCTATTGCTGGAAGAATAAATAAGCCTATAAAGCCAAATACCTTTACGCCTACAAACATACATATAAGCATCACTATCGGATGCATGCCTACTTGAGCTCCAACGATTTTTGGTTCTAATATATTACGAACAACTGTTATGAGCATGTATAATGTGGCAAGTCCTAGTGCTAGATAAACATTTCCGCGTATAAGCTCTATTATAACCCAAGGAATTAATATACCGCCTGTGCCTAAAATCGGAAGGATATCAAGCAAAGCTATAATTGCAGCTATAGTTACCCCATTTTCAATTCTAAGAATAAAGAAGCCAAGTGATAATTCTAAAAATGTTAAAGCCATCAATATGCTGTATGCTTTTATAAATTTAAATAGAGTTCCAACGATATAATGTTTGACATCAAAGATTATGTCTCTGACTTTTGGTGAAAACTGTCTTACTATAAAAGTTGTTATTCTAGTGTAATCAATAGTAAAGAAAAAGGATGAAATTATCGATAGTATTACTGTTATAAAAAATGATGGTATAGATGAAAAAATGGAATATATAGAGCTTATAACTGTTGAGGATACAGAAGATATAACAGAGCCAAGGGAATTAGAAAAAGATATAGTTATAGCTTCAATATCTTTAACTAAGGCTGGGTCAAGTCTCCCAAGAATACTTTCAATGTTAGAGAACATGTTATATACTGCTGGCTCAATACTTGAAGAGTACATATCAGGTAACTTTAAAAATAGTTCTTTCATCGATATAAAAAGTCTTGTACCTAATAGAATTAAAAGTCCAACTACAATAGCATAAAACAATAAAACTACTATTGCTGATAATGGCTTTCTGCTTATATGAAGTTTTTCAGATAAAAAACTTATTAGCGGTTTTAAGATGGATGACACCGCAAATCCTATGACAAATGGCATAAACCATATTAAACCGTATTTAATTGCCACAAAAATTAGAGCCGACACAGTAATAAAATATAGTACATTAATGATAAAATTTCGTTTATTATCAATATCCAACAGTTTCACTCCTTAATTAAAAATTGGATGTTTATTACAATAAATTATAGATAATATAATATTTATTTGCAAATTTATTCCTTAAGATGTCCTTTTATAATAGGGACAGCTATTTTGGATAATTTGAAGTTATTAAATTCGCTGTCATTAAAAGCAGATCTAGAATTTCCAATGGAATTATTGCTATCTTTGGGTTTAAATTTTTCTATAGTAAAGAGAACTGATGGAGATTCGTCCATTTTCATAACTAAATTATCATCAATGAAAAATATTTTTATAGTTCTGGTATTAGACATTTCTATAAAGGATATGGAAAGCTTTAAAACCATATTATCATCTTCATCTAAAGTAAATTTTCCTGTAGCTGCAACCCTATAATTTTCTCCTTTAAATTGGAGATCACTATATAAGTATTGACCAAAACCAACAAAAAACTTATTGTTATTGAATTTTTCTTTTATAGAAATACAAAACTTTTCATTTTCTATATTAAAAGATATTTCGCTTATTCCTTCAGAAAAATTGTTCTGTATGCATTGAGTTATAAGAGGTAGTATACCAGCCGAAGAAGATTCCATAGAATAAATTTTTCCTGAAATTTCTTTTGCGGCTTCAGGAAGATAGAAAGATTTTGATTTTTTCTCTGAAGAGTAAGAAATCTTTCTATACCAAGGTACTATTGAAGGCGATGGTGTTGAAATTGGTTCTCCAAACTTAAGGGAGTGCAAGGTTTCTTTCAAGTCATAGAAGTTTGTTTTATTTTCTTCTAAGGCTTTGTCACTGAATTTTACATCATCGTTAAAATATTTAGTTACTATATCTATGGTTGAGCCTTGAGGAAGAAGGTTGGTACTTCCGCTAGTCATAGCAATGACAATGTCTTGTTTAGGAAGCACCATAACATATTGTCCAAAGAGACCATTAAATTGGAAGGCGGTAGATATGGTATTGTGCATCCACATTTGGTATCCATAAGCTCTGCTTGATATTCCGTTATCTTCTTTTGCATGTTCTATAGTAGACGCATTTACCCATTCCTCAGAAACAATTTGTTTTTCTTCGCCTGCAACTATCCATTTTCCTTTTTGTAGATAAAGCTGACCTAGTTTTGCCATATCTTCTAGTGTTATATAGCAGCCCCATCCCCCTTTTTCATTACCACGAGGACACTTCTCCCATATTACATCTGATATACCTAAAGGTTCAAATAAAAAAGGGGTTAGATATTCTAAAAGCCCCGAACCTGTTTTTCGTTTTACGATTGCAGAAAGCATATAAGAATTCATACTGTTATAGACAAATTTGCTTCCAGGTTCAAAAGCAGTATCTGAGTCTAGAAATGACTTCACCCAATCTTTTGAAAGAATTGAAGAGTACTCATTAAACCTTATTCCTGAAGTCATGGTAAGAAGATGTTCTACAGTTATAGACTTTACTCGTTTTGATGTCAATATAGAAGTTTTTTCAGGGAATATATCAACGATTTTTTCATTTATATCAATAAGCCCTTGATCAACAGCTATTCCTACAGCCATAGAGGTTATGCTTTTACATAGTGAGTGAGTTATATGAGGATATTCTTCTAAATATGGGGACCACATTCCTGAAGATATTATTTTACCGTGACGTAATATCATAAGGCCGTGGGCATTTATATCTTTTGTATTAGATATCTCTTTATAAAAGTCATTTAGATACTTAGATGATACACCTTGTGATTCTGGAGTTACCCTTGCAAGAGGGTAATCATTCTTTTTAGGAGGAAAGAATTTAAGTTTTTGTGGTACAAAATCATAAGGCAAGATATCGCTAGTTACATCACCGTTCAAAAACTTATTAAAGAAATCCATCTTTTTTATCTCAGCTAAAAGTACCATTTATTTATATAGCCTCCTTTTGTAGTGACATTTTAGGTGCTTTTTTAACTACCTGCATGTTAGCATATATTTTTTCTAATCTCTCATCAGGATAATGCTTGTCTAAAAATCTTGTAAGAGAGTTATTTATTTCTATATTTTCACGACGTTGTCTTTGACGGTTAACAGCTAGTGAGGAAATTATAAGATCCCATAAGAAAAATGCTGCTATAAACCAAGTTAGGGGTATGCCAATATGATTTGGGATATTTTCTATGAAATCACTTATATATGGATAGGTATTTCTTATAAATATTAACCCTAGGAATCCCCAGCATACTGCAAAGGATGCATTAGTTCTTCCATTGAGATTAAGAGGTGTATGGCTGTATTCCCAAGATATTGTTCCAAAAACTTTTTCTTGGAAAAGAGAACATATATATTCGAAGAGCGCTCCGATAACAGCACAAGCTAAAAATATAAATACTCCATTTGTCTCTGCTATAGGATTTAAAGTTAATGTTAGAAGTACAGCTCCGAATCCATATACGGGACTTATAGGTCCGTAGATTACACCCTTTCTACTTTCAAAGTAACCATGCTTCAAGTAGCACCAAAGCATCTCTGCCATATAGCCTAGCACACATCCGATAACAAATACCCAAACTAACTTATAGATATTAATTCCTTGAGCAAATGAATCCATAAAATCACCTTTCCTTAAAATTTTTATTAAATCTATTTAATGAATCTTTGGAGGAGAGTCCAGCGGTGCTGTTATGGTGGAATATTAAAGAGAACACCGCTGATACTACATTATAGGGTCAGTAGTCTAAAAATACGTTCCAGTACTCTTTGACATATCCCTTGATTCTTGAAAGCTTCGTAATCTAGTTCTATACAGTTTTTCTTGTCATTATTATAGAAAACTGGCTATGTCAATTCAAAGGATGTATTGTGGCAGTTTTGTGTCAATACTTAGAAAATCAATTGAAGAGTTTTCTTTGAAGAATTGACTTTAAAAATTAGGCATTATATCATTAAATAGGAATTATAATTCTGAAAATTAAAATAATTATATTTTTTTGGATTTAAGGAGATAAAATGAAAATAGAAGAAATTAAAACGAAGCGTTTAAATCTTAGAGGTTATAAAAAATCAGATGCAGACTTTGTAATAAGTATGTGGAATGATCCTGAAATGGGTAAATATATGCCAGACCCATCAATAGAAAATATGGATGATGAATACAGAAAGGTGTATGATACCTTAGAAGATGATGAAGAATGTTGCTACTTGATTGCAGAATATTTAGTCACAGGAGAACGTATCGGAGCATGTAGTTTCATAGCAAGTGAAGATAGACAAACCTATGATTTGGGCTATAGTGTACACAAGAAATTTTGGAGAAATGGTTATGGAACAGAAATGGCACAAGCCATGATTGATTATGTGAAATCTCATGGTGCAAAAATAATTACAGCACCAGTAAACAAGCAAAATGTTGCTTCTAATGCAGTGATGAAAAAATTAGGTTTTAGCATAGTTGGTGAACATAGAACTAAGAAAATGGGCACTGATATTATTATTGATGAGTATTTGTATAGGCTGTATTTATAAAAGTTAAAAGTGGAAAAACATAATTTTAAATTTATGGGTAAGGTATTTTAATTGATATTGGTTAATTTAAAAGATAAAAATCAATTATTAGATATTTGAAACAATGATAAATGATATGAAAAAACAGGGGATGAAAGATTTTAGAGGAGAGACAAGAGTAACAAACTATTCTATGCAAAAAGTATTTAGTGATTTTGGATTCAGAAATGTGGAAACTTTTAAAGGGTATTATGATAATCCAACTGAGGACGCATATAGATATCATTTATAAGGGATTAAGATGAATAAAGATAATGACGTAGATAAAAGAAGAAATTCTTGAAATTAAAATATAATAAAAACTTACTATTGGAAACCTAAATGGTTTCCTTTTCTTTATAAAATATAGTATATCAAGAAGTATGGATTTATTTTTCTTTTGAATGTATTCGCTTAAATTCTTAATGATTTAGGGTTATGTTAACATACGTTGCTTGTAGCAACAGCTTAATATTGATTATAATATACTTAAAAAAGGAGGAGCTTTGTATGTTTAATGAAAATCTAAAGGCAATGAGAAAAGCAAAGGGAATTTCGCAAGAAGAACTTGCTATTAAAATAAATGTAGTTCGTCAGACAATTCTAAATAGGAGAAAGGACTATCTGTACCTGATGGGGAGATGTTAATTCGAATTGCTGATGTTTTTGAAGTATCGGTGAGTTAACTTTTAGGAGCAATGGTAGATGGTGAAAAAGATATTAATACAGTGGCAGAACAACTATCCAGAATTAACGAGCAGCTAGCAATTAAAAATCGTCGCTATAACCGTATTTGGAAGACTATTGCCATTGTTATTGCGGCTCTTGTTGCCTTAAATATTTTATTATTTGCAATAAGTGCAGTGAATGTAGCGAAGTTAATTACAACGGAAACAGAAACTGTACGTCCAGAAAAGTAAACAAGCAAAGAGAATCCTAAAATATAGAGACTAAAGACATTTGAGAAAAGAGGGAGTTAAGGTGGCAAATTCAAAAATTAAAACTAATGCTATGAGAATTTTAGATAAGGCAAAAGTAAACTATAATTTATATAATTATGACAGCAATGGAGAAGCTGTAGATGGTGTATCTGTAGCTCATATGATAGGAAAACCAGAAGAGCAAGTGTTTAAGACTTTAGTAACTCAAGGTGCCAGCAGAGAATTTTATGTTTTTGTAATTCCGGTAGCAAAGGAATTGGATTTGAAAGCAGCAGCAAGATCTGTAGGAGAAAAGTCAGTTGAAATGATAAAAGTGGCTGATATAAATAAGATAACGGGATACGTACGTGGTGGATGCTCACCTGTAGGAATGAAAAAGAGCTATAAAACTGTCATAGATGCAGCCTGTGAAAATGTAGATACGATAATAGTAAGTGCAGGAAAGATAGGATATCAGATAGAAATAAAACCAAAGGAATTGGCAGAGCTTGTAAGAGGAGAAATTGAATCAATAATCCATTAGGATAGTTGATAAAGAAAATATAAAAATAGAGATTGACAATACGTACTGTTAATATGTATTGTCAATCAAGATATACTAACTTAACTAAAGCTTAAGACAATTACTCATTGCTTTGCACACATCTTCGGCCATTTCTTTATTAGGCATTTCGCAGAACAACCTTATAAGAGGCTCTGTTCCAGAGAATCTAGCGATTATCCAGCCTCCGTTTTCAAAGTAAACCTTGCATCCATCAATATAAGATACTTTTTCTACAGGGTAATTGAATGTTGGAAGAAGTTTTTCAGTAAATAACTTGTAGGCTAGATCTTCTTTTAACTTTGGTGTTAAAGTAAAATTCTGTTCTGTAAAGTATAAACTTCCATATTGATCAGTTATTTCAGAGTAAAGTTCGGAGAGGCTCTTTCCAGTTATAGCTATCATTTCAACTAAGAAAGCGGCAGCATATATTCCATCTTTACCGTGTATATGACCTTTTACAGTAAGACCCCCAGAGGACTCACCCCCTATTATTGCATCTGTTTCAGTCATTTTAGATGATATATGTTTAAAACCAACAGGAACTTCGTAACATTGTTGTCCAAAATCTTTTGCAACCCTATCTAATATGTGAGTTGTGGAATTATTTCTTACAATAGGTCCACGCCAGCCTTTATATTTCATTAAATAATAATATAAAAGAACTAAGATCTCATTTGGGTGAAGAAAGTCGCCGTTATTATCAATGACACCTATACGGTCAGCATCACCATCTGTTGCTATTCCTAAATCGCAATTGTATTCTAGAACATAATTTCTAAGCTTGCTTAGGGTATTTATGTTTGGAGCGGGAAGTCTGCCTCCAAATAGAGTGTCATGTCTTTCGTGAATAACTAGAAGCTCACATCTTAGAGTCATAAGAATAGTACTTAAGGAAGTTTGACTTACGCCGTACATTGGGTCGAGAGTTATTTTCATTCTTGATTTCATTATAGCTTCAGTATTTACCTTATCTAAGATGCTGTCTATATATTCATTGAATGGATCGATTTCTTCGATTAATCCTTGTTTTTTAGCTTCATTGAATTCAATAATAGAAACAGGAACATCATTAAATTTATCTATATATTGCTCTATTTTGTTGGTGACAGTTTCATCAGCATCGCGACCACCATGGGTAAAAACTTTAATGCCATTGTATATTGCAGGATTATGGCTGGCTGTTATGGCCATTCCATAATGTAAATCATACATATTTACAGTGAACATAATAAGTGGGGTTGGGGCCTCTCTATCGAGGATACGACAATGTATATTCTCAGCCGCCATAACTTCAGCCGCCCAGCGAGCTGATTGTAGTGAAAGAAATCTTCTATCATAGCCTATACATATACCATTGTCTGACTTTCCTTCATCTTTCATCATTTTAGCAAGGGCACGAGTTAAAATTTGTACATTAGATTTTGTGAACTCGTCACCTATTATGGCACGCCATCCACCAGTTCCAAATTTAATCATAAATATTACCTCCCACTTTGTATTTTTTAGATTAATGATTGTTTAATTTATCTTTAAACTCTTTTGGAGTAACTCCAACTATTTTTTTAAAGGTTACACTAAAATATCTTTGATCTTTATATCCTATTTGCTCAGCGATTTCATAAATCTTTGTAGATGGATTTGAGAGAAGTTTACAGGCTTTTTTTATACGGTAATTAGATATATAGTCACCAATTGTATAGCCAGTCTCCTCTTTAAATATTCGACTTATATGGCTATCGCTTATCATAAGATTTTTAGCAATGTCTTTTACTCCGATGTCATTAGAATAATTGATCTTTATATAATCAACTGCTTTTTGGACATAAGCTGATTTTGCTGTATCGCTGCAAGAGAAGTATTCCTTGAAGAATATTATTCTGCTGTCGCTAGTCTTATCCATTTGATATTGAAGTTTATCAAGTTGCTTTTTCTGATGTATTTCATTACAGGCATGTTTTATGCTGTTTAATAACTCATCATCATCAATAGGTTTTAATAGATAATCCTTTACTCCAAGTTTTAAAGCACTTCGAGCATATTCAAATTCACTGTAACCAGACATGATTATAAAAACGGTATTTGTTTTTGAAATTACTTTTTCTATCATCTCAATTCCATCGAGACCAGGCATTTTAATATCCGTTATTACTATGTCAGGATGCAGTTTTTCAATTATTTCGGCACCTTCAATACCATTTTCTGCTTCTCCAATAACTTCACAGTCTATATCCTCCCAAGGAGTAGTGAAGATTAGCCCTTTCCTAAGAAGGCTAGAGTCCTCTACAACAACTACCTTATACATGAAATCACTCCTCCGATTTAATCATAGGTACAGCGAGAATTACTGTAGTACCTATGTTTTGTTTGCTTTGTATCTTAATGCCATACTTTTCACCATAGTAAAGCTTTAATCTTCTGTTTGTATTTTGAAGTCCAATACTGTCATTAGTTTCTGAGGATTTAATAGCTGTCTTTATTTCTGCTAACTTTTCCCCACTCATTCCTATGCCGTCATCTTTTACTTCAAAGACTATATCTTCATTGTTTTGATAGAATCTTATAGATATTGTACCAGCACCGATTTTATTTTCTATGCCATGAATTATTGCATTTTCAACTATAGGTTGTATAGTAAGCTTAGGAATTTTACAGTATAGGATATTAGGATCTACATATATATCTATATTTAATTTCTCTGCATATCGTATTTTCTCTATAGCTAAATAACTCTCGATAAATTTCATACTTTCTTCAACAGTGACTATATCTATGTGATTATTAATATTATTTTTAAGAAGTAAACCAAGCTTTGTTACAACAGTATTTATATCGTCAAATTGTTTTAGCTTTGCGAGCCACTTTATTGAATCAAGGGTATTATATAGAAAGTGAGGGTTTATCTGAGAGTAGAGATTTTTGAGCTCGGCTAATCTCAGTCTATCCTGCTTTTCTAAATTAACCTTGAATAGATTATCAACTTTAACAATCATCTTATTTAGTCCGCTTGCAAGATCACCGATTTCATCATCCCTATTTATATCTGTTCGAGCTGTCATATCACCAGTTTCTACTTTTTTAATCACAGAGACTATATTTTTTATAGGCTTGGTTACACTACGAGCTAGAACCCATGAAACTATAAAGCATAAAAGGAGTGAAAATACAGCAATTATTGATGTGGTTAATGTTATATAGTTGAAATTATCCAATATTAGATCCACTGGTACTGAACACATTATTATAAGATTATTCATATTTGAATTTTTGTTTGCCACTAAAAGTTTTTGATCATTTAAATTGTAAAATCTAGTACTAAGATCATTTTTGATAAGTGAATGCTTAAAATCTGCATTAAAGAAATTTACTTTATCCATTGGAAAAGTCTCATTATAAACTACATAGAACTGTTTGTCTGTAATGGTGTAAGCTAGTGGAAGAGAACCTTCACCAGCATGCATATAATCTCTTAGGGCTTTTTCAGGGATATCTATAACTGCATAGCCAATAATTTTGTCACCATCCCTTATAGTTTTAGCAATGGATAAGGCTATTTCTACACCGTTATCCATAGTATATCTGTTTGGATATACTATAGGAGATATGCTATTAGAGATAGCACGGAATAATCCCCATTGTCTATTATGTGAAACATTATAGATTTTAGGTAATTTAGAAGTGGAAACGGAAAAACTATCATCAGCTTTAAATAAGTGCATCTCCATTTTAGATGTTTGTCCAGATAGCAACAGATACATCTTATTATAAATTTTGTTGATATCTTCTTGAGATTGATTATTTATGCTCAAAATACTATAGATCTCTGCATCGTTGCAAAATACAGTAAGCTTGTCTTTGTAAGTGGTTAATAAATTATTGACTCTGGATTCTGTAACTTGAGTAGCTTGAATTAACTGATTTTCAACTCTATTCATAGAGACTTGCTGTGATATAAATTTAGTAAAGAAACCAAGCAAAATTACTGGAAGTATGCTAACTAGCATAAAGTAAAATAATATTTTAGAAAAAAAGCTTCTTCCTTTTGCTTGATTTTTCATATTGCCACACCACCATCAAAACTATTTTAATGAATAATTTCATTGAATTTCTTATATAAAATAAGTATACCATTTAGAATATTTTTAATAAACTTTTGCATATTTATATATTTTTTTAATTAAGATTAAGTAAATTATATAAATTTATATATAAAATTATTCCTATTAACATATCCAAGATATAAAACTGATAAAGCTTTATATCTTAGATTAAATAGGAATTTTATTTTATAGCTATGAATTTTCTCTGACGTCTAGTATCTAGATAATAGCTTCTAAGCTTCAGTGGAGTTGAATCTCTATCTGAATTTAAGAATTCAGTTTATATTACTGAAACTTTACCTTTGCTTATCCATGAGAATAGAGCAAGAGATAATACTGTAGCTAATGTAAGAATAGATGCAAGAGCTGCTGCTGTACCAAAGCTATTTCTTACAACTTCAGTATATATTGCAACGGATATAGTAGAAGTTTTTCCTGTGTATAACATTATGCTGGAGCTTAATTCATTTATACAAGTAATCCAACTTAGTATTGCACCAGATAAAACTCCTGGAGCCATAAGCCTTGCAGTAACCTTGAAAAAGGTCTTCATAGGTGATACTCCCAAGTTTATTGAAGCCTCTTCTATACTAGGATCAATTTGCTGCATTATTGCGCTTCCGGATCTTACTGTGTAAGGTATCTTTCTTACAACATATGCTATTACTATGATGAAAGGAGTACCTGTTAGAAGTAGAGGTTGTTTATTGAATGCAACAAGCAAGCTGATACCTAATACAGCGCCTGGTATAACGTAAGGGAACATTATAAGCAGGTCTAAAAATTGAGAAACCTTTCCTTTTTGTTTTACAGTAAGGTATGAGATAAACATACCAAATACCAATATTACAACTATAGCAATAGATGCAAATATGAAAGTATTGCTTATATTAGTTGATAATCTAGTTAATATATTTTTATAACTATCTAAGCTAAACCCATTTACAAATATAGGACCGTTAGTTTTTATAAATGATGTGATAACTACAACAAGTTGAGGTAATATTGATATAAGTGCTATAAGATAAACTAAAGCAGAGATTAAAACTCTTTTTCCACCTTTTAATTTAACAACTTCAGGTGGACGTAAACTTGTCATGACATAATTTTTTCTAGACACAAAGTATTTTTGTGCTAAGAGTACTATTGTAGAACAGATAACAATGACTACACTTAAAGCACTTGCTAGGTTTGCATTACCACCCATTTCACTCATATATTCCTCATATACTAGAACTGGTAGAACTTTATAGCCTTCTCCTATAAGCATAGGAGTTCCGAAGTCTGCTAGAGAGGACATGAATACCATTACTGCACCAGCTGCTATTGATGGCATTACAACAGGAAGAGTGATAGTCATAAGTCTCCTTAATTTGCTTGAGCCTAGATTTTCAGCAGCTTCTTCAAGAGACTTATCTATACTGCCCATAGCTCCTGATACATACAAATACACATAAGGGAATAGCTTAAATGTAAATACAAGTATAATTCCAAGCTTTCCGTATATAGGCGGCATTGTTATATTTATATTTTCAAGAATCTTAGTTATAAAACCGCTACGGCCGAACAACATTATCCAAGAATATGCTCCTATAAATGGAGGAGACATAAGGGACATGATTATCATAGTACGTACAGCTCTTTTTCCTGATATATCATATCTTGTCATGGCATATGCTAGAGGCACACCAATTAAAGTAGCTGTTAAAGTGGTGATTATAGATACTACCAAACTATTTTTTAAAGTGTTGTAGTAGTATGGTTTTGTAAAAAAGGTTTTATAATTATCTAATGTGAAGCCAGGTGTTTCACCAGTAAAGAAACTTCTATAAATAAGTGAAGAGAAAGGATATATAAGGAATAAAACCAGCAACAAAACAGTTACTATCTTCACTATTGTCCAGAAGTCCATATGGAAGCTAAATTTACCTTCCTTTGAACGTCTTTTTACCATGATAACGCCTCCTCGGTGTCAGCGTTGTATAATCCGATCTTTGAAGGATTAAATGATATACGAACCTTTTCTCCATTTGCTTTTACTGTATCCGTATCTTTTGTATACTCATTAAGTTCTATAGTTTGACCATTATCTATTTCAATTTCATAATTTACGAAATCTCCTAAGAAGGTAGAGATAGTTATTTTTCCTTGAATTCCTTCGTCAGAGAAAATAAGCTGTTCAGGACGAGCAGATATTATAACTTTTCCAGTATAATCTTTCTTTATTGGAGCTATAAATGTAGAGTCATTTCCAAATCTAACTTCTGCAGTGTTATTAGGAAGAACCTTCGTTATTTCTCCATTTATAAAATTAGATGTTCCTATAAATCCAGCAACAAATATGTTTGCAGGTTTTTTATAAATTTCTTCAGGACTACCTACTTGCATTATATCTCCAGATTTCATGATTGCAATTCTATCAGAGATTGCAAGTGCTTCTTCTTGGTCATGAGTTACGTAGATTGTAGTTATTCCAACTGTTTTTTGCAGTTTTCTTATTACAGTTCTCATTTGAACTCTAAGTTTTGCATCTAAGTTAGATAGAGGCTCGTCCATAAGAAGTATTCCAGGTTCTATAACAAAAGCTCTAGCTAGAGCAACACGCTGTTGTTGTCCTCCAGAAAGTTCAGATGGCTTCCTATCCTTTAATTGAGCTATTTGTACCAACTCTAAAGCTTTTTCGACTCTTGAGGCAATTTCATTTTTAGGCACTTTTTTTGCTTTTAATCCATAAGCAACATTTTCATATACAGTTAGATGAGGGAAGATAGCGTAGTTCTGGAAAACCATGCCTATGTCTCTCTTGTGTGCTTCAACTTTATTTATTACTTTGTCGCCAAATAGAATCTGACCATCCTCAATAGAGTTAAATCCAGCAATCATACGCAATAGGGTTGTCTTTCCGCATCCAGATGGTCCAAGGAGAGTAAAAAATTCTCCTTTCTTTATATCAAGACTTAAGTCCCTAATTGCTATAAAATCACCGTATTTCTTTTCTACATCTTTAATTACAACATTGTGGCTCATAGCGCACCTCCTAAATATATGTATCCGTTATATGACAGAGAGGACATTTCTTAGAAATGCCCTCATAAAAGCTTATTTACCAACAACTATGTCTTTCCATTTGTTGAGGATATCTGCCTTACCAGTAGCTGCCCAGTCGAAGTCGTAGTTAACAATTTTTATATCGCTCATTTTTGGTAAGCCCTTTGGTGGCTCCATGTCGTTACGTACAGGACGACGGTTATATTTTTCAGCCATCATACTCTGACAATCCTTCCCAAGAACGAAGTTTATGAACTGCTTAGCTCCATCAGGATTCTTACATCCCTTTATAAGTGCTATACTGTCTGGAACTGCGCTTGTACCATCGCTAGGATATATATATCCAACATCTGCACCAGCGGTTACATAGTTTTGAGCTTCTTTTTCAAGAGTTAAACCAACACTGTACTCACCATCAGCAACTCCCTTATAAACTCCAGATGAACTAGATAAGACTTTTCCATCAAGGTTTGAATAGAAATTCTTTATAAAATCCCAGCCTTTTCCGTCATCTTTTCCGTATGCAGTTATCATAGTTGAAAGAATAGTAAATGAAGAACCTGATTTTGCAGGATCAGCATAAGCTATCTTTCCTTTCCATTTTGCATCTAACAAATCTGACCAAGATTTTGGAACATCAGATTCCTTTACTAGTTTTTTATTGTACATGATAACCATAGGTAGTGGAGATTCTCCAACCCACTTATGATTTGCATCTTTATATTCTTTTGATATAACTGAGTCTGCTTCAGGAGTAAACTCATCAAAATATTTTGTATAGTTTGCAACAGAGTCAGCTCCACCGCCCCAGAATACATCAGCTAATGGATTCTCAGCTTCTGCTTCAACTCTTTTTAAAAGTTCACCAGTACCAGCTGCAACTACATTAACAGTGATACCTGTCTTTTCTTGGAATTCCTTTACTCCAGCGTTAAGTGGGTCAGCTGGGTGAGGTGAATATACTGTAATGGATCCCTTCGATGCGCTATCGTCCTTTTTAGCTGAATCATCAGCTTTTTCTCCACATCCTGCCATCATGCCAACAGCTAATACAGCAGCTATTAAGCCAGCAATAGATTTTTTCATTACCATAACCTCCTAAAATTTTAATACGTTATACTTAAATCCTATAACGTTTACAACTATAAAACAACGTGACAATTCTGCTATTTTGTTAGAAATATCATTATTTTTTCAATTAAAATACAATAAATAGAAGATCTATATACTTAAATTATGAGCTATAATAGAACAATTAAGTGATATTAGAGTAGTCTTTTAATTGATTTTATTTAGAAATAAATAAAAGAGTGATACAGTTGACTAAAATTAATCAATTATATCACTCCTTTATATTTTAACAAGTCTATTTATCTATTAAGAACTAAAAATAGCATGTAGCTTGTAGTACAGACTATTGAGCCTAGAGCATATACACTATAACTTAGTTTTTTTGTAAGGTTATTAGATTTAAACTTTGTAATTACAACGCATGTTATGGCTAAGGTTGCCATAGAACCTAGCATCAAAAGATTATTTGCTTCAGCAGTCATTGTAAAGATTGAGCCATTAACAAGAAGCAAATCTGCAACAAATAATATTGTTAGATTAAATAGATTACTACCTAATATGTTTCCCATAGTAGCATTTATATTACCCTTAGAAACTAAAGAAATAGATGAAACCACTTCAGGAAGAGATGTTGCGACTGCAAGAAGAAGTGCTCCTGCAAAAGTTACGCCTAAGTTTAATTTAGTTGCTATTATATCTGTTGCATAAGTTATAGCTATACTTGCTATGATTAAAAGTATGCTCATAATTAAAAATCTTATCATTATATCTTTAGTTGACAAATCAGTTGTCATACTATTTTCTTCATTTTGATCATCATTACTAGAAGACATAGTCTTTATAGAGATTACATAGATCACTAAGATTAATATTGACACTATATTTACACCTAGTATGTTAAAGCTTAGTCCTGAATAGGCAGCTACCAATAAAAGTATGTTAATTATGATTAATGCAAAACAAGTAGTTTTGTGACTTGATGATATAGTGCTGTTTCTAAATTTATTCAAAGAGAATAATATCAAAAGTCCTAATACAGCTAAGTTAAAAGTATTACTTCCTAAGATATTTCCCATAACCATGTCGGGTTGCCTTACTATGAGAACAGAAGACATACTAGTGAACAATTCAGGAATACTGGTTACAGCTGCAAGCATTACTCCTCCTAAAAATGCACCTGAAAGATTTGTTGTTTTATCTAAAAGGTCCACATAATAAGATAATTTTAGTGAAAGATAAATTACAGCTAATGCAAGTAATAAGTAAAATACATAAATCATTTTTTAAAATCCTCCCTTTATTCATTTGTTTGCAAAAAAAGACTTATGCACTATCTATTAATATAGTGCATAAGTCTCGTCATTTAAGATTAAGCCAGAAATTAAATTTCATTATGTTGACTTAATCGCTTATTCTGGAATCAAGCTGACTACTCCCTTATGAATAATCCATATACAATATTCTTTAATTAATATTTTAACATACAAGATAAAATGAATCAACATTCGACAAAAATACAAATATTAAGATAATTTGAACTTGATGGTTGGCAAAAATTAAAAATTATGTCGGAAAATTTTTTTCGTATTAATTTTATGCAATACATATACATAATCATTTATAACATTGATAAGGGTTTTATAAAAATAGTAACAATAAATAGAATTTGGATAATCAATTTAAAATTTAGTTAAATAATAAGGTTTTAAGCAATGAATAATTATATACAATTATTAGAAAATGTAGAAAATATTTTTTTGACATATAAAAAATGGATAATACAATGTAAGTATGAAGAAGATAATTTCTAAAAAGAAAAGGTTATCAAAGGGAGGAATAGATGTGAAAGTTCTTAATGTAACTTCTGAAATTGGACGGCTAAAAACCGTATTGCTCCATAGACCTGGAGAAGAGATAGAAAATCTTACACCAGACCTTTTAAATAGGCTTTTATTTGACGATATACCGTACTTAAATGTGGCTCAAAAAGAACATGATGTATTTGCTCAAGTTTTAAGAGACGCAGGAGTTGAAGTTCTATACCTTGAACAGCTGGCAGCAGAAGCTATAAAAGAAAAGAATATAAAGTTGCAATTTATAAATCAGTTTATAGATGAGGCTGGAGTTGAAGGAGAGGGACTTAAGAATGTATTAATGGGATATTTCTTAAACTTTGAAGAAAAAGAAATGATAGACAAAATGATGGCTGGGGTACGCCATGAAGACATTGGGAACTACAAAAGAACATCTATTAGTGAAATGGTGAAAGAAAATTATCCATTTGTATGTGATCCAATGCCTAACTTATATTTTACAAGAGATCCATTTGCCACTATAGGTCACGGAATAACATTAAATCACATGAGAACAGAGACTAGAAATAGAGAAACTATATTTGCACAATATATATTCAACAATCATCCTCGATTTAAGAATAAAGATATTCCTCTTTGGTTTAATAGAGATGAAAATTCATCCTTAGAGGGTGGAGATGAGTTAGTCCTTACTGATAAACTTCTTGCAATAGGAATATCTGAAAGAAGTCAAAGCATATCTGTAGAGAAAGTATGTAAGAGAATACTTAAGGATGACAGCAATAACTTTAAGACAGTATTATGCTTTGAGATTCCTAAGACTAGAGCTTTTATGCATTTAGATACAGTCTTCACTCAAGTGGATTATGACAAATTTACAATACATTCAGCTATAGAAGGTCCTTTGAATGTTTATGCTGTAACTTTAGATGACAGCAAATCGGAGCTTAAAGTAGAAAAGCAAACTGATACAGTGGGACATGTATTAAGCAAATATTTAGATCGAGATATTAAACTTATAAAGTGCGGAGGGGGAGACCCTGTTATAGCAGCTAGAGAGCAATGGAATGATGGCTCTAATACTTTGGCTATTGCACCAGGAGAAGTTGTAGTATATGAAAGAAACTATGTAACAAATAGGATTCTAGAGGATAATGGGATAAAACTTCATACAATACCATCTTCGGAATTATCAAGGGGCAGAGGAGGTCCAAGATGTATGTCCATGCCTTTGATAAGAGAAGATTTAAAATAAGCATATAAAATATATTTATAAGGGGTGTTGAAAATGGCAATAAATTTAAAAGGAAGAAGCTTTCTAACATTAAAGGACTTTAAACCAGAGGAGATAAGATACTTATTAGACTTATCTAAGGATTTAAAATCAAAGAAAAGATGTGGATTAATAGGAGACACACTAAGAGGAAAGAATATAGTGTTATTATTTGAAAAGACATCTACAAGAACCCGCTGTGCATTTGAAGTTGCTGCTTTAGATGAAGGTGCTCATGTAACATTTTTAACAAATTCTCAAATGGGTAAAAAAGAATCTATAGAAGATACTGCAAAAGTATTAGGAAGATTTTATGATGGAATAGAGTTTAGAGGATTTAGCCAAAAAACTGTTGAGGAATTAGCAGAGTTTTCAGGAGTACCTGTTTGGAATGGACTTACAGATGTTGACCATCCAACTCAAGTTCTAGCAGATTTATTGACCATAGAGGAACATATTCATAAACCATTAAATGAAATCAAGATGGTTTTTGTTGGAGACATAAGAAATAATATGAGCTATGCTCTTATGTATGGAGCAGTTAAGATGGGAATGCATTTTGTGGCTCTTGGACCTAAGGAATTAGACCCAGATGAAGATATATTAAATGAAGTAAAAGAGATTTGTAAAGCAACAGGAGCTACTGTGGAGGTAACTGATAATATAGAAGAAGGAGTTAAGGGCGCAGATGTAATCTACACAGACATATGGGCTTCTATGGGAGAAGAGGATAAGCTAGCTGAGAGAGTTAAGCTTCTCACACCTTATAAGATAACTATGAACATGATGAATGCTACTGGAAATCCTAATACAAAATTCATGCACTGTCTGCCATCTTTCCATGATATGAATACAGAGAATGCAGTGAACTCAAAGGAAAAGATGGGATTAGATATTAAAGAAGTTGAAGATGAGGTATTTAGAAGTAGAAATTCTGTTGTTTTTGATGAGGCAGAAAACAGAATGCATACTATAAAAGCAGTTATGGTAGCTACTATAGGAAGATAAGGTATTTTAAAAGCTTAGGGGGTATATTATGAGAATAGTGCTAGCTTTGGGAGGCAATGCTCTTCAATCAGATACAAAAGATAAGAGCTCTGAATCACAGCTAAAAACTTGTAAGGAAACGGCAAAATCTGTTGTGGATTTAATTGAAGAAGGTCATGAGGTTTCCATAGTTCATGGTAACGGCCCACAAGTAGGACAGATTGTGGCAACAGTAGAAACTGCATATAAGGCAAATAAGGAAAATACTTTATTTCCATTTGATGTTTGTGGAGCTTTTTCCCAAGGATATATAGGATATCACCTTCAAAATGCTATAAGTGAAGAATTGGAAAAAAGACATATAGATAGGTCTGTAGATACTGTAATAACTCAAGTAATAGTAGATAAAAATGATCCTGGATTCAATAATCCAACTAAACCAATAGGATCTTTTTACTCTGCAGAAGAGGCAAAATCACTTACAGAGGAAAAAGGATATGTGATGAAAGAAGATGCAGGCAGAGGATATAGAAGAGTAGTTCCATCACCAAGACCTATAGATATAGTTGAAAAGAACGTAATAAAAGCTATGATAAAAGAAAACTTTATAATTATAGCCTGTGGTGGTGGTGGAATACCTGTTGTAAGAGATGGAAATGAAGTTAAAGGTGTAGCAGCCGTTATAGATAAAGATTTTGCTGCTGAAAAGCTAGCAGAGATATTAGATGCAGATATGCTTTTAATTCTTACCACAGTAAATAATGTGTGTATAAACTTTAATAAGCCGAATCAAAGACAACTTTCAGTTGTAAGAGTTGAAGAAGCTGATAAATATATAAAAGAAGGACAATTTGCACCTGGAAGTATGTTGCCTAAAGTTGAAGCTTGCAAGAAATTTGTACAGTTTAAAGAAGGAAAGACAGCTATAATAGCGTCTCTAAATAGTGCTAAATTAGCTATACAAGGTGAAAGTGGCACAAGATTTGTAAGATAAATTTCATAGGGGAAATATAATAACTAATAAGATGTCTCACCGAACTAGTGTGAGACATCTTTTATATTATAAGAACAAATAAATTTTATAGAATATCTGATAAGATTTATTTTAATGATACTATTAATACATATAGATTATGGTAAATATTATGATAGAATAAAAATTGTAGTATTTTAATTTTCATGAGAGGTGGAATCGATTATGACAAATATATTTATCATAGAAGATGATAAGAAAATTAATAAGGAGATAACTAGCCTTTTAAATAGATATGGTTATAACTGTAGTTCTTCAGATAACTATGAAAATATAGTTGAGGATGCCATAGCCAGCAATCCTAATTTAATTTTACTAGATATAAACCTTCCTTTTTATGATGGTTACTACATATGTAGAAAGATAAGAAAGATGTCAGATGTTCCTATAATTATAGTTACAAGCAGAGATAGTGAGATGGATGAGGTTATGAGTATAAATTTAGGAGCAGATGACTTTATAACAAAACCATATAATACTCAAATATTGCTTGCACGAATATCAGCTATATTAAGAAGGTCATCGTCAGTAAGCACATCAAATTTAATTGAATATAAAAGTGTTACATTAAACCTTTCTAAGAGTACAGTTGAATATGAGGATAAGGAAGAGGAACTTTCTAAAAATGAAATGAAAATTTTATATTGCCTAATGGAAAACAAGGGCAAAATAGTAGCAAGAGATGAACTTATGGATGCTTTGTGGCAATCAAATGAATTCATAGATGACAATACTCTTACTGTAAATATAAACAGATTAAGAAGAAAGCTTGATTCTATAGGAGTGAAGGAATTTCTTCACACCAAGAGGGGACAGGGGTATGTTGTAGATTAAAGGGGATTAGTCATGAGGCTTAGAGATTTTTTAAAAGAAAAAATAATATATATGACTGTAATGTCTATATGTATCATTATAATATGGACTATTTTAAGTGTTATAGATACAGATTTATATATAGCAGGATTTATTACGGTACTTATTTTGTTGCCAACAGTTATATCAATGATAATAGAATTTTATAAAAAAGCTAGGTATTATAATGAGATAAAGGAAACTTTAGAGAAACTGGATCGAAAATTTTTACTTTCCTCAATCATAGAAAAAACAGATTTTATAGAAGGACAAATACTTTATGATGTAATCAAAGATGTCAATAAATCTATGAATGATGAGATTGCTAAATATAAAAGGTTCAATAGGGAATACAGAGAATACATAGAGATGTGGGTTCACGAGATAAAGACTCCTATAGCCTCTAGTAATCTAATATTTGAAAATAATAAAAATGATATAACAAAGAGTTTAGCAGAAGAAATGAACAAGATAGATGGATATGTTGAGCAGGCTTTATACTATGCAAAGAGTAATAGCGTAGAAAAGGATTATATAATATTAGGAACTTCTTTGAAAGAAATAGTAAATAGTGTAATAAGAAAAAATTCTAAAGTACTTATCAATAAGAGAATAAAGATAGAAGTCTTTGAAGATGATTTTGTGGTTTATGTAGATAAAAAGTGGATGGAATTCATAATAAATCAAATAATAAACAACTCAATAAAGTATATGGATAAAGGAAGAAAAGTATTAAAAATTACAGCTAAGAATAGTGAAAATAGAGTTGCTCTTACTATAGAAGATAATGGAATTGGAATGAATGAAAAAGATGTGTCTAAAGCTTTTGAAAAAGGTTTTACAGGAGAAAATGGACGAAGCTTTTCTAAATCTACAGGAATAGGACTATATTTATGCAAGAAATTGTGTGATAAGCTAGCATTAGGTATAAGCATATTTTCTTTAGAAGGAAAAGGTACTAAAGTTCAGATAGTATTTCCTAAAAGTGAAATGATGATTTTAAAATAATAATATAGACCGTAAGCAGTCAAGAGAATATGATTTTCAAGACTGCTTTTTCTTTTATGTGACGCAGGTGAAAGATAAACTTACAAAAATGAAAGATAAGTGTAAGTTAAGGCTATGGAAGACATCATTTGAAAGGGATAAACTAATATTGTAACAGAGAGAAAAAATAAAATTTATTATAGATTGGGAGGATTAAATAAATATGAGTATAGTTTTAAAGGTAGATGATATTCAAAAATATTATGGTAAGAAGGGAAATATAACAAAAGCTATAGATAGTATAAGTTTTGAAGTTGAAAATGGTGAGTTTGTAGGGGTAATGGGACCATCAGGTAGTGGAAAGACAACTCTTTTAAATTGTATATCAACAATAGACACTGTATCTAGTGGATTTATTCATGTAGATGGAAAAGATATAACAAAATTTAAGGCTAAGGAGTTAGCAAAATTCAGAAGAGAAGAACTTGGATTTATATTTCAGGACTTTAACCTTCTAGATACTCTTACAGCATATGAAAATATAGCTTTAGCTCTCACAGTCATGAAGGTAAATCATAAAGAAATTCATAATAGGGTGAATAAAGTAGCCAACAGTCTTGGGATACAAGATATTCTTCCAAAGTATCCTTATGAGATGTCTGGAGGTGAGAAACAGAGAGTTGCTAGTGCTAGAGCTATCATAACAAAACCATCAATGATACTTGCTGATGAACCAACTGGATCATTAGACTCAAAGTCATCTAGGATGCTTCTTGAGAGCTTAGAGAACCTTAATAATAATCTTAAAGCTACAATAATGATGGTAACTCATGATGCATTCACAGCAAGTTATGCCAAGAGAATTCTGTTTATAAAAGATGGAAAGATTTTCAATGAACTTATAAGGGGAAATGACTCAAGAAAGGAATTTTTTAATAGAATTATAGAAGTTGTTACCCTTCTTGGAGGTGACAATAATAATGTACTCTAAATTAGCAGTAAAAAACGTAAAAAAAAGTTTCAGCGATTATGCAATATACTTTATAACACTAACTTTTGCAGTTTGTATATTTTATGTATTTAACTCGATATCATCTCAGCAGGTAATGATGAATTTGAGTCAGTCTCAAGCACAATATGTGAATATTCTATCTAACGTATTATCAACATTATCAGTATTTATTTCAATTATACTAGGATTTCTTATAATATATGCAAATAACTATATAATAAAACGTAGAAAAAAAGAGCTTGGAATTTATATGTCTTTAGGAATGGACAAGAATAAGATTTCCTATATGCTTTTTCTTGAGACTTTAATTATAGGGATTATATCATTAGGTATTGGATTAGTCATAGGAATATTTCTATCTCAAGGGGTATCAGTTTTTACAGCAAAAATGTTTGCAGCAAACCTAAATGAATTTTCTTTTGTTTTTTCAAAAGAGGCGGCCATAAAAACTATGCTATATTTTGGGGTTATGTTTATTTTTGTAATATTATTTAATTCATTCATAATATCAAAGTATAAGATTATAGATCTTATTTCAGCTGACAAGAAAAATGAAGATTTAAAGACTAAGAGTACAGCCGTATCTGTGATTATATTTATAATTTCTGTTGTATGTTTAGGATTTGCATATGCACTTATCATAGATAATAAGCTTTATGAATTGAACAGAGAGTTTGCGACATCAATAGTACTTGGAATAGTAGGAACACTATTTTTCTTTATGTCACTTTCAGGATTTTTATTGAAGCTTGTTCAAAGCAACAAAAAGCTATATTTAAGAAATTTGAATATGTTTGTATTAAGACAGATAAATAGTAAAATAAATACAAATTATATATCAATGTCTTTGATATGTCTTATGCTATTTGTGTCTATAGGAATGCTATCTACAGGCTTTAGTATGAGTTCATCTATGAATAGCCAGATACATCAAGGAACACGATATGATGGAAGCTTTTATGTTGAAGGTTATGATGGAGACATAAGTACTTATTTAAAAGATGATTTGAAGTTTGATTTTAATAAATATTTAAATGAATATATTGATTTTAAAGTTTATGCAGCTGATACTAAGTTAAAGGACTTCTTAAAGGATGTAGAACTTAAGGATGACCTAGTAGAGGTTATAAGGGATAGACATATAAATGTTGTTAAGGAATCGGATTTTAACAAATTAATGAAAATGATAGGAGAAGAACCTTATAAGTTAGGAGAAGATCAATACTTAGCATTGGCAGGAGATTCTATAGCTAAAAAGTATGTAGATACATCTATAAAGAATGGAGCAACAATAACTATAGGTAACAACACTCTAAAATCAGTTAGAAATGAATCTATAGACAAATCTCTTACAACTTCACCTAATGGAGCGGAGATATGTACTTTGGTAGTAAATGATAATCTAATTAAAGGCTTGCATCCAATAGTTTCTAACATGACCTTTAGTTTAAGAGATGAGTACAAAGATAATGAAAGTGAATTTGTAGATAGCATAAATAACATTGTTAAAGAATATGATAAGGAACAGCTACAAGATAAAAATATTATTAAGATTTATGTAGCCACAAAACAATTAGTAAAGTATGCATATATGGGATTAAGTACGTTAGTAATTTATGTAGGACTTTATGTTGGGATAGTATTTATAATAACTTGTGTGGCAGTTTTAGCATTACAGCAGCTTTCAGAAGCGGCGGATAATATGAAGAGATATAAAATTCTTAAGAATATAGGTGTAGATGAAAAGATGATAAATAAATCTATATTTACACAAACGCTTATATATTTCCTCATGCCGCTTACGTTAGCATTAGTTCACAGTGTAGTTGGGATTTATGTATCAAACAGTGTTGTAAAGATATTTGGAAGCTCAGATATAGTAAGGCAATCTATAATAGTTACAGCGCTAGTTCTTTTAGTATACGGAATATATTTCTTTGCAACTTATAATGGAGCAAAGAATATGGCAAAGAAAGCATAGTTACAGAATTTAATAAACAGAACAGTTTTTAAAAAAGCCTCCTTCCATGAATAGATGTTACTAGATTATAATAGTAGTATCAGAGTTTATGAGAAGGGGGCTTTTATTATGGACTTAAAAGATTTAAATAATTTCTATGATGAATTTTCGGAATATACTGAACTTAGAGTTCATGAAAATTCATCTACTAGGATATCAATAGTGGATGGTATAGTAATGACAAATTCAAAGACTACTTGTGGAGGAGTTAATGCAAGAGTATATATGGAAGGACACTGGGGATTTTCTTCAAGTTCTACAGTAAGCGATGAAGGTATAAGAAGAGTTATTAAGGAAGCAAAGAATAATGCAGAATTTTTGAAGAGCAAAGATCCTAATAAGGAATTCGAAGAATTAAAAGTTACGGACTATAGATTTGAAAAATCATTTGCAACTAAAAAATCAAGAAAGAGTCAAAAGGAACTTATTGATTTTGGAAGGACTGTATATAATCATATAAAAGAAACTTATAGTGGACTTTTATCAATAAGTGTAAATATAACTTGTGATGATACAGAAAAGCAAATACTTACTTCATCTAAGGCATACTATTATACACTAACTCCAAGAAGTAATGTGCTTGTGAACTTAGTTGTAGATAGGGATGGAGCACCAATACAGCTATCTCAAAACTTTGGAGGACTTGGACAATTTGAGGATAAATTTGATAAACCAGAAGATTTATATAAAGAGATAGATGAGTTATATAAGAAGCTTATTGAGAAAAAGGAAGGAATTTATCCTGAGGCAGGACTTAAGGATGTAATAATAGATTCCTCTATAGCTGGATTATTCGCTCATGAAGCCATAGGACATACAACAGAGGCGGACTTAGTGCTAGGAGGCTCTGTTGCGGGATATAATTTAGGGAAACAGGTGGCATCACCACTTATAACCTTAATAGATTTTGCTCACACAGCTTATGGAGAGACATGCCCAATGCCTATCTATATAGATGAAGAAGGCACTAAGGGGGAGGACGTTGTTATCATAGAAGATGGGGTTCTAAAAGCCTTCATGCACAATAAAGAAACTGCAAATATGTTTGGAGTAAATCCAACAGGCAATGCTAGGGCTACAGATTATTTTGATGAGCCTATAATAAGGATGAGAAATACATGTATTGCACCAGGTAATGAAAAACTTGAAGATATGATAGCTTCGATTGAAGATGGATATTACCTTGTAAGTGCAACTAATGGACAAGCTGATACTACTAGTGAGTTTATGTTTGGAATAAGTTTTGGATATGAAATAAAACATGGGAAGTTAGGCAGAGCAATATTAGACACCACTATCTCAGGCGTTGCCTTTGAGGTATTGAAGAGTGTAACTGCTGTTTCAGATGAACTTAAATGGAGCAGAGGCGGCTGGTGTGGAAAGAAACAGACAATAAAAGTAGGAATGGGCGGGCCATCTATTAAATGTAAGGTTAACATAGGGGGTAAATAGTTATGATAAATAAGAAATTGGGAGAAAAGAGCCTCCAATATATAAAGGATGCAGGAGCTGACAAAGCTTTCTACCATCTAGTTAAACATGAAAAAGTAGAGATAAATTTTAATAATACATCAATAGGATTATTTAGAACCACAGATCATAATGAAGTTACTCTTAAGGCTATAAAAGATAATAAATTATCAAAAATATCACTTACAAATCTTTCTGATGAAGAAGCTTTGAGAGAGCGCGCTTACACATTAATAGAGATGTGTGAAGCATCAGAAGAAGATGTAAATAATGATATATCAGAATTACAAGCTGCGGAGTGCTTCTCATCAGGTCCTGAAAAAGCTGATAAAGATAAAATATACATGCTTATAGAGAAACTTTTAAAAGAATGTGCAGAAAAATATCCGGCTATAAAGCTAAATGAAAGTTTTATATGTTTCAACAAAGTACAAGAGCATTTTATGAACTCTAACGGAGTTGATTTTAGAACTCAAGTCAACGAGTATACTATAAGCATAACTTATGCGGCAAAGGAAGAAGAAAAGTCATCTTCCTTTAACGGAATATTCTTGAGTGTAGCAGAACTTCCAGAGAATCTGCTTGAATTCGGAGGAATAAGAAGAAGTTTTGAAGAAAGCATAGATCAACTTAACTGTAAATCTATAAATGGAAAGTTTACAGGAAACGTAATAATAACTCCGGATTGTTTAATAGATCTTGTAACTATATATAACAATATATATCTGTCAGATTCATCATTAATTACTAAGACAAGTCTATTGAAAGATAAGCTTAACAAAAAGGTAGCTAGTGATTCCTTAACTATAAGTTGTAGCCCAACTGATGAGGATATAAGCAACAAGGTATTTGTCACTGCAGATGGACTAAAAACTGAGAATATAACCTATATAGAAAATGGAGTATTAAAGAGCTATCTTCTTACTTTATATGGTGCAAAGAAAACGGGTTTAGAGTTAAGGCCAACTGCTGAAATTATTAAAGTTAAGCCAGGAGAAAAATCTCTTGATGATATAATAAAATCTACAGAAAGAGGAATAATTCTTGGGAGATTTTCAGGGGGAAACCCTGCTTCTAATGGAGATTTCTCAGGGGTAGCAAAGAATAGTTACTATGTGGAAAATGGAGAGATAAAGTTTCCTCTTATAGAAACTATGATAAGCGGAAACCTATACGATATATTTAATTCTATAGAAGATATATCAAAAGAAGTCATAAATATGGGATATGCGGTACTTCCATGGGTAAAAATTTTCGGAGTAGTTATATCAGGAAAATAGAATATAAAGAAAATCATAAATAAATATTGAAAAAAATCTGGATGTTAGGGAAAAGTTAAATAAGATAAATACGGTGATAGGCAGTGACTTAATATAGTGTCTAAAGGAGATTAAATGAAAAGTTATTTTTATTTAATCTCCTTTATTTTATTATTTTTTTAAGACTTTCAAGATTTCTCCAATATACATTCTATGATAATCTTTTGCTGGATAAAGTTCATTTACATTCATATCTATAAAGTTATTAGGGTCTATATCATGAATATAGAGTTTTTTACATACTAGAACAAGCCTTGCTTCTTTAAAAGTTGGTGTTCCATCTATAAATTCAGGAGTAAGACCAGATTCCTTTACTTTATCACAGTCTCTACCTGATTTTGTTCCACAGATATTCAAAGCATCTCTATATTCTTCATCAAAAAAGCTTAGAGTGAAAGTGCCACTATTCTCAACAAATCCATAAGTGTGACGATGCTTTCTTACAAAAGAAAAGGATACATTTTTTCTCCACAGAACACCTAATCCTCCCCAGCTGGCTGTCATAGTATTAAAGTTATTTTCATCACCAGCTGTTATAAGCATCCAATCTTTTCCTATACATTTAAAGACATTATCGTCTATTTCATATGGTGAAATTTCAATAAATTCGTTCATAGAAAACCTCCTATAAAATTATTAACATAATTTCTTATATTATAACATATTTATATATTTTTTCTTAATTTTTAGATTTTTAAAAAAACATATAAATAAAATATTAAATTATACATTATAAAATATTAAAGTATTAACAAAAGTGATAAATAATGATAAAATAACAAAGTAATTCATGTCTAAAATCATAAAAAATCGACAAAATAAAAGTAATTATATAGATTTTAGTATATTTTTGATTAAAGATAATACATTTGTAGGAGGAATTTTGTGAAAAAGGGGCTTAATATTTTAATTGTGGGATTTGCTTTATTTTCTATGTTTTTTGGAGCTGGTAATCTTATTTTTCCACCTTATCTAGGTATTTCTAGTGGAAGTGAATGGATAAGTTCATTTACGGGATTTGTAATAGGCGATGTAGGACTTGCATTGCTAATTATGGTGATAATGGCAAAACATAATGGAAGCTTAAGTGAAGTAACCATGAAAATGGGTAAAAAGTTTAGTGTGATATTAGGTATAGTAATAATAACATGCTTAGGACCTCTTTTAGCTATACCGCGAACAGCTGCAACAACATTTGAAGTAGGAGTGCAGGGTATATTTCCTAATGCAAATCCGATAGTAAGTTCAATAATATTTTTTGCTATAACACTTATGTTAACCATAAAGCCATCGAAGGTTATAGATATAGTTGGAGAGTTTTTGACACCTGCTCTTCTTATATGCTTAATTATATTAATTACAAAAGGAATAATGAGTCCTATTGGAGAATTTACAGCTTCAAGGATAACAGATGTTTTTTCAACTGGATTAGCTCAAGGATATCAAACAATGGATGCTCTTGCATCTCTGATGTTTGCAGCTATTATAATGGAGAGTATAAGCAAGAAGGGGTATACTGATAAAAAACAAGTTATAAAGATGACATTCTATAGTGGCATAGTGGCTACAATAGGACTTGTATTAGTTTATGCTGGTCTTGCATATATAGGTGCACATTCAGCTAGTGTATATGACACGAATATACCTCAGACTCAACTTATAATAAGCATAACAGCTAGCCTTTTAGGAGAAGGTGGAAAGGTAGTACTAGGTCTTATAGTTGCATTAGCATGTCTTACTACTTCCATAGGTCTTACATCAGCATCAGCTAACTTTTATGAGAAATTATTTAAAGGAAAGTTTAGCTATAGTAGAATTGTAGTAATTATTTGTGCATTCAGTGCATTTGTATCAAACTTTGGAGTTTCAACTATAATAAAATTTTCGGCTCCAATATTAGAACTTATATATCCTATGAGTATAGTTTTAGTAGTTATGAATGCTTTTGATAATAAGATAAAGAAAAAATCAACTTATGCAGGAGCGGTATATACTACATTAGTTATAAGTATATTTAATCTTATGAACCAAAATGGATATATAGTTTCATTTCTAAAATATCTACCACTTAATTCTATAGGATTTAATTGGATTCTTCCGGCTATAATAGGTGGAGTTGTAGGAAGTATGATGAAAGTAAGATCTGTATAATTTAAGTGTAAAAAATTTTATTTAATAAAGAGTATGTTACAAAATATTTTTCATATGGTGTAGCATACTCTTTATATTTTTATAATAAAAGTTAAAAAATTAACGAAGTAATTAATTTTTGGCATATTAATATAACAAAAATACAATATCATTAAATTAAAATTATGAAATGAAAGATATTTAATTAATTTCAATATTTAACATTTAATAATAAATATTGTAAAAAAATTAATTTTGATATATAATTTACATGCGAATTAAATTGGGTATGTCGTTTATATTGTAAAGACTTATGTCAGATGTAAACGTAAAAGGAATGGGGAAAAGCCCCGCGTTGCCGGCGCTGTGTGCGAGAGGACACACCGAAGCATCTAAAAGATGTGAGCTGAAAGGCTTCCACTGTGATTAGCTAATCATGGGAAGGTAGGATGTGTACGTAAGAGATTAATAATCTCTATATTGCAAGTCAGAACACATACATTATCCAGGGAGTACTTTCAGGTAGATAAGCTGAAATTAAGAAATGCACAAATACGGGTGTATCAAATCTATTATAGATATTGGTACTCCCTTTTTTAATATAAAAAATGAAAGAAGGTGTACATTATAAAAAAAGTCAAAGGTGAAAAGCTATTTAAGTAAACGTTAAGATAATGAGGTTTTCACTATTTATATTTACAGTATAAGAGAAAATTTTGAGGACTATATGATAAGAGAGGGGAAAACTTAAATGAAAGAAAGAAAGAAATCTTGGAAAAGAATAGTACTTATATTAGTAATGTGCTTATCTATTCTTATTCCAAATAATTTAGTGTTTGCTGCTAGTACGGATAGTGAATTAGCAAAGACTCCAAGTGTATATTTTCAGTTTGATGATGGTAGAATACTTGAAGCAGATGAAACTAATACATTTACACTTAATACATTAGACCATGGTAAGTTTCATCTTAGAAATGCAGAGAAAATAAAGTTTGAGAATAAAGAACCGTATTTTAAATGCAGTGTTCCTATGAAAGAGGGAATAAGAAATTGGGATAATATATGGGTTACATCAAACGGAACTTTCAATGGATATGATATTAGAACAGTAGAAGCTAAGGTATATGATAGATCACCATTATTTGGGGGAGCAAAAGAAATAACAAAATTTAATATTAAAAATATATCATCAGAAATAGAAGAAATAAAGGCATATGTTGATGGAAAAGAAGTGTCAATGGACAAGCCTGTAGTATTTAATGGACGAGAAACAAAGAATGTTAAGATAAAGGGTAGAAAAAAAGATAGTACAGAATTTATTGATATAGATATACTAACTTCTGCTACCATATATAAAAAAAGTGGGAATTTTGGATACAATGATATTTTTGGAAATATATGGATAGAATCTAATAAAAATGAAGAATGCATATTTAATATAACTATGAATGATGGCACTGCAAGTATTGACTTTAAAGCTATTAATAAAGCTATTAAAATGGAAAATTTTCAAATAGAATATCCTAAGATTGCATATATTCAAAGATGGAATGCATTAGGAGGATACTATGTTGGTGTAACACCTAGCTGTAAGGATGATTCTAGGGAGACTAGTTATTATATTAACTTTAATCCAAGTAATACAAGTAATACAGAATTAGAGTGGAATGCATTAACTCCTGAGGTAGCAACTCATATGGTTGCCTATGGAAATGGAATAATACCAAAAAAAAGTGGAATTGCGCGTTTTGAGGTTACAAGCAAAGAAAATCCTAAGTTAAAGCAGATTGTAGAGATGGAATTTAGATATAAGAATCCACTTAAATCTGCTAGTATTGAAAATAAAGATTTAAACGTAAAAGAAGGAGAAGATTTAGAACTTAAAATAGCTGCTGTTCCTAGTAATGCAACAGAGCAGAGGTTTAATTGGTCTTATAGTAAAGAGGGAATTGTAAAGATTTCGGATTCCATATATTTACCATATTCAAATCAAGCAAATGATTATGAGACAAGACATCTTTTAACAGCACTTTCAGCTGGAAAAGTTAGGGTAACAGGAGTTCCATATGACGAGACAGGTGGGGCAAAACCTATAGTTTTTGATATTACTATTAAAGAAAATGATGAAGTAAAAATAGATTATTTAGAAATGGCAAAAGAAGACGTTGCTCATGGGGTTGAGTGTCTAGAATCAAAATCACACAACAAATATATGGATGAGTGGAATATTTTTGCTTTACTTAGAAGCGGGGGAAAGATCACTTTTGAAGATATAAAGTCATATGATAAATCTGCTGAATCAGAATATATCAATAATAAAGGACTTAGAATAACAGATTATGCAAGAATGATGTTAGCATTTGGGTCTATGGATAAGACACCAGCAAATACTCCATGGGAAGAGAATCTTGTAGATTCAATGATAATGTCTACTAAAATGGAAAAGGAAACGTTAAATTGTCCTGTATTTGCGTTGATAGCTTTAGATAGTAAAAATATAAATATTCCCCCAAATAGTATATGGACTAGAGAAAAATTTATTGATCATATATTAAAATTTCAAGCTGTTGATGGTAGTTTTAGTCTTTATAGGGGAGAAAAAACAGGTAGTGTTGATATGACAGCAATGGCATTACAGTCACTTGCACCATATTATATAAAAGGAAATGAAAACATACAGGCACCAGTTCACAAGGCTCTTGAATATCTTCGTTCAAGGATAGATGAATGTTGTGGATATGATGGAAATGCATGTTCATCAGCTCAGGTACTTACGGCCTTAACATCTTTAAACATAGATCCTGTTACAGCGGAAGGCTTTACTCTTGGAAGAAAAAATCTTATAACAAATCTTCACAGTTTCAAAAAAGATATAGGTTTTTCAGTAGATGAAAATGGAAACGGTGATAATTCATTTGCAAATACACAAGTAACCTATGCATTAGAATCATATTTACGTTTTGTAGAAGGAAGAACAAGATTATATGATTTTACTGATGTTGACGGGCAGATTGATAAAGAAGTAAAAGAACTTAAAATAGAAAAGGAAAATGCAAATAAAGAGTTAGAAAACTATAAGGACAAGAAAAATTATAGAGAGGCTCAACAAAGAGAACTTTTGGAAAAAATTGAATTGGGAAAGGCAGAAATAGATAAAGCAAATAGTAAAGATGCAGTTAAAGAAGCTTTATCAAAGATAAAGAAGGCATTAGATAATATAAAGACAGATGAACAATTTATAAAAGAAAGTACTTTTGTACCAGGAAAGATAGAAGATGGAAGTGGAAAGATTGTACTGGAAGGAGAAATTCTTCCAAATACAGTTATAGAAGCAACAAAAATTAATAATGAAGATATACCAGAAGGAATAAAAAGATTTATAGGTAAAAATCAAGAAATAGCGAGAGCTTATGATATTCATATAAAAAAAGGAAACTTAAAGGGAAATGCTATTGTAACCTTTGATTTAGGTAAGATTTATGAAGATAAGAATGTAATAGTAAAACACCTGAAGAAAACTGGAGAAGTAGAAAGCTTTGATAAAAATGTTAAGGATGGAAAGATAAGCGTTAAGATAAGTGAGCTTTCGCCATTTGTAGTTTTAGTTGAAAAAGAAGAAGTAAATCCAACGGACTATAAGAGAATATCAGAATTAGGATTAGCAAATGGTATTGAAAATCTCTTAACAAAGCCACATAGTGCTTTTGGGGATGAAAATGTATTGTTTTCTATATTAAGAGGTGGAGAAAAAGTAAAACAGGATATAATAGACTCATATCTTAAATCTGCAGAAGATAAGTATAATGATGAGGAAATTTGTAATCCACAAGAATTATGGATATTGGGAATATTGGGGAAAACTTTTGATGATCCAACTTGGACGTATGATTTAGTTAATTTTGAATTAGGTCTTTCATCAGAAATGAATAAGGGTAGCATTGAAATGCCAGCATATACATTAATAGGATACGACTGTAGAAATTATCAACCAGAAGAAGTATTATGGGACAGAGAAGAATTAGTTAAACTAATTTTAAGGTATCAGGGGGAAGATGGAAGTTTTAAGAATATGCAAAGTGATAAGAACGGAAATGTAAATATTACATCGATTGCAATTCAAGCTCTAGCTCCATACTATAAAAAAGGTGATGCTAATGTAAAAACAGCAGTAGACAAGGCATTGACTTATATGAAATCAATGTTAAATGAAGAAGGTGGATATGAAGATGCAACAAGTTGTGCAAATGGAATAATCGCATTAACTTCATTAGGAATTGACCCAACAAATGCAGAAGGATTTATAAAGGGTAATAAGAACCTAATTACTGCATTGGCTAAATTTAAAGCGGAAGAAGAGAATGATGTAAAAACAGCAGTAAATGCTACAAATGCATATAATTCATATCTGCTATTTATTAACAACAAAGTTGGATTATATGATTTAAATGATAGATCAGAGGAAGAAACAAAAGCTGAGGAATTAGCAGATGCAAAAGAAAAGGCAATTTCAGAAATTGAAAACTATAAGGATGCTAATGATTACAGAGAAGAGCAACAGAAAGAATTATCAGAAAAAGTATCAGCTGCAAAAGAAGTAATAAACAGTGCAGAAAATAAAGAAGAGGTAGAAGATGCTTTAAAATCTGCAAAATCAGGAATTGATACAATAAAGACAGATACTCAGTTAAATGAAGAATTAAAATCAATAAAAGATGAAGCTATAAAGGATCTTGAACAATATAAGGAAAATGATGAAAAACTATATGGGAAAAATGAATGGAAATATATTAACAATTACAAGAAAAGTGGTAAGAAAGAAATACTAAATGCAAAAGATGCAAAAGAAGTTGAAAAAGCATTAAAGGTTGCAAAAGAAAGAATAGATAACGAAAAGACACTTGAACAAATTGAGAAAAACAATCAGAAAAAAGCAAACGAAGTTATAGAAAAAATTAAGAAATTAGAGTCTATGGAAGCGCCAGATAAAGCAGCTGTTGATGAAGTAAGAGCTGCATATAGTGGTCTTAATCGTAAGCAAAAAGAGTTAGTTGCAAATTATGATAAACTTATAAATGCAGAAAAGAGAATGTTAGAAAACAATACAGCTGGATATTTCTATTTATCAATGGAAAAAATAACAATTGGCCAAGGCTATTTGGTTAAACCTGTAAAAGTTCCATATTGCAAAGGGGACAATCTTGGAGCTGCATTAGTGAGATATTATAATATAAATAAAATGTATGCTAACACAGGCTATGAAAAATATGGTCAATTTTATCTAGCTAGTATAGTAGACTCTGGAAAATTAGAAGCAGAATTCCCTGAATATATAAAGGAATATGCAGAAAAGAATGGTATTGAATTTAGAAATCCAAGAGAAAGTAGTTCTCTAGGAGAATTTGATTACTCACAATTTTCTGGATGGGTATTTACTGTTGATAATGTCCATTCTCCAGTAGGTGCAAGTGGTGTAACCCCTAAGGATGGAATGGTAGTAAGATGGGCATTCACTGTAGTTGGACTAGGGAGTGATTGCTGGAACACTGGTTGGGGAGATCCAATTATACCAGTAGCAATTGATAAGAGTAATGTAATAAAAGCTATTGCAGATTTTGATTCAAACCCTGAAAAAGAAGAACTTTTAAAGGATAATGGAGTAAAAGAAGCATATAACACATTATTTGCAGATAGTTTAAACTGGAAAGCAGATCAAAATGTATTAGATAATTCAACTTCACAGCTTTCAGAATCTATTAAAGCAGCAGAAAAGAAAAAAGCTGAAGCTGAGGAATTAGCAGTTGCAAAAGAAAAAGCAGTTGCAGAAATGGAAAACTATAAGAACGCTAATGACTACAGAGAAGAGCAACAGAAAGAATTAGCAGAAAAAGTATCAGCTGCAAAAGAAGCAATAAATAATGCAGAAAATAAAGAAGCGGTAGCAGAGTCTTTAAAAGCTGCAAAAGCAGGAATTGATACAATAAAGACAGATGCACAGCTAAATACCAAAGAAAATAAGGTTGTAGAAAAATTAGAAAATAATAAAGAAGAAATTTCTAATAAAGATAATGAGAAAGAAAATAATATTCCAAAAACAGGAGATGGACAAGAAGTAGAACTAATGTTAATGCTAGGATTACTATCACTTGCAGGATTTTATGCAACTCATAATAGAAGAAAGAAAAATAATGCATAATAAATCATTTTTGTTCTCTGTCAAAGAGAGTTGGTAAAGAATAAAATCATATTCTATATCAAATGTTTGGAGTAGAATAAAATCTAATAAAAGAAGACATATAAGAATCTGAAGTGCGCCCCAAATGGTAGATGTAAATCTAGTCTTTGGTGGTGCATTTTTTATTGAAAAACATAGAAATCAAATCTTCATAAAGAACATATAATAATATAAATCAATATTTATGGAGAAGCTATGTATATAGAGGAGATATTGTTAGAGAAATTTCAAGAATTAGAGAGGTTAAAGAATAAATTAATCTACGATAGTGAAGATGATGCTCATGACACAATTAGAAAAATGGAAGACCTAGAGTTGGAGCTTGGACTTTTAGCAAAGAGGTTTAAGGATGTTTGGATAAGAGAAGAAGTAGACGAAAGTGACTATACCTCTATAATTAATAAAAATTCTATTTAAAGTGTAAATAAGATATAGTTGTAGTACAATAACAAAATAATGATAAATTTTTAAGATGTAAACCTATTAATGGATTTACATCTTTTTTTGTTTCTTAGGGGAATTTATATAAATTTGTGCATAAATATTCATGGAATAATAAGAGACAGAGAGATTATAAAATGAAGTTATAAAAGAAAACATTGATAATGGAAACCTTAAAAAATGGGTAACAGAAGCTAAATCAAAAATGGATTTTCAAGTTGAATAAAGACACTAATACTAAAAATGTAATTAATTAGCAATAAATCTTGGTTGTGACGATATGAAAAAAGATGATATAATAAAAGATATGATGATGTACAAGCTGTTTAATATGTATAAAAGTTGGGGGGACAGATATTGAAAAAAATTTATATAATGTTTAGTCATACAGGAACTAATTTTTCTAGATTTTTAAAGGTATCAACCCAATCACCTTATACTCATGTATCAATAGCTTTAGACAAAGATTTTAAAAGACTATATTCTTTTGGACGAGAAAGTTTATCTGAGCACCCATTGCAAGCTAGGTTTGTTCATGAAAAGATAGATGATGGAGTCTACAAAGAACTGGCTCATAGAGCAGTATGTTGTATCTATGAAGTTAATGTAAATAATGAACAATATAAAAAAGCTGAGGAAATTTTAAGAGTGTTTAAACGTAAATATAAGGCAAGCTATAATTTCTTGGGAATACTTTTTATACCATTAAGAATTACATTTAGGCCTAAAGATAAATTTGTTTGCTCACAGTTTATAGCATATATATTGAATAATGCAGGTATTATGGACTTTGGTAAACATATAAACCTTATTACACCAAATGATATTTTAAACAAAATAATAGGTAAAAAAGTTTATGAAGGTTATGTGAGAAACTACTTCAAGGTTATATTACCAGAAGAGGTAGCTATTACTTCTTATGCAAATATTAGTGCAGTGAGATAAATGAATTACAATTAAAATTAAATATGATGATATGAAATAACCCTCAACAAATTAGTTTTGCTGAGGGTTTAAAACTGATATTAATTAAACCTTTTTCTAATAAGCAGGATTTGATTATTTATTCTCAATTATTTTTAAAAATCTATCGATATATCTTTGATCTAAACTGCAAAGTTCACAGTTATCTGTTGAGGATATCTTTTGAGATTTACCAGTATCCATAATTAAGTCGTCAAATATTTCAAGTTCCAAATAAGTATCTTCAAAAGGGCTATTTGCTTGATAAAAGTTTATTTTTTTACCATCCTTAAAATTTACAATGTAATAAAAATCACCGGCATGTCCTCTTAAAACTTTAAGAAATTTACCTTGGAATCCAGTTTCAACTTTAGAAATATCATTATAAGAATATGAAGTTCCTTTTAGGTTGTAGAAACTGTAATCGACAATTTGATTTTTTGTTACCACAGTGATGCTGGTAATGCATACATATAATAAAAATAGATTAAAAATAACAGTTGTGACAATGTGCTTTCTTATAAAATTAAATAACTCATTTGCCCACTTCCACTCTACATTTTTTACTCTTTTATATAATGCTGCAGTAAATAACACAATAAGTTCTATTTCAAAAAACAAAAACAAGTAACTATATGGAGATTTGAACATAAACATTAAATAGTCGTTTGGAACGAATATATTTTCCTGAAGTTTTGTAATACCGATAAAAATAATAATAGATAAAACTAGGATGGTAATAAGACCTAATAACAAAGAAACTGTACCTTTAAATTTTTTATTAGGTTGTTTTAAAAACTTACTCCATGTTAATGTTAATAATATTGTACATATTATTGCTACAAAACTATTTATACCAATGAACTCGTAGTTCTCTCTACTAATGTTCGTAAAAAGCCATAACAATGGACCACTGAGAATCAATGTATATAAAAGTACACTAGATAATGAAAATTCACTAAGTTCCTTTATTTCATATAGCATTTCATTAAATTCTTCGCCCTCAATATATTCAAAATCTTCATAGTATTGAACTAAATCTAGATTGGGATTTTTCTTCAGGTCTTTTAATAAAACTTCAATAGTACTTTTTTTACGTACAAGATTTATTTCTTTTCCATCTAAGTTTTTAATCTCATTTTGTAAAATATAATGTAATGAAATTTCTCCTTGGGTAAACTCTTTTATTTTAGAAATTGGAACATCTAGCTTTCTAAGAATTTTTATTCTACGTAATTCAGTGATATTATTTTCAGTATAATCTCTATAAGTATTAGAATTTCTCTTTATAGAAATTAGTCCCTGGCTTTCATAATATCGAATTATTTTTGCTGGTAAACCAGTTAATAGCTCGGCGTCTTTTATCTTCATGCTGAATATCCTCCTGTGTAGTTGATTTTATGTATATTAAACACCTTACAGTCACTGGAATGTCAACAACTTTTCCTATAAACTCAATTTAATTAGATATAAAATGAGTTTATAGGAATACGAGTAATGTAAGCGCCTACTCAGATTATTAACTTTTCACTATTTAAGAATAGGTCTATTACTATCAATAACCTTGTCCACATCGAAGAAACGCTTATTTACATTTTCTTTATCTTTGAAAAAGGTAAAACCATCTATATTAAAGCGAGGCATTATAACTATATCATTAAGAATTTGATCTTTTACGCTTCTAGCTACATTACAGTAGATTTCAAACCCATGATTCTTAGCAATATCTAGGTTTTTATTTTGTAATGTTGTACCGAAAGGTGCTATAAATAGAGTAGTCTCTCCAACGATAGGAGATATCTGATCACGCCACTTGTTAAAATCGTATACCAGTTTATTGTAAACAGGGTTTTGACCGAAATAACCGTCTCCGTTATGAGTGTAGGAGTGACTTGCAAAAAGCCAGCCTGTTTCTTTTAATCTAGTTACTACTTTTTTAGCCTCGGCTTTATCTTCATCGGTGGTTAATCTATAACCAAGAACGCCTTCATATCCTGTTACTGCTAAGACACCTTTAGCACCCTTATAAGAAAACTCTGGATGAGATTTTATGTAGTCATCTAATATAGGAACCATATCACCATCTCTAGTTATTTGAGTACCATTGTATGGTGTGCGAACTAAAGTTGATACTTGATTTTCATTGTCTAGGACTAGTTTATCAGCAAAACCATCAGGTCTCATATAGTCATAGTAGTTTACATCATCTTGAGATATTATAAGAGGTTTTTTATCTTTAGGAAGATAGATATCGTTTCTCACCATTTTGCCATCTGAATCTTTTTTGTATACATCATTAAGCTTTACGAGAACAAATCCTCTCTCCTGAAGTAGGGGAAGGATCTTCTGAAATTCATTTACTGTTGCAAACCACATATTATAACCTTCGGCATCATGACCATAATTATCAAAGGCTAATTCTGGGTATATTATTAAACTGTGAAAAAAAATATGTTCAATAGCACCCTCATATTTTACAAAGCTGCTTCTATAGGACTTATACTCTTCTACTTTATCCTGAATTTTATCATCTACTAAATCAGGATTAGAAAGAAGTTTTTCGATAGCTTCATCTACAAAATAACCTCTTTTTAAGTTTTCAGCTTCCTCAAGAACAAGATTTTGTCTTGAAACCTTTTCTGCATCTAGTGTTGGAGAAAAGAAATTTTCTTCTTTTACAGTTGACAAATTATCTTGTTTTAAGGATAAATTTATAAAGATAAGACAAATTAACAATAATATGAAAGCGAAAGATTTTAATAATCTCTTCAAATAATATCACTCCTAATTATAAATTTAATAGGCTTATTAATATTATAATGAAAATTCCGTATATTTAGGTAAAAAATTAGTGACAGATACTGAAAAATGATAAATTTAATAATTTTATGAAATAAACTCTGCATATAAAAAGGATATCTAAATATGATATTAATCATTTTTAGATATCCTTATATTGAAAATTAAATTACTAGAATAGTAAAGTGAATATTAAAGCAGCACAAATACCACCGCAAATTGGAGCTATTACAGGAAGCCAAGCGTATCCCCAGTCAGAATCTCCTTTATCCTTTATAGGAAGTATAGCATGAGCTATTCTTGGTCCAAGGTCTCTAGCTGGATTTATAGCATATCCAGTAGTTGCACCTAAAGATAAACCTATAACTAAAATTATTAGTCCAACTATGAATGGTCCAAAACCATCAACAGAAGTAGTATTACTAACACCTAATATTGTAAATACAAGTACAAAAGTTCCTATAAATTCAGATATGAAGTTGAAAGGTGTATCCTTTATAGCAGGAGCTGTGCAGAAAACACCAAGCTTAGTAGCCTTATCTTCTGTTACATCAAAGTGAGGCTTGTACATTAGATAAACAAGTACAGCACCAAGTATAGCGCCTGCCATTTGACATCCTATATATCCTGGTACCATAGACCAAGCTATCTTTCCTATAGCTGCCATTCCTAATGTAACTGCAGGATTGAAGTGAGCTCCTCCGATTGGCCCGAATATATAAACTGGAATTGCAACAGCTAAAGCCCATCCAAAAGCAATAACTATCCATCCGGAATTTTGAGCTTTAGATTTATTAAGAGAAACAGCACAGCATACGCCATCACCTAATAGAATTAGCAGCATAGTTCCTAGAAATTCACTTAAATAAGCTGACATATAGAACACTCCTTTTATATTATTTTAAAATTTGATTACTTAGCCCATCCTTTTGATCTCTTAACGGCTTCATGCCATCCTTCTAAAAGTTCAGCACATTTTTCATCATTCATTTCTGAATCAAATTTTCTTGATACAGCCCAGTGTTTCTTTACATCATCTTTGTCTTTCCAATACCCTACTGCTAGACCAGCTAAATATGCAGCACCAAGAGCTGTTGTTTCTATAACTTCAGGTCTTTGTACCTCAACGCCTAGTATGTCAGATTGGAATTGCATTAAGAAGTTGTTAGCACAAGCTCCTCCATCAACCTTTAATGCTTGTAGTTTGATTGAAGAATCTTCTTCCATAGCTTTTAAAACATCATAAGTTTGATAAGCTAGAGATTCAAGAGTAGCTCTTATAAAGTGTTCTTTTTTAGTTCCTCTAGTAAGTCCAACTATAGTTCCTCTTGCATAGGAATCCCAGTGAGGAGCACCGAGTCCAACAAATGCAGGAACCATGTAAACCCCATTAGTATCCTCAACAGCCTCTGCATATTTCTCGGATTCAGGAGATGTCTTTATCATTCTAAGCTCATCTCTTAACCATTGGATGGCAGCGCCAGCTACAAATATACTTCCTTCTAAAGCGTATTCAACCTTACCATCGATTCCCCATGCTATAGTAGTTAGTAAGCCATTTTTAGATTCAACAGCAGTTTCGCCAGTATTCATAAGCATGAAACATCCTGTACCATAAGTATTCTTTGCAGTACCAGGTTCATAGCAGCATTGTCCGAATAGGGCAGCTTGTTGGTCACCAGCTACACCAGCTATAGGAATCTCTTTTCCAAATAGGGAAGAATCAGAATATCCATATATGCAGCTTGAAGGTTTAACTTCAGGGAGTACTGATGTAGGTATATTTAATTTTGCTAGAATATCTTCATCCCACTTTAATTCATGAATATTGAAAAGCAATGTTCTAGAAGCGTTTGAGTAATCGGTTACATGAACCTTGCCCTTTGTTAAATTCCATATTAGCCAAGTATCGATTGTACCAAATAAAAGATTGCCATTTTCAGCTTCTTCTCTTGCACCTTCTACATTATTGAGAATCCAGTTTAATTTTGTTCCTGAGAAATAGGCATCAAGAATAAGTCCTGTTTTTTCTTTTAGATATTTATCATATCCTTCTTCTCGTAGTTTGTCACAGAAATTAGCTGTTCTTCTGCATTGCCATACTATAGCATTGTATATGGGTACTCCGGTATTCTTGTTCCAAACCACAGTTGTCTCTCTTTGATTTGTTATGCCTATACCAGCTATTTCATCTGCAGTTGCGCCTATTTTAGCCATAGCTTCTGTAGCAACACTAAGTTGGGTAGACCATATTTCCATAGGGTCATGCTCAACCCATCCAGCATATGGGTAAATTTGAGTAAACTCCTTCTGAGCAACACTAATTATAGAGCCAGTTTCATCAAAAAGTATGCAGCGAGAACTAGTAGTACCTTGATCTAATGACATCATATACTTTGGCATAAAAAAACTCCCCCTTCAAATTTTATGGCTTAATACTTATACAAATATATAATCAAAAAAGCCAATAATTATGCCAAGATTAAAAAATCTTCGTATAATTATTGGCTCTCTTAAATCTCATGCCATTAACTGTATTTAGTTATCATTCCAAAGCTTTTTCTCAGTAGTTGAAACTGCAAGAGCTCCTGCTGATAGACATTCAAATACCTCATTTTTAGAATTTATTAGTCCGCCGGCTATTACGGAAGCAGAAGTTTCTTTATTGATTATAGAAATTGCCTTTTGACACAATCCTGGCATAATCTCTACAGCTGATGGATTTACTGTATTTATATTTGCGATTCCTGTTTTTAAGGACAATGAATCTATTATAAAAATACGTTGTATAGACATTAGCCCTAAGTGATTTGCATATCGTATATTAGATGGTTTAGTTGTTATTATGCCTAGAGGATTAGCAGATCTTTTTATGAACTCAATGCCTTCTGAATCTCCTTTTAGTCCTTCTATAAGGTCTAAGTGAATAAAAAACTTTTTATGATGCCTTGTAAGTTTTTCAGATATCTTTGATATTGTAAGTAAAGTCCCATATAAAACGAATATTAATTCAATATCGCTTTCTAAAGCGCAGGATAGTTCTTCATCATTTCTAACTGCTGCAATAACTGGGTTGTCTAAGAGTATATCTCTTAAATAAGTGTCTCTCATATGTAAAACCTCCTTTTGATTAATATTATACTTTACTTTTAGGTCTATTACATTATATGATAGATAACTTGATTTTAGAAGTAAAAAATGTATAAAAATATAATTTAAATTTAGTTGATAAACGTAGAAAATACAAAGTCTTTAAAGAAAAATAGCCATAATATAAGATGACTATCTTATATTATGGCTATTTTTAATTATGCTACTTATGGCGCCTAGAGAATAACTTATATCTTCTAGAGTTGTGAAATGTGAGAAACTAAATCTCACAGTACCCTTTGGGAATGTGTTAAGAGCTTTATGAGCTGATGGAGCACAATGTAGTCCGCTCCTTGTAGAGATACCATAGTTTTTATTTAAAACATGACATATTATGCCATTATCCATACCTATGAAATCTAGAGATATAGTAGGAGTTCTATTTTCAATACCTTTAAGTCCTATAATGTTTATTCCATTTATAGAAGATACACCCTCAAGAAAAGCTGCAGTAAGCATTAATTCTTTTTCTCTTATATTAGATATTTCTTCTTTTAGAATATATTTTAAAGAAGCATTCAAACCATAGATACCAGGTATATTAGGCGTTCCTGATTCGAATTTGTCGGGCATATATAGGGGCTGAGTTTCAAGTTCAGAAAGACTGCCTGTTCCACCTTCTATAAGCGGTGATATATGACTGTTTAATTCGTTATTTATAAGAAAGCCTCCTATACCTTGAGGGCCTAATAATCCTTTATGTCCAGTAAAAGCTATTGCACTGGCATTGAGAGATTGAAAATCTAAATCTAAAAATCCAGCTGTCTGAGCACTATCAATAATAAAGAATAGGTTATGTTCTCTACAGATTTCTCCAACTTCTTTTAATGGAAGTATTGTACCACATACGTTAGAGGCATGTGTCATTATTACAGCTTTAGTATTTGATTTTATTAGATTAGGTAATGCAGATAAATCAAGCTGTCCTAAATTATCACATGGACATTTAGAAATTTGAATCCCGATTTTTTCTAATGAATTTAAAGGTCTCATCACAGCATTATGTTCCATTGAAGATACTATAACGTGATCATTTGGTTTTAGTAGACCCTTGATTAAAATATTTAAACTTTGAGTAATATTTCCGGTGAATATTACATTTTCTGGTTTCGAAAAATTAAATAATTCACAAAGAAGCTCTCTTGTTTCAAAAGCAATATTTTCAGCTTCAAAGGCTTTTGAGTATGCACCCCTATTTATGCTGGATCCTATATTTAGTATATAATTTGTTATAGCTTCAGCAGTTCCAGGTGCTTTTGGAAAGCTGGTAGCTGCGTTATCTAAATAAACATTTTTCATATATATACCCCCTCTAAGTTCAAATATATAGTAGTAGTTTTTTTTATTCAATCCGCATAGATAAAATCTATAGAATTTAAGATATCTATTTAAATGTGGAATAGATATACGAGATCATTAGGCAAGTATTGATTTAACATATAGATAAAGGATTATCTATTAGATATAGCGATTTAACTTATAGAATAATATTTGCTAATATTTAGGTGGGGAATTATTCGAATTTTAATAAAGTTAGAGGGAGATGTAATTTTATGAAAGAGAAAAGAGGTATTATTTTAGGGGGAGCCATTATAGGTATATTATCTGTAGTATCTGTATTCTTAGGAAATCCAAAGAATATGGGTATATGCGTGGCTTGCTTCATCAGGGACACAGCTGGAGCATTTGGATTACATGGAGCAGCAACTCTCCAATATGTAAGACCTGAAGTTTTAGGCATGATATTGGGAGCATTTATAATAGCTATAGCTAAAAAAGAATTTAGTTCAAGAGGAGGATCTTCACCTTTATTGAGATTTGTTCTTGGATTTATGATTATGATAGGAGCATTAATGTTCTTAGGATGTCCAACAAGAATGGTACTAAGGCTTGCAGGTGGAGATTTTAATGCTTTATTTGGAATTGCGGGATTTGCAGTTGGAATAGTTATAGGTATATTCTTCTTAAATAGAGGATTTACACTAAAAAGAAATTATAAACAGACAAAGTATGAGGGAGTAGTTTTCCCAATAATTAATATAGTTTTAGTTGGACTAGTTGCCAGCGGATCAGCATTACTTTTATTTTCAAAAGAGGGTCCAGGTTCAATGCGTGCACCAATATGGTTTGCATTAGGTTTTGGGTTAATAGTTGGTATAATATGCCAAAGAACAAGGCTTTGCATGGCTGGAGGAATAAGAGACATTATATTATTTAAGGATTCATATTTGATATGGGGATTCATATCAATAATTGCAGCAGCTTTAATAGGTAATTTAGCTTTTGGATTTTTTAACCCAGGATTTGAAGCTCAACCGGTTGCTCACACAGATGGATTATGGAATTTTCTTGGTATGGTAGTAGTTGGATGGGGATCTATCCTTTTAGGGGGATGCCCAATGAGACAGCTTATATTGAGTGGAGAAGGAAATATAGATTCTTCAATAACAATTTTAGGAATGCTTTTAGGAGCAGCATTTGCTCATAATTTCAGTTTAGCAGCAAGTCCAAAAGGACCAACTCCAAATGGACAAGTAGCTGTTATAATATGTTTAGTTGTATTATTAGCTATTTCTTATTTTTCAAAGGATAAGAAAATATCAATGAAAGTGAAGGGAGAGGTCAAAGTTGGTTAGAATAGATGCAAGGGGAATGTCATGCCCACAACCAGTTCTTATGACTAAAAATGCTTTAGAAGCAAATCCAAAGGGAGTAGAGATATTGGTCGATAACAACACAGCTTGTAGAAATGTTGAAAGATTTATGAAAAATGCAGGTTACAGCGTTTCTGTAAAGGAAGAAGATGAAGATTTTATATTAGCAGCAACAAAGTAATATGGAGTTGATTATATGGAATATGTAGCGACATTTTTTACTCATTCAGGAGCTATAAGCTTTAGCAGGTTTTTAACTAAGAATCTTATAGAAAATGAAAAGATGCCTATACCTAGAAAGTTGAGTTCAAACTGTGGAATAGGTGTATCCTTTACTTATGATGGGGAGCTAGAAGAAATTCATAGCGATGATATGGAAAAGATTTTCGCATCTAATAAAGGTGAGTATAAACTTCTAAAAGAATTTTAGTAAAAATTTTATATTAAAAATCACTTTAAATTGAAAATAAATTGTTTAAAGAAATGAGCTGGATGGATAAGCACTGCAGGAGCTTAGACTGAAGGCTTTTTTCTTTTGAGGTAAAAAAGTAATTATGTAATTAGAGGAAATATAACAGGCTAAAAGATATCTTCATATCGGATAGAATTAAAATAGGTAAATTTCAATAAAAACGTGAAAAAATGAGTATATAGATATTAGATAGTGAAAATTACATATAATATTTTTAAATTAGACTAAAATAAGAATATTTAAATTGTAAAACCTTTACGGTTCTTTTATAATAAAGAGGAATTTGATTAATGTAAATCTGTTTTTAGGAAGAAGGGTGTCATTCCCTCACTGTCGCGCAACTGTGATAGATGAGTGCAAAACAATATGCCACTGGAGGTTAGTCTTTGGGAAGGCCGTTTTGTGCAATGAAGCTTAAGTCAGGATACTAAAAGATTTACAGTACACTGCCTTACGTCAGATGAGGGGGTACAGGATACAAAGTGGAAAACACGATTTATTCTTAATATCCCATTAATATGGGAATTTTTTTTGAGAATAATTCGATGTCTTTAATGAGTTATCTACCACACCTGAGGTTTGGTTTTTTCAAAAATTATTAAAATATCGGAGGTCAAAATGAAAAAACTCAAATCAATAATTTCAATTATTCTATGTCTAATGCTTATGTTCACTATCATTGGATGTGGAACATCAAAGGAAACAGCTAAAGAAAATAGCACGGAGAGTGCAAATCTATTACCAGAAGGAAATTGGAATGCTATACCAGAAGAAAATGCAAAGGGTGAAGCAGGAAAACTTCAATCAAAGTATGTACCAAAATATGCAAAGGGATTTACTATAGAATATTACTATGGCGGAGCAAAGATAATTGCTACCGATATAAAAGAGACAGCAAATACAGGAAAGTATTCTCAAAGAGTTTTGATATTACCAGAAGGAGCTACAGAGCCTAAGGATACAACTTGGGACCACGTTATTAAAGGTAAAGTGGACAGTGTTGTAACACTTGCAAGTGCTCATGCAGGACATTTCGAAAATCTTGATGCTATAGATGTAGTTAAAGGAACTTCTATAAAGAGTGAATCTTGTTATATATCAGAGTTAAAGGATGCATTAGCTAAAGGAGCTACTAAGTATGTAGGCTCTAGCAAAAATGTAGACAAGGAATTAGTAGCTTCTTTAAAACCACAAGTTGTATTCGTTGGTGGAATGCAAAGTGATGTTGAAGTAGCTAAGAAGCTTGAAGAAAGTGGAATTTTCTGCTTATACTTTGGAGATTTTGCAGAAGACAACTATATGGGAAGAGCTGAATGGATGGAACTTGTAGGAGCGTTTATAGGAAAAGAGCAAAATGCTCAAGACTATATGAAGGAAAATGAAAAGGGAATAAATGAAATTATCGCTAGAACAGCAAAGATTAAGGACAAGCCAAATGTTTTATGGTTTACTCATAGTTCTCAAGCACCTCACTGGAATCTTAGAACAGAGAAAGATTATGTAAACTCAATTGTTTCAGCTGTTGGAGGAAAGCTATATGCGCCAGAAAGTGAAAAAAATTCTGTTACACTTTCAAATGAGGATTTCTTAAAATATATGACAGATGCTGATAAAATCATTTTTGGAGTTTCACTTAATTCCTATAAGAAGGCTAAGGATATAACATTTTTTAATAAAGAAGGTCAAATTGACTTTGCTCAATCAAAGGCATTTAAAAATGATGATTGTTATGTAGTTGGGTATGATTGGGCACAAGATACTGCAAATGCACTATCTATAATAAAATCTGCTGCAATAGCTTTTTATCCAGATGAATTTAAGGATTTAAAGAACGATGGAAAAATAATAAAATTCAAGGTGGATTAATTTGAAAACAAAAATGTTTAATAAAAGAGCCAGATTTATAATGCTGATATCGCTAATTCTTTTAGCGGTATCAGCCATCTTTGCTATAGGAATAGGTTCAGTATATATAGAGCCTGCAAAGGTAGTGGAGACGCTAATTCAAGGCAGAGATGCTGGAACTGTGGAAGCGACGATAATATATAATATGAGACTTACTAGGGTTATAGCAAGTATATTTGGAGGAGCAGCTCTAGCTTTATCAGGACTATTACTTCAAATTTTATTTAATAATCCCATTGCGGATCCATACATTTTAGGCATATCTTCAGGAGCTAGACTATTTGTAGGACTTGTACTTCTTGGAGGAGTTACATTTGGGTTTAATACTACCAATCCTTGGTTTCTATTTTTAGGGGCATTAATTGGTTCTTTAGTAGTAATGATGCTAATACTTGCTTTTGCCTCAAAACTTAAAAATATAACAACGCTTTTAATAGTAGGAACTATGTTAGGATACCTATGTTCTTCATTAATAGGATTTTTGGTGGCTTTTTCTGACGATAACAGCATAGCTGATTTTACAAAATGGGGTATGGGGTCTTTTGGACTTATGACTTGGAGTCAGATATATGTATTGGTAGCAGTATGTATTACGTTATTCATACTGTCTTTTATGCTATCTAAAAGTCTAAATTCATTTTTACTAGGTGAAGCATATGCTAAGACAATGGGAGTGAATACTAAGGCTCTCAGAGTTCTTATAATAGTATTTTCAAGTGTTTTAACTGCTGTTGTTACGGCTTTTGCAGGTCTTATAGCTTTTGTTGGAATGAGCGTACCTCATATATGTAGATTGCTTCTAAAATCAGAAGATGCAAGAACTTTGATTCCTACAACTTTGGTTATAGGCGCTTTATTTGGAGTAGCCTGTGATTTAATAGCGAGAACCATAGTTGCTCCAAGTGAAATTGCAGTTGGAACTATAACATCTGTAGTTGGGGTGCCGATAGTATTGTATTTACTCATGAAGAGAAATAAGGTGAGAATATGATGGAACATATAAAGTTAAAAGATTTATCTGTGGGATATGAAGGCAAAGTAATAGTAAGTGGTATAAATTTGGAATTCATTAGAGGTAAGATGACGTGTATACTTGGAGCTAATGGATCGGGAAAAACTACTATGCTAAAAACTATAGCAAAGATTATAGAGAAGGTAGATGGAGATATTGAAATATCATCTAAAAGTCTCTGGAACTATAAACAAAATGAACTTGCAAAAGAAATGTCTGTAGTTTTAACTCATAGAGCAGAACTAGAAAATATAACAGGATTTGATGTGGCTTCTATGGGAAGATATCCTCACACTGGATTCTTCGGAAATTTATCAGAAAAAGATGTAAATATAGTAGATGAATCTCTTAAAAAATGTTCAGCTTATTATTTAAAAGACAAAACTTTTAATCAGTTAAGTGATGGAGAAAAGCAGAAAATCTTGATAGCAAGAGGACTTGCACAAGATCCTAAGGTTATTATCTTAGATGAACCTACAAGCCATCTTGATATTAAGTATAAACTAGATGTTCTTTCTACATTGAAGAAGCTAAGCATAGAAGAAGGAAAAACCGTAATATGTACCCTTCATGAACCTGATTTGGCTATAAAGTGCTGTGATTACTTGGTGCTTGTAAAAGGTAATAAGGTTATAGCTAGTGGAAAAACAGATAATATTGTGAAAAGTGGTAAGCTTAATGAACTTTATGGACTAGATAAACATCAATTTGATGCCCAAATAGGAACCGTGGAATTCGTAAATAAATCTGGAAGAGATTTTTTTATAGTTGGAAGTGATGAAATCACAACAGACATATTTAGAAAGATTGCTGGAAGAATGAAGGGGTTTGGAGTAGGAGTTCTTCATGAGAATGATGTGAGTTTTCATATAGCTAAGGCCATGAATGCAGAAGTGTTTTCAGCTAAAGCTTATGAGGCAGTAAGTGATAAACAAATAGAAGAGGCATATGAATCTGCTAAAAATTACAAATATATACTTACAAGCAACTTTAGAATCTGTGATATTAATGAAAAAAATATGGAATTAATTAAACGATTAAGGCTTAATGGGAATAAAGTGTTTAATATAAGCGATATAAATATAGAAGAATTTATAGATGATATGTAAAAAGAGGTGAGAAGTATACATGAAGAAGTTAGTTATCGGTGTAGGTTGTAGAAAAGGATTATCGTGTGACAAATTAGAAAGTGAGATTATATCAGTATTCGATAAAAATTCCTTATCAATAAATGATGTAAAAATAGTTGCAAGTATTGATATAAAAAAGGATGAAAGAGGAATTATAGAATTTGCGAAAAAACATAATATTGAATTTAAAACTTTTAGTTCAGAAGAACTTTCTATAGTTTCAAAAAAGTTTTGTCAAAGCAATTTTGTTAAAGGAGTTACTGGTATAGGAAATGTATGTGAAAGTGCAGCATATTTAGCAAGCGGAAAAGGTAAATGCATATTGAACAAGACATTAATGGATAAAGCTACTCTTTCTATTTATGAAATGGAAGAGGGCAGGTCTATTAATAATATCCTTATAATAGGGGGAACTACAGAGGCTAGAAAAGCACTAGATGAGCTTAGTAGTTTAGCTAATATTTATCTATCGGTTGCTACTCAATATGGAGCAGATATCGTAGATAATGACAAAGTTAATATAATATGTGGAAGGATGGATTCTAAAGGATTTTCAGATTTTATAAAATCTAAAAATATAGACTTGGTTGTAGATATGTCTCATCCTTTTGCAGTGAGAGTTTCAGAGGAAGTTAAAAAAGCCTGCATAGAAACTGACACTATACTTATGGACTACTCAAGAAATAATATAAGTTATGAATATGAAAACATATTTTATTGCAACGACTTCGAGGAAGCAGCAAATAGAGCCAGTCATTATGATGGCAACATATTTTTAACTATAGGTGCAAACAATATAGCTATATTTACAAAGGTTATAGATCCTAATAGAATTGTTGCAAGAGTTTTAGATGTGGATAGCTCAATAAATGCATGCTTGGAAAATGGAGTGTCTAGAGAAAATATAATTGCAGAAAAAGGACCTTTTTCTTATGAAGAGAATTTAGAAGCTTTCTCAAGATATAATGCGGCAGTTATTGTAAGTAAAGATAGTGGGTTAACAGGTGGAGTTGACAAGAAAATTAAGGCCGCTGAAGAACTTGGCATACCAGCTATATTGGTAGCAAGGCCTCACGATAATAATAAGGATAAGATATGCGTAACATCTGTTGATGAAATAAGAAAATGGATTATAAGCCAATATAACAGGAGGTGATTTTTTGTTCGTAAATGGAAAAATTCTAAAGGAAGGATATACTACAGGTTCTTGTGCGGCAGCAGCTGCTAAAGCTGCTATATTAGACTTTAATGGTCATAAAGCTGATTTTGTGGATATAGATACTTCACTTGGAACATTAAATATACCTATAGAAAAGATTGTTAGATATGGTGACTACTCAATTTGTAGTGTGATAAAAAATGCTGGAGATGACCCTGATGCTACAGACGGATTAGAAATATGTGCGAAGGTAACATTAAATGATACTGGAACTATCATTGTAGATGGTGGTGAGGGAGTTGGAACAGTTACAAGAAGAGGTCTTAAGGTAGAGGTTGGAAAGAAAGCTATAAATCCTGGACCTATGAAGATGATAAAGGAAGAGGCAGCTAAAGTTTTAGAGGATGGACAAGGAGTTGATATAGTAATATCAATTCCTAAAGGAGAAGAAGTTGCTTCAAAAACTTTCAATCCCCATATAGGAATAGTTGGAGGGATTTCGGTATTAGGAACTACAGGTGTAGTGAAACCTATGAGTGAAGATGCCTACAAGGAAAGTTTAGCTATAGATATTGATATGCTTAAAGAAGAAGGTATGGAAGACTGTACTTTTGTTTTTGGAGAATCTGGGAAAGCGTTGGCTATAAAGCTTGGAATAAATGAAAAAAGATGTATAATGACATCCAATTTTTTAGGATATATGCTTGATTATGCTAATTATAAAAAAATAAAAAGCATACTTTTAGTTGGTCAACTTGGAAAGATGTGCAAGGTAGCCGCTGGTATATTTAATACTCATTCAAGAGTTGCAGATGGAAGAATGGAAACTCTTACAGCGCTTACGGCTCTATGTGGAGGAGATATAGACACACTGAATTCTATTTATAATTGTCTGACTACAGAGGAAGCGATAGAAATCATAAACGACAAGGGACTTCAACGAGTTTATGACCTTATAGTTGAGAGGATTATGTATAGGGTCAAGAGATACGTAAAAAATGAAATTCATATTGAGATAATTCTTTATTCTGATGGTAATGAGTTTTTAGGGAAGTCAGAAGGTGCTGAAGAATTAAGGAGGATTAATGAGTAAAGTAAGTATTGTTTCTACAGGATTAGGAAATAAAGATCTTTTAACTACTGAAGGCAAAAAAGCTATAGAGAATAGTCAGGTTATAATAGGAGCAGAAAAGCTATTAAAAGAGTTTGGAAACAGAAAAGAAACTATAGTGTTAAAAGGGAATCTAGATTACATAAGTAATTTTATAAAGGAAAACTATGAAAAGAAGTCCATAGCTGTTTTAGTAACTGGAGATGCGGGACTATATTCTTTGGCCCAATCTGTAAAAAAGAGAATACCTAAAGATATTCCATGTGAGATAATACCAGGAATAGGTTCGCTTCAATATTTATGTGGAAAAGCTGGAATAGGGTACGAAAACATAAAAATAGTAAGCTTTCATGGGAAAAAGGGGTCTATACTTCCATATGCAGCTTATAATAGAACGTTGTTTGCGATAACAGGCGGTGAGGTTAAAGCTCATGATGTTATAAAAGAACTTTGTGACGGAGGACTTGGACATGTAAAAATATGTGCTGGTGAAAATATGTCACATGAAGATGAGAGAATATTAAAAGGTAAAGCAGAGGAATTAGTTTGCTGCGAATTTAAAGATTTAACATCTCTTGTAATAGAAAATGAAACTTATGTAAATTCATACATACCTCTTTTTGATAATGATTTTGTAAGAAGTAAGGTTCCTATGACAAAAGAGGAAATCAGATGGATTACTGTTTCTAAGATGAATATAAAACCACAAGACATTATATATGATATAGGTGCAGGTACTGGCTCAGTAACTATAGAAATGGCTAGAAAAGCTAATGAGGGCTTAGTATATGCAGTGGAAAGAAACTCTGAAGCTGTAAGTTTAATAAAGGAAAATAAAGCTAAACTAGGAGCTTTCAATGTTAAGGTGATAGAGGGATTGGCTCCAGGATGTATTTCAGACCTTCCAAAGCCTGATAAGGTATTTATTGGAGGAAGTTGTGGTAATATGAGAGAGATTATTGAAACTGTATTGAAAAAAAATCCTAAAGTCAAAGTTATGATAAATACTATAACTTTAGAGTCATTAAGTGAAAGCATATCTACCTTAAAAGAGCTAAAATTTGATATGGAAATTGTAAATATGAATGTTTCAAGAGCTCATAGTGTTGGTGGATATAATCTTATGAAAGCTAATAACCCAATATATATCATAAGCGGGGAGAAAAATTATGAAGACTAATTTTAATAGAGTTATGATCGCTGGTACAGGAAGCGGCTGCGGTAAAACTACTGTTACTTGTGCTATACTCAAAGCTTTGAAAAATAGAGGGCTTAATGTAACATCATTCAAATGTGGGCCTGATTACATAGACCCCATGTTCCACTCAGAAATAATAGGAACAAAATCAAGAAATCTTGACATGTTTCTATGTGGGGAAGAAATAACAAAATACTTATTTGCTGAAAATTCAAGGGAAAGCGATATCTCCATTATAGAAGGAGTTATGGGATTTTATGATGGCCTTGGAATACGAAATAGTAAATATTCCTCAAATTATATTTCAAATGAAACTGACACTCCCGTGGTTTTAGTAGTAGGATGTGCAGGGATGGCTTTATCTATAGCTGCTATGGTAAAGGGCTACACAGATTTCTATAAAAACAATATAAAGGGTGTTATAATAAATGGTGCATCAGAAAAGATGTACCCTATATACAAAGAAATAATTGAATCAAATACAGGGGTTAAAACTTTAGGATTTCTTCCTAAAATAAAGGAAGCATCAATAGAAAGCAGACATCTTGGACTTGTAACAGCCTCTGAAATTGACTCACTAAATCATAAAATAGATCTTCTTGGTGAAAATGGAGAAAAGTATATAGATATAGATGGTCTTCTTGAAATAGCAAAAGAAGCTCCAGCTATGGAGTGTGACAATATAGAAATAGAAAAGGGAGAGCCTGTAACTATAGGTGTTGCAAAAGATAAAGCTTTTTGCTTTTACTATGAGGACAGCCTTCAGCTATTAAAAAAGATGGGAGCTAAAATAGTAACATTTTCACCTTTAAATGATGAAAAAATTCCTGAAGGAATAAATGGAATAATCCTAGGGGGAGGGTATCCAGAAGTATTTGCAGAGAAGTTAAGCAAAAATAAATCTATGCTGAACAGTATAAAAACTGCCATTACAGAAGGAATGCCCGTTTATGCAGAATGTGGAGGATTCATGTATTTAGGAAATACAATAAAAGATGAAAGTGAATTAGAATATGAAATGGTAGGCGCTATAGATATGAAATCTGAGCTTACTAAAAGGCTCCAAAATTTTGGATATACAACACTTAAAGCTAAAGGAGATAATCTTTTAGCTAAAGAGGGATGGGGTATAAATGCTCATGAATTCCATTATTCAAAGAGTAATGATGATGGAGATGATTTCAAAGCAGTTAAGCCTTCTACGGGGGTAGAAAGAAACTGCATCCATGGAAGCGAAACTTTATTTGCTGGATATCCACATCTTCACCTTTGGGCAAATATAGATTTTGCAAAGAGATATATAGAGAAGTGTAGAGAGTATGAGCTAAAAAAATAAATTTAACAAATTAATCATTATATAATTCAGAGGAGAGGTAAAATGGATACTATTTTTATATTAGTAATAGCGTTTATATTGGATTGCATATTTGGAGATCCACAAAGTCTGCCTCATCCTATTTGCCTTATTGGAAATCTCATAAAGAAGGGGGAAACTTTCTATAGAAAGCATGTGAAAAATGAATTTATAGGAGGTATGATGCTTACTATAACTGTAGTTATGCTAAGCTTTTTAGTGCCATTCTTCATAATATTCTTAGCAGGAAAAATAAATGGATATTTAGCTTTTGCAATAAATATAGTATTTTCTTATCAGATATTAGCAGCAAAATCACTTAAGAAAGAAAGTATGAAGGTATATTATCCATTAAAGTCTGGAAATTTACCTGAAGCTAGAAAATTTCTTTCTTGGATTGTTGGACGTGACACTGGAGATTTAGATGAAATAGGTGTGACGAAAGCAACAGTGGAAACTGTAGCAGAGAATACCACTGATGGAGTTGTGGCACCAATGATTTTTATAGCTTTAGGGGGTGCGCCTCTAGGCTTTATGTATAAAGCTATAAATACACTTGATTCTATGATAGGTTACAAGAATGATAAGTATATGTATTTTGGAAGATTTGCTGCTCGTTTAGATGATGTGGCAAATTTCATACCAGCTAGGATTACAGCTATATTTATGATAATAGCATCAGGGTTTGTAGGATTAGACTTTAAGAATGCCTTTAAAATCTATATAAGAGATCACAGAAATCATAAAAGCCCAAACAGTGCACAGACTGAATCGGTATGTGCAGGAGCTTTAAATGTTCAACTTGCTGGAGATGCATATTATTTTGGAAAGCTTACAAAGAAGCCAACTATAGGAGATAAAAATCGAGAAATAGAACCAGAAGATATAATAAGAGCAAATAAGTTAATGTATGGAACTGTAATTATAACTCTTATTGTTACAGTGATAATAGGAAAAGCGATATAAACTAAAAACTTTATAACACACATAGAAAGAAGGTACGGTGTAATGTTAAATCTAGTGCATGGTGGAGATATATATTCAACTAAACCCAAAATAGATTTATCTGCAAATATAAATCCACTTGGAATGCCACAATCAGTAATAGATGCAGTAAAAATGAGCTTAAATCAGTGTCATAACTATCCAGATCCCTTATGTAGAGATCTTACACTTGAATTGAGTAAAAGTGAAGGAATAAACAAAGATTGGATCATATGTGGTAATGGAGCTGCTGATATAATCTTTAGATTAGTATATGCAGTAAAACCTACAAAGGCACTGATACTAGCCCCTACCTTTGCAGAATATGAACAAGCGCTTATAGCTGAAGGATGCTCGCTTTTATACCATAAATTGAAATATGAAGATAAATTTATGGTTACAGAAAACTTGTTAGAAGACATAAATGAAAATATAGATATGCTTTTTATATGTAATCCAAACAATCCAACAGGTCAGATTGTCCCAAAAGATTTAATGATTAAAATCCTAAACAAATGCAGAGAAAAAGGAGTTCTTCTAATTGTAGATGAATGTTTTAATGACTTTTTAGAAGAATCGCAAGAAAATACTATGAGAGATTATCTTAAATCTTATGAGAATCTTTTTATACTTAGAGCTTTTACAAAAATGTATGCAATGGCAGGACTTAGGTTAGGCTACGGAATGAGCTCTAATACAAAAATAAGAGAAGGTATATTTCGATGTGGACAGCCTTGGAGTGTATCAATTCCAGCACAGGCAGCAGGGATGCAGGCTTTAAAAGAAAGTGACTATCCCGAAAAAACAAGAGCCTTTATCAGAAAAGAGAAAGAGTATTTGATTAAGGAATTAGAGAGACTTCATATGGAAGTCATAGGATCTAAAGCAAATTATATATTTTTTAAATCAGATGGCATGAAAAATCTAAAAGATGATTTGCAGAAGAGAGGGATATTAATAAGAAGCTGCAGCAACTATCACCAACTTACAGGAGATTATTATAGAATTGCTGTAAAAACACATGAAGAAAGCTTTGTTTTTATAAGAGAACTAGAGGAAATAATACAATGTCAAGTGTAATGGTTATAATAGATGGAATGACCGATAATCCAATAGATGAAATGGAAGGAAAAACTCCATTTCAGTATGCTCAGTGCAAAAATATAAATTTCATAAGAAATAATGGAAGTTATGGAGAGTTTAAAACGTGTCCTGATGGATTTAAAGTGGATAGTATGAATTGTATAATGACTCTTCTCGGAATAGACCATCATAATATTCCAAGAGGGAGAGCTTATTTGGAGGCTCTAGCTCATGAAATACCAGTAGATAATGACGACTTAGTTATGAGATGCAATATTGTAACCATAGATGACTATGGAAGACTGAGATCAAGCTGTGGTGAAGGAATATCTAGAGAGGAATTTGAAAATATAATTAATGATAATGCAGAAAACTTTAAAGAAAATGAAAAAGTTAAGTTTTACAATATAGGTGGATATAAGAATATATTAGTCATAAAAGGTGCAAAAGACGAAGTTGAACGCACTATAACATATGCACCACATGAAAATCTTGGAGACTTAATAGAAGATATCATGCCAAGGGGTTCAAAGGTTAGTATAATGCTAGAAAAAATGATAAATGAAAGCAGACATAATATAAAGAGGCCTGATGAAGGCTTTAAAGAATATATGCTTATGCCTTGGGGAGAATCTTACGTTCAAGAAATTCCTAGATTTTATGAACTGCACAATAAAAAGTGTGCGTGTGTATGTGCTACGGAAATAGTTCAAGGAATAGCATTAGCAATGGGCATGAAAGTACCAAGAGTCAAGGGAGCTACAGCAGATGTAGATACAGATTTAAACAGTAAGCTTAATTCGGCATTGTCGCTAGCAAAGGAATATGAGATTGTTATAGTTCATATAAATGGCACAGATGAAGCATCTCATAGAAAGAGACCATTTGAAAAGGCAAGTTTCCTTAAAGATGTAGACGAAATAATAGTAGGAGGCCTTATCGAAAGTAAACTTTTTGATAATATTTTAGTTTGCTGCGATCACAGTAGCTTATCAGATAAGGGAAGCCATAGAGGAGGGTATCAGCCATTCTTTTTGTATAATTTTAAAGAAAACAATGAGTGTTTTCTAGGAAAAATTGATGGCAAAGAAGCTATAACTATTCTTGCAAGGAATTAAATAAAAAAATATATTATAAATAGAAGGGGAGATTCAAATGGAAAAGATAAAACCATCAGATATAGAAAAGAGAAGTTTTGAGATAATAACAGAAGAATTAGGAGATGTAAAACTTGATGAGCTGCAAGAGCCAATAATAAAAAGAGTAATACATACAAGTGCAGATTTTGATTATGTAAATACACTTTGTTTTTCTGAAGATGCAGTAAAAATAGCCCTTGAAGCTATAAAAAATGGTGCAGACATAGTTACTGATACTCAAATGGCTAAGGCTGGAATCAATAAAGCAACACTTAAGAAAAGTGGTTCACAAGTACACTGCTTTATGTCTGATGAAGATGTAGCAGTGAAAGCAAAGGAAAATGGAACAACAAGAGCAGTTGTATCAATGGAAAAGGCCTGCACTTTAGAAAAGCCTCTTATAATGGCTATAGGTAATGCACCTACTGCACTTATAAAATTAGATGAGCTAATAAAGGAAGGAAAGATAAAACCAGCTTTAGTTATAGGAGTTCCAGTTGGTTTTGTAAATGTAGTTGAGTCTAAAGAGATAATAATGCAATCAGGAGTTCCATATATAGTAGCTAGAGGAAGAAAAGGTGGCAGTAACGTAGCAGCAGCCATAGTGAATGCTCTTTTATATATGGCTTTTCCTAGAGAAGAATTTAAGAAATAGTAAATAGTGAATAGATAAGAGCTGAATTAAAGATTTTTGTTTAAGTATATCTAAATACTTAAGCAAAAATCTTTTTTTCTTTAAACTAAATGATGTATAAATGGATGTCTGATACAAACACAAAATGAAAGATTTGTATTTGTAAAATTCATAACCTCAAAATTTCGAATAAGAAAATATTGTTAAAACATGTATTCTAAATATTTTCAATTTGATAAAAGTACAAAAAATACGATAAAATTTTATGATTAATTTAAAAAATACAAAAAATACGATGAATTGTATTTAAAGAATTTAAAAAATAATGTATAATGCCAATAACGAGAATTGCAAAATTACACGAAAGATGAGGAAAAAACATGAAAAAAGAAAGCGGAAGCGTTAAAAAGCCTTCATTCATAGAAAGAGTTGGAAAGAAAATACCAGATCCAGTAATAATATTTATGGCATTGTATGCAATAGTAATGATTACAACATTATTTATGGGTGGAAAGACTTTCTCAACAGTAGGAGCAGATGGAGGCAGTATAGTTTATGAAATAAAAAACATGTTCCAAACTGAAAATGTAAGATGGATATTTGACAATGCTCTTTTAAAGAACTGGTTGTCATACGGCGGAGGCGTTCTTGGAACAATATTAGTTGTAATGTTAGGAGTTGGACTAGCCGAGGAATCAGGACTTTTATCAACTCTTATAAAGAAGGTTGGATTAAAGGTATCAGATAAATTTTTACCATTAGTATTAGTATTTTTGGGAATAATGAGTAGTATAGCGAGTGATGCAGGATACGTAGTATTAATACCACTTGCAGGTTTATTATACTTAGGATTAAAGAAGAATCCGTTAATAGGTATGGCAGCAGCTTTTGCAGGGGTTTCGGCTGGGTTTAGTGCCAACTTAATACCAGCAACTCCAACGGATGTAATTGTTGGAAATAATGCAAAGATATTTGCAGAGGGACAAGGAATACCTTTTGTATCTCAAAGTGGAGTGCCACTAAATGCACCAATGATGCACTATATATTTATAGCAGTTTCAACGGTTTTATTAACTTTAGTTGGATATTTTATAACAGTTAAATTCATAAAACCTAAGTTAGAAAAAGAGAGCTATGTAGTCCCAGAGGAAATGCACTTAGGAGATTTTGAAATAACTGAAGACGAAAACAAAGCATTAAAATGGGCTGGACTAGGATTGCTTTTAGGTTTAGCTTTTGTAGTAATATTAGCATTTGGACCTTTAGCTCCATATGTAAATGACAAAGGAGAAACTATTAAACCTATAATCTCTAACGTAATACTTATAATAACATTCTTATTCTTTATGCCAGGATTATTCTTTGGTATGAAGATGAATAAATTCACAAAGGCTATAGATGTTGTACAAGCTATGGCAAAACAAATGAGTGGAATGGGATATATATTAGTTTTAACATTCTTCTCTTATAACTTTTTAGCACTTTTAAGCTATTCAAACTTAGGAACTTATATAACATACTTAGGAGCTACATTGCTTCAATCATTAGGACTTGCAGAATATCCAATACTTCTAATGATAGGATTTATATTAGTAACTGCTGTAATCAACCTGTTTGTTGGAGGTTTGACTTCTAAATGGATGCTTTTAGGTCCGATATTTATACCGATGTTATATCAAGTAAATTCAAGCTTGACACCGGATATAGTTTCAGCTGCTTATAGAGTTGCGGATTCATCAACTAATGTAATATCTCCACTTATGTCTTATGCTGGTATCATATTAGTATTCATGAAGAAATACAAGCCAGAATATACTTTAGGTGATATGATAAAGCTAATGTTCCCATATTCAGTAGCATTCCTAATAGTTTGGACAATTTTACTTATTGGATTCTTTACTTTGGGAATTCCGCTAGGATTTTAAAAAATACAATCAACAATTTTATTGCTCATCATAGAATATAGGAGGTTTACCTCATGAAGGTAAGCCTTCTATTTTTTGTTGTAAAAAAATTTTAACAAAATAAATAAAAATATTACATTGAATTTAGGCTTATTTTATTATAGAATTGACTAGTCAGTATAAAAAACTATATAAAGAGGTAAAAGAAACGTATAATAAAGATTTGTTTTTAGGATAATCTAAATATGAACTTAATATTTGCATTTCTGATTAAAAGAAGGAGAGCTATTATGAGAAATATATTTAAACTATACTTGAGAGACATTAGAAATATATTTTCAAATTATGCAGCACTTATAGTATTCATTGCTCTTTGTATACTTCCATCACTATATGCATGGTTTAATATAAAAGCTTCTTGGGATCCATATTCTCAGAATGCAACTAGCCAGATAAAAATAGGTGTAGTAAACAAAGACAAGGGAACTGATCTTAATGGAAAATATATAAATATCGGAGATAAGGTCATTGAAGAATTAAAAGACAATAAGCAGATGGGCTGGCAATTTGTAAGTGAGGAAGAAGCCTATAAAAATGTTGAGGAAGGCGATTATTATGCTAAGCTCACTATACCAGACAATTTTTCTGAAAATCTAACTTCAATTTTAGGAGTAGACATTAAGAAAGGTGAAATTGAATATACAGTAAATGAAAAAATAAATGCTATTGCACCAAAACTCACGGATAAGGGAGCTACAGGAGTACAAGAAAATGTAAGCAAAGCACTAGTTGAAACTGTAGGTAAGGCTATATTTAGTGTAGCGAATGAAGCTGGAATAACATTAGAGAATCAGCTACCTAGAATAAGCAATATTTATAATGCGTTGCTTCAGGTACAAAGTCATTTTTCAGATATAAATAGTGTTGTAGATATGGCTGATGAAGGAGCTACAAAAACTAAGGATTTAGTCTCAAAAGTTCAAGGCGATATACCGCTTCTAGAAGAGACTATAAAGAATGCTGAAGACTTGACTTCAGAGCTTGAAAATTTTTTAAAAACATCAAAGAACTCATTAAATAAATTTGCTCCAAGTTTAAAACAAGATATAAAATTTGTAGGAGAAATTTCAAGAGATATTGAAAAGACAAGTAAGGGGCTTATTAATGCTATCAATGCAAATTCTGAAAAGATTCCAGAAATAATAGATAATTTATTAGTTAAAGCCAATAGTTTAAGTGATATGAATAAATCGCTCATTAGAGCATTAGAAGCTATAAATAAAATAAGTCCATCCAATAATTTAGCTGAAACCATAGGTAATCTAAAAAGAGTAGATGGAAAAATAGAATCTTTAATAGCAGTATTAAATGAAACCAAGAACAATGGAGGAAAAGTTGATACTACAAAGTTAAATCAAATTACAGATATATCAAATCAAATTGCCACTGTAGCTGAAGATTTATATAGCAGATTTGATGGTCAAATAATGCCATCTATAAATAGCGTTCTTGATAAAGCTTATACTGTTGCAGATGATTCTTTAAAGATATTACAGCAAGTAGAAGCTAAAATTCCAGATGTAAAAGGAATTTTGACAACAGTATATGAAGGTATTGATAAGGGAGAAGAAGGGATAAAATTCGTTAAAGGAAAACTTCCAGAGGCTGAAAATACTATAAATGATGTAGTAGATAAGATGAATAAAGTGGAAAATGGAAAAGGACTTACTGATATAATAAATTTATTGAAGAGTGATGTAGAAAAGAGAAGTAATTTTCTTGCAAATCCAGTGAAAACAGTAGAAAACAAATTATTTCCTATAGCTAATTATGGTACAGGAATGACTCCTTTCTATACAGTATTATCTTTATGGGTTGGAATTCTTCTTCTATCATCAATTTTTACAGTGAAAGCTTATGGAAATTACACTAGCATAGAAATTTACTTTGGGAAGCTTTTACTATTTATGACTATAACAATAATTCAGGCATTGATAGTATCTTTGGGGGATTTATATATCCTAAATGTATCTTGCATGAATCCAGGATTATTTGTTTTAGGAAGTGTATTGACTAGTGTGGTATTCACATTTATAGTTTATTCGCTAGTTTCTGTGTTTGGAAATGTGGGAAAAGTAATAGCCATAATTTTATTGGTACTTCAAGTAGCAGGATCTGGGGGAACCTTCCCAATTCAGCTTACACCAAGATTTTTTCAAATAATAAATCCATACTTGCCATTCACTTATTGTATATCTTTTGCTAGAGAAGCTATAGGAGGAGTGGTTCCTAGAATATTAAATAAAGATGTATTTGCATTTTTAATTTACATCGCAATATCGCTTGTGATTGCATTAATTTTAAAGAAACCTATAAACAAGATATCTAAAGGCTTTGTTGAGAGTTTCGAGAATAGTGGTGTAGGTGAGTAATATTTTTAGGATCAGGGCTGCATATATAAATATGTAGCTCTGTTTTTATAATATTTAGATAAATTGTTGTTGACACTTTACTTAATATAGAATAATATTAAATAAAATAAATTCGTATATGCTTAATGATATGGGTTAAGCGTTTCTACTAGGAGCCGAAAACTTCCTTGCTACGAATATGTGATTAGTAATATACAAATATGACTATATTCATATTCCTAGGCCTTGAAGGTTTAGGAATTTTTTTATACTTAATTATAGGGAGATAGCGCAATGGAATTACTTAAAGAGAAGATAAGAACAGAAGGAAAAATTAGGGAAGGCAATATATTAAAAGTTGATAATTTTTTAAATCATCAAATGGATATAAAGCTTTTAAATGAAATTGGGAAAGAGTTTAGAAAAAGATTTGAAGGAGAGAGAGTAGACAAAATCCTTACAATAGAGGCATCGGGTATAGGTGTTGCGGCTATAGTATCTCAATACTTCGATTATATTCCAGTTGTTTTTGCGAAGAAAGCAGCTAGTTTGAATTTAGATAAAGAAGTTTATGAAACTAAAGTTCAATCATATACTAAAAATAAGATTTTTAATGTAAAAGTGGGTAAAGATTTTTTAAATTCAGGTGAAAAGATTTTAGTAATAGATGATTTTTTAGCTAACGGTTGTGCAGCTAAAGGACTTTTGGATTTGATACATCAAGCAGGAGCTGAAGCTGTAGGAGTTGGAATCGTAATAGAAAAAGGATTCCAAGATGGAAGAAGTGTTCTTGAGAAGGAAGGCGTGAGGGTAGAATCTTTAGCAATCCTTGATAGAATGGAAAATGGGCAAGTCTTTTTCAAATAATATAGTCCACAGTGTGAATGATTTTTCATACACACTGTGGACACTTTTTTTATAAAAGAAAATAATATACTAAAATTATTTAAAGCTGATGCTTACAGATTACAGCTTTTATTGTCATGTATCCTATATTTTTAGGAAGGACATCTTTTAATGGTTTTAATTTTGAAGCACCTAGTTCCTCTATGGCTGATAATATGATATCTTCGGTGCCATCTGGTATAAAGTCATCTAGATTAACTTTTTCTCCCTCTAATGCACAATGAATTATGTGCTCTTGAACTGTGGTTATAGAGAGATTTCTATTTTCACTAATTTCATCTAATGATTGACCTTGATTATATAAATTTAAAGTTATTATGTGACTTTTTTCCTTTACAGGCTCAGAAGAGTCCTTAGAAGGATCAGGTATATTTTTATTGATTGAAGCTGATTCGCTTAAAGCTACCTCAGAGATATTAGCATATGCTATATATTCCCTTATGGCATCTAGAAATTTTTCTCCGTATTTTTCAAATTTCCCAAGACCTACACCTTTTATTTCTAAGAAATCCTCCTTTGTTCTAGGAAGTTTATCGCTCATTTCTTTCAATGTAGTATCGTGAAAGATTATATATGGAGGAACTTGAAGTTCCTCAGATAAAGCTCTACGAAGCTCTTTAAGCTTAATTAACAGATCTTTATGCAATCCCTTTGAATCATTTTTAGCCTTTTTAAGCTGTTTTCTGAATGATAAGAATACATTCTCCTTGTTTTTTATAGCAGCTATAGCTTTAGGGGTTAAAACCACCCGAGGAAACTCTTCATCGGTAGAAGCTAGGAAGTTTTCAGCTATTAGCTTATTTATGACTTCCTCTATAAATTTTCTATCATATTTGCTCATAAGTCCATGAGTAGAAAGTTTGTCAAATCCAAGTGAAATCATACGTTGATTTTGAGAGCCTTTAAGTACATCTATAACAACCGTTATCCCAAATCTCTCTTTTATTCGATATATAGTTGAGAATATCATCATTGCTTCATTTGTGACATCTTTAAGTTCGTTATCTTCATTGCAATTACTACAGTTGTTACAGTTTGATTCAGATTCTTCGCCAAAATAATTTAGTATGTAAGATCTTAAGCACTTTGATGTATAACAGTAATCAACCATAGCACGTAGATTATTATATTCCTGCATCTTTATATTAGGGGGAAGGGGTGAATTGTCTATGAAAAACTTTTGAGTTTGAATGTCTCCTGAAGAAAACAGAAGAATGCACTCGCTGTTTTCACCATCTCTACCAGCACGTCCTGCTTCCTGATAATAAGCCTCTAGATTTTTAGTCATATTGTTGTGGATTACGTATCGAACATTTGACTTATCTATTCCCATACCAAATGCATTAGTTGCAACCATAATATTTATATCATCAAACATAAAAGCATCCTGCATTTCTTTACGCTTTTCCTCAGAAAGTCCACCATGATATAATCCAGCTTTAAAGCCTTTTTTCATGAGAACAGAGTAAAGATGCTCTGTACTTTTTCTTGTAGCAGTATATATTATTCCTGTTTCTTCCGTGTGAGCATTCACGTAATCGAGTATAAAGCTTTCCTTATTTTCACCTCTAAATACCTTGAAGTTAAGATTTTCCCTATTAAAACCTGTACAGTATAAGTTTGCGTTTCTAAGGCCTAAGAGAGTAACTATATCATTTTTTACTATCTCAGTAGCAGTAGCTGTGCAAGCTAATACTATTGGATTGCTAGGTAAAAGAGAAATAAATGAAGAGATATTTCTATAGCTGGGCCTAAAATCATGGCCCCATTGAGAAACACAGTGAGCCTCATCAATAGCTATTAAGGAAACATCTATATCGTTTGTACCTAGAAAAAATTTTAAGGCTTCAAGCCTTTCGGGAGCGATATAAAGAAGTTTATACTTATTATTTTTTATATCCATTTCACGCTGCTCAATCTCTGAAGAGCTCAAAGTACTGTTTATATATGTTGAGTTTATTCCCATAGAATTTAATGTGTCCACTTGATCTTTCATAAGGGAGATAAGTGGAGAGATGACTATAGTAAGTCCATCAAAAATAAGGGCTGGTATTTGATATATGATGGATTTACCGCCGCCTGTAGGCATCAAAACAAAGGTGTCATGACCATTTAATATATCATTTATAGCTTCAGCCTGACCACGCCTAAAGCTGGTATAGCCAAAGTATTCTTTTAAATATTGAAGTGCTTTTTCCATTAATGATTTACCTCTTTTATATGTTTAAATTGAAGAAATCCTAAAGGATACCTATTAGGATTATTAACAGTATAGAGGAAAATATACAAATGTACATTCGCATATTTCCCTTAAAACTCATTTAAAGTTATCTAATAGCGTTTAAATATTTCATTATTTATAGAGAGTTGCTAAGATAATTCTTTATATTATCTAAAACTTTTTTTGATAATCTCTCTGTACATTGATAAGAGGAACCGGATACTTTATCTACGACGATTACATTCTTAAGTTCTCTTAATTCTCCGCAGTTCATAATACCAGCACCATCGGATAAATAATAATTGTCCCCATTATTTAACCAATTTTTTAGAGCTTCTACTGAGAAAGTAGGACCAAGAGTTGTATTTATTAAAATTTTTCCGTGTCCAAAAGCTTTAAACTCATCTTCATAAAGAAGAACGGTATTTTTATTTAAATTTGTAGATAGTATACTTACCGTTTTTAAAAGGTCGTGAAGAGGGAGGTATTTCATATCTTCTGCCTCTGCATTAGGTTTTCTAGTTCTACTGTAGTAATATATATCTGCACCAAAGGCCTGAAGGGCTTTCGCAACCATATAACCTGTAGTTCCAAGACCAATTATTCCTACTTTTTCATTTGTGAGTTCACTAGGTCTTGCTTTCCACTGAGATTGGCCAAAACCGTGCATAAGTCTTAAAAGTTCACTGACAGTATATGCAACTACACCTTCGTCACCATAATCCTTAATGCCAAGAACAGTTATTCCCTTTTCCTTAGCGCAAGGTATATCGACGTTGGCGCTTTTCTCATCATAAAGACTGCAGCACATACCTATATATTTAATACTTGGACAATTTTCTATAACTTCTTTATCTATATTTGTAGTATAAGATACCAGGACACAGTCTGCATCTTCTATACGTTTTATTATTTCTGAATTATCTTGAGGAGTATCGTAATATAACTTTACTTCTTTAGAATAATTTTGAAGTTCATTTTCTCCCCATTTGTTTAATCCTACATTATCTATAGCAACAATTTTTTTAAACATCAATAATCCTCCTTTCAATCTATAAGGTTATATAAAATTATAATACTAAACAAATATTATTTATAGTAGAATTGAATATATAAGTGATTTTTAATTTGAGGGGGATTTTTATATGAAAATAGCTGCTTTTATGGGAAGCCCTAGAAAACATAAGAATACAGATGTTATTCTAGATGCATTTTTAATGGGTATTAAAGAAAATTCTAATGATGAAATAAATAATGTGTTTCTTCAAAAGTACAAAATATCGAATTGCTTAGCATGCGATAGCTGCATGAATACTCATAAGTGTGTTGTAAATGATGATATGCAGGATATTTATCCTATTTTTGAAGAAGCAGATGTAGTAATTTTTGCTACTCCAATATATTGGTGGAGCATGAGTGGTCAGATGAAGTCTTTTATAGACAGGCTATATGCCGTAGGAAGTGCAAAGATGAAGGGGAAGAAAGCATATCTTCTTATGACTTATGGTGGAGAACTTCCAAACTCAGGACCAGAACTTGTAAAGAAAACAATTGAATAGATATTTAAAGCTTTATATATAAGGATTTATTGTGAAATCGTCAAAAATACGTCAAAAATTTATAGCAAAAAAAAATTAGAAGTTTTGAAGTAACTCAAATGCATTATTTAACATTTCATCTGTAACATGAGAATAAGTCTTTATTGTTTGTTCCACATCATGTCCTAGTATTTTGGCAGCTGTTTTAAAATCTATACCATTAGAGATTAGCTTTGTTGCATAAGTGTGACGCAATTCATGAACTGTTATTTGAAAACCCAATTTCGAGTAAGTTTTCTTTAAATCTCCAGAGATAGCACTTGTATTTTTGTAGCCAAATAGTCTGCCATCTAAATTTCGCATATTGTAATTTTTTAAAGCGTTGTATACATCACGAGACATGGGTACGATGCGATTTGAATTTTTACTTTTAGTAGCACCAGAACCATATTTATTTTTATTTATAAGCTTCCATTGTTTATTTATAGATATTGTTTTACTCTGAAAATCAATGTCGTCCCAAGTTAGCCCTATGGCTTCTCCAATTCTTAAACCACACTCTAGCAAAAGTAAACTTATAATATAATAGTTTATATTTTTAGTCTTTAGTTTTCCCAATAATTCTGATGACTCTTTAGAAGTTAATGCTCTTCTATCAGGTCTTTTTATAGTGCTTTTAAAACGTATATTTTCCACAGGATTTTCTCTTATTATTTTATATTTTTCAATTGCTGCATTAAAAAATGCATGCATTTTTTGGAGATATAATTTTAATGTACTTTGGGTAATTACATTTACTAGTGTGTCTACGATATTTTGTATATGTGTTGGAGTTATTTCAGTCATTTTTAATTCATTTAAATCTTTAAATCTTAGCAAAGCAGTTGAATAACCATTATAAGTATTGGCTTCTAAATTTATTTTTAAATGCTGCATATGCAATTCCGAAAATTCTTTAAAAGTAATACTTTTATATTCAATGGGGGTATGTAGATTTTCTTCAGCTTTAAGTTTTTCTATTAATTCTTCAGCATAAGGCTTAGCATCTTTTTTAGTTTTGAAACCCTGCTTTGATTTTTGTTTCCATTTTCCTGTGTCGTCCTTATAGCTTACTATAACTTGCCAGCCTTTGTCTTTTTGTCTGTAAGTAATATTGTATTCCATTTTTTAAACCCCTCCTTCAAGAAATCCTTTTCTTATATAATTAAAACTGTTTAATTATTGCAAGTGTTGGTTCAAAATAAACTAAATAATTATCAATTTCAAAATAAACACCATATTTTTGCTTGTAATATAAAATAGCATCATCTAAAAAATATTCACTTACATTTAAGTAATCAGCTAACTCATATTTACTACGAGCTCCTTTTTCAAATGCTTCAATGATTTGCATAATACCAACAATTTTTTCATATCCCCATCTTCTAGCTTTAATCTCTTGCTTACGATTAGATATATTTTTTAGGTCTGTTATATTTCCAACCGTAAGCTTATAGTGTCCTAGCTCTTCAGCTAAAACACAAAATTTTTCTCTATTAGATAGAGCATTATTAATTGCTATCTTGTTGCCTTTACATAAGCCATCAACGGCATGAAGAGGCTTTTCTTTTACAGTTATATTTAGATTATCAGCCTCGATTAATAACTCCTCATACCCCATTTTAAATCACCTACCAGTTTTCGTCATTCATCATATCAAGATCATGCTTAATATCTTCTTCAGTAGCGTTTTCTTTAGCATGTGCTGCTATAGGAATTAGATGTTCTTTCCCTTCTTCTTCCCATGTTTCTTTTTTATTAGCAGGAAGCTCAACGATTTTGCTATTGGTTTCTTTATAATTTTTAGAAATATAATCCGAATAACTTAAAATCATTTTTTTGCCTTCATCATTAGATTTATTGTAGTTTTCTAATAGTGTTGTTTCATCTTGGGATAATATTGGCGTACTAATTTGACTATCTTTTTTATCGCAAAACATATCTACAGAACAATCTAAAGCTTTAGCTAATGCAAATATAGTTTCATAAGCTGGATTTTTAGTTTGTCCATTTAATATTTTATTAAGGGTACCAATTGGCACTTTAGATTTTTCTGATAATTGTTTTGAAGTCATTCCTTTTTCTTTTTTTATGATATTTATAATTTCTAATCCCATTTTTGTTTCACCTCACTATTAATATATAACCTTTTTTACCGTTGGTCAACAAAAAAATAACCGTATGAGGTAAAAAAATTCAAAAAAAGTATTGACATTAACCGAATACGGAATTATACTTTAATCAAGATAACCGAATACGGTTAAGAAAAGAGGTGATCAATATGTTTCCAAATTTAAGAGCAGAAATGACTAGAAATAAAATTAGAACAAAAGATATTGCAAAAGTACTTCATGTTAGTGAAAAAACAGTAAGAAATTATTTAAGTGGAAGGACAAAAATTTCTTGGTTTGATGTACTAACAATTCAAGCAAAGTTATTTCCTAAATTAGGAGTGAATTATTTGTTTGAAATTAAACTAGAACAAAAAGTTAGTTAGGAGATGGGGAAAATGAACAACAAATTACAAGTTTTTAACAATGAAAAATTAAATTTACAAGTAAGAGCTATTCAAAATGGAGACGGAAGTATTTCAATTAATGCAGAGGATACAGCAAGGGGGTTTGGCTGGACCACCGTTGCCAAAAGTGGCAACGAGGTTGTTAGATGGAATAGAGTTAATCAGTATATAGAAGAACTTAATTTTCCACACAAGTGTGGAAAAGGTGATTATATTCCAGAAAGTCTATTTTATCTTCTAGGAATGAAAGCAAATAATGATGTAGCAAGAAAATTTCAAACATGGTTAGCAGTAGATGTAATACCACAGATAAGAAAAACAGGTTCTTATAAAAGCAATCAAAATTCAATTAATCCAGAACTAAAAGAAAAAGAGATTGAAGCAAGATTGAAAAATGCTAGAGCAAGAGAAGCAAATATATTACTTAAGATATGTAATAATCCTAATTTATCTAAAGAATATGTTCAAGTACTACAGTCTAAAGCTACAGAGATTATAACAGGACAAGCAATATTACCTTTACCAGTAGCAGAAAGAAAAACTTATTCAGCTACAGAGATAGGGAACAAGCTTGGAATAAGTGCTAATAAAGTAGGTAGTCTTGCTAATAAGCATAATTTAAAAAATGATGAATACGGTAAGTTTTTTCATGATAAATCACCTTATTCAGCTAAAGAAGTTGAGAGTTTTAGATATTATGAAGAAGTGATTCCAGTATTGAAATCACTTATATAAGGAGATATTAATTTGAAAGGAGATTCAACATGAAGAAAGGAGAAACTATAGATCCAGTTTTAATTAGTAGACAAATGCTGGCAGAGCGATGGAGTTTAACACCACAAGCAATACTTAATTACGAGAATGAAGGGGTAATAACTAGAAATCCACATATTCCAACGCCTAGATATAGTTTAAGCGAAATCTTAAAGATAGAAGATGTAAAAAGTAATCCAATGTCACCTTTAGAAAGAAGAAGACTAGAAAACCGTATAAAGGAGCTTGAAGAAATAGTAACTTTACAAAACAAGCAGATTATTAAAATGAGCATGCTTGGAACAGAAAGCATAAATCTATTAGAAAAAATAAATGAAGCAAGAGCTTTATAAGGAGGAACAGTATGAAAGAATTAATCAGCATTAAAACTCATGAAGGAGAAATGGTAGTTACAAGCAGAGAAGTAGCAGAGAATTTTGAAAAGAGACACGACTCTGTTTTAAGAGATATCGAGAACTTAATAGCAAATGTGGGGTCTCCACAAAATTGTGGAAACCTATTTATAGAAACAAAATATCAGCATGAACAAAACAAGCAAACTTATAAGGAATATCTTCTAACCAGGGATGGATTCACATTACTTGCTATGGGGTTCACCGGATCTAAAGCAATAGAGTGGAAGTTAAAGTACATTGATGCATTCAATAAAATGGAACAAGCTTTAAAAGAACAGTCCAAGCCTACATGCATAGAAGATTTAATAATAATGCAGGCACAAAGTTTGAAGAATATAAGACAACAACTTAATCAAGTTACTAACAATGCATTAGAAGCTAAGGCAGAAGCAGAGAAGTCTAGAGAAGAGATACAGGCTATGAGAGATGTAGTGGCAACTAATTCTAATAACTGGAGAGAAGATTGCAGAAAGTTAATAGTAAGGATAGCTCAAGGATTAGGTGGTAACGGATATATAGGAGATGTTCAAAGAGAGATTTATGAATTAATGAGAACTAGACTTAAATGTAAGTTAGATGTTCAGCTTACAAATATGAGAAGAAGAATGGCAGACGAAGGTGTTTGCAAGTCTAAGAGAGATAAGTTAACAAAATTAGATGTTATCGCTAAGGATAATAGACTAATTGAGGGATATGTAGCAATAGTTAAAGAGCTAGCTTGTAGATATGAAAGTTAGAAAGGAGATTTAAATGGTTGAAAAATATGTAAATATAGGTGGAAATTTATTAGATTTAAAAATTATTGGAATGGATGAAGCTTTAGAAAAGATAAATTTATTAAATAGCAAATTAGAAGAAGCTAATTTGTTATTAGAGAAAATTGCTTCTTCTAAAGTGGAAATAAAAATTACTTCTTCTGATTATTCGCTGCAACAATCGGATGATTAATAAGATATTCATTTTCAATGTTATTTAGAAAAATATGAAGATATCTTTTAAGAACTTGAAAGTCTATATCTTCATAATGCCTTTCATAGTGAGTATAATCATTCCCTAATAAACGTATTACATCAGCTGAATTTGATAAACGTATAGAAGGAACATATTCTTTTATAGCACCATTAAGAGTTTTCTTGATAACTTCATTAGAATCTTTATTTAATTCATTGATTGCGTAATCTTTTATTAGAACTTCAAGTGCGTTTCTATAACCAGAGCCAGCTAATTCAAAATGATTATTTTGTTCAGCTATATATGCTTGATTATATAGATTTACGAATCTAGGAGAAATTGCTTGAATTGCATCAGGTAAAATTTCTGGTTTATTAGGAGGGTATATTGTTAATAATTCACTTTTAGAATCAATTATTTTATATGTAGCGAAAAAAACTTTGTCACAACAAGTACTCTTAAAAGCAATTAAAAATATAACCGAATTAGACACGTTAATAGAATTATAGGTTATAACTGGAGGACTAATAAATGCTCCACAATGAGGGCAAATTATAGGCTTTTCAGCATCAAAAATTTTAGAACCGTTAGGAGTATATAAAGTGGAAAATTGAGTTTTATTCAAAATAAAACCACCTTTCATAATTATTTCAGCATTTCAAAGCTGATAAATAAATTATAAGTTGAAAATCATAGTAAATCAAATTTGAAAGGAGAAAAACGATATGAATAAAAAAATGATAGATGAATTAGAAAAGGTATGTACACCAGTGGTTGAACTTTTAAGAAGAGAGTATGATCCTCATTGCACAATAATAATTGACAGTGAAATTATAAGATTGGTTGGGGATGAAGTTGGAATCCCATACAAAGGAAATCTTAAGTGGGCAGATGATTTAGTTAAACATCTTTCCAAAATCATTCAAGAGCAATCTAAATTTGTACTAGAAACATCAGAAGGAGTTTGCAAGAATCCAAACGAGCATACAACTCCTGTAAATATGGAAAATCAAGAAGCAAGAAAAATTTTAGAAGAACAATTTAAACTTTTATCAAAAGAGAGTAAGGGATGTGACCATAAATGTTTACACAATATAACCAACGCTATGTTAAATATTTATGCTACTCTTTATCCTTGTCAATATGACTAAAAGGAGGGTTAAAGATGTACACATGGGGTATTAAAGCAGCAAGTTTATACTGTTTAGCAGTTGTACTTTATATCATAGTTAGGAATATTCGCAAGGCCTTAAAGGGACAAGATGATTTACACACACTTTTTCAAGTGGCTTTGCTTGTACCAGCGTCAATTTTCTTATTTGATTTGTGGTACATGCTATAGGAGATAGAAGAATGGGAATGAGTAAAGAAGAATTCATGAAGCGTTATAAAGCTGATATGTAGAAGAAAGCAAAAGATAAAGAACATGATTATAAAAATTATATAGTTAATCTTCATCTAAGAAGAAATAAGAAAGGAAGGTTGTAAAATGCCCGAAATAGCCTATGACAGCAGAGGTAGAATGAAATCTAATCCATTTTTTCATGCTAGATCAAAAGAAAAATGGGATAAAGAAGATGATTCCTATCTAATGGAATGGTATGGGAGAATCTCTAGAGAAGAATTAAGCTTTGCATTAGAACGAACAGAAGCTAATGTTGACCATAGAGCACAGAGATTAAGAGAACTAGGCATAATGCCTTATCCAGATGGAACATTTTTAAGAAAAGATACGAGTTATTGGAACGAAGAAGAGGAAGAGTTCTTAATAGAAAATTTTATAATTACTAAACGTTATAGAGCTAAAGAAATAGCTATTATTGTAGGTAAGTCAGTTAAAGCAGTATACAGCAAAGTTAATGAATTAAAAGTGAAAGGGAGTAAGGAAATGAAGTATTCCAACGAAAGACTTAACGACATGATGAATAAATGTGGGGTAAACAACATGGAGATGTCTGGCAAGACAAAGATAGATGAAAAGAAATTGATGGAGTTTAGACAAGGAAAGAAGATACCGACATTTTTAGAAGCTATAAAGATGGCTCAAGTGCTTAAATGCAGTATAACAGATTTTGCGACCACAGGGGCTAGTTATGAAAGATTATAAAAAAGACCACTCCTAAGCCGGCAAGCAATAAGGAGCAGTCACAAATATTCAAATACAGTATAACACATAAAAGTTAAAAGTTATATGGTGGGAAAATGAATTTAATATATTTAACTAAAAAGAAACTGCAAGGCAATATAGATAGATTAAAGGATTTAGAAGAATGCTTAAAAAGCAATCTATCAATAGATGCAACTCATTACTGCAGAGATGAAATCAGTAAATTGAAAAATAATATTGAGTATTATTCAAAAATACTTGAAGTATTGGAAAGGAAGTAGATTATGGCTTTAAAATTTAGACCTCTTAAAGAGAGTGAAATAGATGTAAGAGTTCAATCTGTCACAGAAAAAGGATGTATATTGTTACTCTACAAAGATGCTAGATGTGATATGAATATCCTTGATGAAACAGTTGGACCTATGAATTGGAAAAGAGAGCATACTAGAGAAAATGCTAATTGCATAGTAAGTCTTTGGGATGAAGATAAAAAGCAATGGATAAGCAAGGAAGATACAGGTACAGAAAGCAATACAGAGAAAGAAAAGGGTCAGGCATCAGATAGTTTTAAAAGAGCCTGTTTTAACTGGGGAATAGGAAGAGAATTATATACAAGTCCATTCATTTGGGTAAAAGCAGCTGATTGTAATATTAAAGAAAATAAGTTTAATGGTAAAACCAGCTATAAGTGTAACGATAAGTTTGAAGTGGAAAAAATAGCTGTTAATGAAAATAAGATAATTACAGGCTTATCTGTTAAAAATACTAGTAATGGTAAAAGAGTTTTCTTAATGAAGCCCCAGGAGGTAAAAAAATAATGAAAGATGTATTATCAGAGCTTAAAGAAAATCTAAATGATAATTTGTATGAAATAAAAGAAAATTATCAAGAAGCTTTAGACCTGGTTAAAGATATGCAAGACGAAAGAGATAAAGAGAAAGAAGATAAGCAAGAGATTGTAAGTCGTTTAGAGTGGGTGCTTGGTGCAGATTTAAATGAGATGGAGAACACTATACATGATATTATAAGCGAGTTTAAAGAAAAAGCTTAGGGAGATGATCCAGTGTGCAAAGGATTTATAAAACTGGACAGGTCAATATTTGAACATTGGATTTTCCAAGATGCTGAAAAATTTAGGGCGTTTGTTGACCTTATCCAGTTAGCTAGATGGAAAGATGAAAAGCTATTAATAGGTAATGAAGTAGTAGTAATTCCAAGGGGGAGTTACTACACTTCTGAACTAAAATTAGCTGAGAGATGGGGGTGGAGTAGGAACAAAACTAGAGAGTTCTTAAAGCTTCTTGAAAATGAAAAAATGATAACAAAAAAAGGTACACCAAAAGGGACAACTCTAACCATTGAAAATTATAGGGTTTACCAAGATGAAGGTACAACAAAAGATACAACTGAAAGTACATCGAAAGGTACATCAAACGGACAACAAAAGGTACATCAAACAGACAACGAAAGGTACACAAAAGAAGAAATTAAAGAAAGAGAAGAAATTAAAGAAAAGATAAGAAAGGATAAGAATATAAAAAAAGAAAAAAAGAAAACTGAATTTGATGAACTTATAGAAGTTTATACTAACGATAATGATTTAAAAAATACAATCTATGAGTTTATAAAAATGAGGAAAGCTATTAGGTCACCTATGACCAGTAATGCTCTTAAGCTTATGTTAAACAAGCTTGATAAACTATCTTACCCTAATATTGATTCACAAACGAAGATAGATATTCTTAACCAATCTATTATGAATAGCTGGAAAGGGATATTTCAGGTTAAAGAAGATAAAAAGACAAGTAACAGTAACTTCATGGATGGTATGAAAGAATTATATGATGAAGCGAGGTATTTTGATGAACAAAACGGAGTTGGTACAGATCCTAACAATCCTTGGTAGCAACTTTCAAAGTATAGGTAGGCAGATGGAGGACCAAGGCAAAAGGAAAATGATATGTCAATTATGGTATGAGTGTTTAGGAGATATAGATTATAAATTAGCATTAGCAGCAGTTAAAAAATCAATAATAACTTCTGCATATCCTCCAACAATACATGATATAAGGGAAAGTGCATTAAGTCTTATTACTAAAGAAGAAGATTCTAAAACCCCAATAGAGTATTGGAATGAAGCTTTTAAAATGATTAAGAATGGTTCATATATGACTACAGAAGAATTTGAAAGTCATTCAGATATAGTTAAAAAGTTCTTTGGAAATGTAGCACAGGTTAAAGAACTAGCTATGACGGACTATAACACTGTAAGTACAGTAACAAAGGGACAGTTTTTAAAACAAATTGAAATAATACAAGCTAGGCAAAAGGAAAATAATCTAATACCAGAAAACATAAAGCAGCTTGTTCAAGGAATGACAAATAACAAGATGTTAGAAGGTGATTAAGATGTGTTACACAGGTAAATGTCCTTATGAGAGCCCAGATGGAGAATGTACAGCACATGGTATAGAAAATCCATGTGAAGAAGCTAGGAAGGAGATTGAAGAAAGTGAGAGAGATTAAGTTTAGAGCATTTGTAGAAAACAATGGAATAGAAAAAATCATGGAAGTTGTAGAAATGGGATTCGATAATAAATGCATATTAGTTTGTAATGATAGCGGTGAAACATTTCTAAATAATAAATACAAATTAATGCAATATACAGGGCTTAAAGATAAAAATGGCAAGGAAATTTATGAAGGGGATATAGTTTCGCTATTCTATGAAACTCAAATATCAGAAGTAAGATTTAACAGTAAATATGGTTGTTGGGAAGTAAAAGTACAATTATCAATCTATAGTCAAGGATGGGACTTATTAGGAAATCATTTAGGAGAGAGTGAAGTAATAGGTAACATCTATGAAAACCCAGAGTTATTGTCGGAGATGAATACAGAATAAGAACTGATGAATACCAGTTCATAGTTGAAAAGAAAGGCATAGTAGAAGCTGGAAGATTAACTAAAGAAGAAAATATAGGTAAGGAAAAGTGGAGTATATTAGGTTACTACGGAGATATAGATTTTGCTTTAAAATCTATTGCTAGAAACGTTCTGATATCCAATGATGATATAAATGTCATTGTAGATAAACTGAACCTTATACAAAGCGAAATAAAGGATATTAAAAATTTATTAGAAGTTAGGAGGAATGACTTATCAATAAAGTAGTTTTAATCGGTAGATGTACTAAAGATCCAGAACTTAAATATGTACCAGGAAGTGGAACAGCAGTTACTACTATAACTTTAGCAGTAGACAAGTATAATCCACAAACTAAGAATAATGAAGCTGATTTTATAAATGTTGTAATCTGGGGAAAACAAGCTGAGAATACTGCTAATTATATGAGTAAAGGTAGTCAAATGGCTATCAGCGGCAGAATACAAACAAGGTCTTATGACGACAAAGAAGGCAAGAAAAGATATATTACTGAGGTTGTGGCTCAAGAAGTTTCATTTTTGAGTAAAGGAGTAGGAACACAAAGTAATGGTAACAATCAAGACTTTGGACAAGGTTTTGATGAAGATATAGAACCAATAAACGGGGATGACATTCCTTTTTAATTTAGGTAGAACAACGTCATATGAGGATACTAATCTATTTATCTATTCTCATATGACTATCAATATCAAAAGTTAGGAGAATGTAAAAGTGAAATTAAGTAAAAAAATAAAGATGAAATTAGGGTTTTGCGTTAGCAAAGGGTGTTTTAATAGAGCAACAGTAGATGTAGAAATACCATTGGTACATTATAAAGGGCAACTATGTGATAAGTGTCTTGAAAAAATACAAGAGATGGGAGTATTTGATTCTAAGGAGAATAGCAATGACTAACAGTAAGCAGAAAGGAGCTAGGGGAGAGCGAGAGCTTTCTTCTAAGCTTAAAGAATATGGTTATAACACAAGACGAGGACAGCAGTACTGTGGAGCTAATGGAGATGCAGATGTGATTGGATTAGTAGGTATTCATATAGAGTGTAAGAGAGTTGAACGGTTAAATATCTATGATGCTATAAGCCAAGCTAAGTAAGATGCAAAAGAAGGAGAATTGCCTACTGTATTTCATAGGAAAGACCGTTCAGAATGGCTAGTAACAATGACTTTTGACGATTGGATGAAGATATATAAGGAATGGAGTGATAAAGATGACCCCACTAGAGAAAGTTATTGAAAGAAATAAAAAAATATGTTGTAAAATGTGCAAGCATCGTATCAATATAGAAGGCTTAAATTTTTGTGATAATAGTGGTAAATGTATACTTGGTTTGCATTTAGACACTAATAGAGAGCATCAATGTAGGGATAGATTCATAAGGAAGGAATAAGGAATGAGAGATACAACGCCACAGGAATTAATGAATAGGCTAGACCAGTGCATAGCAGCCTTAGGACGAGGGAATACAGTTTTAAAGACACTAGGACTACAGAAAGCACAAACAGAGAAAGATTATAAGGTTAGACAAGCACAAGAGATATTAAAGTTAAGGGCAGAAGGAAATCCAGTTACTATAATACAAGACCTAGTTAAAGGAAATGAAGAAGTAGCAGAGCTAAGGTTAAAAAGAGATGTAGCAGAAGCTAGTTACTTTACTGGAATAGAAGCTATGAACAATTTAAGGCTAGAAATAGAGATTATAAGGTCAAAGCTAACATGGCTTAGAGTTGAATTTAAAAATTCGTAATGCGTAGAAAGGATAATTTAAATGGAAGATAAGATTTCAGAAGCAATTAAACTATTACAGGGAAATGGATATATAGTAAAAAAATTAACCAAAGGTCAAATAGAAGATTCTAAAGAGTGTGACGAGTGTAATATGAGAGGAGAAGATATGGATTGCGCATCATGTAGATGTAGTTGTTGCATAATGCAGTAAGTTCTCAATCTGTAGATATCATGAGGGAGGTTAATGATGAAGGCTAAAGATTTAGTTTTAAGGGTAGTAAATGAAATTGAAGAAGGTAAATTTGAAATAAAAAGCTTTAAGCCATATATGGCATATGAGAGCTTTATAGGTTGTATATTATGGGATGCTGAAATATTAAGACCAAGCGGGATGACAGATAGTGAATACAATGAAATTATCGAGGGAGATATAGTAGAGGTAACAGTAGGGAATATTACACTTTTAGCGGAAATAACTTTTGAAATAGGCTCATTTATGATTACTATGAATGAGGATAATTTAGAAAAGATATTCCCTAATAACTGGAATGACAATGTAAAATCATTATCTGAATTATATTGGGAACAAGAATTTATGGAAGATAACTGTATTTATTGTTTAAAAATTGTAGGTAATAAATATAAAAATAGAGAATTGCTAAATCAACTTTAAGTCACAATTCTAAGAAAATGTGAAGTTGAAAGGAGAAAATATAATGAAGTTTTATGAATTTAATAAATTCGAATACTACGCTCTAATTCTAGCATCAAGCGAGGAGGATGCATTAGAAGGTTACAATGAAATACTTGCAGATCTAGAAGAAGAGAAAAGTAAATTGAAGCCTGATGTAATAACCGAAGAACAAGCATTAAAGAGATATAAAAAAGCACTTATAGAAAACTGTGAAACAGAGGAAGAAAAAGAAGAAGATTTTTATATCTTTATAAATAGTTTTAAGTACAGACAAGAGGAAGCTATTAAACGAGGCAGAGAATTATCCGAGAAATATCAAATTTTTCTTGTAGATGGAAGTTTACTATAGTCGCAATCCTAAGAAAAATTATGTAATGGAGGAATGAAGATGGCTAAAATAGTCGAGTGTAGGTGTTTTAATTGTGATAACAATAAAAACGGAAAATGCATTTTAGAAAACGTCAGAATAGTTGTAATTGAAAATGAATTAGAGTGCGAAGATGCTAACGAGCCTACTCATATGGGGATAACTTATTTAGATGATTAATTCGCAATCCTAAGAGAGTTTGTAGATATTGTGAAGCGAGGTGAATGGATGAACAAGATAACAAAAGGTCAAGAAATATGGTTTTGGTCACAAATATGTGGAGTTTCAAAAACAACAGTAAAATCAGTTGGCAGAAAATATATAACAATAAAAACATGGGATCTCAAATTTGATAAAGATACGTTGAGAGAAGTTAATTATAGAGGGGTTGCATCTTTTTTAATATTAGATATAGATAAATATAGAATGAATCAAGAATATAAAATGAAAATAAATAAACTTAAAAATATAAAATGGGAATGTGTAGAAAGAGAAGATTTTGATAAGATATATAACATTTTAAAAGATTATGATTAATAGTCACAATCCTAAGAGAGTTTATAGATATTGTGAGATAAATGAGGAGGAAAGAAAGATATGAAAAATGGAGCTTTAAAAATAGGTCAAGAACGAATAATTGAAAAACCTTTAACTACAAAAGGAATTCTTAGCGAAGAAAACATTGAAATTAAACCAGGAGATAGAGTGTTAATTATGAAAAATGGCTTAAAGTTTTTAACTGGTAATGCTAGAGGTAAACAAACCTTCGAAGAAAGAGAAGAAAAATTAGACTTTGATATTGAAAATATATCAAAAAGAATATTAGAAAGTATTAAATATAGTATTGGAAGTGAATTCGAGGAGCTTCTTGAAGGTTTAGAGATAAAAGAATCTATGATTATAGAATACATTGAAGAAGAACTTGAGAATTTTATATAAATCAAGTAGTTCACAATCCTAAGAAAGTTTGTAGAAAGTACGAATAATTGAAAGGTGGAATTGATATGAAATGTAATTGTGAAGAAGAAATTAAAAATTGTTGTTGTCAAGATACTTGCTGTAGTGAATGTGGTTATGAAGATTGTCACGAAGGCTGTAAAATATGGGAAGAGACTGAGGATTGTGATAAATGTGAATTTAAACAATATGAGTGCGATATATGTAGTACAACAATGACTAAAAGTGAATATGTGAAAAATAATGGATTTTGTGAAGAGTGTGGAAGAGATATAGAGGAATAATCTTAGTTCACAATCCTAAGAGAAGACGAAATAAGGGGGATGATTAATATAGATAAAGAACTCTTTAGAAAGACAGAAGGGAAGCTATATAGATATTATGAGAGTAAAGAAAGCATCCATATATTGAATGATGAATTAGCTTATCAAGAACGTAAAAAGAAAGAAATTGAGCATAATATTAAGTATGCTAATGTAACTATAGATTATTATCAAAATGGAACTGGCATATCAGAAAGAGTTCAAACATCTTCTACTGGATCAAGCTATGTAGAAACAGAAATGTGCAAAGAAATAGAAAAATTAGAAAGAGAACACTTAAAGACAATTAAGAAGATACTTAAAATTAAAGCCAAGATAGGATATGTGGAAGAATTTGTAAATCATATGGATAAGAATATAGGATATCTTTGTGAAGAAGATAAACGATTTTTAGAGTTAAAGTATGGAGATAAGAAAAACATACTTCAAATATCATTAAAGCTTAATATAGCTCAAGCTACTGCATATAGAAAGCGAGAAGAATTAATACAAGCTATATCAGAATATGATAACATGCTACTAAAGTGATAAAAAAATGATAAAAAGTTGAGAAAAAACATGATGTAATATGTGGTAACATGATAGTAGTTAATTTAATTAGTAGCCTCCTTTCAAGTTTTATTTAAAAGCGCCTTCGGGCGCAACATGATGGAGATAGCTCGCTAGGGAGAGCAGCAGGGTAGCTACGTAAAAAGGACTGAAGATGGCCAGTTCGAATCTGGCTCTCCATCCCATTTTGTTATAAATATCCCCTTTTTATCTATGACACTTATATGGCAGTAGGTAGTATAAGAAGAGCAAACATTAAAAGAATAGTTGTCCTAAGTAAGTCCTTACCTACAGGCATTAGATAGATAACTATAAGGCACTTAACTAAATGTTGGGTGTCTTTTTATTTTACATAAAAGGAAGTGAGAACATGTTAAGTATCTATACAAGTTATAAATGTAATAGTTGTGGTAGAGAGTTTGTATTACTATCAGAAGAAGAACAGAGATCAAAGGGATACTTAGTGTGTTCTTATTGTTCAAGCAAGAGAGTTAAGAAAGAAACTATATCAGATAATCTAAAAGAATGTATGCAAGAGAGAAGTTATAAGAGAGTTAAAGGAGCCTTAAGGCAGAGATAGAAAGTGAGGTGGCATTATGGCCAGAATACAAACAGTAATAAATAAAGTATCTAAGGCATTAAAGGCTAAAGGCTTGATGCCACTTATTAATCATGAACAGTTTTATGGAGATGAAGGTCAGCCTATTACAAAATATATTATTCATTATGGTAGACCTAGAGGAAAAGAAAATGATGTTTATGATATAGTTTTTAACAAAGTAGACCTGTTAAAAGATTTAATAGAAATATTAAAGGCAGGTGATAACAATGGATAAGAAGCTTACACCTAAGCAACAAGCATTTGCAGATTATTATATAGAAACTGGCAATGCTACAGAAGCAGCAAGGAGAGCAGGATATAAAAAACCTAATGTACAAGGAAGTCAGAACTTAGAAAAACTTAGTATTAAATCATATATAGAAGAAAGAATGAAGGTTTTAGACGAAAAGCGAATAGCAAAGGGTGAAGAAGTTCTCCAATATCTCACTAAGGTAATGCGTGGAGAAGAAAAGGACCAGTTTGGGTTAGATGCTTCACTCCAGGACAGAACAAAAGCAGCTGAACTATTAGGTAAGAGATATAGACTGTTTGTGGAAAAGGTAGAACAGGATGTAAATGCAAATATAAATTCTACCCAAAAGCTTGATTCTATACTTAATCAGTTAGGTAAGAAGAATGAGTAATGAAGAAAATAAAGAGCTTTACCCATTATCAGAAAAATACTTAGACTTTTTAGAACATAATGCACCAGTTGAGTTCTTGGAAGGTACAACAGCGGCAGGAAAGACTACAGTTGGTCTTGTTAAGTTTATGCTTAAAGTTGCCAAGTCAAATAAAAAAATGCATATAATAGCATCTAAGACAACAGGCGTAGCAGAAAAGAACTTAATCCAGAAAGAATATGGTATATGTGATGTATTTGGAGATTTAGTTAAGTATAACGGTAACGGTGATAAAGATAATAAAATACCACATATCAGATATCAAACACCTAATGGTGAAAAAATAATATATGTTTTAGGCTATGATAATAAAGATAAATGGAAAATGGCCCTAGGTTCTCAATTTGGATGCGTACTTATAGATGAAATTAATACAGCAGATATAGATTTTGTACGAGAGATATGTACAAGAAATGATTATCTTATGGCCACACTTAATCCAGATGATCCTAATTTGCCAGTATATAGTGAATTTATAAATTGCAGTAGACCTTTAGAAAAGTATAAAAAAGATGTACCAAGTGAAATACTTGAACAGCTAAATAGTGAAGAGAAGAAGAACTGGACTTACTGGTTCTTTTCTTTTTATGATAACGCATCTTTAAGTGAAGCTGATATTGAGAAGAAAAAGCTATCAGCTCCGAAAGGTACTAAGCTATATAAGAATAAGATATTAGGTTTAAGAGGAAGGGCAACAGGATTAATATTTTGCAATTTTGATAGAACTAGAAACTTAACAACTAAAGCTAAAATAAAGAAACAGATACAAGATAAAAAAATAAGATTTATACAATTTACAGCTGGGTTAGACACTTCTTATTCAAGTCAATCCAATGATACTATAGCAATGACTTTTATGGGAATTACAGCTGATAAAAAGTTATTTTATTTAAGCGAAGAAACCTACAACAATAAGGACAATAAAGAAAAGCCATTAGCTCCAAGTGATACAGCAGTAAAATTTGTTGAGTTTTTAGAGAAGAACAGAAAAGAATGGGGATTTGCTAGAGATGTCTTTGTTGATAGTGCAGACCAAGCAACTATTACTGAACTTAAGAAACTAAAAAGGCAAAAGCCTAATTTATATAACTTTATTAATTCATATAAGAAAGTAGAGATAATAGATAGAATTAACTTCTTATTAAGTTGGATGGGAAGTGATGAAACACAGGTATTCTATTATGTGGTTGATACTTGCAAAGAACATATAAGGGAGTTGGAAACTTATTCATGGAAAGAGGATAAAGATGAGCCAGAAGATGCTAATGACCATACGATTAACTCTTGTCAGTATGCATGGATACCTTTTAGAAAGATGATAGGAGATTATAAGGAGGAGTAAAAGTGGGGTGGTTTAAAGGGATGTTAACTAAAGCAGCAATTAAATATTTAAATGTTCAGCCAGCGATATCTAACCCTATAACTATACAAGAAGCTTACACTTATGAATCTAATTTAGTTAGAAATAAGTTATGGTATAGAGGGGAAGCTTATGAGCTAGAACAATTCTTTAAGAATATAAGCAGTGATCCAGTAAATAAAGCTAGATTTTGGAGTGCGGTACCAAGCGAGGACTTAAATATAAGAAAAATACACAGTGGTATGCCAGCAATGATAGCTGATAGATTAAGCGATATAGTAGTTTCTGATATAGATAGTATAGAAGTTACTGGAGATGAGTTTAATAACATATGGGAAGAAATAAGGAAAGATAATAAGTTTGATGATAATATAGGTGATATGATTGCTAGTACTTTAGTATCTGGTGATGGAGCTTTTAAAATATCTATTGATACAGATATATCTAAATACCCAATCATAGAGTTTTGTGAGGGTGATAAGGTAGAATATGTGACTAAAAGAGGAAGGTTACAGGAAATTAAATTCAATACTTACTATGCCAAGAAAAATAAACAATACAAATTAGTAGAGATTTATGGTATAGGATATGTTAACTATAAATTATATGATGATATGGATAATGAAGTACCCCTAAATACTTTAGAGGAAACAGCAGAGTTACTGGACGTAACCTTTAGCGGTGATTTTATTATGTCAGTTCCTTTGATGTTTTTTAAATCTCCTAAGTGGGAAGGTAGAGGAAAGAGTATATTTGATAGTAAATCAGATTCATTTGATGCACTTGATGAAGTTATAAGTCAATGGATAGATGCAATTCGTGATGGTAGGGTACAAAAGTATATTCCAGAAGATTTAATACCTAAGAATCCTATTACAGGTGAATTGATGAAGCCTAATAGCTTTGACAATAAATTTGTTAAGATAGGTTCAAGTCTTGCAGAAGATACAAGTAATCAAATAGATATGAAACAAGCAGATATTAATTATTTGGCTTATGTAGAGAGTTACGCTAATGCAGTTGATATGTGTCTACAAGGTATTATAAGTCCTTCTACATTAGGAATAGACCTTAAAAAAACAGATAATGCAGAAGCACAAAGAGAAAAGGAAAAGACTACTCTATACACTAGGAATAAGATGGTAGATATATTAACGGAGGTTATACCTCAATTAGTCAATATAGTACTCAAGACATATGATACAATGAATAGTAAAACACCAGGAGAATATGAGGTGGCAATAGTATTTGGTGAGTATGCTTCACCTAGCTTTGATGCAGTAGTAGAAACTGTTGGCAAAGCTAAAAGCTACGGAGTAATGTCTATAGAGCAATGTGTAGAAGAGATGTATGGAGATACATGGAGTGATGAAGATAAGGCTATAGAGGTCCAAAGAATAAAAGAACAAAATGGAATGATTGAAGCAGAAGAGCCTAAGACAGTAGATGAAGAAGACTATAATAACTTAGAGAATCCAGAGGATGTGGATTTAGATGGACAAGAAGAATAAACCTACACAAATAGGCGACATACTCAAGAGCATTACAAAAAAGTATGTACAGGATGAAGTAAAGAAGGAAAGGAATAAGTCTTATGACATAGGAAATATATTTGAACAGATGGAACTGGATCTAATATCTTCTATGAATAGGGCTTTTTATTTTCATCAAAACGAGCAGATTAAGGAAGGTTTTGAGTGGGAACAATGGCAATTATCTAAATTAAGAGCTATGGAGCAGTATAGAAAGAGAAATAAAAAGATAGTTGGCAAATATAATAAACCTATTCAAGAAGCAATAGACAGAGAACTAAAAGGAAATTTCTCTAAGGGTGAGAGTAAGGTAGAAAGATTATTTAATAAGATTAAACAACTACTTAAGTGGAGAAAAAAAGAAAATCCAACAATAGAGTTTCCACAAGATATTGATACATCTACTTTAAAAGGATATATAGCTAAGGAATTAGGAAGTCCAGGAGCAGTTCCACAAGAAAAGAACTTCTTTGGAGTTAATGAAAAGAAGTTAGAGGCTTTAATATCTACAGTAAATAATGATTTAAATAAGGCTGAATATGCAATCCTTAGAAAGATGGATGATGTATATAGACAAACTATATTTAAAACTCATATGTATTTGCAAAATGGTGCTAAGACATTAAATCAAGCTATAGATATGGCTACTAAAGATTTCTTAGATAAGGGTATCAACTCTATACAGTATAAAAATGGTGCTAATGTTAATATAGCAAGTTATGCAGAAATGGCATTAAGAACAGCCAATCATAGAGCCATGCTTTTAGGAGAAGGCAGTAAGAGAGATGAATATGGTATACATTTAGTAGTTGTCAGTGCTCATGCTAATACTTGTCCTAAGTGTGAACCATGGCAAGGGAAAATACTTATAGATGATGTATTTAGCCATCCTAGTAAAGAGTATATAGAGAAATATAGAGATAAGTATAAGATGGCAAGTGAAGCCATAGAAAAAGGATTATTACATCCCAATTGCAGGCATGCATTAATTACCTATTTTGAAGGCATAACAAGACTTCCAGTAATTCCAGATGGTAAAGAAGCCATAAAAGTATATGAGGCAGAACAAAAGCAGAGAGCACTTGAAAGAGATATAAGAAAGTGGAAAAGGATTGAAGTAGGATCAGTTGATGCTAAAAATGTAAATGATGCAGCTAAGAAGGTTAAGGAATTAGAATATCAATTAACTAATCATTTAGATAAAAACAAGCAATTAAGAAGAGCTCCACAAAGAGAAATAGATAAAATACCTATTGATAAAGTTAGTGGTAGTGATAAAATTATAGATAGGAAGTGGTTAAAAGCCAACTTCTCAACACAAAAGAAATATGATAGACATATAGAAAAACATTTATCAGAATATGGTGATATAACACCAGAAGATTACTTGAATACAGCTAGAGATTTGTTAGCAGCTCCATTAAGTAATGATATAGAAGGATTTATTAGTAAAGATGGATTTACATTTAAGTATAGAATAAGTACTAATGATTTTGCTATAGGAAGAGCTGATGGTAAAATATCAACATTGTTTAAACCAGATAATAATATAGAGTATTGGAAAGAACAAATAAATTTATTTAAGAATAAGGAGGAATAGAGCATGAAATGTCCTGTATGTGGTTATGAAGTAGATATGTTTGATATTTGCGATAATTGTGATTATCAAAATAGTGGTCCAAAAGAAAATTTAGATGGTCCATTAGGTCCTAATAAAATGACATTAAGAGAAGCTAGAGAAGCTTATAAAAATGGTGAAAAGATTATATAAAAGCACTTACCAAGTAAATGGTAGGTGCTTTTATATGCTTAAAATTAAGGAGGATTGAATAATGAATGAAAGAGAATTTTTAGAATGGTGTAAGCAAGAGGTGTGCGATTATACCAATAAACACTTAGACAAAACAGATAAAAAGGAAATTACAACGGATGATGTATTTATGGTGTGGAGTTGTAAAACTCTTCAAAATAATAAAGCACTACTTAGCACTACTCTATTTGATGGAATGTACTACGAATGTACATACAATGGAGATAAAAAAGAAATGTATGTAGATGCCTATAAGAAATGGGAAAACTACAAGGTTGAAAAATAATTAAGTCTTAGGAAACTAAGGCTTTTTATTAAGCCCAAAACATGCTTTAAGGCTCTAAACTGTGCAAGGAGATAACAGCCGACAGGCTATAAATGGAGGTATTTATGTTTTTAGAAAATTTAAGAATGAGTAGATTAATGGAAGCTGATACAGGAGCCAATGGTGGAGCAGATACCGGTAAGGCAGACACCGCAGAAACTGGAGCAGATACACAAGAAACTACTCAAGAAGAAAAGACTTTTACACAAGCGGAGGTTGATAATCTTTTAAAAGAAAGGGTTGCTAGATTAAAGAAAGAGCAACCAAGCAAAGAGGAATTAAAAGCTTATAACGATTGGAAGGAAAGTCAAAAGACAGAAGAAGAGAAGAAAGATGAAGCTTTAACTAATGCTGAAAAGGCTAAGCTTGCAGCAGAAGAAAGAGCTTTATTAGCAGAAACAAAAGTAACTTGTTTATCTAAAGGAGTTATAGCAACATCTGTAGATGATGTAGTTACACTTGCTAAAGCTATGGTTACTGAGGAGGTGACTATAGAGCAGGCTATTGATAAGGTGCTAGAAAAGTATCCGAATTTCAAAGGAAAACAGCAACAAGAAGAGCAAAAAGGATTCATCAAAATTGGTGCAGAAAATCAAAGACAAAAAGAAAACTCAAATGATGCCCTAGCAAGAGCATTTGGAAATAAATAAAATTTAGGAGATGATTATTAATGGCAGTATATAGTTATGCTGAACAATTTGAAAGAGAATTACAACAAAAATATGCAAGGGAACAAACTTCAAATGATTTAGAAAATTCTAATCCACAAGTTAAGTTTATCAATGCACAAACTATTAAACTACCTAGTATTACAGTTAGTGGTTATAAAGACCATAATAGAGGTAATATGGGCTTTAATACGGGAACAATAACAAATGAATGGGAGCCAAAGAAATTAACTCATGATAGAGATATAGAATTTGCTTTAGATCCAATGGATATAGATGAAACTAATTTAACTTTAGAGGTAGCAAATGTTCAAAATACATTTGAAACAGAGCAGGCTATTCCAGAAAGGGACTCTTATAGGTATTCTAAATTATATTCAGAGGCTAAGACTTATACTTCAAATGGTGCAGTAGTAGACACTACTACAAAATTAACTACTGCTAACATTTTAGATTGGTTTGATACTCAGATGGAAAAAATGGATGATACAGGAGTACCATCAGAAGGAAGAATACTTTATGTTATTCCATCAGTCCATAAAATGCTTAAGCAAGCAGAAGGGTTAACAAGAAATATTGATGTTAACAGTAATAATGGCAACATTGATAGAAGAGTTTATTCTTTAGATGATGTAAAAATAAAGAAAGTACCATCTAGCAGAATGAAAACTAAGTATAACTTTACTAATGGATGTGTTGCTGCTGAAGATGCAAAGCAAATATACATGATTCTTATCCATCCTTCTTGCCAAGTTACTAGAAGAAAATATGCTTACATGAAGTTATTTACTCCTGGTACTGATTCAAGAACAGCAGATAAGTATGTATATCAAACTAGAGAGTATGGAGACACGTTCTTAATTAAAAATAAAGCTTGTGGTATTGCAATAAATGCTGAGGCAGAAGCATAGGGGGAGATTTTAATTGAAAGCTACAATGGAAAATAAAGTTTACACAATAGATGAAACTCAAAAAGCTATGTATAAAGCACTAGGATATGATATTACAGAAGATGATGGAACTGTAATAGAGTATGGAGCTAGAAAGTCAGTTTCATATGAGGAATACAAGGCTTTAGAAGAAAAGGCTTTAAAGTTAGAAAAAGAAAATAAGAAATTAAAAGAAGAAATTAAGGAATTGAAGAAGGGTGCTAATTAGTGACCTTCTTTTAGTTTAAGGATGTGATTAAATGTCTTATGTAGACAGCACATATTATAAAGATACCTTTGGAGGGACTATCCTTCCAGAGGATCACATAAAACAAAAACTAGAAAGAGCATCAGATCAAATTGATACACTCACTTATAACAGGATAGTAGGCAAAGGCTTTGAAAATCTTGCTAACTTCCAACAAGATAAAATTAAAAAGGCTGTATGCATCCACGCTGAGTTTATAGAACAGTATGGGGAATATATTAATATGCCTTTAAGTGGCTTTTCTGCAGGTAGTACATCTGTTAGTTTTAATGCTAATAAGGTTAATGGGATTACTACTACACAAGAAGTATTAAATTATCTTAGTCAAACCGGGTTAACTTGTAGGAGGATTTGAGTATGGGATTAAAATTACCGTTTCCTAAATGGTTAGCTAATACTCCAATAGAAGTATGGTTTGAAGGAACTAATACAGATGGAGACTATGAGGAAAAGAAGCTATTCGAAGGTAAATGTATCTATACTGATAAGTCTAGACAGGTTCTTAATGCAGAAAGACAGTTGATTCTATTAAGCGGCAAAGCTGTTATTGAAGGATCTATTTATGATGGTCCATTTGAAGGCTATGTAATAGTAAATAAAATAAAGAAAAAGATTTATTCTATTGAAAGACCTTTAAATCCAGATGGTACTATCTTTAGTACGGAATTGAATTTACAGTAATGAGTGTTAAAGTAACAGTTAAGCTAAACACTAGCAAAATAAACACACTAATTGAGGCTCATAAAAAAGCATTAGAAATGACAGCAGATGCAGTTTTTAGTGATATTAAGACTAGTGCTGTAGTTCCTAAAGATACAAGTACATTAGAAGATAGTGCCTTTGTAGATAAATCCGAATTAATGAACTGCATTATGAAAATAGTCTTTGACACTCCTTATGCACGTAGATTATATTGGCATCCAGAGTATAATTTTAGAAAGGATAAAAATCCTAATGCTCAAGGGAAATGGATGGATAGCTATTTATATGGAGACAATAAGCAATTCATAATAGATACTTATTCTAAATTCCTAAAAATGCTTAGCGAAGGATTGATTAAATAATGTTATTAAGTGAGATAAGAGAATTTTTAAAAAAGAAAATAGAATGTCCTCAATGGTATTTAAATAAGATTGGAGATAAGGAAAAGAGTATAACGATTTATAATACTGTAGGACCTAAACCCATAATAGCTATTGGAGGCTTAGCTAACACAAGTTATACCACTAAGGCTATTTCTATTTTAGTGCATTGGGGAAAAAATTCTGATGAAGCAGAGAAAAAAGCACAAGAGATATATAATGCTTTCTTTGGTCAAGATGGGCTTATAGGGGGTAAGAGAGTAATACAATTTGATATGAAAACAGCTAACCCTATAAGTGTAGGTACTGATAGTGAAGGTATTATTGAATATGTAATTGAAACAATAATTTATTACGAAAGGTAGGTAAGGAAAAATGGCAGGATTTAGTGGAGTATTTCCAGTATATAATATTAAATTTAAAGTTGGAACTAAAGGAAAAGAAAGTACATCACCATCAGATATGGCAGTTATAGCTGATATGGAGTCATTCTCTATCAGCATAGATGGAACAGTAGAAGAATGGACTCCAATGGATACAGATGGATGGGCCAGAGCTTTAATGACAGGTAAGAAGTTCAGTATAGGTTTAAAAGGGAAAAGAAATGTTGGCGATAAGGGCAATGATTATGTCGCAGCTACAGCTTGGAAAGACGGATTAGGATGCAGTACAAAAGGGGAAATAGAATTTCCGGATGGCGGTAAATTAGCCTTTGATTGTGTAATTAATGTTAAGAATGTAGGCGGTGGAGATTCAACAAATGTTGCACCACTTGAATTCGATATGCAAGGTGATGGTAAACCAACATATACACCAGCAAGTTTACCAGCATAAATTTTAGGTGCTATTAGTAAAACTAGTAGCACTATTTTATTATTGAAAGGATGATATAAATGGCAAGAGTATATGATATTATAAGCAGATTAGAGAATGGTAATCAAAAACCAGTAGTAAAGATAGATAAAGATCATGAATTTAAAATTAATAATAGCAAAGCTGCAGCTTTTAAAATAATGGCTTTAGCTGATGATGAAAATGTAAAAGAAGATGAAAGACTAGAAAAGATTATTAAAGTAGGATTGGGAGAAGAAGCTTTTAAGTATATAGAAAGCTTAAAGTTAAGTATGCCTAATTATACTTTAGTTATAAATACAATAATGGCAGCAATAGGGGATGTAGAGCTAGAAGAAATTGAGAAAGAGGCAAAAAAGGAAAGAAAAAATCCCAGAAAATAAATGGTATGACATAGTAGAGGACTTTGATTTAATAGAAGCCTCCTTTGCTATGCAATACGGAATTCGCTTAAGAAATGATGATATGACATGGAATGAGTTTTGTACTTTATTAACTGGAATAATGCCAAAGACTCCATTAGGAGAAATAGTAAGCATTAGATGTGAAGAAAATAAAGATGTATTAAAGAATTTTACTCAAGAACAACATAAGATACGTAATGATTGGAGAAATAGAGTAAATCCAATTAGAGACATGTCAGATGAAGAGAAAGAAGAAGAAATAAAGAAAGTACAAGAAATATTTGCAAAAGCCTTTGGATAGTATATACTTAAATTAACATAAATGTTAATGGGGGGTATACTTATATGAATGAAGTTGAAGAAGTACAAGAGAATGATTTATCTATAATACAAAAAATGAACGGGTATGCAAAGGGGAATATAAAGTATTTTGGAGCACATCCAATGTTTCCTAAAGAATGTAAGATGACTTTAAGAGTTAATACTGATAGCATTAAATTTGGTACTATGTTTAAAAAGGATGAGATACCATTAGACCAAATAACGCATGTGAGTATAGAGACAGAAGAGGAGATAATAGAAAGATTTACTGCAACAAGAATTGCACTATTCGGACCATTTGCATTAGCATTTAAGAAAAGAAAGGTTAATAAAGAGAAATATTTAGTTATAGAAACAGAGGATTTTACATTAACTTTTGAAGGAAAGAGTCTATTTGCTAGAAAAATTGCAGAAAAAATATACACTAATATAAAAAAATATAATTAGCCAAAAGCACTTAGAAAACTAGGTGCTTTTTATTATGTCTGAAAGGAGGATTAGTATGAGCGATAGCGTAGGGAAGATTAGTCTTGACTTAGAAGTGCAATCAGATTTAAGCAATCAAATTAGTAGTGTATCTAATTCAATAGCGAATAATCTTAAGAAGTCATTAAGTAGCGGAATGAAAGGTACATTTGAGAACATGAATAGTGCTGTTAAAAATAATCTAAATAGCATAACAAGTCATGTTAGTTCATCCATGAAAAAAACTATTAGTAATATAGCTAAGACTATGAAATCTATTTTAAGTAGTATGAAAATGCCTAAGATAAACATTCCCAGACCTAATAATGTAGTTAAGCCTAGAACAGTTGAAACAAACTCTAATGTTAATAAAAGAGGACCACCAGCTGATGCAGAAATATTAAAGTCTCAAGTTTCTAATATGACAGCAAATTTAGATAATATTGGTAGTAAAATTGAGCTACAAACAGACAAATTAAAACGACTTAAAGAGGAATACAATAATTGTTTTAATCAAAAGAGAAAAAATGTATTAGAAGAAGAAATGGCTAAAACAGAAGGGAAAATAATTAAACTAATAGGACAAGCTGACAAACTATCTCTTAAACTGTTTAACTTAGAGGATAAAATGAGCAAGGTAGGTAGTGGAGCAAGCAAGGCAAGTGGAGGCACTAGTAAACTTAAATCAGTTTTAAATAGCATGTATGGGGTTTTTAATAAGTCTGGGAAAGGCGCTAATGAGTTAAGTCATAGTACTAAAATTGCCAATGGTAATATGGGAAGGATGAGATCTGGAATTGGTTTTACACTTAATCAAATGTTTAAGTGGATGATAATACTTCCTATGATAGCAAAAGGTATAAGGAGTCTAGGAACGGGATTAATAAATAATTTAAAGACTAATGAACAATTTTCTAATTCATTAGCTCAAATAAAGTCTAATCTTATGATTGCATTCACTCCAATTTATCAAGCTATTTTGCCAGCTATTAATGCTTTAATGAGTGCATTGAGTGTAGCAACTCAGTATATAGCTAGTTTTATAAGTGCTATATTTGGTAAAACATTTGAACAAAGTAAACAAGCTACACAAGGACTTATAGATGCAAAAACTGCTATGGGTGTTTATGGAGATAGTGCTAAAAAAGCAGGTAAAGCAGCTAAAGATGCACTAGGTTTAGCAAGTTTTGATGAAATAAATTCTCTTAACGCTAATAAATCTGATGATAGTGGCGGAGGTAGTGGAGGTGCTTCTAAAGTACCACAACTAGTTACACCAGCACTTGATACAACAAGTGTTGACAGTGCTATGCAAAAGCTTACAGATAAGATTAAGGCTTACTTTGGTACGTTTGACTTTAACCCATTGATACAATCTTTTAATAAAATTAAAGAAGCAGTAGAGCCTATATTAAATAATATAGGTAAAGTTATAAAGTGGTTCTTAACAGAGATATTAGACCCATTAGCACATTGGACTATAGAAGATGCACTTCCAGCTTTTCTGAATGTAGTAGCTGGAGCATTAGAAGTATTAAATCCAATTTTAGAAGTGTTTATGGATGCAGGTAAATGGTTATGGGATAACATTCTACAACCAATAGCAGAATGGACAGGTGGAATAATAGTAGATGTATTAAATGGGCTTGCAGATGTATTAAGCAAAATAGGTGCTTGGATTAATGAGCATAAGGAAACATTATCTAAGATTGCAAAAGTTATAGGAATTATAGGAATTGCTTTAGGAACTGTTAAAATTGCAATTGCTGGAGTAGCAATTGTTATGGGTATTTTAACTAGTCCAATTACATTAATAATTGGAATTATAGTTGGTTTAATTGCTATCTTTACACAGTTGTATGATTCTTGCGAAGGATTTAGAAACTTTGTGGATACTGTGGTTGAATTCGGAAAGAATTTGATATTCGGGTTGTTTGAAGGAATAAGCAGTGTAATGTCTACTATAGGAAGTTGGCTTAAAGATAATATTGTAGATCCAATTCTTAATGCAATAAAAAGCTTTTTCGGAATACATTCTCCAAGTACGGTTTTCGCTGAAATAGGTACTTATTTAATGCAAGGACTACTTAATGGTATTAAATCTTTAAAAGAAAGCATAATTGATTTCTTTGGTAACTTCTGTACTAATTTAAAAGAGATTTTTACTAATATACCTAAATGGTTTGGAGAAAAGTTTGTTGAAGCTAAGAATGCTATAATTGAAAAATTCAGTCCTATAGGTAGGTTTTTTAGCAATTTATTTGGTAGCATAAAAGATATTTTTACTAACATAGGTGGCGCAGTCAGTGATGCAGTAAGCGGAGCGCTTAGAAAAGCAATAAATGGCGTTTTAAGATTTGCAGCAAATACTATTAATGGATTTATACGTGCTATAAATGGTGCAATAGGATTAATAAACAAAATACCAGGTGTAGATATAGGACGAATTAATTATATGGATGTTCCTCAATTAGCTAAAGGAGGAATTTTAGATAGTCCAACTCTTGCAATGGTAGGTGAAGCAGGTAAAGAGGCAGTAGTACCATTAGAAAATAATACTGGTGGTTTAGATTTACTAGCTAGTAAGCTCCTTGAAAGAATGCCACAGGGAGGTTCTAATGATAATTCTAATGGGGATTTAGTTCTTATGATAGATGGTAGCGTAATAGGTAAAGTAGCATTAAATCAATTAAGAAAGATGCAAAGACAAGGTGGAATAACCTTAATACCAACATAAAAGGAGTGGTAATATGCTTAAAATTAATGGAGTGGCTATTGCTACTCCTAAAGTCTATGAGGTTACAGTACAGGACCTAGATGGAGAAACAAATAGAAATGCTAATGGTGACATGATAAGAGATAGAATTGCAGTAAAAAGAAAGCTTAATTTAGAATGGCCACCATTAACCCAAGCAGAAATATCAACATTACTTACAGCAGTAAGTGGTGTTTTTTTTACGGTTACTTTTCCAGATCCTCAACTTGGATTAATAACTAAAACTATGTATGTAGGGGATAGGACTTCACCAGCTTATCAATTTAAGAATGGTGAAGTTAAATGGAGTGGTCTTAAAATGAATTTTATTGAAAAATAGATGCATCTAGATAAAGGTTCATTTCCTTCCAATGTAGAAATACATAAAGGGGAGGGGATGTTAAGATATGAGCTTAGTAATGGCAATAGGGAATAAAGACTTTATTTTATTTGCTAGTGAAAAAAGAAAAACTACTACCAACATATTAACTAAAGAAATTACTATTGATGAAAATTGTGAGAAAATATTTAAAATTAATAAAAATGTATTATTAGGATATGCCGGTGACTTAGACTACTGTAAGATAGTAACAGAAAGTTTGTTAAATAATAAAATGAATTTAAGAGAAAATCATAATTTAACATATAAGCAAGTAGATAATTTTATTGGGGCAAGATTTAAAAACATTATAAAGCAAGTTGAAGCTGATCCTATAAAATATAGAAAATCGAGAGCTTATATTGTAGTTGGAGGGGTGGAAGGTGGTGTACTAAATTTAAGCTCATATTTTTATGAAGATGAGTTGAAAATCAATAAATTTATATTAAAATGTGCAACTCCTAAATTAATAACTTTATCAAGTGGTCAATATGATCACGAAGAGTATTTTCGTGGTATATTTTCTGCAAAACCTATGGTGAAAATAGATAATATGAAGAAAATATTTAATAAAACAGTTATGAATGGAATTAAATTTGATACATCTATTAATAATAATGTTGATTTTAAAGAAATTGTCTTAAAGGAGTCATGATATGAATATTGATATATCAGAATTAGACAAAACAAATATAATACAAAGCAATGAATATATACAAGGTAAAATAAGTGATTTAGTTTATGAAGAGCCAAAAGGCTCTTTTTTAATATTTAAAATAAGAAAGGATGATAAAAATGTTAAAAAGTAATGAGAGTATGACAATATCAGGCGAAAGTAAAATAGAAGACAAGGTTGTAGTAAGCATGGTTGCAAGCATAAACACAGACGGAGAAGGTTTTCCGAATACTTCTCATACAGTTTTAGATAAGGAACTTTATGCGGCTAATATAGAAACGTGTCAAGCTGATATAACAGCATTTAACACTAGAGTATTTGAAAAGCAAAAACAAGTATTAGGGGGTAATAAGTAATGGAAGATAAGAAAGAAATAATAGACGTTGAATCCACATCGGTGGAGAAGGAAGAAAATAAACCAGTCTTAGAAAAAGGTAACTACATCATAGAAGTTATAAGTGAAGGAAATATAATTAAGAAGTTCGTTGCTGCTAATGCAGAGATTAATATATCAAAACTAGCAGATGGAGGTCTAACTGTAGACCTTAAATAGGTGAGGAGGTTAGGCTATGCAGAATACAAGTGCATTATTCAAGACTAAAATAAAAGAAGCAAGCAGGCAGTTTCAATGCAAGATAACTATAGGCGATAGGATATTTACTAATGAGGATATAGTAGACGTAAAAATAGATGGTAATATGCAACCTCAAGATGGATTCATGATAGGTGTTACACCTTCAAATATGCTTGATTTAACGATTTTAAATAGTGGAGATACCATTTACTCTACTAACCAAATTAAGGTTGAAATAGGTCTTAATATAGGCTCTACAATAGAATATATATTAATGGGATATTACAATATAGATGATATAACTAAAACTGACTATACTATCAAGATTACTGCATTTGATAATATGATAAAATTTGAAACACCTTACTTTTCTAGCTTAGGAGATACAGCCACATTACAACAAGTAGTTAATGAATTAGCAAGTAAAACAGGAGTACAATTTACAGGAAGCCTTCCAGCTTACAATGTTAAAAAGTTGGAAGGCTTTACTTGTAGAGAGGTACTCGGTTACGTAGCTAGTTTATGTGGAGGGAATGCTTTAATAACTAGAGAAGGTAAGTTTACTATAGTAATACTAAAAGATATAAACTACTCTATAGACACTAACAACTACTTTGATTATAAGAGAGAAGAAGTTAAATATAAGATAAGCAAAGTTAGTTGTAAGGTTGGAGATAAAGAATTATCTAAAGGGGCATTAGGTACAGATTCTATGGAACTCCAATTTGAGAATCCATGGGTTACAGAAAGTATACTTACTGATATTTATACTAAATTAAATGGGTTTAACTATTTAGGCTATTCTATGAAATGGCAAGGAGATATATCTTTAGATCTTGGAGATATAGTAACTATTACAGATAAAAAAGGAGTAGTTAGAAAACACCCTATTCTAAGCCAAAAGTTTAATTATACTGGTGGTCTTACTGTAGAAATGGGAGCAAAAGGAGAGTCTAAAAATAAGAACTCTTTTAATTCCAGTGGAGAAAATTCTAAAAAGATAAATAGAGTTGTTACAGAGCTTGCATTAGTTAATAAGGCTTTTGTAGATTATGCGAGAATAAATGATGCAGAAATAGTAAGTCTAAAAGCTAAAGATGCAGAGATAAACAATGCTTTAATATATAAAGCCAATATTAAGGATTTAGACGTTATAAATGGCAAAATACAGAACTTGATTGCAGAAGATGCTAAGATAAATAAAGCAATTATAAACAAAGCAGATATAGTTCAATTAAATGCAGTAAGTGCAAAGATTAATGTACTAGAAGCAGATAGTGCAACTATAAAAACTTTAGTAGCAGGAAATATTACAGCTGAAAATATACAATCTAATTTCTTGCAAACTCTTCAAGGTTGGATGTTAGAAGGAAGTATCGGTAATGCACAGATAAGTGATTTGAACGCTAACAAGATTAGAAGCGGTACCGTAGATACTTCTTTAGTAACTGTAGCTGGACCAGGGGGAAGGCTACAGATAAGCGGTAATAAACTCCAGGTATTTGATAGTAAGAGTGGTACTCTTTACGAGAGAATAATGCTTGGTATAGATAGCAATAATAACAGTTCTTTAACTCTTAGAGGTGCAGATGGTACTACTGTTTTATTAACTCAAGATGGACTTACTAAAGCAGGTTTTACAGATGGTTATAACAAGATAGATAATGGGAGTCTTGATGGTGTTAAGCTAGATATAAATAGTGTTATTCGTAGCGTAAATGGAGCTGCAGAGAAGATAGAAAGTACCGTTGTTCAAGTTGGTAATAAAACTCTTAATGTATTGCTACAAGAGCAAACTAACACCATTACAGAGCATGGCAAGAGCTTAAGTACACAAGAAGCTAGGATAACAGCTAATGAAAATTCCATAAAGCTTAAAGTAGATACACAGACCTATAGCCAAGATAAAACTACTATAAATAGCAGTATAGCAACTACTCTTAGAGACAGTAAAGCTTATGCAGATACAAAGAAGAATGAAGCTATAAGTACTGCGAGTGCAGATGCTACAACTAAATCCAATAATGCTAAAAATGCTGCTATTAATACAGCTGCAACAGATGCAGCAACTAAGGCAAATGCCGCAAAAGATACAGCCATAGCAGAAGCACAGAAAAAAGCAGATAAGGCTTTAGCAGATAGTAAACTCTATGTAAATCAAGAAATTACAACAGTTAATAGTAATCTTAGCAAAGCTACTTCGGATATAAGTGTACTTAAAGGGCAAATAGCTTTAAAGGTAGAACAGTCAGACATAGATAAGACAGTTACTACAGTTAAAAATGAATTGGTTGCTAAGGTTGATGGAATAGAAATTGGTGGAAGAAATTTAATAAAAGGAACATCTAATATTTATTATAATTTTAACTGTGACAGATATAGAGCTCCACTATTTGAGCAATGTAAAATAAAAGACTTAGGACTTAAAGCAGGAGACTTAATAACACTATCATTCTATGTATCTACTACAAGTGGTAAAAAACTTCGAGCAAGAATTGAATTTTTTAATACAGCTTCTGACAGAACTAGTGTATTTGGAAAAGATGCATTTGAAAACTCAGAGGGATTTTGCTATGTTACAGGAAAAATTCCAGATGGTTATCCAGAGATTGGGATTTACGCTGATGTTGAGAATGTTAATGTGGTAACCTCTCACACTTCGGAAAAGATAAAAGAGGTTAAGCTTGAAAAGGGTAATAAACCCACAGACTGGACTCCTTCTCCTGAAGATGTAGACCAAGCAATAGCAGATGTAATAACTACAACAGATACTAAAATATCAAAAGCTAAGTCAGATATAAAAATAGAAACTGATAAAATAGCTTTAAATGTATCTAATCTAACAACTAAGACTAGTACTATAGAAACACAGCTAGGGGATAAGGCTACTAAAGCAGAAGTCAAGACGGTTTCTGATAAAGCAGCATCTATAGAAGCTAATCTTAATGGTATAACTCAAAGAGTTAGCAGTACAGAGAGTACAATATCGACACATACTACACAGATAGGTGCAGTAGATGGGAAAATAAATACAGCTAAAACAGATGCTATTAATACAGCTGCAACAGATGCCACAAATAAAGCTAATAAAGCTAAAACTGATGCTATAAGCACAGCAAGTGCAGATGCCACAACTAAGGCTAATAATGCCTTGAAAGATGGGAAGTCCTATACAGATATAGGGTTAAAACCAGTAAAAGATACATTAGCTACACATACAACAGAGATAAGTACAACTAAGCAGCAAGTATCTACTATAGAAACTAATCTCGGCTCTATAACTAGCAGAGTAAGTACTGTAGAGAATAAAACAACCACTATAGATGGTAAGCTTATTAAGCAAGAAACACGATTACAAAGTGCAGAAAATAAACTTACTCCTACATCTATAGTATCAAGTGTAAATGAAGCACTTAATGGAAATAGTTCGTCAATATCTACTACAAGTACAACTCTAAGCAAGAATAGCTTTGAGGTTAGAAATGCAGCTTTTAAATTGTATGATACTTATGGAGATTTAGCTTTAAGTTCTGGAGGAGGATGGACTTATACTCAAGGGAAATATCAAGTGAGTGTATCTCCGCATAATAAACCTAGAGTTAGAGGAGTTACATTATCTAGTGGGAACTGTAATGTATTACCTTATGGGATTGTTCAAGAGACATTTAATAGTATTCCTTTAGTTTTGGGGAGTAATAGCCTTAAGGTTGAAATACGTAACATGATAGATACAGAATGGGGAAACTTAGAAGCTAATAGCATATCTGCAGAAGGTATACATTCTGCTCATGGAAAAGGTGCATATTTATCTTTAATAAGAAATGAATTAAATATAGGCTCTGGTGCAAGCTCAAGTAATTTATGGTTAAACTATTTTTCAACAGTTGAAGATCCACAGGTTGTCGTTGGTAATGGATCATATGGAGGATGGGGACATTTAAGTGCTGGAAGTTTATATGTAACTGGTTCAAAGAACTGTATTCAAGAAACTGAGAACTATGGCTATCGTGCTATTAATGCCTATGAAACAGCTGATTATTACCTTGGAGACATTGGCGAAGGGAATATAGGAGAAGATGGTTTATGCTATGTATCTATAGATGATGTGTTTATGGAAACAGTAAATACAAAGTGCAACTATCAAGTGTTTTTAACCAAATATGGCAAAGGTGATATTTGGGTGAAAGAAAGGACAGAAAATTACTTCATAGTAGAAGGTACTCCAGGTCTTTTGTTTGGAGGAGAAATCAAAGCAAAGAGAAAAGGATATGAGACAGATAGACTAGAAATAGCAGATATTACCCCAAAAGTATCTATGGACTTTAGACTATCAAAAGAAGATGAATCAACTCTTAATATGGATAAGCGAACTTATGAAACCTTAACAATAATGAACAATAGTGTAAAGGAAGAAAGCAAGGAACAGAGTTCTATACTTAATAGTATGGATGAAGAAGTCAGACAAAAAGAAATGGAAAGAGAACAAATTTTAGAGGAGTGGTAATATGTTAAGAACTATAACTGGTATAAGCGTTTTAAATGTTGGTGGTGGAAAAAGAATAAATGTAACAAGTGACATTATAGATAACAATGGAATTTTAAAAGAGAACAACCATAAAGACAGCTTCTTTGTAATAGACCAGGACATGAAAACAAAAGTTGAAGAGCTTGAAGCATTAGTAAGTGCAAAATTAAATGTTATTAATCCAATAGAGTAGACCGAGGGGTCTCTTTTTATTATTTAAATTTAGAAAGAAGGTATTAAAATGAATTTTTTACAAGCAGGATTATTAAAATTACTACCAACAACTATTATGTGGTTATTATTAGCTTACTTAGGGTTTAAGTGTTTAGATATGCTTTTAGGGATACTTAAAGCATGGAAGAACAATAACTATAGAAGTGGCAAAATGCGAGATGGAATAGTAAGATGGATAGCCGAAATAGTGGCTATAGTCTTTGTAGTAGTTGTAGATATGGTGTTAGGATTAAACTTTTATTTATGTGGCTTTACATTATCTTTATTTGTATATAAAGAAGCAGGAAGTATATTAGAGAATCTTACAGAGTGTGGTGTAGAAATGCCATTGGCAGTTAAAGAGAAACTAGAAGTTTTTAATAAAAAAGAATCTAAAGTAGAGTAGCCAAAAGGCTGCTCTTTATTAAATTTAATTAAGAAAGGAAGTAATGTATTATGAAAATAGCAATGAGAAGAGGACATCAAAGAACAGGATCAGATGGCTGTGCAGTAGGTATATTAAATGAAATAGATGTGGCAGAAGATTATTACAAAAGAGCTATGGAGAAATTTAGACAGCTAGGCCATGAAGTTTTAGACTGTACACCACCAGAAGCTAATAGAAGTCTAAGTGACAGTTTATATTATGGTATAAATAAAGCTAATGCATGGGGAGCAGATATATTTATTTCTTGCCATGCCAATAAGGCCTATGATAGCTATAATGGAGTTATTGGCTGTGAGGTTGTATACCATAGAAATAGCAGAAAAGGAAAAGAATATGCAGCAAATATAGAAAAACAATTATCGGATATAGGTTTTAAATCAAGAGGAGCGAAAGTAGATATAAGAGGTCTAGCAGAAATGAATAAAACCAGTATGCCAGCTATTATCGTAGAGCCTTTCTTTATAGAAGCTACAGAGGATGTAGCTATATATAGAAGAGTTGGAGGAGAAGGTATAGCAAATGCTATAGTAGAAGGAATTACAGGAGAAAAAGTAAATACTCCAGAAGAAAGCCCACAAGAACCATCAAACTATGATTATTCTGTAAAAGACAAAATAGGAACAGTAACAGCAAGTGCTCTTAATGTAAGAGATGGAGCAGGAACAGAATACAAGATAATAGGACAACTAGTAAAAGGAAAGAAAGTAAGAATAGGATTTGCATTAGGAGATTGGTATAATGTCTATTTTGGCGACCATGGTGGATGGGTCCATAAGAACTATCTAAACTTAGAAAACCAATATGGTATAGTAACCGCTAAAAGTGGATTGAAAGTAAGAGATGGAGCGGGAACTGGATATAGACAGCTTGGAGTTTTAAGTTGTGGGGAAAAAGTAAGAATAGGATTTTCTAGCGAAAATGGAAAGTGGCACAATATATATTTTGGAGACCATGGCGGCTGGGTATCTGCAGATTATATAAGATTACTATAATAGTAGAAGGTAGTGGGATATATCCTGCTACCTTATTTTTTATGTTTAAAATTAGGATGGGTATAAAAAATTATATAAATATCGTAAGCATTATATAAGTAAGTGCATATTATATATTAAAAAATTAGTATTCTTAGGGGATTTATGATATTGAAAATTAATTTTAGGACTATAAAGATAAAAGGGTGCAGTTTCGGCAACTACACCCTAATAAAATAGTATAAAATAGCATGTTGTAATGCATCTTAAATGCTATCCAATTTTATAGAATTTATTCAAGGCAGGGAGAGAAATCTTTCTAACTTTTTTTGTTTTATCTGAAAGGTTGTCCTATAAAAGATAATATATTACAATATAAGTGTAAATATTACAATAAAGGAATTATAATAAAATTTTAATTGATTTAGCAATACATAGTTAAATGATACAGACTATATGAAGAAAGAGTGAAAAAGAACAATGAAACAATAAATATTTTAAAGAAATGAATATTAATAAGTATAAAGGTGTGATGAAGTTGAAGAGGATATTAAGCTTGATATTAAGCACAATATTAATGAGTGGAATTATTGGATGTGGTGAAAATAGAGAATATTTATCGCAAGGAGAAGGTAATTATGGAGAAGTGTGGCATAGAAAAACAGAAACGGCTTTAAATACCGAAGAACTAGGAAAAGTTAATAATTACTATGAAAGTAGGTTAGCAGACAATAAAAATAACATATTAAGAGTTGCGACTTTCAATATGCATGGAGATAACTATTTAGATTTTGAGTTGTATAAAAATTATATAAGCGAAAATTTACTTCATGTTATTGGACTTCAAGAGGTTGAAACTTTGAAAGGGGATATAGATAGTAAGTTTAATATTTACGATTTAAATAAAATTGTTTATGGCAAGTCTAGTACAGTAGATGTATATAATGCAATACATTCTAATATAGATCTAGTAGATCAACCAATAGTTACGAATCTTCCATCGACAGGAGAAGGAAGAATTCTTGTAAAAACTTCAATGATACTAAACGATAAAAAAGTTTCTTTGTATGTTACGCATTTATCCTATACTGAAACAACTGATAGACCCTTGCAAATGGCTAAGATAAAAGAAATAATGGATGCTGATACTACGCCATATAAAATATTGATGGGCGATTTTAATGCTTCTTACAGTGACTTTTATAATCTATTAGGAATGAATTACACGTCAGTACAAGGGTATAATGGAAAGTGGTACCAAACTGAGGACTATGAGGAAGATCAATTTAAATGTATTGATAATATATTTGTAACTAAAAATATACAAATAGATAAAGTTGTTATGAATTCAGATATGATGGGGAGTGACCATAGAATGTTATGGTGTGAATTAATACTTAAATAGTATATGTTTTGGAGACCATGGTGGCTGGGTACACTCAAAGTATGTAAAATTAGTATAGAATTTATTCAAGGTGGTGGGAGAAATCTTTCTGCCTTATTTTTTTATTTTAGCTGAAAGGTTGTCCTATAAAAGAGAATATATTACAATATAAGTATAAATATGGCGAAAAATAAAAAGAAACCACCCTGACTACCAATCAATTAGTGGTTTCTTAAAACTAAAATATATCTCAAAGAATATACCTCTATTATAGCATAAATTCGTTGAGATATAAATAATTATAATGGAGGACAGTATAATGTCAGAAGAAAAAGTTAAAGAAGTAGATAGGAAGGTATACCCATATCTAATAATCTCTGATAAAAGTTCAGATAAATTGTTTGAAATGATAAAAAACAAGATTAATAATAATTACGAGAATCTAGAGAAAAGGAAGTTGATTTATACAGATTCAAAAACAAGATTAAAATTCTTTTTAGATGTCAAAAATAAAAAGGAATACAGGACAGAAGATATTGACAAAAGATTAGTTACATATGAATGTATACTATATAAGTTAAGAGAAACAGATTTTCCATACTTATTTGATTTATTAACAGGAAAGAAATCTAATATTGGAGCAGCCGATACAGAAGCATTGATGGAACAAACTCATTTCATTGTATATCCACAAATTAATCTTATTATTAGTGAAAATAATCATTCGGGAGCTCCTATCAGTAAATTATCGTTAATTGTTGAGAAAGTTTTAGAAGGAGAATATAATCAAGAATTTGAATTGAGACATATTTTAAATACTAAAACTGCAGTGAAGGTAAACAACATGAAAAAAATAGATAAATTCACATTTAAAGCTGGACACCAAGGTTTAAAAACAATTAGTTCTCATTTTAACGTAGACATGGTAGATGTTATAGATAAATGTTTTGATAATTATAGTGATTTAGAATTTGAAATAACTATAAAAGGTAAAGGGCGAGGAAAGAAGAGAAAAAATTTAGAGATCAAAAAATTTGAAGAATTTAAAAAGCTATGTGGTGTAATATTAGATTCCAAAAATAAAAAGAAATTAGATATAAAAAAGGCAGAAATTAGAGAAGTTAATCAATTTACTGAATTACCAATAGATTTATTCTCGGAATATTTAGTATGTACAACAAAAGTGATTAAAATTTCTGAAAAAAGCAAATACATAGATTCAGAAGATATGTTTGAAAAATTAATGAATATTTATAAAGATAATATCTTTGAAATATCAAACTTCATAAAAGTAGATTCAAGTATTTAAGAATATAATATAAAAAGGGGGAGGGAATGTAAGTGTTTGTAAGAAAAATAAAAAAATTTTTTATTTCAGAGAATAGTGTTAGAAACATTAGCATTCTCTCTATTATATTCTATATATTAAATATAATTTTGTTCAAAAACAAAATTATTGAGTGGAATTTAGAGCTGATAGTAAATGGGGATTTGTTTAATATTGCGGGTGTATTGGCAGGATTTATATTTACAGGATTAGGGTTCATCATAACATCAGATAGTAAATTTATTAAAGATATAAAAATGACAAATAATTTTGTCCATATAAAAAAGTTTTATATTTTTTCTATATATTATTTTGTTACTGTAATAATTTTATATTTATTAAAACCTTGTATTTTTAATGTTTTTCTTAAAGAAAATATTTTCTATAAACAATTATATTTTCTTTTTATTGTACAAATTTTCGTTACTGCACTGATATTATTTGTAATATCATTATATATTTTGAACTTAACATTAACAGATCAATAGTAATAGATAAACAATAAGGAGGCTTAGGCCTCCTTTATTTTGTCAACATAATGTTAATATAATTTATGTGGAAATTGTTCTATGGTATAAGATAAAATTCATCAATTAATATAATCAAAAAAATTTGTGGCGTCGATTGATGAACCAATTAAATAGAAAGGAGGTAAGGAAAATGGAAGATATTCTTTACACAGTAAAAGAGACTTCAAAGATATTAAAGACCAATACTGATTATGTTTATTCATTGATAAAAAAAGGGTATTTAAGATGTTTAAAGTTAGGAAGCTATAAAATCAGAAAATCAACAATAGAAGAATTTTTAGCAAAGTATGAAGGATTTGATTTATCAGATCTAGATAATGTTAAAGAATTAGATATAACAAAGGAGGCCTAAGCCTCCTTTGTTTTGCCGTCAAAAATACGTCAAAAATACAAATTTAAAATATTACTTTTATTTATTTATAAAATATTTAGACAGCATAAAACCATTGATAACACTAGATTTTTTTGTTTTATTGTTGTTTTTTTATTATCATATTATTTGTACAGAAAACTTTTGAGGATATTTTCGAATATGTAGGAATAGAGCTTAAAGGTGTTTTAGGAGTATGTAGTGGAGAGATTCCTGCGTGTGATAACAAAGAGGTTCTTAAGCAGGCCTATGAAATGGGAAAAAAATCAGTATTATTCTAAATATAAAAAAGAAATCTTAATTATAGCCTTCAGCATACATAATTTTGTAATGTTGGGGGCTATAATTAATTTATGGCATAACATATATATTAGGATTAAACTTTGGAGGAAGACAAATGAAAGTTGGAGTAATAGCTGATACACATACAAATTTAAAAAATGTAGAGAAATTAAGATTATTTTTAGAAAATCTTATGAATGACGTAGATTTTATAATCCATGCTGGAGATATAAAATCAGAAGAAGCATTAGAGATTCTAAGGAGCTTCAAAAATATAGTTATAGTTAGAGGCAATAATGACAATGAGGGGGAGCTCGCAAAGCTTAATGATAGAGAGATTTTGGATCTAGAAGGATATAAAATAGGAATAACTCATGGACATGGTACGAGCAAGTCAACCTTAGATAATGCTATTCAAAAGTTTGAAGGTGAAGACATAGACGTTTTGATTTTTGGGCATAGTCATAAATCCTATGTAGATACCAAGGGAAATACATTAATATTAAATCCAGGTTCTCCTAGCAGAAGGAGAAAAGAAAGGTGGTATTCTTACATAGTTATGGATTTGAGAGAGAATGGAATAGATGTAGAACTGAAATATAAAAGGGAAGCTTATTAAACTGTAAAAACCATATATAACTACAGATATTAAAGTGAAAATGCTTGGTTTTAGCAAACAAAAAAGAAATTAAACACTAATATAATAAACAAAATATAAAAAAGTTTGCATAACAGTAGACAAAAACATTTATTTAAAGTATGATATAGAATATAGATTATATATGGTGGTGATATGGATGGAAAATAAGAACTGTGAAATATTTTGGAATGCATCTATAGATGAGATCAAAAACGGCTATGTATGCAGTGATGGAGAAATTAGATGTCTTGTTTGTGGAGAAAGGTTTGAACAAGGACAGATTTATCAAATAGACTCTAAATTTTATGATGCGTCGAAGGCGGTACAGATTCATATAAAAAAAGATCATGGATCTATGCTAAATTATATAGTGAATATGAACTCTACTTTTACTGGAATATCTGAAGCTCAAAGTAATATGATATTATTATTTGCAGAGGGGTTTTCTGATAAGGAGATAGCAACAAAGCTTGGACTCGCTCAATCAACAATAAGAAATCATAGATACAAACTTAGAGAGAGAGAAAAACAGGCGAAATTATTTTTGGCGGTTATGGAATTGCTTTCGAACAGCACAAAAAAGAATATCAATATGATGGATGATTCAATTATATGTGATGCTCATAAGAGCGCAGCCACACTAGACGATAGGTTCAATATAACGGATAAAGAAAAAGAAAAAACTATAGCGACCTATATGGACGAGAATGGCGGACTAAAAACTTATCCATCAAAGGAAAAAAAGAAGATAATAATATTAGAAGCTATAGCTAAAAATTTCAAACGTAATGAGAAATATTCTGAGAAACAGGTTAATATGATATTAAAAAGAATATATGAAGAGGATTATATCACTTTAAGAAGAGCGCTAGTAGAGTACGGATTCTTAGATAGACCAAATGACTGCAGCTCTTATTGGGTGAAAGAGTAGAGAGAATAGATAATATTAATAGAGTAAAAAGCTTGGCATCTTGTGACTTTGGATGTTGCAAGATGTCATACTTTTACCAGGAAAAAGACCTTGCATTAAAAACATAGATATATTATAATAACCTTTGTAACAAAATAAATATTATTTGTATAAACGAACATGGAGAGATGTCCGAGTGGTCGAAGGAGCACGCCTGGAACGCGTGTATAGGGGCAACTCTATCAGGGGTTCAAATCCCCTTCTCTCCGCCAGTTTATTTTTGCCGTGCTAGATGGGGAGTTAGCGGTGCCCTGTACCTGCAATCCGCTATAGCAGGATCGAATGCCTCATATGAGGCTTTAAAACGTAAGGTCTGGCCCGTATAAGTGGCGTTGAGAGTTGGGCCTCACGCAATGTAAGCCCATGAAATTCGTCAGGTCCGGAAGGAAGCAGCGATAAGTGGTCACTTGCATGTGACGTGAGATCACCTGACTTGAGTTAACTGTACGGGTAACGCTTATGAATTAAAGTCGATTTGAGGTGCACGGTTTCTAATTTAAAAATTTAGGAGATACTGAGAGGTATCTCTTTTTTGCATAACTAAGAAATGGTTAACTTTTGTGATTCATGAATTAAAAATAATAAGACTAAAATATGATAATCTTAAGATAGAGTATTTGAGTGAAATAATGGCAATGAAAGGGGTATGTTTATGAATGGATTATTTCTTCAAGGAGGAGGAGCTAAAGGAGCTTTTCAGGCAGGAGCACTTTATGCTATGCATGAAAAAGGAATGGATTTTGATATTATATCAGGAACCTCTATAGGTTCCATTAATGGATATTATGTTTATACAGGAAATTTAGAGGAATTAAAAAAATATTACACTGAATTTGATATGGCTGGGGCCATGAAACGTTATAGAATCAGTGATACAATACCAAATGATTATATAATAGATGAGCTTAGGAAACTTCGAGGGATTAATCCTAAAGTTAAGGCTTTCTATGTTAATTATGTAAGCGTAAATGAATCAACCTTAAATCATGTACATAAGAACTTAGTGGGTCTAGACAAAGAGGAAAGTTTAAAGTATATAAAGTATAGTTCTCAGCTTCCTTTTTCATGTCCAGAGGGAGAGGACAGTGTGGATTTTGAAAGAGCACTAGAGTTATATGATCCTCCAGTTTTAGCAGCACAGTTTGGGCAAAAACTTCAAAATGGATACTATGATAAGTTTAATCTAGATGGAGGAATGATGAATAATAATTTTATGGAGCCGTTTTTGAAGGAGACTGTAGATAAGCTATATCTTTTAGTGCTTCAAAATAATTTTAAAATTCCACAGTACCTATTAGATAAGTATTCTGAAGACCAACTTATCATTATAAAGAGAAAAGAACAATATAAGTCTAATGATACCTTGAATTGCGACAGCAAGTTTCTAAATAAACTCTTTAAAGAGGGATATGAAGCGGCAAAGGAAATTATATAGTGTTTATATGTTCGCTCAATTAGGTTATAATGATAATGAACAAATATTAAGATAAAGAGGTGAGATGCCTTGTCGTATACGGCTTTATATAGAGAGTGGAGACCTCAAACCTTCGAAGATGTAGTTGGACAAGAACATATTAAAACAACTTTAAAAAACCAAATAAAAAATAATAAAACTGCCCATGCATATCTTTTCTGTGGTACCAGAGGAACAGGAAAAACCACTATGGCAAAGATAATGGCAAAGGCGCTGAACTGTCTTAATCTTCAAGATGGAGAACCTTGTAATGAATGTGAAATGTGTAAGAGCATAAATTCAGGACTGAACATAGATGTAACAGAAGTAGACGCAGCATCTAATAATAAGGTAGAAAATATAAGAGACATGATAGAGGATGTACAGTATCCGCCTAGAGAAGCGAGAAACAAAGTCTATATAATGGACGAAGTTCATATGCTTTCCACAGGAGCGGTAAATGCTTTTCTAAAGACTTTAGAAGAGCCTCCATCAAATGTAGTATTTATATTAGCTACTACAGATCCTCAAAAGCTTCCGATAACAATATTATCGAGATGCCAGAGATTTGACTTTAAGAGAATAAAGACAGAAGATGTTTCAGGGAGACTCAGGCAGATTGTAACTGATAAAGGCGTTTTGGCTGATGACAATAGCTTAAACCTTATAGCTAGAATGTCTGATGGAGCTATGAGAGATGCTCTTAGCATTCTTGATCAGGCAATGTCTATGGGAGAGGGAAAAGTTCAGTATGATGATGTACTGAATATGCTTGGACTTGTAACGAATGAAAATCTTTTATCTCTTACTGATGCGGCTATAAAGAAAGACACAGAAAAAGCCATGAATATAATAGAGGATATAGTGATATCGGGAAAGGATATTTACACCTTTATAAAGGACTTAACAAATCATATGAGAAATCTCCTTATGGTAAAGGTAAGCAATAATCCTCAGCAGGTAGTTGATATGTCTTCTGAGAATATTGAGCTTATAAAAGTTCAAGGTTCCAAGATAACTATTGAAGAGATAATGAGATTTATAAGAATCCTTCAAGATGCAGAAGAACAAGCAAAATGGAGCAAACAGGCTAGAATATACTTAGAGCTTGCAATAATAAAGATGTGCAGAGTAGAGTTTGATACTTCTCCTGAAGTGATGCTTTCTAGAATAAACAGAATTGAAGATGCTATAAGAAATGGAACTATAGCGGTTACAACGGTTTCTAAAGAAGAAGGAGATGAAGGATTAGTTTCTACTAGAAAATCTTCACCGTCTAAGAAGACCGTAGCAAAGAGACCAGTAGAGATTCATGAGGAAGTTCTTCCTATAACTGCATTTAATGAAGATTCAACAATTACATTAGATAAAGTAGAAAAATCGTGGAAGGATATAATAGATACATTTAAGAATAGAAGACTTATGGTTATCTATGCATCTCTTTTGACTGGAAAGCTTTCAAGATGTGAAAAAGGTGTTATAGAGATAGTGTACACTGAACAGTTTGCTTTTAATAAGCAGAGGTTAGACAAAGAAGACAATAGAAGACTTGTTGATGGAGTATTCAGCGAGGTTCTTAGAGAAAATGTCAAGGTTACATATAGAGTTATGACTTCTGAATCTAAAGGAAAGACAAAAGAGGAGAAACTGAAAGAGGTCTTCCAAAATACCAGCATAGATATAATAGAATAAATTAAATATATAAAAGAAAATATTATTAAGATATGAATTATAGTAAAGGACTTAAAAATAATATATAATAAGTAATAGCTATAATTAAAGGAGGTTTTTTATATGGCAAGAGGCGGATTCCCAGGAGGAATGGGTGGAGCAAATATGAACAATCTTTTGAAACAGGCTCAAAAGATGCAAAAGCAAATGGAAGATATGCAAAAGGAACTTGAAAACAAGTCTTTTGAAGCTTCTGTAGGCGGTGGAGCAGTTACTGCTGTAGTAAATGGAAAGAATGAAATTCTAGATATAAAAATAAAGCCTGAGGTTGTAGATCCAGATGATGTTGAAATGTTACAAGATTTAGTGCTTTCAGCTTGTAATCAAGCTCTTAAGATGGCTCAAGATGAGACTTCAGCAAGCATGAAGAAGGTAACTGGCGGCATGGGAATGCCAGGAATGTTTTAATATATCTTAAATGACTTAGGCATACTATATGTATGCCTAAATTGCTTATATGGACTAAGGATGTGATTATAAATGGATTTTTATCCAGTTGCGATAGAAAAGTTAATAGAAGAGTTTGCCAAGCTACCTAGTATAGGATATAAAACTGCACAAAGACTTACTCTTCATGTACTTAATCTTCCTAAAGAAGAGGTAGAGGAATTTGCTCATGCACTTATGCAGGCAAGAGGTACTATAAAGTACTGTTCAGTATGTGGAAATTATACAGAGAAGGACCCTTGTCCTTTATGTGGAAATCCTAATAGGGATAAATCTACTATATGTGTAGTTGAGCAACCTAAAGATATAATGTCAGTTGAGAAGGTAAAAGAATATAATGGAGTATATCATGTACTTCATGGAAATATATCTCCTATGGCAGGAAGAGGTCCTTCTGATATAAAGATAAAAGAGCTTATAACCAGGATGAATGGAAGTGTAAAAGAGGTAATAGTAGCAACTAACCCAACTATAGAGGGAGAAGCTACAGCTATGTATATATCAAAGATTTTAAAGCCTTTAGGAGTGAAGGTTACTAGAATAGCTCATGGAATACCTGTAGGAGGAGACTTAGAGTATGCAGATGAAGTTACTCTATCAAAAGCTTTAGAAGGAAGAAAAGAGATATAAAAACTGGAACAATATGAGAATTTAATGAATATTAATACCAAATTGTGTAAAAGATTATTATATAGAGGCTTGCCACATAAAATATATTAGGAAAGTAATAATAAGAAAAAGGATGGTATTAAGATGATTTTAAAGGATCATATAAACTTATTAGTTGGATCTAAAGCAGAAAAAATAAAAATGAACGAATGCAAAGAAAAGTTAATGGAAGCTATAAATGCTACATTAAAGGAAATAGAATGTACAAGAAATTTATTTGATAGTGTATCTGAACCAGAACTCATAGAAAATGCAATTTATTCAGAGGAAGCGCTGATGGCTAAGTACGCATATCTCTTAAAGCAGGCAAAAAAGATGGAGCTAAAATATGATGATGTAATATAGAAAAATACGGAGGTGTTATTAATGGAAGCCTTTATAGGATTTTTGATTGGTCTTTTGGTGCTATTTTTAGTGGTAAAACTTTTTGCATGGCCAATAAAGATACTTTTAAAACTTATAGTTAATGGAATATTAGGTGGAATATTATTATGGCTCGTGAACTTAGTTGGAGGAGCTTTTGGATTATATATAGGAATAAATATTGTAACTGCTTTAATAGCTGGTATATTAGGTATACCGGGAGTGCTATTCCTTATAATTTTCACTATGTTTATGTAATATAAAAAAGAAAAATAGGTTGCTGAAGGGGGCTTTAGCAACCTATTTTTTCTTTTTTAGGTGGGAGAATATTAGTGTTTCATTATTAAAGAAACTAATTAAGGGTAACTAAAATACTTCTTTAGAAGAAGCTTTAATCTATACTTATATTATATGGAGAAGAGCAAATATGGTTACGGGTTTTGTAAATTTATCTCATATCTAAATCTCCAGAAACTGTACTTACACGAATAGAATAGTCATTTCCATTTGATATAGATATGTGTTTCCTTGAAATATTAGCATTATATTTTTTTGCAATATCAAAATCTCCGGAGGCAGTATTACCTTCCAAATTAAAAGGTGTATCTCCCATTGAAATTTCTACTTCTCCAGAAGTAGTCTTGGCATCTAAAGATCCCTTTATATTATTATAAGAAGAGAAATTTATAGTTCCTGATACTGTAGTCATTTCTGTACGTCCAAAAGGGCTGTCTACATCTATATCTCCAGATGTAGATTTCATTTTTAATTCATTTCCTGTAAAACTTTCGTTTATGGACATATCACCAGATACAGACGAAAGATTCGCTGTTAAAGCGGAAAGCTTCTTTATTTCAAAATCTCCAGAAGTAGTATTAATTGAAACATCATTTAAGTTTAGTGATGATAGATCTATATTTCCATCACCTGAAACTGTAGATATCTTCAGAGATTTATTATAACTCATAGGAATATAAACCATAAGCTTTGAACTTCTAAGCATATCAAAGTTTAAGTTGTTTTTATATTTTACTGAAATATCTACTTTAGAATCGCTCTCGTCTACGTTAAGAGTAGCAGCGCCTTCTATAGCTTTTAAATAAAACATTGCTTTTATTTCGTTACCATCTGTAGGTGCAATTACGAGTTCAGAGGATACTGTAGATATATTTATTTCTGAAGTGGAATCGGTTATGGTGCAGGATTTATCATCAGTAAATTCTGCAGCATCCTTAAGTGTAGTATTGTTTTTAACATTATCTTCAACTAAAGATTCAATCTGATCACCTAAGGAATCCATTTGATTTCCTATATTAAAAGCGAAGTTTCTCCAAGTCCATGGAGAAAATAAAGAGTAATGTCGCGTACTGCTGTTTTCAAACATTAAAGAAGGAGAGAAGCCTGATGATTTTAGTATGATAGCAGCTGAGCCAAAACATATAAGTGTTACAGCTAAAAGAATAAGCATTATTTTCTTGAAAATTTTATTTGATTTATCTTTCATATCAACACCTCCTCGCAATTAAGCAAGCCTTTCTTTAAACCAACAAAATAATTTTATTATACACTGAACGCCAAATTTTATAAGCCAGATATTTCCTCCTAAAAATAATCCGCCTAAAGCTATAAGTCCTATTGCTATCAATATAAAAGCGGGAGCAGACATTACCGCGAGTCGACTTAAAGATATAAATCCAAAGAAAGCTGGAAGAACTCCTGTAGCGCCGGCTATAAGCATTGATATACCACCTATTATGATTCCAAGCCCAGCAAAAAGGAAACCTACCATAGCACCAAATACTCCTAGAATTGGACCGCCTCCAAATATAATGAGAAGTACTAGAAGAACTATAGTTAAAAGTTTATCTGATGAATTATTATTGTTGTTTTCAGTAGATTTATCATTTTGAGGAGATGTTGTTCTATATGGTGAAGCATAATCATTTTCTGATGAGCTTTTACTGCTAGAATACTGGCCGGCAATTGATGCTGGGTCTCCTAGTTCTTCAATTATTTCAGCTTCGCTTTTTCCATTAGCTGCTCCTATATTGAAATGTTCCTCATAGTCATATAGTATTTCAGAAACTTCTTCTGTAGAAAAATCATTTAGGTTAGCTCTAAGAATACACATAAATTCATTTTTAGTCATTGTTTTCATCCCCTTCTATAATATTGTTAACCCCATCTACAAATGCAGTCCATTCATTAATTAGCTGATCCTTTGTTTGGTATCCTATATTAGTTAATTTATAATACTTACGAGGGGGTCCCTCTTGAGACTCCTGAAGATAAGTCTCAAAAAAACCTTCTTGATTAAGCCTTCTTAATATAGGATAAATAGTTCCATCGGATATCTTGATGTCTTTAGAAATCTCGTTTACTAATTCATATCCGTAATAATCTTTTTTTGATAATAGAGAAAGAACACAAAGTTCTAAGACTCCTTTTTTTAACTGAGAATTCAATTCGTATCACCTCGTTTAAAGTTATTAATGTAATTAGAGAAAGTATATATTGTGATTTTATAGTTTAGTTTCAGTTAATAGGAATAATATTCCTGAGTATAGTATAACAAACGGTATTGTTTATTACAAGGTAGTGAATAATAAATTTTAGTTATACTTTAATATATACATATGCATTATTGTATAAAGAGTTTAATCTTTATAGTTTATGTAATATTGATTTATATTTTATACAAATATTAAGAAAAATCTATTAGAATAGAATATATATTTATAACTTAATAATTGGGGGGGGAAGAGAATATGAAAAATATAATCATAATAAGTCTAGGTAGTAAAACTGCAAATTCCTTAGAAACTCAGCTTAGAAATATATTAAAAGAAAAAATAAATATAGAAAATTACTCTTTAGAGAATGAAATACCTAAAAATATAGATGGTGATCTTGTAATATTCTCTAGTGAAGAAGTAAAGGATGCTGTACTAAGTGATACAAATATAAAATCTAAATATATGGTTGTAAAAAGAATAATAAAGTATAATTCTATAGATGAATTAATCAATCTAGAAGAAGGTACTGAAGTTCTATTAGTAAATGATTCTAGAGTTACGTGTGAAGAAACAATAAACCAATTAATAAGCCACGGAATAGATCATTTAAATTATTTTCCATACTATCCGGGAATAAAAGACTATGAACGCAAAAATATAGCCATAACCCCCGGAGAAATGAAGCTTGTTCCACAAGATATAGAGAGAGTAATAGATATAGGGACAAGAGAAATGGAATTTGTAAGTATTATTGAAGCCCTTATATATTTGGGCTATGCACAGGAGTATGGAGAACTATTATCTACGTATTCTTTTAGAAATATAATTGATGTATCAAAAAGATATATAGATATAGTAAATAGAAGTACTAAACTTACAAAGATATTGACAGATACCTTGGACAATTCTAAGGAAGGAATAATATATACAAATAATAATTATGAAGTAATAGTGTTAAACAAAGTTGCTAGAGATATCTTAAAGAAAAGTGAAGAGGATTTTATAGGGAAAAATTTATATGATTTATATGAAGATCTTAAGGAAGATATAGCTACAATTAATGGAAATGAGATTTTTGTAAGTAGAAAAGAAATATATAGCAATTCAATATTAATAGGATATGTAATAACTTTAGAAACTATATCAATGCTAGAAAAGATGGATGAAGAAAGAAGAATAAAGAAGAAATACAGCAATAATAGTGCTAAATATAATTTTCAAGACATGGTGGGAAACAATAGAAAGGTGAAAAGAACTATAGAATTATCTAAGAGATTGGCAAAGACTAATTCTACTATATTAATTCAAGGTGAAAGTGGAACTGGTAAAGAAATTTTAGCGCAGTCTATTCATAATAATTCTGATAGGAAGGATGAACCTTTCGTAGCTATAAATTTTTCTGCTTTATCTGAAAATCTTCTAGAAAGTGAACTTTTTGGATATGAAGATGGAGCGTTTACGGGAGCTAAAAAAGGCGGGAAAATAGGGCTATTCAAAAGAGCTCATAAAGGCACTATATTTTTAGATGAAATAGGAGATGCACCTTATCATTTTCAAACTAGACTGCTAAGGGTGCTTCAAGAGAGAGAAGTAACTCCTGTAGGTAGCACACAACCTATACCTATTGATATAAGAGTTATTGCGGCTACAAACAAAGATTTATTAGAGGAAGTGAAAAATAAAAGATTTAGAGAAGACTTGTTCTATAGAATAAATGTAATGCCTATTTACAGCATATCTCTTAGGGAAAGGAAGGATGATATAGAGCTTTTAATAAAGCATTATTTAAAAAAGAACAAATGCTTCTTTACTTTAGGAGAATTTATGGAGAGAGAGGTGCTGGAATTTTTTAAGGAGTATAACTGGCCTGGAAATATAAGAGAACTGGTAAATGTAGTTGAGTACTTAATAAATATAAAGGATGAGGACAAAATTACAATAGAAGATATTCCTAGATATATGATAGGAAATATAGAAAGAGAATCTGATAAAATTGACTTTCGTGAATTTTGGGTATTAGAAAAGATATGGTTTCATAATGGTATTGGAAGAAGAACTCTTGGGATATTAGCTAAAGAAGAAAATATAGACTTAACAGAGGGTAGTATAAGAAATATACTTAAAAAAATGGAAAAAGAAAACTACATAAAAATAAATAGAGGAGCTAAAGGAACAACTTTATTGGAAAGGGGAAAAATTCTAATAAGATCCCATAAGTAACGGGATAAATGAGAATGAAAGATGGGATAAAATATTTCCCGTTAACCCATTAGTGGATTCATAAAAATTCTCAAGAAAGCTGTTTTACACATACTATTTGTAACAAAGCCTTTAAAACAGTTGAAAAATAGTTAGATTATATTTATTTAAATATAAAAAATAGTACAACTATTATGGCATGATATTTGCGTTAAATAATTGCATACAAAGGAGGTTAGTTATATGAAAAAATTGTTTGATGAACACTTTGAAAAAACTTGGACATGTATATTTTTATTTATGTTTGTCTTAATCATGTTACCATTACCAATCTTCTATTCTCATGAGTATATGCCATCTTTTCTAGGTGGAATACCTATTTTTATAATAGGGTGGATAGTACATTCTATTATAACTTTTACTCTTATAATAATTTATTACAAAATGTGCATGAAGAGAAAAGAATATCATGAATATGAATAGGAGGCTTTAAATAATGGAGACATTAGTTGTACAACCAGCACCAATACCTTTTTATACAGTATTAATTTTTTATTTAGGAATAATGGCTTTCATAGGATGGTATGCAAGTAGAGGAACTAATAGTTTAAGTGATTATTTTGTACTTAGTGGAAAAGCGGGAGTTATAGTTAGTGGAATAGCGTATTTCGCTACTCAGTTCAGTATGGGTACTTTTTTAGGAGTTCCTGGAACCGTATACAATGTAGGGTATGCAGGAATGGCTGTATCAGTACCTGGAGCAGTATTCTGCATGATTTTACCTGCCATATTAGTAGGTAAGAGACTTGTAAAGCTAGGACATGAGTATAAATTTTTAACAATGGCAGATTACTTGTCAGATAGATACGGATCTAATAAAATGAGTTCATTTTTAGGAGTTCTTATGCTAGTTTTTCTAGTTCCTATGATGGGTGCTCAAATCATTGGAGCAGGAGTTATAGTTAATGTATTTACAGGACTACCAGAGTGGGTAGGAGTTGTAGGAATGGGTACAGTAGTTATACTTTATTGTATGACTGGAGGTATGAAGGGAGCTATGCTTACTGACGTAATTCAGGGAGGTTTAATGATAGCTACTGCAATAGTAACATTTATTTTATCAGTAAAAATGGGTGGCGGCTTTGAAAATATTAACCAGAGCTTAATGAAGATGAATGAGGCATTCTTGTCCTTTCCGGGAAATACCAATTATATGCCGTGGCAATTTTATGTATCACAAATAATATTATGGTCTTTCTTTACAATTGGACAGCCACATTTATTTACTAAGTTTTTTGCTATGAAGAATCATAAAGTAATGTTTAAGGCTATATTGTTAGGAACTGCAGGAATGTGGTTATCTGCTACTTTAATAGAATGGTCAGCGGTAAATGCCATAACATTTATACCAGGACTTAAAAATACAGACCAAGTAATACCTCTTATTTTACAGCAAGGAATGAATCCTTTCTTAGCATCAGTATTTATAGCGGGTATAGTTGCAGCAGGTATGTCTACAATAGATGGTGTTTTAGTTATCACATCAGGTGCTTTTACTAGAGATATATATCAAAAGATAATAAACAAAAAAGCTAGTGATGAAAGTATAATGAAATTATCAAAAATTGTAACGTTAATAATTGGATTAGTGGTTATAGCTTTTGGAATATTGAAACCAGGAACTATATTTGAAATTAATTTATTTGCATTTGCAGGAATGGGTATATTTGTAGTACCTGTAATGTTCGGTATGTATTGGAAAAAAGCTACACTGTCAGCAGCGTTTGCATCTGTTGTTACAGGAATAATTGTTCTTATCAGTTTGACCTCTATACCAGCTCTTAAACCATTTGCTTTTGGATTCCATCCTTTATTACCAGCAGCAGTAGTGGCGGCAGTGGTTATGGTGATAGTAAGTTTATTTACAAAAACTCCATCAGAAGCCATTATTAAAAAGCATTTTAGCATATTTAAAAAAGTAAACAAGCAGGAGGTGTAATATATGTATTTAGAGGAATTAACGACATCACAAGCTAAGAAGGTCTTAAATGATAACGCTATAATTGTTATACCTATTGGAAGTATAGAGCAGCATGGAAATCAATGTGCATTAGGTACTGATTACATAATACCTAGATATTTAGGAGAACAAATTTCTCATATGGAAAAGGTAGTTGTTTTGCCAGCGATTCCTTATGGAGTATGTCCTTATCATTTAAATTTTGCAGGAAGCATAGATATAGGATATGAGGGGTTGAAAGTTGTACTAGAAGGTATAACTAGATCTTTAATGAAACATGGAGCAAAGCGATTTTTGATTCTTAATGGTCATGGTGGTAACTCTCCAGCTATTGAAAAAGTTGCTTTAGAAGTTTATCAGAAAGGGGGAGTATGTGCCCTTATAGATTGGTGGAGTTTAGTTGCCAAGTTAGACAGTAAGTTTGTAGGAGGGCACGGCGATATTCTTGAAACTTCAGCAATGATGGCTATAGATGAAAAATATGTGGATTTATCATTGGCTGAGGATATAACTCCTATAAATCCAACAGAAAAATTAAAAGCTAGTTATATACAAGCTGTAAGCTTTAATGGAGGAATAGTAAAAATACCAAGAAACACTGAAGAGATAGCTCCTCAAGGATGGTTTGGTCCAGTTTCACCAAAAGAATCCAGTGTTGAATTTGGAAGAGAGGCATTGAAATGTGCTGCAGAATTTATAGAAGAATTTATAGAGGAATATAAAAAAATGGAATTAAGATAATCGGAGGATATAGAAGTGATACTTATAAAAAATATAAAGATATATTCCCCAAAATATATAGGGAAAAAAGACATACTTTTAAGTGGCGGAAAAATAACTTGCATAGATGAGTGCATAGATTTTCAAAGTAAGAATCTAAAAATCATAGACGGCACGGGGAAAATATTAATACCGGGTTTTATAGATCAACATGTACACATTACAGGTGGTGGCGGAGAAGGAAGTTTTAAGACTAGAGTACCAGAGATAATGCTTAGTAAATTAACTAAAGCTGGAATAACTACTGTTATAGGAATATTAGGTACAGACGGCACTACTAGAAGTGTAGAGAATTTGATAGCTAAGACCAAGGGATTAAAAGAAGAGGGAATCAGTGCTTATGCACATACTGGTTCTTATGAGTATCCTTCAATAACGATAACTGGTTCTGTAAAGAGAGATATAATATTTATAGATGAAATTATTGGAGTCAAGATTGCTTTATCTGATCATAGATCATCTTCTATAAGTACTCAAGAATTAGCTAGACTTGCTTCGGATGCAAGAGCAGCCGGCATGATTGGGGGAAAAGCAGGGATAGTTGTCGTTCATATGGGAGATGGAGAATTAGGTTTTAATAAAATAAATGAATTGATAAAGATAAGCGAAGTACCTATAAAAACAATAAGGCCAACTCATATAAATAGAAATAGAAAGTTATTTAATGAAGCTATAGATTTTGCTATGAGAGGTGGAATTATAGATTTAACATGTGGAATGCATGAAGAATTAAGCCCAAGGAGAGCTATAAAAGAGGCCATGAAAGTAGGAGTCCCGGTAGAAAATATGACTGTAAGCTCTGATGGCTATGGAAGTTGGTCTAGATATGATGAGTTTGGGAATTTAGTTAAAATAGGGGTTTCAAGTGTAAATGCTATTTATGAAGAATTTAAAGCTATGGTTTTAGAGGAAAAAATGGATTTGGAATTGGCTTTGAAATTTGTAACATCGAATATAGCAAAGGCTGTGAATTTGTATCCTAAAAAAGGGACAATATGTAGTGATGCTGATGGGGACGTTATATTATTAGAGGAAGAGACTCTAATAATAAATACTGTAATAGCAAATGGAAAAATTATGGTTGAGAATGGTGAGGCTGTTATATTAGGGACATATGAATAATTAATATAAAAAGGGTGAATAAAGAGTGTTGTTTTAGAGAAACAACGTTCTATTCACCTTTTATTTTAATGTTTAAAGTTGTAGGTATTTACTTTGTATATATTTTAGAAGATTAATATGAATATTTGCTATTTTATATGTATAAGAAGAAAAAAATCATACATACTATATATATAAAAGTAAAATTATCCTTAATAGTTATATATTATAGAAATAAAAATAATTAAACATCTTACACTAAGCCTAGTGTATCAATAGATGAATTATGACTATATATAGAGTAATTTGGAGAAAAAACAAAACCAATCTGTGAGAAGCCATATATATGTTTAAATTTATTAATTGAGGATGATATAATAAATTTCGTTCCGCAAAACAAGAACAAAAGATCACAGTAAATTTAGCTTAAAGGTTTTGAAAAAATAAGTTAAAAAATTGTTGACATAGCGGTTCATAAATGGTAAGATAAATAAGTCGCTTGAGGGCGACAAGGTCTTTGAAAATTAAAC